>Ga0208017_100010_pt1 | contig 431101 bp, 386 predicted proteins | sample 30_taG_FD_184104 | JGI IMG/M metagenome (GOLD analysis project Ga0208017, IMG submission 184104) | Marine viral communities from Cariaco Basin, Caribbean Sea - 30_WHOI_OMZ (SPAdes) (version 2) | ecosystem: Environmental > Aquatic > Marine > Oceanic | place: Caribbean Sea: Cariaco Basin... | reverse complement strand
CATATGACTAATCGTATGACTGCTCGCTGATCCCGAACCCATGTCGTCCATAATCGCCGCTCCCAAATAAGCAGCCTTCAACCCTTCAATGCCATAACGCACAAGGCGACCTACAGCTCTCGCTTACGGCGTTAAGCCATGGTCTCCAAATTGGGAGGGCAAGGGGGCTTGGGATTTAAGATGAGAGTGTCAGCGAGCCGTGAAAAGCTTGTCAGGAATGCGCCCGATCTCGGCTATTGGGCTGGTTCCAAGCTGATTATGAAAACCGCCATTCGCGAGGTACCTGATATTCGATATGCCAGTGTTTGTGCCAAAGTGTCGGGCTGAAGCTAGTATAACCTTAACTAGTATATATCGATGAAGCGGACTGCGACGCCCGCCTCTTCCAAAAGATCCCCTGAGACCCGAAATCCCTCGCCCCACTGCGGGTCCGAGAAGTCCGGAGCCAAGCTGACGAGTTCCACAATACCCGCTTGGACGATGGCTCGGGCGCAATCGACGCAGGGAAACCACGGCAGATACATGCGGCAGCCAGCGAGCGGTATTCCATTGCGTGCAGCCGCGTAGATTGCGTTCCGCTCGGCATGCTCTGTCCAGAAGTATTTGGCCGGCCGCTCGTGCCGGTCATCGTGATCATCATTGAGGCCGCGCGGGAATCCATTGAAACCAATTGATCGCAGGCTATTGTCCGGAGCCACGATCACGCACCCGACCTGACGGCTCCGATCCTTGCTCCAGCCAGCTAAGAGGCCAGCCAGCTCCATGAACCTCTGGTCCCAGTCAGCCATGAAGCTCGCCCTCCCCCGCCACGGGCGCCGCGGAATATAGTTTCTCCGCTTCGTTCAAACATCCACGCCACAAATCCCGGTCCTCGAGGCGCTCGCTCTCGATAAACAGCGCCTGTATGCAAGCCCGCGCAAACGACAGCCAGCCAGCCGGTGCGACTAAAGGATCGATAAGCAAGCTGGACCTCAGCTCACGTGCAACCCGGTCGGACATCAAGATTGTCTGCGAACGCGTGGCAATCACGGTCCTCGCTTCCTCCCTAAGCTCCGGACCCGCTATCCTGGCAAGCTCGACCAACGACCTTACTGCACCATAGCGGACGTCCTCGTCGGCATCGTTGTCAATCAGATCTCGGAGGCAACGGAGTGCTGCGTGCTCGGGTATCGTCCCGAGCACGTGGGCGATCCTCCATCTGACCGTCGCGTTGGGAGATTCTCCAAGCCATCCTGCCAACTGTGCCAAGATCCTCCCATCGTCGTCGACCCTCTTGGCGACATTCGCGACGGTCCAGCCAAGGATGGAGTTGTCCTCGGTGATCTTCACTAGCGTCGCTGGTTCGATGGTTTGTGTCTCGGAGATGCGAAACACCTCCTTCCACTCATTGAACCATTCAACGTCGGATTCAACGGCATTGACCACCGCGCAAAGCTCGACAAGGGTCGTTGCGTGTTGGAAGGGCTTTGCTTCCTCGATCTGCATAAGTCGCAAGGCATCTGCCGCACGCTGACGGGTCGCAATGACGGGATCGAAGCACTTGTCGCTAAGCATGGCGAGGATCACGGTCCGCATCTCGATGCCGACCGGGGCATCACCTTGTCGCCTTTGCGCAAGGGCATAGCCGGCCGCATAGAGGTTCCAGTCGTAGAGCTTCTGAAGAAACAGGTCCGCAGGCCCCTCTGCAAGCTGCTCGAACGCCAACTCGACTGCATCAAAGGAACTGGCGTCGAAACTCAGTTCCCGGAGTAATCTTGGTGTCCAGAGGTCGGAATCTAGGCCCGCGACATGCATTGCGGCAAGGAAATCATGCGCGATATGGTGCTGGAAGAAGCCGTTTGTTCCGTCGACCCTGATGGCACCGGATTGCTCGAGCTTGTTGAGGACAGGCTGCCCCACCTTCTCCCGGAATGCTACGACATTGAACATTCGGGACCGCGCAGCGGAATAGGCGGCAAAGCACGCTTCGGCGACTAGCACAGCCTCGGCTTCGGTAAGCCCGAAGTGTTCGTGGACCATCCGCTGTAGCATGGTGACGCGTCGTTCGCCGGCGGATCCGGACCGTAATGCTGCATCAAGGAAAAAGGGCGATGACCGCAAGTCGTTCTCGACCACAGCAGCACCCTTGGGCAGATGCCGACGGATTTCAGCGTCACTTAGCGGCAGGGGCGTTCCAATCCACCACCGGCCGGCGCTCGGCAGGTCCCTGCGAGTGAGGCGATCTACGACGATAACCGAGGTATTCATGTAGTAGGCCACGATTTCGTCGAGTGTTGTGAGGACTTCTAGGCCAACAGTGGCGGTAATCTCATTCAGGCCATCCACAAATATAATTTTGCGAATATTGGGTGCGAGGCGATCAAGGTCTATAATGCCCACCCCAAGTCCCGAGAAGCGACGGACGAGAAACTCTGCGCCAGCACCCAAATTGTCCTGCGTCCACTCCTTCCAGGCGTCGTAGTCTGCCCCCGTCCACTGCTTCAGGTCGATGAATATTGGTACGATGCCGGCATCAATCGCGCGCCCGAACAGGCGCCGCAGCAACCAAGTTTTTCCATCGCCACCCCGACCGGACAAGATTGCTCGTCCCGCGGAAAATGTGTGGTCAAGAATCTCGTCCTCTGTCAGCATCACACCAAGATCGCCAGCGAAGATGTCATCGTACGATCGCGACCAGCGAGTTAGTAGCGAGAACACAGGCTCGTGCGCCTTCCACGAGGCGACAAGCTCGCGCGCCGATTTGACGACCTTACCGCGAAAATCCTCTGACTTGGGCTGCGGCATCTCAGTTCGCTCCGATATCGGGCGGGAGAGCTTGCACGAACTTCCTCGCAACGAGCGCGGCTGCATATGCTGCGAAGGACTTCCATTGCGCTCGCTGTTCGTTGTTCTCCGCATCGGCCACGAGATCCGAGATTCCCCGAACGATCACGTAGCGAGGGTGGTACCAGAACGATCCACGCCCATGACACACAGCCCTCGCAATCCCAATAGATTCCATGTCGACCGCCAATGGCTTGTCAAAGGGCTCGAGCAACTGCTGCTGCATAGGGCTTCGGACGTCACCCAGCACCTTCTCGCCAGACACAATGCCGCCAACATGGATCTTGCATGGGGCATCGGCGTCAGGGGGCTGATGGTCCAGATCCAGCGCGTCGCGAATGCTAAAGGTCTTAGAGATCGGCGCGCACACGCTGGTGCGCAAGGGCTCGGACGGATGGTCAATAGCGTAGGAGCGGACCTTGGCGGCGTTATTGTCGATCTTGAGAAACTCTATGTAGTCAACCTGATCGACAAACAGAACGTCCCCAAGGCGTATGCCGTCTCGACCCAAGTTATCATTGCCGCAGAGGCCTCCCGCAACGCCGAGCAGGATCATCACTTGGGGGCGCAGGTCCTCCATAAAGTCGGTAGCAGCCGCAGCTGCAGGAACATTGGAACGGTCAGACGCTTGGATCAGCGCTACGTCCCAATCACCTGTAATAGAATCGCTCTCTACGAAGTAAGGCGTCCCAGGGATATTGTAGTCCAGCGCGAAGACCGATTTGGCTGCTTCAAACTCTTCCTCGATTATCGTGATTACTCCAACCATCACGCGGCCGGCGCGTCCTTTCGGAGCAACTTGAGAGTGGATCTCGTCCGATGAAGCCTGCCGGGGTGCAAATAAAGAGGCGATCAGTCCCTTCAACAGCGGGATCCCAGTCGGATTTGCATACTTGAAAGCCTCCATAGCATCGGCCTCCATTGGCACCTAGCCATCTCGAAGGCAACCGATATTCTCTATTTGTTCCAACTGTCGTCATGTAAGCTCCGTGAACGGCGTATATTCTTGAGTTAGGAGGCGCTCATGAAACGCTGGAGAGTTCGGATAAAGCCCAAATTGAGCCGAGACCAACGGAGCGTCTGCGCTTCTGGATTGCAGATCCAGAAGCGGACCGGCGACTTCCGCCTCTTCCGCTGCTAGGATCAATTGCTACTCTAGGCTTGCAAGGCTTGCTGAAGCACAACAAAGGACGCTTCGCCATCGCCGCTTGCTACGCGCTGGAGCGCAAACGCGTCGGTTATATCCTCTAATTTCGTGACTCCCATTTCGAGAAGATCGGGACGAAATGGGTTGCAGAGTGACGAGCAGAAGCATAATGATCTTAATCGAGAACGGGCAACGAACCGCCTCTGTCGAATTTTTTAGTGCCAGAGCTTGTGCCATTTCTATAAATCAAATCAGAATTGAATAATCAATACAATTCATTAGTCTGTACTATTGATTCCTCTTCTGGGCACCATTGACGCATTTCAGCCAGTTTCATTTTGTTTGACAAAACGGCTGAAATCCGTCATATTTTACCCCTATTTTGCTTCATGGCGTTCCACGAGATACCACTTAATCCCATCGGTTTGGGGGCAAGGTTGGGGGCAAATTTGAGCTTTTTGTCCCATAGTGTTTTTTCTTGCCCCCAAATGTGCCCGATCAATTTGGATTATAATGGGAAACGCAAGCGCCTTCGGAAACGAAAGGGTGCCTATGCCTTTGAACGATGCAACCATCCGGACGCTCAAGCCTGCGGCTAAATCTTTCCGCAAATCGGACGGGCGCGGTCTCTATATCGAGATTTATCCCCACGGCGCAAAGCGTTGGCGATTCAAGGATCGCTTCCTCAACAAGGAAAAGCGCGTCGCGCTCGGAGCCTATCCCGCCGCTTTGCTCAAGGGCGCGTTGATTGCGCCCAAGGTTTACTGAAACTCCGGACCTCAGATAAAACGGGATTGGTCGTCGGATGCCTTGCTAGCTCTTCGGAGCAGTTGCTGCCGACAAAAGAAAAGGCTGATAATTCCCGACATTGGTCAGATAGTGCCCGTTGAGCGCCAGCCTGTTATCAGCCAGTATAGGCGCGACATTCCGCCTCGCTCAAATGCTGCAAGGAAAGAGTCGGGACAGTCTTGATGCCGAGTAGCTTGGCCACCTCCCTCCCGCCATAGTCGACGATAATCTGACCATCGTCCGGTATCAACGCGGTATCGGTGAAGCCGAAGCGATCGATCGATGCGGCAATCTGTTAACTGCTTTTTCGAATTGGTGCGCGCATTATCCGCATAGGTATGCTCCGCGTGGCCTTTGTCTCGCTCTTGCGCATGGATAGCCCACTCATCGTGACATCATAGCCGAGTAGCAGAACGATCAGGATTGCGCCGTGGATCGGCTCCGTCAGGAGATTCGCATGGACGCCGGTTTTCTTGTCAAACCACGCACGGAGATAAGGCTCAGTCGGCTCGGGGCATTTGTTGTGACAACACCAGCTTTCTCGACAAAGCCCAATTTACTGACAGGTTCGATTGTTTCCGTAGCCCAGCGCTTTTTTGTTCGCAGGTGCAACATGAGTTACGGCTTAGCTTTACGCGTTCGCTGCTGCGAGGCGGCTACGCCCGTCGCCCCAATGCCTCGCATAGGCAAATATCCTCTGCCAGAACATAGTAAGAGCCACGGCAGCATTTGCCGGTACCTAGGCCAATTGTTTTTTCCCCTTTCGGTGAGACGCGCTACGGATAGGCGCATCGCAGGCTTTTTTGCATCTCATCCACGGTCAAATCATCGACATTGAACCTGCAGCACATGCTTTTGCCCGAATCCTTTGCGTCATATAGCGCCTGATCGGCCCGTAGCCGCAGCTCGAGAGTGGTGGACGCATCTTGTGGAAAGCAGGCGTATCCGGCGCTTGCCCCCACCCGGACAGTGGTTCCTGATTCCAGAATGAACCGCTCTCGGCTGATGGCCTGGACAAGGCCGCGCCCCAGTGCTTTTACGGCAGTGGCATCGCAGTCCGGTACGACGATCATAAATTCGTCCCCGCCCACGCGCCCGACGATATCTGCTGCTCCGACTTGGGATGAAATCAGGTTCGCCACTTGCATCAGGACGAGATCTCCGGCGCCATGGCCATAAGTGTCGTTCACAGCCTTGAAGCCGTCGAGATCAAGCGACACGATCGCCATGGTTCGATCGGCCTGGGGTCGGAATCGGCCGAGTTGGTCATCCATGCCCTGTCGATTGAAAATGCCGGTCAGGCTGTCGTGCATGGCAAGATGACGATTTTGCTCCTGCGCGAACAGCGTCTCCAGCATCGCATCGTGATAGGTCCGGATGATCTGATAGGCACCAAACAGGAATGGAGGCGTCAGCAGGACAATAAGCGAGAGCAGCGGCTCTTTGGCTAAAACTGCACCTGCTACGAACGGTAAATCGCAGAGCAGCAGCAGCAGCGCGGCAAACCGCGGCGCAGCATAGTTCCGAGCGCAGATCGGACCGATCATGGCCATGACGAGTGTGGCGGAGAGGACTTGCAGTACAGGATCGCTACCACTCATTATCGTGAAGGCTATAGCGCCCTGCAGCGTACACCACGCAACTGTCAGCATGACGGACCAGCTGACATCGACCGTATCGTCTGAAGTGTTTCGCCAGCGTTGGCCCCGTGTTTTCCACTCCACGATCCGGCCTGAAGAGACCACGATCTCAATGAAGAGAAATAGTTCGAATATTGGCGAACCGGAACGCAGCAATGCAGCCACCAGGACAACAAGGGAGCAGAATGATCCCATCAGAGTTGCGACCGGGGAATTTAAAAGCTGCCCCAGAAGATAGCTTTGGATTTCGCTACTGGTCGGCCGGGCTGGTACAAAGAACGCGCGCGCCCAAGGGAGTTGGGTATTCAATTTTCCACTTAAAGGACGCGGTTGCACCATAACTGCGATTTACGGGTACAGGCTTAAAATCACCTTAATGCGCCCTGGGTGTTAGCCAGTATTGATCACATGTCGTGGTTTCGGTACCGAGAATATCTTGTCCATCACTGTCATATCTATTTGAGGCCAAGCAAGTAGTCGACGATCTCTTTCCGTTTCGCCCCATCCTTGACGCCGCTGAATGACATTTTGGTGCCGGGAATCTTGGATTGGGGGGACAGCAGGAAGGCATCGAGATTCGCCCGATTCCATATAATGTCAGATGAGGTCATGGCGGCCGAGAAAGAATAGCCAGGGACAGCGCCTGCCTTCGTCCCTGCAATGTCAAACAGATTGGGGCCAAAGCCGGACTTTTGTCCCTGTTTGTCCGAATGGCAGACAGCACATTGGCCGAATGATGCAGGTCGTACCGCAGCAGCCACGGCCTTTTCCGGAGCCGGGGCAGCCATTGCTGCCGCCACCTTGACTGCGGCCTGTTTTGCCGGCGCTGGTGAATCTTCCTTGACCGGCTCTGCCGGCTTGATCGCTTTGGCAGCAATGTCATCGCCGGAAGGTGTCGGCGCACCAGGTTTATCGGCATCCGGTTCAACGGCTGCTCCGCTCGTGTCGGAAGCAGGTGCGGGAGCTTGAGCAACAGCAGCGGCGGCGATGCTCTCGTCAGGGGCGTTTGCTTCACTGGCCACCGGCTCTTCGGACTTGGAACCGCAGGCGGAAAGGCTCATCGCAGCAGCACCGCACAGCGTGAGCATGAAAGCAGTCTTGTCAGTCATCATTAGCTTCCTCAATCATATTATGCAGAGCGGAATCGCCGCCAACCAATTCTGCTTCCATCAATTTTCGCATTTCGAATTTCTGCGCCTTGCCCGTCACTGTCATCGTGAAACCCTCGACGATTTTGACATGATGCGGCACTTTATAATGGGCGATTTGCCCTCGGCAGAAATCCCGTACATCTTCGGGGGCCACTTGCTGGCCTGATCTGGGAATGATCCAGGCACAGACCTGCTCGCCATATTTTTCGTCGCTGACCCCAAAGACCTGAACATCGCTTATCGCCGGATGCGTGAGCAGATATTCTTCGATTTCCCTGGGATAGATATTTTCACCGCCCCGAATGATCATGTCCTTGATCCGGCCCGTGATGCGGACATATCCCTTGTCATCCATTGTCGCGATATCGCCCGAATGCATCCAGCCATCGGCATCGATTGCCTCGGATGTCTTGTCCGGATCGTCCCAGTAACCGCGCATCACCGCATAGCCCCGCGAGCAATATTCTCCCTGTTCGCCGACGGGCACCGTAGCGCCGTCAGGCCCGACCACCTTTGCTTCGGCATGGGGATGCACACGGCCAACCGTCGATACCCGCTCATTCAGCGGATCGTCAGTAGCGGTCTGGGTGGTGAGCGGACTGGTCTCGGTCATGCCGTAGCCGATGGTCACCTCGCTCATGTTGAGCCGGTCCATGACCTGCTCCATCGTCGCTTTCGGGCAAGGCGAGCCTGCCATGATGCCCGTGCGCAGGCTGCTGACATCAAAATCGGACAGATTCTCCTGGCTTAGAATCGCGATGAACATCGTCGGTACGCCATAGAGGGATGTGCAGCCCTCTGACTGAACGGCCTCCAGCGCAAGCTGCGGATCAAAGGCCTCGGACGGATAGACCATCGCAGCCCCGCTGGTGAGCGATGCGAGATTGCCCAGCACCATGCCGAAGCAATGATAGAGCGGCACCGGGATGCAAATAGCGTCCTCGACGGTCAATTTGGTCAACCGCCCTGCGAAATAGCCATTATTCAGAATATTGTGATGCGTCAGCGTTGCCCCCTTGGGGAAACCGGTTGTGCCACTGGTAAACTGGATGTTGATCGCATCGTGGCGATCCAGTCGGGCAGCGGCTGCGTCGAGCGCGGGACGATCAATGTCCTGGCGCAATTTCTCCCAGGGCACGAAACCCTCATGCGAACGGTCCCCCAGCACGACCATCGTCTGCAAAAGGGGCAATCTGTCTGGCCCGAGTTCCCGCAGCATCGCGACATAGTCGCTGGACTTGAATGATGGTGCTGTGACCAGGACCGAACAGCCGACCTTGTTCAGTGCATATTCGACTTCAGACAATCTATAGGCTGGATTGACCGTCACCAGAATCGCGCCGATCCTGGCTGTGGCGAACTGGATCACCGTCCATTCTGTACAATTGGGTGCCCAGATGCCCACGCGATCGCCTTTGACCACGCCAAGAGCCAGCAGGCCGCTGGCAACGCGGTCCACTTCAGCGTTTAATTCCGCCCAGTTCCACCGGACGCCCTGATGGCGGGATACCAGCGCGCGCTTGTCGGGCCAATTGCTGACCGCGCGGTCAAGAGCTTCGCCAATCGTATATTCGAGCAGCGGCGTGTCCACGGGACCCTTTGCATAGCTTTGCATCACGGCCTCGCAACATTGATGACTTGAAACTGTGTATATTCGGCAAAGCCTTCGACCGACTGTTCGACGCCGATGCCGGACGTCTTGAAACCGGCCATCGGAATATGCGGCCCGATTGCTATATGCTGATTGACCCAGACCTGGCCGCTTTCGATACGCCCGGCGATCGCCGTGGCTCTGGCCACATCCTTCGACCAAACGGATCCGCCCAATCCGGTTTCCGAGTCATTGGCGCGGCGGACGACATCTTCGACGTCGGCAAAGCGGATTACCGGCAGGATCGGTCCAAATTGTTCTTCGTCGACAATCTGATCACCATCGGTGACATCGCGCACGATGGTCGGCCGGACAAAATAGCCTCCCCGATCCATAACGGTGCCGCCGGCGATGATTTTCCCGTCCCGGCGGGCCGTATCCAGAAATCCCTTGATCTTGTCGAATTGGGCCTTGTTCTGTATCGGCCCGATCTGGGTGCCCTGCTTGCTGCCATCATCGACAATAGCAGCCTCCGCCAGCGCCGCGAGTTCGCTGCACATGGCGTCGTAGATATCGTCATGCACATAGGCGCGCTTGATCGCGAGGCAGACTTGCCCGTTGTTCAAGAAAGCGTTGTTAAAGATCGCCTGCGCGGTTTCCTTGACGTCGACATCGTCCAGGACAATCGCGGGATCATTGCCGCCCAATTCCAGCGTGACGCGCTTCAACGTGTCGGCACCGCTCGCCATGATCCGTTTGCCGGTGGCGGTTGACCCGGTGAAGCCCACCTTTGCGACATCGGGATGGGCGGTGAGGTGAGGGCCAAGATCATTGTCATCGGCGATAATATTGACGACTCCTGCCGGGAAGATATCCTTGCAGATTTCGCCGAGCAACAAGGCCGTCGCAGGAGTGGTGGGTGCGGGTTTTAGGACAATGGTGTTGCCAGCCAGCACGGCCGGTCCGATTTTCCAGCATGCAACGAGCAACGGAAAGTTCCACGCAATGATGCCGACCACTACGCCAAGCGGCATGTGCCGGACCTCGATAAAGCCGTTCTCGTCATCCTGGATGATTCTATCGGGCAAATCGAGCGTGCAATAGTGGCGCAGATAGCCGTCGGTCCAGGCCAGTTCGCCATGCGCCTCGGCAAGCGGTTTGCCCTGTTCCGCCGTCATCACCCGCGCGATTTCATCGGCTCGTGCAGTAATTGCGTCTGCCAGTGCCAGCACCGCTTTGCGCCGATCCGCGATCGGGGTGGCAGCCCAAAGCGGCCCCGCTGCTTTCGCTGCCGCCACCGCTTCGTCTGCCTGTGCGACCGATGCCCTGGCGACCGTGGTAAAGGCTGCGCCGGTAGCCGGATTGATGTTATCGAGACTTGCGTCACCCTCGACCAACTCGCCATTGATCAGCAATTTATACTCAGACATGTCTCTCTCCTCATGCTTTGCCGAACCAGAGGGACGACCCGTCGCCGACGAGCCGTCCACTGGAGGTCTTCTGGTCTTGTCTTCAGAATTTCGCGCCGGCGGTTATTCCATAGGTTCGCGGGGTCGAGCGGTGGTTGTAGTCAAATCCGAACCCGGCCAGCAGATCCACACGTGAAGTGAAATAGAACTTGTTGGTCAAATTCTTGCCCCAGATCGTCAGGCTGTACTGCCCGCTGTCCGACGTCCAATCCACGTGGCCGGACAAGAGCGCATAGCCGCCTTGTTCGAGCCTCGGCGTGTTGACGACGTCGAAAAACTGGCTGGACGTATAGGCCAGATCGCCGGTGGCCGTGAATTTCCCGATATTGCCCTCGTATAGCGTGGCATCGATACCGGCGTTGGCCGTCAGCGACGGCGCATTGGTCAATTTATTGCCGGCCACATTGATACCGCTGACCGTGCCTTCCTGAATTTTCGCGTTCAGGAATCCCAGGCTGCCGCGGAGAGTGATCGCATCGGATGGCCGTGCCGTCAGTTCCGCTTCACCACCCCAGATGCGGGACCTGGGAATATTGAGCAACGTCTGTGCCGCAGAAACCGGGTCGACGTTGATGAATTGTTGGTTGCGATATTTATAGTAAAATGCCGCCATGTTCAGGGTAATCGTTCGATCAGCAAATTTGTTCTTCGATCCGATTTCAAATGAATCGACTTTTTCCGCCGCGGCAACATTCAGTTCGGAAGGATCGAAAAACGCCTGGGCGTTGAAGCTGGGCGCGCGAAAGCCCCGGCTGTAGGTCACGTAGAGCAGATTGTCGGGTGTGGCCTGGAAATCGAGCCCGATCTTGCCGGACAAATTGCTGATCTTGTAAGTGAGCGGGGTCGCCGGTGTCGGGATTGTGACGCCCAGTACGGTACCAGAGGGGCCAATTTGCTCCGCGATGAAATTGGGTTGCGATCCGGTGTCGCGGGTGAAACGAAGCCCGCTCTTCAGGCTGAGCCTATCTGTCAGATCAAAGCTTCCATCAGAATAGATTGCGAAGCTTTTCTTGATCTGGTCGAAGCGGTTGCCGAACTGGCAGGCTTCACCGGCAGTGGTTGCAGCGCAGTCAGCATCGGTAACAAAGCCGTCACCGTCGACATCGCCGCCGCTGGCGACATCCTGGGCAATTTTGAACGTGGATGCATTAAAAACCTTTTCGCGATTATAATATGCGCCGAGAATAAAGTTGAACGGCCCACCAAAATCGCTGGTAATCCGCAGGTCCTGCGCAATCTGCGAGGCACGGTCGACATAGGGAATTTCCAGCAGCGCGATTGCCTGGCCATCGGTGTCCTCGATGAAATTGAGATTTCCCTTGTCCCAGGACGAAACGCTGGTCAGCGACAGCGAGTCCGTCAGATCGAAATTGCCGGTCAAGGCAATCGAATAGGTCCGGGCGCGCCGCTTGGAGGTTTCATTGGCGGCAATCTGACGATCAGACAGTCCGGGCCGGTTAACAGCAACCGGCTCAGCAAAAATACCGTAGTTGCGCGGGTTCTGGTAACTTGTCGAAGCCCGCAATGTGAAATTCACGCCATCGGATGGCTCGACATATAAGGCCCCCCGCAGACCATATTCGCTGACACCACCCAGATCGGGTTGCCCTGGCACGACATTCTTGAACCAGCCGTCTGCCTTGGAATAGGTGCCGGCAACGCGAAGCGCGGCGTTTTGCCCGATCGGCACGTTGATGGCGCCATTCACATCATAGCGATCGTAATTGCCATAGCCGAGGTTCAGATAACCGGAGGTCTCACCCAGTTTGGGGGCACGGCTGATCAGATTGACCGCGCCTCCGGTGGTGTTCTTGCCGTAAAGCGTGCCTTGCGGCCCGCGCAAGACTTCCACCCGGTCGAGGTCGTAAAGAGCGACGCCGTAAAAGGCGAAATTGCCCTTGTAAACTTCGTCATAATAGGTTGCGACGGGACCGGACTGGTTGAGGCTGAAATCATTGAGCGACACGCCGCGCAAGGCAAAGATCGGCGTATTGTCGCCAACCGTCGACGTCAGTTGAAGATTTGGCACCTTCGACACCAGTTCGTCTACCTGAGTGGTGCGCCCCTTTTCCAGCGCGTCCCCAGTCACAGCGGAAACCGAAATCGGAACATTCTGGAGGTTTTCGGATCGCTTGTTGGCGGTCACGATGATCTCGTTGGCATCCCGGCCGTCCGGTTCTGCGGCCTGTTCCTGGGCACTTGCCTGGCTGCCTATCCCCATTGCCAGTAAGGCAGTGCTGCTGACCAGCAATTGTCTGGCATTCCAAAGTCTCTTTATCATTTTTACCCTCCAAGTTTTGTTTTTATTCTTGCATTTGATCGACCAAAGACTGCCGCAGAGCGATCCTCTCCGTCCGCAGCGGAACCGCCCTCAGTTTGCCTATTTCCGCAGCGGAATAGGGCTGAAAATCAGACGGCAAATTGGCCTGGTCGAATTTGTACAAAGTCCAGTTCAGAACGTCTGCGAGCCGCTCGTTGCTCAAATTGACCGATGCCACTCCCGGCACTCGCCCGAGAAATTCCCGTCCCCCCGGGACAGTAAGAAATTTTGCGACCATCCCGCTCAGTGGCGGATTGGAGACCGCATCACCGCCGCCATCAGGGCGATGGCACCCCTGGCATTTCAATATATAATCAGAGTGCGCCCGATCTGGCCTTGCAACCCCCGGCATATGGCTCCCCGCCGCCCCGGCGGCAGCCGCACTTATTGCGAGCAAACCAGCGCTGAGCACGATAAGGGTTCCCGCCCGGTTCATGGGTTCAGCTGGGGTCCACAGCAACGCCGATGAGCACAGCGGTCGAGCAATTGTAGACGCTGCTTTCCGTACCCAGGCACCAGTTATAATCATTGTTGGATTGCGGCCTCAATGGCGGACGATCGCCTTCATTGCGGTTGCACAGGCAGTGACCGCAAGACGACGTACCGCAGCAATCATTGTAGCTGATGATATAGGCCCGGCCGTCTGCGGGATTGGTGCAGGTACCAATCCATGTGATCGGCGACATTTCCGTGCCTGGTGGACAGCTGCTCACCGTGCCGCCGCAGCAGGTGCATAGAAAGCCGTCAATGGCACAATAGCGCCAATAATCGCATTGCGTCCTGTCACCCGGATCCTGCGGATTGCCCGAGGTCACTGGGGGCCTGCCCGGAGATCCGGCATGGGGATCGCCAGACGACGCATAGGCCCGCGATACAGGCAGCACCGGTATGAGGGCTGCGCCCGTTACTGCACTGCCCAGCCACGCCAGCATGCTCCGCCGCGACGAGCCACGCGCGACACCGCGTGCCAGCTTTTCCGTCAGTTTGTCCCAATCGGCCATCTCATATTTCTCCTTCGCGGCGTTTCAGGAATTCCTGCAGGGAAGCGACGCCGTGCTCCTTTGCTTCGAACAGGCTTTCCAGATGTTCACGGGTATTCACCAGACCGAGCGATGCGACCTTGCCTTCACCATCGATCAAAACTGCGTAAGGAAGCTTGGCGACGCCGAACGCCCGGCCCAGTGCCTCGGACAGGACGAAAGGCTGGCCAGCCAGGCCATGTTCCATGATCATCCGGCGTTGCGCCGTTTCATCGCCATCGCTCACCAGCACCGCATCAAGCCAGGATCGTTCCGCGTGCACCGATGACTTGAATACCGGCAGCAACGACTTGCAGACCGGGCAATCGGGTGATGTGAAGAACAGGAGCTGGCTGCGGCCATCGCGCTTGCCACCCACGGTCAGTTGCTGGCCATCAATCGAGGTGACGGCCATCTCGGTCGGGATATCTCCGACATTGACCTGCTGGTGCAGGGTCAATGCTCCGGCGGGTGCGATGCGTTCGTGCAATATGCCCACCTGCCGCGCGAGAGCGGCAACCAGCACGGCCAAGATCACGACGGCAATCCAAAGGAGAATCTGGGAGGTAATGATCATGAAATGCGCCTTTCTTTCGGCTTGGGAATGGCCGCCAGCTCGCCCATCGCCAGATAGAGAGAGAGAAAACCGAAGATGGCGAACGGGGTGATGATGGTGGCCGTTGTCGCGGGCATCAGCGTGATTAGAACAGCGAGCATCGCCAAGCCGAATGCTCGCAATATGTCGAATGGTCCGACGGGCTTTTCTCTGGCAGCAAAGTCGCATCCGCAATCGAGTGATGTCCCCGTCTTGCGCAGCAGTGCGATGCCATAGGCGAGCCAGATCAGAGCGGCAAAGGTCGCGCCGATCGTCCGCGACTGCGCGAACAGCAAGGCAGTGGCGGCCAGGAATTCAAGCGCTGCAACGCCGAAAACGGCAGATGATGCGATGCCGACTGGCAGGCCGCTGAGCTTGGCCATTGCCTGGGATATTCTTTCTGGCTGGGTCAATTTATGGGTGGCCGAAATTGCCAGAACCATCGCCAAAAAAATCGCCAGTTCGAGCATCAGTTGAACACGGACAAGGTCTGGGGATTGAAGGCCACATTGCCAAGCGTCCGCACAAAAGCCCCGGTGTTGGCGTCATATATATCCACTATGGAGTCCGCTCTCGCGACGACCAGATGCGGAGTGGCCTCGCGCGTCACATCAATCGAAATACCCACGCCTTGTACAGGAATTCTCGCGACTCTGGTTTTCGTGCCGGGATCCATGACCCACACTTCCGTACCACCGCTTTTGTGGCTGCCCTCGGTTCCTTCCGGGCTCATCAATATATAGAGGCGGCCCGCAGCGTCGCTGGCGATGACTTGCCAGCCACCGGGACGCCATTCGGGCGTTCCGCCCTCAGCTGTGCCGACAGAAAAAGTCCCGTCGATCGGAACAGCAACCGGACCGGAAAAGTCAAACCCCTGCAACTGACCATAATAGGAAACGAACCAGGCCGTCTTGCCGACCATGGCTGGCATCGCAAACAGGGGTTGCTCGTCAACTTCCAATATCGGTTTTGTTGTTTCAGTGGAAGCAAGTGTACCGTCGGCGGCCAGCAGCAGCGTCGACACTGTGCCATCTGCGCAGAATGTGCTGAACCCGCGCTCGCCGGTAGGATAAATCATGGTGCAGCCCGGCAGATCGATCTCTGACAGGATCTCGCGCTTTTCCAGATCGACCACGGTCACCGATTGCGCCGGCGTGAAATTGGCAACCAGCGCCCATTTTTCATTGTTGGTGAACTGAAAGCTGTTCTTGTAGGTCACCTGCTGCTGGCGCTTGCCACCGGGCAGAATGATCTCGCCCTTTGGCAGCAAGGTTGATTTGTCCCAGATCGTCAGAACATCGGTGCGCTCGCCGCGTGACAGCCGGGAGTAATATGTTCCAGTGGTGTATATTTCCGGCTTGCTTCGGGGCAGCAGCACATTGCCGAATTGCGCGATCTGCACCGTCCCTTTCACCGGACGTTCGGGCGACGCCGTATCGACCACTACTCCCCGGCCATCAACCATGGCATTGAAGTTGAAGTCGTGCACCATGATCCAGCTGGCCGGATAATCGGACGGCAAGACTTCGACATTGGGAATAACCTCTGCAGCAAGCGGCGGTGGCGTGCTAGGGACTTGCGCATGGGCGCCAACCGGTGCCACAATGCCCAGACAGGTAATGGCCATAATTTTTGCAATATTCATTCAACCACCCCTTTTATGCGCATCGGTTACGAACCCTTGGTTGCGCTTATGGGCTGAATGTAGGACGCTTGTTCTATTTTTGTCAAGTGTCCTAAATTTGTCGGTCGTCCTAGATTGGTTCTTTGTTTTATAAATGAGATAACCTGCTGTGAAAAAACGATTTACTAACAATTTCAGAGTGCCGGATCTGGTGCTGACGGAGCGCGAGGGCGGCTATGACAAGGGGCGAGATGTCTATGAACAGATCTTGAAATCCGCGCTCGATCTGCTGATTGATCAGGGATATCGGGCAGTAAGCATGCGCCGAGTCGCAGCAGCCAGTGGTGTGAAACTGGGCAATCTGACCTATTATTTTCCGACCAAGGAAGATCTGGTCAGGGAGCTGCTGAATGCAGTGATCAGCAGTTACGAAATCGAATTTGACGCGATCGTTCATGAAGAAGGCGCCACGGCGGTTCATCGCTTGCAAGAGATTTGCGTTCTGATTCTGGAAGATATCGGCACCAAGAAAACAACGCGCTTTTTCCCCGAACTCTGGGCACTGTCAAACCATGATGACTTCGTGTTCGAACGGGTTCAGGAACTCTATGCCCGGGCCCGGCGGCCGATGATGCAACTGATATCCGAGATCAATCCCACACTGTCGGAAGCTCAGTGCGAAACCATCGCGCTGTTCATGTCGGCATCCATGGAGGGCATGACTATTTTTGCAGGCTTCGAAAAACCGTTCGCGGACAAGATGCCGTGGCTCGAGCGACTGGCCATGAAAAGCTTCATTGATTTGATAATGTCGATGACACCGGAGGACCTCCCTTAGTCCCTCGACAGTCAGCAAAGTGCAATGCCTCCGGGTTTTGAGCCTTGATTGTGTTCCTGATGCCCAGTCTTCCGTCCGGCCGATTCTGGTCTCGTCGCGGAATTTGCGGTCTGATTTGACCGGTGGATCACCTCTAAATGGGTAGGTTGTCCGACCATCAGTCCAGTCTGGAAGCCCAAGCAAGCTGTCCCGGTCATCGTCTGAAGGCTGGCCGAAAAGTTTGAGGTTTGGCGATCCTTCAAAACGGATAGTTCAAGCGTTGCGCTTCGACTGGGCGCAAATCCCGGTCGTTCGCGTGCAGACTGAATTTTGCTTCAGGGACGACTTGTCTTTCCCGGGAGCGCACCATTAGGGGGCGATTTCAGATCGCTCGCCGGTACAAGGCTTGGGGCGAGCGACAAGCGTGCAACTACGTGACCATTGGCTGCGGTTCGCGCGGGCCATTGAAACATACCGCCGCAGTCCAACGCCGTTGTGCCGGGCCCGGCCTTTGCAAAAGCTACCCAGCAGGCATGTGTAAGCCGCGCAACCTCTCGGTCTGCCTGGGAAACCGACCGGTCTGGCAGCAGCGCGTAGCTGGCCAAAGTGTCGAATACAAACGGCAGCTCGCCCGCATGAGGCGCACCGTTAGGATGTTCATTTTTCAGCGCATCCGGAACATAGTCGAAGAAATATTGAAAGACCGTCGCTCTTTTCTCTGCCAGCGCCGCCACTCTTTGCGTTCCTTCCAGTCGGCCTTCATCAGAATTGGTGCCAATCATCAACATTATGTCATTTTGCACCCCGGCTGTATAAGCGTCCATAATGGATAATGGCTGGACGAATCCATCGGCTATCGTGCGCAGGCCGAAGCCTGCTATTTTGTTGGCCAGAAACCGTTTGGACTCCACCGCGCGCAATTGTGCCGCCGTTGCTGCTGACAAGCCCAGATCACTGGCGACCTTGTCACCGATTGCCTCGGCCTTTTTCAAAGACGTTGCCGGCGTTGCCAGGGATCCGGTGGATTCAAAAATGGCTTTTCCGAACAGCCCTTTGGCGAGCGGCGAAGTCGCCAGATTGGCGGTCATCGTGGCCCCGGCGCTTTCCCCAAATAGAGTGATATTGCCGGGATCGCCGCCAAACGCCACGGCATTATCCTTGATCCACTGGAGCGCTGCAATTGCATCCATCAGCGCGTAATTGGCATTCGGGCCGCCAGATTTTTCCGCAGTTAGCGAAGGATGTGCAAAGCCGCCAAGCCCGCCCAAACGGTAATTGATTGTCACCAGAATTACGCCATCGCGGGCAAATGCGTCGCCATGATAGGTGGAAATATTGCCGGCACCAACGACCCCTCCTCCTCCATATAGCCAGAGCATGATGGGCGCCTTTCGCGCGTCTCGGGGTGCCCATATGTTAAGAAAAAGGCAGTCTTCTGAAACGGGTCCGGCATAGCCACCGAAATTGGGACTGCCGTCTTCGTTCACCGGCTGGAGGCAAGCAGGACCGAAGCGGGTGGCATCGCGCACGCCGTCCCACTTGACCGACTGCGGGGCCTGCCAGCGCAGCGGCCCGACCGGCGGCTTGGCATAGGGAACGCCCCGATAGACGCGGACGTCTCGTTTTATCTCGCCACTGAGTTCGCCAGATGTCGTACGTATTGATGTCGCGCCATGGATCGGCTGTTCGGCAATGGTTGTGCAACCGGGCAGCAGCAAGGCAGCCAATCCCGCCAGAGCGACCGACCTCACAAGCCGCGTCCTTCGGGAAGAAGGCGCTGAAGCAGCTCGCGCTCCAAATCAGGATCCTTGAGGACGCGCGGTTCAACATCAAAAATCATGGTTGCACGATTTGTGACGTCATAACGTGGCCACTCCGGAAGGGCCGCAGTATTGGGATTGCCCGTGCGGGCAAACGAAATCCAGGATTCGGACATCAGGTCCGCCATACGCTGCTGCTCGGGTCCGGTTCCGGTATAGGATGTAGAGCGTGCCACATTGTCGAACACAAATGCGATGTCGAGTGCGTGAGGGGATTTCAGCCGACCGCCTTCAACCGGCGTTTCCCAGTCGAGGCGGTACATATAGACAGGCGCCATATTTTGGGCGCTCTTGCGTTCTGCCTGAAGCAAGGCGGTGCCGCGATAGTTGCGGAACGTCGCAACCTGAAAATATATTTCACTGGCATCTGCATTGGGATAGATCTCGCGCATGCCGGAGATGACGGCGTCCACGTCGGCGTCTCCCACGACAGGCTTCAGCTTTCCGGGCAGCTGTTCCCAGGACAATGCAAAGGCTTCCGGATCACTCAGGCCACCCTGCAGGCGCATCTCCGTGCGGTTGGTGCCGACCAGCAGCGGGATATCTGCTGAAACAGGCGTGGCATCCGGTGAGAATGGCTGGCGCTTCAGCGATCGGCCGTCGGCCACAGGCCGGAAAAAGGCGGCACGACTTTTCGAGGCCATCAACACCTTGAGATATTCATCCATGGGCAAGGCTGCAAGGCCTGCAACATCGCCTGGCTCAAGGCCGGCTGTTGTAAAAATATCCCGTGCCATGGCCGTTGCCAGTCTGGGCGAAAATCCTGCCAGCGACATGGACCCCGATTGGGCAATTGCTTTGGAGAAGAGTCCGTCCGCCTGCTCCATCGCCATCAAGGTCGAGACCTTGGCTGCTCCGCCGGATTCGCCGAATATGGTTACATTCTCGAGATCGCCGCCGATCGCTTCGGCGTTGTCACGAACCCATTGGAGCGCTGCGATAATATCCAGACTGCCCAAGTTGCCGGCGTCTGCATAGCGAGGGTCATCGCTGAGCCCGCCGAGGTGGAGATAGCCAAATCCATTGAGCCGATGGTTCAAGGTGACCACCACCACATCGCCCCGCTCTGCCAGCCGCGTTCCGTCATAACCGTGGCTGGAACCGGAGCCCGTGACATAGCCGCCACCGTGGAGCCATACCATTATCGGCCGCTTCTTTCCGTCCGACAGACCGCGCGTCCATATGTTCAGGAACAGGCAGTCTTCACTGCGCGGTTGATTGTTGACCCAGGATGCAAATACCGGAACATCGCCCGATGGGCGCTGCGGACAATCATTTCCAAACGTGCTGGCGTCGACCGGTTCCTGCCACGATGCGGGAGGCTGAGGCACTTCGAATCGCTTGCCCTCGGTTGAGGCCGCGTATCTGACACCCCGGAAGATCATGACTTCTCCATCATCGCTGCGGGTCCCGCGAACCGGTCCGTGACTAGTATCGAGCAGCGGCTTGACCTGGTCTGCAGATTGCACTTCTGCGGCCACTGACGGCGAAATACAGGCCAATATTACACCGGCGAAAGTCAGAGAGGCTCTCGTGAGAAAGCGGCGTGGATGCATGTTCATTTTCGTCATTTCAAATTTCCTCTCTCGGGACGCATTGGAGGATTATGCTCTGGCGTACCTGTTGATCATTGCCACATTCCGCTTGCCTTCGATTCGGCGCGCACAGCGCGCACGATTTCGGGGTTGCCGGACTGCAGACCAGTGCCCTTAGCTGAATAAATACCGACAGTCACGATTGTTTATTGATTAACGCGCAAGTTGCATGCATCATGAATGCAATGGGTATGGCCGTTAAAACGGCATGCCAAAAAGGGAGAGTTGCGATGAATGCCATTTTTAAGCCCAGCCGCCGGAGTTTCGTCGGATTGTCCATGGCCGGGGGGGCTCTGGCCCTCGCTCGCCCACTTTGGGGCGCTTCGATTTTTCCGGTGGTCGAAACCAGCAACGGCAGCCTCCGGGGCATGCAGGCAGGGGGCATCGCCAAGTTTCTGGGCATTCGTTATGGCGCACCGACCTCTGGTGCCAATCGCTTCATGCCTCCCCAGCCGGTAGAAAAATGGGCAGGTGTGCGAGACGCACTGCAATATTCTGAAACCGCGCCGCAAGTTCCAGGTGATCGCCGGCATGCCTATGCCGATCTTATCATGTTTGAAAACCAGCCATCAGGACCTGGCGAAGACAATCTTGCGCTCAACCTTTGGTCTCCCGATCTCGCCCAGCAGGCCAAGAAGCCGGTTATCGTCGTACTTCATGGCGGTGGTTTCTACGGTGGCTCCGGCAACAATAGTGGTATGGATGGCGAGCAAATGGCCCGGTTCAGCGACAGTGTGGTTATCTCGGTAACCCATCGTCTTGGCGCGCTGGGCTTCCTGCATCTGGCCGACGTGGGTGGCGAGCGCTTTGCCTCCTCCGGCAGTGTCGGAATGCAGGACATCGTTGCGGCGCTGCGCTGGGTCCGGGCCAATGTTGCTCAATTCGGCGGTGATCCGGAGCGGGTGCTCGTTTACGGCCAGTCTGGCGGAGGCGCCAAAACCAGCACTCTGATGGCGATGCCGGACGCCAAGGGATTGTTCCAACGGGCCGGGGTTATGAGTGGCTCCGCGTTGCGGATGATGCCGGCCGATATGGCCGTAAAAAACGCTGCGCGACTAATGAAGGCATTGGCTGTCAAGGATGTCGCGGCACTACAAGCGATGCCCTGGACGACCCTGCTCGAAACCCAAGCAAAGCTCGAGGCGGAAGCGCGGCAAAAAGGCGAAGCGCCCACTTCGTTCGCGCCTGTGGTCGACGGCATTGCGCTGCCACGGCATCCGTTCGATCCCGATGCACCGGAAGTGAGCAGCGACGTGCCAATGATCATTTCCACCGCGCTTGACGAGCGATCCTATCGCATGATGGATTTCGACATGAACGGGGAGCGACTGCTCGCTTTCGCCCGCGAACGGGCAGGAGAGCGGGCCAAGGAAGTTGTCGATATGTATCGTGATGAAGATCCCGACGAGACACCATTCATTCTCGCAGCCCGAATGGACAGCGACATATGGTTCCGTAAAAGCGCTTTTCAGCAGGCTGAACGCAAAGCCAAACAGGGTGGCGCAAAAGTCTGGACCTATCTTTGGAAATGGCCGAGCCCGGCATTCGGTGGACGATACGGTGCTGTCCACGGCATTGACGTTGCGCCAAGCCTGTACAGTGTCCGCGGCGGCTTGAATGGTCCGAGCGCAGGTAGCGTCGCCATGGCCCAACGGATCGCCTCGTCCTGGGCCTCCTTTGCCGCGGATGGTGAGCCGGCGAATAAATATCTGCCGGAATGGCCATCCTATACAAACGCCAAACGGGCGACGATGATCATGGACACCGACGCCCACGTAGAGTTTGATCCGCGGTCCCAGTTTCGTGATCTGTGGGAAGAGATCGGCGCGGCGCGCGATACCGGCGAATGAACAGGCGATTTCCGGACTTGGGCCAGTCGATGAGGTGCTCCAGAGCATGGCTGAACCGGCGGAATGCATTCTGATGGGCGGACACCGATTTGCTTTGTCGCGGCGCAGCGCGATTGCGGGGACAGGTCTGGCAGCCGCTCTGGCTGGTGGCGGGCTGCGCGTCCATGCAGCGGAAACCGATCAGCCAGCGTCATCTAATGGCCGGCCAGAGGCACCCTTTATGCCGGTTATGGCAGAGCTCACCGCCTATATCGCAGGGGCAAGCGAAGCCCATGTGCCAGAAGCAATCCGAGAGCGTGCGCGATTGCATGTTCTGGATACGCTCGCGTCGATCATTGCCTGCCATAATCTGGAAGCGGCGAAACTCGGCAGGAGATATGCGCTCGCGATCAGCCCTGGTCAGGGGAGCCCGATCCTTGCTTCCCGGCAGACTGCCAGTTTGGTCGACGCCATCTTCGCCTCGGCGATGACGGCCCATGCTGCGGAGATTAATGATTTTATCCCGTCAGCCTATGTGCAACCGGGGCCGGCCATTGTCAGCGCGGCGCTGGAAGTCGCACGCCACAAAAACCGGAGCGGCCGTGATCTGGTGAGCGCTGTCGTAGCTGGCTATGAACTGGCCGGACGGGTGCCCAAAGCAATCGGCACGAGAAACTTGTGGAAGGCAGGTATCGCGAACCATGGAATCGGGCCAGTTTTTGGCACCGCCACGGCCTGTGCATCGCTGCTCGATTTGAACACAACCCAGGTAAACCACATGCTTGCCTATTGCGCACAGCAAGCGTCAGGGTCCTGGCAATGGATGCTGGATGTCGGTCATGTCGAAAAGGCTTTTGTCTTCGCCGGCATGGGCGCGCGTAATGGCGTTCAGGCTGCCTTGATGGCATCGCTCGGCTTCACCGGGGTTCCTGACAGCTTTGACATCGAGAAAACCTGGTTCCGCTGGCCTGCCTTCACGGGAAATGGAGCAGACTCTTCGTTGCTGACCGCAAATCTTGGTGAAAATTTTGAACTGAGCCTGTCCGCCATGAAGCGCTATCCAGTCGGAGGGCCCACCCAACCGGCGATTCGGGCATTGCTCGACCTTGTAAAAATAGTGAGCCACGAAACGGTGGTTGACATCACTGTCGAGATGCCAGGCTCCGCGGCCACCTTCCGCAGCGCCAACATGCCGGCGCTCAACATTCCCTATCTGGCGGCAATTATCATGCTGGATGGACATCTGGATTTCACTGACGCGCAGTCGCTGGAGCGGATGCAAAATGATCAGGCCGCCAGGGCATTTGCGCAAAAGGTCAAGGTGCTGGCCGACGAAGCGCAAGAAACCGGCGAGGGCGAAGACCGCACCGAAAGCGCCCGCGTCACGATTAGAACAACGGACGGAAAATCGCATAGCCGCTTCGTGGCCTTTGTGCCGGGTTTTCCAACTCATCCACTGACCCGCCAGGAGGTCGAGGCAAAGGCACATGAACTGGTCAGCCCCATCCTTGGCGATGGAAAAAGTCAGGAACTCATCAGCCGCTGCGCCGGGCTTGATCATGCCCAGTCAGTTGATCCGATCATCGATATCCTCCGGTTCCAGTCGGCTTGAATATGGACGCATTGACGATCAACAGGCTGGTGCCGGACCGCTCGACATCACAGCGGAAATGGGCCGGTGAGCATCTGCGCGATCTGATGAACCTGTTCTTGCCGAGTTTTCATGCCGACATGCACAGATTGGATGAGGAAGCGATCCGATTTGATGTGAACCATGCCATCGCGCAGGGCTTTCACGGGACCATGCCGATGATTAACTGGACTCCGCCCGGCGATCCGAGATGGCAGCAACTCTACCAGATCGTGCTGGATGAAGCGAAGGGACGAATTCCCGTACACGGCATCGCCGTAGGTTCAACCGCGTCTCGGGATCAACAAATTATCGGCGCTCTGGAAAAAATGGGAGTGGACTTGATTCTACTCGCGTCAAGCTATGTCCGCGATATTTCGGATACCGATTTGCATGATATGATGGCCGCCAGAGTAGCGGCTACCAGCCTGCCCATCATGCTTTATGCGGCCACAGGCGATCGGCGTAACTTTCCCCATTTGGGTCCTGCCGGTCAGCCGCTCAACGTATATGATCGTCTGGCCGACTGCCCGAATGTTGTCGCGATGAAGGTGTCTCAACCGGTATCGCTAACCTCTACCTTGCAATTATGTTCGCGCCTGGGCGACCGGCTCTCGATCGGTCCAGTCAACTTGGACTTTGTCCCGTTGCTCAGCCGCCATTTCGAAATCAGCTGGAGCGGGCAATGGAACGCGGAAGCTGTGCAAACTCCGCAATGCCAACTGGGCAATCAACTTCTGCAGGCCTGCCGCGAAGGGAATATGATGTTGGCCGACAGCGTCGCGACCGCCATTCAGCCCGTAGCCAGCCGGTTTTTCGAGATTCAGGCCAAGGTAATTCGCAGCGGCGCTCATCCCTGGGCCCATATGCGTTACTATTCATGGCTCGGTGGCGGCAATGGCGGACTGCTGCCCCCTGATCCTCATGCACCTGCCGGTGCGGTTCCCGTCCTGACTGCAAAGGACCGCCTGGCCATCCGGACGGCGTTCGCGGCGTCGGGGCTGGCGACAACCACTGATCCCGAAGAGCAATTCGTGGTGGGAAGGGCCAGATGGGCGCGGGGAGAGCGGGCGCACGATCTTTCTCGGCTTCCGCATTACTCATTCGATTGACCGAGAATCGGGACCCAGACCGCGGGCCAGACTACGCTACCGATCGCGGTCACGCTGCCTTCTGATGTTTTTGCGACGTCGTGAATTGACGTCGATGCAGAATATTTATTCCAGCAACTTTCAGCGAACTTAAAAACATACTTGACTGTCGGTATTTGAGCCACCATTAGGCGGTATAACGACCGGAAAGGCGGCAGGTACCCCATAAGGTGGGCCTGATATGGGAGAGAGATGATGAGGCTTGTTCGTATTGCCGCACTATGCGGCGTCTGTTTTGCAGGATTGGGTGGGTCTGCTCTCGCCCAGACAATACCAGCTGCCGGTTTGGATGGTGATGAATCTGGACTGTCCTCAGTCTCTGGAACAAACGAAGCTGACCCGATTGTCGTTACCGGATCACGCATCGTCAGACGCGACTTTACCGCCGAGAGTCCAATCACGACAATTGACCAGTCGTTCATCCAAAACGCAGGCCCGGCAACGCTGGAACAATCACTCAATGCGCTTCCCCAGTTCCAGGCAACACAAGGTGCTCAAACATCGGCCATCACCGGAGGTTCCGGCGGACGCGCCAATGCCAATCTCCGTGGGCTGGGGGCGGAGCGCACACTGGTTCTTTTTGACGGTAGAAGATTCCAGCCATCCGATACGTCCGGCTCGGTCGATCTGAACACGATCTCGTCGGCCCTGGTATCCACCGTAGAAGTCATTACCGGCGGCGCTTCCGCCGTCTACGGGTCCGATGCCATCGCAGGGGTTGTCAATTTCAAGTTCAATAACCGGTTTCGGGGCTTCGAAGCAGAAGGCAGCACCGGCATATCACAAGAGGGCGATGCAGCCACCTATAGCGGGTCGCTGACATGGGGCACCGATTTTGCCGACAAGCGCGGACGCTTCTTTCTGTCCGGATCCTATCTCGGCCGGGATACCGCTTCGCAGAATTCGCGAGCATTTTTTGACAATCAAGACGGTACATCTTCTCCGACAAGCGGGCTGATCATCCAATCCGGACGCAACCCCTTCGGCTTCGGGCGTCCTGACAATGTTGCAGCGTTCCGCAATCTGTTTACCAATGTCTATGGAACCAGCGTTCCGGTTGTATCGAGCAGCTACAATGTGAACGCAGACGGCACAATCATTGCCCGCACCGGCGCTTTGAACCTCCGCAACACCGCGGATACAGGATTTCTGGTCGCCGATGGCGTGGTCCGGCAGCGCAGTCAATTTGACTCCACCGTCCAATTGCCGATCAACCGGTACACCGGATTCGGACGTGGTGAATTTGATATCACCGATAATATAACCGCCTTTGCGCAGCTGAATTACGCCAATTACAAGGTCAGCCAGACCTCCGCCTCCGGGGTTCTGCAATCCGTAGTCGAGCCGATTCAGATATCGGCTAACAATCCTTTTATCACGCCTGATCTGCGCATTCTTCTGAATGCCCGTCCGGTCCCGAGCGCGCCGGTTTCTTATTATTTTACCGGCACACGGATCGGCCGCCTTGCCATCGAAGAAGATTATGAAGTCTATCAGGCGCTCGGCGGAATCAAGGGGAATTTCGGGTCGTCAATCGGATTTGAGCTTTACGTAAGCCAGGGCAAGACAACTCAGGATTCGACGACATTCAACCAGATCAGTCGCAGCCGTTTCAATCAGGTAGTCAGTGCCGCCGACGGTGGCGCCAGTCTTTGCGAAGGCGGCTATGACCCCTTTGGCTTCGCACCCGCGTCCCAGTCATGTTCGGACTATCTTACCTTTGATACCACCAATCGTTTCACCTTTGAACAGACAGTGGTGCAAGGCAACATCAACGGGGAGCTGTTTATGCTTCCGGGGGGTCCGGTCGGATTCGCGGTCGGTGCGGAATATCGAAAAAACAAATATCGCGCCATAATCGATCCGCGCAACAGCCCCACCGAAACCGGCACGCCCGGTGTGACCACCGCACCTGAGGCGCTTGGAACTTCGGGCATGTCTTCTTCAGCAGGCGATATTGCGGTCGCTGAATTATACGGTGAGATTCTTCTTCCCATCATAGATGGTTTAGAAGTCGATCTCGCCTATCGCTATTCCGATTACGACCGGATCGGCGGCGTGCACACCTACAAGGCCGGGGCCAACTGGACCCCGGTTCAAGGTCTAAGCCTGCGCGGCGGATATTCCCGGGCCATCCGCGCGCCAAGCCTAGGCAACCTGTTCGCGCCTCGCGCAGGCGCTATCGGCATCATCGGACGAGCGAATGAAGGCGGGGGAGATCCCTGCGATATCAACGGCGATGCTCGCAATGGACGGATCCAGGGCGTATCCGCGACACAGGTGCGCGCTCTGTGTCTTGCGCAGGGCGTGCCGCAGTCGCTGATTGACGGTTATTCCTATTCCGGCTCTGCCAATGCGGCTTTCCGCGTCGGCAACCCCGATCTCTCCGAAGAAACCGCCGACAGCTATACAGTCGGCACTGTGTTTCAACCGTCTTTCATGCGCGATGTGCTCGATGACTTCTCGTTCTCTGTCGATTATTATACGATCTCCGTCGATAACGCGATCGGATATCTAACCAGCCCGATAGCGCTCAACCAATGCTATAATTTCGGCGGACAAAATCCCGATTATGACCCACAGAATTCGGCTTGCCAGTTGATCGAACGTGATGCTTCGGGTCTCCTTGCCGTTATCGAAGAGCCCCTTTTCAATCTGGCCCGGTACAAGACGTCCGGACTGGATTTTCAGCTCGATGCGGGACTCAATATTACCGGCCTCGGCCGCCTCTTCGCGACCAGTGCCGTCACTTATGTCATCGACTATAAAATCCAGTCGGTGGCGTCGGAGCCCGTCTATGATTATGCGGGAACTGTCGGCAACGCACAAATCGACGGATTTTCTTCAACTCATCCGGAATGGAAACATGTCACGACTGTGGGCTTGGCAGGATCGCTCGGATCATTGTCACTTCGCTGGCGCTATATTGGCAAGCAGGCCAATTCGATCGTTGCCACCGATCCCGGCACTTCGGCCGAAGGCGTTCCAGCTGTAAGCTATTTCGATTTGATCGGGCGGCTGATTGCCAATGAATCGTTTGAGTTGCGGGCCGGCATAACCAATTTTACCAACAAGCAACCACCCGAGTTTGGGGGCGCATCGGTCACGCCGACGTCTGCCTATGACGTTATCGGCAGGCGTTTCTTCCTTGGGGCGACTGCGCGGTTCTAGGTGCACTGAGCGTGTGGTTTGTCTCATATAGGCCAGAAATAACCAGCTTGCCTACGGATTGGCAGTGGGGCAGAAGGGCCTGCCAACAATCCTGCACAGTATAACTTCGAAAATCGAGCTACACATGACAGATCCGGTTTCCAGTTCCAAGCGCCGGTCGCAAGCAGACCGGCGTGATGAAACCCGCCGGCGCGCGATTAAGGCGGCGATCGACTGTTTGGCTGAGGAAGGATATGCTGCCACGACCATGGTGCATGTGGCAGAGCTGGCAGAAATCAGCCGTGGCGGTCTGCTCCACCATTTTCCTGGGAAGCCCGAACTGATTGAGGCAGTGGCGCGCGAAGCGATTCGAAGCCTTACCGCCAAAAGAAAAGCGTCGCTTGGAACCGAGACGTCCGGCGTGGATCGGTTTGTATCCCTGACCGATGCCGTCTGGGCAAATATGCGGGAGCCCGAATCTATTGCGATTCTGGAGATCCTCATCGGGTCCCGCAACGATCCTGAAATATCGAACCTGCCGCGCATTGTTGCAAAGCTCGACAGGTTTCAGGCTTCCAAAGCCAAAAAACTTGCTCGCCATGCCGGCATCACTTCTGACAAGTTGATCGATACCATGAGCCGTCTGCATCAAGCCGCCATGCGCGGACTGATATTGGAATCGATCGTGACGGGTAACGACAAGGATATCGAAGAAGCGTTCGAGCTCCTGCAGTGGTACAAAACCAAAATTGTCGAGAGAATGATTGACGAGAGTAATTTGTAAGCACGGTTTGGCAGGCCGATGGCCAAGAATCTGGGCCATACGCGCTGCTATCGGTTGCGCGACCCGTACTCCGGTTGATTTCACGGCATCAATCGGGCGGAACTAGCGCTCCACTGCTCGGGCGGAGGGCAACAGTTCTTGATCCGTCAGCCGTTCACGGGCTTTTCCGTGCGGCCGCATCAGACTTTCCTGGCTGACCGTTGCGACCATCCGCCCGTCCTGTGTGTAAAAATGACCGCGATTCAGGCCGCGCGCCGCACCGGCCCACGGGCTATCCATCTGGAACAGATGCCACTGGTCAAAATCCGGTGTCTCGTGGAGCCAGATGGCATGATCGAGGCTGGCCGCTTGCACCTGGCGCGAACCCGGGCGTAGTCCGTGCGGCATCATGGCGTTTCGAAGAAACAGCATATCGGACGCATAGGAAAGCAGGGCGCGGTTCATCTGGGGACCGGCGTGTGCAGGTTCTCGCATGCGCATCCAGGCACCGGCCTTGGGTTCCTGTGGTGCATTTCCCCACAACGCGGATGGATCAAGGGGTATGATCTCAATCGGACGCTGGGTCATACGATCAATCATGGTACGTATCGGTGAATCTTCATTCTGCTGCAGCCAGCTTTCCAGTGCGGCAGAGGCGTGATCAACATGTGGAACGTCGCGCGCATCATCCTGATGCATGAATCCGATTTCGGGCGTCTGAAACGACGCGATCATCGAGAAGATCACTGTTTCATCCTGCATGGCCTCTACTCTCCGGGTTGAAAAGCTGCGCCCTGAGGTCAGATGAGTCACCAGATAGTCGACCGATTTATCGGCGTGCCCAGCTTTCAGAAAGTAGCAATGAAGGGAATGAGCCAGCCGCTCGCCGTCTTCCTCCAACGACGCTGCCATCAGCGCCTGCGCGATCGCCTGGCCGCCGAACATCCGTAGACCGGCTGCCGGACCGGGCTTCCCGGTAAAATGGCCGTTGCCAGCAGGTTGCGGTTTTAATAGATTTACGAGACTGTTGTTCATCAAATTCCATCTAGTTTATAGGGCCATACCGGATATTCTAAATCATTGAATCCGTCAATCGGATGATTAAATCGACTCTAGCGCCCATCGCGAGTTTCTGTTCGTTGGACGTCGGTTGTTTGCCGGTGCGGAAATGCGTTTTAGGCCCCGTTCTCCGGTCTGCTCTGTCAAATATGCCCGACATGTTATCACGCCGGGCATATTCTATTTCAAATTGCGAATCCGGTTTTAGAAAGTCGCTTTCGCACCAATCCGGAAGGTCCGGCCCAGCGGGTTGCCGATGAAAGGATTATAGCCCAGCTCGAAGCGTGCTGCTGGCGGATCTTCGTCGAAGATGTTTTCCACAGATGCCTGAAGCTGAATGGTCGCGAAATTGACCGGAAGGTTATACAGCAGTGTGAAATCATGCTGTGTCATAGCCGGAATTTTACGTCCAAAATCCGTTTCGGTCGTCGGATCACCGGCGCTCGTTCCATAAGTCGACGTGAAGCACGGTGCATTGTCCGGGCAACGGTCATCGGTTACGCCGCTGGAATAACGGAAAACGTAGCGGGCGTTGATATTGCCGATCTTGAGATTGGCAAACGCATTGCCTTTCCATTCGGAAATAGTGCCGGGCGACCGATCAAAATTCGCAAATCCGACTGCGTCATAGGCGTCGGAAATCTGGACGCCCAAAACCGTTTGTGGATCGACATCGTAGTTCAGCGTCCATGTCGCCGCCCCGCCAAGGGTAAATGCAGCTTCACCGAACAGAAAGGTATAATCCGCCTTAAGGTCGATGCCGTCCGTTTTTACGGGTGAGCTATTGACGATGAATGTCTGAATGCGTGCGAGGTCGGCACCGGTCGTGACCCCCTGAACACAGCCGCCAGAGAAAGTGAGGCGGGATGCAAGCGGGTTGCTACAATCGGCGAGACCGGCTGCCGTCGGAATTACCGAGCTGGCAATCGCATTTTCGTCTTGAGTCGCTATCGCATCCTCAAAATCATAGCTCCAATAGTCGATGGAGGCATTGAATCCGCCCGTATTGACGACGGCGCCGATATTATAGGTAAACGCACTTTCCGGCTTCAGTGCAGGGTCGCCTGTTATGTCCACTGACAGAAAGCTGCCGTCTGCCGCATTGATTGCCTGCAAAGCAGTGCGGGTTGAAGGTGAGATATTGCTTGGCAGAGGGCCGCGGAACGTGGTGCTTGCAGAGCCGCGGAGAACGAGCCATGGCGTTGCTTCGAAGCGGAAGCTGGCCTTGGGGTCCAGCGTGGAGCCGGTCTGCCCGCCATAATCTTCGTAACGCAATGCCAGGTTGATCTCCAGATTCTCCAAAATCGGAATTTGCACTTCGCCGAAGACTGCGTAGACATCGCCTTCCAGCGCGACACTGCGAGACTGCCCCAGAAATGCAAAGGGACCGGTGGGAACGGCGCAGGTCGTGGCGCCAAGGACCGGACAGGGGTTGCGGCTGGAATCGTTCAGGAACAGGCCGTCGTCATTACGCCCCATCGTTTCAAAGTTGGTGGAACGGTACTGCGCGCCGAGGCCGAACGCGACCGGACCCGCGCCAAAATCCAGTCCGCCAAGGTCGCCGCTGATCAGGGCATCGACAACCACCTGCCGTTCCTGCTGATTGGTGCCGGTGTTGCCGAACATCCATTCAACCAGCGCCGGATCATTGGAATTTACCTGACCTGCGGCACCAGTATAGTTCGGGTTGGTTTGCCCGGTGGCCTGATTAAGTGCAATCGCGTTGGAAAACGGATTAAAGTACATGCATCCGCCCTGTCCGGGTGTGCCTGTCGTAACGTCACAGGCGGGACCGCCAAGGCCGTCCAAAGCATTCTGCAAACGAACCGGCAGATAGTCGGGGACTAAAGATTCCGAACTTGCCTGAATATAGGTGCCCTGAAGCGATGCTTTCAGAGTCGAAGAAATGTCGAAATCCAATCCGCCGGAAACCCGCCAGCTATTGTTTTTGCTAAAGCTTTCGTTGCCATATGGTTCGCCAGACAGCGGATTGCCGCCGAGAGAAAATGGACGATAGACAAGAATGGCAGCGCCCGGCGTGAACGGGCCGATAGCACTGGGAAAACCGGTCTGCGCCGCAAAATCTGCGAAGCCAGGGTTCGTGCTTGGGACGAAGTAATTGAACCGGGTGCCTGGGCCCGCAGGACCAGTTGTGGACGGATAGGAAGGCGACAGCGCCGTTTTTGTTACGCTGCGTGCCCACAAGACATCCGCATTGAAATGTACCGTATCCGACAGATCAACATTTATTTGTGCGAATGCCTGATAGAAGTCCTGCTCTTCGACCAGATTATTATAGTCGGTGAACTGATAGGCACATAGCGGCGTTGTGCCGCCTGAAAAAAGCTGTGTGCCGCCAAGGTCGCCGCAACCGGCATCTTGAAAAGGCGTTCCCGAAATCACAGTGGGGCGTCTTGCTGCCGCTGGATTGTTGCGGATAGGTCCGGCAGGCCTGATCGCTGGAAAGTAAGTCGCCGGATTGCTTACAACCGAATAGCCGGCCGGGTTGGTTTCGTAATCAAGATTCGCATAGTCACGATCAAGGGCTGCGAGCGGAGAACGATGGCGGTACCCGAAGCCTGCCAGGATGTTGACGTCTGGACCGAGGTTCTTGCCGACCAGGACACTGGCTGTGTAGTCGCCATCGCTGTCGCTGATGAAGCGATAGTCGCTTTGAAGTTCGATTCCTTCGAAGTCGGTGCGGGTGATGAAATTTGCTACCCCTGCGACGGCATCTGAGCCATAGGTTACGGCAGCGCCGTCCTTCAACAGCTCGACCCGTTCGAGGGCAAACATGGGCAGAAGATTGGTGTCGACCAGGCCGTCACCCGGCGAAACAATGGTGCGGTGGCCATTTAACAATATCAACGTGCGGGTAGGGCCCAGATTGCGCAGGTTCAATGTGCCGACCCCGCCAAGTCCCTGTGCTGAAGATGAGAACTGGTTGGAATCCCCAAGCACCGAGCCAACGGCCGGGATGTCTTTGATGAAATCAAGCGGTGAACTAATGCCCTCTTCGGCTAGGTCCTGGGTCGAAAAAACATCAACGGGCAGGGCACTATCTTCCGGAGTGCCGCGGATCAACGATCCGGTCACGACAATTGTGCGATTGCTGGCCTCGTCGGTGGAACCTTCATCGGCTGCCTGCGCAAACGCGGTTTCAGGAGCCAGTGCAACCATACCAATTGCCAAAGCGGACATGGCGCACGTGTACCATTGTTTTTGCTGGATCATATTCCTCTCCTCATCCGGCTGCACACTTTTTTGTGGCATACCGATACTTCTAATGGAGTGGAATGAGGGCGACATGTCAAGCTATTTGACGTAACTTCTTGCTTTGATCCTATCAAACCGTGTCTTTAAACTTTTAGGAATGTTGCGGAATATGCAATGATTAGCGCGTTATATTACCGTTGCCTCGACCTTTTTGCACGAAATCCCATCGGGCATACAATAGTTGATAACAGAAAATTTTGGCTGTTCGTCTGTCGTTATCTGGCAAAGACTGAGGCGTGGTTCATACCCTAGCTTCAGGCTGTCAATTGATCATGCTTGGATTCAACGCCTTTTCGCGCTCTCCCCAAGTAGCGCCTTCGGAGCCTTGCTCGCTCTCAAAAGTCATGCGGAAGGGATGTTCCGGGTGTGCCTGACATGGAACAGCGTGCACTTGCCGCCCTATCAATTTCGTCGGACAAAAAGGGAGGCCAAGCCGTGACCTCCCTTTCTTTCGACAGGCAAGATGTTGTTGAGGCGTCAGCGCGTGAACTTTTCTCCAGCCGCTGCCTTTTTGCTCAGATAATCGCTGACCGGAAGGTTGTGCTTCTCAAGTCCTGCGACGACCGTATCGAGACCGACACTGTCTGCCCAGAACATCGGGCCACCGGTGTAGAGCGGCCAGCCATAACCGTTTATCCAGACCACGTCGATATCGCTGGCCCGCTGCGCCATCTTCTCCTCGAGGATCTTCGCCCCTTCGTTGACCATCGGGTAAAGCAGACGCTGCTTGATCTCCTCTTTCGGAATATCGCGCTGTTTTTGGCCTTCTTTTTCGGCGAAGTCCGAGATAATTTTCTTCACCTCGTCCGATGGCGTGCGGTTACGCCGCTCGTCGTAATCGTAGAATCCCTTCCCTGCTTTCTGTCCAAAACGACCCGCAGCGCACAAGGCTTCCCGAACGGTTGTGACTTTTGACGGATCGCGATGCCAGCCAATGTCGATCCCGGCGAGGTCGCCCATCTGAAACGGGCCCATGGGGAAACCGAATTCAAGCAGGACATCATCAATATCCCAATAGTTGGCACCTTCCATGATCAGTTGGTTCGCCTGTTGCTGGCGCGGCGAGAGCATGCGGTTGCCGATGAAGCCGGGGCAGACGCCCGATACAGCGGCAACTTTGCCAATTTTCTTGGCCAGCTTCATTGCTGTGGTTAGTACATCGGGACGGGTTTTCTCGCCGCGAACGATTTCCAGCAGTTTCATTACATTTGCCGGGCTGAAAAAATGCAACCCGAGAACATAGCCGGGACGTTCGGTCGCGGTCGCGATCTCATCGATGTTCAGATAGCTTGTGTTCGACGCCAGAATCGCGCCTGGCTTGACCACGCTATCGAGCTTGGCAAAGACCTCCTTCTTCACGTCCATATTTTCATAGACCGCCTCAATCACAAGATCGCAGTCGGCCAGATCATCATATTCCAGCGTGCCGGTCAGTAGACCCATTGCCGCTTCGACTTGCTCAGCAGTCATGCGGCCACGCTTTGCCGTATTTTCGTAATTTTTGTGCATGACGGCCATGCCGCGATCCAGCGCTTCCTGCTTCATTTCCAGAATGACGATTTCGATCCCGGCAGACAAGAAATTCATTGCAATGCCACCACCCATGGTACCGGCTCCGATTATGCCGACTTTGTTTATGGGGATGAGCGGAGTGTCTGCAGGCACGTCGTCAATTTTGTTTGCCGCCCGTTCGGCGAAGAAATAATGGCGCATGGCGGCGCTCTGGGTGCCCGTCATCAGCTTTGCAAATAGCTCGCGCTCTTTCTTCACCCCATCTGCGAAAGACATTTCTCCCGCTGCCTTGACCGCTTCGATACCCGCGTTGGGCGCATCAAATCCCCGCAGCTTGCGGCCGTTGTTGGCGCGAAATTTGTCGAAGATGTCCGGATTTTTAACGCCGTCTTCGTTGGCGCTACCCAGCGAGGCGCGAGGCAACGGCTGGCCAATCTTCGTTTTCGCGAATGCGACTGCATCTTTCTCAAGACTGGTTTCGCCGATCATCTTGTCGATCAGGCCGATGCTCTCTGCTTTCTTGGTGTCAATAGGAATGCCGGTGGCCACGATCGGAAGAGCGGCTTCAGCGCCGACAAGGCGGGGCAGGCGCTGCGTGCCGGCTGCACCAGGGATAAGGCCCAGCTTGACTTCCGGCAGGCCAATCTTCGCGGACGGAACCGCGATCCGGTAGTGGCAAGCGAGTGCGATTTCGCAGCCACCGCCAAGCGCAGTCCCGTGGATAGCTGCAACAACCGGCTTATCGCTGGCTTCAATCAGATCGCAAACTTCAGGCAAACTGGGGGCCTTGGGCGGCTTGCCAAATTCGGTTATGTCAGCACCGGCAAAGAATGTTTGGCCATCGCAGCGGATGACAACGGCTTCGATGCTGTCATCGTCACGCGCTTCCTGAATTCCATCAGCAATCCCTTGGCGTACGGCCTGGCCCAGCGCATTCACCGGCGGATTGTCGGAAGTGATTACCAAGACATTGTCTTGGCGCTCGGTTGAAATAGGGGAAGTCATTGTTTCACTCTCCTTTGATATTGCTGTCGCTTAGCGCTGAATATATCAGCGTCTTCAATTGTCGGCGGATAGGATAGGTGCTCGAAGGATAAAGCTGCGTCATGAACACCATCGTGATTTTTTCGATCGGGTCGACAAAGAATGCGGTCGAATAGGCCCCGCCCCAGTAGAATTCGCCCTTGCTGGCCGGCATGAGCGTCTTGGCCGGATCTACCACGCAGGCAAAACCAAGGCCGAAGCCGGTTCCGGAATTGTTCGCTTCCGAAAAAAGGCTTTGCGACATTTCGGTGAGGTCTGCTCCTCCTGGAAGATGGTTTGCGGTCATCAGGTCGAGTGTCTTGGGCGCGATAATCCGCGCACCCTCCAGTGCGCCTTTGTTGACCAGCATTGTGCAGAACCGGTGATAATCGGCAATTGTAGAGATCAGGCCCCCGCCTCCGCTTTGAAACGTGCCGTCATATAGTAGCTTGCTCTGCGCGCCCTTCTCGATCAGCCGCGGCGGCTGTCCCGGGATGTAGCTGTAAGCGTCTGTGAGCCGATCTGCTTGCCCATCAGCAACGCGGAATCCGGTATCGCGCATGCCAAGCGGCTCGAAAACATGCTGCCGAAAATATTCTCCCAGACTCATGCCGGATAGCCGTTCAACTGCAATTCCAAGCACATCCGTTGAAACAGAGTAATTCCACTGCGTGCCGGGCTCAAATTCCAGAGGGATGCGCGAGAGGGCTGCTATATAGCCGTCAGAATCCAATTTATCGCGCGAGAGATCCAGCTCAGCCTTTCTGTAGGCAGCGTCTACGCTGCTGCGGTTTTGGAACCCGTAAGTCAGTCCCGACATGTGCGACAGCAGGTCAACGAACCGCATCGATTTGCCGGCTTTGGTCGGGGCAAATGGAATGGAGCCACCGCCACCGGTATATGTGCCCAGATTTTTGAATTCCGGAATGACGCGCTCGACCGGGTCTTCCACCGCAATCTTGCACTGCTCCACCAATTGCATGAAAGCGATTGCGGTGACCGGTTTCGTCATGGATGCGATCCGGAACAAGGCATCATCACGCATTGGTGTGCCGTCATCGCGCAAGCTACCGAATTTAGCATAATGGACAGGCGATCCGGATCGGGCCACGAGGATTTGCGCGCTCTTCAGTCTTCCGGTTTTGATATAGGATTGCTCGAGAAATTCGTTGATCCGCGCCAGGCGGCTTTCGTCAAAGCCAAGCTTGTGCGCATCTTTAAGCTCGAACATAATCCTCTATCTCCGCAGTCTTTTTCTGTCTTGGTTTTTGGCATACCTATATTTCAAAGCATGACTTATGCCTTAGTTTACTTAAAAATTAACATCAAACCATATTTTCAGAAATTGGAATCTGCCCTTGCTACTTGCCACTTTATCTGCATAAATCAGGGCCTAAGAATCATAAGGTTTCATAATCAAAGAGGAATTATCTGAAATGCGCGATGCCGTTATTGTGTCTACTGCCCGTACCCCGTTGTCCAAATCGATGCGCGGTGCTTTCAATGCAACTCATCCGGTCGAGTTGGGAGCTTGGTCAGTTGAGGCGGCGGTCGCGCGTGCCGGGGTCGATCTTGCGGAGATTGACGATGTGGTCATCGGGGCTGCAAACCAGAGCGGTGCGCAAGGCTCCAATATGGGGCGTCAGATCGCTCTTCGAGCCGGTTTGCCGGTGGAAGTGCCGGGAATGACCATGGATCGTCAATGTTCGTCCGGACTCATGGCAATAGCGACGGCTGCAAAGCAGATTATTGTCGACCGCATGAATATTTGCGTTGCTGGCGGGGTCGAATCCATTGCGGCCGGGCGTTCGGGCGCAGGGAAGCCGATGCGGGATGAGGAATTGCTGACGATGCATCCCGATATTTTCATGCCGATGATCGGTACGGCTGAAACCGTCGCCAAACGTTATGGTATCAGCCGCGAATTGCAGGACCATTATTCGCTTCAATCACAGAAACGAACAGCAGCCGCTCAGCAAGCCGGCAAGTTCAGCGATGAGATTATTGAAATATCAACGAGCATGAACGTGACCGACAAGGAGACCGGCGAGGTTAGCCAAAAGGATGTGACGATCTCGATGGATGATTGTAATCGTCCGACCACGACGCTCGAGGGCCTCGCAAAGCTTAGCCCGGTCATGGGCGAGGGATACTGTATTACGGCTGGCAATGCCTCGCAGCTCGCCGATGGGTCCGCTGCGTCAGTTTTGATGGAAGCCAGTGTCGCTGAAAAGCGCGGTTTGGAGCCGCTGGGCCGATATGTTGGCATGGCTGTTGCCGGTACCAAGCCTGATGAAATGGGCATCGGGCCGGTTTTCGCCATCCCCAAGCTGCTCGAACGCTTTAACTTGTCAGTCGATGAAATCGGTTTGTGGGAATTGAACGAAGCATTTGCAGTTCAGGTGCTATATTGTCGCGACAAGCTCGGGATTCCGGACGACAAGCTCAATGTGAATGGTGGTTCGATTTCCATCGGTCATCCATTCGGTATGACGGGTGCGCGCTGTGTCGGCCATGCTTTGATCGAAGGTAAACGCCGCAGCGAAAAATACGTTGTCGTCACCATGTGTGTCGGGGGCGGTATGGGCGCAGCCGGTCTGTTTGAAGTACTCTGATCATGGCCAGCAAGACACCAATGCAAAATATAGCATCCGCGATTGGATGGGAAGCGCCTGCTGGATGGCCGGTCATCACGCGAGAAGAATGCGCGGCTCTGTTGACGGCACCAGGTGCGAAATTTGAAATGGAGACCATCAATATCAACGGTTTTCCAACCCGAACATGGAAAAATGCCCCGGAGAGCCTTCGATCTATTGCCCTTGCCGGGCAATCGCATGGAGATCGTGTTTTTATGATCTATGAGGATGAACGGGTAACCTATGATGCGTGGTTTCGGGCCGTTTGCCGGCTAGCGGAAGAATTGCAGCGACGCGGCGTCAACAAGGGGGACCGCGTGGCCGTTGCGATGCGTAACCTTCCCGAATGGCCTGTCGCATTCTTCGCCGCAGCGGTAATCGGCGCGATCGTCGTGCCGCTTAACGCATGGTGGACCGGACAGGAGCTTGCCTATGGGCTCGATAATTCGGGTACCAATTTGCTGATCTGCGATGATGAGCGCTGGGACCGTATCCGCACGCATATGTCGAAGATTTCCGGTTTGGAAACTGTCTTCGTATCGCGCTGCAAGAATGTGCCTGAAGATGCCGAAACGCTGGAATCAATAATCGGTCAGCCAACCGAATTCGCCGAGCTGCCCGATGGTACTCTGCCTGCGGTTCAAATCCTGCCAGAAGACGACGCGACCATTTTCTATACCAGCGGCACGACCGGAAAACCAAAGGGAGCACTCGGCACCCATCGCAACCTTTGCACAAACATAATGTCGGGCGGATATAGTGCTGCCTGTACGGTTCTCCGCCGCGGTGCGGCGTTACCGGACCCGGTGCAGAAAGTTGGCCTGACGGTTATTCCGCTATTCCATGTAACCGCATGTTCAGCCGGCCTTATGGGAGCAATCACGACCGGTAACACGCTGATCTTTATGCATCGATGGGACCCGGTTCAGGCGTTCGAGATCATCGAACGCGAAAAGGTCAGTTCGACCGGCGGCGTGCCTACAATAGCCTGGCAATTGCTCGAACATCCTGAACGCAAGAATTATGACCTGTCCAGTCTGGAGATCGTCACCTACGGCGGGGCTCCCGCTGCGCCTGAACTGGTCCGCAAGATCCGTGATGAATTCGGCGCTTTGCCCGGGAACGGATGGGGCATGACGGAAACGATGGCGACGGTTACCAGCCATTCCAGTGAGGATTATCTGAATCGGCCGGACAGCTGCGGGCCACCCGTCGCGGTTGCCGATCTGATAATCATGGATGAAACCGGCACACAGGAAAGACCTGTCGGTGAAGTCGGCGAATTATGGGCGCGGGGGCCTATGGTGGTGAAGGGCTACTGGAACAACCCCGAGGCCACCGCAGAAACCTTTGTCGATGGTTGGGTCCGAACGGGCGATCTCGCCAGGCTCGACGAGGAAGGCTGGTGCTATATCGTTGACCGGGCCAAGGATATGATCTTGCGTGGCGGCGAAAACATCTACTCCTCGGAAGTCGAAAATGTGCTTTATGATCATCCGGCGGTTACCGATGCTGCCATGATCGGCTTGCCGCATAAACAATTGGGTGAGGAGCCTGCAGCAGTAGTTCATCTTGCGCCCGGTGAAACGGCGAGCGAGAAAGAACTGCAGGAATGGGTTGCTGCCCGTCTGGCCAAATTCAAGGTGCCGGTCCGGATCGTTTTTACCGAGGATGTTTTGCCGCGTAACGCCAATGGCAAGATTCTCAAAAAAGACCTGCGCAGCTTGTTCTGATGCGGGTTTCCTGACATGATATAATGAGTAAGCGCGGCATAAAGTGATGTACGCACAGTGGGGGCCAATAGCGACCGATGACGATGGTAAAGAGCAACACGGCGACCAAAAAATTTGACAAGAAACGAGATGTCATCATCAGGGCGGCGTCGGTGCTAATTAACGAACAGGGTGTGCAGGCCACCACCTTGGCTTCCGTTGCGAAAGCGATCGGCCTGAACGCAACCAGCATTACATATTATTTCTCACGCAAGGACAAGCTCGTCATCGCCGTCTATGAAGCGACGCTTGACCTTATGGAAAAAATGGCACGGGACGCGCGTGCGCAGTCCACTCCGGCTGAACGTCTTCGCCACTATATCGCCGAGCACGTAGCTCTCCGCAAACGGATCCGGGGAGGAGAGTCAGGCCTCCTGACAGCGCTTTCGGAAATCCGCACCTTGGATGAAGGATCGCAGGCAGGCTTGCTTAGCCGGTATCGATCGATCGTGAACATCGTCCGGGAGTTTTTCGGGAAGCCCATAGATGACACGCAAAAAGCGCTCTACACGGTGCGGGCGCATGTATTGCTGGAAGCGGTCATGTGGTGGCCAGCATGGTCGAGGCGTTATTCGGTTCTGGATTTCGATCGCATTGAAAAACGGCTTTTCGATGTTTTGGCTTACGGAGTATCTGCTGCTCATAACGAGTGGAATCCTCAGAAGCTGAGCGGAGACTGGCGCACAGATAGCGGCGAAGCACCCAGCCAAAATGCAGAATTTCTGCGCGCCGCAACTGTGACCATCAACGAGCGTGGATATCGCAGTGCCTCGGTAAACCGGATCGCGGAAATTCTGAATGTTACGAAGGGTAGTTTTTACCATCATCATGATACCAAGGATGACTTGGTCCTTGCCTGTTTTCAACAAGGCTACGACCGGCTTTCGGCAGCGCAGATGGCAGGATTGAGTATTGACGGCGACTATGCGACCCGGTTGTCGAGCGTGATGGCCGAACTGGTCGACTTGCAATTCCATGATAAGACACCGTTGCTCCGCACCACTGCGCTACAGGCGCTCGAAAGCAATTATCGCTTTGATGTAGTGATGCGTTACAACCACTTGGCCAGACGGTTTGCCGGAATGTTGATCGACGGCATCGCTGACGGATCGGTTCGCCCTATCGATCCCCTGATCGCCAGCCAGGTGCTGATGTCAACGCTGAACGGAGCCTATGAGGGACGACGATGGGCACAACGTTTCAGTGATCCACAAGAAGCGATCCGGGTTTATGCGTCTACCTTTTTCAAGGGGATGATTGATAACTGATACACAATACTGAAGCCGCGCGGTCACGTTTCCTTGATCACATTACGTGGCTCTCGCACTTTGAAGATCATCAGCGCGGCAGCGATCGCAAGGGCAGTCAGAACGGCAGCGAAAAGGGGTTCGAACCCGATAAAGTAGACTACTACGCCGGCTACTAGGGGTCCTATAGCTGCGATGATGCCTTCGACCGTTGTCACGAGACCGAGCCGCATAGGGATGTCTTCCTGACTTCCAAATTCAAGCACCATTGTGCTAGCCGCCAGCATCCAGCCTGATGTGCCGAAGCCCAAAAGTATGAACGCCGCGTAAATCGGATAGGTGGAGCCCGCCATCATCAGAGTGATGACACCGGCCACCGAACACAACAGCGACCCGATGTAGACAATACGAAAGCCAAGCCGGTCACCCATTGGTCCCCAAAGGATATTTGCGATCGTATCCGAACCGAGAAACATGAAGCTGAGGCCGCCGATCAATGCACCGTCGAGGCCAAGCAGGCTGCCGGCATAAATCGTATAGAAGGGTGCCCCGACACGGGCGGCGGTTGCAAAGCACTGGACAATCAGGAAGCCGCGAAAGTCCGTTTCAGCCAGCAGAACAGGAAATTCCTTGATCCTTTCCAACATCGGCATCTGCGGACGCGAGATAGGTGCGGGCGGTTCGCGGATCATGGTTTTGAGTACGACTAGTCCGGCGCTGGTCAGCAGGAAGGCAAACAGAAATGTCGTCGCATAGCCGTTGCCCAGCCAGTTTCCGGCAATGAAATAATTGCCCGCTACCCAGGCGAGAACGGCCGCGATCAAGCCGCCTGCAAGATTTCGATAGCCCTGTAACCGACCGCGCTTGCGGATCGGGATCAGCTTGCTCATCAACATCTGAAACGCGACGCGTTGCGCTCCGGTAAAAAAACCAAGCAGCAGGAACAGGATCAGGGTGACGACCAGCAAAGTATTGCCGGTCAGAAACCATGCCGCCAGCGCCATACCCAGAATTTGCAGGCGCATCAAAGATCCCACGCGGATGGCGTAGGATAATATGTGGCTGCGGTGTTCGATCCGCGATCCGCTGGCTATCGGGGAAATTGTCGCGCCGAGCTGCAAGAGCGCGCTGCCAAGACCAACGGCCGCAGCACTGCCGGTCAGCAGCATAAGATAAGCGGGAATGATCGTAGGGGCATACATCAGTCGAAAACCCGTCATGCCCAGAACGCCGTGAATGAAATTTGCAATGAAATTGCGCTTCAGGTTCTCGTCCACGAAGCGCGCATGATCGGCCAGCGCCCGTTTCTGGGCACTGGCTTTATCATAAATTCCGTCCAGACCCTCTATCGGATCCAAAGGCTTAGTAACTGCTCAGATTGGCAAAGCGATTGCGCAGATAGGAAGAAGATCCCCAACTGGCTTCCAATATTCTGGCACGCTTCAAATAAAATCCGATGTCATATTCGTCGGTCATTCCCATGCCACCATGAAGTTGAACGCCTTCGCGGCTTATCTGGTGCAGTACATCATTTGCCCGGGCTTTTGCAATGCAGGCCGCCTCCGATACACGGAACCCGGCATCAAGGGCTTGAAGTCCGCCTTCTACCGCAGACCGCATGGATGCCAGTTCGCCAAACAGATCGGCCATGCGGTGCTGCAAGGCCTGGAAGCTGGCCAGCACCTGATTGAATTGCACACGCTGTTTCAGGTAATCGAGCGTTGTGTCAAATACGCGCTGGGCCATGCCGAGCATTTCGCAGGCGGTCAGGATCCGCGCGCGGTCAAGTATCTGCTCGAGCAGATTGTCATCACCGCCTTCCAGTTTGGAAGCTACCGCGCCTGCATATGTCACTTCAGCATGGCTCCGCTGATCAGTCAGTTTGCGAGCGGAAAGGCTCATGCCGGTACCATTCTCGACAAGATATAACCCGTCGATTGCCGCGACCACAAACAGATCAGCTGCATGCGCTTCATGTACGAACGCTTTGACGCCCGATAGCTTGCCATCGCTGACCGAACTGGCGATGTTCGCGGGAGCGTGATGCGGTCCCTCGTCGATGGCGAGCGTAGCGATTGCCTCACCGCTGGCAATCTTGGGCAACCACTTGGACTTTTGCTCTTCAGTGCCTCCAAGGATGATCGCCGAAGCCGCCAGTGTCGATGCGATCAGCGGGCTCGCGGTAAGCGTTTTACCAAGCTCTTCGACGATCAGGCCTACCGACATCCAGCCGAAATCGCTGCCACCATGTTCTTCCGGGATGATGACTCCGGTCCAGCCCATTTCGGCCATCGCTTTATATGCGGCTGGATTGAACGCTTCGGGAGCACCACTTGCCCGGATTTTGCGAAATTCGGCAACCGGACTTTCATTGGTGGACCATTCGCGCGCCATATCGCGCAGCATTTCTTGTTCTTCGTTGAGAACGGCCATTTTTAAGTTCCCTCTTTTATTGATGATCGAGCATTCCAAGCACCCGCTTGGAAATGATATTATTCTGAATTTCGGTAGATCCACCGTAAATCGTTGTCGCCTTGCCGAAGAGCCATCCCCGTACACCGGCCAGCTCAGCGTCGGTGAAGCCTTCACCTTCCCACCCAAGACCCTGTAGACCCATGATCTCGATGCTCATTTCGGCCCGTTCCTGGCCGAGCCTGGTGCCCAGCTTTTTTAGTACGGAGCTGATTTCTGATACCCCCCCCGACGCTTTGCTCTCTTCAACTGCGCGGCGGGCAGTCAGCAGGAATGCGGCCCAGCGGATTTCGAAATCCGCGATCCGGTCGCGCATGACCTTGTCGGAAAGCTGGCCGCTTTCATCGGTCTCCAGATATTTTCTGGCGAGATCAGCAAGGTTTGATCCAGCGCGGCGTGCGACGCTTCCACCACCGGAAAGATTTGTGCGTTCATGCTGCAACAGTCGCTTGCCGATGGTCCAGCCTTGGCCTTCCTGGCCAACGAGATTTTCCTTGGGCACCTTGACGTCTGTGAAAAATGTTTCGCAGAAAGGGCTCATGCCGCTGATCATCTGGATCGGACGGACTTCGACGCCCGGCGCGTGCATGTCCATCAGCAGGAAAGAAATGCCGAGATGCTTGTCGCTCTTGTCCGTGCGCACGAGACAAAAGCATTTGTCGGCCCATTGTCCTCCACTGGTCCACGTTTTCTGGCCGTTGACGACATAATGATCGCCCTTGTCTTCGGCAAATGTCTGCAGATTGGCGAGGTCCGACCCGGCATTCGGTTCGGAATAACCTTGGCACCAACGGATTTCACCACGGCAGATTGGCGGTATATGTTCGTTTTTCTGCGCCTCGTTTCCGTATTCCAGCAAGGTTGGACCGAACATCATTACACCCATGCCGCCGATCGGGTTGTAGGCACCCGCCTTGGCAAGTTCCTCATTCAGGATCGCGGCCTGTTTGCGACTGAGGCCGCCACCGCCATATTCGGCAGGCCAAGTGGGCGTGCCCCATCCCCTTGATCCGAATGCGATACGCCAGTTTTTCTGTGCCTTGGTTTCTCTGCCCGGCCCCTCGACCGACGCCAAGGCATTACCTTTGTTCCTCAATTCGGTGGGGAAGTTTTCATTTAGAAACGAACGCACTTCCTCCCGGAAAGTCTCGTCGGGACTAGGTTTCTCAACATTGGATTGGGTTGCCATCAGGTTCCTCCTGTTCGATGTTTTTGCTGTACTGGGCAGCGCTGGTGGTAAAAATTTAGACGTGCCTCAATTGGATGAACTAGCGATACTTTCGACGCCATATTCGGACTCGCGGTCACGGATGCGCAGTTTCTCAAGATTGGCTTCGTGGCTGTTGCGATCGATTTTATAAAAAATCAGAAAGGCTGCGCCGCTTAAGTACAGTATGAGTAAAGCCGGAACATACACGATCGCGAGTTGTAGCGGTATAGCCGGGTCGATGGTGTCTGGACTACTGCCGGGTGAGAGGCCGACCAAAGCGATAAGCATGCCGGCTATAAAAACGCCCAGACCCGATGTCGCTTTCTGCATGAAGGTGTTGGCTGCGTAAAATAAACCCTCCGATCGGCGGCCGGTCGCGAGTTGGCTCTCCTCCACGACGTCGCCGACCATTGCATGAGTGAGCACCGCCGAGGAAAAGCCGCACATATTGTAAAGGCTGGAGATCAAAAACAGTGTAGGCACCAGCAGCGGATCGCCATTTTCAAAAAACAGGCCGGTCAAACGTAAAATATAGGGGGTTGCGCCGAACATTACAGCCAGAACAGCAAGGCCGATCGCGGCATTGCGCTTGCCGAATTTCTTGGAAAGTAAAGGGGCAATGAACAGACCAAGACTAGCCCCGACGAGCGAATCAAGAACGAGAATTGCCAACTGCGATGACGTGAGGTTCCATAAATAGGTGCCGAAATAGATCGATAGCGCAGATGTCATGCCGATACCGGTATATTTCAGCAGTCCGAAACCGAGTAGCGCGAGGAAGCCCTTGTGCGAGAAAGTCTGGCGCATCTGGCCCAGGGTTTTGAAAATACCAAGCCAAGGGCTGGGCGGAGGCGGCTTGAAATATTTTACGCGGTGCAAGGTGCCCAGGCTCGAGGCAATGATAGCCAAGAACATCGCTAGCGATCCAAACACCGCGAAGCGCCAATAGCCTACCGGATTGAGCTGGCCGACCTCATATTCCTCGGTTGGCGCGAGGAAGACCATCAGTGTCAGAAACGCCATCCCGATACCACCAAGATAGCCGAAAAAGAAGCGGAAGCTGGCAACCGATGTGCGCTCATTATAGTCGCTGGTCAGCTCGGGGGCGAGAGCGGAGCTTGGTATCTCGTAAAAAGTGATGAAGGTGCGCACGCTGCACCCGACAATCACGATATACCAGAAAGCAGCCAAGCCGCTTATGCCGTCGGGTGGCATGAATAACAGCAGCAGGCTGCCCGCAGCGGGGATAGCAGAAGCAAGCATGAAGGGGTGTCGACGCCCGAAGCGCGTCCTGATATTGTCTGACCATTGCCCAACGATCGGGTCCGATATCGCATCGAAAACAAGTGCTACCAAAATTGCAGCGGATACCAAATCCGCTCGAACGCCAACGACCTGATTATAATAGAGCAACAGGAAGGAACGGAACGCGACATCCTTGATGCCATATCCAACAGAACCAATGCCATAGAGTATTTTGGTGATGAGGCCCAGCTTGGGGGCGAGTGCAGTGACAATCATTTGCCGCTATCGCCCCGGTTGCCGGGATGCATTCCCGTGCGCCTCTTGCGCATGGGCTCGGCGCTTGATTAGAGAATATTCCGGGAAAACAGGATCGTCTACTTCGGCATAAGAGCGCAGATGTTGTTTGGCCACTGTCACCTTGTGAACCTCGGTGGGTCCGTCCGCGATGCCCATCACCATCGCGCCGATCAGCGAACCAACGAAAGGCATTTCGTTCGATACGCCCAGAGACCCGTGAATATGTATGCAACGTGCCGCGATATCATGGTAGACCTTCGGCATAAGCGCCTTGATCGCCGCTATGTCTTTGCGGACCTTTCGATAATCCTGGTATTTGTCGATCATCCATGCGGTCTTGAGCACGAACAGTTTGAATTGCTCCAACTCGATATAGCTGTCGGCGATCTGCATCTGCACAGCTTGATAATCGGCAATCCGCCCCGTGCCGGTCTTGCGGCTGACCGCGCGGCGGCTCATCATATCGAGTAGGCGTTTGCAACTGCCGACAGTGCGCATGGCATGGTGAACGCGCCCGCCACCCAGTCGGGTCTGCGAGATCGCGAAGGCACTCCCCTGTTCGCCCAACAGATGGTCGGCAGGTACGCGTACATCTTTGAAACGGATATAGATTTCGGATCCATCTTGCTGGCCATAAATGCCGACGTTACGGACAATTTCAACGCCGGGCGTGTCAGTCGGCACGATAAACATGCTCATGCGCTCATGACGCGGTGCCTCGGGATTGGTCACTGCCATCACAATCAGGAATTCGGCCCACTTCCCGTTGGTGGAGAACCATTTTTCCCCGTTGATCTTCCAATGATCGCTGTCAAATTCGGCCTCGGTTACAAAATTGGTTGGGTCGGATCCGCCCTGTGGCTCGGTCATCGAAAATGCAGAAACGATTTCGTTATTCAATAATGGGAGTAGATACCGCTTTTTCTGTTCTGCTGTTCCGTAGTGCGCGATGATCTCTGCATTACCGGTGTCGGGTGCTTGGCAACCGAACACGATCGGAGCGAATGTCGTGCCGCCCAGTATCTCGTTCATAAGGCCCAGCTTGATCTGCCCATAGCCCTGACCGCCAAGCTCGGGGCCAAGATGGCAAGCCCAGAGAAGATTCTGCCTAACCTCTTGCTGTAAGGGGCGTATAAGCTCATTCCGACGGGGATTCTTGACGTCATATGGATGAATATCCAGCATGCCAAGTGGGGCGACTTTTTCACGGACAAATCCCTCCATCCAGTTGAGCTTCTGCTGAAACTCTGGGTCAGTCTCGAAATCCCATGCCATTGTCTAACTCTCCTCGTTCGCCCTTTTTAGGGTGATTGAGAATAACCATACCGACTATTTTAATTTTGGCAAGGAGAGTTCGGAGCTACCTTTCATGGTCCGTAATTAGTGGCGACGCCGCCATCGGAGCCGTGACGTCGGTCGACATGATACCGGGCATTGGTCAACGGAATGATGTGATGTTGAATAAGTTCCCGTTGGCTCCCGGCCTATAAGGTTGGGTTATATGTTTCATACTGCATATGATATTACCGCTGGAGCTCAATCGCCTACCAAGGGTCGAACTCTAACAACGGTCGGCGCTATGATACAAACTCCATATTTACTATATCTCGGATCGACATCCGATCCTTTGTCGATCAAGACGTCCCGTGGGATCGCGATGTTTCGCCCTGATGATTGCGTAGGCGAATTCGTTCATGAGGGCAGTAGTCTGACCCTTGGTTTACCGCAAATGGGCTTCGCACAAGCGGTGCAAGCCGGGGCCAAGACGCTCATCCTGGGGGTCGCAAGTGCCGGCGGCCTGCTCACGGACGAACTTATAGCAGATGCAGAAGCCGCGCTGAACGCTGGGCTGGACATTGCGTCTGGACTGCACAACCGATTGCGCGATATTCCCAAACTCGCTGAACTGGCCGCGCAGAAAGGACGCACATTGATCGACGTGCGCGATCCCGCCGCGAATTTGAAGGTTGGAAACGGATTGCCGCGCCAGGGACTTCGTCTGCTCACCGTCGGCACCGATTGCTCGGTGGGGAAGATGGTGGCGACGCTTTGTATCGAACAAGCGATGCAGGCTCGCGGTTACCGTGCTGACTTTCGTGCCACCGGCCAGACCGGCATAATGATCGCCGGATCCGGAGTGCCGGTCGATGCGGTTATCGCCGATTTTATCTCCGGCGCGATAGAGCAGCTCGCGCCAGCAAGAACCGACGGGGGCTGGGATCTGATCGAAGGGCAGGGGTCGCTTTTTCACCCGTCTTTCGCCGGCGTATCCACGGGGCTCCTGCACGGTGCCCAGCCGAGCGCGATCGTTATCTGCCACGAACCAACGCGGCAGCATATGCGCGGGCTTCCCCACTTTCCGATGCCTTCCCTCGAGCGCACGATCGCTGCCAACCTCGAGCAGGCGCGTCTGACCAGCCCGGATGTGGTTGCGGTGGGGGTAGCGGTCAACACCTCGATGCTGGCGGAAAAGGAGGCACGCGCTGTGTGTGACCAAATTGCGGAAACAACCGGACTGCCTTGCGTTGATCCCTATGCACAAGGCGCTGACCTCATAGTTGACAGGATTGAACAATGCTTCGCCATCTCTCAGCCATCCACGTCCCTTACCGCCTGAAACGGCCTTTTCGCATTTCCCGCGGGACAAAGTCGGTCGCCGACACAATCTTTGTGGAAATCCGACGGGGCCGACATATAGGGCGCGGCGAAGGCGTGCCTTACACCCGATATGATGAGACGATTGACAGTGTCATCGCCCAGATCGGGTCTGTTCGCGACGAGATTGAGGCGGGAGCCGATCGCGAGCGGCTGATCGAGATCATGCCACCGGGCGCTGCCCGCAACGCAATCGACTGCGCCCTGTGGGATTTGGAAGCGAAGCAGACGCGCGTATCGGTTGTGGATCGGATCGGCTGGGGCCCACTTCGGCCGGTCGAGACGGCGATCACGATCAGCCTCGACACGCCTGAGAACATGGCAGCGGCTGCGCAGCAGCTGCAAGATGTGCCATTGCTGAAAGTGAAGGTCGATGCCTCCGACCCCATCGCCGCCTTGCGCGCTGTGCGGCAAGTCGCGCCAAATCCCCGGATGATCGTCGACCCAAACGAAAGCTGGTCCATAGATCAGCTCGGATCATGGCAGCGGCAGCTCGTCGATCTTCGCGTTGATCTGCTTGAGCAGCCTTTGCCAGCCAAAAACGATGCGGACCTGGAGGGGTTCGAGTCGCTTATTCCACTCGCCGCAGACGAATCGGGCCATGTCACCGACAATCTTGGCCAGTTGGCGCGCCGCTACGACTATGTGAATATCAAGCTCGACAAAACCGGTGGCCTGACGACTGCGCTTGAAATGCTTGGGGCGGCGGAACGCGAGGGACTGGGGTTGATGATGGGATGCATGGTTTCCAGCTCGCTTTCCATAGCACCTGCCATGATTATCGCGCAGCGTTGTGCCTTTGTCGATCTCGATGGACCGACGTTGCTGACCGAAGACCGGGAGAACGGCGTGGTCGAAACTTGCGGAACCATGGTTCCGCCAAAGCCCGGCTTCTGGGGCTAGGTATATCCGAGGGTTATACTGCGCTGCACAAAAATCATTGGCATAAACATAGGTGTCGTTCAAACTCCATGTAATTAAACAACCATTCGGGGCTATTATGAAAAATAAGATTCCAGAAACTGCACGTCTCATCGCCAGTTCGTTCGTTATAGGGTTGTTTTTGAGCAGTCCGACCGCGCAGGCGGCAGAGGCTGACGCCGCCATTGATTTTCTTATAGCCGGCGGCATAATTTATCCTGGCGGCGAGGAGCCTTTTGTCGGCGATATCGGCATTTCTGGCGACCGGATTGTCTTTGTCGGGCCGAAATACTCTGGCACGGCGTTGCAGACGATTGAGGCCAACGGCAAGATTGTCACGCCGGGTTTCATCGACACGCACACCCATGTCGGCGACGCGCTAAGTTCCGAGCTGCCTGCGGCGCGATTGGTGATGCCCTTTTTAACCCAAGGCGTGACCACGGCGTTTATCGGCGTCGATGGCGGTGGCGAAACCGACATGGCTGCAGTTTTTGCCGAAGGATCCGGTCGTGACTACGGGATCAATTTTGCCAGCTACATCGGCCTGGGCGCGTTGCGGAAGGAAGTAATCGGCAGCGAAGATCGCGCGCCGACGAACGCGGAGCTGAGCGAGATGGTGACATTGGTCGACAGTGCCATGTGTCAGGGAGCGCTCGGGCTTTCGACCGGCTTGTTCTATGCGCCGCAGAGCTATGCCAAGGAAGGTGAGGTTGTCACACTGGCCAAGATCGCCGCAAAGCATGGGGGTATTTATGACAGTCACATCCGGGACGAGTCCAGTTACACAATAGGCCTGGAAGGGGCGGTATCCGAGGCGCTGGACATCGGAAAGCAAGCCGGAATTCCCGTGCATATTGCACATATCAAGGCCCTGGGCGTCGATGTGCATGGTAAGGCGTCCACGATCATTGCAGCGGTTGAGAAGGCCCGGGCGGCAGGGCAGATCGTGCATGCCGATCAATATCCCTGGTCGGCTTCGGGCACCGGGCTCGACGCATCGCTGCTGCCACGATGGGCTCAGGATGGCGGTCGTCAATCTACTCTCGAACGATTTGACGACCCAGAGCAGATGGCCAGGATCAAAACGGAGATGGCGGATAACCTGCGGCGGCGTGGTGGTCCGGATTCGCTGCTGATTACCAGCGGTACAGATGACGTCAAGGGCAAGACCCTGGCGGAGATTGCGAAAGAGACGGGCGTTGATCCCGTGCAGGCGGCAATCAATGTGTTGCGCCGGTTTGACGTCAGAGTGGCTTCCTTCAATCAAGATGAGGCCGACATCGCTGCGTTCATGAACCGGCCATGGGTCATGACCAGTTCGGACGCCTCTTTGGGGCATCCTCGCTATTACGCCAGCTACGCCCGGAAGTATGACACCTATGTGAAGGATCTTAAGGTCATCAACCTCAGACAGTTCGTCGATCAGAGCACTTCGGTGCCGGCAAAATTATTTTCGCTCGAAGGTCGGGGAACATTGTCAAAAGGCGCATTTGCCGACGTGGTTGTCTTTGATCCAGAAGCATACGCACCGCGAGCAACGTTCATCGAGCCGACGCTTTTCACGACCGGTGTGCAAACGGTCTTGGTCAACGGAGTTCTGGCGATCGACAAGGGGGTCCCGACCGGCAAGGCCGCTGGTCGGCCATTGCCGCGGAAATCAAGCGTGGATGGCTGTTAGATACGTCTCGCACCGACCGCCAGCCTAGATGAAAATTACATGAATTAGAAGCGCTTAGCCCAATAATGGGCGGGTGAAGCTAACGTCCAAGCCACAACAGGGAGCTTAACAATGTCGGGAAAACTACTCACGTCGCATATAGCGCTGGCAGCAAGTCTGCTATTTACATCCAATGCCATGGCACAGGTCCAGCAGGACGATATGTCAGAAGATATGCAGGAAGCACCGGAAACGGCGGTTACGCCAATCGTGGTGACCGGAACCCGGATCCAGCGCGATGGCTATAGCGCGCCCACACCGCTGACCGTGTTGAGTATCCAGGATATAAATGCAAGCGCGCCAGCGAACGTTGCGGACTTCGTCAACCAGATTCCTTCGGTCGTTGGCAGTTCCACTCCGGCCAACTCCAATCTCAACATGAGCTCGGGCACCTCCGGTCTGAACACCATCAACCTTCGCGGACTGGGAACAAGCCGGACGCTTGTGCTGCTGAACGGGCAACGGTCGGTCGGATCGGCACTGGGTGGGCAGGTTGACGTCAATACATTCCCGCAGGCGCTCATTTCCGGAGTTGAAGTGGTTACGGGCGGTGCGTCTGCCGCCTATGGCTCGGATGCGGTCTCCGGGGTGGTCAACTTCATTCTCAATGAAGATTATACAGGTTTGAAGGCCAGTGCCGACATGGGCATCTCGACCTATGGCGACGCCGCAAATCGCAAGTTTGATGTCACCTTTGGAACGCCGTTTGCCGATGGACGGGGGCATATTCTCCTGAACGGCGAACTGGCGGTCCGGGATGGGTTGGACGGTGTTCCGAGAGACTGGAACAATCAGGGCTGGTACCAGATCAACAATCCGGACTATGCGCCAGGAAATGGTGCGCCGGAACGACTGATCATCGACAAGGCTGGCCTCAGTCTGGCAACGCCCGGCGGCCTTATCACCACTGGCCCGCTGCGCGGGACCTACTTCGGGCAAGGCGGGGCGATCGGGCAACTGGATTTCGGGGTCGTGAATGATCCATGGTTGGTCGGCGGAGACTGGCGCCTGACTCAAGTGAACGATACCCAATCCCTCGACCCGGCGGAGAACCGGAAAAATATCTTTGGTCGAATCAGTTTCGAGGTAGCGCCGTGGCTGAATGTCTTTGCTCAGGCGAGCTACTCTCGATCGGTCAACAGAGGGCAGCTGGGTATCCATCGCAACCAGGGCAATGTCACGATCCAGGCGGATAACGCTTTTCTGCCCGACAGCATCCGCACCCAGCTTGTCGCCGCCAACCAGACCTCGTTCCGGTTCGGCACGACCAATGCCGACCTCGGTATTCGCACCAACGAGACCAAGCGTGGCGTTCAGCGGTACGTCGTCGGGGCAGATGGCGAGTTTGGCCTGTTCGGCAGCGTTGCTCGCTGGGATGCCTACATCCAGAAGGGCATCGCGAAAACACGGGAGTCGGCGCTCGGGATCGCCAACAATACGCGCCTGACCCAGGCAACGGATGCTGTCTTCGCGCCGGCTGGCAACAGTTTGGGTGTCGCAGCAGGCACGATCGTCTGCCGTTCATCGCTGACTGCTCCGGACAACGGCTGTATTCCGCTCAACCGCTTCGGAACAAATGTGGCCGACCCGGACGCGGTCGACTGGATTCTGGGCGATCTCTATCGTCTGCAGCGGTTCGAGCAGAATGTTTATGCCGCGAATCTGTCCTTCGATACCGTGCAATTGCCTGCGGGCGCCGTGGCCGTCGCGATCGGTGCCGAGCATCGTACCGAAGAGGTCTCCGGCTATGTCGAAAACCAGTATCAGTCGGGCTGGTTTACCGGCAACTACCTGCCGAGCTTTGGCGATTATTCGGTAACCGAAGGATATCTGGAACTTTTGGTACCGGTTCTCGACAGTCTGGACCTGAACGGAGCGATTCGCGCCACTGATTATTCTACCTCGGGTTTTGTGACCACCTGGAAGGTCGGTGCCAGCTTCGAACCGTTTGACGGCCTCCGATTCCGCGCCACCCGCTCGCGCGATATTCGGGCACCCAATCTGGCAGAACTGTTCACGGCTGGTTCCACGCGATCGAATACCGTCCTTGACCCGTTCAACAATAACCAGTCGGCACCATTTGCCGGAACCGCCACGGGCAATCCCAATCTGGATCCAGAAAAGGCGGATCAATGGGGCGTGGGCGTTATTTTCCAGCCGTCTTTCGTCCCGGGCTTTTCCGTGTCGGTCGATTATTACGACATCAAGATAAAGGATGCCATCGACTCGCTTGATGCGCAAACCATCATCGATCGATGCTTCGATGGCGTGACCCAATATTGCAGTGCCATTGTCCGCGGTCCGAATGAATATGGTACCAACCTTCAGATTTTCGAAAGTCCGTTCAACTTTGCCTCGCAGCGGGCGCGCGGGCTGGATTTTGAGACATCCTACCGCACGGCGATCGGTTCAGGTTCCCTGACCTTGCGGGGCATCGCGACGCTTTATCTGGAAAATACCCTCGATAATGGGCTTGATCCGGCTGTCGATATCTCCGGACAAAATAGCAGCGGGGGCAATCCGGAGTTTCTGTACAGGCTGACCGCATCCTATGCCAATGGACCACTGCGTTTGAACCTGATTGGCCGGGGAATCAGCTCCGGTACGTACGACAACAGTTTTGTCGAGTGCACCACAGGCTGTCCGGCATCGACTTCCACCGCGCGAACCATCAATACCAACCATATTGATGGTGCGTTTTATCTTGATGCTTCGGCCTATCACGATTTCAGCTACGGATCGACTGACCTCACCTTGTTTGTCTCGGTATCAAACCTTCTGGACAAGGACCCTCCGGTAGTGGGGTCGGGTCCTGCGGGAAGCGCCTATGCGACGCCGGCAACCAACCAGTCTCTCTATGACCTGCTTGGGCGGACATTTCGGGTGGGCGCAAAAATCAATTTCTAGTCTCTAGACTGGATGCGCCAAATTGCAGGGGTGGCTTTTGCCACTCCTGCAAAATCATGCCTCATCGATGCAGGTGCGAAATATGCTGAGAAACTCCTGCGCCACGTGAGAAAACGGTCTGCTCTCCAATGTTATGGCAAACACGTCGAAAGCCAGCGTTGGCTGCAACGGACTGAACACCAGGTCGTCATCAACTGTCGCCTGAGCGGTGAAGTTGTCGAGAACCGCTACCCCAATGCCTTTTTGAACGAGTGCGGAGCCGATATAAAAAGTGCGGGCAGACAGAATTTCGTTGAGCTCGATACCGCTTCTGCCCAATTCGCGCCGGAGCAAATCTCCGATCGGGCCGCTTTCCGCGAGGCTGATGAACCTTTCATTGCAGACGTCCTGCAGGGAAACTCTCTCTGGCAAATCGGGCAGATCTTGTCGCCGATACAACAGGCCGAGTTCGCCTTCGCCGAGCCAGCTGGAAATGACCGGCAATCCAGGCGGGGCCTGATAGGCGATGACGATATCAGCCTCCCGTTCGTATAGCGAACGGGCGATTTCCTCGTGATGCAATGTTTGCAGGTCGAAATAGACATCGGGGTATTTTTTCGAAAACAGGCTGACGGCCCGCGGCAGAATGTCGAGTGCCAGCGAGGGCAAAACAGAAACGCGGAGTGATCCGCTGCCATTGCGCAGGTTTCGGGTTACCTGGCGGAGAGAGGAGACTCGTTGCTGGACATCAGCCACCTCGATAAAAAGCGTGTGGGCGTCGTCGGTCGGAACCAGCCGGCCCGCCTGTCTGTCGAACAGCGGAAATCCCAGCAACTGCTCAGCATGCTTGAGGGTTTTTGTGACAGCTGGCTGGGACACATTGAGCGCGCGGGCAGCGGCGCTGACGGTGCCGTGCAGATAAACGGCGTGAAATATCTCGATATGACGCAGACGCATGTTCTTACCTATGACAGTGAAAGGGTGATGATAAAATCCTCAAGCGAATGGGAAGGGATTGGCAACGGCCGGCGGCCATGATGGGTCTCATAATTCGGTTATCCTGCGCCATTGCTAGGCGAAGCCCGTGTATGTGTATACGGCTATCTCCGCACCGGATTTTCCACCAAACCGCGCCGATATCGATTTATCTCGTTTCAATATAGCTTTTGGTTATGGCAAGCCATGGAAAAGGCTCTGGTCTCAAATTCGACTACTGCTACGCTGGACTAACTTTACGGAGACCAAAGTTCGATATGATAAAATATTGGTTTACCACCGCTCTGTGGAAGCGCGTCGTTTTGGCTTTGATTCTGGGCGTTCTTGCAGGTGTTTTGCTGGGCGATAATGCCCAGTCGATCAAGTGGATCGGGGATCTTTTTATCCGGTCAATCAAGATGCTGGTCGTTCCTCTGATTTTCTTCTCGCTTGTATCGGGTATCACCGCGATCGGCGATATAGGCAAGCTGGGCTCGGTGGGCGGAAAAGCGATCGGACTGTTCCTGTGCACCGCCGCCATCTCCGTCACGCTGGGCATGACCCTTGCGCAGCTGGTCCAGCCCGGTGCAGGCTTGATCATCAGCCTGCCTGAAGGCAGCGAAATTCCCGTTCCGCCTGATCAGTCGGTCATCGATATGATCGTCAATCTCGTGCCAGACAATCCGGTCATGGCAATGGCGCAGGGCAGCATCCTTCCGGTCATTGTCTTTGCGGTGCTCTTTGGTGTTTCCATCCTTGCCACCGGCAGCGAGGGCGCTCCTCTCGCAAGAGCGATGGATGCCGGTTCTGCGGTCATGCAGAAAATGACGATGATCGTGATGGAGCTGACGCCGTTCGGTGTCTTTGCGCTGATCGCCTGGGTTGCCGGCACCTTTGGCTTTGAAGCGCTACTACCACTGGGCAAGTTGGTGATGCTAAATTATCTTGGCTGCGGCATCATTCTCGTGATCGTTTATCCGCTCATCATCCGTTTCATTGCTCGGCTTCCCGTGGTTGATTTCTATCGTGGCATTATTGATGCACAGGCCATAGCCTTTTCCACCGCTTCATCCAATGCGGCGTTACCGGTGACTCTGCGCTGCGTTGAACGAAACCTTGGGGTGTCAAACTCGATAGCGAGCTTTACCGTAGCGTTGGGGGCCACCATCAACATGAATGGGACCGCGATGTACCTGGGTGTGATCGCGCTGTTCGGAGCGCAAGCTTACGGCATCGAGCTCACCTGGATTTCCTATGTATTGATCGCGCTCACATCTACTCTTGGCGCGATCGGCGCGGCAGGCGTACCGGGATCAGGGCTGGTGATGATGAGCCTTGTGCTGTCGTCCATCGGCGTGCCGCTAGAAACAATAGCTTTCGTTGCAGGGATTAATCACCTGCTGGATATGATGCGGACGATGACGAATGTTACCGGCGACGCTACCGTGGCCGTCGCCGTCGGGCGTATGGCCGGAGAGATCGATGTGAAAGAATATAGATCGGCTGACGACATATAGACGGTTTTCGTCATTCGATCATGACTTTCACGTGCCATCCTCAGTAGTGCCGTCCCGGCTTCACCTCGTCGCTTCTACAAAATCATATAAGGACGGGCATTGGTCTCTCAGTGACTTCGCGGTCATGGCGTGGATCGGGAAATCCAGCAGCACCAACCGCAAGTTCAAGCTGTCTGTCCGCTATCCGCTTGACGAGCAAATCCGTTTCATTTGCCCGGTCTAGGCTGCTGCTGTTTCCTGCTGGGTGCGAAACTGGTCGAAAAGTGAGGCGATATGCCTTGCATAGGGCCGTCCTGCTTCGGTGATCACCAGTTTGCCGTCCCGCCGGCAGATCAGCTCCTTTTCCTCGAATATATCTAGAATATCGGCCTGCGGCAGCATGCGGGAGGCCCCGGCATCGACCTGCCCCTGACACAGCAGGGACGAGATAATCGCGCCCCGTTTCCTGGTTTCTTCATCGATCCCCACACCGCGAACGGTCGCGACCTGGTCTGACGAGACCATCGACCGGTACCGGCCGACATTCTTCTCGTTTTGCAACAGGATTCCCGGAAGGTGGCTGATCGCGCTCGCACCAAAACCGAGCAGGACATCATTCGGATCATCGGTAAAGCCCTGGAAATTCCGATGGACCCGGCCTTCTTTCGCCGCGATGGCCAGCGTATCTGTCGGCAAGGCGAAATGATCAAAACCGATCGCGACATAGCCAGCCTGGGTCAGCCGCTCATAGCCCAGTGCGCTTTGAGCAAAGCGCAGCTCTGCATCCGGAAGATTCTCGCCATCGATGCGCCGCTGTCGAGCTATCATGTCGGGCATATGGGCATAGCCGAACAAGGAGATGCGGCTCGGCCTCAGTCGAATGGCTTGCACCAGCGTTTCATCCAGATCCTGCAACGACTGCCTGGGCAGGCCATACATCAGATCGAAATTGATTGAATCGATACCTCGCAGGCGCAAGGCGGATACCGATTTCTCGATATCGGCGAACGGCTGGATGCGACCGATCGCTTCCTGGACATGGGGCGCAAAGGTCTGGACGCCCAGACTCACCCTGCCAACATTGGACGCCGCCATCGCCAGCGCCCATTCGGAAGTGAAGCCGCGGGGATCAAGTTCGACCGATATTTGCGGAATGCCCGCATCAAATATCGTCGTGATCCGGTCGAGAAGACGCACAAATTCCACGGCGGTGATGGCGTTCGGACTGCCGCCGCCAAAGGCAATATGGCGCACTTTTCCGCGTCCGCCAAGCAACCGCCCGATCAGCGCTATTTCGCTTTCAAGCGCCTCCAGATAGGCCGTCAGTCGCTGGACCTTGCCCGCCGCACCGGTGTTGCAGCCGCAATACCAGCAGATTGACTGGCAATAGGGAATATGGACGTAGAGCGACAGCGCTGTCCCGGGCGGGAGGTCACGCAGCGCCCTGACATATTCGTCTGCCCCGCAGCTGCTGTTGAATTCCACAGCCGTCGGGTAGCTCGTATAGCGCGGTACCGGCTTTGCCAGCAATTCTGGATAATATGACCACATGACGACGCGGATTAGGTGCGACAGCCGCGCTGCGCTTTGATCTCGGTCAAAAACTCCTGTCACCGAACAGCATGACAGCAGCATATCGAGCGATGACGGAGATAAATGGACGGCATTAAGGGATCGCAGATCGCCAAGATGGCATGAGTCATGCCACTTGTGCGAGGGCCTTCAGCCGGGGGCGATCCCTGATGATGACCGTGCGCCGGTCCGGCAGCTCTATGATCCCTTCCTTCCGGATGCGGGTAAACTGCCTGCTGACGGTTTCGATCGTCAGACCCAAAATGTCCGCTATCTGTTGCCGGTCCATGGGGAGTTCGAAACGGTCGAGATAGAGGGTCTCCGGACTGCAGCCGTCGACACTCAGGCGATCGGACAGTTCGATCAGCAGGGTCGCAATGCGTTCGGTGGCCGATTTCTTGCCCAGCAACGTCATCCACTCGCGCGCGCGATCCAGTTCATCGAGTGTGCGCTGGAGCAGCTTGTTCTGAAGGTCGGGATGTTCCCGCGCAAAATTGTCAAAGGACGATCTCGTGAAAACGCAGACCTGTGCATCCGTCATTGCGGTCACCCGATAGGGGCTTTCCTTGCCGAACGGTCGTCCGATGAAGTCCGACGCATACATGACGCTGACGATCTGCTCGCGCCCGTCCTGCAGGTTCACCGAGAGCTTGAGCACGCCATCGATAATATTGGCCACAACCGGAGCCGGATCGTCTTCCCACAGCAGAGTCTCGCCCCGCTTGATCGTCCGGTTTCGACCAAGCTTGCCCAACAGCTGCAGTTCATCAGTCTCGAGGCTCGCGCAAATCGCGCGGTTGCGGACAACGCAGGTAAAACAATCGCTCATGCCCGATGACTAATCCTTGGTTGCCATCAACGCAACCGAACGATGTTTCCATCCATCGCTGATCCCCCCATTGCGTCCGGCTGTCCTTTGTCCGTCATCCATCCTTTCCGTCAGCCCGTCTGGAAAGGCAGATGCCCGCCAGACGCAAATCCGTCAGGATCGCGGAAAATAGGCTGATGGCGTGACGCCAAGCGTGCGCTTGAAGAGGGCGATGAACGCGCTGACACTGTCATAGCCAAGGTCGAACGCTGCATTTGTTACCGTTTCGCCTTCCGCGAGCATCTCCAATGCCCTCATCATTCGGGCGCGCTGCCGCCATATGGTGTAGGTGAAGCCCGTCTCGGCCACGAAACGACGGCTTAACGTGCGTTCCGAAACGCCCGCCCATTGGGCCCACTCGCCCAGACTCCAACGCTTGCCCGGGTCATCCAGCAAGGCCCGGGCGATCCGGACGAGGCGGGGGTCGCGTGGCATCGGTAGCCCGAAAGGTTCGATCGGAGCGGCTCGCAACTCGTCCATGATTACCAGGGCAATGCGCCGCTGTTCGTCGCTAAGGTCCGGCCCGTGCCAATCGGATGCGCGCATGAGCGCCTCGCGGAGAAGGCCCGAGTTGCGGATCGTGCATGGGTGAGGCGGCAAATCGGCGCAGGCGGCTTCGGCAATGTAGCAGCTCCAGCCTTCGACCGCGCCATGGGTCCATCCATAATGGGGCTGATGCGGAGGCAGCCACACCGCATGATCGGCGGGCACAACCCAGGCTCCTGCGTCCGTTCCGATCGTAAGCAGTCCGTTGCGCAGACCGGAGAGCTGACCGCGGGCATGGCTGTGCTTGCCCAGTTCGCGATGCTCCGCCTGCGCTTCATACATCGCAATGAGCAGAGGCTCAGCGGCGTCGCTCAAGGCAAGGGACATTTTTTGATCAAAAATGGCGGCTACTCGTCATTGATTGGCGGCAGTAGCTTAGCGACGCCTGTTTTGAATGTCTATTATGTCCGCAGGAGACAATTGATGACCATCGACGCACCGGCCCTTGCCGAAACCGATCTTGAGCAACTTTACGCACCACCTTCGGAGCATATCCAGAAGGCGGTCGTGCCCGAATTGCTGCCCTTTCATGCAGACTATCTGGCGAAAGCCACATTCTTCTGCCTTGCAACCGGACGGGAGTCCGGGCTCGACGCCTCTCCACGTGGAGGCCCGGCGGGCTTTGTCCATGTGCTGGACACAAAAACAGTCGCCTTCGCGGAACGGCCCGGGAACAACCGGATCGAATCCATGCGCAATCTGACGCAGGATGATCGGCTCGGCATGCTGTTCCTGTTTCCGGGGCTCGACATATTCATGCGGATCAACGGCCGCGGCCGCGTCGTCGACGAACCAGCGCTATGCGCCGAGTTGGGCGAGGGCTCAAAGATCCCCAAGACGGCCATTGTTGTGGCGATCGACGAAGTGCTGTTCCATTGCGGAAAGGCGATAAACCGGGCGCGGCTCTGGGACCCTGCTGCGCGGATCGAGCGGAAGAGCCTGCCGATGCCCGGTCAGATGCTGGCCGCGATGACCAAGCAAGGCGCCGAGGTCGCCGAGGCAGTCGACGCCCAATATGATCATGGCGTGAAGAACGACCTCTACGGCTAGATCGTGGCCGGGTCAGACGATGATGACTATGGACGCGGTCGGGCCCTCACCATGCTTCGATTGACAGGCCATGCTTGTACCGGAAGGCTGGACATTTCGTCCCATGATCATCGTTAAACGGGCAATATGCGCGTATCCTTTACGCACTTGAGAGCAAAGCTGGAATTGATGGAAACCACCTCGGGAAGGTGAGAGAGCCGATCTTTCATGAAGCGCTCATAATGATCGATGCTTTTTGCCACGATGCGCAGCATATAGTCGCTTGCGCCGCTCATTGAGAAACATTCGATGATTTCCGGGCATTGCGCGACAGCCTCCTCAAAGGTTTCGAGAGTTTCGCCGCGGTGGTTGGTCAGCTTTAAATGTGCGAAGACATTTACGCTGAGGCCGATCGCCGAAGGGTCGAGCAAAACGGCGCGCCCAAGAATGACCTTGTTTTGCTCCAGCTTTTTCAGGCGCCGCCAGCACGGCGTTTGCGATAGGCCAACGGCTGGCCCCAAGTCGGCAAGCGAGATATCAGGCTGGGCCTGGATCAGGCGCAAGATTTTCAGGTCGATTTCGTCCATGGTCGATTATCCTAAGCAAAAATATTCTAATAATTTGGATTATAATAGAAAATAATGTTCGTTATTCCACCATATATTGGGAAAGTAAAACAGGATTTTCTCCAGCACTGGCTCTAATTTTCTCCCATCGAAGGGAGTGACCCATGTCCAACCGGCCACCGCTGGAATTCTATGTGCCCGAGCCCCCGGCTCGCCCCGGGCAGTCGTCCGCTTTTGCCAAGGAGGCCGTGCCCAAAGCGGGACTTGTCCGCCGGCCCGACGCGCTGGCAAGCGCTGTCGATCTGCGCGATCTTCCGTTTGAACTGATCCGCGTTCTCGATGACGATGATCAGGCGGTCGGTCCCTGGGACCCGGGCCTTTCGCCGGAACGTCTGCGGCAAGGCCTGAAGGCCATGCTTCTCACGCGCGCTTTCGATGACCGGCTGTTCAGGGCCCATCGGCAGGGCAAAACCAGTTTCTATATGAAGTCCACCGGCGAAGAGGCGATCGGCGCTGCGCAATCGCTGGAGATGGAGGCACAGGACATGTGCTTTCCCACCTATCGCGTCATGAGCTGGCTGCATGCCCGCGGATACCCGCTGGTCGACATGGTGAACCAGATTTTCTCGAATGCGAGCGATCCCTTGCGCGGTCGTCAGCTGCCAATTCTCTTTTCCGCGCGCGACTACGGATTTTATTCGCTGTCCGGAAATCTCGGGACCCGGTTCGGCCATGGTGTCGGTTGGGCGATGGCATCTGCCTATCGCCAGATCGACAGCATAGCGCTGGCCTATACGGGCGAAGGCACGACGGCAGAGGGCGACTTTCACGAGGCGTTGACATTTGCCGCGGTCTACCGCGCCCCGGTGATCCTCTGTGTGACGAACAACCAGTGGGCGATTTCGAGCTTCGCGGGGCTGGCCGGAACGGAAAACACGACATTTGCGGCACGCGCCATCGGTTACGGTATTCCTGGGCTTCGAGTCGATGGGAACGACTTTCTCGCCGTGACGGCGGCAACCCGCTGGGCGGTGGAGCGGGCCCGCGCCAACAAGGGGCCGACCCTGATTGAGTTCTATACCTACCGCGTGGCGGGACATTCGACGAGCGACGATCCGACCCGCTACCGGCCGTGAGACGAGGCAGAGCATTGGCCGCTCGGCGACCCGGTTTCGCGCCTAAAGCAGCACCTCGTCGCCATCGGTGAATGGGATGACAATCGCCATGCCGCATTGATTGCCGAACTGGACGCGGAGGTGCGCAGCGCCGTGCGCGAAGCGGAGGCGGTGGGAACCCTGGGGAAATCGAAGCCGCCCGTCTCGGAGATGTTCGAAGGGGTCTTTGCCGAACCCGACTGGCGGCTCATCGAGCAGAGCCGCGAAATAGGGGGCCGCGATGCGTGAATTGAACATGGTCAAGGCGATTAACGACGCCCTCGACGTGATGCTAGCGCGCGATCCCGACGTGCTGATCTTCGGCGAGGATGTCGGATATTTCGGAGGCGTTTTCCGGGCAACCGAAGGTTTGCAGGCCAAGCACGGCCTGAAGCGATGCTTCGATACCCCGATTGCCGAAGGCGGCATCATCGCGACCGCGATCGGCATGGGGGCACAGGGTTTGCGGCCGGTACCCGAAATCCAGTTCGCCGACTATATTCTGCCGGCATTCGATCAGCTTGTGTCCGAAGCCTCGCGATTGCGATATCGCTCCGGCGGTGAGTTCTGGGCACCGATCACGGTGCGCTCACCCTATGGCGGCGGGATTTTCGGCGGCCAGACGCATAGCCAGAGCCCCGAAGCCATCTTTGCCCATGTCACCGGCCTGAAGACCGTCATCCCTTCCACCCCTTATGATGCGAAGGGCCTGCTTATCGCGGCTATCGAGTGCGACGATCCCGTCATCTACCTGGAGCCCAAGCGACTCTATAACGGACCCTTCGACGGCCACCACGAGCGTGAGATTGCGACCTGGGCGGGTCATTCTGCAGCGCAGGTGCCCGAGGGGCATTACACTGTGCCGCTGGGCAAGGCGGCAATCGTGCGCCCCGGCGAAGCGACAACCTTGCTGGCATATGGCACTATGGTTCACGTGGCGCTTGCCGCGGTCGAGGAAGCGGGTGTGGACGCGGAAGTCATCGACTTGCGTTCTATTGTGCCGTTGGACATCGAAACCATCCTGACCTCGGTCAACAAGACCGGCCGGTGCGTAATCGTGCATGAAGCCTCCCGCTTTGGTGGCTTTGGCGGGGAACTGACCGCCCTGATCCAGGAACGCTGCTTCTACGGTCTGGAAACCCCGATCGAGCGGGTCGCCGGCTGGGATACGCCCTATCCGCATGCGTTCGAGTGGGACTATTTCCCCGGCCCCGCCCGGATCGCCGCTGCCTTGGTCCGAGTCATGGAGATAAATTAATGGGTCGCTATACATTCCGACTGCCCGACATTGGCGAGGGTATTGCTGAGGCCGAAATCGTCGCATGGCACGTCAAGCCGGGCGATACGGTCGCGGAAGATCAGCAGATCGCCGACATGATGACCGACAAAGCGACGGTCGAGATGGAAAGCCCGGTATCGGGAACAGTCATCGAGGTGGCAGGCGAGGCTGGCGACACGATCGCCATCGGTTCGATGCTGGTGGTAATCGAGGTCGAAGGCACGGCAGAAGAGGAAGTTCCTGCGGATCGGCCGCACGAGACCGAAGTGGTGGAGGGCGGGAGCGAGGCCGCGGCATTAGACGAAGGCGATGCTGCACCTGCACCAGCCGACGATCCCAAGCCCGAGCAGCAGCCAGAGCCGATTGCGACCGATGAATCTGCCCCGATCGTAAAGGTCCTTGCTTCTCCGGCCGTGCGTGCGCGAGCGAAGGATCTTGGCATCGACCTGAAAACGGTGAGCTCCGCGATCGATGGCCGCATCCGCCATGCCGATCTCGATGCGTTTCTGTCTTACAACAGCAGTTTCTCGCCATCAGGTGCTGTCCGGGACGACGAAGAGATCAAGGTGATCGGTCTCAGAAAACGCATTGCGCAGAACATGGCGGCTTCCAAGCGGCACATTCCGCATTTCTCCTATGTGGAGGAATGTGACGTGACTGAATTTGAGCGCATGCGTGCGCAACTCAACCAGGATCTGGGTGAGCGGCCCAAGCTGACCATGCTGCCGCTGCTGGTCCGGGCGATCTGCCGGTTGATACCGGATTTCCCGATGATCAATGCCCGCTACGACGATGATGCGAACGTTGTCGTTCGGCATGGTGCGGTGCATCTCGGGATGGCGACGCAGACCGACAATGGACTGATGGTTCCGGTTATACGCGATGCGCAGGCAAAGAACCCATGGCAGCTTGCTCGTGAAATAGCGCGCCTTGCGAAGGCCGCCCGCGATGGAACGGCCAAATCGGACGAACTCTCGGGATCGACGCTAACGGTCACTTCGCTTGGTCCGCTGGGAGGTGTGGCAACCACGCCCGTGATCAATCGTCCGGAAGTTGCGATCATCGGGCCCAACCGCATTATCGAGCGGCCGATGTTCGTGCCTGACGGACTGGGTGGAGAGCGGATCGAAAAGCGCAAACTGATGAATGTATCGATCAGTTGCGATCACCGCGTGGTGGATGGCTATGACGCCGCCAGCTTCGTCCAGGCACTGAAGAAGCTGATCGAAGCGCCGGCGCTGCTGATCGCCGAGAGTGATTGAGCATGGCGGTCGCGCAGCCGAGCCGTCCTTTCGCCGGCTCACCGTATAGATAAGAACGAAGGGGTGTTTCCATGACACAACCAGCACGCGCAATACTTGATTTCGCCCATGAACCTTGTTGCACACCGACCAGCGATGCGGTGCGCAGCGAGTTGCTCGCGGATCCCGGCTTCGGCACAATCTTCTCCGACCATATGGTGACAATAGAGTGGACGGAAGAACGCGGCTGGCACGACGCGGTTGTTGGACCGAGGCAGCCGATCAGTCTGGATCCTGCCGCAGCGGTCCTCCATTACGCGCAGGAAATCTTCGAAGGGTTGAAGGTTTACAAGCAGGCCGACGGATCCATTGCCCTGTTCCGGCCCGAGGCGAATGCGGCCCGTTTCAAAAGGTCAGCAAAACGCCTGGCCATGCCAGAATTGCCCGATGTCTTGTTCGTCAAGGCAATCGAGGAGCTGGTGGGTGTCGATCTTGATTGGATTCCTTCCGTCCCCGGTGGATCGCTCTATCTGCGTCCCTTCCTGATTGCCACGGAGTCGTTCCTGGGGGTGCGTCCTGCCAAACAATATAAGTTCATCGTCATCGCCAGTCCTGCGGGGAACTATTTCAAGTCCGGCGCTCCGGCGATTTCGGTATGGGTGAGCGATTATGCCCGCGCGGCGCTTGGCGGCACGGGGGCCGCGAAATGCGGCGGCAATTATGCCGCCAGTCTGGTTCCCCAAGGCGAAGCGATTGCCCGAGGCCATGACCAGGTGGTCTTTCTCGATGCGGCAGAGCAGCGCTGGGTCGAGGAATTGGGAGGCATGAATCTGTTCTTCGTGTTCGCCGACGGCACGATGCTGACACCGGCGCTGACAGGCACAATTCTGGCCGGCATTACCCGCGATAGCGTGATGACACTTGCCCGCGAGGAGGGCCTGAGCGTGACCGAAGGACGCTATGGGATCGACCATTGGCGGGAAGACGCGTTGTCGGGAAAGCTGGTCGAGACCTTTGCCTGTGGCACGGCTGCCGTCGTTACCGCGGTGGGCAAAGTCTCCGGGCGCGACGGCGAATTTTCGATCGGTTCCGGAGAGTCCGGACCAGTGACGCAGCGTCTCAAGGCGCGTCTCGTAGCGATCCAGCGTGGCGAAGTCCCCGATTCCCATGGCTGGATTCACCCTATTGCCAGGACTGGCGTTCAAACCTGATCTGCGGGCAACCGCGATCGTCACTCTCCGAGATCGAATGTGATCCCTTGCGACAGGGGAAGTTCCGCCGAATAATTGATCGTGGTCGTCTGGCGGCGCATATATCCTGTCCATGCGTCGGACCCGCTTTCCCGGCCACCGCCGGTTTCCTTTTCGCCGCCAAACGCGCCACCTATCTCGGCACCGGAAGGGCCGATATTCACGTTGGCGATCCCGCAATCTGAACCCGCCGCAGAAAGAAACAGCTCGGTTTCGCGAACGTCAGAGGAAAATATCGAGGAGGACAGTCCTTGCGGCACGTCGTTTTGCAATGCGATCGCCTCGCCCAACTCCCGATATTTCAGAACGTACAGAATCGGCGCAAAGGTTTCCTTGCGTACGATTGCCGTCTGCGACGGCATTTCGACGATCGCCGGATGAACATAGGCCGCGTCGGGATAGATATCGGTCAGAGCCGGTTCTCCCCCCGTGACGATCCCGCCATCGCGCCGCGCATCGGCCAGCGCCTCCTGCATTGTGCGGAGCGCCTGCTTATCGAACAGCGGGCCGAGCAGCGTGCTGTCGTTTAACGGATTGCCGATCGAGATTCTGCTATAGGCCGCCTTGATCCTGGCAAGCAGCGCATCGTGGATGTCCTCGTGGACGATCAGCCTGCGCAGGCTGGTGCAGCGCTGTCCCGCGGTGCCTACGGCCGAGAAGACGATGGCGCGCAATGCGAGGTCAAGATCTGCAGATGGCGTGACGATCATTGCATTGTTGCCGCCGAGCTCGAGGATCGTTTTGCCAAAGCGCTGCGCAACGGAAGTGCCTACCGTGCGGCCCATTCGCGATGACCCCGTTGCCGACACCAGGGGGATCTTCGGGCTGTTCACGAGCTTTTCACCCAGATCAGCGCGGCCGATCACCGTCTGGCACAGGCCGGGAGGCGCGTCCGGCCCAAAAGCCTCGCTCACCCGTTCGCAGATCCTTTGAACCGCGATCGCGGTCAGCGGTGTTTTCTCGGAGGGCTTCCAGATGACCGGATTTCCGCAGACGATCGCAAGCGCTGCATTCCAGCTCCACACCGCCACGGGAAAGTTAAAAGCCGAGATTACTGCGACTGGCCCCAATGGATGCCAGCTTTCGAGAATTTTGTGCCCGGGTCGTTCGGACGGGATCACCCGGCCATAAAGCTGGCGCGAAAGACCCACCGCGAAGTCGCAGATGTCGATCATCTCTTGAACTTCGCCGAGCCCTTCCTGCAGAATCTTACCGGAGTCGAGCGCAACCAGCTGCGCCAGAGCGTCTTTTTCGCGCCGCAGTTCGATCCCCAAAAGCCGCACCCATTCGCCGCGCCGCGGCGCGGGAACCTGACGCCAGGCTTCGAACGCCTGAACTGCGGCGTCTACATAGTCATCAATCTCCGAGATCGGCATGCTGCGAACTTTGGCAATCGTCGATCCGTCGACAGGTGTGACGACATCCAGATCGCCGTCGTCAATGTCTGGTCCGGTGAGTTTGGCAGCCAATAGCGCGGCCCGGTGAGATGTTTGGTTCATCAAATTTCCTTCACAGATATAGGTAGCGACGGTTGGGAAAAGGGGAGGGCTTTAGCGGCTTCTTATATATTGGCAGATGATATTTCGTATAGGAAAATTTCGCTAGTTGCATAAAAATGCTCATATTTCCTCAGGCATAATTTTAAGACATTGGAAAAGCTCGCTAATAATTTCCAAGCGGGCAAGCTAGAATTTCGATTAATGATATTATAAATCGCTCTGTGGAGAAATATGGCTGATAGGAAAATTGAAGGCTAAAGGCCGGAATAGGCCGCGCGAACTGAAAGGCAATTTCATTCAATTGGTGAAATAAACCGCTTTATGAGGTTGTAGAAACGGTGAGTGACGTCTTGCCTGAAATCTTTCTCTGAAACTTGGCCGCAGCTGCCTGATCAACACGGCCGATCCTTTGCCATGGGGGGCTACCATGTCATTTTCGCAGTCCGAAACGGCTTTCGAGTTTAAAGGCGAGCCCTCGGCCATTGAAGTGGTTGCGCAACAAAGTCGTCTTGCCGATCGGGAGTTCTTGTGCTCATAGTGAAGATACACCGAACAGGAGCGCGATAGCAGGGTGGGTCGTTGCTTGGCGAGCGACTTGTCCGACGTGGAGACGATTTTGAATACTGTTAACAATGTTGGGACGAACCATCCGCCCGGAACCCGCAGTCCGCGTCGACCGCGCGCTATGAACTTTCATCTCGGCAAGCGCGTCCGTGAGTTGCGGGGGGAACGCAAGCTGACGCTGGACGAGGCAGGAAAGTTGACAGGCCTGGCCCCCTCCACGCTGTCAAAGATTGAAAACGACCAGATGTCGCCGACTTTCGATGTCGTGCAAAAACTGGCGCATGGTTTCGACATCGATATCACGGATCTATTTGCGACCGAACAAGAACAACACCCGCGCAGCCGTCGCAGCGTGACCCGCAACGACGGCGGGCGGATCATGGAAACATCGGTCTATCGCCATCGGCTGCTGGCGGCTGAATTGAGTCATAAAAAGATTCTGCCTTTCATAAGCGTCATAACTGCGCGGGGTCTGAGCGACTTTTCGGAATGGGGAAGCCATGACGGGGAGGAGTTTCTCTATGTATTAGAAGGCGAGGTGTGCTTTCACACCGAGCATTACGAGCCGGTCAATCTGGGGCAGGGAGACAGCATCTACATTGATGCCAGCATGCATCACGCCTGTTATTCGATCAGCGAGACGGACGCCAAAGTGATGTGGATCAATACCGGACCCTAAGCACTGTTACCATGCTATGATTTTTCCTTTAGGTTAAAGAGACGCCGCTCGGCAGGCTAAGCTTCGTCGGTTCGGCAATCTCCCTCGAGGTGCATGCTGCTTCGGAGCATTTTTTTGCCGCAAGAAGGCGACGATGGCCAGCCACTCAACTTCCACCTAAACTGACATGCCCATAAGAAATTTTCTTTAGGATATTGACGATTTTTTCCGATTAGGATAATTATTTCCTGACTGGCTTTCGTTTAGCGCTTTTCCAGTCGTCCATTTTCGAGTCATCCAAGGGTGTTACCAATGCGACCACTGAAACATGTTTTTCTCGCGGTGATCCCGGCCGTGGTATTGGCGGTCAGTCCCGCGTCGGCGCAGGAGATGACCCCGTCCTATCAAGGCGAGACCCTGCTTGGCGAGCCGATGTACACGGATGACGTCAATCCGACGAACGTCACCGATACGGAGACCTTGCTGTGGGCCGTGGGCGAGGCAAAGGCCGCAGCCGAGCGCGATCCTACCATCGATAATATAACGTGGTATGGACGCCTGCTTGGCTACCAGACACTTATGCGAGAGGCCGTCGACGTGTTTAGCGAAGGGCTGAAGCGATATCCGAATTCGGCAAAGCTTCTTCGGCATCGAGCGCATCGTTATTTGAATTTGCGCGAGTTCGACCGCTCCATCGCTGACGGACTTAAGGCGGTGGCGCTTTATGAGGGGCAGCCGCTGGAAAGGGAGCGTCTGGGGCCGGAACGACTGCCCGCTACGCCGGACGTCGTGCAATTCTATCTTTATTACCATCTCGGCGGCGCCTTTTTCGCCAAGGGCGATTATGAAAACGCCGCGAAATGGTTTTACGAATGCTATCAGGTCTCGCTCGTCAACGGTAGCGCCCAGGATCAGGCCGCTCCGATTTACTGGCGGTATCTCGCGCTCGTGCGGTTGAACCGCATTGATGAAGCGCGGGAATGGCTCGACCGGTACAAGTTCAAGGCCGAGGATCTCGATCCCAAAGGCGAAGGCCCGTTTTATTTCAACGCGATCCAGCTCTTCCGCGGAAACCGCTTTGCCGACGATTATTATACCGAGAGGGATTCGGGCCGCCCGTTCGGAGGGTCTGACGGTGCAAAGTCTTCGTCCGCCTATAGCTTGGCCAACTATTGGCTCATGCGTGGCGAGCGCGAAAAAGCGAAGCTGTGGCTGGCTCGTGCCATGGATATCGATACCTGGGCCTATTTCCCTCGCATCCAGGCCGAAGTGGACTGGGTTAATATATTTGGTGACGAAAAGCCGCAGGCCCGCAACTGAGGCGACAGGGCCTCGAATATTGCGCTGATCGACAGGAGTGAGAAACAGAGACTATGCGTTTGCTAACTACCTTCATGGCTTCCTTGGCGCTGGCTACGCTCTGTCCGGTCCCTGCGGCTGCCAGCACAGACGCGGCCACCCAGATCGCGCAACGACAGGATCTCGCACAGGCGGTTGACGAGTTCGCCGCCGAAGTCCTGGCGAAAAAGGAGGTTGCGGGTTTTGCCATTGGCATCATGGTTGATGGCAAGGTCGCGTTGACCAAGGGCTACGGGCTTGCCGACATCGAGAATGATGTTCCTGTTACCGATCAAACAATATTCCGCATCGGCTCATTAACGAAGCAATTTACTGCGGCGGCGGTTTTGGTGCTCGTCGAACGGGGGGAACTGTCTCTCGACGACCATGTGTCGAAATATCTTCCGGAATTCCCGGGCGCTGACACGGTCACCATCCGCCATCTGTTGAATCACACCTCCGGAATCCACGAATTCGTGGACCTCGATTTTATTGCCGGGCCGGGGCGTACGGAATATAGCACGGACGCTCTGCTGGATCATATCGCTTCCCTGGACCCGGTCTATGATTTCAAGCCGGGTTCAGCGTGGAGCTACAGCAACTCCGGCTTCATGTTGCTGCAGGCGATCATCGAGCGCGTTTCCTCCCAATCCTACGCCGACTTTCTGAAGGCGAATGTTTTTGATCCGCTCGCGCTGGATCACACGCAGGTCGATGTGTTGGCGGAGATCGTACCGAACAGGGCGCGAGGTTATGAATTGGCCAAGGATGCGCCAACCGGATTCGTCAACGCCGAATATCTGTCGTTGAGCGTGGCCGGTGCGGCGGGTGCGATACGCTCCGATGTCGCCGATCTTCTGAAATGGCACCATGAGCTTTTTTTCGGCAAGCTGATCGGCAAGGCAGAGCTCGCACAGATGACCGCGCCAGCGCGGCTGAACGATGGCCGTCTTGCCAGCTTGGGCCGATACGGTGCCGCCGCTGCGGCTCCCACGGCCCCGGAATTCGGAATGGGTCTTTCCATCGACGTGAAAAACGGGCGCCGAATGATCGGCCATGGCGGTACGATCAATGGCTTCAACGCCGTCATCGAGACCTTTCCGGACGACGAGGTGACGATCGTCCTGCTGACCAATACCCCTCGCGCCGCCTATGGCAATCTGGATGGATTGATCGAAACCACCTTCAAGACGCTTGGCCGATGACATTTTCGCCTGTCGGCTGCCAGTAAAAAGGGCGCAAGAATATTCAGGTCAGGCTGCTGGGATATATCGCCTAGCGTTTCGCGATGTTACTGCCCTGCCGTCAGGCACTTTACAGCGCCTGCTAGTCCAGGCCTCGGGTGGCTGTGACAAGTCTTTCGGCGTCGACCTCTGCGTTATTTCGGGACGTTTGGAGAGAGGAAACGCGCGCGCCATAGCGCTGTCGGGCGGGACGAGTGGGGACGGGCGGCGGCCATGCATCAAGTCACCGGTGCGTGCACAAAAATTCATCATCGGCCATTGACGAATTTTCCGATCAGGTTAAAACCATCCTTATCGGAATTTACTTTCCTTAAATAGTCCTAATACCGGGGGCCATAACAATGAAACATGTGAAAATCACCGTCAGTCTGATTTTGGTGGGGTTGCTGGCAGCCTTAGGTGTCGCTTCCGTCGCGCAGGTTCCCGACAAAACTGCCGCCGCAGCGATGCCGTTGACGCCGGAGCCCGCGCCTTCCGAACATCATATCGACCGATCGGATGGCCGGGTGCAGCAGCTGGTCGCCGACGATCTCGATGCGTGGCTCGATGGATTCATGCCCTACGCCTTGCGCTCAGGCGATCTCGCGGGCGCGGTGGTGACGGTGGTGAAGGACGGAGAGATCATCGCGGCCAAGGGCTATGGCTATGCCGATGTGGGAAAAAGAACTCCGGTCAACCCTGCATCGACGCTTTTCCGTCCAGGATCGGTCTCGAAACTGGTCACCTGGACGGCCGTGATGCAGCAGGTTCAGGAGGGCAAGATCGACCTCGACGCGGACGTCAACAAATATCTCGATTTCAAAATCCCGCCCCGCAACGGCCAGCCAGTCACGATGCGTCAGCTTATGACGCACACGGCTGGTTTCGAAGAGGCGATCAAGGATCTGATCACATTTGATTCCGATGCGGTCCTGCCGCTGGGTCCCTATCTCAAGCGTTGGATACCCAACCGGATTTTCGATGCGGGCACTACACCTGCTTATTCGAATTGGGGGACCTCGCTTGCAGGATATATCGTGCAGCGCACCTCGGGCATGCCGTTCGACGATTATGTCGAACAGCGAATTTTCAAGCCGCTCGACATGCAAACGGCAACCTTTCGCCAGCCGCTTCCCGATCGGCTCAAGCCGCAAATGGCGACCGGTTATCCGCTCGCCTCGGGAGAGGGTCAGGGGTTCGAGAATATCACGCCCGCTCCTGCCGGGTCGTTGTCCGCATCGGGTGTCGACATGGCGAAATTCATGATCGCGCACTTGTCAGGCGGCGGGGCGATTCTCGATCCCGAGACTGCGGCAGCAATGCACGACAGTTCGCTTAAGAACGTCAATCCCAAGTCCCTCATACCGCCGCTTAACCGGATGGAGCTTGGCTTTTTCGAAACAAACGTCAACGGCCGGCAGGTGATCGCGCATCTCGGCGACCTGCAGAATTTTCACACGTCTCTCCACCTCTTCATGAAGGAAGGGGTCGGTCTTTACATCTCGATGAATTCAACCGGCAAGGAAGGGGCGTCGCAGCGCGTTCGTTCGCAAATCTTTGCTGACTTTGCCGATCGCTATTTTCCTGAAACCGGGGTCGATCGGTCGCTGGATGAGGAAACGGCAAAGCGGGACGCGAAAGCGATGACAGGGGTGTGGCAGGGCTCCCGTCGGGGTCAGTCGAATTTTGTCGATATCCTCAATCTGTTCGGCCAGACTGAGGTGACGCTCGACGAGGATGGCGGGTTGCTTGTTCCCGGGATGCCGGGGGTGGGCGGGGCGCCACGCAAATGGGATGCGATTGCGCCTTATGTATGGCGTGAGCGTAATGGCGATGACCGCTTGGCGGCGCAGGTCGTCGACGGACAGCCTGTGCGGTGGAGCTTCGACATGATCTCTCCGTTTACCGTTTTCGACCGGGTGCCCGGATATCGATCCAGCACGTGGATTTTGCCGTTGCTTTACGCGAGCCTTCTGGTGCTTTTTCTGACCGCTCTTTACTGGCCCGCGACCTGGTTCATCCGCCGTCGCTACCAATTGGAGCTCAAGGTGACGGGCAATGACAAGCGTGCCTATCGCGCTGTCTCAGTCATGGCCTGGGCGGAAATGCTAACAATCGGGGCGTGGACGGGACTGGTGATCGCGATGTTCAGCAGCCTGTCGCTTCTCGGTTCCGCATCCGATTGGATGTTGTGGCTTGCCAAGATCGTGGCGATCATCGTCTTCTTCGGTGCGGTGGCGATTGCAGGCTGGAATGTCTGGCTTACCTGGTCTGGCGGGCGAAAATGGACCGCTAAATTGTGGAGCATTCTGTACCTGATCGCGACCGCGACGATCCTGTACGTCGCGCTGGTTTTCCATGTCCTCACATTGTCGGTCAATTATTGATGCGCCTGAACATTGAAGTCGAGACCGTACGTCTCGCCGAACCCTTCGCCATTTCCGGCTATGTGTTCGAAAGTGCAGATGTCCTCGTCGTCAGCGTCGAGGATGGCGCTCATCGCGGCCGCGGCGAGGGCGGCGGCGTCTACTATCTGGGCGACGACATCGACAACATGCGTGCACAGGCTGAGGCGGCGCGCGATGCGGTCGAGGCGGGGCTGACGCGAGAGCAACTGCGCAGCATCATGCCGGCTGGCGGAGCGCGCAACGCTATCGACGCTGCGTTGTGGGAACTCGAAGCCTCCCGGCTGGGTCAACCGGTCTGGCAGCTGGCGGGCGTCCCTGAACCCAGGCCCTTGCGTACAACGATGACTGTCGGCGCGGACACGCCGGCAAAGATGGCGGAGCGCGTCAACGGATATGCCGATGCCAAGGCCATCAAGGCAAAGCTGACCGGCGATGTGGATCTCGACATCGCGCGCGTCGCGGCCATCCGGAGCGCGCGTCCAGATGTCTGGCTCGGTGTGGACGGCAACCAGGGGTTCGACGCCAAAGAACTCAAAGCTTTGATCGCCGGCCTTCAGTTGCATGGCGTCTCGCTTCTCGAACAGCCGCTGCGTCGCGGCTTCGATGCGGATCTCGAGGGTCTGTCGTCACCCATCCCCCTCGCGGGCGACGAAAGCCTTCTAACGCTGGACGATTTGGCCGGGGCAGTCGGCAGGTTCGACGTCGTGAATATCAAGCTCGACAAGTGCGGCGGCCTGACAGAGGGATTGCTGATGGCGGCAGAGGCGCGCCGGCTGGGCCTCGGAGTGATGGTAGGCACCATGGTTGCCACCAGCCTGGGCACGGCGCCGGGATTTGTCCTCGGTCAGCTGGCGGACATCGTAGACCTCGACGGGCCGTTGCTTATTGCGGAGGATCGCGAACCCGGCGTCGTTTATGACGACGGTCTGCTCTACGCAGCGCCACAGATTTGGGGAGCGGCCGCCGCTTCCTGATGAACTCCGCGGATGCCTCTGAAAAGACGTGGTTCGGCCAGCCGCGCGGCCTGACGGTGCTGTTCCTCACCAATATGTGGGAACAGTTTTCCTATTACGGGATGCGCGCTCTGCTGGTCTATTACATGACCAAAGAGCTGCTGTTTTCGCAGGGCCATGCTTCGCTGGTGTACGGAGCCTACACCGCGACCGCCTATTTCACCCCGATATTCGGCGGCGTCATTGCCGATCGCTATCTTGGCAAGCGACGCGCAATTCTGATCGGCGGATCGATCATGGCGCTTGGCCATTTCATGATGACCTTCGAGGGACTGCTCTACCCGGCTTTGACGACCATCGCGCTGGGCAATGGATTGTTCCTGCCAAGCCTTCCAAGCCAGATCGATGATCTATACAAAAAAGGGGACCCTCGCGTTGGCTGGGCGTATAATGTCTATTATGTCGGTGTGAACATCGGCGGCTTCCTGGCACCACTGATCTGCGGCACGCTGGGCGAGATATATGGTTGGCACTGGGGTTTTGGCGCTGCCGGTATCGGGATGGGTGCAGGTCTCGCAATTTACGTCTGGGGTCAGCGATATTTGCCGGAGCAGGCCCGCGGAACGTCCGAAATGGCGCGTATGCCTCTTATCAAGACTTTCTCGCACTTTCCACGTGAGGTGCTGCTGCTTCTCAGCGCGATTGCGCTGTCGGTCGTGGTTTTTCGCGGCGCGTACGAGCAGGTGGGCAATACCGTCGCCTTGTGGGCTGACACCGGTGTCGACCGGCAAGCGGGATTGTTCGAAATTCCGATGACATGGTTTCAATCCCTGAACCCGCTGATGGTGATGCTGATAACGCCTCCGTTGCTCGGCTGGTGGCGCCGCCGGTCGGAAAGCGGTGCACGCGAGCACCCGGCGCGTAAGATGGCCTTCGGCGCGCTTGTCGTAGGCGGGGCCTATTTGATGCTCGCTGCCCTGGATGCAATGGGCAGTCCAACGCACTGGCTTTGGCTCGCGGCCTTTTTCGTGATTTTTACGTTTGGCGAGTTGTACATCCTGCCTACGGGCCTTGGTCTGTTCGCGCGGCTTGCTCCTGCCGGTCTCGGGGCGACCACGGTGGCGCTCTGGTATCTAACCATTTTCGCGGGAAGTCTTTCTGCCGGAATGGTCGGCACATTGTGGAGCGAGATGGATTCCGCAGCCTATTTTCTGATGCTGGCCGCGATTGCCGCTGTGTCGGCGATGCTCCTGCGCGCGATTGATCCGATTGAGCTGCGGATAGAGAAGCGCCAGCGAGAATAGGTTGACAATTTTCTAAATGGGATAATAATTTCCTTTACGGATTTATTTATATAACAAGGGAGGCGAAAGGTGAGCCAAATGAGAAACATTCGATCCGGAATTCTGCTTAATGTCGGGTTTGCTGCGATGTGCATCGCAGGATCCGCCCATGCTCAAACGACCGCTACGGAGGAAAGCGCAGATGGTGCGTTCGGAGACATCATCATCGTAACTGCCCAGAAACGTGCTCAGGTTTTGCAGGATGTACCGCAATCCGTGTCGGTTGTGGGTGGCGAAGCGCTTGAACGCAACAGCGCGCAATCCTTCCAGGACTATCTGAAACTTGTACCAGGGTTGCAGGCGACTCAGTCCAGCCCTGGAGAGGCTCGACTGACCCTTCGTGGTATCAATACCGGCGGCGTCGCGGCGACGGTTGCTACATATATCGACGAAACGCCGTTCGGGTCGTCCACTAGTTTGGTCAATGGTGGTGTTCTGGCCGCTGAACTGGACACGTACGACATGAGTCGGATCGAAGTGCTCCGCGGGCCGCAAGGGACGCTTTATGGGGCGAACTCGCTCGGCGGCGTGCTCAAATATGTCACCAACGCGCCAAATCCGGATCAGGTCGAAGCGCGCGCGCGCGGCGGTGTGGAAACCGTAGACGGCGGCGATCTGAGTTATCTTGCATCGGGCATGGTCAACGTTCCCCTCTCCGATACGATGGCCATCCGTGCTACCGGCTTTTATCGCGATATGTCGGGGTTCATCGATTCGATAGGAACGGGCGGGTCCGTTGTCGAAAAGAACATCAACGGTTACAAAAGCTATGGCGGACGCGTTTCAGCGCTGTTTGAGCCCTCTCCGGTTCTTTCGGTTCGTCTGACCGCGGTGCTTCAGAATATCGAGGGCGGCGCGGGCAACGCGGTGGAAAGTGATCCACTTACGTTCGGCACGCTTTATGGCGGGTTTACCCAATCGGTATACGTGCCCGTTTTTTCCGATGTGGATTATCGGCTTTATTCGGGAACGATCACCGGTGACCTGGGCTTCGCGGATGTGACGTCGATCACCAGTTTCGGAAAATTGCGGCAAGTCAAACGAGACGATTATACCGTTTTCTATGGCTCGCAGCTGGGCCTTTACCTGAATGGCACCGATCGTTTGGTGGACCTGGGACTCGATCAGACCTCCACGGTCGATCGCTTTACACAGGAAGTCCGGCTTTCGAACGAAAGTGACTTCATCGATTGGCTCGTTGGCGGCTATTACAACAAGGAGGATGCCGTGCTGGGTCAGCGTCTTGACGCATATGACCCCGGTACTTTGGACGTTTTTGCGGGATTGCCACAACTCGCCGTGATCCGTCTGGTTTCGGACTACAAGGAATATGCGGGCTTTGCCAACGCGACTCTCCATTTCGGAGAGCGGTTCGACCTGACCCTGGGCGGGCGGTACAGCCATAACAAGCAAAGCGCCGACCAGACGGCGTCCGGCCTTTTGGGTGCACCGCCAGCGAGCTCTGGCAGCAGCGAGAATGTCTTTACCTGGTCGGTCGCCCCGCAGTTCAAATTGTCTGACCGCGCAACAATCTATGCACGCGCGGCAAAAGGTTTCAGGCCGGGCGGCCCCAATGTTCTCCCTCTCAACGCGCCCGCTAACACCCCGCGCTCGTTCGGTTCTGATTCGATAATCAGCTACGAAATCGGATTGAAAGCCGAGACGCCGGATCGCAGCTTCGCAATCGACATCGCTGCCTTTCACATCGACTGGAGCGATATCCAGTTGTTCGCGCAGGTCAACGGCTATGGCATTAACGACAATGGAGGCAAGGCGACCAGCGACGGTGTCGAATTCCTGGTGACCATGCGTCCGGTCCCGGGCTTCACCGCATCCGTTAACGGTGCCTATACCGATGCCAAGTTGACAGAGGACACCTCACCGCTGGTTGGCGGTTTCGATGGCGATCGCCTTCCCGCCACGCCGGAGTGGTCGATCGCGACCAACCTTGATTACGACTGGGCGCTGTCGAGTGGCGCCGAGGCCTATGTTGGCGCGTCGGTTCGACTGGTCAGCGATCAGCCAAGTAACTTCAGTCCCGCTTACCTGGCGTCACGCGGCAGACAGGCAGAGCTTGACGGATACCAGGTTGTCGATCTGCGTGCGGGTGTGGACGTCGGCCGTTTCTCGGTCGAGCTTTATGCGAAAAACCTGCTCAATTCGCACGCTCAAACCAATGTTTCGATTGCCTCTACATATCCGGCCCTGACCGAATATCCAGGCGGAGCGATCGGAGCCACAATCCTTCGTCCGCGAACCATCGGCGTTTCTGTTGGCGCAGGCTTCTGACTGATGCGGCAGCGGGTGTTGGCAGGGTAAATCTGGCAGACCGTGCGGCACCCCGCAAGGAGTGACGAAAAGAGCGCGACGCTATGGCGTGATGGCTTGCTTGAGGGCAAAACATCACGCCTCATAACCATCGCGGTCGCCAACAAGATCGCTCGAATAGTGCCGTTGAAGGCCTCCTATCCATGCGAGCGATCGACCTAGGTACCGAGACCTGGCAACTCTGACTAGGTGCGGCCCATTGCCAGTGGATTCTTGCCGTGCCACCTGCATGGGAAACCAGAACTGGCCTCGCTTATTTTTGGCTGAACGATTGGGCCAGTCGAATGCAGTTCTGGCGATACAGGCCGCCCAGATCATAATCGTCCTTGCGGACCGCAATGGCCACATTTCGCCTTGCATTGAAGTCAGCCAATTTAATACCAATCACTTTTTCGACAATCAGCGAAGCAGGCGCGACTGTCATACCAATGCCTGCTGCAACCAAAGATAACGCCCGATCATCATTGTGAGATTTGAACGAGAAGCGTGGGCGGACGCCACGTGAAGTGAAATAGTCGCTAGTATGACCCAGCAATTCACATGACCTTCGTGCAATCATCACTTCATCGGCCAGTTCCTCGGCTTGGATCATTTTCCTTGTTGCAAGCGGGTGATCGCATGGCAGCATCATGAGATAGTCCTCGATGAACAGATCAATGAACCGCAGGTTATCTGGTTCGCCACCACTCCTGATTACGATGGCTGCGTCGGTTTGGCCCTGGCGGAGTTCCTGTCGCAAGCGAGTTTCATCGCGCTCCCTTATCGTAAGTTGAGCAGGCCCCCATTGCTTGCATCCTGAAGCCAGTCTCGATGAGGGAAAAGAAGGGAACACTCCGAGGACGAACGGCCTGTTTGCAGGGGCGACTTGGGCCGTCTCGCGTTCGGCCCGAAGAAATTCACGAGAGATTCGACGGGCGATCGGCAGCAGCCGGTTTCCTGCCGAAGTGAGCCTCACGAACGGGCGTTGACGATCGAACAGGCTGGCGCCGACATGCGTTTCAAGCTCCCGGATGCCGCTGGAAAGAGTTGGCTGCGTTACCCCAATGGCTTCCGCAGCGCGGGTGAAGCTGCCGGTATCGACCACCGCGAGGAACTGTCGGATCTGCTGTCGTGTGAGCATAGATTCAATCTATGCAAATCAGTTTGGAAATCAATTTTTCTTTTTCGTACGGAAATCTAAAGTCCTGCTCCAAGGAGTAGTATCAAATGCGCGCCACACCAGATTTCGATTTCCAGCTAGGCGAAAGCGCCGAGATGATCCGCGATAGCGTCGGTCGCTTTGCCGACGAGCAGATTGCGCCGCTGGCCGAGAAGATTGACCGCGAGGATTATTTTCCGCGTGACGAGCTATGGCAGCAGATGGGCGAACTCGGTCTCCATGGCATCACCGTCGATCCGGAGGATGGCGGCCTGGGCCTCGGATATCTTGAGCATGTCATCGCCGTCGAGGAAGTAAGCCGCGCGAGCGCGTCGCTTGGCCTCTCATACGGCGCGCATTCGAACCTGTGCATCAACCAGATTCGCCGCTGGGGCAATGAAGAGCAGAAGGCCAAGTATCTCCCCGGCCTGATTTCGGGCGACCATGTCGGGTCGCTCGCCATGTCGGAAGCAAGCGCCGGATCGGACGTGGTTTCGATGAAGCTGAAGGCAGAGGCCGTGTCCGACAGCCGGGGCGCCTATGTTCTCAATGGCACCAAGTTCTGGATCACCAATGCGCCTTATGCCGATACGCTGGTGGTCTATGCCAAGACCGATGGCAGCGCCGGGTCGCGCGGGATCACCGCATTCCTGATCGAGAAAGGCGACAAGGGCTTCTCGATCGGCCAGAAGATCGCGAAGGTCGGCATGCGCGGCTCGCCCACCGCCGAACTGGTGTTCGACGACTGCTATATCCCTGAAGACCGCGTGATGGGACCGTTGAACGGCGGTGTCGGCGTGCTGATGAGCGGGCTCGATTACGAGCGCGTGGTGCTCAGCGGATTGCAGCTTGGCATCATGCAAGCGTGTCTCGACACGGTCATCCCCTATCTGCGCGAGCGCGAACAGTTTGGCAAACCGATCGGCAGCTTCCAGTTGATGCAGGCCAAGGTTGCGGACATGTATGTCGCGCTGCAATCGGCGCGCGCATACACTTATGCGGTGGCGAAGAGCTGCGATACGGGGCGCACGACCCGCTTCGATGCAGCGGGCGCGATCCTTCTCGCGAGCGAAAACGCCTTCAAGGTCGCGGCCGAAAGCGTGCAGGCGCTGGGCGGCGCGGGATATACGCTCGACTGGCCGGTGGAGCGCTACATGCGCGACGCCAAGCTGCTGGACATCGGGGCAGGCACCAACGAGATCCGGCGGATGTTGATCGGCCGCGAACTGATCGGGGCTGCGGGATAGGGAGGACGGCAGATGGCGAATAAGCTATTTCCCGATGCAGCCGCGGCGCTAGACGGGCTTCTCAAGGACGATATGCTGATCGCCAGCGGCGGCTTCGGTCTGTGCGGTATCCCTGAACGGCTACTCACCGCGATCCGCGAGAGCGGGGTCAAGAAGCTGACTTTCGCCAGCAACAATGCCGGCATCGACAATGAAGGCATCGGCATGCTGCTGCGCACGCATCAGGTGAAGAAGATGATCGCCAGCTATGTCGGCGAGAACAAGGAGTTTGAACGGCAATTCCTTTCCGGCGAGCTGGAAGTCGAGTTCTGTCCGCAAGGTACGCTGGCCGAGCGGATGCGCGCAGGCGGTGCAGGGATTCCGGGCTTCTATACCAAGACCGGCGTCGGCACGCAGGTGGCGGAAGGCAAGGAAATCAAGCAATTCGACACCGGAAGCGGGCCGGAGGACTATATTCTGGAGCGCGGCATCTTCGCCGATCTCGCCATCGTGAAGGCCTGGAAAGCCGATGAGACCGGCAATCTCGTATTCCGCAAGACCGCTCGCAATTTCAATCTGCCCGCTGCCACTTGCGGCAAGACCTGCGTTGCAGAGGTGGAAGAAATCGTCCCGATCGGCTCGCTTGATCCGGACTGCATCCACCTGCCCGGCGTCTATGTCCAACGGATGATCGTGGGCGCGCCTTACGACAAGAAGATTGAATTTGAGACCACGCGAGAAAGGGAGGCTGTCTGATGCCATGGGACCGCAATCAGATGGCCGCCCGTGCTGCCAAGGAGCTGGAGGACGGCTATTACGTCAACCTCGGTATCGGCATCCCCACGCTGGTAGCCAACCATATACCTGAAGGCATGCATGTGACGCTGCAGAGCGAGAACGGCATGCTGGGCATCGGCCCCTTTCCCTATCCCGACGAGGTCGACCCGGACCTGATCAACGCGGGCAAACAGACAATCAGCGAGCTGTCGCACAGCGCTTATTTCGACAGCGCGACGAGCTTCGCGATGATTCGCGGCGGACATATTGACCTCACCGTGCTGGGTGCGATGGAAGTGGCGGAGAATGGCGATATCGCCAACTGGATGATCCCGGGCAAGATGATCAAGGGCATGGGCGGGGCGATGGACCTCGTCGCAGGCGTCAAGAAGATAATCGTGGTGATGGATCACACCGCAAAGGACGGCAGTCCCAAGTTCATCTCCGAATGCACGCTGCCGCTGACCGGCACCAATGTGGTCGACATGATCATCACCAATCTGTGCGTCTTTCAGCGGCGTGATCATGATAGCTCGTTCAAGCTGATCGAGCTGGCCCCTGGAGTCACGGCGGAGGACGTTGCGAAAATAACCACCGCGAAGTACGAGCTCAACGCTGTGGAACTGGGTGCATCCTAACCGGGCCGGTTCTCACCTCCGAGCTCGATCGCCAGCCTCCGCCGCAAAGGCGGGGTTCGCGCGCAACAAGAGCCTCGCGGTAGACCTGCGCGAAAAGGCCGGCCAATTCCCCAAGCGTCGAATAGTTGATAAGCCGTCTGTCTGGTCACCGATGACAATATACATAAATTGTGCATATACGGCGGTTCACGGTCGGAGGCGTGTCCAAACCTGGGTGCGACAAAAGAAACGCGCGATGCATCCGCGCACTTCGAGTGTTTTTGCATCGCGAAGGCGCAGTCGTCCCGTTGGTGCACTATCGCCCGTATCAGGATCATAGAGCGGCCCCCCAGTCCATTCGCCAGGTCCGCCCGTAAAATTTTTAAGCACTATGAGTCCCCGAACCATCCGGTTACGCAAAGCTCGATCAGGATTGTGGACGTCCGTTTGTTCTGGATTTTCGCGAAGGATCGCAGCGTCTGAAACCCGTCCGCAAAAGGCGGTGCCGCAGCGAAATATCTCCACCACTCCATTCCGCTTTTCAGTTTTCCAGAAACCTGTCGGATCAAGCTCGCCGTTCGCTGCGGTTGCAGGGCTCAGGAAGAAGGTTAAAGCCGCGGCAAAGGCAGCGAGCTGGAAAGCAGAACCGGCGGATCGAATTTTTCTCCTGCTTTGACAGGAGCGCAAATTCGGCATTCCGGACTGCAAATTACTAGACAAGTCAATTTCGGGGGTCATAAATTTCCTTTCATTGGTTATCGGCATCAGTCCAGTCTCGGGAGGATGCGGTTTAAAAGCCTTTGGTGAGCACGGCTGGATTTGCGGCAACGTCGCTTTGCGCGGCAGTTCGGGAACACTGGTCACCAAGTCTCAGGGAAATCAGGCGCAGAGATTCCAGATTGTCATATTTCCTCCTCGATGCGTTTGCAGCGGTCTGCGCTCCTCATCTATTGCATCCTACCTAGGATAGACGCGGTCTTTTCTCGAGCGGGGGGATGGAAATTTATATTTTCCGCATACTATAAGGTTCAGATAAATATCTGACTGACTAATATTCGAATGGTGATCGGATATCATAAAGATATATTATGGAATTGATCATTCCGAAATTCTCTTTTTATCGGTTGGTGCCAGGACTATATGGTTGTCGGATTTCGATATGACTTTCCCGAATCTGTTCAGTTCAATTGCCTTTACAAAAGCATCCAAATCGCCCGTCTCAAATACCCCGACGATCCGCTGCTCGGGAACAATGTTACCTTCAAATGACAGTTTGCGTTCAGAATAACGGTTCATCTCTTCTATTGCCTGGGCGAGAGAGTCGTTTAAAAAAACGAGCCTCCCGGTCATCCAGCTTGTTTCGCGCGAGACATCGATCTTGCCAATTTTCCATTGAGACTCGTTGCTGGCAACCAGCTGCTGGCCGACATCAAGGTCCACTCGCCGCGTCTGACGAGCGACCAATCCTTTCTGCTCAACATTCACCTTCCCTGCCAGCAGGGCTACGATCACTTGATCCTCATCCATTCTGACCGAGAAAGAGGTGCCGATAGCCTCCACCGTTTTATCCCCAGCCTGCACAATAAAGGGCCGTGATGGATCTTTCGCCACATCAAAAAATGCACGACCTTTTACCAGTCGAAGCGACCGAATCTTTCCCATATCGAGAATATGAAGCTCCGAGCTGGTATCGAGCGTAACCACGGATCCGTCCTGCAAGGTCAGCACTCTGCGTTGACCCACTTCATTCCGGGCTATCTGCTTCGATTGATCAGAGTGACCGACAAAGCCATTCAGTAACCCGGAATTTTTGGCGCCCCAACCCGACATGATCACAATGAGCAATATTGCCGCAATCGCTGCAAAACGGCGCCATCGGAACGGTTGGTGAAAATTTTCGCGATCTTGCTTTCGCAATTCCAAAATCCTGGGATCTTCTGCAACTCTACCCATTGTGAGCCATTGTCTTTCCAGACTCTGGTATGCCTGGTAATTTTCGGGGGCGCGCGCCAGCCAATCCTCGAACTTGGCTTCATCCGCGGCGGTCAGTTCATCCGCTCCGCGCTTGTTAAACCAATATGCTGCAGCCGAACGCGGCGTTTCACTGGCAGAGATATCCCTCTCCGTCATTGCTCGGCTTCCATTCTTTCGGCGATGTGCACAAGAGCTCGGTGCATAAGTTCTTTCACTGACTCTTTTGAAATGCCCATGTGCTTGGCAATCTGTTGATACGTCATATGTTCGAACCGGTGCAACACAAAGGCAGCCCGGGCGCGGGGAGGTAAATTCTGAATCGCGGCAATTGCTCGTTCATATTCTTGCTTGCCTATCGCGATCCGTTCGGGCGAAATATGATCCGGCAGCTCGATATTTCCGTCAATCGGATCATGAAATTTACTGAACCGAGCTGTGCGCCGGCGATAATAGCCCATCAATGTGTTGCGAGCGGTCGTGAATATATAGCGCTCAGGATCTTCGATGCGATTTTTTTCTTTTACCTTGTGCATACAAACAAGGACCTCTTGGACCAGGTCATCGACTTCGTTGACGTCGACCCGTCGCGCAAAATAGCGCTTCAGAGCAGGGCTAAGCCGCGTCGTCCAGACTATGAGGTCGGACTCATTCATGGGCTTGCCATGGATTGTTTCTACACTCAACGACATGACCACAATTCAGTCTTCTTCCAGATACGCTTGCGTTTTCATATAAAGGCCCGCCCAAAGGCATTGACGTAAAGCAAGGAAGGTAGGGGGGATTGATCGCGGACATATATTTCATGGCTGGACCAGGTCGCTATCGGCATCCCGCTCCCGGCAGGTTCGAAGCTCGCTGCCCATCGCCCAAGCGCCAGACTCCCTGATCGAGGCGGCTTTCGAAAATATATCTGCGCTAAGAGCGCTGGCGAGCCGAGCAGCGGCATTGCCATTTCGAACCGGGCCACTCTGCAGCAGCCCCACGTCTATTTTCCGGAATGATATCAGCGATTCCAATTTTGCCATATCGCCGCCATTGAAGAGAGCAAGGGTTGGATCGGGTATGAAAAGCATCTCCAAAAATACAAGTATCGAACGGATTTTCTGCAGCTAGGATGCATAGTAACAGCGCGCAGTTCGCCTTTTTCGCAATGATCTATCGGCCCGACGATAACAGGCAGGGCGCGGTGCCCTGGTACAGATGCTTCTAGCGACGCACAGGAATAGCTTGTCGCAATCGGTGAAGATGGCCTGCAATGTGCAGCCATAAAACGTATCCCGTCACCAAAAATCTTGCTGATCTTGCACAGGGATAAGATCGGTGGCGGCTTCATTCCCATTGATTTGACCCCAAAACCCCCAATAACTTTTCAGGCTATCTTATCGATCGTCACACTAACTATATGATATAATTGAACTTAACCGGCATAGTTAGTGAAAGAAATTCGCTTCCGCCCATCCTGAATCTATTCGTTCATTTTCTAAACGGCAGCTTATTGCCTGCATGCTGTAGATCAAAAAAAACAAGAATACAACGGCTATTGAAAATTTGTTCGATAGTGGTATAGATATCGAACAGTGATTCGATAGCAGCGAGGAATATGGCAATGAATGATATTTCCAGATCAATGGTTTTGGAGCCGCGCAATGAACATTTTCATTTCAAGATTGCCGAACGTGACTGGCATGGCGGTGATCCTGTCAAGACGATCATCTTTAACGCATTTTCGATTATGTTTCCGGAGGGTGAGAAATTCTTCATCGAGAGCGTCCGGAATGTACACAACCAGGTGGATGATCCCGTACTCAAAAAACAGATAAAAGGCTTTATCGGGCAGGAAGCCGTTCACACCCGCGAGCATATTGAGTATAATAAACAATTGGATTTACAAGGTTACAGTGCCACGAAGCTGGACGCAGGCATCAAAAAACGAATGGACTGGGTTCGCCGAAACTTCGGAGAAAAACGCCAATTGGCGACGACCTGTGCCCTGGAACATTTTACGGCCATGATGTCCGACCTCATGATGACAGATTCCACGTTTCTTGAAGGCGCAGATCCCAACTATCAAAAGGTCTGGCTGTGGCACGCTCTGGAGGAAGCCGAGCACAAAGGGGTGGCATTTGATACATTAGCGGCGGTCACCAAAGGAAATGGTTATTTTCTCCGATGCCGATCAATGCTGATAACCACGGTGTTGTTCAATTATTTCATCCTTAACCATATTGCCGTGATGCTCAAAGATCGGGGTCTGTCGCGTTCGCCAAAAATATGGTGGCAGGTTGCCAAGTTTCTACTCGGGAAGCCCGGTTTATATCGCCGCATGGTTTTGCCATGGCTGAGCTATTTCAAACCAGGTTTTCATCCATGGGATCATGACAATCGTAGCAAGGTTGCGAAGACGGAACGATATGTCTTGAGCGATGGTCAAGCCTATGTCTGAATCCCGTCGATCAAAAACAAGTTTTTAGAACGAGATAATATTCTAGAAATGCCCGTTCCACGAAGGGTCCGTTGCGATCTTTACTTAAGCTGCATCACGATGCAGCTTTTTTTTGTCTCCTCACGTGATAAGATGGAGCATGCACTATCCAGCTTTAGTAAATATGTGGCGGCTTCATGCGTGATACGCCAAAGCGAAGGCGTCGTAGCCCTGAGACAGCGCGAGACGAAATTCTCGATGCCGCAGAAAATATATTATTGGTGCAGGGCCCTGCTGATCTCAAATTTCAGGAAATCGCAACAGCGGCCAAAATTGCAAAATCTACTGCCCATCATCATTTTGGCAGTCTGGAAGAAATTCACAAAGCCCTGGTCAATCGTGTATTGCACCGTCTGACAAATGACTTGTCCGAAGCCCTGTCACACAGTGATGCGTCGCCAGAACAAAATATCGAACAGGCACTCGAAGCGGTTTATGCGATAATTGCATCTGAACGATATACCAAAATTCTTGCTTGGATTATTTTATCGACTGAGACGAGCAAACTTTCTTATCTTGCCGAACCGCTCGACACCATAAAGAGTCTGGTATCGGAGAAACTGGCAAAATACATGTCAGAACGGTTGGCCCAGACACTTGCCCCCCAAATTGTATATCAGGTTGCGATCACTGCGATTGGCGAAGGCTTGATTGGAAAAATCCTTCAGCCAATTTTGAGTGAGAACGATGTTCTGCTGGAAGGCAAGGATGTGTTGAACGAAATGGTCTTCAATAAAATAGTCGGGCGCCAGAAAGCCAACTAGCATAGTCGTCGATGACGTCTGTCTAGAATTTCCGGACAACGAACAGCGATGGCGATGATGATAATACATACATCGATAACGACCACGCTGGATTTTTGGGCAATTTCTCCGCGAGATTTGAAAGGACGGAAGCCTGCGTCTTGGACTGCCGGGTCGGAGAAACCATTTCTGGACGCTGACCATTCAATGTCATTTTTGCTTTGAGACCGAACAGTTATTTGAGCAGTTTGTCGCAGGCGCACCGGTTGCCGAGCAAGATAGGGCCGAGATTGCTTCCAGCAATTTTTTTGTCCGGCATCCCCCCCATTCCAAAATATCAACATCTTACCGGATGACACCCTGATATCGGGCGTTACAAACAATAGGGGAAAACCCTAAATAAATTATGGGGGAGAGGAGTCATGCGTTTACAAGCATGTAATTTGCGCAAATTTTTTTTGAACGGTGTTGCTGCGGGCTGTCTGGTACTAGCCAGTGGTACGGCGCTAGCTGGCGAAAACAACAGGGCCTATCAGATTCCGGCCCAATCGCTTGGCCGCGCATTGCACGATTTCGGCCTGCAAAGCGGCATGACGATCATGAGCGACGCTGCCCTCGTCAACGGGAAACGAACTTCCGGATATACCAACCGCGCCGACCCTGAAACGGCGCTTCGCGGGCTTTTGAAGGGAACCGGGCTCAGCTTTCGTCGTGATGGAAAAATCTTTGTGCTTGCTCCAGAAGGGGATGACCGGGCCCCGGTGGGAAACGGGCCAGGCACCGCCAACGCGAATGACTATCCGGAAATTGTGGTGACGGCACAAAAGCGCGTGGAAAATATCAGCGATGTACCGATCTCGATTACTGCTCTGAACGCCGCCGCGCTCGATGAAAAGAAGGTGGAATCGGGGGCCGACCTGGTGCGCACCTCTCCCAACGTCAACTTTTCCAAAAGCAATTTCAGCGGTTATGATTTCACGATCCGCGGCATCGGCACCAAGGCGATTTCAGCATCCAGCGACCCCGCCGTAGCGGTCAGTTTCAACAACACTCCGCTGATCCGCAACCGTCTGTTCGAGGCCGAATTTTTCGATCTGGAGCGGATTGAGATTCTGCGCGGGCCGCAGGGCACGCTATATGGGCGCAACGCCACCGGCGGCGTCGTCAACGTCCTGCCCGCGCTTCCCACCTATGATTTCGAGGCCGAAGTGAAGGGTGAGGTCGGCAATTATGACACGCGGCGGTTGAACGGCATGATCAACGTTCCGCTGAGCGACACTTTCGCCGTTCGTGCTGCCGGCACGATGACCAAGCGCGACGGTTTCGATTACAACAGCTTCACGCAAAAGCGGATCAACGACCGCGACCTGTGGTCGACGCGGCTGTCGGCACAGTGGGAGCCGCACGACGATTTCAAGGCCAATTTCATCTGGCAGCATTTCGAAGAGGATGATCAGCGGTCGCGGACCGGCAAGCAATTGTGCACCCGCGATCCGGGACCGGAGATGGTGGGGGACACGGCTGTCCCGGACCATTTGCGTCCCAAGCTGAGCCAAGGGTGCTTGCCCGGATCGCTCTATGACGACGCCGCTTTCGGCGCACCCAATGCTGCCAGTTTTGCTTTCGTTTCTTTGGCGGGGACGATTAGTGTTGGAAATGAAAAGGGCCCCAACTCATACATCCCGGGGCCGGCTGTTTATGTAATTGACCGTCTTTTCGATGCCTATGGTTCTGTAGTGCAATCGCGAAATTTGCGCGAGGTTTCGACCAGCTATGACCCTGTCTTCCGCGCGAAGAATGACGTGTTCCAGCTGAATCTGGAAGCGGGCATTGGCGATCTGCGACTCATTTCGCAAACCGCCTATTCGCGCGACCGATATTATTCGTCGCAGGACTATAATCGCTTCGTATCGGCACCGATATTTGCCGATTCAACGAGTCCCGATTTAGTCGACTTTGCGCCGGACGAGAATGGCAACCTTGGCTATATACCTGTCAACGTATCCGGCCCAACCCCAGGTGGCATCTATACTGATCCACAGCTCGGCCCGTCAGACAGAATGCTTGCCGTCGATGTCAGCCAATCGCGTAACACCCAATGGACGCAGGAATTGAGACTGCAATCCGATTTTTCGGGTCCGTTCAATTTCAGCATCGGAGCCAATGCGCTGAATTTCAAATCGCAAGACGACTATTATGTCTTCAACAACATGTTCAGCCTTCTCGCTGAATATTTTTATAATCGCGAAGATGATCCGGACGCGTCGGGAATAGGTACGCGCAATTGCGATGCAGGCAATGAATTTCGCGAATGCGTCTATGTCGACCCCAATCCGATCGACCAGATCAACGGCGAGGGGCATAATTATTTCCGCAGCAAAAATGTTGTGCAGACGCGGTCTTGGGCATTGTTCGGGGAAGCCTATTATCAAGCGTCGGATAGCGTCAAGATCACCGCTGGCGCGCGCTTTACCCATGACAAAAAGACGTCGACGCCGGTCCCCAGCCAATTGCTGCTGGGTGCGCAGAACTTCGGGACCGAAAGCGGCCCGTCAAGCGGCGGCCGCGTCAGCCGTGGCTATCCGGCACTGCCACCGATCGATCAGCAGTGGAATGCCTTCACCGGGCGGCTGGTTGTCGATTGGTCGCCGCAACTGTCCTTCACAGACGATACCCTTATCTATGCCTCATATTCCCACGGCTACAAGGGCGGGGGATCGAACCCGCCGCGCGTCGATATCGATCCCAAGGTGATCCAGTATCAACCGCTCGCCCAGACGTTTGAGCCCGAATATATCAACGCCTTTGAAATCGGGACGAAGAACAGCTTCGATGGAGGCCGCTTTACGCTGAACGCGACCGCGTTTCTTAATCTCTACAAGGATTATCAGGTCTCGCAAATCGTTGATCGCATCTCGCTCAATGAAAATTTCGATGCAACCACCTGGGGGCTTGAATTTGAGGCAGCGTGGCGACCGTCGCGCAATTTTCGCGTCGATTCCAACCTTGGTTACTTGCGCACGCGGATCGGCAAGGGGGAGCAATCGATCGACGTGATGAACCGCACCCAGGGCAATGAGGACTGGGTGGTTGTCAGGCCGCAACTTGGCGTGCCGTCCAATTGCATCGCGCCAAAGGATAAGGTCGAAGCCATCTTGTCGTCCTTCTTTGCGGGTCCCGGTGGCCTGGGAGAATTTATGCTATCCGCGCTATGTGGCGGATCAACGCGTTACGGTAGCTTTAACCCCGAAGTCGAAACAAATCTTCACTATGATCAATTCCTTGGATTTACCTATGATCCGCTGACCGACGCCCCCAATGGCGGCCGCGGTTTCTATGCGGATCTCGGTGGGAACGAACTGCCCAATTCGCCGCGCATCACCTTTAACATCGGCGCGCAATATACCTTTTTCCTGAATGACTGGAACCTGACCTTCCGCGGCGATTATTACCGCCAGGGGAAAAGCTATGCGCGGGTGTACAATACCAAATATGACCGGTTGCGCGCCTGGGACAATGCCAATCTGGCGGTGACGCTGGAACGACCGAAATCTCAACTTTCGATGCAATTCTATGTCAAGAATCTGTTCAACGACACGCCGATCACCAACACGTTTACCAACAGCGACGACACCGGGCTTAGCGCGAATATTTTCACGCTCGACCCCCGCATCTTTGGCTTTAGCGTGACCAAGAAATTCTAACGGGAGACCAGTCGGGCTCTTCCCTGGGCGCGTCGCGAGAAGCGCCCTTTTTGTTCGTGATCGAGCCGCAAAATAAATGGATTTCGATCCCCCCGCTTTGCTTCAACGCGCGTCTTCAATAGTGGGGAGGCAGTTTCCTTCCCATCACAAAAAAATAGGAGAGGACATATCATGAAAAATATTGCGAAAATTTCAATCTGCGCATTGGCTTCACTAAGCCTGTTTCCGGCAACCGCGATGGCGGGAACCTATTCCCCGTCGGGCGCTGGAACGGCGAGTTCAAGTTCGGTTGAGGTGAAAAAGGGCATCACACTGAATTGCTCGCTGAGCGCCACTACCAGTTCCGACGGCACGATTTCGAGCTCCGGTCCGCCCAGCGGCACGAAGATTACCAGTCTCTCACTGAGCGGGTTCCTTTGCGGAGCGGTTTCTTTCACGGGCTTTCCGTATGACGTCAGTGCAACCAGCTCGACCGGCGTTGTGATCCACGATGTCCAGGTTACCGGCATCACGGGTAACTGCCGCGGCGATCTTGCGGCGACGCTTTCCGGAGGTGTTTTGACTTTCAGTCACTCCAACACCATCCCATCGAACCCGCCGGGTGGCTCACCCTGCAGCATACAGGGTAACGTCACGACGTCGCCATCGGCTTCCTACACCTACCCCTGATCGGGTAAAACCAGAGGGCAGCTTGCCCGGTTTGTCCGGGCAAGCTGCCCTTTCGGCTTTGAAAGCAGGCCCTGTTTGCATCCGTCATGTCCCGGCCACAATTCACTCGACCGGGGTAAGAGCAGGCTGCATAATTAAGCTGGAGAATCCGTGATGCAGGGACAGATAACGTATATGTGGATACACACCATGCGGATACATGCCCCGACAGGATGAGCGCTGCATCCTACTTCACCGCAATAACCCGAGACCAAAGAACTCTTAGTTTCGGTCGCGTGTTTCTGACATTATGGATCGTCTTGCCCGCAGCGGTGCTTGGCGCGTCCGCTGAGGCCCAGGCTCGTGAGGATGCCGATCCCGACACTGCTCTGCCCGGTACCGAAGAAATCGTCGTCACCGCACGTTATGGCGAAGCGCGGGTAGATTCCGAAACCGAATTGGACGAGGATGATATCGCCACCTATGGCGCGGGAACGATCGGCGAACTGGTGTCGCAAATCGCCCCTTTGACGGGGCGGCCCGACGAACTGCCAATCATCTTGATCAACGGCAAGCGGGTCGATGGTCCGGCGGGGATTAACGGTTTTCCCCCCGAAGCTCTGGCGCGGCTGGCGATATTGAAGCCAGAGGCTGCCGCGCGCTATGGCTATGCCCCCGGGCAGCGGGTCGTGAATCTGGTGCTGAAGAAAAGTTTCACCTCGTGGCAGGCCGACGCGGGGACAAGGCTTGCCACTGCGGGCGGGCGCCAAAATGGACAATTGGCGCTTGGCCGCTTTGTCATTGCCGGACCTTCGCGGTGGAATGCAAGCGTCCAGATGTCCCGCGATAAGGCTCTGCTCAAAAGCGATCGCGTCGACGATCGCGGCCTCGGCAGCGACGACTCATATCGCACCTTTTTGCCCAGGTCGGACAGCCTATCGCTGAACCTTGGCTTCGCCCGCCCGCTCGGCGATTTTACCGGATCAATCAATATCGACGCCAACCGCCGCAGCCAACAGCAATTGCTGGGAACCGCCTTTCCCGGACGGATCAATAGCGCGTTGCGCGGCGAGCAGCAGACGAACAATATCGGCCTGTCTGCAACGCTGACCGGCAGCATCGCCGATTGGCAAAGCAATATCGCCCTTCGCTATTCCCGGTCCTGGTCGGACAATGATATCGAACGGTTGAACGCCGATTCCAAAATTGTGACGGATCGATCGACGTCGCGCAGCGAAAGCCTGACCGGACTAATCAATCTGAATCGTGCGATACTGACCTTGCCTGCCGGGCCGGTGACATCGAATATCTCGATCAACGCCACGCGCAACTGGTCGCTGAACCGGGGCAGTGACGCCGTCGCAACACTGCCGGACGAGACCGTGTTCAAGCGGCAACAGATCGATGCGCGGGTGTCCCTGTCGCTTCCGATCTCGCAAGCCGGTTCGGCCGGTTTTTCGGCGCTTGGCGACCTGTCACTCGATATCGCTACGGGGGGCAGTCTGGCTTCCGGCTCGCCGCTGCAGCACCGGTTCGAAATGGCGGCAAGCTGGTCGCCCTTCGCGGCGCTGCAAGTGCGCGCCACCGCCGCTTTTACCCAATTAATCCCCAATGCCGATCAAATCGCCGGACCCTATGTCGAGGAAATTCGGCGCATATATGACTTCAGACGCGAAGAGATTGTGGACGCGCGCTGGATAACCGGTGGCAATCAGGATTTGGGTCGCGGCAAGCAAAGCCTCTATTCGCTTGGGGCCACGCTGCGCCCGCTGGCGCGCCCGATACTAACGCTGACGTCGGAATATCGGCGGCAGATCTCGACTGAAGGCGTTGGCGCTTTCCCCGCTTTCACACCCTCTGTTGAGCTCGCCTTTCCAGAGCGGATACGGCGCGACGCGTCGGGGCGCCTGCTGTCGGTCGATGCCCGCCCAATCAGCATCGCGCATGATATCGACGAACGGCTCGACAACGGTCTGATCATCGAGCTTGCCCCCCAAAGGAGGAAACGGACAAACGCCGCAGGGCAAGGTGCGCGCGCCATTGGCCCAACGACAGCTTGGCGCGTGGCTTTGTCGGTCAATCACGGTTGGCTCCTCAAAAGTGAGCTGCTGACCCGGCCCGGTATTCCGCCGATTGATCGGGTGAGCGGCGACACCGGGCAGTCCCGTCATCAAGTTCGCGTCCAGTTGACGGTCGGCCGCCCCGGTTTCGGGGCGGTGGTTGATGGAAGCTGGCAAAATGGATTTCGGCTCCGCAACCCGGACAGCTCGGGTGGCGCGAGCGATTTTCAGCACAAGGCGATGACGACCGTGAATCTGCGGCTGTTCGCACAGCCCGATCGCCTGCTTTCCTCATCACCGAAGCCGAAATGGCTTTCGGACCTGAACGTTGCGTTCGACATCCGAAACCTGTTCGATACCTATCGCCGGGTCGTGTTGGACGATGGCAGCGTGCCTGCGGGATATCGGCGCTACGAAGTTGATCCGCTTGGCCGAACGGTTCAGGTCACGATACGCAAACGGTTCTAGCTTTAATGGTGGAAACAGTTGGCAGCGTTTCATGGCGTGGATATAGATTTACATTACGGCGATGGTCCGCCGATTTCGAGATATGGCCAAGAGGTTGAAGCAGGAAGTTGCCGCGACTGCCGGAGTTTCGGTGCGCGGCTTTGCATTCCAGGCCTGGCCTCAACCGATCATATAGATCGACTTTACATTCTGATAGGCCGCGACGGTCTCGGGGCCGAATTCGCGGCCGAGGCCGCTGGCCTTTATGCCGCCGAAGGGTGCGCCCAGCAGCGGCTGGTAGCCGTTGACGCCCACGGTGCCCGACTGGATTTTTTGTGCGACGCTGGTGGCACGACCGGTGTCGGCGCTCCAGACCGAGCCGCCCAGACCGAAAGGACTGTCGTTCGCAATCCGGATGGCTTCCTCTTCGCCTTCATAGGCTATCACGGCAAGCACGGGGCCGAATATCTCCTCTTGTGCAATCCTGTCCGAATTGTGCAGGTCTGTAATGACGGTGGGTTCGACAAACCAGCCGCACTCGGTATTTCTGGGGCGTCCGCCCCCTGTGACAATGCGGCCCTCATCCTTGCCGATCGCGATATAATCTTCGACCTTCTGCCTTTGAGCCCGAGAGGCAAGCGGACCCAATTGGGTGGCGGGGTCCAGCGCATCGCCGATCTGCAGCATTTCGACCGATGCAACCAGAGCATCGACAATCTCCGCATGGCGCTTCTTCGGTGCCAGAATCCGTGTGCCGTTGAAGCAGGTCTGGCCACTGTGGAGCAGCGAGGTGAAGAGGATATTGTCCATGAAAATGTCGATGTCGGCATCCTCGAGCAGGATTGCGGCGGATTTGCCGCCCAGCTCAAGCGTGACCGGCCGCAGCAGTTCGCCGCAGGTGCGGGCGATCATCCGCCCTGCCGCTGTCGATCCGGTAAAGGCGACCTTGTCGACACCCGGATGGCTGACCAGATAGGCGCCGGCATCGCGATCGGCCGCGACCCAGTTGAGCACGCCGGGCGGCAGATCCGCTTCCAGTGCGGCTTCCGCAAGAATATAGGAATCCAGTACGGTGCCAGGGGACGGTTTTATGACCATGGTACAGCCTGCGATCATCGCCGGGGCTATCTTGCTGAGCGCCAGGGTCACCGGGAAATTCCAGGGGACGATCGCGGCGGCGACACCGATCGGGCTTTTCTCGACATGCGCGGCCTTGCCCATCGGGGTATCGCGGATATCATCCTGCTCGAGTGACTGGGCCAGACCGCTGTAATATTTCACGACATCGACGGGTGCCTGCCCCTCAAGCATTTGGCTGATGCTCAGCGGCATGCCGTTCTGAATGCTGACCATATGCGCAATCTCATCGCTTCGTCTGGCGATGGCCTCGGCAAAGCGCTGCATGGCGCTGGCTCGCTCCGCCGGCTTCGCATCCGACCAGCCGGAGCCGTCAAAAGCCTTGCGCGCGGCTGCAACGGCTGCGTCTATATCGGCTTCCACCGCTTCGGGTACTGTGCCGATCACTTCCTCGGTAGAGGCATTGATCAATTCGAAGCGGCGATCGCTGGCGGGCGGAACCCACTGGTTGCCGATAAAGAAGGCGTCGCGTGATTGTCCCATTTTACTCTCGCTTGGTTGTGGACTTCTGAGGAAAGGCGCGGATCAAAGTTCCTGGAAATCGATATCCCGGCTCGGGGCCCCCATTTCGGTAAAGCGCTCCTGGGCATTCTTCGGGTCCAGTTCTGTCTGAAGGAAAAACTCCAGACGATTGCCATCCGGGTCGTTGAAATAGACGCCATTTCCGATTTCATGGTCCGTGATGCGCACGATATCCACGCCCTTTTCGACCAGCATGCGGTGCAGTTCGCGCAATGTCTCGCTGTCGCCCTCGATTTCCAGCCCATAATGCTGCAATCCCAGGCCTCCGTGGTGAGCGCCCTTGTCGGCCTGGATCAGCCCGATGTCGTGCAACCGGTCCTCAAAGGACATCATGATCCAGTTTTCGCTTCGGGCACTTTCCCGCATGCCCAGTACATCGGCGTACCATCGGGCCGATGCGTCGGGGTCCGAAACGAACAGCGACAGATGTGTGCAAACCACTTTAGGCTTCATTGTAAGCATCCTATTATTTCTCCGCACAAGGCGGTTATTTCGTTTGTCTCTGCGGTTGCGTCGTTACAGGAAAATGCCTCGGCTCAAGCCGCCGTCAATGCCGATGGATTCGCCGGTTATGGCGGCCGCTTTCGGAGAGGCGAGAAATGCGATCAGCCAGCCGATTTCGCGCGCATCCAGAATGCGGCGGACCGGCGTGGCATCGGTATAGCCTTGCTTGATTTCGGGTACTGTTTTCCCCTGTTTCTTGGCCTCGCGCTCGTAGAGTTCGTGGATATGGGGCGTTTCGACAACGCCAGGATGGATGAGATTGACGGTTATGCCGTCCGGACCGAGTTGATCGGACAGGGTCTTGGTAAGATGCGCAACGGCGAGATTGCGCATGCCGGAGATCACCTTGCTGGCTCGCCCGGTGAGACCGCCAATATTGATAATCCGGCCATATCCCTTGCTTCGCATATGAGGAGAGACAGCCTTTGCGCAGCGAAAATAGCCGATCACCTTGGTATTCAGATCGGCCAGCAGCTCGTCGTCACCGGCATGTTCGATATCGTTCCGCACCACGCCGGACGGGGCAGCGGCCGAGTTAACCAGAATGTCAATTTTGCCAAATCGGCTGATGACCGCGTCGACCATGTCCGACACCGCTGTCATCTCGTTGGTGTCACAATATAAAGGAACGACCTCGCGGCCGGTTTCAGCGGAAATCTCGCGCGCGCTATCTTCCAGCGGACCCATGCGGCGGGCGCAGATCACGACCGTACAGCCTTCCTGGGACAGGACACGGCTCACTTCCTTGCCGATTCCGCTGCCGCCGCCGGTGACGACAGCAATGCTGCCATTTAGTTCCAGATCCATTCAGGCCCCCAATAATGTCCAAACATATAGTCTTTTGCCGAACTCCTCTTACACAGGGTGTCCTGCATATTTTGAGATTAGCGATTCACTAAACCTCTTTACACACATAAATATTGAACGTAAACCGCAATATAAGAGAAAAATGATGATTATAGCAAATGTTTGCGGGGGATAACGAGATGCAGAAATATGATGGCAAGACCAGTCTGGAATTCCGCACTGTATTGATACTGGCTCTCTCGTTCGGGCTGGTGGGGCTGGACCGTTTCATGATCTCGACCCTGTTTCCGGTCATCGCGAAGGATCTCTCGCTCGATTACAGGGATATCGGCACGATTACCGGTTCCCTGGCGATTGCCTGGGGCATCTCGGCGCTGTTCATGGGCAGTCTTTCCGACCGGATCGGTCGTCGCAAGGTGCTCGTTGGCGCGCTGATTGCCTTTTCCGTGCTGATTGGCGCGAGCGGCCTGGCGACAGGCCTGATCTCGCTGGTCTTCGTTCGGGCCCTGATGGGTTTTGCCGACGGCGCTTATGTCCCGGCCAGCATCGCAGAAACGATGGAGGCTTCGCCGCCACAGCGGAGCGGGCGCAATGTTGGCCTGCAGCAGGTCACCGCGCTTCTTTTCGGGCTCGGGCTGGCTCCGCTGCTTATCCCGCCTCTGTTGCACGTAGTGGATTGGCGCTGGATTTTCGTTTTGATCGCGATCCCCGGCTTTATATGCGCGTGGCTGACCTACAAGATATTGCCAGCGCGTCCGACGCGCCCTTCGTCAGGCACCATGGTCTGGGCCGACTGGCTGGCCGTTACCGGCTATGGCAATATACGGATCTGCATGGCGCTGATGCTGGCCTGGCTGACCTGTCTCACCACAATCTCCGCGTTCCTGCCCAATTATATGCTCGATCATCTGGGGCTGACTTTTTCGCAGATGGGCACCGTCATGTCGGCCATCGGCTTTGGCAGCGCAACGGGCACCGTCATTCTGCCCTGGATGTCGGACCGGCTGGGGCGCAAAACGATCATGCTTGCCGGAACGGCGATCATTTTTGTTGCCCTGGTCTTGCTGGCCGCCAGCGGGCCAGCAGTTCCGCGCCTGTTCATATGCCTGTTCTTTGTCATGTTCGGCACTCTGGCGCTGATAACGCTCACCGTCGGGCCGCTATGTGCCGAATCTGTCCCGCCCAAGATGATGGCCACCGCATCCGGTGTGGTGATTGCCACAGGGGAACTGTTCGGTGGCGGTCTCGCCCCGATACTCGCGGGGACGGTGGCGCAGCATTGGGGTATCGACCATGTTCTGTGGCTGCCGATCGGTGTCATTGCCTGCGCGTTTCTTCTGTGCACGCAAATTCAACCATCAAAGATGCCCGCAGTGGCCCATGTCTGAGGCACAGCGGGACGGGAACAGGTAATTTGTCAGACTGTCAATTGTGACGCACACAAGAAGAAGGAGTAAAATATGAAAAAAAATTATATTCTGGCTTTGGCACTGGGGGTTGCTGTCGTGGCGACCGGCGCCGAGGCCCATCATTCATTCTCTATGTTTGACCAGACCAAAGTGCTGCCGATAAAAGATGCAAAGGTTACGCAGTTCCGCTTTACCAATCCGCACTCCTTCATTTTGGTGGAGAAGGATGGCCAGATCTATGTGATGGAGTGCAACAGTATCAACCTGATGACTCTGGGAGGCTGGAAGCACAACACGCTGAAGGCTGGAGACAAGGTGGACCTGATCTATTATCCCTTGCGAAACGGCAAGCCCGGCGGGATGCTCAAGACCATCACATTGCCCAACGGTAAAACATTGAAGGCCTGGTAAAGGCTTGAGAGAAGGGCACCTGTTTTCAGCAAAGCAGTGCCATCGAACGCCTTGCGCATCGACGCATTCTCACGCAGTCTGTGATCTGCGCACCCGCGGATCAATCAGTTCAACCTGCAGAACCCGATTCAAAGAGGAGTATTTTATGAAAATGAAATCTGTCGCATTTGCAGTAGCCGCCATGATTGGGGCGCCTTCGGCACTCGTCATGGCACCTTCTGCCATGGCCCATGAAGAAATGGCGGAACCAAATATCACAGGCATCTGGGAAATTTACCCGGATCCCTTTGCCGGCGACGAGAATCTGTTTTTCGAACTGTCCGCTCCCAATGGCGGCCCGAAGCTGAAAGAGCCTTATGCCACAGAATGGAAGGCGCAACGCGAAAAACGTACGGCGATGCTGAAAGCGGGAACGCCGCTTGCCGATCCCAGTACCTTGTGCATGCTGGAAGGCATGCCCACCATCATGGGCGCAATCTTTCCGATACAGATCTTGCAAAATCCCGGACAAGTGACCGTGCTGGCTGAGTTTCTGACGCAGACCCGTCGCATTTTTCTGGATACCGAGATGCCTGCTCCGGAGGATAATGCGCCGAGCTTTTACGGCTTTTCAGTCGGCAAATGGGAAGGGGATACGCTGGTGGTCACCACGCGCGGTGTCCGGGAGGAAACCGAGTTTTTCGAAATACCGCACAGCGATGAGATGGTTATCAGGGAGCGGATTCGGCTGACTGCGCCAGGCTATCTGGAAGACCAGATAACGATCGAGGACCCCAAGATGCTGCTTGAACCCTACCAGTTTACCTATGGCTACAGACGGAACGACAAATATCGCATGATGGAATATTATTGCGAAGCCGAGGATCCGCTGCTGACGGTCAAGGACGACGGGACAGTGGAAATGAAAACGAAATAACCATATCGGGCGAAAGGCGCTCGGTGCGACGGGCGGGCGATAGCGCAGCCTGTCGGACCAGGAAGGTGACGCCGCAAATTGCCGGCGGCGGCATCATCGGACGGGACAACAAGCCGGGTTTCTGATCCGCCGGCCGGATTGCACCAGGTCGTAAGCGCATGATCGAGCTTCTGTATGGGTCGAACACACAATTAAAAAGTGGCTCTCGTCCTTCAGACGAGAGCCACTTTTCTATTCGGCGCGGGTGTTTTCGCTGGTTCTCGGTGGGAGATACGCTTCCGATCAGTCCAGCTTGAGGTCAACGCGCTGAATATTCATCCGCATGCCTGGCATGTAACGGCGCAGAAAATCCAGCTCTATGTCGCTATGTTCCTGCGGTGTTTTTGCCTTGGCAAGCGCTTCGGTCATGAGGGCCTCGTCACGACCAAATTCTCTGATGCCCTTGATGTCCGACCAGGCAAGCCAGAAGGACTTGCCGTCGGGAGCGATCCACTGGGGCATGATACGGGGCACATAGGCGCGCGACGCGGGGTCGTTGCCGGGAGTCCACGCGGTCTCTTCATGGACCTGTCGCCACGGCCCCCAGGGCGTGTCGGATACCCAGAAGCCCAGATAGCTCGGCTTGCCGAACTCGGTGCCGTCCGGTCCGCAGCCGATGCCGGCATTGGCCATCATGTAGACGCCCAGCGCCTCATTATAGACGACGCTGGGCAACCATGATTCCACGACAAGATCGCCCGGAAACAGATTGGTGTCGTTCACCCATCCTCGAGGGAAAACGTGCACCGGCGAGCGCGCTGCGATGTCATTGTTCCACAGTGGCGCGCCGCTGGAGTGCCATCCGGAAAAATATTCATAAGACGTGCGGTCGAGCATATCGGCTATCGGGACACGGTACATGACCAGCTGATTCATCAGGCCATCGACATTGCCGTTGAGGCCATAGACATAAATATAGCCGTCGCGATTGGCGCTGTAGTTCCGGCCCATCTGAAGGATGGAAAGCATGGAAAAACAATTGTCGGGCTCGTTGAAAAACGCAAAATGCTCGCGCGACTGCTCTCCCCAGTCTTGCCATATCACGGGTGTGGACCCATCCTGATTGAACCAGGTCAGACCGTTGTCATCGGAATAGATGAGCTTGGCACCCGTCCAGTGGCGCGGACGATCTTCCGCCCGGTCGAGCGTATTGAGAAACTGATAGATGCGCTCGCGCACGGCGAGCAATCCTATGCCAAAATAGCGGGGAGCTTCTCTCGGCCGGGTTGCATAGCTTAAACTTGGAAAGTTGCTTATTTCGGAAAACTGGGCATTTTCAACGTCGCCGCGCACCGCCCACATGCGGGCATTGAAAAATTCTGTCGCGGGATCTGCCCAGCCGGCGCCGTCGTTGACCATCACATAAGCGCGACCGTCGGCGCCCCATGTGGATTGATAGCCGAAACCCATGCCGCCCAGGTTGCGCGTCGTGTCTTCCCGTCTGACCATCGATTTAACCGTCGGCGCAGCAGAACCGGTTTGCGCCGCTGTCGATGTTGCGCATCCTGCCAGCGAGATCGGCGCTGTTCCGATGGCCAGCAGACCCATATGCTTTAAAAGGGTTCGACGGTCTGAAAACAGGCCGCTGAAACGGGAAGAATCGCTTTGATCTGACATCTTTTAAAAGCCTTTATGGTTGCTGCTGGCCATCTTCTGCTCGGCTATTGGCGGAATGTCGCCGAAATACCGAAAGTACGCGGCCGGAACGTCACGCTCCGGAGGTTCGGGTCGCTGGGCGTGCTATGGACCAGGCCGAGTGCAGGATGCGCATTTAGCACATTGGTTGCAAACAGACTGACGTCCGCTCCGCCAACACGAACACCGGCGCGCAGGTCAAGCTGCGACGAGGCGGGGCGCCGCGGGATCATCGGATCCACCAGGGGCGAGCTCACGTCCACCGGCTTGCCCTCCTGGCTGCTGTGGGTGAAGTCCGCCCGCAGATAGGCATCCTCCTGCGCCAGCGAGAAATCATATTGTCCGCTAAGATGCAGTGTCCACGGAGCAACGTCCAGCGGTTCGCCACTCTTGCGGATGACGACGCCGCTGGCATTTGTCAGATCGGAACTGTAGCGCGCATTGATATACGATGCCGAGCCTGAAAGCGTCAGACCGTCGACAGGCCGGACGGACAAGGCCATATCCAGACCGTCTATCTTGGCGCTGCCCAGATTGAAGGTCGTGTGGACCTGACATATCGGCAGCACCAGATTGTCCTGCACATTCTTCCAGTCGACATGATAGGCGGAAACGTCGATTGCGATGCGACCGTCCGCAAAGGAATTCTTGCTGCCGACTTCATAGCTCCAGAGCGAGTCGGATTTGATCTGGCGAGCGCTTAACGGGTCAAAACCAATGTTGATACCATCATCGATGCAGCGAATGCCGGCCTGCTCGGACACCCCGCTGCCCCGAACACCCTTGGCGGCATTGGCGTAGAACAGATTGTTTCTGTCGGCCTGGAAAGAGATCCCGAATTTGGGCGTCAGCGGCTTGCTGGTGGTCGTTTCCGCTACCACGATGCCGTCGCTTGCAACGAGCGGACCCGCGACAAAATTGTCCAGCTTGAATTTCGCGTCGGTATAGCGTGCGCCAGCGGTCACTGTGACGCGCGGAACAATTTCATAGTCGACCTGAGCGAATACCGACTTCTGAATATCTTCATAGCGCGATTGTTGAAAGACAACATAGATGCCCTGATAGGGCTCCACGCCGAACAGTTCGGCGACCGAATTTGCCGGCGGTATTCCCGCATTTTGCAGACCATAGTTCACGGTTTCCAGCAGCTTTACGTTTGCGCCGCCAAATTGGTCCTTCACAACGGAGCGGGAGTAAAATGCACCGACCACCCAGTTGAGGGGACCGCTGCTGGTGTTCTGCAGGCGAATTTCCTGAGTAAAGCCTTTCTGGCTTGTTTTGTTGTCGGTGAAGGCGAACTGGTCGCGGAAGCCCGGGGGCGGAACCGGATCATAATATTCCGCAAAAATCGCGAGATTGAGGGTATTGTCATCGCTCGCCGTGGTGGTCTTCCGGGTGATATAGGACGTGTTCGATATGATCGAGAAATTGTCGAATTCGACAACCGCCTTCAAGGCCGGAAGCCAGAAGCGGTCGGTGTGCGATTCCGGCCGTGCGAACAGGCCATTTTTGAAGTCGTTATTGTCCATATCCGACGAATTGATGTCCACGAGCGAACTGTCGTCGATGGTCACATCCTGGTAAAATACCGAAGGAGTGATCGTGATATTGTCGGCAGGCTTCAATCCCAGGGCAAAGCGGGCCGCATAGCTGTCGGAACTGTTGATGTCCTTCTCTGCGACTTCCCGGGTGACCCGATCGAGACGATCGATATAACCTCCGTCATGCCGATGCCAGACGCTGGCGCGGAAGCCGATCTTGTCTTCGACAATTGCCGTGCCGCCGGCAACGCCTGCTTCGTAGCTTTCGCTGCCCTTTTCCGTGGTTGAAAGCTCTGCGCGGGCATAAATCTTGGTGCCGCTCCGGACAGGGTCCGGCGTAATGAAGCGGACGGCACCGCCGAGAGAGGCGGTCCCGAACAGGGTGCCTTGGGGGCCGCGCAACACTTCAACGCGCTCAAGATCGAAAATCTGGGGATAGGCGTTGGTCAGGCTGGGGCTGACGCCGGTGCGCGTCTGAATGGGTGTGTCGTCAATATAGACGCCGGTTGTGGGAATGCCCGAAGTGGACTGAATTCCGCGAATCGAAATATTGGACTGGCCCGTGCCATAGAATTGAGAACTCTGGCCGAACGTGATGCTGGGAGTCAGGCGCATCAGATCGTCGGCTGAGCGCACGCCTTGCATATCCAGGGCTTCCTGATCCTGCGCCACGACGCTGAGCGGCACTTTGCTGAGCGTCTGTTCGCGACGCGTGGCGGTGACCACAATTTCTTGAGAGTTGGCGGGGCTGTTTGCCACGGCTTTGGCCTGCCCCGACTGTTCCGCTGCGACGGCGTGAACATTCATGGCAGCGGTCGAGACGCAGCCGAGTGCCAGTAATTTCATCATACGGATTTGCAAACGCATATTTACCCCCTTTTTTGTTCGCAATCTCCCTGATCACGAATGTTTATCTGTCATTTCTGGCTGAACCCCCGCACCGAGCCTCGTTGGGCTTAGAAAGGACTTTCTGGCCTATATTTTTGCCAGTAGCGAGAAGCCGTCAGCCTGTTGAAGCGTTCCAGTTATCCCAGATAATCGTCTAAATCAATAAAAATTCTCATATGTTGCATAAAAAGCAAATTTATCGAGTTTAAATAAGTATATTTATATCTATATTCGCAATATTTTCTCTCTATCCGGTGGAGGCGAAGCCGTCTGGGAGCATCGGTTGAAATTGCGATTTCGCGCCGGCTTCGCTTTTGCAAGAAGCGGGTCTCACGCGAGGGGCGGCATCGTTTGTAAAAGGCGCAAAAGGAAAAAGACTTGTATAGTGGAGCCAGTCGTCGGAAAGATGAGAGGCGAAGAAGCCGAAAAATCGGCAACCGCTTAAGAGACTGTTACAAAGGTCTGCAGGAAAAGAATGAGTACATTAAGCAAGACACTGGCGATTCTGGATTTCTTTGGCCCTGATTCGCTTCAGGTGAGCGCAGAGACCATTCTGGAACGCACTGGCCTGTCCAAGGCGACGGTCTACCGTCATGTTAAAGATCTTTGCGATGCGGGCCTGATTACCCGGGTCGGCAGCGGCAGTTACAGTCTCGGCCCCCGGATAATCGAACTGGACTGGATGATGCGGCAATATGATCCGATTCTGATCGCCGGGCGAGACGTGATGCACAAGCTGGCCGAGGAAACGCGACTGGCTGTGTTCTCAAGCGTGTTTTATGATGATCGGATCATCAACACCTATATCGTTGAGCCGACCGAGACCTTTTCATTTCATTTCGGGCGGGGCCAGCCGATACCCCTGTTTTCCGGTGCCCAGTCAAAGGTTCTCGTGTCCTATCAAAAAGGCCGCCGACTGCAGAAATTGTTCCAGGAGAAAATCGCGGGCAACCCCAGCCACCCATATCATGACTGGTCGTGGCAGGATTTTTCCCGGGCTGCCAAGAAAATCCGCAAGGATGGCTATTGCGTGACCAGCAACGAACTGACCGGCGGCCTGAAGGGCATCGCCGCGCCGATCCTCCAGGCGGGCAGCAAGGAAGCGGTGGGGAGCATCTGCGCTGTGGGTACGGAAGAGCGATTTGCCCTGTTGCACAATGATTCCGTCATTGAGCGCGTGACCGAAACTGCAGACCAGATTGCGGCCAATCTGGCAGAGGCTCAGGCTTGAACAATCGATGTGTCGCTTGGCGATCGTGGTGATATCGGAATAATCTCCTTTGATCGTCAGGCCGGGCTGCCTCTGACGTCAGGCGTGGAGGCAAGTGCAGGAGAGGGCGCACGCATGGTGCCTGATCTCGCGATCTCCAAGCATTGAGCCGTCTGCTCGCAGTCTGTTACGCGAGTCGTGTCATGGCGATCCGGGTGGTTCATCCACGCGCTGCTTGCGGATGGCCGGCCACAATGCCGGACCTCGCGCTCTTTTGTTCTCTCGACGATCCCAGAACCTCGCCTACGGGCGGGCGGCGGTTGTCCGCGTTGGCAATATGACGCGCGATTTTTTGCATTTGATAATATGATAAATTTAGTCAGTTTGTAAGCGGATTAAATTCACATAAAATGCATATTATGAGAAATAAGTAACTTTTAATTTGATTGTTCGCCTCGCTTTGGGCAACATCCTGATCACTTCTGGTGAAGTGGAAAGCCCTGGAGAGCCACTCCTGACCGTTTTCCGGATGTAACGAATGAAGGGGGAATGCAGATGAAACTGCGCAAGCAATATCATAAATTATTCGTACTTGGATGTGTGTCAGTGAGCGCTTTGAGCACTCACGCTTATGCTGCTGATACGGCGGAACAGGAGCGTCCATCGCAATCAGCCACCCAATATTCCGGGGATATTGTGGTCACGGCGACGCGACGCGACGAAAGCCAGAGCCGGGTGCCGGTGAGCATTGTTGCGACGGACCAGGTGATGCTCGACAAGCAGGGCGTCCGGACCGCAGACGATATCATGCGCCTGACTCCAAGCATAACCTTCGGCTCGAGTGCGCTGTTCTACGGAACCGGACAAAGCAACATCGCCATCCGCGGAATTCTATCCACGTCGGGCATTCCGACAACCGGCATCTATATTGATGACACGCCCATCCAGACGCGGACGGGGATCAGCCCCAGTCTTACCAACGCCTATCCGCAGGTTTTCGACCTGGAACGCGTCGAGGTATTGCGCGGGCCACAGGGAACTTTGTTCGGTACGGGTTCGATGGGCGGGTCGATTCGCTTCATCACGCCCCCGCCCGTTATGGCGGGCTCGAAAATCTATGCGCGAACCGAACTGAGCTCGACCGAAAAGGGCGGCATCAGCTACGAGGGCGGTGTCGCGGGTGGCACGGCCATCATCGAGGACAAGCTCGGGTTCCGGGCCAGCGCCTGGTACCGGCATGATGGCGGGTTCGTCGATCGGCTTGACCGATACACGAAGGAAGTGGTGGAGAAGGACATCAACAGCGGCGACAGCTACGCCGCACGGCTTGCGCTGGGATGGCAGCCCACGGAAAATCTTTTCATCACACCATCGCTGTTTTTCCAGAAGGTTACTCTGGACGATGGCGCGCTCTTTGAACCCAAGCAATCCGATCCGGCCAATGTGGATTATCGCACCAGTTACTATGTGGAACCGCAATCGCATATGGATCGCTTCTATCTTCCGGCGCTGAAGGTGGAGCTGGATCTGGGCGATGTCAGCCTTATTTCGAACACGTCCTACTTCACTCGCAAGACGACCACGGAGAGCGATGACGTCGCCTTGAATATCGCGATCTGGTCCGGTTATAACGGGCCGTTCCCGCCGCCGGATCTGCCCCTTGTTCAGTCCGGAACCCACAATGCAACCTCGCAAAATGGCCTGACTCAGGAGCTTCGCCTTCAAAGCACGGACTCCGATGCGCCCCTTCACTGGGTGGTGGGGGCCTTTTATTCACGATTCCTGACGCGGGATGCTTTCGATGCTCAGAATCTCGGCCTGCTCGACCAGATCAATTACGGCATCCAGAATGAAGGTGGACCGCCGGTGGATTCGATCAGCGATATTTTTGGCGTCGAGCTTTATCAGGGTCGCTATGTGATCAGCCAGCATTCCAAATATCGCGATACGCAGAAGTCTATATTTGCCCAGCTGGACTATGAGCTGGTGCCGCGTGTCACGCTGACCGCCGGTGTGCGTTACACCAACACATCGTTCATCTATGACAATTTCCTTGCTGGTCCTCTCTATACCAGCAACGGGATGAGTGAGCGGAAAAAGTCTGAGCACAACCCGATTACGCCCAAGTTCGGCGTGTCCTTCCAGGCTGATCCCGACAATCTTTTCTATGCCAGCGCGGCCAAAGGTGTGCGGGGCAGCAATATTGCGGACGCGGTTGGTTTCCGCTGTGCTCCCGATGGCGATCTGCTCGGCTTCGATCCGATGGTCCCGCGCTACGTCAAGCTCGATTCGGTCTGGAGCTATGAAGTCGGTAGCAAGAACCGCCTGTTCGGGGGGCGCCTGGCGGTCGACGTTTCGGCTTATCATGTGGACTGGAAAGACACGCAGACGGTGATTGCCTTGCCCGTGTGTCAAAACCACACGATCTTCAGTCTCGGCGATGCGAAGGTGGATGGTATTGACCTTGCGATGTCGGCGCGGCCGCTGCCCGGTCTGACGCTCGGTGCGTCGGTTTCCTATATGGATGCTCGCTACAGTTCGGATCTTCCGGGTCCCAACAACACGGTCATTCGCCGCAAGGGGGAACCGCTGGATGTTGCGCCCTGGACCATCCATCTGAGCGGCGAATATGAGTTCACGGTGAGCGAGTATGATCTGTACATGCGGGCAGACTTTACGCGCGCCACGCATGATGACACGCCGCTCGATCTGAGCTCGCCTCTGGTCGATCCGGTAATACCCCGGGCGCCGGCGACAGCGGTCCTTGGTCTGCGTGCCGGCGCCCGCTTCGGCGGTCTCGATCTGAGCCTGTTCGCCAACAATGTGACGAATGATCATCCTGTCCTGGGTCTGGGCCATGAAGCGACGGGCAACGTCAACTTTCGTGCGACTGCGTTTCGTCCCAGAACCATTGGCATCAGCGCAACCTTTCGCAGGTGAACAGCAAGGCGGGCGCCGGTCGGAACCGGCGTCCGCCAACAGCCTCGACGCAAGTTGGGGCCCAAACGCGAAACCGAGTTGAGGAGAGGACCCAATGATGAAGGCAATTACAGGCCTGTTGCTGGTGATTATGTTTGCAGGATATGCCGGCAATGCCCGCGCTGACGAGATTGACGATTATATCCACGTCGAAATGGCGCGGCAGCAGGTTCCGGGTCTGGCGCTGGTGATCATGCGGCATGGGCAGCTGCAGCGTGTGCAAAGCTATGGGCTGGCGAATCTGGAGCTGCAGGTGCCGGTGCATCCCGATACTCTGTTTCAGACAGGGGCGATCGCGAAACAGTTCGTGGCTGCCGGTATTATGCTGCTCGTCGAGGATGGCAAGATCGGCCTCGATGATTCGATCCGTACCTATCTGCCGGAAACGCCGCCGAGCTGGCAGCCGATCACCATCAGACAGCTTCTCAATCACACTTCGGGTCTGCCGACTAATCCGAACGGAGATATACGCACCGAATATACGCCCGAGGAAATGCTGCGCGACATCGGCAAACGGGAGCTTATGTTTGCGCCGGGTACGCGCTGGAATTACAGCAACGCCGGCTATGTTGCGCTTGGTATTCTTATCAAGAGGGTCAGCGGCATGATCTATGCTGATTTTCTCACCAAGCGCCTCTTTGCGCCGCTCGGCATGCAAACGGCGCGGCAGATCGATGATCTCGCTATCATCCCCAATCGCGCTGCGGGCTATCAACTGAGAAAGGGCGCGCTCCGCAATCAGGAGTGGGTATCGCACGCGGCCAATTCCACCGCTGACGGTACACTCTATCTGTCTCCTCTCGACTATGCCCGGTGGGAAGCGGGTATGCATGATCGCAAGATTCTGTCCCCCGAGTCATGGGCCGAGATCGGCAAGCCGGCCCGACTGGCGAACGGCGGCACCTATCCTGCCGGCTTTGGCTGGTTTCTCGACCGCGCCGCAGGCCAGGACGTCTGGCGGCATTCCGGAAGCTGGCAGGGATTTCAGAGCTTCATCATCCGCTATCTGGACGACGAACTGACGATCGTCGTGCTTGCGAACAGCGACAGCGCTCGCCCCGTCACGATCGCGCGGCACATCGCTGGCATGCTGGATCCAAAACTTGTGCAGCCGAAAGCGATGCCCCTCGCCGATCGCAATCCTCGCGTCACCGATCAGCTCAAGACGCTGCTGCAACAGATTGCAGAGGGAAAAACCGAATATGAGGATTTTACCTTCATATCGAAGCAGGATCTTGCCGATATGATGTACGGATATCGAAAGACCCTGAACATGCTGGGATTGCAGCGGGATATAGCCTTGTTCGCCCAAGGCGAATCGGGCGGCGATCAGGCGTATCGGTACCGGGCGCATTATGACAATGGTCTGCTGGAAGTGAATTTGAGCTATGCCGCCAATGGCAAGATTTCGGGACTGACTTTCGTGCCCGTCGATGCCTGGGATGCGCCGATCCAGGGAGCCGACGACAACTGGAATGTACCGCCGCCCGAAGATTGATCCCGGCGGCAAAAGGCAATATAACTGCGGGAGAGGCTCTGCAAAAATTCAGATGGCTGAGGCTAGCCCAAGGGTTGCGCCCTGACCGCCGTCATTGCCTTCCACCATTTCACTGCGGACGAAATCCACAAAGGCTCTCACCTTGGACAGGGCAAAATTTCCGCGCGGGAATATGATATGGAGCGGAATGCTTTCCGTCACGATATCGGTCAGAAGGGTTTCCAGCCTGCCTGCCCCGATATCGTCCTCGACCAGAAAGCGCGGCAGAAAACTGACGCCAAGGCCTTGCAGAGTCGCCTCTCGGGCCATGCGGACGGAATTGCTCGTCAGCGGACCGCGATTGACCGCCACGGAAATGTCATCGGACAATCGCCATTCACCAACGGGTGAAAGATGGGTCTCGACGATACAGGTGTGATCCTTGAGATCATTCGGGGAGGTCGGTCTGCCAGCGCGCTCCAGATATTCCGGCGCGGCCACCAGAACCATCGGATAGACCCGCAGCCGAACGGATTCGAGGCTGGAATCAAATGGGTTACCCATCCAGAAGGCCACGTCGAAACGGCCCTTCAGCATATCCACCTTGCTGTCCGACAGATTGAGCAGCAGGCGGACTTCGGGATAGGTGTGCAGAAAGCGCGGAATAATTGAGGTCAGATCGAAAAGCGAGGCAACCACCGGGGCGTTGACCTTCAGGTCACCGCGCGGCTGAGTCACCATGCCAGTGATGATCTGGTTTGCCTCGTTCACCTCGTCCACGATCCTGGCACAGCGTCCATACATTTCCCGTCCGGCGGGCGTCAGGGCAACCGAGCGCGTCGTCCGATCGAGCAGGCGCACGCCCGTATTTTGTTCAAGCTTCGCGATTTGACGGCTGACCGCTGCCTTCGAATAGCCCAGGAGTTTCGCAGCGCTGGAAAATCCACCGGTGCTCACTACAGCGGCAAACGAAATCATCGCCATGACGTTGCCCAAATCTGGTTTGTCTTCCATGCTTCGTTCCTGTTGCACCCGACCGCTTGTGTCAATGGTGTGTTGGACCGCGGATCCGAACCGGACGGGGACGCCCGGTGCCGCGTTAATTGTTACGGTAACGCAAGAATACGGCTATTTCCATATATACTGTTGCGTTTGGATGAACTTTGCGCGAAGTATAGGCTTCGCAAGATTTTTGCACCGCGACTCCGAGTTGCGGTCTGTTTAAGGAGATTTCATTATGACAAGTCAGCGGTCTCAGGCCCACTTGCGCGATGAGCGCAGCCAGTTTCACCCCTTCACCTCGATCAATGACCTCGAGGCTGATGGTCCGATGATGATCGAATCCGGCTCCGGCGTGCGGGTACGCGATATTCAAGGCAAGGAATATATCGATGGCATGGCCGGCCTCTGGTGCGTTAACCTTGGCTACGGCCGCAAGGAAATCTCCGAGGCGATCACTCGGCAAAGCGAAAAACTGGCCTTTTTCCACACGTTCAACGGATTGGGTACCGATGTGGTCGGCGAGTGCGCCGAAGCGCTGCTGGCGCGCGCTCCGGTTCCCATGTCGCGTGTCTTTTTCGGAACATCGGGCAGCGATGCCAACGAAACGCAGCTCAAGATCATCTGGGTTTACAACAATTTGCGTGGAAAGCCGAAAAAGAAAAAGATCATCTCTCGCTGGAACGCCTATCATGGCTCGGGCGTCGCAACTGCCAGTCTGACCGGTCTGCCGGGCATGCATAATCTGTTCGACCTGCCCAAGGGTCCGATCCTGCATGTGAGTGCGCCACATTATTACCGCAACGCCCCGGAAGGCATGTCCGAGCGCGACTTCTCGCGCCACCTCGCCAAGGAGTTGCAGGATACGATCGACCGCGAGGGAGCGGACACAATCGCGGCTTTCTTCGCGGAAGCGGTGATGGGCGCTGGTGGCCTGATTCCTCCACCGGAAGGCTATTTTGAAGAAATCATGCCGATCCTCAAAAAGCATGACATCCTGTTCGTCGCCGACGAGGTTGTTTCAGGCTATGGCCGGCTGGGCACCTATTGGGGCAGCCAAGCCTATGGCTACGAACCCGATCTGATCACGTCGGCCAAGGGTGTTACATCCGGCTATTTCCCGATGTCGGCAGTCTTCATTTCCCCGAAAGTCTGGGATGTGCTTGATGCAGGTGCCGACCAGATTGGCGTGTTCGGGCACGGCTATACCTATTCGGGCCATCCGGTTGGCGCAGCGGCTGCGCTGGCTGCGCTCAAGCTGATCGACGATCTGAAGGTGGTGGAAAATGTCGCCGATGTCGGCCCCTATATGATGCAGCAATTGCGTGATCGTCTTGGCCAGCATGCCCATGTCGGTGATATTCGCGGCAAGGGGCTGATGCTCGGAATCGAGCTGGTGAAAGACCGCGAAACGAAGGAAAGCCTGCCGGCGGCAAACCGGACGGGTCGTCAGGTCCTGAAAGCAGCGGCCGAACGTGGTCTGATCACGCGCGCTCTGGGCGACACACTGGTCTTCGCGCCGCCTCTGGTGATTACCCGCGCTGATGCTGACGAGATTGTGGACAAATTTGCCCTCGCAGTGAATGACGTCTTGGAATCCTGATCGCACTGGGGCCGCGCGAATCGTTCGCGCGGCCCATTAGGAAAATAGCCTTGGGAGGGGTGCGACATGGAACTTAATACCGCCATAGCCGGTATGGCTGCCGCAGAAGAGGGGACTGAACGCCTCGATCGGGGCGGCCTGATCAGCGCCATATTGGTTGGCCTGATCGGCGCGATTGTAATCTTCATAACCCCGGGGTTTCTGGCGGTCGTCGCGCAGAAGACGGGGTTCGACAACGATCAGCTAGGCTATCTGGCCGCCTGGGACATCAACGCCATGGGCGTGACCATCGGCCTTAGCACCTTTGCTCTGGCCAAGGTGCGCTGGCGTCTGGCCGTGGGATTGGGACTGGCGCTGATCGTTCTGGGCAATCTGTTGACCGCCGCCGTTATCAGCTTTCCGGCCATGGCTGCGGCGCGCGTGGTGTCGGGCGCAGGTGAAGGCATAGCGATCGGCTTTGCCTTTGCGGCACTGGGCCGGGCGAAAAATCCCGACCGTGCTTTTGCGATATATCTGGTTACCGGTGCCCTGCTCAGTTCAGGCTTCCTTTACATGCTCCCGCTGATCATGAATGTGTTTGCGCCGAGCACGTTTTTCATCGCTATTGCAGGGTTCGCTGGGCTGGTGATGCTCTCACTGCGGGCGTTCCCCGATGGCAGCAAGGATGAACCCGATATTTTCGCCGCTGGCGGCGGCAAGCTTGATTTGCGCGCTGCATCCGGGGCGCTGCTTGGTGTGTTCCTGCTGTTCTTCGCAATGGGCGCGGTGTGGAGCTATTCCGAACGGATCGGCCAGTTGAGCCAGCTGACGGACGGAGCCATCGCGAACGGTTTGTCGATCGGCACCATGGCCGGTGTTGTCGGGGCGGGGCTGGCGGGTGTCTTGCCACGCCGCTGGGGACGGAGCTGGCCTCTGGTGTTCAGCGGTGCGATCGGCACGGTCAGCTTCCTGATGTTTCGCGATCATGTGACGCCCACGGCCTTCGTCCTGGCGTGCACGATGATGATGTTCAGCTGGAATTTTGCCCAGCCGCTGCTGTCGGGGATCTGTTCGGAAGCCTGTCAGCGCGGGCGCGTCGTGTGCGCGATGGGGTCGATTCAGACATTCGGTACGGGGCTTGGGCCGGCTGCGGCCGCCGCCACGCTGGTCACCGGATCCTTCACGGTGATGATCTACGCCGCCAGCCTGATATTGGCGCTCAGTATCGTGGTAACAATCGTGACAATGCGATGGAGTCGACAGCCTGCCTAAGAGGTGTTTGTTGCAGGATGTCCAAAAATCAAAAAGGGGTGCCCGCCAAGATCGGCGGGCACCCCTTTTTTATGCGATCAGAGGAATACGGCGCGTGACAGGCCGGCATCGACCGCGATCGATTCGCCCGTGATCCCGCTTCCGAGTTGAGAGCAGAGGAAGACAATCGGATCAGCCACTTCTTCAACTTCCAGCATCCGTTTCAGAGCCGCAGGGTCCGCCGCTTCGCGCGCAACGATGGCGTCGACGGTTGTGCCTTCTTCTTCCGCCATTTCCGCGAACCATTCCTCGATATGCTCGGTGCGGGTGACACCCGGGTGAATGATGTTCACGGTGATGCCGTCGCTGCCCACTTCGTCCGACAGCGTTTTGGTAAAATGGACCAGCGCCGTGTTCCGCATGCCCGAAAGCGCTTCGGTGCAGCGTGCGGTCAGACCGCCAACATTGACGATCCGGCCCCAGCCGGCCTTGCGCATGTGCGGGACGCAAGCCTTTGCGGTGCGGAAATAGCCGAATAATTTGGTATTCAGGTCAAGCATGAGAGCGTCTTCATCCGCTTCCTCAATCGCGTTGCGCACCAGGCCGCCGGGAGCGGCTGCGCAATTCACCAGGATGTGGACTGCGCCAAATTTCTCGACCGCAGCATCGACCAGAGCCTCAACCGAGTCCTTCGACGTGGTGTCGGTCGGTACGGCGATGATTTCGCCTCCAGTTGACTGGCGCAATTCTTCCGCGGCCGCTTCCAATTTGGATTCGGTGCGCGCGGCGATGACGACTTTCACGCCTGCCATGGCCAGCTTGCGGGCGGTTTCCTTACCGATGCCCACGCCGCCGCCAGTGATGACGGCAACTTTGCCTTTGAGGCCCAATTCTAACGACATTGTAATATCTCCTTCTAAATTTCTTCACAAAGCCTGACGAACGCAGCCTGTTCGCCGTCAACATCGATGCTGATGGTATCCCCGGCGAACATCTCCGTAGCACCGGTGCAGGTGCCTGAGGCGATCAGTTGCTCGCGTTTCAGAGTGTCATTTTCATTATCGCGCAGCCAGTTGGCCAGCCAGACAGCTGCATCCAGCGGATTTCCCATGACGCGCGCCGTGGATCCTGCCGTCGGTGCCTCATCGTTGCGGGTCAGGCTGACGGGCATGTCGGCAAAGCGGTCTTCCCACTCCCGGGCAAGCTTGCGCCCGAGCACCAGTCCGTGGCCCATGGAATTGTCGGCGATCAGCAATGGCAGGGAAAGCTTAGTGGTTTCAAAGCGGCTCCGGACGATCTCGATACCGGCATAAATCCCTTTCAGGGCAGCGCACAGATCGGAACGTGTGTAGGGTTCGGCCTGCATCGGCAAATCCTCACCCATTTCAAAGATCAATTCCGCTTCGGCGAACATTTTTGGGCCGAGAAACTGGATTTCGCTGCGGTTGTTAAAGATTCCGCTGGCGGCAAGCCTTCCAACGGTCGGTTCTTCCGTCCCAAATGCCTTGCGGACCTCAGCGCCGGTGAGACCAAGCTTCCACACCGTCACAGGCAGATTGCTGCTGTTGTAGATATTGCGTTGAACGGCGTAGGCTTCTTCAACCGTTGGAACATCCTGTGGCAGCTTGGCGGCTGAACCCGAAGAGTGGGCCGCGGCCCGCAACGCCTGCTCAAGAGCCATATTATTGTCCTGCACCTTCATTCCCCCTTTGCTTGATGGAGATCCATACCCGCTTTCATTGTCGCGCATATGAAACAAAGAAAGATAAAAATCTAGTATTGTTTACATTTTGCGATTGCGCTATCCAATTATCCGAATCGACGAAGCCCTTATCCGCTTTGTCTGAAATTGGTTGCTCCAGAACCCTAAGGGAACACTATGTCAGAACAGTCCGCCACCTTCACCCAAGCCGAAACTCTCTGCTCCGCGCTCTCAAAAGGGCCGCAGGGTCTGATCATTGACGGCAAGTCGGTACAGGCACAGTCGGGCAAGACCTTTGCTACGGTCAACCCCGCAACCGGCAAAGAAATTTGTCAGGTTGCAGAGGGCGGCGTGGCTGATGTTGACCTGGCTGTGAAAGCCGCCCGCAAGGCGCTGGAAAATCCGAGCTGGCGCGACATGAGCGCCGTTGACCGCTCGTTGCTGCTGAACCGGCTCGCCGATCTGATCGAGCGGGATGCGGCGGAGCTGGCCGTGCTGGAATGTATCGATAACGGAAAGCCGGCGACGCTCACGCAGGTCGTCGAAATTGAAGGGTCTATCAAAACCTTTCGTTATTTTGCCGGCTGGCCGACCAAATTTGGCGGAGAAACACTGCCGGTCTCACCTCGCAGCGGTGCCAAGATTCTCAATTACACCGTCCGCGAGCCGGTGGGTGTCTGTGGTCTGATCGTTCCCTGGAATTATCCGATGTCGATGGCGGCCTGGAAGGTTGCACCGGCGCTGGCCGCAGGTTGCACAGTCATTCTCAAGCCGGCTGAACAGACGCCACTTACGGCGCTGCGCCTTGCGGAACTGGCGCTGGAAGCGGGAATTCCCCCTGGCGTGTTCAACGTCATCACCGGTTTCGGCGAAGCCGGCGCTGCGCTGGTCGATCATCCCGGAGTCGACAAGGTCGCGTTCACGGGTTCGACCGCAGTGGGCAAGGCGATTGTCCGCGGATCGACCGTCAATCTCAAGAAAGTCAGCCTCGAGCTTGGCGGCAAGTCGCCGCAGATCGTTCTGCCTGATGCGGACCTTGATGCGGCGGCGGCTTCCATTGCCGCGGGTATTTTCTTCAATCAGGGGCAGACCTGCACCGCCGGGTCGCGGCTGTATGCCCATTCCTCGATCCACGACGACCTGCTGGCGCGTGTCGCCGATCATGCGGCGAAGCTGACCATCGGCAACGGCCTCGATCCGTCGGTCAATTTCGGCCCGCTGGTGTCGCAGGAGCAATGGGACCAGGTCAATTCCTATGTCGAAATCGGCAAGTCGGAAGGCGCCGATGTGATGATCGGCGGCGGCCGTCCCCAGGCCCATAATGACGGTTTCTTCTTTGAACCTACCATTATGGCGAACGCCGGTCGCGATATGCGTATTGTGCGTGAAGAAATCTTCGGTCCGGTGCTGAGCGCACTGAGCTGGTCTGATCCTGACGATCTGGTTGCGCAGGCGAATGATTCCGATTTTGGTCTCTCCGCAGGTATCTGGACCAACGATCTGCGGCAGGCGCATCGGCTCGCTGCTGCAGTGAAGGCCGGCACGGTGTGGGTCAACTGTTTCAATCTGGTGGACAATGCCACGCCGTTCGGCGGCTTCAAGCAGTCCGGCTGGGGCCGTGAGCACGGGCGTCAGGCCATGGAGCTCTACAGCGAAGTCAAAAGTATCTGGATCAATCTGAGTTGAATGTCGTCGAACGACAGAAATTAATGCAATAAGCAGGAGGCAGTATGAGCAGGACCATGATAGTTGCAACCGACGGGCAAGCGGTTATTCGCACTCATGACGAAGGCAAGAACTGGTATCGGATCAACATCGGGCAGGACCTTGAATATGATGACCGGGTTCGCTGTCTGCTGGTCGATCCAGCTGATCCAACCGCCCTGTATGCGGGTGCCGAAAAGGGCCTGTTCTACAGTGCCGACCATGGCGTGCACTGGAGCAAGGTTGATTGCGCGCTCAACGATTTCGCGGTGTGGAAATTGGTCGCCAGCGAGAGCGATCCGAAAGTGATGTATGCCGGAACCGGCGCTCCTTCGCTGTCCATCCTGTTCCGTTCGCGCGACGGCGGGCGCAGCTGGGAAAGGACGACGCTGGAGATGCCCGAATTCTGCGCCGGTGTGAACCGCCCGCGGATGCTGGCGCTGGCCGTCGATCCCGATGACGCCAATGACGTCTGGGCCGGGGTGGAAGAAGGCGGCCTCTACCGCAGCCGCGATGGTGGTGACACCTGGAAGCGGATCGACACCGGCTGGTCCGAATTTGGCGGCAATTCCGATATCCATGATATCATGGTTCTGAAGCAGGACGACGGAACCAAGGTACATCTCGCGCTGACCGTCATCGCGCTTTATCGTTCAACCGATGATGGCGAAACCTGGACCCGTCAGCCTGCCAAGGAAAGCTTCGGTCTGCGCTATTCGCGTTTGCTGATGCGCAAGCCTGGCAGCAACCGCGATGTCGCGGTGGGTATTGGCGATGGTACGCCCGGAACAACGGCGGCGATCCTGACCTCGGGCGATGCCGGGCTGACCTGGACGAAGGCCGATCTGGACAGCCCGTCCAATTCCTGCATGTGGGCTTTTGGCGGCAATCCTGCCGATCCCGACTTCATGCTCGCCGGAAGCAAATTCGGCTATCTCTATCGGTCGACCGATGCCGGAAAATCCTGGACGAAGGAATGGCGAGAGTTCAACGAGATTACGGATATTACATGGATTCCGGGAGTGCCGGAGGATCTGGGGCTACCGCATGTCACAAATTGAATTGTCTCCGATCCGGGTAGAGAAGATCGCCCACATCGTGCTGTTCGTGAAAGACCCCGAGGCTTCGGCACAGTGGTACAGCGATGTGCTCAACATGAAGATCGTGGCGCGTGCTGCCGATGGTCCGTACAAAGGCGGCGTGTTTCTGAGTTTCGGGGTGAGCGATCACGATATCGCTCTTTTCCCGGCTGCAGAAGGGGCAACGACCGGTCAGGAATTCGAGCATATTGGTCTGAAGATGGCCGGCACCAGCATGGATGACTTGCGCCGCAATTATTCATTTTTCGCGGAGCGTGGCATCAAAATCGCCGAAATTCTGGATCACGGGGTTTCCACCGGAATCTATTTCTATGATCCGGACGGGCATATGCTCGAAGTATTCTGTCAGCGCATCCCTCAGGAAACCGGTGAATCGCAGGCGGAGCTGAACCGCAACCAGGGGCAGGCCGATCCGGTTGATCCGGCCGCCCTCTAATATCCACAGGGCGTGCGGTTCGGCCGTTTCTGCCCGCAAGCGACTTCTATAGCCAAACAATAATGACACGGAGAATAACATGACGACCTTCGCACCGAACTTCGGTTCTTTTCATGTCCGCAAATGGTTCAGTCAGGTCGAGGAAACATGGGCTGGTGAAACCGGTGCCGCTGCGGACGGCGAACCGATAATCAAATATATGATCGGTGTGTGTCTCAAAAATCCCTATGCCGGCGAGTTCGTAGAAGATCTTTCTGGCTGGATCGACGGTTCACCTGAACTGGGGATCGAGATTGGTCGTCGGCTCAATGCACTGTCGGGCGGAACCAAGATCGAAAGCTATGGCAAGGCGATCATGGTGGGCATTGATGGCGAATATGAGCATGGCAATGCCCTGCTGACCAATCCGGCAGCAAACCCGATCCGTGATGCGGTCGGCGGCGGCGCATCATGGGTGCCATCCACCGGCAAGCGCGGTGTTCCCGGCACGATTATCGACATTCCGCTGGGTCACAAGGACGCGCTTTATGTCCGTTCGCATTATGACACGATGAGCGTGTCATTTGATGATGCACCCAACCGCGATGAAGTGATCGTCTGCTGGGCTTTCGCTACACGCGGCCGGCTGAATGCGCGGCTTGGTGGCCTCAAGGCCGAAGACGCCGAAGGCAACGGATTGACCTGAAGCATGGGCGCGCAAGCTATCAGCGACTCTGATCGCACGCCGCAGCCGGTGGCACAGCTCGACGATGAGCGGACCCGCCGTATTCTGAACGGCGGAATCGGTATCCATGTGCGCGAATGGGGTGATCCGGCTGCGCCCGCGATGGTGTTGCTGCATGGCCTGCGTGGCTATTCCGGAACCTGGCGCAAGCTTGCCTCGGCATTATCCGATCGCTGGCGGTTGATCGCCTTTGATGCCCGGGGGCGCGGCGAAAGCGACTGGGATCCCGAACGCAACTATTATACCGACGCCTATCTGAGCGATCTGGAGGCGGTGGTTGAAGGGCTGGAGCTTGATCGCTTCGTCTTGGTCGGCCATTCAATGGGCGGAACCACATCCTACTGCTATGCCGCAAAGCATCCGCAGCGTCTGTCGGCCCTGGTGGTGGAAGATATTACCGCCGGTTCTTCGGTATCTGGGGCCGGATTTGAACGGATCGTTGCGGAAATGGCTGCGCTGCCGACCCGCTTTCCCGATTGGGCCACGGCCCGGGCCTATTGGCGCAAGCTGCGCCCCGGCGTGGCCGACACCGCCATCGAGGAACGTCTTTTTGAATCGATGCGGTCGGATGGCAGTGGTGGAGTGGTCTGGCGCTATGACGCCGACGGCATTGCAGCGACCAGGGTCGATCCGGATCCGGCGCGCGTTATTGATTTGCACCCGGTCATTTCTGCCATCAGCACCCCCACGCTGGTGATCCGTGGCGGCCGGTCCGACTTCTGCAACCTCGCAAAGGTCGGGGAACTTGAAGCGAAAAATTCAGTGCTAGGCCACGCCACCGTTGCCGATGCCTCCCATTATGTTCACGATGATGCGCCTGAGAGTTTCATGCGTCTGGTGGAGGGCTTTCTGGCCGGGCTGCGCACTGGCCGGGCTGCGGCGGGCTGACAGGAAAGAAAATATTATGAACGCTCAAAAAGAAACAGCGAAATCGGCCAGCGGAAAGCTCGGTGCGGACTTGCTCCTTGACAGCCTGTATAACGGCGGCGCGCGGATTTGTTTCGCCAATCCTGGCACCACCGAATTGGGTCTGGTCAGTGCGCTTGCCCGCGACGGACGGCTGCGCTGTGTGCTGAGCCTGTTCGAAGGCGTCTGTACGGGCGCAGCCGATGGCTATGCCCGCGTGTCGGGAGAGGTGCCCCTGACGCTGCTGCATCTAGGCCCGGGCTTTGCCAATGGCATCGCAAATCTGCACAATGCACGCCGGGCGGGTTCGCGGATTGTCAACCTAATCGGCGATCATGCGACATGGCATCTGGCCTATGATGCACCTTTGACATCCGATATCCATTCGCTGGCCCAGCCGGTTTCGCGGGAGGTCATCTATCTCGGCAAGCCTGAAGCCATCACCGACGGGGTAAGGCAGGCCTTTGCCGCGACCAACGAGGCCGAAGGCGGAGCTGCGACCCTGATTTTCCCGACCGACGTGGTCGATGCGCCTGCTCCTGCCGACTCCAAGCCGGTGGAGCCTGCTGCTTATAAGCCAGCTCCCGTGCGCGACGATGTCGTTCAGTCCGCTGCCACTGTGCTGGCTGAACCGGGCGAAACCATTATATTGCTCGGCGGAAACGCCCTGGACGAGGAAGGGATTCAAGCTGGCGCTTCGCTGGCTGCAGCCCTTGGCGGACGGCTGCTGATGGAGCCATATCCGGCGATTGTTACGCTGGGCGGCGACCTGCCGATGGTTGAGCGACAGGCCTATTTCCCCGATGATGTTATTGCGCAGATGGGCGATGCCCGTGTCGTTCTGGCGGGAGCGCGGATGCCGATAAGCTATTTTGGTTATGAAGGCTGGCCGAGCCAGCTTGTGCCCGAGGATCGGCTAGTGCGTCTGGCGGAACCCGGTCAGGATGCGGTTGCTGCGCTCCGTGCCCTGGTGGACCAACTGGGCGGTAGCGCTGCGCCTGAACCTGTGCCGGCTATACAGGCATCTTCACCCGAACCAGCCGCAGCCTTGACGGCAGCGTCGATTGTCGAGGAACTGCTGGTGCAATTGCCGGAGGACGCGATCATCTCGCTGGAGGGTTCCAGCATGGGTGGCCCGTGGCTGAAAAATGCCCACCGTGCCCCCCGGCACCGGGTCATGACCAATACGGGTGGCGCGATCGGGCAGGGCCTGCCGTGCGCCGTTGGCGCTGCCCTGGCGCAACCGGACGCGCGCATCATCTCGCTGCAATCGGATGGAAGCGCGCAATATACGCTGCAGGCGCTTTGGACGATGGCGCGCGAGGGGCTGAAGATTACCGTCATCATTGCCGCAAACCATCGCTATGCCATCCTGCAGACCGAACTCAGCCGGGCGGACGTCCCGCTGGACGATGCGGTGGTTGCCAATCTGACCAAGCTGGACCATCCAAAGGTGGATTGGGTCGCGCTGGCGCAAGGCTACGGTGTTGAGGCCGTACGCGCGACCACCAATGGTGAACTGGCTTCGGCTCTGCGTCATGGCCTGACGCTGGATGGTCCGTTGCTGATCCAGGCCGAGCTGCCATGAATGCAGGCCTGCGCGTTGCCGTGCTGACCGGCGGGAGCGGCGGACTGGTTCCCGGCATTGCCGAGGAACTGGCCAAAGCGGGCTTTGCCATCGTTCTGACGGCGCGCAGCAAGGACGGCCTGGAAGCGGCCGCGAGCAGATTGCGGCTGCTTGTTGAAGCGCCGGTGGTCACGCTGATCTCCGATGCCCGGAACGCATCATCGGTCAGCTCTCTGGCCGGGCAGGTGGTGGACCAATTTGGCCGCATCGATGTGCTGGTCAACGCGGCGGCCAGCTCAACACCGATCGGCGGTGCGATCGAAGAGGTCGATGTCGATGCGCTGATCGCCGACGTCAATGTCAAGGTCGGCGGCTATCTTCGCTATGCTCAGGCCGTTGTGCCCGCGATGAAGCGCCAGGGTGGCGGCCACATCATCAATATCGGCGGACTGACCGGACGATCCAGCGACACGTTGAGCGGCTTGCGCAATGCCGCTGTTTCACACCTGACCAAGGTGCTGTCGGATCAGCTCGGGCCATTCCGCATCGCGGTCAATGCAGTGCATCCCGGTATCGTTCGGACTCCGCATCTGGATGAGCTTTTTGCCGAGATGGCGCAGGAGCGTGATATCGATGCAGCCGCTATAGAGGCGGAGTTCGTTGCGGAGATTCCCTCCGGGACGATGCTGTCACCCGGTCAAGTGGGCAGGCTGATCGCCTATCTGGCCGGATCAGAAGATGTTGCGATTACGGGACAGTCGCTGACGATTGATGGCGGCTATTCGCGCGGTGTGTTTCTTTGAAGAGGGGGAGTTGGCGATGAACAGCGTTTCTGGGAACGAAAAAATCAAATATCCACTATCCATGCGACTGTTGCACTGGGTCAGGGCGGTGATCATTCTGGGGCTGATCTGGTCAGGCTGGTATATGACGAGCCTCCCGGAAACCACGCCGATGGCAACGTTCGATCTGTTCTATCCGAACCACAAGCAATTTGGTGTCCTGGTCTGGCTGCTGGCGCTGGTCCATCTCACAATCCGCTGGCGCAATCGCCATATGCTGCCACCGACCCCGCAGGGGCTGACCGGTTGGGAAACGATGCTCTCTCATCTGGTGCATCGTTTGATCATGGCCTTGACCGTGCTTATCCCAATATTGGGATATTGCATGTCTGCCAGCTTCACGCAGAGCGACGGCGTTCCATTTTTCTTCTTTGGCGAACTGCCCGAGTTGCTGCCCAAGAATGACAAGGCGTTCGAAGTGTTCGACGCGCTGCATAAATATAGTGCCTATGTGCTGCTCGGTCTGATCGTGCTGCATGTTGCAGGAGCGGTGAAGCATCGCTTGCAGGACAAGGGTGGGGAAACCGACGTGCTGCCCCGCATGTTCTGAGCCGATCCATAGTACAGGAGTTTTGAAACGATGACAGACCCGGCGATGCAATTGTTGCGACCCGAATATCTTGATGCAACGGGGCTCAAGGTCACCAATCCTGCCGATGGCAGCGAGGTCGCGACGATCCGTAGCTATAACGGTGCGGAATTGACCGGAATCATCGACCGTGCCGAGGCGGCACGGCATGAATGGGCGGCCCGCACTGCCAAGGAGCGCAGCGATGTACTGCGTGCCTGGTATAATCTGATGTGCATAGAGGCCGATGCGCTGGCCAGGCTGATGACGCTTGAAAGTGGCAAGCCGCTCGATGAGGCGCGGGGCGAAGTGAAATATGCGGCTGCCTTTGTGGAATGGTTTTCGGAAGAAGCTCGCCGCGCTTATGGTGAGGTGATCCCGCCGCATGCGGCGGGAAAGCGGATTGTGACGCTGCGCCAGCCGGTTGGCACCTGTGCTGCCATCACACCGTGGAATTTCCCGCTGGCGATGATTACGAGAAAGGTCGGCCCGGCGCTGGCGGCTGGCTGTTCTATCGTCGTAAAACCGGCCGCATTGACCCCGCTTTCGGCGCTGGCGCTGGAGAATCTGGCTCATCAGGCAGGGGTCCCGCAGGATTTGTTCCGGGTCGCACCGGCTATCCGTTCGTCTGAAGCGGGGGATGTGTTTTGCACCCATCCGATGGTTCGCAAGATCAGCTTCACCGGATCGACGGAGGTCGGCAAGGTGATCATGGCCAAGGCTGCGGATCAGGTGAAGCGGCTCAGTCTGGAACTGGGCGGGAACGCGCCGTTTATCGTGTTCGACGATGCCGATCTTGACAGTGCCGTAGACGGCGCGATGGCGTCGCGCTTTCGCAATGCCGGACAGACCTGCGTCTGCGCAAACCGGTTCCTTGTGCAGGCCGGTGTCCACGATGCTTTTGTCGAGCGTCTGACGGCGCGGGTTGCGGCGCTGCAAGTTGGCGACGGGGTGGAGAACCCTTCTGGCATGGGACCGCTGATCAGCGACAAGGATGCGAACCGTGTCGCCGACCTCGTCAAGGAGGCTGAAGCGCAGGGCGCATCGAAGGCTGGCAAAGCACCGGCAATCCCCGAACAAGGAGCCTTTCATGCTCCGCTGGTTCTGACCGGCGTCACCACCGACATGGCAATCGCCCACGAAGAGATATTTGGACCGGTCGCACCGGTGATCCGCTTCACCGAGGAAAGCGAGGCCATGCGGATTGCGAACGATACGCCGTTTGGCTTGGCCGCTTATGTCTATACCGCCGACTTTGCTCGCCAATGGCGTGTCATGGAAGGGCTGGAATATGGCATGGTCGGGGTCAATGACGGGCTGATTTCAACCGAGGTCGCCCCCTTTGGTGGCGTCAAGGAATCGGGCTTCGGCCGGGAGGGCTCTAGCCACGGCTTGGCCGAATATATGAATATCAAATATTGCCTTATTGGCGGACTCGAAAGGTAGGCTGATGAAGGAAGAGAATATGAACGATGATCGACTGGCCAAGGGACTGGCCCTGCGCAGTGAAGTTCTGGGCGCCGAATATGTCGCCCGTTCGCTTGAGCAGGCCGACGATTTCACTCGTCCGATGCAGGAGCTGTCGAGCAGCTATTGCTGGGGTGAAATCTGGTCGCGCGAAGGTTTGTCCAGGCGGGACCGCAGCTTGCTCAACATTGGTATGATCAGTGCGCTGAACCGGCCGCATGAATTGAAACTGCACATCAAAGCTGCATTGCGCAACGGCCTGAATCGCGAAGAAATCCGAGAGGCGCTGCTGCAGGTTGCCGTGTACTGCGGCATCCCGGCAGGAATGGACTCAACCCGTATTGCGCATGAAGCGATCGCCGAGTATGATGCTGATCTGGCCGAAAAGGCAGTATAGTCTATAACTGGCTAATTGACTGAAAAATCACCAATAACGCCGGAAAATTAACGTCCGTGCGTCACCTCCCTATTTACCTCTGCCCTCCGCACAAACAGGCCTGGCCGAAATTACAATGTTTCGGACCACCTGGGCAATTCTGTCTGGCGCAGCATATGTCATTCTGAGCTGACATAAATATGTCACAGGGAACTGCATCGAAAGTGGGTCCGATAGGCTGATATTCCGGTTTGCTCCGTTGCTGCGGACAAAGGAGGGGAATGCCGATCAACCACCGAATATGCTGCCCCGTGAATTGCGTTTTTGGAGAAAGCGTTTGAGCAGGCCGACGGCATTGCAGAGCGGAGTTGTTAAGGTCCATCGGTACCTTGGGCTTCTGCTTGCCTTTTTCCTCATTATCATCGCCGGTACCGGCAGCATAATCGCCTTTTATGACGATTTCGAAAATAGTTATAATGCCGATATGCGGATCGTGGAGCCTCAGGCGAAGGGCTGGACGCTGCACGATGCTCTCGTCATTCGCGAACGGCTCGAAAACGAGGATCCGCGTTCGCACGTCTTCTCGTTGCAGCTTCCCCAACGTCCGGACCAGTCACTCTTTTCCCGGGTTATGCCAGCGATCGATGCGGCGACAGGAAAGCCCTATCCGATTGATTATGATGAAGTCTTTGCCAACCCCTATACCGGTGAACGGCTGGGGCAGCGAATAATTGGCGAGGCGACGCTGAAGCCGGCCGGTCTGTTCTCTTTTCTCTACTATTTGCATTATGCGCTGATATTCCCGCTTGGCGTTGGCATATTGCTGATCGGAACATTGGGCCTGGTCTGGGCGGTCGAGTGCATCGCCGGTTTTTACCTGACGCTTCCGCCAAAGGCGAAACCTGCCAGGAACGGCCGCACCCCGAGACCGTTTGTCAAGCGCTGGTCCACTTCCTGGAAAATCACCCGCGGCGCCAATTCCAACCGCCAGATTCTTGATTGGCACCGGGCATCCGGGCTGTGGCTGTGGCCCCTGCTGATGATTTTCGCAATCACGGGCTTCGCGCTCAATCTCGGTGGCCCCTATGCCGGTTTTATCAGCAAATTTGTCGAATATGCGCATTTTCAGGAGAGTCCTCCACGCGCACCTCTGGCGCAGCCGTTGCTCAGCCCGCCCGTCGACTGGTTCAAGGCGGCGGAGCTGGGACAGCGCTATTTCGCGGAGCAGGCTCAGATTGAAGGCTTCACTCTGGGCAAGCCTGCGGCGATTGAATATCGACGTGATCTGGGAATCTACTTCTTTCTGATGCACACCTCGCGCGATCTGCTGGATGCGCAAGGCAATCCGACCGAAACCGATTCACCGGCCACCGCCGCTACCATAGCGATAGATGCGCACGATGGACGGTTCCTGGGTCTGCAACTGCCGACCGGACAGCGAGCAGGCAATACCGTTACAAACTGGCTGATCGCCTTGCACGTGACAGCGATTGGCGGCCGCGCGTGGCAGATCGCCGTGTCTGCCTTCGGGATGCTTGTTGTCGGCATATCGGTCACGGGAGTCCTTCTCTGGTGGCGCAGGCGCAAAACCCGCCAACCCAGACCGCGAGTGGCGCAAAAAGCCCATTTAACAACGAGATTTGCAGAAGGGACCAGTCAGCAGAACCGCTAAATGCGGTCAAATATGACGGCCAGAATATTAATCAGGGAGAATATATTATGCATGATACCAAAAGAAGAATTGCCAGATTGTCGGTCTTTCCATTGTCCGGATCTGTACTGCTAGGCCTGGCGTTCGGCGCCACCGCCGCACAAGCCCAGACGGAAACCAACGAAGAGATGATCTCCAATGAAATCATCGTGACCGCCCAGAAGCGCGAGGAGCGGCTTAAAGATGTGCCAGTTCCGCTGACAGCGGTTTCGGGTGATGCTTTGCTCCAGCAGAACCAGACCAAGGCACAGGATTTCTTTGCCAGCGTCCCCGGTGTCAATCTGCAGTTTCAGAACAACCGGGCGCAGCTCGCCATTCGCGGGATCACAACCAGTCCGGTGACCGGCAATCCAGTGGTCGGCTTCACTATCGACGGTGTGCCTTACGGCTCCTCTACCGGGCAGGGCGGTCTCTATGGCGCAGCTCCGGATATTGATCCGTCCGAGTTGGCCCGGATTGAAGTGCTGCGCGGGCCGCAAGGCACGCTCTATGGTGCCAGCAGCATGGGGGGGCTCGTCAAATATGTGACGATCGCTCCGGATTTGAGCGAAGTTAGCGGTTCGATCGGCGGCGGCGTAAACATGATCCGCGGGGGTGGCCAATCGTTCGGCTATAATGTGCGGGGCGCGATCAACGTGCCACTGGGGGAAACAGTGGCGGTTCGTGCCAGTGCCTACACCCGCAAGGAGCCCGGATATATCGACAATGTCCGTACCGGTAGAAATGATGTCAATTCGTCGCGCGTGACGGGCGGTCGCCTGACTGCCTTGTGGGAACCTTCGGACATGTTCTCACTGACTCTTGGTGCGATGTATCAGGTGCGTGACATCTACGGTTCCTCGAACGTGGATACGCAGACCGGTTCTTTCTATCAGCAGACCGATCAGATTGGCTCCGGCCGCAGCAAGTCCGACATGCAGATGTACCGGGCGGAGATCAATGCCGATCTCGGTGGCGTGGACCTGACATCGATCACGTCTTTCTCGCGCTCCACCAACTATGACAATCAGGATTTCACCGCCTCACCGCTGACGATTTTCCTGTTCCCTGCCATCTTCCCGCCGACAATCACCGAATTCGGCAATGTCTTGCTGCAGACCTATGACGTCGACAAGGTGTCGCACGAAACGCGGCTGTCCGGTAATGTCGGTGACAGTATCGACTGGATCGTCGGCGGGTTTTACACGCATGAAAAGGGCAACTACACGATCGATACATTTGCGATCAATCCCGACAATGGTGACGTTTATGGCGTGCCCGTGGTCTGGCGCGACAATATCAAATATCAGGAATATGCCGCGTTCGCTAATCTGACCGCCAGGCTTTCGGATCAGTTCGATATCCAGTTTGGCGGACGTTTCAGCGAGAACGACCAGAAAATGACTCACCGGCAATGGTTTCAGGGCGCGCCCTATCCGGCGGATCCGTTCTACAGCACGACCAGTCCAGAGGCCCATGGCAGTTCCTTTACATATCAGATCACGCCACGGTTCAAACCCACGCCAGACCACATGATTTATGGGCGTCTTGCCACGGGCTATCGGCCCGGCGGTCCCAATGCTGGCTGCAGCGAAGATCCCGCCGAGCCGGTGCCCTGCCAGTTCAAGCCCGACAAGACGGTGAACTACGAGATTGGGGCAAAGGGCGATCTGCTGGATCGCGCGCTGTCCTATGACGTATCGCTGTTCAATATCGACTGGACCGACATCCAGATCACCCAGGTGTCTTCGCTTGGCACGTTCACCTATAACAGCAATGCAGGCAAGGCGCGCAGCCGCGGTTTTGAAATCGCGCTTGAAGCAAGGCCGGTCGAAGGGCTGACCGTCAAGGCCTGGTGGGCCTATGTCGATGCAACATTGCGCGAGAGCTTTGCATCGGACGTGGTCTATGCGGCCGAGGGTGATCGGCTTCCCTTTTCCAGCAAGAATTCAGGTCGTTTCTCCTTTGATTATGAGGCGCCTGTCTCTGATGGCGATATCACGGCCTCGTTCGGGGCATCGGCAACCTATGTCGGAGAACGCAAGGGTGAATTCGTGCCCTCTGCCGCCGATGCGCCGCTGCGCGCCAGCTATCCCGGCTATGTTCAGTTCGACCTCCATGCCGGGCTCGATTTCAACAACTGGAATCTCAATGTTTTCGTACAGAATGTGACGAACAAACACGGCGTCATCGGTGGCGGTTTCTACAACCAGAGTACCTTTAACGCGAACTGGTTCAACTATGCCCAGCCGCGGACTGTCGGCCTTAATCTGGGATATGAATTCTAGGGCGAAAGCCGTTCAAAAACTAAGCCGCAGCGGATCCGGTCCGCTGCGGCTCGACTTTTCCCGGCGCCTGTAAGGTCCGGGCGCCAGCACCCGGCAGAGACTAATTTTTCTTAGGAGTAAGGGCGCGGTCCTGTTCGGACCGTCCGTCCAGCATCTTCGAACCGCTGATTTTGCCCGACGCATCAAGGGTCAGGCGGACCGGTGTCATACTCCGGTTTTGCCAGTGCCATCCATGGATTCCTGAAAACGCTGCCACATAGCGGCCACTCTGCCGGTCAGCCGTATCAATAGCATAGCTTTCCGTCAGTTCCTCGCCACCGTCGAAGGGATGGGCATGCATGTCATAGGCCAGAGGTCCGTCGCCGCTCCACGCGAAGGTGATTGGTGCCCCCTTGTCGAGCATATATTTCAGCTCGATTTCCTCGTAGGGGTGGAGCACATGCGTCCAGTGATCGCTCACACCGGGCGCGGGCGCGAGTGGGCTAGCAGAGGGCGTGAACACATTTTTCCGCTTCAGGCCCCGTTCCAGAAACTTGCCGGCTGCGGGATTGGCGATTTGGGTCAGGCCGCTTGTCTTGCCAAATCCGGTGGGATCGATCCCGGTTTCCGCCGGGAGCACGAACAGCACGCCAATGGCACCCAGTGCGAGAACCCCGCAAGATACGAGAATGATGGTCTTGCGGTGCTTGCCGCTTACCGGTTGGTGGTCATTCATGTTGCAAAATACTCCCCTGCCTGATGGATGATAATGAGCGAACCCGCAGCGACCAGAAACCAGTTGGTCAGTGCCGCGCGTTTTTCGAAATTCCGGCCAGTCCGCCAGGCGTTCAGCAGACTGACGACGAAAAGCAAAACGAGTATCTGGCCAAGCTCGACTCCGAGATTGAAGCTGAGCAGGTTGAAGATGAGGCCATCCGGAGAGATCGAGAGGCTTATCAGCTTGGTGGCGAGACCCAGACCGTGGCAAAGGCCAAATATCAGCACCGCCAGGCGCGTGTCGACCGACCAGCCGATCCGTCTTAGCCAGCCGAGATTCTCGGCGCCCTTGTAGACGATTGACAGTCCGATGATCGCGTCGACCAGATGGCTGTTGGCGCCGGTCTTGAAAAGCACGCCCAGCAGCAAGGTCAGCGAATGTCCGATGGTAAACATCGATACATAAAGCACCACATCGCGGGTGCGGCGAAGAAACATGACCACGCCGATGAGAAACAGGATATGGTCGTAGCCGGTGACCATATGCTTTGCACCGAGGTACAGAAACGGAAAGAAAGCCGGACCCTGGGTTGCCTCGACAAACGCGCGATCTCCTTGCGCCACATCATGGGCAAGGGCCAAGCCAGACCACACCAGAACCACGAGCGATGCCGCAGTAAACCAGGCGAGGCGGATGGCTGGCTTCATTCGGATGTTATCGGATTGCTCTGGTCTGTGGGAGCCAGACCACCGGGGGCCGGCATATAGACTTCGTGACAGGCGCTGCACACATTATAGAGTACGCCACCCGCTTCGAGAACCTTTTCCGGACTATGCGCCTGGGCCGCTTGCTCGGCTTGACCCGCCGCATCGACGAGCCCCTGTGCAAAATCTTTCCAGTCCGTGCCCTTGTTTGCCGCATATTTCATCAGCTTCAAATCTTCGCCCAGCTGTTTCAGCTTCTGGGCGGCCTGCGCGGTGCGTTGCCATTCCGCTTCGTTTTCCGGGATGATTTCCCGCGAACCATCGGCATCGCTGATATATTGGACCGCGTTCCAGTAGACCTCTGCGGTCGGCTGAACATGATCTGCCATCATCCCTTTGGTGGAGGCTTGAGGCGCATCGCCCTGATCGCTGGCAGTACAGCTGGCGAGGCAAAATATCATCACGCTTCCGAGTTTCCAGTGCATCCGCATCCTCTTTTCTCCATCTTTATCGCCCGAAAGACAGTGTGACGGGCTGGATGCAACCAGCTTGTCATTCTTGTCGGCTCGCTGAAACCTATTCGTGGTAACGGATAGGTTACAGTGATGTTACAGCTCGCAAATTGCGCATAAGATTACGCAAGACCGCAGAGTTTCCCCCGGACAAGGCGGCTTTCCTGATGTGATCCCAATCGGGCAATCGGCCTTTACAGGTCTTTTTGCGAACCGTTCGTAACTTGCCCCCGATGTTCAACGTGCCAGCCTCTTTCGCACAACAATGTGAGAGGGAAGGTCATGCCGGATAAGAGATTTTGCATCAAGAAATTACGAGGAACAGGCCTGCGCCGGAACGCCAAGCTGATATGGTTGCCCTGCGGCCTGCTGACCGGTGCGATGGCGGTACCTGCTGCCGCCGAGGAGGTTGGCATGACAGACGAACCATTGATTATCGTGACGGCCCGTGGCGAACATCGTATCGGATCTGCTGTTGCCGCAAGCGAAGGAGCCGTCGCAGGCAATGATCTGGCCGACCGGCCGCTGCTTCGCCCGGCGGAGCTGCTTGAGGCCGTTCCGGGTCTGATCGCCACGCAGCATTCCGGCGGTGGCAAAGCGAACCAATATTTTCTGCGGGGTTTCAACCTTGATCACGGCACCGATTTTTCGCTGAGCATAGACGGTATGCCGATGAATTTGCGCACTCATGGACATGGCCAGGGATATCTTGATGTCGGTGGCCTGATTCCGGAATCGGTCGAACGGATTGAATATCGCAAAGGGCCCTATCGGGCCGAGGATGGCGATTTCGGGTTTGTCGCTTCGGCACGCATCACGACCAAGGACAGGCTTGAACCCTTCGTTTCGATCGAGGCTGGCAGCTATGGCTATCGGCGGCTGGTGGCAGGTGGATCGACATCTCTGGCCGGCGGCGACCTGATGTTCATCGGTCAGGCCAAATATAATGACGGGCCATGGGCGTTGCCTGAGGATTTGAACAGCTATTCGGGTCTGGTCAAATATGGGATTGAGGTGCCCCTTGGCAGAATAAGTCTGAGCGGGAGCGTTTATAGCGCGCGGTGGAATCCAACGGAGCAAATTCCAGAACGTGCGATCGGGACATTGCTGGAGAATGCTTATGGCACGCTTGATCCGTCCCTGACCGGGAGGACCGACCGGCATATGCTCACGCTCAATATCGACGGAACGGAGGATTGGCGGCTGACCCTCTGGGCGCAGCATTATGACTGGAGCCTGTTTTCGAACTTCACCTATTTTCTTGATGATCCGGTGAATGGTGACCAGCTGCGACAGTATGAGAAAATGTGGGGCTATGGCGGCAGAATCGAAAAAGGCTTCAGTCTTGGCGAGGACCTGCACGTGACCATCGGAGCCGAAGGGCGGGCAGATGATATTTCCCAGGTCGGACTGGACCATAGCGTGAAGGGGGTCGTCGATTTTACCCGTAGCAGATTTGCCGTACGGGAAGATTCCGCAGCCCTCTATTCCGAGGTGCAATGGAGACCGGCATCGACGGTCATGATAACCGGCGGGCTGCGTGGCGATTTCTATCGTTTTGATACGAAGGCTTTGGCTGGGGACGCCTGGGGCGGTGTGGTCAAGGACAGCATTTATTCGCCGCGTATCGGTGCCAATGTCGAAGTCACGGAGGGACTGGCCCTTTATGGAAATTATGGCCAGGGTTTTCACAGCAACGATGCCAGAGGTGTCACTGCGCCGACCGACGCGGCGCCCGGTCTGGTCAAGGGCAATTTTCGCGAGCTGGGGGTACGGTTCGAACGCGGCCGGCTTGTGGTCACCGGAAATTACTGGTGGAGCCGGATTGCCAGCGAGCTGATCTATGTCGGAGATTCCGGAGCGGTTGAACCCAGCGGTGCTGGGCGCCGCCATGGCTATGAGCTGACAGCATGGTGGAAACTCAGCGACTGGCTGACGGTCGATGCAGTCTGGACCGCGGCAAAAAGCCGCTATGCCGATTTGCCAGCCGGAGCCAATTATATTCCGGGTGCTCTGAGTAATTCCGGAGAGCTGGGCCTCGCCACTCGTTTTGACCGTTTCAACGCCTCTCTGCGTGTTCGCCATCTGGGCCCCCACGCGCTGAACGAGGATTATAGCGCGAAGGGCAGTGCCACCACATTGGTCAATGCCCGGGCAGCCTACACGCCAGGCAAATGGGCATTCTCGATCGAACTGCTCAATATATTGAACAGCAAGGCCCACGATGTCGATTATTTCTATGCGACGCGGTTGCCGGGAGAACCGGCTGGCGGGATCGAAGGATATAACAGCAAGATTACCGAACCGAGACAGGTAAGGTTTGGCGTGAAGCGCAGCTTTTGATGCATATCCTGGAAGAAGGGTGCGCCCAATATCCTGTTTTACAAAGACTTTATCCGAAAAAGCCAGTGGCGCATGCAGCACGGACCGCATCTCAAAACGGCGAGTTGTACCGGTATCGTACCGTTTCACCACTTGGAACCGGCCTTCCGGCCTGTAGGGTCAGGTCAACAAATACCGGCAGGCGATGTCTGACCGTTGGCCCTCCCGGCAGAGAGGGGAAATTCAGAAAGAGGGGAAATAACAATGTCCATATCCGCATTCGGTGAATGGCTCTATGCCACTTCGGTTTCGACCGAACTCCGAGAAGTCACCTGGATCATACCGAACATCCAGACCTTCCACATTCTTGCGATTGCCGTAGTAATCGGTTCCGCCCTGGTGACGGAGCTGCGTTTCGCAGGAGTCCTGGCAACGGACCGCCCGGCAGCGGACGTGCTCCGCCGCTACCTGCCCTGGATGAAAGTTGCACTGATCGTCCTGCTGTTGACCGGCCTGATACTGGTGGTGGCCGAACCTGCGCGGACCTTGGGCAACACGATATTCTGGACGAAGATGGCGTTGGTCGCCGGAGCGAGCCTCGTCACCCTGAAGGCTCGCAAGTCGATTCTTCAGAACGACAGTGTAACCGAAGGAGAAAATCCTCCCGAGGCGTCCAAGGCGCTCGGGTGGCTGATGATCCTGATCTGGTGTGCCATAATTTTCTGCGGTCGGTTCATCGCCTACACCTGACCGCCATGCCCGCGACTATGTCGCCTTCCTCGAATCAATGGAATTTTTCATCATGAGTCTTGAATCAGTCCTGCAACAAGTAAATGATTTGTCGATATCCTCGGCCATTCGCGAAAACGTCAATGCCTTCCCGATCCTGGAATCCCTTCATGTGCTGGGGCTCGCAATCGTGTTCGGCACCATTCTGATCGTCGATCTCAGGCTGTTTGGAGTGGCCGCGCATCGTCCAAGCGCCAAGCGACTGACCGCCGAACTTTTGCCCTACACCTGGGCCGCCTTCGTGATGGTGGCGATTACCGGATTGCTGATGTTCATGTCGAACCCCGTCTCCTACGCCAACAATACCCAGTTTCTGCTCAAGCTGGTGATTATCGCAGTAGCCGGGCTCAACATGGTCTGGTTCCACAGCACGACCTATCGCAGAATCGCCGAGTGGGACGAAGATATGCCGCCGCCGACCGCAGCGCGTGTGTCCGGCGCCGTGTCGTTCATCCTGTGGGTTACCGTCATCTTCCTCGGTCGCTGGATCGGGTTCACGCTGGAGACGCTGTTCTTCTGAACACTCGCTCCACTGGTCACTGGAGGAAGACGTTTTGGCCAGAGTGACGTTCCGGCGAATCCTTTTCACAGTTGCGCTGCTGGCAGGACATGTTGTTCCCGTCGCAGCGCAATTTCCAAGCCTTCCGGTTGCGCTTCCGGTACCGGCTACGGCGCAGCCACCCTTGTCGTCGGCGAACCGGAGCGGCACCGAATTCAGCGATCTCGTCAAGGCTGGATATGTCGAAGAGGAATTCTATCTCTCGGGGGTTGGTCCGGCGATTACCGCTAGAGGCGATGCGCTTTTCGATGCCCCCTATATCACCCGAATTCTTGTGCGCCGTCCAGCCGATCCCGCCAAGTTCAACGGGACCGTCGTTATCGAACCTTTCAGCTGGTTTGGTGAACGGGGTGCAGGGTGGATACTCACGCGCGACTATCTGTTGCGCAAGGGCTATGCCTATGTCGGCTACACTCTCAACATCAATAAGCCGGCGGCTGATCCGAAATTCCCGCCTGGCGACGGCGAAGCGGAGGCCGGCGCACCCGATCCGAACCATCTTTATACGGGTATCGTGAACTTCGATTTCATGCGCGAGTATGATTATGCCCGCTATGCGCCTCTAGGGTCCTATTATGACCCGGCGCGCTTCAGGCGTGGCGGCGCGCCTGACCCCTTCGTGCCGCAGTCCCAGGCTATCGGCGCGCAGCTTGCCCTGCTTTTGAAATCCAATCTGCCGACAGGCCCGATGGATAAGCTTCAGGTCGAACGGGTTTATGTAAATAGCTGGGCGGTGACGGCGCAGGTGTGGATGGACTATCTCGACCAGGGGCGGCACCAGAGCTGGCGTATGCCTGATGGCCGGCCGTTGATCGATGCCTACATGACCGGGAAGATGGCTTTTGGCGAAGTGGGCGGCGATGTTGTGCGGGTTCCCCGCAAAATGCCCGCCGACGTGCCTGTTGTGACGATCTATAGCCAATCCGAACTGATGCATGACGTACTGGAGGGAATCGCGCTGCCGCCGGACACCAACCAGCCGATGCTGCGCTATTATGAAGTGACGGGCATGCCGCATCTGCGCATGGCTGATCTGGGGACCCAGCACCGGGAATTTCTGGCCGGTGATGTCGGCAAGGGCGATGACCCGCAGTGCCAGACCCTTTACGACGAACCGGTCGAAGTGGTCGCCGCCGCGCTGCTGGACGCGATGGACAAGTGGGTTCGCACCGGCCAGCCCATGCCCAAGGCCCCCCGTGTTGTTCGGCAAGGAAATGGCGTGGTCAGGGACGGGACAAGCCGCAATATGATCGGCGGCGTTCGTCCGCCCTGGATAATGGTACCGTCTGCGACCTATCTGACGGAACAGGAAACGAATTGCGGCCTGGTCTATGACACCAAGCTTGCCTTGCCGGCGGAGCAGCTAAGGCAGTTGTACAGCTCTTACCGGGCCTATGTGAAAAAGTTCGAGGCAGCCAAGCGCACGGCCATAAGGCAGGGATATTTGCTGGAGGCAGATGCGGACAAATTGCGCCCGATTGCGAAACCCACAGACTTTTGAGGTGCGTCTGTTCCGTCTCTGTCGGAATGGCTCAATCTTCGATTTTGCGTGGAAAGCTGCCGGGGGAAACGCCTGTCCACTCCTTGAACGCCCGTGAAAAGGCGGCCGTATCGGAATAGCCCAGCTGCTCGGCGGCGACCGCCAGGGACATGCCCGGCTTGGACAATATGGTCTTGGCGCGTTCCTTGCGAGCTTCCTGAAGAAGCTCGCGAAATGAAGTCCCTTCGTCGGTCAGGCGCCGTCTTAGCGACCGATCCGAAAGTTTGAGCTCCGCCGCGACCGACGCGCAGTCGATATGGGTGCGCCCCAGCCAGCGACCAATGATATCCCTTGTCAGGGACACGAAGCTTTCGCTGGGTGTGGCGCCGGGGCCCATCAGGTCGAGCAGGTGCCATTCCAAAATCCTGCGCAATTTCAGGTCTTCGGAAGGCAGCGTGCTGGCGAGGTTCCTGTCGAGATCCTCGTTCCGGATCACCAGGGCGTTGTTCAGCTGATTGCCCAGCACCGGTGCGCGGAAATATTGTGCCAGACGTTCCTCGCGTCCGGCAATCGAATGTTCAAAATGAACCGAAACCGGAGCCCATCTGGCCGAAATAAGCTGCCGGATCAGAGTGGCATATCCGCCGATTGCAAATTCCGAATCCTGCGTCCGCGGCCAGATACGCTCATCCTCGATCCGATAAAAATAGGTGGTGGTCTGCTGTTCGACCCGGCTGTCGAACAGGGTGCGGGTCTGCAGGCGGGACTGGAACAGAACAAGATAGTTCAAGGCTCCCCTCAGATTGCCGGATGCACGGAGCAGCGCATATAAGGGGCCCATCTCTGCTAGGCCGAAGCTCGCTCCCATTTCCAGGCCCAGATAGGGGCGGTCGAATTTTCCCGACGCTGCTTCAACCAGTGCAACATAGCGGTGCAGCGGCACGAATTCATAGGGAGTGTCCATTTGCGAGCGGAACATACCATATTCGCGCAAAATAGGATCGATCCGCTTCCCCACATCAGCCAAGGCATCGATCAAAGCGCCGAGAAACAATAGCCTGATCGTTCCCAGGTTGCCCTTTGCAGCATCGCGCGACGATAAATCGGTGCTAGGTTCGGACATGACCGGAAAAAAGATATGGCCGATTATGCAAAAGGTCAATCCCTAGCTGCAATATACATCCTCACGCTGATGGCCGAAATCTGACCTTTAGTCCTTTTCCCGCGCGGATGCTTGGGAACTGTGGCGTTAAATTTTTTCTGAGGTGTATGTGTGTCTGAATCGGTAGGCAATTTGGAAAGCGAACGACAGGGGGAGCAAGGGACCGAGCTGTCCGTAAATGACAAAGGTCAATCCGTTGTCTTGCCGGATCTGCCCAAGATCGATTTTCTGTATCTATCCGAACCAGACATGATCCGGGCCGGTGTCACGGATATGGCAAAGTGCGTCGATGCGATGGAAGAGATGTTCCATCTGCTCCACATCGGCGATTATCGGATGGCCGGCGGGAATAACAATTCCCATGGAGCAGTCGTCATGTTTCCTGACGACTCTCCTTTTCCGGAGATGCCAAAGAACACCACGGATCGGCGTTTCATGGCGATGCCAGCCTATCTCGGCGGCTCGTTTCGCACGGCGGGAATGAAGTGGTACGGGTCCAACGTGGACAACCGGGACAAGGGGCTGCCGCGCTCTATCCTGACGTTCATGCTCAACGATGCCGATACCGGCGCGCCTTTGGCGCTAATGTCTGCCAATCTGTTGTCGGCCTATCGCACCGGCGCGATCCCGGGTGTCGGCGCGCGCCACCTCGCGCGCAAGGATTCGCGGGTCGTCGGCATTGTCGGTCCTGGCGTCATGGCGCGCACGTCGCTTGCGGCTTTCATGGCTACCTGTCCCATGATCGATACCGTCAAGATCAAGGGCAGAGGCAAAGCCAATCTTGATGCCTTTACAGGATGGGTGGCTGAAAATTATCCGCAGATACCGAATGTGCATGTGGTCGATACCGATGAAGAAGTGGTGCGCGATTCCGATATTGTCACCTTCTGTGCCTCCGTCGCGACCGGCGATCCGTCACAATATCCCACCATATACCGGGAATGGGTGCGGCCGGGAACCTTCCTGTCGATGCCCGCGCCCTGCAACATCGACGAGGGCATGATTGGCAGCGACATCCGCAAGGTATTGGATTTTACAGGGCTCTACGAAGCCTATCTCGAAGAGCTGCCCGCACCCCGGCATATTCATATCCCGGCCGTCGGGGTGAAATATTTTGATCTGATCGAAGAGGGCAAGCTCTCGCGCGACGCGCTCGAAGATCTGGGCGCAATTGTTTCCGGTGACGTGCCTGGTCGACGCAATGATGAAGAAATCATCATTCTTTCGGTGGGCGGCATGGCCGTCGAGGATGTCGCCTGGGGAACGATGGTTTACCGCAACGCCATTGCCAACGGCATTGGTGTCAAACTCAACCTCTGGGAGGAGCCCGCCTTGAAATAGGCCCTCTTCCTCTATGCCTTCCTTTATTTGAAAAGAGAGATTCATGCCCCAAGTTATCAAGGTCAAAACCGGCAACAAATTTGAAGAACATGGTTCCTATTCGCGTGTCGTCGCGGTCGACAATATGATTTTTGTGTCGAATACGGCCGGTCGCAATCCGGCTACCAAACTGATCCCGGAAGACCTGACCGAGCAGACCAACCAGGTGCTCGATAATCTTTCCTCTGCGCTGAAGTCGGTTGATGCAGGGCTGGGTGATGTCGTGTCCGCTCGCGTGTTTGTGCAGTTTCCGGAAGATGTGGAAACGGTGATGACCGCTTACGGCCTGCGGATGCGCGGTATAAACCCGACGCTGACCATGACCTGTCCGCCGTTGGGATCGACCCAGTATAAGGTCGAAATTGACGTGGTCGCGATACGCGGCGTTTCACAGGCAGAGGTCAAGGAATTGCTGATTTCGCTCTGACAACAGGCGTGGCGGGAGCTGCGCTTGTCTCCCCTTTTCAAGGCTTTCACTATGGCACCCCAAATTGTTCCCGTCGAAACTTCCGGCACTCTGCCCAAGCAAACCACGGTGGTCGTGATCGGTGCGGGGATTGTGGGACTGTCGACTGCTCTGTGTCTCGCGGAGCAGGGCGTGCCGGTGGTGGTGATCGAGAAGGGACGGCTTGCCGGCGAGCAATCTTCGCGCAATCTCGGCTGGGTACGCAAGGTGATGCGTCCGCCGGTCGATCTGCCGATGGCGCAACTGGCCGAGCGGCTGTGGGCCGAAATGCCTAGCCGGGTGGGAGACGACTGTGGTTTCCGCCAGGCGGGAATCGCTTATGTCTCCGGGACGGAGAAGGAGCAGGCCGTTTATGAAACATGGCTGGAATCGGTCAGGGGATCGGGTCTCGACTCACGCCTTTTGACGCCCGCCCAGATTGCAGACCTGATCCCCGGCAGCACCGGCAGCTGGGTCGGGGGAATCCTTACGCCATCAGACGGCCGCGCCGAACCGACCATGGCATGCAGTGCGATTGCCAAGGCCGCGATGGCCAAGGGCGCGGTTATATTGGAAAACTGTGCCGTGCGTAAGCTTGTGACCACCGGGGGCGCAGTCAGCGGGGTAGTGACGGAGCAAGGCGAAATCAGCTGCGACCAGGTGGTGCTTGCCGGCGGCGTCTGGTCGCGCCGATTTCTGGCCAACCATGGTGTCGGGCTTCTTACCCTGCCGCTGGTCGCGGCTGTTCTGCGCACCGAACCGATGGAAGGCCCGACGGACTGTGCGGTGGGCGGTGCCGATTTTTCATTCCGCAAGCGGCTCGATGGCGGCTACACCATCACCCAGCGCGGGGCGCTGTTTGCGCCGTTGACGCTGGATCATCTGCTGATCGGTCTGAAATATTTGCCGACATTGATGGCGCAATGGCACAATTTGCGGGTATCATTCGGGCGGGAATTTTTTGATGACCTGGCGCTGCAGCGGCGCTGGAAGGCGGAGCAGACATCGCCATTCGAAAAGGTGCGGACCATGGACCCGCCGGTCAATCAGGCGCTGAATGACGAGGCGATGCGGAATTTGATCGCGGCCTGGCCGGAGTTTGCCAAAGCCAAAATTGCCCAGCAATGGGGCGGCATGATCGACGTAACGCCGGATTCCATGCCGGTTATCAGCAAGGTCAAAAAGCTGCCCAATCTCACGCTCGCGACCGGATTTTCCGGACATGGATTTGGCACCGGGCCAGCCGCAGGGGCGCTGGTGGCGGATATGCTGATGGGCAACGAGCCGATCATAGATCCCACACCCTATCGGCTGGATCGTTTCTGACGCCGACGAAACCAGCGTGGGCGGACTCCTCGCTGCCCCTGATGGCTATCATGCTATGGGGCGGCAATGCGGTCGTGGCCAAGCTGTCGGCCGCGGTGATCAGTCCGGCTGACGTAACCTTCTTCCGCTGGCTGGTCGCGGCTTTGCTGCTCGCCCCGTTTGCTGCAGGACCGATTCTCCGCCACCGGGCAGAGCTTGGACATCAATTGCTGCGGATGATTGTGCTCGGCTTGCTGGGCTGTGTGTTGTTCCCCTATCTGATGTATGTGGCCGCGGGCCATACCACGGCTATCAACATTGGCATCATCCAGACGCTTATGCCGCTTATGGCGATCGGCTTGTCCGGCTTGCTTTTTGGCTTCGCGATCAGCGGAGGGAGTGTAGCCGGCGCCCTTATATCCTTGCTCGGAGTCGTCATCGTCGTGTGCCAGGGCAGGCTTGATCTGCTCGTTTCACACCCGCCGAACAGGGGTGATCTGATGATGCTGGCGGCGACCGCCTGCTTCGCATTGTACAGCGCGCTGCTTGCCCGGTGGCGCAGTTCGCTGCCGCTGACCGTATCGCTGTTCGTTCAGTCGTGCACGGCGGTCGTTGTGCTTCTCCCGGTCATCATCCTGTTGCCCCATCAGGCAATGGAACCGGAGGCATTGCCGTTGATCGCCTATGCCGGGGCGCTCGGTTCTGTGGCGGCGCCGCTGCTGTGGATGAATGGCATTGCCCGGATCGGCTCTGCGCGGGCGTCCATTTTCTTTAACCTGCTGCCGCTGGTTACAGCCGCTCTGGCCATCGTAACACTGGGCGAACCGCTCACGCTTCCGCTGGTGGTTGGCGGTCTGTTGGCGTTGCTCGGTGTCGTGCTGGCCGAGCGCGCTGCCAAAAGCGCTGCCGCTCGGCCCGTCCGTCTCTGATCAGCCGAATGCACCGGCTCCTTCGAGCCGCATGCAAACCGCCTTTGGTTCCGTGAATGCGTGCACCGCCTCGGTACCGAATTCGCGGCCCAGGCCGGACATCTTGCTGCCTCCGAAAGGCATGGCAAGATCGAGTATATTATGCGTGTTGAGCCATACCGTGCCAGCGTCGATCCGTTCGGCGAGAATATGCGCGCGATCGAGATTGCTGGTCCAGATGCTCGCCGCCAGGCCGAACGGAGTGTCGTTCGCCAGCGATACGAAATCGGCCGGATCTTCTACCCGCATCGCGCAGACTACGGGTCCAAAGATTTCCTCGCGCATCACGGTCATGTCACGGCTGACATCGGCCAGCACAGTCGGTCGATAGAACCAGCCATCCCCGTCGCCGGACTTGCCGCCAGACAGTGCGGTTGCGCCTTCTTTCTTGCCGGTCTCGACCAGCGAGCTGACGCGCTCGCGCTGGCGGCTCGAGATCAGGGGCCCAATCTGGGTCGCGGCATCAAATTGTGATCCCAGCTGCAAGTCATCAGCGATCCGGCAGATGCCGTCCATCACCTGGTCATAGACCGGAGCTTCGACCAGCAGACGCGAGCCGGCGGTGCAAATCTGACCCGAATTGGAAAATATCGCGGCGGCGGCACCGGGAATAGCGCGTTCGAGGTCGGCATCGGCCAGAACGATCGTGGGGGATTTTCCGCCCAGTTCCAGCGTGACGCGCTTCATGGTGGCAGCAGATGCGGCAAGGATCCGCTGGCCCGTCGCTGTCGATCCGGTAAAGGCTATTTTGCTGACCTGCGGGTGATCGACCAGTGCCGATCCGGCCTCGGCACCATAGCCGGTGATGATGTTGACTGCGCCCGCCGGAAAGCCTGCCTCGGCAATCAGCTCGCCAAGCCGCAACGTGGTGAGAGAAGATTCTTCCGACGGCTTCAGCACAACCGTGCAGCCAAAAGCAATCGCCGGAGCAAGCTTCTGGATGGCCTGTCCGATTGGAAAGTTCCACGGCGTAATCCCGCCGATCACGCCAACCGGGCGGCGCTGCGTATAGGCGCGATAGATTGCGTCTTCTGGGACCAGTGGATTGTGAGTCACATATTCGCCGTTGATCTTCGAAGCCCAGCCACCGAAATAGCGAAGCCCGTCAATCGTGAACTGAAGATCGATGGCGTTGGTGACAGCAAGTAGTTTGCCGCTGTCCAGCGATTCGAGCGCCGCGAGTTCGTCGCGGTGCTGTTCGACCAGCAGGGCGAGTTTTTCCAGCAGACGTCCCCGGTCGAGCGGTCGCATCGTTTGCCATGCACGGCTTTCGAAACAGGCACGCGCAGCCTTGACGGCGCGATCAACGTCGTCCGAACCGCATGCGGCAAAGGACATGATAGTGCGTCCGGTGGCGGGATCGATCGCGTCGATCATGTTCGTCGAACCAAGCGGTTCAACCAGCTCTCCATTGATCAGCAGTTTTCCGCTGGGCAGTTGCACCGAGGATGCGGCAAGGCTGTGCGTTGTCATATTTTCGGCCATGGTCATGAATGCTTCTCTGTCGTTTTGGCATCTTGCGGGATCGGTTTGCTTGCGGTTGTATCCGAGGGGGGCACGCCACCCTCCACGTGGGTCGATCCGACGCGGGCGTGGATTTCGGGATGATATTTACGCAGGTAGAGGCCGTGCAGCAGGCCGGCCGCGACAAGCCCGAGGAAAAGAAACGGCAGCCGGTTCACGATCGCAATATCTGTCCCGGTAAGCGCGGAATAATTGTCCAGCGAAAGATAGGTGATCACCGCGATGATCAGGCCTCCCACTAAAGGCGCGACCGTCTTGCCGAACGAAAATTCACCGCGCCGTGCGAAGAACAGCGGAATCGACAGCGAAGTCGCCGTGATCAGAATTTCCAGGCCGACAGCGCCCATTGAAGACAGGCTGGTGGCGAGGCTGAGCAAGGGATCCAGTCCGGCCACGGCAAAAGCCCCGACCACGACCGTCAGCACCACCGTAAGCAGAAGGCATGCGATATAGGGCGATCCGTGAACAGGGTGGATGCGGCCCAGCGGTTTCGGAATCAGACCGTCGCGGGAAAGCGCGTACAGGTAACGGGCGATATTGTTGAAAAAGCCAAGCGTGGCGGCAAAGAGACTGGTCACGGTCAGGAGGCTGAATACATCCCGGCCAAGGACGCCAAGATATTCCGCCGCGATCCCGGTCATCAAGCGGCCCGGATCGGCCGCGGCGACTGCCTGAACCTTGTCCGGAGAGATCGCCAGGACGAGACACCATGAGGAAAGCACGTAAAAGGTGCCCAAAACCATCACTGCGCCATAGGTCGCGCGCGGGATTGTGCGCTGCGGATCGCGAGCCTCTTCCTGGTAGATTGCGGATGCCTCGAAGCCGATGCAGCCGTTGATGGCATAGATCAGCGCGATCCCCAGGCCGGGCGCGAAGATTGCGGTGGGCGTGAAACTGGTAAAGTCCAGACCCGAGAAACCAACCTTGTAGAGAATGAGCACGTCGATCAGCAGGATCAGGCCGACTTCCAGCAGCAGAGCGATGGTCAGGACCTTCGCTGCCATGGTTATCTTATGGTAGCCGAGCCAGGAGATGATAGCGATGCTGAGGCCAGCCCAGATTTCCCATCGCGTCGATATGCCGAATAGACTTTGAAGAAGGTCGGACGAGAAAAATGCCATTGCTCCCAACACCGAGGCCGCCGCACAAATATAGGCGGTCACCGCGACATAGGCGGCGGCAATCCCGGCCTCCTTGTTCAGGCTGAGCGCGATATAGGCATAGAATGCCCCGGCATTGCGCACATGTGGCGTCATCCGCACATAGCCCATGGCAAACAACATCATGACGGCGCAGACCAGAAGCTGTGTTCCCGGCATGCCCGCGCCATTACCGAACGCCAGGGCCAGGGGAATGATGCCGGCCAGAACCCCCATCGGCGCAGCACATGCCAGGATCATGAAGATGATGTCGCCGGTACCGAGAGTGCGGCGCAGCGAACTGCCGGCCGATGATGCTTCTTGTCGATAAGTGGTCATGAGTTCGGCGTTATCCTCCTGTGTCCATCGGCAATGGATTCTCAATCATAACCAATGGCAATATCCTCGTCAGGCGGTATTGCACTTGTAGCATCATAATTTGTATTTTCGGCCAGAGAAGGCTGAGCCAGGTGCTCTTCCTTGCATTGGCATAAGGCAGCTGCAAGGAAGGAAGGGTAGGGAAGCAGGAGTTCTTTTAATGTTGAGCGGCTTTCGGACGAAGATTTAAGTCACTGTAAACAATCATTGCGAAATCGGACAATGTGCAGCTTCCTATCTTATCAAACCGGAACAGGAATTTTTAAATATGAAAAAGCTTGGAAATTATATCGCGGCAAGCTTGCTGGCTGTTACCCCTGTGTTGCTCATGGGTAATTCGCCGCTCACTTCTCAGGAAGAACAGCTCGCTTCCGAACAGGCCGAGGTCATGAAGACGGTCCATCAATATGTCGACAGCCTGAACAAAGGCGATCTTCCCAATGTGATCGCGGCTTGCGCCAAGGAATCATCGATCGTTGACGAATTCCCCCCCTATCAGTGGCACGGCAAGGACACATGTGCCCGTTGGGTCAAGGAGCTTGCAGCGTATAACAAGGCTAACGGACTCACGGCAGGGTTCAACACGCTGCGCGAACCGGAACGCATCGACGTGACCGGCGACAATGCCTATGTCGTTGTTAAAGCAGATTATCGTTACACCGTAGAGGGCAAGAAGGGCGCAGAAATCGGGGCCATGTTCACGGTCGCTCTGCACAAGCAGGAAGATGGCTGGAAAATCACTGGCTGGTCCTGGTCGCGACCCAAGTTTGATTTCGATTATTGAGCTTACTTGACTGAGCGCAAGCGGCGGATTTTCGCGTTCCGCCGCTTGCGCGACATGCTAATAATTCGGTTGCAGGCTGAGGCCATGCACTAGGCGGCTTAGGCTTAGTCCTTGCTCGGCGCCATTGCGATAACCCGCAGCGGGCTGCCCGAGCCACCCTTGATCTTCAGGGGTGTCGCCACGATGACGGACCCGAAAACCGGCAACTGGTCAAGATTGGTCAGGCATTGCAGTCCGAAGCGACCATTGCCGTGCAGAATCGAGTGCGCAGGCAGTGGTTCGTCGAACAGGGATGCCTGTCCCGCATCCGTACCCACCGTTTCGACGCCAAGGCCGATACAGTCGCGTTCGTGAACCAGAAAGCGCATCGCATCCGCATCGGGTCCGGGCGAATGGGCGCCGTCATCCTTGAGATTGAGATAGGATAATGTCCCGACCCGCTTGGACCAGTTTGAACGCAGCAGGACCCAGTGACGAGTGGGGATCGGGCCGTTCTGCTTTTCCCATTCTTCCAGAAACCCGCGGGTGACGATGAAGTCATCATCTGCTGCCGCTTCATCGGCGATGTCGATCACCACAGCAGGATGGATGAAGTCCTCTGCGGGAATCGCATCGACCGTGCCATTGGGGATGTCGCGACCGGTTATCCAGTGCGCCGGAGCGTCGAAATGCGTGCCGGTATGCTCGTTCATCGAGATATTGTTCCAATACCAAGCCGGGCCGTTGCCGTCATAGCGCGAGACGGTTTCCATCCGGAACGGCTCGCACTGGCCGAATTCTGATGGCAACACGATAACCGGAAAATCGCTGGATAATATATTGGTAAGATCGATCACGCGAATTGCGCCGCTGGCGATGTCGCCAAGCATCGCGGCAAGCGCAGGATTGGTAGCAGTATTCATAGGTTCTTCTCCCGGGCATAGAGCATTGGATCGGAAAGCCAGCGCGCCATGGCGTCGCTGGCCACGTCGCCGACGCAGCTTTGTTCGCGGCCCTGATGCAAGGCGTCGACAATCGCAGCTGCCAGGCGGGCAGGAGCGACCTTGGGTGGCGGTACCGGCTGATGATGTTCATCCTCGACCGGTCCGGTAAAGACCGAGAGGACTCGCACACCGGCGCTGCGCATTTCATGGCGGAAGGACTGAAGGAGGGACAATCGGGCCGCTTCCGCCGCTGCAAAAGCCGCATTGTCTGCCGCACCGGCCAGGGCATCGCTCGAGATCAGGTCCACAAAGGCGCCGTGGGATCGTCCCGCCAGCATCGGCGCGCAGGCCTGCGCCAGCCGGGTAAAACCAATCGCGGACACGTCAAAGGCGCGGCGTTGCTCGACGATATTGGCCTGCTCACTGACGCCGCCGCCGCGCACATGGCGAGCGGTGTTGATCACGATATCGAGCGGGCCACCGACCTTGCTCAGCGCCTCGGACAGGCTGACCTGGTCGACGATGTCGAGCGGTACCGGCTGAACGCCGTCGAGGTTGAGGATCGGATGCTTCTGGTCGGTCAACCGTTCGGGCGGCAGCATCCCGGCAACGATCAAACCTGCCCCGGCATCGTGCAAGGCCTTGACCACCGCCAGGCCAATCGCACTGCCGGCATCGCTGACGAGCACGGTCTTGCCCGCGACAGGCACTGTGAATTCGCGCAACTGCGGGTCGGTCATATCAATTTCTCCCGTGGGTGGCAGAGCGAACAGGGCCGCGTTTCCGCCTCGATCCAGCATGAGACGCACGGCAGCCCGGTCGTTCACGCCAAGATCCTGATGCAGATGGACTAGGGCCACCGGTCCTGCATCAAGGGCTACCTTGCCCATCCGCCAGGGCAGATGATCCCGAAAATACAGGTCGGTGGATGTACGGATGATCGTCTCGCACAATATTTCCGCCCCATTTGGGCGGTCCTGCCAGACAAGTTCGCCCCAGCAATAGGGGCAGGCGTCGCGTGGTGGATAAGTGGCCTTGTCGCAGTCGGTGCAGACTTGCAGAACGAAACGGTCCTGTGCGGCGCGGGCCGACATTGCATGCATGGCGCGGCTGCGGGTCGCGGGGGAAACATGGCGGGCCTTTTTGCGCGCCAGCGGATCGCGCTTTTCGCGAGGGGAACGCCCGGTCATTTCATTGCCCTCAGCGCAGCGGCGCCGGTACAGATGCCGCGATCATAGTTGACCAGGCCAAAGCCCGATACGACCGAAATTTCTGCATCGGGTACCTGATCACCCAGCGGCTGCCGGAGGATCTGGCGCAAGCCTTCGGTCATATTCTGAAAACCGCCGGCTGCGCCAGCCTGACCCGCAGACAGCTGACCCCCATTGGTATTCAGGGGCAGGTCGCCATCAATGTCGAAACTGGTACGCCGGATGAAGTCGGCGACTTCATCCTGTTTGCAGAAGCCCAGATCGGCAAGTTGCATCGCCACGATTACCGGATAATCGTCATAGACCTGCAAGCTATCGACATCGGCCGGGCTTATTCCGGCAGAAGCCCAGAACTGATCGATATCCATGGCCCAGCCGCCCCGCAGTTGCACAGGATCCTCTGGAAAGGCATTGTGTCGTTCGATCGTGGCCAGAACGCTGGCGGCAGCAAGGCCGCGCGCCTTGGCGATCTCGGGCGTGGTCACGATAAAGGCCTCGGCTCCGGCACAGGGCATGACGCAATCGAAGAGATGGACGGGATCAGCAATGGGCCGGGCAGCGAGATAGGCCTCCAGCGACAGCGGGCGGCGTTGCAGAGCCAGCGGGTTAGACATGGCATTGGCGCGCTGTGCGACGCACAGCTTGCCGAAATCCTCACGCGTGACGCCGAATGCACGCATATAGGCATCAGTGATCAGGGCGAATGTCGCGTTGGGGCCGCCAAAACCATAGGGATAGACCGCATCCTGTGAAAAGCGGGAGAAGTTTGCGAGACTGTGCCGGAAGCTGTCGATCTGGTTGGTGTCGGCAGCGAGGCAGACGACGATTTCAGCATCGCCGCATTGCACGGCACGCGCGGCCCGGCGCAGCGCCATGACGCCGCTAGCGCCTCCGGTCGGCAAGTGATCCAGCCATCTTGGCGTCAGCCCGAGATGCTGTGTCAGTCCGACAGCGGTATCGGGTCCCGCGGAAAAGCTGGCAAAGCAGAATCCGTCGATATCAGCAGGCCCGAAACCGGTGTCCTGCGCCAGCTGGCGCAACAGCTTTCCTGCCCACCAGTGGGCGCTTTCCGGCGAGAAGCGCACATAAGGCGCGGTGACCGGGGCACAAACGGCAACGCCATCATAGGGGGCGGGTGTACGGCTCATTTGCTCCGTTTCTTGAGAGCCCGGGTATCGTGCAGATCGCCCGCAGCCATTTTTTCCGCGACGAGATCCTTCAGGGCTGCCCGCAGAATTTTTTCCGTGGGTGTGCGGGGCAGTTCGCTGACAAAGCCGATCCAGCCCGGCACCTTGTAATAGGCCATTTCCTCCAGCGCCCAGCGGGCAATTTCCGCTGCCGCACCGGCATTGGAGAAAGAGTCATCGGTCACCACCAAAGCGACAACCTCATCACCGCGGACCGGATCGGGCGTAGCGGCTACCGCGACCTGCTTGATGGCCGGATTCTTGGCCAGAATCGTTTCGACTTCCACGGCGGCAATATTCTCGCCGGACCGGCGGATAACGTTCTTTTTGCGATCGACAAAGTGCAGATCACCATCTGCGTCACGCGACACGATATCGCCGGTGTGGAACCATCCATCCTGCCACGCCTCATCTGTCGCTTCCGGATTTTTCAGATATTCCCGAAAGAAACCGTAGCGGGGATTGTCGCCAGCGCGCCTGACGAGCAGTTCGCCCGGTTGATCTCCCACGACATCTCTGGCAGCATCGTCAACAATGCGAATGTCCACTTCGTCAGTCGGTCGTCCGAAGCAACTGGTGCCGATCTTGCGGGGTTCGCGGTGAGCGCTGATCACGCCGCCGCTGCCGGTTTCTGTCATCGCCCATGCCTCGATCAGCGGGAAACCGAAGCGCTCTTCGAACGCCCCGTGGAGTTCGGCAGGAGCGCCAGCCCCAAAGCCAAAGCGGACGCCATGTTCTTTGTCCTGCGCGCTGGGCTCGGACTTCATCAGCATGGCAGGCATGACCCCCAGATAGTGCAGGCAGGTCGCCTTGCTCTCCCGGACGGAATCCCACCAGGTTGAGGGATGAAAACGGTCCAGCACGGTCAGGCAGCCGCCCATGGTGACCATCGCGATTGTCGATACGGCCATGGCGTTCATATGAAATGCGGGTAGCGGCGTCAGCATCCGCTCTTCGCCCGGACGCAGGGAAATAAGGCCGCCGACGTCGCGATACCAGTCGCCGGAATGCAGAAAATATTCGTTGGTCAGAACGCACCCTTTTGGGCGGCCAGTGGTTCCTGAAGTGTACAGCAAGGCCGCTTCGCGCGAAGCACCATCGCCCGATGCCGCGCGGCCCTTGTTGTCTAGCGCCGGGATCGGTTCGGCAGGCGCAACGGGGGTCATTGCGCTACCTGCGGCTTGCGCCGCTTCGGCCACCTCTGCTTTCCGTTCCGGCACGACAAAGGCCGCCGCCATTTCGGAATGCTCAATCAGATATTCAAGCTCGCTGCGGCGGAGATCGGGATTGATCGGAACCACGGAAGCACCGAGGCTGTTTGCCGCAAACCAGATTTCGATAAACTCGGGCCTGTTTTGCAGCAACAGCCCGACCCGGGTGCCTTCGCCATATCCTGCTTCATCCAGAGAGCGTTGCCGTGCCCGAACCCTTTCGAGCATTTCCCTATAGGTAATTTCGCCAGCGGGGATTCCGTAAACCTCTGCGGTTTCGGGGAGAATGTTGAGAAACGGCTTGTCCGGCCAGCGAGCGGCCGTAGCGGCGAAGCGTTCAAATATAGTGTCGTCGTTCACAATGAAATCCAGCCCCTGTTATCCGCCAGCACGCTGTGCGCGCAAAGCGACGAGATATGCAAATGCATATGTTTATACATCAATTAAAATCTGTCAATCTCGTTGTTCGGGGCGCCGCGAACCAGGGGATCAATGGTCAAACCGTGCCAAATTCTCAAGCATTTGCACCAAAACCGCGCGGCAGGTTTCGCGATCTTCCGGGGTCGTACCCGCACTTACTTTTTCAAAATATTTTTCCATGGAGGGCCAGCTATCGTGCAATTGGGCGCGGCCTCTGGGCGTAAGCCTGACCTCACGCCGCCGCTGGTCATGGTCCGGCGTTCGCCGTTCGACAAGATCCTGCGAAACCATCGCCTCAATGGCGCGGCTGGTCGAAGATTGTTCGGAAAAGGTCCGTTCCGCGATCTCGTTGATCGTCAGCCCATCTTCGATCTCAAGAATGGACAATGTGCGCAGCGACACAAGATTGATGTCATTTGCCTGCAGCATGCGATTCTGCGCCGCCTGCCCGAGATTCGCCAGCCGGTTTACAAGATAGGGGAGGTAATGCTCCAGCTCCTGATATGATCTGGGCGGCTTAGATTTGCTCATATTTTACTTTCCCTCCGATCGGGGCCTAAGCGAGAGGACACGGACGACAGGGATGTCAGTGCGTCGCGCAAATCCTCTTTGCTGATCTGTTCGAACCATTTCTCGAGAAGCGCGTCGTGGCGTTGCCGGGCCGCACAATAAAGTGCAATGCCTTTCGGAGTGGCCCGCACGACGACTGCGCGCCGGTCTTCGGGAGATGTTTCACGCGTAATCAGCTTGTCGGCAGCCAGTCTGCGAACCAGCCCGGTAACATTGCCACCGGTGACCTTGAGGTGGCGCGACAGGAGAACCTGGGTTAGGCCTTGGCGGAATCGATAGAGCTGAGCCAGCACGTCAAACTTCGCCAGCGTGAGTCCGAATTCCTTTCCAAGCGCCTGGTTCAGGCGGACGAACAGATCGCCATGAAAGTCCATCACCGCAAGCCATAGCTGTGCTTCGACACCGCGCGGGTTTCGCGGTTGCTCAACGACAGTTCTGGATGCGCCGGACCGGGGCATCATCTTATTGTCCTGTCGGGACGGATTCGGCAGCACAGCATCTCTAGCTTAATGCTATCTTCAACGAACACGGGCAAGTTTTAATCAGGCGAACGACCGGATGGTCTGGATCAGTCCGTCGAGCTCATCGCCCTCCGCTTCGCGGACTGCCGTTTCGCGTAACCGGCGAGCCCATTCGGCGGCATCATCTCGATGTGCGATCGATTTGATCTCTTCGGTCACTTTTGCAAATTTTGAAATGCCGCGGGCATGCGTGTCGGAATAGCCTTTGATCAGCCGTTGGCATTGCAGCACCTCTACCCCGAGTGCATAATTGCTGCAGGCAAGCTCGCTCGCCAGAGTCAGCCAAGCATCGCGATGGGCGGTTTCTTCCCGGTGCCGGAGCGACGCGCGCCGCCAGCTGCGCATGCCGGCGACAAGATAGAGCATCAGGAACCAACCCGGGGAATAGGTTCGCACCCTGCGTCCCTTGCTGATCCGGCGATCCAGCCATCCGTAAAGTCCTGGCCGGTTCTGGAGCCAGCGGCCGAACCAGATCGGCGCAAGGCCGATGACCTCTTCCAGACGAGGATGCATATATTCGGTCGTCTCGAACAACTGGTCCGGACGAATACCGATTTCCTCTCCGATCCGGCTGTGCCGCGCCGCGCGGGTCTTCAGATCGGCCACGCGAACGACATCGTCATAAGCCATGGCATTGGCAATATATTTGGCCGCATTGACGCTGAGCGCATAATCTTGCTCTGCGCCGCCCAGATTTATGTCGAGCTGATGGATGGCCTCCAGCTGGTCAAGATATTCGGCACCATAGGCCAAATCCTGAAAGTCGATGACTTTTGCCAGGCCCACGCGTGCCATGGTCGCGACCTGGGGAGGAAAGCCGGTTTCGGTGCGAGCAACCAGCGCTTCAGCGCGCGGTGAAACGCGCCGTTGGGCAGCGGGAGCAATCTGGGTGGTCGGGGCCGCTTTTTGCGGAGGCGTGGCTTCACCCGAGCCGCGCGCCTGTTCGAATGCGGCGTCGAATGTCTTGATGCTGGCAGCAACACCCTTGCCATTGCCTTCGATGACGGCATGATAATCTGCCACGGCGAAGGGCAGCACGCCGGAGGCGGCAAGCGCACCGAACATCGCCGAAGAAATGACGCTGCCATTGGCAGCGGCGAGCGCATTCATGTCGAATATGATGCTGTTCAGCGCCGTAACACCTACAGCTTCGGTGACAGCCCCGCTGTCGGCAATACCTTCCCCCGGGGCGCTTTTTTCGCCAATCGCAAAGGAGCGATGGCTTGAAGCAATGAGAGTGGTGCGCTCAGGGGTCACGATACCGCGCAGGATCGAGCGTCCGGCCTCGATAAATTCCGATGCGATGACCACGTCCACGTCGCCAGGTGTCGGCATCTGCGCCAGCACAGGTTTCTTGCCATCCTGTGGTCGCATGATTTCCACATAATAGATGGTGGCGCCGGTACGCTGGGCGACGCCGGGGACCGAAGTGGACTGTGCCACCCAGCCGGCATTTTCCGCCAGTGTGACAATCCAGCCGGTGAGCACGCCACCGCCCTGGCCGCCCATTGCGACGACCGCGATCGAGATCGGGCGTTCGGTGGCATCTCCTGCTGACGCCAGGCGAAGTTTTACCGTTTCGTCACGCATCATGCAGCCTCCACAACAATGCGCCGGCGCTCGCGCCGGTTCTGCAGGGAACTGATCAGTCCCATCGCAGCTTTTGCCTTGAAGCGGTCCCACCATGTCGGGTTGTTGATGATGTCAGCGCGATAGAAGGAAGGGCACAGGACGGCAGCCTCGGAGACCTCGCCGCAATTCCCGCATCCCACACAGCTATTGTCGATCGCGGCAACCGGGTCGTCGCGCAGAGGATCGTCGAGCTGCTTGACCGATAGCGACGGGCAACCCGACAGTCGAATGCAGGCGTGGTCTCCGGTACATACATCCTCGTCGACGCCAAATCGCTGCTTGACTACGCGCTTGCCGGCCTTGACCGCTTGGGCCTCGATCGGACGTACCCGGCGCTGCTTGTTGAGCATGCATTCCGACGACGCGATAATGATCTTCGGGCCTTCCGCCTTGGTGGTCAGGGCCTCGTGCAGCACCCGCTTCATTTTGCCAACGTCATATGTCCTGTCGACTTCGCGGACCCATGTCGCCCCCACGCCGCGGACGGCCTTTTCGATCGGATTGTTGGTTTTGCGCGACTTGTTATGTGCGCGAGAGGAGAGGATGTCCTGCCCTCCCGTTGCGGAGGAGTAGAAATTGTCGACAATGAGGAAGACGCCGTCATGCTTGTTGTAAACAGCATTGCCAATCCCGCTCGTCAGCCCGTTGTGCCAGAAACCGCCATCACCCATGACCGCAATCGAACGCTTGCCGGTGCTGCGGCTGAAAGCAGAAGCCGAAGCGCCACCGAGGCCGAAGCCCATGGTCGTGTTGCCGATATTGAACGGCGGCAGGATGGAGAAGAGATGGCAGCCGATATCGGCAGAAACATGATGTTCACCCAGTTCCTGGTCAATCATCTTCATCGCCGCGAAAATAGGCCGCTCGGGGCAGCCGGTACACAGGCCTGGCGGCCGCGCAGGCACAACGGATTTCAATTTCTTGACGGCAGGTTGGGCCAGCACCGGAGTTGCATCCGGACGGGGCGGGCGATTGCCCATGATATGGGGGTCAGTCTCCTCGAGAAAGGCCTCGAGCCCGTGCATGATGGCTTCGACCGAATAGTCGCCGCCCATCGGCAGGACATTCTTGCCATAGATGGTTGCTGATGCGCCACTGCGCCGAAGAACGGTGTTTAGCGCCTGCTCCAGATATTCCGGTTGGCCTTCTTCGACCATCAGGATGGCATCTTTGCCTTTTGCAAATTCCTCCATCTCGCTGTCGATTACAGGATAGGTAACATTCATCACGTAAAGCGGAATCTGGGTGTTCCCATAAGCATCCGACAGCCCGAGATATTGCAAGGCACGGATCACATTATTGTACATCCCGCCCTGCAACATGATGCCGACCTTGCCGGTTTCCGGTCCGAAAAATTCATTCAGCCGGTTGCTGCGGATGAAATCGATAGCGGCCGGGAGGCGATGGTGGATTTTCTCCTGTTCATGCTCATAGGCGGCGGGGGGCAGCACTATTCTGCCCAGGTCGCGTTTCGGGTTGTTCAGCGCATCGTCGATCGAGAAAGGGGGTTTGACATTGTCCTTGGCTATGAAACTGCCATGCATATGGCAGGTGCGCACGCGCACTTCGAGCATCACCGGGGTGTTCGATGCCTCCGACAATTCAAAGCTTTTTTCGATCAGGTCTACAATCTGGCCATGATCGGGGCGGGGGTCCACGAGCCATATTTGTGATTTCATGGCAAAGGCATGGGTGCGTTCCTGCATGATCGAGGAACCCTCGCCATAGTCTTCGCCAATGATCACGAGAGTGCCGCCGGTTACGCCGCCCGAGGCAAGATTGGCCAGGGCATCCGAGGCGACATTTGTGCCAACCGTCGATTTCCAGGCGACTGCGCCCCGCAAGGGATACATGACCGAAGCGGAAAGCATTGCGGCTGCTGTGGATTCATTGGCAGAACTCTGGAAATTTACCCCCAGTTCGCCGAGGATATCTTGCGCGTCCGATAGCACGTCCATCAGGTGGGATATGGGCGAGCCCTGATATCCGCCAACATAAGAAACGCCGGCCTGCAACAAGCCCTTGGTGATCGCCAGAATTGCCTCTCCCTTGAAGACATCGCCATCTCCAAGACGCAAATGCTCAACTTCTTTGGCGAACGATCTTTCTGCCATAATTATCACCTTTCAATATATGCAAATGCATAGATATAGAGGTGAGGCAAGTCAATCAGGAAAGGCGCTCAGTCCAGCTTCAACTCCACCCTTTGGGCATTCATCGAAAAGCCGGGCATGTAGCGGCGGAGAATTTCCGCCTCTATCATCGTGCGTTCGCTGGCGTCGCTGGCCTTGGCCATTTCCGCATCGACCAGCGCTTCGTCTCTGCCAAATTCGCGGATACCCGCCAGGTCAGCCCATACCACCCAGAAGGATTTTCCGTCGGGTGCAATCCAGCCCGGAGCGATCTGCGGTGCATATGCGCGAGCGCCCTGATCATCGCCGGGCGTCCATGCGGAATCTTCGTGAATTTGCCGCCAAGGGCCCCACGGATTTTTCGATACCCATAAGCCGAGATAGCTTGGCTTGCCGAACTCGGTACCATCGGGCGCGCTGCCAATCCCGGCGCTCGCCATCATATATATGCCAAGGGGTGCGTTATAAACCACGCTGGGCAACCAGGATTCGACGACCAGATCGCCGGGGAACAAATTGGTATAGTTGACCCAGCCAAGTGGAAAATTATGCACCGGCTGGCGATCGGCAATATCCGCTGACCAGCGCGCTGTGCCATTGTGGCCATGGCCAGCAAAGAAGCGATAGGCAGAGCGGTCGAGCAGCTTGTTCTGGGGGACGCGGAACATCACGAGTTGATTCATGAGTCCGTCGACGCTGCCGTTTAGACCATAAACATAAACATAGCCGTCCCGGTTCGCGGCATAAGCCTTGCCCTGCTGCAAGAATGCAAGCAGCGAAAAGCAGCCATCCGGCTCATTGAAGAAAGGGAAACTGGCAGAGCTCTGCTGCTTCCAGTCTTCCCATATTACCGGGCTTGAGCCATTCTGGTTGTGCCAGGTTGCGCCATTATCTGCGGAATAGATAAGCTTGGCACCGGTCCAGCGGCGCGGCCGGTCTTCGGCATCGTCCAGCGTGGCAAGAAACTGGTACATGTTGGAGCCGATGGCGATGACGCCGTGGCCGTAATAATGCGGCGCGCCTTCTGGATGGGCTGCGCGATCGACATTGGGATAACCGTCAAGCATCTGAAAACGCGCCGTCTCTGGCTCGCCTTCCACTTCCCATAGTTTTGTACTGTAAAAAGTTGCCGGTGGCGGTGCCCAGCCTGGTCCATCATTGACCACGACGATTTGCTTGCCGTTCGCTGCGATGGTCATCTTGTATCCATCGCCCAGGCCGCCGAGCCGCATGATCGAACTGTCAACGGGCATGGCACCTTTGACAGCGATGGCTGGGTTCGACTGAGGGCGGCGGGCAAACACGGGCGACAAGGACCCCCCGCAAAAGGTTGCCAGCCCGATCGTCAGCGACTTTTCCAGAAATTCACGTCTGTGAGTCATCGAATCCCCCCGGTCTGGCCGGATCGGAGCGGCCTGTGCTCCGATCCGAGAGCCAGTTGTTTATTCAAGCTCGTCAGCGGTCTTCATTTCGACCGTGCCATCTTCGGTGACCTTGAAAAGCGGGTCGGTTCGCTCGCAGTAATATTCCATCATTTCATATTCGGGATTGCGCCGGTAGCCGTAAGTAAATGTATAGGGCTCTTCAAGCATGACAGGATCTTCGATGGTGATGACATTTTCCATCAGGTCAGGGCCTGTCAGCCGCATCCGTTCGGTGATCACCATTTCACGGCTGTGCGGGATTTCAAAGAAACGCGTGTCTTCCTTAACGCCCTTGGTGGTTACGACCAGCGTATCGCCTTCCCATTTCGCCGACGAAAATCCATAAAATGACGGATTAATATCATCAAGCGCGCGCATCGGCTTGTCGAGATAGATGCGCCGTGTCTGGGTCAGGAATTCTGCCAGAACAGTGATCTGACCGGGGGTCTGCAAAATCTCCAACGGGAAGATCGCGCCCATGATCATCGGCATGCCTTCGGGCAGGCACTGGGTGCTGGGGTCCACCCGAGGCGTGCCCGCCTTGATCAGCGCATCCCGCTCGTCCCGAAGTTTCTTCCACTGCGTGGCATAGGGCTCTTTCAGTTTAGGGCCATCGCCGGGAACAGGAAGCTCAAGAAAGGTGTTTTCGTCACCGGCAAAGGGGTCGGGATAAATTTCCCACACGCCCGTAATGTCTGGCTCCGTCACCTGATCTCCAGACGTGGCCGCGGGAGCGGCCTGTGCTGCTGGCGGGGCCTTGGCATTGACTGCAGCGCAGGCGCCCAGGGAAAGCGCCACCGCTGTCAGCATGGTGAACTTGTGTAATACCATCTCTATCTCCTTGCAGACCGGACGTGCGGTCAGATGCCCATTATGTTCTTGAATTTTATATGGTCGAAATGATCACCAGGCGTTCAGGGTGCGGCCATCCGGGATCTTGATGGTTTTGAGCATGCCGCCTGGCTTGCCATTGCGCAGCGGATAGTATGTGACATCCACCTTGTCGCCGGCCTTGATCGTGTTGAACTTCCATCCGGCACGGCCCATCATGTTAATGCTGTTGCATTCAAACACATAGCGCTTCATTTTTCCGTTTTCCTGAACGTTCACCACGACAAATGAATGCGGATTGGTGTAGCGAAACTCGGAAACGGTTACATTTGCCTTCTTTGTGATCTGGGTCTGATCAAACATGGCAAAGGAATGGTGAGCGAAGGCCGGTGCGGCCAGAGCGGAAGCGAGCAGGCAAAAGCCTCCAAGCGGTCCTGCAATTTTTTTGGATATGGTCATTTCAGTCTCTCCTTTAGTAGCAACGCTCGCAGTCCTTCGTCCAGGCGGGTTCGTACCGCCTGGGACATCAATCTTTGCGATATCGGAGGGGGCTCTGCTGCGACAGGCGTTCTGCCCGTTACCGCCGCGTTTCTGCCCTGTCCTCTGCGAACCGGTTCCCCATTACATACGGGAATCCGGGCCGGGAGCACAGCTGATTAGCGTTGTGTAACCGTTACGAATTGGCTGAAACGCGCGGTTTGCGGGCGACTGGTCCGGGGATAGCGCGAACATCTCCGGTTTTGTTCCTGGCCCTTGCGGAAGCACAAGAATCACACCGTAGTTTTTTGCCTTGTGTTACGTCTTAGCCATCAATTGTTGCATTAGTGGGTCATTGTTGTAATTTGTGAACTATGAATATGGACCAGAAGCAGCCGGATCGAGCAGGCATTGACCGGCACCATGAGCGAATAATCGATGTTGCATCAGATGTTCGAAGCGTTCTGGAAGGCAACCGTTCGGATAAACTGCTGCGTTTGTTCGACTATCTGCTTGAAAAATCTCTATGCGGCGAAACTCCCTCAGAACAGCAGATTGCTGACGAGGCTTTCGCTGATGACTCCGGCACGGACGGATCGCCGGATGCCAACGTCCGGGTCTATGTATATCGCCTTCGCAAGCTGATCGATTCTACGTTCGCGGGCAAGTCCGGCCCCAGAATAGAAATTCCCGTTGGCAGCTACTGTATCAATCTGGTTGATGGCGACGAACCCAATTCGCTGCTCCGCTTGGCAAGATGGGCGTCCGCATCTTCCCTGTCTCTGCCGGTTCGGGTCGCGCTATTGGGGCTGGCGGTCATGACAATCGGCGGACTGGCGCTGGTCTGGACCAGTCGCGATACCGATCCTCTGGCGAAAACCGTGGCATGGCAGCCTTTCGAGGGCAATGTACGACCGCTGATGATTGTTATTGGTGACTATTATCTTTTCGCCAGATTGGATGCAAACAGGAGCAATGCAGATGCTGCGCCGCAACTGGTCTGGGACCGGTCTGTTCCGACGCGGGAAGATCTTACCATCTTCCAAATGCTCAATCCGACAAAGGTTGAGGATTCTGTCGACTATAATCAGCAGTTTGTCAGCGGGGGCACGATCGAGGCATTGTCCAATATCCGGGCTACGATAGCGAAGGTACCTGCGTTTCAGGGCAGATCCTTGCGGTTGACGGCTGCATCTCAGCTGACGCCGGAAATGCTGACAAATTCTGACATAATCTACGTCGGGCAGTTCAGCGGCATGCCGCTATTGCTGCGCGATCCTCTGGTGCAGGCCTCCGGCTTTGAGCTGAGCAAGGGGAATGACGCATTGATAGATGCAGGCAATGGGGAACGCTATCAGTCAGATGGCATGATATTGACAGACGAGCGGATTGCCAGGCGCGATTTCGCCTATATCGCTGGGTTTTCCGGCCCTGCGAATAACCGGATTTTGATTATTGCAGCTCTGGGGGATGCAGGGCTTAAAGAAGCGGCGGAACTCGCAGGCGACCCGGATCAGCTGCTGGCAATCAAGGCTGACGCAAAAAGTACAGAAAACGGGTTCGAGGCGCTTTATCGAGTGCGAACCATGAAGAATGTCAATATTGGCGCAACGCTGATCCTCGACCGGGTTCTCCGGGCCAGCGGCATTTGGGACAATTCTGAAAATATGCCAGTCTATCGGCCGATTGAGGCCTTCAAACTGCAGCAGGCTAATCCATGAGCCGCCAGCGGGTCATGGTCCGGGATTAGAAATATTCTGGTCTTTCTCGCAATGTTCGAATGCGATATTCTGCGCCACTGATCTGGCATGATATCAATTTTTCGCACTTCGTGTATCGCTCTGTGTCTCACTATCATGCCGCAGGTCGCGCATGCCGATCCGATCGACGATCTGGTTCAGGCAGAGATGGCGGCAAGCAACACGCCGGGCGTGGCGATTTCTATCATGCAAAAAGGCAGGCTTTTGCGTGCACAAGGCTTCGGTCAGGCGGATATCGAACTGGGCGTCCCGGTCCACAGCGATACGCTCTTCAAAGCCGGCGCAACCGGCATGCAATTGACGGCTGCGGCGATCATGCTGCTGGTGGAAGATGGAAAATTAAGCCTGGATGCGCCGGTCACCCAATATTTAAAGGGCGCGCCGCCAAAATGGCACAAGGTGACGATCCGCCAACTGCTGGATCACACCTCCGGACTCCCGGCGACGCCAAACGGCGATTTTCGGACCGACTATACCACCGATCAGCTGCTTGCGATTATCGCGGCGGAGGATCTGAACTTTCCTGCGGGATCGCGTTGGCGCTTCAGCTACGCCGGATATATCGTATTGGGCTTCGTGATCGAGGAAATAACCGGAGAACATTGGACGAAATTCTTCCAGCAGCGATTGTTTGACCCACTGGGCATGCATTCAGCTCGCGGGATCGACGAATTGGCGATCATTCCCAACCGGAGTTCCGGATATGAGGTTCGGGAAGGGAAGTTGCGGAACGCGGAATGGATCTCGCAGACCGCAAATTCTACCGCCGATGGTTCAATGTATCTGTCGGTGCTGGATTACGCGGCCTGGGCCCATGCGGTTTCGCAGCGCCAGTTGCTTCTCCCCAGTTCCTGGAAGGAATTGGCGCAGCCCGCAAAACTCAATGACGGATCGACCTGTGCTTATTCACCAGGATGGTTTCTTGCACCAGCGACAAGGTCATGGTGGCATTCGGGTAGCTGGCAAGGCTTTCAGACCTATGCCCTGCGCTATCCCGACAAGGACCTTACCGTAGCCGTTTTTGTCAATGGCGAGGGCGCTGATGTGCAGCATCTTGCGCGGGGGCTGGCAGCTCTGGTCGATCCTGCGCTCGCTCGCGACCGCTCTGCTCCCATGCCGGAGGCCGATCCCGCCGCAACGGCAAGAGTTCGTGTCCTGCTTGAAGCTATCGCTTCAGGGCAGTCAAACTATGCGGATTATATTGATTTCGCCCAGCTCGATTTTGATGAACTGACGGCTCTCTACGGCGGGATGGTCAGCGAACTGGGGGCGCTCGAAGAGGTTGCCCTGTTCGACAAGCGGAAAGGGTGCGCTGAAACCGCCTCTCGCTATCGGGCGCGTTACAAGGGCGGCATTATGGAGGTGCGCATCGGATTGACCGACAATGGCAAGGTCAGCAATCTGGAGATCCTGCCCGTTCGTGATTGGGACGAACCGCTTTAGGTCTGAAATCTATTTCTGTGTCTTGATCCATTCGGCATATTCCGGGCGGCGCAACTGAAGCAAATCCTTGCAGCGTGTGTACCAGCCGGCACCGTGCATGCGCGCCACGAGGTTCATGGCCAAACTATCGACATGTAGCCGGTCGGCATCGACCAGATCATCGTGAATGTGGAAGCGCAAGACTTCACCCAGTACGACCGTTGTCAGGCCAGCCTCGACGCTCTGATAGAGCCGGCACTCCATCGATACCGGCGCCGATGCTATCCGGGGTGGAGCGATCAGGCTGGATGGTTCGGTGGCAAGGTTCGCAGCATCCAGTTCGTCGAAATCGGGCGGGGCATCAATGCAGGTCAAATTCATGTCCGGTGCGTCGCTTTCACTGACCAGATTCACCACGAATTCGCCGGTATCGAGAATATTGCGCGCGCTGTCCTTGTAACTGCCATCCGGACGGCGCATCAGTCCAACCGCAACCAGCGGCGGTTCCGATCCCATCATGTTGAAGAAACTGTAGGGGGCAGCGTTCCGCACACCATCCGAGGACACTGTAGTGATCCAGGCGATCGGCCGCGGAGTGATCGATGCGCTCATCAGCTTGTAACGATCCGCTGTTGCCACCTTGGCAAAGTCGAATTCCATCAGCTTTCCTCTGTGCGACGGACGGCGCGCTTTGGAGCGACGTCGACCGTCAGGTTGAATATATCGGGCCGGGCATAATGGCCTGTGACGTCAAAGTCATATTTTCCGCGTACCACTTCGTCCGGATCGATCTGGGCATAGAGAATCGTTTCGCCTGAAAAGTCCGGTCCGGCGAGAACGTCGCCCAGGGGTGCCACGATCATGCTGCCGCCGCGTAGCAGCACTGTGTCGGGATCATCGCCCAGAGCGCAGTCGAAATCATCCGGATAGGCGCCGCGGGTAATATGCTGACAGGCGGAGAGAACAAAGCACCGTCCTTCCAGAGCGATATGCCGCATGGAACCCGCCCATGCATCGCGGTCGTCCGCCGTGGGCGCGCAATACAGGGTGACGCCCTGATCATACATCGTCATGCGCAGCATCGGCATGTAATTTTCCCAGCAGATGACTGCCCCTATACGACCAAGCGGCGTATCGATCACGGGCAGGGTGGAGCCATCGCCAAAGCCCCAGATCAGGCGTTCCGCGCCTGTCGGCATCAATTTGCGGTGTTTGGCGACAAGTCCGTTCTCGCCGTCAAGAAACAGCGCTGTGCAATAGACGGTGCCGCCCTCACGCTCGATCACACCCATCACAACAAAAGCTCCGGCAGCGGCAGTGGCTTCCGACAGCAGATCGACTTCAGGGCCATCAAGATCGATCGCCGATTCGTGGTAAATTCGATAATCCTCGCGCCCTTCGGGCTTGCGCAGGCCGACCGGTGTGCCAAACGACGCGCCCTTGGGATAGCCACCCAAAAAGGCTTCCGGAAACACCATCAGTCTTGCGCCCTTGGCGGCAGCCTCGTGGATCAGGCCGACCGCTTTCTCGGCGGAGGCAAGCGAGTCCTGCGGGAAAGAAGCCGCCTGGATCACGGCTGCGGTAAATGATTCTGACATGATACCTCTTAAATGATCGATTTCGTTGCGATCCACCATAGTTCCATTTGACATCTGTGCAATTTATTTTAAGCTTATAATAAATTGAGGAGGCGTTCCAATGTCTGACACCAGTTATGATCAATATCGAGAGGATATGGCGGGCCGCGCCAATGTGACCGACACGCCCGATCGCGTGGCTTATTATAAACGCTTGTCCGAACTCGGGACCGGGGCGTTGTGGACGGTCGCCAACAAGATCGAACCATGGGAGCCGGTGTCGACCTCGGTGCCCATGCTTTGGCGATATCAGGATCTCCGCGAGGACGTGCTGAAGGCACTTGATCTCGTAACCCCCGAAGAGGCGGGACGGCGTGTGGTCTATCTCGAGAACCCCGGGCGCAAGGACGTCATGGCTGCGGTCGGCTGGCTCTATTCCGGGTTGCAGGTGATGAAGCCGGGCGAATGCGCCTATTCCCACCGGCATAGCGCCTCTGCGTTGCGCTTCATCATGGAGGGTTCCGGAGCCTTTACCAATGTCGACGGGCACAAGATGACGCTCGGCGCCAACGATTTTGTGCTTACCCCTAACGGGACGTGGCACGAGCATGGCATCGCCGAGGACGGATCGATTTGTATCTGGCAGGACGGCCTCGACATTCCGATGATGAATGCACTCGAGGCGAATTTTTATGAGGTGCACCCCGATCTCAGCCATGCCGTCACCTATCCGGTGGATGATGCGGTTGCCATCTGGGCGAACCCTGGCCTGCGTCCTTGGGGAGACACGTGGGACAAACGATATTCTCCGTTGCTGAAATATGAATGGGCGCCGACTTATGAAGCGCTGCAAAAATATGCGCAGGTCACCGACGGCTCGCCCTATGACGGTGTGCTGATGGAATATGTCAATCCCCAGACCGGCGGTCCGGTGATGATGACGATCGGGGCTCATATGCAGATGCTGCGCCCGGGTGAGCACACCCAGGCCCATCGACAGACGGGGAGCTTTGTCTATCAGTGCTGCAAGGGCAAGGGCTGGTCCATTATCAACGGAAAGCGCTTCGACTGGCAGGAACGCGACATTTTCGTCGTCCCGGCCTGGATGTATCATGAACATGTCAATGCATCGGAGACCGAGGACGCGTGCCTTTTTGCTTTTCACGACCTGCCGGTGATGCGTGCTCTCGGACTCTATCGCGAAGAAGCCTTCGGCGACAATGGCGGGCACCAGCCGATAATATCCTGATTTTCAAACCAAGGAACTATAATGAAACTTGTTACTTACCGGGCCTCGGTTGAGGCTGAAGCGCGTCTGGGAGCCCTTGTTGGCGATAATGTTCTGGATCTGGCCCGTTTCGGGGTCGCAAAGGGCGTCGAACTGCCGGCGACCATGCTGGAATTTATTGATCTTGGGCCTGCTGCGGTTGCCGCAGTTTCGTCGCTGATTGCCGATTGCGGAGAGACATTGCCGTTCGGCAGTGCGATACCGCTTGGCAATGTGAAGCTGCTCGCTCCGATCCCGCGTCCGCGAAAAAACGTGTTCGGCATTGGTCTCAACTATACGGAACATGTAGCGGAAAGCGCAAAGTCACTGGACAGCTCTCCCGATCTGCCGCGCGAGCCGGTCATCTTTTCCAAGCCCCCCACCACGGTGATCGGCCCGAATGAACCGATCCTGCACAATAGCGAGATCACGCAGCAGCTCGATTGGGAAGTGGAACTGGCCGCCATCATCGGCAGCCGCGCCAAAGAGGTCTCCCGCGAAGAGGCTCTAGGCTATATCTTCGGCTATACGGTTTGCATTGATATGAGCGCGCGTGATTGTCGTCGCGCCGGGCAGTGGATCTATTCCAAGGGGCAGGACAGCTATTGCCCGATGGGTCCGGTTGTGGTGACCGCCGACGAAATCCCCGATCCCCAGACTCTTGATCTCTGGCTGACCGTTAACGGTGTCGAAAAACAGCGCAGCAATACCAGTCATATGCTCTTCAAGGTCGACGAACTTGTTGCCGATATCAGCAAGGGCATTACGCTTGAGCCAGGCGATATCATCGCCACCGGAACGCCGGCCGGCGTCGGTGCCGGGCGTGATCCCCAGGAATTTCTCTGGCCGGGTGATACGATTGTCGCCTGCGTCGAGGGGATTGGAACCTTGCGGCACCCTGTCGTTGCCGCCTGATCGATAATAAGCGCGCTTGCACCGCTTCAAGGCGGTGCAAGCGCGGCTTCAGTCGGCCGGAACCAGATCGTCGACCATGCGCAAGCGGATGTCGTCAGGCCAGGGAATGGCTTTCTGCGAGGCCATGTCCATGCACACGAGGGTGGCATTGGCTTTCATCCGCTCCGTCCCGTCTGCGGCGAAAAGGGCTTCGTAGGAACAGCTGCTTCGGCCGACCCGCGTCGGCGTTATCTCGATAGTCAGCACGTCGCCCAGCATACTGGGCGCCAAAAATTCTGCCTCGACCTGCACGGAAGGGACGCCGATACCCCGATCAAGATGCATGCTCCGGAAATCGCTGCCCAGTGCGAGCGCGAACCAGTCCTCCACTGCACCGTTCAGCATTTCAAAATAGCGCGGATAAAACACGATACCCGCGCCATCAACATGGGCAAAGCGAACCAGGGTAGAAGTCTGAAATGCCATGTTCAGTGATCCCCGCTCAGTTCAGATCGGACGCGACCGAGCAGTTGCGCCAACATATCCATGTCGGATTCCGATACGCCATCGAATATCTCGGAAATCCAGCGATGATGCGCCTCTGCCAGAATCATGAACCGCTGCTTTCCGGCGGCGGTCAGGGATACGATGGCGGAACGGGCATCTTTGGGGTTGATGTGCGTTTCAACCAGGCCGTTTTCCTGCAATTGTCTGACAACGAGCGTCACATTCCCGTTTGATACAAGCAGAGCCCGCGACAAGGCGCTCATCCGCAAGCCCTCGGGTGCCCGGTGAAGTGCGGCCAGTACGTCAAAGCGTGGCAGGGTGGTCTTGAACTCGTCCTCAAATCTCCGGCGCAACTGTTTTTCGCCGATCTTGGCGCAGGCCAGCAGCCTGACCCACATCCGCAGCTCGGAAGACCCTGCTCCGGCAGGGAGAGCTTCTTCGTTAGACGTATTTGACAATGTAATGGCCTCATCTTCGGTTGGAGCGGTATTTTTTCCCGTCATTGTGCGCCTTTTGCCTTTTCGGCAAGCCTGCGTGCCTGTTCCTGTCCCAGGATATAGGGGGGAGGAACAAACTGCGTGTGGTCGTTGGCCGCAGCCGATGCGCGCAGTGTCCAGACCGGATCGGCAAGATGGGGCCGACCCAGCGCCACAAGATCAGCGCGGCCTGCGGTGACGATGGAGTTGACCTGATCGGCTTCGAATATGTTGCCAACGGCGATGACAGAAATTCCTGCTTCGTTGCGGATCTGGTCTGCAAAGGGAGTCTGGAACATCCGTCCGTATACCGGTTTCGCGTCAGGGCTCGTCTCGCCCGCGGACACATCGATCAGGTCCACCCCGGCATTTTTAAACGCGCGCGCGGTGACAACTGCATCGGCAGGTGTCATGCCTTGTTCCCCCAGCCAGTCGTTCGCCGAGAAGCGCACGGCCAGCGGTTTCGAGGAAGGCCATACCTGGCGTACGGCTTCAATGACACGCAGCGGATAACGCAGACGATTCTGCAGACTTCCGCCATGGCTGTCCGTCCGAGTGTTGAGTGCCGGCGAAAGGAAGCTGGCCAGCAACGTTCCATGGCCGGCATGGATCTCGATCATGTCGAACCCGGCCTTTTCTGCACGCTGCGCAGCGGCAACGAAATCTTCACAGATTCGGTCGAGATCCGCATTGTCCGCTGCCTTGGGAACGAGACCTCCTGTCCGCCAGGGTTGGGCGGATGCAGCGATCAGGGGCCATGGTTCTTCCAGGGGCACATCCATGCCCTTGGCTCCCCGGGGAATCTGGCAACTTCCGCGCGGTCCGGCATGGCTGAGCTGCGCGCACATTCGTGCCTTGCTGTGTTGATGAGCGAAGGCCACCATCTCTTGCCAGTTGTCCAGCTGCTCATCAGCATAAAGTCCGGGGCAGGCGGGGGTAGTCCGCCCTTCGGCGGAAACGGCCAGAGATTCCGTGATGATCAGCCCCGCTCCGCCCAATGCCCGCGCGCCATAGTGCACCGCGTGAAAGGGGGTGGTGCATCCCCGCTCGTCGGCGCTATAGGTCAGCATTGCAGGAACAACCACCCGGTTGGCCAGGTGCATCTCGCCCAGAGTGAAAGGGGTGAACATGGGCTGTGGCGGACTATGGTCCTGCGAGGCTCCGCCCGAAAACCAGCGTTCAACGCCGCTCAGCCAATCGGGATCGCGGACCCTGAGATTCTCATGGCTGACCCGCTGACTGCGGGTCATCAGCGAATAGGCGAATTGTGGCAGCTCGAACCCGATATAGCGATCCAGCGTTTCGAACCACTCGGTCGAATTGCGGGCGCTGTTCTGGATTTTGAGAACCTCGATATGCCGTTGATCGCGATAGTCACTCAGCGCGTCTTTTAGCGCTGCACGGTCATCAAGCCCCGGTCGATCAAGGACTTCGGCAAGCTTGATCGCGTCCTCAAGAGCCAGTTTTGTTCCTGACCCGATCGAAAAATGCGCGGTATGCGCGGCGTCGCCCAGCAGGACAACATTGTCGAAGGACCAGTTTTCGCAAACCACGCGACGAAAATTGATCCAGGCGGCTGATCCGCGCAGATGCGTTGCATTCGTGATGAGGGGATTGCCATCTAGGTGCCGCGCGAAAATCTTTTCACACAAGGCGATCGATTCAGGCTGCTCCATGTTTTGAAAGCCGAGGCCTTCCCAAGTTTCCGGTGAGCATTCGACGATGAAGGTGGAGTGAGTTTCGTCAAAGCGATAGGCATGCGCCCATATCCAGCCTGCATCTGTCTTTTCAAAAAGAAATGCAAAGGCATCGAACTGCTTTGTGGTTCCCAACCAGCAGAATTTGTTGGTTCTCTGGTCGACCGTAACCCCCAGTTTTTCGGCATTGGCCGTCCGCACTTCGCTGTTGATGCCATCGGCCGCTACGACCAGATCAAAATCGGCAAAGCGGGACAGATCGGCATCGAACGGAAATTCGTTATGAATGGTGACGCCCAGCGCCTTCGCGCGATCGCTCAATATTTCAAGCAATCGCTTGCGGCCAATGCCGATGAAGCCATGGCCGGAAGATATCACGGATTGGCCGGAGACCTGCACCTCGATATCATCCCAATGGGCAAGGCTGCTGGCCATTTCCTCCGCGCTCACCGAATCATTTTGCATCAGATTCGTCATGGTCTGATCGGAAAAAACCACGCCCCAGCCAAAGGTCTCGCCCGACCGATTCCGCTCGAATACATGAATATCATGTGCGGGATCGCGCAATTTGGCCGAGATGGCGAAATATAACCCGGCAGGTCCTCCGCCCAAGCATGCTATACGCATCTCATCATTCTCCTTTGTTTCAAACTTAAAGGAAAATCAATTGCGCGCCAAGCGATAATATGCAGCTTATTGTCAGGGTAGGGGATTCAGCAGAACCAGGCGACGGCTTGCCGGGCGGCTCGGCAGAGTTGTGACTTCGAACAAGGCTTCGAAATGGCGGGCTGAACCCAGTTGCTTTTTCAAAGATGCCAGGGCTTTGGGCGAGTGCAGCAGATCGGCGATTGCTGCGGTTCCCCGATCACCCAGTCCGGCCATAATCATCAATGTGCGGCCTGCGGGCCTCGCCTGTATAGAGAGATAGCCGTAATCGGGCTCGGGCTTCGACTGACTTTCGACATAGACCTGACCCTTGAACACCGTTCCGCTTTGTTTGTCGGTAAGGCGATCATATGCCGTCAGTCGCAGGCGGGAACGAGAAAAAGCATATTGATGCAGCATGCCCAGCTGCGACAGCCTGCCGACATAAATAATATCGTGGGACTGCAGCTCTTCGGTACGGATCGATGAGACCGGCATCATTGCCGCGTCCTTTCCTTTGCCACTGGCCGATGCTGTCAGCGCTTCCTGCACTTTCCAGGCAATCTCGACTGTTTCTATGGGTGCAAATCTGAGGCTGAAATCGTAGAGTTCATAGAATTTTTCCGGATGAGCTATCAAAAAGCGGCCAAATTCTTCGCGTGTCTGGACTTCGGGATCCAGTATCATGCGCTGCGTAACGAGCTGGTCTTCCGTTTCGGCCAGCAGCAAATTGTCCCCTATGGCGAACAATGGATCGTGCCAAGCGTTGGTCCCCGCAAACAGGTCCGGTCGCGCATTCACCGCGCCCGATGTCCGGTAACGGTCGGTCGGCCAGATCTGCAAGCTCACAAAAAACAGGCCCGCGCACAGAATGAACGACAGTCCGATGCTGAGCGTCGGATTTATCATCAGGAGCCGGGCGATACGGGCCAGCGGGCCAAGGGGCGGCTCTGGAGCATCCACCTCCTCTAGCACGATCCGATATTCACCCTTGGGGATGACTAGGCGGGTGCCGGATTTACCGCGGTAATAATCATCAATGCGTTTGCGGAGGCGATGAACATAAACGCGGACGCCCGAATCCGTATTGGTGTCGAGAGATGCCTTGTTCCCAAATAGCGCCAGGGCGATCTCGATTTCTTTTGGCGACCTTTCATCCATAGATCGTTCAACAAGCAAATCGAACAACGCCACTTGATTGGATGAACGGCCCTTCACCAGAACCGCGCGAAACTTGGCTGTTTCGCTCTCGAAACGGGCTAGAAGATTTTTCTCCAGTTTCGGTTTCATCTATCCATTCACCCAACTCCAGTTACATTCTTCCAAATCCGTCTGCAGGCCCGCGGATCGGATCGCTGGCCTTTGCCATGGTAGTCACACTGGGCCATCCGGCAATGGCCTTTGGTTAAATGCTTGCCACAGGCCCGGAATCGTTTCGGGTCGACCGGTCAGCATAAAAATAGCGCGACTTGCATTTATTTTAAACCTGAAATATGTATATTCATACAATGATTCGGTGTTTTCTCATTGTTGGGTGCTGTCATCAGGGAGGTGGCACATCGTTTTTGACCGTCCTGTAATATGAAAATTGACGGCATTTTTGATGTTAAATTAAAGAGGGAGATTTATTTTGAACGGGAACCACACCAACAGCCGCGCGCTGTTTATGAGAGCCTTTATGATATCGAGCGCGGTTATTCCGCTCTCTATGGCGATGCCCGCATATGGACAGGACGCGCAGGGCGACACCGTTCAAAATTCCGATAGCGAAGCGGCATTCCCGGGGGAAATCGTTGTCACGGCAACCCGCAAATCTACGGTGCTCAGCCGGACGCCGGCAAGCATCGTCGCCAAGGGCCAGGAAGAACTGGACGTCCAGGGTGTCCGTTCGATTGCTGACCTTGCCTCTATAACGCCGGGCATCACCTTCGGCCAAAGTGCGACGGTGTACGGCACCGGTCAGACCACTATTGCGATCCGCGGGGTCGATTCCCAATCCGGAATCCCCACCACGGGAATTTATATTGATGACACGCCGGTACAGACCCGTGTTGGCGTCAGCCCGTCGCTGGGCAATGTCTATCCGCAGGTCTTCGACCTAGAGCGCGTAGAAGTGCTGCGCGGACCGCAGGGCACATTGTTCGGCAGCGGTTCGGTCGGCGGCGCAATCCGCTTCATCATGCCCAAGCCCAATTACGACGACCTTAGCGTCTATGCGCGTTCCGAGCTGGCGACTACCAAACATGGTGCAGCCAGTTACGAAGGCGGCGTGGCCGTGGGGGCGCCGATCGTACAGGACAAGATCGCGTTCAGGGCCAGTGCCTGGCTCAGGCGCGATGGCGGCTATATCGACCGGCTTGATCCGTATACCAAGCAACTGGTTCGGAAGGACAGCAACAGCCAGGACAGTTTTTCCGCAAGGCTGGCCTTGGGTTTCCGCTTGGGAGACATGCTGACGCTGACTCCATCGGTCTACCATCAAGATCTCAAAATCAACGACGGATCCCGGTTCGAATTGGCGACTTCCAACCCTGAATCGGGTGATCTGCGCCTGAGCCTTAACCAGCGTGCGGAGCCGCGCAAGGACAAGTTCACCTTGCCTGCCCTCAAGGCAGAGCTTGATCTTGGCGGCGTATCGCTGATTTCCGATACGTCCTATTTCCATCGCACGACGGAAACGACCAACGACGACACTTCGCTTAGCTACGTCTTCACGGGCGGCTTCACCGGAGGTCCGTTCCCGGCAGGCTTCGAGGACTATGCGCCGAGCACATTGAACCTGACCAAACAGACGGCGTTCACTCAAGAGCTGCGTCTGCAGGACAATAACCAGTCTGATCGGTTCAACTGGATTGCGGGCTTGTTCTACCAGAAGTCCTATGTGCGGGATCAATATGCGGCTAGTGATCCACGTTTTCTTGATATCATCAATCTTTCGCAGGAAGCAAACGGCGAACCGCCATTTGACAGTCTTACTGATTCGTTTTTCGGAACCGAGCTTTACCAGGGGAAATATTCAAATTTTGTCCGCAACGAGCACCGCGACCGGCAATATGCTGCCTATGCCCAGGCTGACTACGAAGTTATTGACCGGCTCAAGCTGACAGCGGGTGCGCGTTACACGATTGCGAAATACGAATTCACCGGATTTGGAGCAGGACCGGTCCTTTCCAGTGAAGGTCAGACCGACAGGGCCGATACGACCAGCAAGACTTTTACGCCAAAGTTCGGCGTCTCGTTCCAGGCCGATCAGAACAATCTGTTCTATGCAAGTGCCAGCAAGGGTGTCCGCGGATCCGGTGTTGCGTCGCCGGTCGGCGGCAACTGCGTTGACGACGCTGCGGCGATCGGTATCGATCCCTACGCTACGCTTGACGTGAAACCCGATTCCATCTGGAGCTATGAAATCGGCAGCAAGAACCGGCTGTTCGATGGCAAGCTGGCGGTTGACCTCTCGGCCTACCGCGTTGACTGGAAAAACGTACAGACCCTGATCGTCTTGCCCCAGTGCACGATCCAGACCACACTTAACCTCGGAACCGCCAAGATTGACGGTGTCGATCTGGCGCTTTCGATCAGGCCGGTTACGGGACTGACCTTGGGTGCCTCGGCTTCCTACGTGAATGCCCGGTATACCTCTTCGATTCCCGGACCAGGCAATACTGTGGTCAGAAAAGCAGGCGAGCCGTTCCCCGGAGTGGCACCCTGGACGATCCAGCTCAACGGCGAATATGTCCAGCCTGTGGGCGACGCGGAAGTCTATGGCCGGGCCGATTTCAGCTACAGCAGCCGGATCAAGAAACCTCTCGATCTCAACTCGCCGCTGACCGATCCGAACTTGCCACGGCCGCCTGCCACCTCGCAGCTTGACCTGCGTCTCGGAAGCAAATTTGATCTTTCCGATGATACGAGCCTGGATGTCAGCATATTCATGAATAACGTCACCAACAGTCAGCCTCTGCTGGCGCTGTTCCATGAAACTCCAGGCTCGGCATATTATCGTGCCGGTACGTTCCGTCCGCGCACGATTGGCTTGACGGTTTCGCTCAGAAAATAGTCCGAGGCAAAATATGCAGCGACGTTCCCTCTGCTTGGAACTTCGCATAATTTCTGCTCCGGGGCTGCAGTAGCGGCTCCGGAGCTTTTTTTTGAAGAGCGGAATGGCGCAGTGTCATACACCGCTTTCGTCAGCCGACAGGATATCCGCTCCAGTTCTTGATAGTGCGGATGGCGAAACTGGATCGCATTGCGCTGACCCCTGGCAGCCGGGACAGGCAATCGCGATGAATACGGTCGAACTGTTCCAGATCGCGTGCTGCAATGCGCAGGATATAATCTGCATTTCCCGACATTAGATGGCACTCCAGAATATCGCTGAACTCGCCGACGGCCTGCTCGAAACAGTCCATCGCTTCGCGGCTTTGGCTGGTCAGGGTGATTTCGACAAATGCCTGCAGGTTGAGCCCCAGTCGATGCGGGTCGAGCACGGCGGAGTAGCGAAGGATAACGCCAGCCGATTCCAGCGATTTGATCCGGCGATGGCAGGCCGACGTGGAAGCGCCGACAAACTCAGCCAGTTCCGCAATGGAACGCGCCGAGTCGTCCTGAAGGGCACAAAGCAGTGATTGGTCGACCTGATCCATATAATATATCCCGTTAGAACCCGCTCTAGTGGGATATATTACCATTTTTCGCCGAAATGACCACTGCTTTGGTAAGAATATCCACGCCGAAAGCTCTATATATTTCCTATCATTTCTGAGGGAGAATTTTCGATGCGTGTTGGTACAGTCAAGGAAATCAAGAACCATGAATATCGCGTCGGCCTGACGCCAGAAAGCGTTCATGAACTGACCGCCAACGGGCATGAGGTCTGGGTCGAATCCGGTGCCGGCGAAGGCATTGGTGCCGATGACGACGAGTATATCGCCGCTGGTGCAGCGATAAAGGCGACCGCCTCCGAAATTTTCGCCGAATGTGAAATGGTAGTAAAGGTCAAGGAGCCACAGCCCGTCGAACGCGCGCAGCTTCGCAAGGGACAGATATTGTACACCTATCTGCACCTGGCTCCCGATGCCGATCAGACTGCCGACCTCATCAAATCCGGGGTGACTGCGATTGCTTATGAAACCGTCACTGGCGTCGATAATTCCCTGCCGTTGCTGAAGCCGATGAGCCAGGTCGCTGGCCGCATGTCGATCCAGGCTGGTGCCACGGCGCTGGAAAAGGCCCATGGCGGTCGTGGCGTGCTGCTGGGCGGTGTCCCGGGTGTGCTGCCGGCCAAGGTCGTCGTTATCGGGGGCGGCGTCGTGGGTTTCAATGCTGCACAAATGGCGGTTGGTCTGGGAGCGAATGTTACCATTCTGGACCGTGATCCGGCGGTGCTTGAACGGCTCGACAGCCATTTTGAAGGCCGTGCGCGCACCCTATTTTCCGGCCGTGCGGCGCTGGCTGCTGAAGTCGCGCAGGCTGATCTGGTGATCGGCGCGGTACTCGTGCCCGGCGCCGCGGCACCGAAGCTGGTGACTCGCGACATGCTGTCCACGATGCAGCCCGGCGCGGTTCTGGTTGACGTCGCGATCGATCAGGGCGGCTGTTTCGAAACCGCACACGCAACGACTCACGCTGACCCGACCTATGTCGTCGACGGCATCGTTCACTATTGTGTCGCCAACATGCCGGGCGCGGTTGCTCGTACCAGCACCTATGCGCTGAACAACGTTACTCTGCCGCACGCATTGCGTATCGCCAATCTGGGGTGGAAGGCAGCCCTGAAAGCCAACCCCCATCTGGCCGCCGGACTGAATGTCCACGAAGGCAAGGTGACCTACGAGGCGGTCGCGCATGATCTGGGCTATGAATATGTCCCGGTCCAGACCCTGATCGCCTAGCCGGAACGCATGTTCGTGCCGTCACGCCCCGGACGCCACGACTGATATAGGCCAGTTCATGCCGCCTGACCCAAGATGGCATTGAACTGGCCGGTTCTGCAATTACCGTTCGTTCTGCGCGTCGACTAGTCTAAGCTGCGCGGAGAATTCGTGCAGGGACAGGGGAGAAGGCGTTGGTAAAGTTTCCGGAAGAATATTGGGGGCGGAAGACGCTTCGAGGTGCCGCCCTGGGTGTGACCGCTGCACTTGCATCGGTCATGCCAGCCCCGGCATATTCCTCTGATGTGAAAGAAGTGGGCGTGCCTTCCCAGCTGCCGGGTCCGGGGCCATTTATCTTCGCCTCCGCAGAAGAAGCCAAGGTCAAGGTTGAAATCATAGCGAGCGGACTTTCGCATGCTTATAGCCTGGCTTTTCTTCCTGACGGCGATGCCTTGATTGTCGAGAGGGGGATGCGGCTGCGTCTGTTGCGCGGGGCAACCGGGGCCGATCCCAAGCTGATCGCCCAGCCGATCGCAAATATCCCCACCTATGTCGATCTCCCGCACCTTCATCCGGACGATGTCCTGGGCATTCAGGCTGTAGCCCTCGATCCGGACTTTGCGACCAATCGGCAGATTTTCTTCACATATAACAAGCCGATCGGCCTGGATCCGGCGACCCAGCGGATTACGGCGGCGACCGTTCTGGCGCGCGGTGAGCTGGATGGAATGCGCTTGACCAAATTGAAAGACCTGCTGCAAGGGGAGGCCGTGGTCGGAGCCGGAGGATCGCGTATCCTGTTTGGCAAGAGCAATGAAGTTTTCGTGTCAGTGGGCGCCTTGAGCGTAGGCGATATCGACTCGGCCCAGCGGACCGACAATATTTACGGAAAGATTCTGCGGATATCGCGGGACGGAACGATCCCGTCTGATAATCCTTTTGTCAAAACAGCAGGCGCGCGACCAGAAATCTGGACCTATGGGCACCGCGATCCGCTTGGTCTGGCCATGGACCCTCGCTCCGGCCGGATCGTTGCGTCGGAACATGGTCCCCAGGGCGGAGACGAACTCAACGAAATCAGGCCGGGAGGCAATTACGGCTGGCCCCGGTTCACCTTCGGGACCGATTACGGCGGCTCCAGCTTGCCCGCCAATCCGGTTGGTGCCGACATCCAGGCGCCGCTGATGTTCTGGTCGCCATCTGTCGCGCCCAATGGCATCGCCTTCTACACCGGTGAAATCCTGCCGGAATGGAAGAATAACCTGTTCGTAACCAGTGCCAGGCGGGGGCAGATCAACGGAACCGGTGCGCTGCTGCGGATTGTGTTAAACGATAATTTGCAAGAAGTTCGGCAGGAGATATTGCTGGACAGTCTGCACCAGCGTCTCAAGGATGTGGGGCAGGGGCCGGATGGCAAGCTCTATGTCGTGACCGACGAGGATCAGAGTGTGGTGATGAGGATCGGACCAGCCGCACCCTAGGCAAGCCAATCCGCGCGCATTTCTCGGCCACCCGCTTCGATAGCAGCTGCGGAAGGGCCTCTGACCCGGAGATTCTCATCGGGCAGGCTGGCCGGTGCCCATGACCATCGGAATTTACCGGCCCCCCGCCGCCCGTTCAGTCGACAATCCCTCAAGGAAGTGAAGAGCTTCTTCTTCGCTGACAACGTCGGCATATTTGGCGTTCATATCAAACAGATTGGCTTTATGGGGGGCTTCGTGCCGGTCACCGCAGGCATCGGCAATGACCGCCGTGCGAAAGCCGTGCGACATGGCATCGACGCAGCTCGCCCGGACACAGCCGCTGGTGGTCAGGCCGGTCAGCAGCACGCTGTCCACCCCGATGGCGGTAAGGGTGGAGGCAAGGGAGGTGCCAAAAAAGGCGCTGGGATATTGCTTGGTAACCACCAGTTCCTCGGCGCGCGGCTCCAGCCCCGTGGCAAAGGCCGCCATCGGATTGCCCTCGATAAAATAGCGCAGCGGTGACGCCTTTTCGAAGAAACGGCCACCGTCTATCGCGCTGGGATGATAGGAAACGTTGGTCAGGATAACCGGAATTTTCGCCGATTGCGCAGATTCGCGTACCCGCAAGGCCGAGGCCAGCGCGTCTTCCACGTCGGCGTAGAGATCGCAATCGGGATCGAAATAGCCTTGGCAGAAGTCGATCATGATCAGGGCCGGTCTGCGGCCGAAGCCGACCTTGTTATCGAAGGCGCGGCGATAATTTTCGAGCAGATCGTCCTGACTCATGGCGCTATTTTCCTTTCATAAAGCCCGGGCCAGTCTGGTCCTGCTTCTGTCATCCGTCGGGGGTATATGTCCCGGCAAGATGACGGGCGGACCGTCGTTTCGCAAGCGAATTGATCCTGGTCTGATTGCCGGATCAGCCCGCCTTGGTGGCGATGATAAGGCAATAGCGCAGGATCGACCGGCGATGGGCCCATTCCAGAAACCTGCCCGTCAGCCGGTATTTGAGCAGTCCCGGCCATCCAGGCCTTTTGCTGACCCCGGCTGCCACTTTGTCCTGCCGCAGCCTCCGGATGAACTGCGCCAGTCCCGGCATCACATATGCGCTGATATCGATCATCCGGATGTCGGCAAAACCGGATTGCTCGAGCTCAAGCCGATAGCGGTCCCGGTCGACGATATTGGCCTCGGGGATACGCGATACCTTCAGCATCCAGCGCAGCAGGTGACGGGCGAGACCATCGCTATCATGGCGGTCCGACAGCATGAAGTCGGTCAGAGCCAGCTGGCCTGACGGCGCAAGATGCCATTGCGCCACGGCGAAAAATTCCGCCCGGCTGGGAAAATGATAGCCACAATCGAGGGCCAGTACATGGCTAGGCTGGTTCCGTCCCAGAACCGCGTCCCAGAGCCCGGGATCGTTGATATCGCCCTGGCCTATCGCGGCGGCGCTGTCCGGATGGCCGGCTTCTTCGAGCTTTGTTTTGGCGTAAGCGGTCTGGCTTCGCGACAGGTTGACGCCGCAGATCCGGCTTACATGAAAATGGTCGAGCCAGAGCAGCAGCTGGTCGCCGCAACCGAAACCTGCGTCAAAAACGGACGACCTGTGATCGAGACCGGCCTGTTCCCCAAGCAACAGGGCGAGCGCGCGGCAGGCGTCGGAATAGTTCGTTGCCTTTGGCCAATATCCCAGATTGCCCCAGGACTGGCCATCATCGTTGAGCGCCAGTTCTGCAAGATCGTGAAATTCCGCCATACTTCAGTTCGCCGCTGCGGCGCCGGCTCTCCAGGGTATGGTGGCACCCAGCTGTTCAGCCACGGCGACAGAGGAATCCACTGCAGCCTCCAGCAGCGGAATTTTCTCCGCCATATAGGATCCGCACAGCCACAGCCGGTTGCCCGGTCGGCTCTGGCTTGCCTGCAAGGCCCTGACCGCCTCCCGGCTGTCCCGGGTCACGGTCGGCCGGGTGAAGTCGACCCTCGCCAGCTCCCGGTTGGGGGCGATCCGGCGCATCGGATTCCAGGTCTGGAACACGGTTTCCTGACCGGAGAGACGAGCGATCGCCTTGGTCAGGTCGACCGACACCTCGGCCCGGCTGCTGCCATGCGGGACATGATAGCTGACCGGTGAAAGGCCCTTGGCCGGCGCAGGGAGAATCTGCTGATCGGTATGGACGCTCATGCTGGACCGCTCGAACGGAATGCGGTTGAGCAAGGCCCGGCGCTCATCAAATCCCGAAACCATCGCAGCGGCCTGCTGCGCCTGGGCGGCAACCACAACCTGGTCGAAACACTGGTCCGCACCCGAGCTGGTTACAACCCGCAATTGCTCGCCGGCCGGTTCAATGGTGGCGATCGGACTGTTGGTCCGCAGGTCGACGTCGACCAGCATGCGCGGGACAATGTCTTCCACTCCCTTGGCGGCGCTCATGATCCCGATCTCGTGAATCCCGCAGGTCAGATATTCCAGCATGATATCGGCCGGATAGGCGCACACTGCGCTATAGTTGCAGGTGCAGGTGACCGACAACATGGGTAGCAGAATAGTGCCCACAAAAGCCTGGCCGGGGTCCGATTGCTGCAGATATTCACCGAAAGATATCTGGGCCAGACCGGCCTGGCCGGCATCCCGTTTCGCCCGGGCAAAGAACCGCCGACTCTGCAGAGCCAGCGTCCAGGCCTCACGGCGCAACCAGCTGCGGCCTTTCAGATAGGAGATTTGCGACTCTCCCCATTGGATATTGCCGTAATGCAGCATGACCCTGCCAGCCTCGTCGGCAAATATTCCGCTGTGGTCGCTGGTGACGATTTCGACGCCGATATGGTTGTAGAGCGCGAACAGATTCTCATAATAGCCGCGGCAGAAGATGCGCAGCGGGATATCGATCCGGCGGCTTATGCCGTTGCTGACATAATCGACGCTGTGCGCACCCATCCCGGCGCGTGCCTGGCTTTCAAAGACGGTGACCCGATAGAGGTCTTTCAGCAAATAGGCGGCGGAGAGGCCGGCAATACCCGTGCCGATCACGGCGAGACTGGGTTTTTGCTGCCGGTTCTGCTCCGCTCCCATCAGGCGTAATAGGCCACGCTCTGCATCGCCGTGGCCATCAGTTCGCGGCGGCTGTTCCAGATGCTCATATACTGGCTGCTCGCCCCATGGTCGGCGTGGTGGGTATGGGAATCGATCAGCCACCATCCATCGTCCGTTGCCAGCGTTTCCGCGATGATATTGACCTGCCAGTTCATCGAGCTGACCATTGCATTCTGGTCCAGCAAACCCATGACCGAGGGCGGCAGACTGTCGCACATGCAGAGAATCTCCGCGATCGGGTCGAGTCCGGCACGCTGTTTCAGCCGCATCCAGCGAGTCAGGCGGTTGGTCTTGGTGCTGGTGTCGATCCGCTTGCCGACATATTCCATGTTCGAGGTGAAAAATTGCGGCGGGCCGCTGTGCAGGTCTTCTTCGCCGGGCATCGGGGGGAAATCGGGCTCGTCAATGTCCGATATTTTTACCTCGGTCGCACGGGGCGCGGCAAAGATGAAATTGCAGTGCAGCCCCATACCCTTGTCGCCAAAAATCTCCGACTGCACAAAAGCGGTGCTCTTGCCGCGGCGCAACATGGCGGTTTCCGCGGTCAATGTTCCGAACAGCGGACCAGTGAAGGCAATCTGTGCCGACCGCAGCGGGGGCAGGTCGTTCTCGATATGGCTGGCGGCATGATAGGCCAGCGCGCCCGACAGTCCGCCAAAGGCGGTGCGCCCCTGGGTCCAGCTTTGCGGCAAATCAACGGGATGGTCGGATCCGCCGGGTCCGCATTGATCAAGCAGTTCGGACAGGGCGACAGGTTGAGGATATGTTTCAGTCATCCATTCCGCTTATCGGGCTAGTCGGCTGAAATCTACTCGTAATTTTGCGGCCGACATTTACAAAAGTGAGTATCTGCATTATAGCCTGATTGTTTTTCAGTCTCTTAATGGAAGATATTGTGATGAGCTACACGAACACTCTGACTCGTGCTGATCTTGCCGATACAATGAATCGGCAGGTGGGTCTTTCCCGAGCCGATAGCGCGGTCATGGTGGAATCGATTTTGGACCATATGATCGAAGCTCTGGTCGACGGCGAAAATGTGAAGATTTCGGGTTTCGGGACATTCGTTCTGCGCGACAAGGGTGAACGCACCGGCCGTAATCCCAAGACCGGAATTGAAGTGCCGATCGCGCCGCGGCGGGTGCTGACCTTCCGTGCCAGCCAGACGATGCGTGATCGGATTATTGCCGCAGGTTAATGGACCCGGTGCACCGGGGGAGTAGAGTATGACCAAGGAACAAGGGGCTTTCCGGACCATCGGAGAGCTGTCCAAAGAGCTCAAGATCAAGCCCCATATCCTGCGCTATTGGGAAGATCAGTTTGCCATGCTGACCCCGCTCAAGCGGGCGGGTGCGCGGCGCCATTATCGCCCCGAAGATGTTGAAACGGTCAAGCTGATCAACCGGTTGCTCAACGAAGAAGGCTATACGATCAAGGGGGCACGAAAATTTCTCACCTCACGGCGCAAAAGGCCGGAAATGGTAGAGAATGTGCCGCAATCGGTGGCAGAATCCGCCCCTCGGGCAGAGGACGGTCTGGAGGATAACGGTCTGGTTCTCGCGGAGCTGAAATCGATCCGCGACCAGCTTTCACAGGCGCTCAGTCAGGCCTAGCGCAGGGCTTATTTTTCCGCACTATCGATATTGCGCTGGGCAAACCAGTTGCGCAACATGTCAGCCTGACAACCCGTAAAGCCGTTGCTGCCAACCGGCGAGCAGCTGTTTGGTCGCCCCAGCCGCGCCTCATCCTCGTGATTCTGGAACTGCGCAGTCCAGGACGCGGCATAATGCGCCTCCTCTTCCTTTTCCCTGTCCCGCACGGCCTTGGGTATCCGGTATCGTTCTTCTTCGGGACGGTTCGCGCACACCACGATCTCCCCTTCGGCGGATTCAGGACATTTGTCTTCGCCATAGGTGACCAGGATCGACCACCGTTCGGGTTCGGCAGCCGCAGTGGCCTCTTCTGCCTTTGCCGGCGACAGGGTCAAGAGCAATGGAATGGCCGCAAGGGCGAGGAAAGCGCGGGCCGAAAAATGGGCGATAGCAATGATCCTTGCTCCTGTTGCGGGAAGAGACCTTCACTCCCTATCGCACCAAATATTTCCATTGTCTGAACCCGTATCCGGACAGGGAGGCGAATCTGTCGGGAGATCAGTGATGCAGGCTGGAACGAACAGGATTAGCCGGTATCGGCGGGAGATTTTTGTTCAGCCGTTCTAGTTGTAATCCGGCCCCAGTTCCGGGTCGAGATCCCTCGGCCGGGTGAAACGGTCGAGCTTGCCGCATTTTTCGTTGATATCGGCCCAGCTGTCAATCGCGAGCGTCATCTCGGCCAGTGCAGCCGTTGGATATTTGGTTTCAACCTCGTCGCGGGCCGGAGAGGTGCCATCGTCCGGGATGAGATCGAAGATCAGATCTTCAAGACCGGGATTATGGCCAACCATGAGTATATGATCAGCATCCCGATTGGCACCGCGCAGCACGTCCAGCAATGTAGCCGACGAGGCGAGGTAGATTTTGCGGTCCCATGTCGGTTCCAGCGCCAGGCCGCTGGCCTCCTCAAAATTTTCCAAGGTCTCGATCACCCGGACCGCGGGAGAGGCGAGGACTTGATCGAAGCTCAGCGCCTTGCTCCGGACAAAACGGCCCATCACCGCGGCCGCGCGCTTGCCCTTGTCGTTGAGGGGGCGATCAAAATCGCGTTCGACCGGGTCGTCCCAGCTGGATTTGGCGTGGCGCAGGAGCGTGAGTTTTTTCATTGCCGATTGTCATGCATCAAACTTGTTTCAGTTGAAAGACCGGATTGCGGGATTTCGGATTTGGCCTTGCGGATCTCCGCCAGCGCTTGGTCGAGCGGCATCCGTTCAATTGGTGTGCCCTGGGGAAAGGCGCAGAGGAGACGCGAGGGAAAGGCCGAGGAGAGGATCACGAAATGGCCATGATCATCGGCGCGGCGGATGATCCGGCCAAAGGCCTGGGCCAGCCGGGCGCGGATGATCCGGTCGTCATAGGCGCTGCCGCCACCCGCCAGCTTTCGGGCGCGATGCAAAATGGTGGGGCGTGGCCATGGGACCGATTCCATTATCACCAGCCGCAGGCTCTGGCCTGGCACATCGACGCCGTCGCGCAGGGCATCGGTGCCGAGCAGGCTGGCCTTGGGATCGTCGCGGAAAATATCGACCAGCGTCCCGGTGTCGATCGGATCGACATGCTGGGCATAGATCGGCAGCCCGCTTTGCGCCATCCGGTCGGCGATGCGGGCATAGACCGTACGCAGGCGGCGAATGGCGGTAAACAGGCCAAGAGTGCCGCCGCCGGACGCCTCGATCAGCTGGGCATAGGCGCCGGCCAGTCCTGCCATGTCGCCGCGTTTCACATCGGTGACGATGATTACCTTGGCCTGGTTGGGATAGTCAAACGGACTGGCGACCTCGAATTCCTGCGGCGCATGATCAAGATGCACGGCTCCGCTCAGCGCCCGCGCGGTTTCCCAGCCGCCACCGCCTTTCAGCGTCGCCGAGGTAACCAATATGCCGTGCGCCGGTTTGGTGACGACTTCCGTGACCGGAATGGTCGGATCGAGCCAGTGGCGGCAGATGCCGATATCATATTCGCGGCCCTCGAACCGGTCGATCATCAGCCAGTCGACAAAATCGGGATCGGCGGGTCCACCGATGCGCGACAGCAGCGAGAGCCAGCCGGACAGGGTGTCGCAGCGCCAGCCGAGGCTCGCCAGCGCCCCTTCCATGCGCGCTTTGGCCGGTGCGTCCATCCAGTCCGGCCCTTCCTCGATCAGATGTTCGATGCGCTGGCCAAGCCGGACCAGCGGCCTGAGCAAGGCGTCCATCGCCTCGGCGGCGGTGGCGACGGCGTCGATCATCGGACCCTCGACATCGGAAAGCTCGGTTTCCAGGCCATAGCCGGCATCGGCGCTCTGGCTCTCGTCGCGGGCAAAGACCATGGCCCGCACTTCCTGGAGCAGCGCTTCGATCGGGCCATAGGGTTCTCCCTCGCCCAGGCGCTGGAGCCAGCCGTCGCTCGGCATGGCCTCGGCAGCAAGGCGAGCGCTTTCGATCGCCCGGCCGCCTTCCTCGTCATAGGAGGCGATATCGGCGAGGCGGGCAGCAAGCCCGCGCCGCCGCCCGCGACTTTTTGATTCCGGTCCGATCACCCAGCGGCGAATCTCGATCGCTTCCTGCCCCGAAAGGCGCGCAGCGAACATCGAATCGGCGGCGTCGAACAGATGATGGCCTTCGTCAAAAATCAGGCGCGTTGGCCGGTTCTGCTGCTCGCGCCCGCGCGCCGCGTTGACCATCACCAGCGCATGGTTGGCGATGACGATATCGGCCTGTTGGCTCGCCCGGGCGGCCTTCTCGATGAAGCATTTCCGGTAATGCGGGCAGCCGGCATAGACGCATTCGCCGCGCCGGTCGGTCAGCGCGGTGGCACCGTTGCGGCGGAACAGGGTGGTCAGCCAGCCGGGCAGGTCGCCGCCGATCATGTCGCCGTCCTTGCTATAGGCAGCCCAGCGCGCGACCAGATGGGCGAGGATCGCTGCCCGGCCGGTAAAGCCGCCCTGCAGCGCATCCTCCAGATTGAGCAGGCAGAGATAATTTTCCCGGCCCTTACGCACGACCACTTTCTTGCGAAACATTTCCTCGTCCGGGTAGATCCGTCGGGTTTCGCGGTCGAGCTGGCGCTGCAGCGCCTTGGTAAAGGTGGATATCCACACCGCACCGCCAGCCTGGCTGGACCAGAGCGAGGCCGGAGCCAGATAGCCGAGCGTCTTGCCAATCCCCGTGCCCGCTTCGGCGAGCAGCATATTCGGCGCACCCTTGATCTTGCGCGGGTTGAAGATTCCCGTGACCGCCGCAGCGTAGCTTTTCTGGCCCTTGCGGTCTTCCGCTCCCTGGCCGGTCAGCGCTTCCAGTCGCGCCAGCGTCGCCTGCTCGTCCATGGCAATCGAGCGCGGCGCTGGTCGCGCCGGCTCTTCTTCCCATTCCGACAGTTTTGAGAACAACCAGCGCTCGGCTTCGACCGGTTTTTGGAGTCGTTTCCCGACTTCCCCGGCCCATGGCCAGCGCAACCGGTAGAGCGCCTGTGCACTGCTCCACGCTCCCTCCCGCTCTTTCCAATAAGGTGCTTCCAGTCCATCCAGTAACAGGCCCGCTGCCTGCCGATAGAGGCTGGCGATATCGGCCTCCTGCTCAGGCGGCGTCAGGCCGAGCGCCTTGGCGAGACCCGCCGGGGTCGGAACGATGAACTGCGCCGGATGGATGAAGGCAAAGAGTTCCAGAAGATCGAGACCCGAGAGATCGGGGTAGCCCAGCCTCTGTCCCAGCAGCGGCGCATTGAGCAGGATATGCGGTGTTTCCGCGACGCGGCCGATTGCTTCACCCTTGCCGACCGCGCGGGTTTCGCCCTCGATGGAACAGATCCAGATGCCGCTATGGCTGGCGTGCAGCGCCGGATAGGGGAGGGCATTTTCGGTCAAGACGTTGCGATGCGATCAGGCAGCATACGCACCGACGAGCGGTACGCCGGCAAAATATGGATGAGCCGCGAACAGAATCGCATAGAGGATGAGCGCGATGACGATGCTGAGTATTTCCCGGCCCGGTGTCGCCACTTCCGACGGCTTGACCCATGCACCCTCGTGTCGCGACACGGTGATGATCGAGATCAGCGCCCAGAGGCCGAGACCACCGAACAGCACCAGCGACTTGTTGTCGCCATTGGCAAGCAGATGACCGATAGCCCAGATGACAACGCCGGTCAGCATCGGATGCCGAATCCACTGCCTGATCCTCGATTTGCCCTGCGCGACGCCGATCAGATAGATCGCGAAGATCATCAGCACCATGTTGAGATGGCGGCCCCAGCCGGGCGGGTCGTAGACAAATTCCGGCGGAGTCGTGCGCCAGCCGTAGATCATTAACCCTATCGACAGGAGCAGCAGCAAGGCCGCCAGTCCCTTGTGCGGTCCTTCGCCGATTGTACCCTGAATCGAGGCGCGCAGACCGGGCGTGACCGATTTCATAAGATGAACGAAGCTCCAGAGGAGCACTCCCGCGACCAAATATGACATCACCAATCTCCTGCTTTTGTCCTGTTCTAACTTGCTATACAGGCTAAGGCCACTATTTGCGCAGCATCCAGAGAAAAACAGGACAAATTCGTGACCGATTATCGTGAAGCAGCAGAGAATTCCAAAGCGTGGCCGTTCGAGGAAGCCCGCAAGCTGCTCAAACGCTATCGCGGCGAGCGCGGCGCGCCTGCTGCGAAACCCGGTGGCGAACCGATGCTGTTCGAAACCGGCTACGGTCCATCGGGCCTGCCGCATATCGGCACGTTCAACGAGGTGCTGCGCACGACCATGGTGCGCCGGGCCTATGAAACGCTGACCGGCAATCCGACCCGGCTGATCGCGTTCAGCGATGATATGGATGGCTTTCGCAAGGTGCCGACCAATGTGCCCAACCAGGAGATGCTGGCCGAGCATCTGCACAAGCCGCTGACCAAGGTGCCGGACCCGTTCGAGAAGTTCGAGAGTTTCGCCGCGCATAACAATGCCATGCTGCGCGACTTTCTCAATCAATTTGGTTTTGACTATGAGTTCGTCTCGTCGACCGAGCAATATCAGAGCGGCGCCTTTGACGAGACGCTGAAGCTGGTGCTGGCGCGCAACCAGCAGATCCTGGACATCATGCTGCCAACGCTCGGCAAGGAACGCCAGGCAACCTATTCGCCGATATTGCCGATCAGCCCGAAGACCGGCCACGTGCTGCAGGTGCCGGTTGAGGTGGTGGACGCGAACGCCGGAATCGTCCGGTTCGAGGATGATGGCGAGATGATCGAGCATAATATCCTGTCCGGCGGGGCCAAGCTTCAATGGAAGGTCGACTGGGCGATGCGCTGGACCGCGCTGGGCGTCGACTATGAGATGTACGGCAAGGATCTGACCGACAGCGGCGTGCAGTCAGGCAAGATCGCCAAGGTGCTGGGCGCGCGCAAGCCAGAGGGGCTGATCTACGAGATGTTTCTCGACGAGAAGGGCGAGAAGATCTCCAAGTCCAAGGGCAATGGCCTCAGCCTCGATGAATGGCTGCGCTACGGGTCCGAGAACAGCCTGGCCTTCTATATCTATCGCGAACCCAAGTCGGCGAAGCAGCTGCACATGGGCGTGATCCCGCGTGCGGTCGACGAATATTTCCAGTTCCGGGCCCAGTGGCACGAGCAGACGCCGGACAAACGGCTCGGCAATCCGGTGCATCATGTCCACAATGGCGATGTGCCGACCGATACGATCCCGGTCACTTTCGGCCTGTTGCTCAATCTCGTCGGCGTGATGGGTGATGCGGAGAAGGACCAGATCTGGGGCTATCTGCGCCAATATGCACCCGATGCGACAGCGGAACGCTATCCAGATCTGGACGGGCTGATCGACAATGCGATGGCCTATCACAAGGATTTCATCGCGCCGACCCTGCACCGGCGCAAGCCGGAAGGCGTCGAGGTGGCGGCGCTGGAGCGGCTCGACCAGGAACTGGCCGGACTGCCGGAACATGCACCGGCGGAGGATATCCAGACAATCATCTACACGATCGGCAAGGAAGGCGGTTTCGACAATCTGCGCGACTGGTTCAAGGCGCTCTACGAGACGCTGCTCGGTTCCTCGCAGGGACCGCGAATGGGCAGCTTCATCGCGCTCTATGGCGTCGAAAACAGCCGCAAACTGATCGCCGAAGCGCTGGCATGATTGATATCTTCACCACTGGCGGAACGATCGACAAGGTCTATTTCGATGCTCTTTCCGAGTATAAGATCGGTGCGACCGGGCTTCCCGACATGCTGGCCGAGAACAATGTGTTCGTTCCGCACCGGGTGACCCAGCTGATGCGCAAGGACAGTCTCGAGCTGACCGACGTGGATCGGCAAGCCATTCATGACGCGGTCGCGGCCAGCGATGCGGACAAGATCCTCGTGACCCACGGTACCGACACGATGGTCGATACTGCGCGGGTGCTGGCCGACATTGCGGACAAGACGATCGTGCTGACCGGCGCGATGCAGCCGGCGACTCTGCGCAACAGCGATGCCGAGTTCAATGTCGGCTTTGCCCTTGCTGCAACCCAGACGCTGCCGCCGGGTGTCTATATCGCGATGAACGGCGAGGTTTTCGATCCGGCGGAAACGCGGAAGGACCGCTCGGCACATCGTTTCATCAGGAAGCGGGACTAGACGGCAGGCAGTATAGCAGCGACGGAGGGTGGAGATGGCAAAGCGGACGGTCGAGCAACTGAGCGAGCAGCTGCTGCACAAGCCGGTCGGTGCGCTGACGCCGGAAGAACGGGGTGTGCTCGAGGCAATTGTCTCCCGCCAGATTGTCGCCGATGATGCCGGTGAACTGGCGGCTGAACGGGCGAGCTTCGGCGAGCGCCTGTCCGACCGGGTCGCTGCGATCGGTGGTTCCTGGGCCTTCATCATCGCCTTTGCTCTGGTGCTGTTCGCCTGGATGCTGGTCAACTCCAAGATCCTGGGCAAGTTCGATGCCGCCTTTGATCCCTATCCCTTCATCTTTCTCAACCTGATGCTGTCGACACTGGCAGCGATCCAGGCGCCGATCATCATGATGAGCCAGAACCGGGCGTCCAACAAGGACCGGATCGCGGCGGCGCATGACTATGAGGTCAACCTCAGGGCCGAGATCGATATCATCCGGCTGCACGAAAAAATCGACCTGCTGATGCTCGAGAAGATCGCCAAGCTGGAAGCGGACCTCGGCGCAATCAAGGCCGCGGTTCAGAAGGTCTAGGCCGCTGCCGGGCTGGTGACCGTCCGCAACACTTCCGCATAGCTGTTGGCGATCGTCATCCGCGCGCCATAGCCCTTGGCAATCAGCAGCTTGTGGGCCTCCGGCAGATTGTAGCATGGCACGCCCATGAACAGATGATGCTCGCTGTGATAATTGACCCAATAGGGCGCCAGCGTCATCCGCATCAGCATATCGGCCTTCGTCGTTCGCGCATGGCTGAACGGGTCATCGCCGCCGGTGGTGGTGCAGGCATGTTCGGCGATATTGCGGATCCGCAGGATCAGCTGGAAGGTGGTGGCCAGAGCGGCAAGCCAGATCAGGAAGGGGATGATTCCGAGCGTCGCCAGGCTGACCAGCAGCACGACCAGCTGGACCAGCAGGAAGCGGCCGACGGTGCGGGTGGTCCGTTTCGCGCCTTCGAGATCAGTCACCGGAGCGGCCACGCCGGCTGCGCCATTGCGGTTGAGCGGGGTTCCGGCCGAATGGTCGCGCTTTCCGTTCCCGTTCGTGCTGAGCTTGTCGAAGTACGAACGGCGCGCATCCTGGTCCTTCGACAGGCTCAGGACGAACGGAGTGAGCATCGCCTGCAGGCCCTTCCAGGCCACCGCGAACTGGCTGCCGCGCTGCTTGAGAAAGGTCTGGCCGGTGAGGTCGCGGATCACCTTGCGCTGCATGCTCGCCTTGCTGGTCGGAAAGGCGGCGGAGAGGCCGAGGTCGGGATCCTCGGTCTGCTGGGTGAAGCGGTGATGGGTCAGATGATAGGCGCGATAGCTGTGCAGGTCGCTGCCGGTCGCGGCACCGGTCAGCCACTGGCCGACGAAATTGTTGATCTTGCGTTTCGGATGGAGCAGGCCGTGGGCGGCCTCATGCATCAGAATCGACAGGCCGAGCTGCCGTCCGCCGACCAGCACCAGCGCGATCGGCGTTGCGACCAGCCCGGCCAGCCAGTGCCATTGCCAGAGCAGCGCGGTGCCGCCGGTGACCAAAGCCACCATCAGCCAGCCGTGCGCCGCCAGCCACAGGCCGTGCCATCGCGAGACGCGAGTCAGCGCGGCCCATTCTTCACGGGCGAAAATCTCGTTGGGTTTTGCAGCTTTTACAGCAGGCATGATGCGATCCTTTTCTGCCTCCAATATAGCTGTTTTCTGCGGCTTTTACAAATATTGCCGATGCCGTAGCGTTATCCCGGATTGCCAGCGATCCGTTCGGGTGAGCCTGTCGAACCACGACTCCGCGCGCTCGCCCTTCGACAGGCTCAGGACGAACGAAAAATTGCTCTCTCTCTCTCTCTCTCTTCAGGCCAGCGCCTCCGCCAGCCGCTGCATGAAGTCGGCACCGCGTTCAAATTGTTCGACCGCGAGATATTCGTCCGGCTGGTGCGCCTGTTCGATCGAGCCGGGGCCACAGATGACGGTGGCGAAGCCGGCCTGCTGAAACTGGCCAGCCTCGGCAGCATAGGAAACCACTCCCGCCGGACCATTGTCGCCGGTCAGCCGGCGGACAAAGGCCTCCGCTTCCTGCGATCCGGCGGGTGTCATCGGCGGGGCGTTGGACCGCCGGGTGATCGTTGCTCCGGCTTCCGCAAAGGCCTGCTTCATTTCGCTATCGAGCGCCGCGACCTTTGCCTTGAACGGCGCCAGTATCGCTTCCGGGTCGACATCGGGCGGGCAGCGCAGATCAAAGATAAAATGCGCCCGGCGCGCCAGGATATTGGCGGCGGTGCCGCCCTCCATCCTGCCGATGGTCAGCGTCGCATGGGGCGGCACGAAGGGCGAGGCGGGATCGGCATTGGTCCAGAGACCGCGCGCCAGTTCGGCGAGATCGTGCATCAGCTCGACCGCCACCATATTGGCGGACAGGCCGAGATGGGTCAGGCTGGAATGGGCTTCGTGCCCCAATATCTCGACTTCGTGGACGGTGATGCCCTTGTGACCGGTAATGACCTTCATCATCGTCGGCTCGCCGATAATTGCCAGGGCCGGCTTCGGCAGTTTCGCGGCCATTGCCTCGATCATTGCCGGGGCGCCAAGACAGCCGACTTCCTCGTCATAGCTGAACGCCAGATGCACCGGCTTCGCACCATCCTTGAACAAGGGCACGGCGGCCAGCGCCAGCGCCAGAAAGCCCTTCATGTCGCAGGTTCCGCGCCCGTGCAGCAGACCGGAGCGCTCGGTCACCGTCCACGGATCGCTGTGCCAGTCCTGCCCGTCGACCGGAACAACATCGCTGTGACCGGACAGGATGATGCCGCCTTCGCGAATCGGGCCGACGATGGCGTAGAGATTGGCCTTGGACGCATCGTCGTTGACGACGCGCGTAGAGGCGACGCCGTTCTGCTCAAGATAATCCTCGACCCAGGCGATCAGCTCCAGATTGCTGTTCCGCGAAGTGGTGTCGAATGCGATCAGCCTGGCGAGAATATCGCGGGCCGTTGCAGCGAGGTCAGGCATCGCAATTTCGCCACTTCAGAACGCCAAGATCACACAGGGTCACACGGGTCACACCCCCTAAAGGAGAAAAACAGATGGCCCTATTTTGGCCCAAAACAGCGGGGTTTTCGCGGGAAGTTCGAGAATTGATCATGCAAAAGGCCTATCACAACCCGTGGGATGTAGGACAGTATTTTCTCGGTCTCGCCTGACCGCGGTGGCGAGAATGAGCTCAATCGACCGGTGAAAGAACATGCCTCCTGAACTGGTCAGGTCCGTCACCGTCCCAGCCGCAGGAACGCAGGACGAAAATCAGTCGCTTCCCTGTTCTGCCGTTGCCGAATTCGCGGCTTTCTGTTGCGCTTCTTCCATCAGTGCCCGAGCGGTTTCGGACAGGGGCGAAGGGTGCGGATTATTGGCGAGCGGCACCAACGTCGCTGCGGCTCGAGCATATTTTCCATCTGCCATATATTGATTGGCATTCATCCAGCGCAGTTGGGGGTCATAGGGGGCCAGTTCCAAGGCGCGCTGGAGACCTTGCACGGCTATATCCGGAGGAGTGATGCCCTGACCCCGATAGGCCAGATAAAATTGCATCAACGGGATCGGATTGTCATTTTCTATTCTGTTCACTTTGACAAACTGGCGGCGCACCGCCTTCCATGCCGCATCCTGATCATCCGCATCCGGTGCCATCCGGGCCAGAGCATAGCCCTTCTGGATATATGCATTGATACGGTTCGGATCTGCCGCAATGGCCCGATCGGCAGCCGCGATGGCCTCCTGGTCGTTGCCTGCATCAAATTCGGCTTCTGCCAGAGCCGCCTGCACAAAAGGATCACCGGGATATTTGGCACCAATCGCCCTCGCGTCGGGCAGCAGGGCCGCTGCCTGATCTTCGTCAACCCCGCGTTTTGAACGGATGCGCACCGGCATCATCTCCGCTTCGGCGGCGTTCATCCGGCGGATCCTGATCTCGCCGGTTTTCAGAAGTTGAGAAGGGATATTATAGATCGATATCTTGCGCTGTCTGAGATAGTTGGACAAGTCCCTGTCCAGTTGCTCGAGATCACCAAAGGCCGCAGTCGCCGCCTCGACTTCGCTCTTCCCCTGAGCCAGTTCCGCGAGATAGAGATTTATCTGTCCCTTGCGCTCCTCGGAAAAGGTCAACATGTGAAACAGCGCCCAGCTCTGCCCGTAAAAACTGTCATATCGTTTGGACTTGTTTGCCTGATAGGCTTGGGTATCGAGCAGCAGTTCAATCGGAACCTCTTGAGCGAGAACCAGCTCATAGCTGCGGTTCTTGGAAGGCAAACCGACCCCGACGCTGCCGTCACTGCCAAATTTCGCGGTCCCGTAGAATTCTGCAAAACCCTCGCTGAGCCAGAGAGGGTAAGCGCGGGCGGAAGAGCCGATCAGAAAATGATGGGCATATTCGTGCAACAAAATCAGTTCGGATTGCGAAGTTTCGTTGCGGCCTGACCGGACCTCCGGGATAACGGCGAGCGAGCCGCCCGCTCGCGGAACATAAAAGCCTCGCAGATATTTGCTGTCCTGGCCCGCGAGGTCCCGGATATCACGGGCGCTATCGAGCGCGTAAATCGTCACGCGATTGGACGGGCTGGGTTTTTCAGCTGGCCGATCGAACAGAACACGCATGGTGTCATGATAGCGCTCAAGCCGTTCGGCGAACTTTCTAACGTCCGATTCCTTCTGGTCCGAATATATCAGAAAATGGTCGCTGCTCGCTTCGTGCCACGCCGCCCGGGCAGGGGCATTGAGGCCCAAGGCAAAGAAACAAAATGCCAGGAAAATACGCGTCATGACAGCCCCCCATCCACTGACTCAATATAAGTCAGAACCAAACAGCGGGGCAATGACTAGTTGCGGTTAACTGTCCTTGTGGAGACCTGCATTTCCAATATTTGCGTCGCTACGCTCACCGCGATGCTTCCTCAGCTTGAATGCCAGCCAGCCGAGCATGAAACCGAAGCACAGGGCGAAGGCACCGATCAGCCAGCCAACCGACAATATGGTCGCGGCGGGATCGGCATACATGATATAGATCAGAGCCATACCAAACAGGATCGAGATGAGGCCGCTCAGCATCATCAGCCATTCACTGTCAATCTCCTTGCGCAGGCGGATGGCGGCGCCGATTTCCATCACCCCCGTCAATATCGCCCAGGCGGAGATCATTGCGACCGCGACAAAGGCATAGCTGACGGTCATCATCAGCGGCATGAGAACGAAAATCACGGCAATGGCGATACCGGCAAGGCCGCGCAGGATCAGCCAGCCCCAGCGATCGGTCTTTTCTTTCGCTCCCTTCACCGCGCCGATGATCGAGGCGACGCCGTCCACACCGGCGACAATGGCGAACAAGAAGGTGAAAGCGAAGAGCGCCGAGATCGGATAGAGAATGGCGATGACGCCGAGCCCTATCCACAATATGGACCGGATCAGGAAGGCGATCCAATTGTGCGCGGGAAGAAGCAGCCTGTCGAATGGCTGGTTTACAGTTTTATCGGTCATGGTCTCTCATCTCCTGATTTTGGCGGAACGGATGCGAGAAGGAGCTGGCCGCGAGGGACCAGCTCCTCGACCGGTCAATGGCGGCTACCGCCGTTGATCGGTATTTTGTGGCCCAATGTGCCCTCGCCCGAATAGGGAATGGTCACAGTCAGCATGCCATTGTGGAATTCGGCACTGGCCTTGTCTTCCTCGGCTCCCTGCGGCAACGCGATATGCCGCTCAAACCGGCCGTAGAAGCGTTCGGAATAGCCGCCCTTCTGTTCTTCCTCGTGGCGGCGCTCTCCCTTCATGGTCAGGATACCATCCTTGACCGTCAGTTCGATGTCGTCTTCGGACAGGCCGGGAATTTCGGCGACCAGTTTCACCTGATTGTCTTTTTCCGACAATTCGATCGACGGCCAGCTGAAGCTCTGGCCAACGGCCGAACCGCTGCCAAAGCTGCGAAAGGCGTCGTCAAACAGCCGGTCCATTTCCCGGCGAAAGCTGGTAATCGGGCTGTGGTCGCTGTCCCTCATGATCGCCGGCAAGCGATCGTCCTGCCGGCTCCAGGGGATCAGATTGCGCATATTCATATCTCATCTCCTTTTGCTACTGGATTGAACGCGGGCCCGACCGGAAAGATCCGGTCCGGACCCAAATTATAACTGGTTTCCGGCAGGGGAATTTCAAGATCAAAGAGAGAAGAAAATTTTGCGCTAGTTCGGGTCGATCGATCTCCCAGATTAATCTTGAATTGCCGGGGCAATTCGGCCCGGCGTCCCCGCAAGCGGGGATTTGTTCGTCACCTTCATTCTCGTCATCCTGAAAAAAGTTCAGGATGACGAGAGGACAAGGGTTCTCAGCTTCGCTTGCGCCGGTCTGTAGGATCCCGCTTTTCGCGGGAGAAGCGCAATCTCTATTTCTGCGAGGCAATCCAGTCGCGAATTTTCGTTTCCAGCACGGTCATCGGCAGCGCGCCGGTGTTCAGCACCTGGTCGTGGAACTCGCGCGGATCGAACTTGTCGCCGAGCGCGTCCTGCGCCTCCTTCTTCAGCCGCTGGATGGTCAGCGCGCCGATCTTGTAGGCCAAGGCCTGCGACGGGATCGCGATATAGCGTTCGACTTCGGCGGTGGCGTCGGTCTTGCCCATGCTGCTGTTGTCGAGCATATACTGGATCGCTTGGTCGCGGGTCCAGCCCTTGCTGTGCAGGCCGGTGTCAACGACCAGCCGCATCGCGCGGAGCATCTCGTCGTCGAAGTGGCCCATCCGCTGATAGGGGTCGTCATAGAGGCCCATCGGGAAGCCCAGCTTCTCCGCATAGAGCGCCCAGCCCTCGACAAAGGCGGTGTTGCCGCCAAAGCGCATGAAGTTCGGCAGGTCGGTATTTTCCTGGGCCAGCGAAATCTGGAAATGGTGCCCCGGCGCGCCTTCGTGCAGATAGAGCGTGGTGATGCCGGAGGTGCTGCGCGAGGGCAGGTCATAGGCGTTGAAATAGAAGACGCCGGGACGCGAGCCGTCGGGCGTGCCGCTCTGGTAGGAGCCGCCGGCCTGGAATTTCTCGACCGACTCGTCATAGGGGCGGATTTCCAGCGGCGATTTCGGCAGCACCTTGAACTGCTCGCCGATTTTCGCGTCGACCTTCTTGCCCATGTCATAATAGGCTTGGGTCAGCGCCTCGCGCGATTCCGGGTGGAATTTCGGATCGGTGCGAAGATATTCGAAAAATTCGGGCAGCGTGCCGTCATAGCCGACTTCCTGCTTGATCGCTTCCATTTCGGTCTTGATCCGGCTCACTTCGCTGAGGCCGAGATTGTGGATATAGTCGGCCTTGAGCGGCAAGGTCGTCGTGTTCTCGATCAGATTTTCGTAGAGGACATCGCCGCCCTTCATCGCGCTCAGGCCAACCCCTTCGCGAGCGACCGGCAGATATTCGTTTTTCAGGAAATCGTGCATGCGCTGATAGCCGGCGAAAATCTCCTGGGTCGCCGCGGCATATTCCCTGGTCAGGCGGGACTTGTCGGCTTCGCTGAAATCCTCGGGGAAATTTTTCGTCGGCGCCATGAACGGGCTGCCCTCCAGACCGAGGCCGATCTGGGTGGCGAGCTGTTCGATGACATTGTTGATTGTCAGCTTGGTCTCGACCACGCCGCTTTTCATGCCCTCGCGGAACCGTTCAATCGACCGGTCGCCGATGACGATGAACTGCTTGTGGCGTTTCAGATTGTCCTCGTAATTCTTGACCGTCTTGAACGGTGCGGCGCCCTTGCCGGAGGCAAAATCGGGATAGAAGGTGTGGAAGCCGCTGAAATGGTTGACCGGGCGGACGACGGTCAGCGCCATGATCTCGTCGGAATAGCCTTTCAGCGCCTGCTGCTTGTCGCGCTTGAACACGTCATAGGCGATCTTGTCGGTGGCGCTCAGCTTGCTGCGGTCGATCTTCATCAGCGCGGCCAGTTCGGCGGTCTCGGCGGCCTTTTCCTTGGCGAAATATTCATCCGAAATATAGTCGCCGAGCTGGTCGGCATAGCGTTCGTCGCCGCGGAACAGCGCGCCGATCGGATTGCGCTTCAGACTGTCCTCGTCGCTCTTCGCGAACAGGGCCTTGAGCTTCTCGGCCTCGGTCATCTCCGCCTTGTCGTGATGCTCGATCGCCGCTGCGCTGGTGGCGGCAAGCGGCTGGGCACTGGCGATGCTGCCGATGGCGAGCAGGCTGGTGCCGACGAGAAGGGCGAGTGGTTTCTTGATCATGTGAGGTTCCCTGTGCAAAGCTGTTGTGGCGGGCTAACACGGCAAAGTATCGTCTGCAACGAATTCCCCGTGGCGCTGATGTCGTTGGTCGAAACCGGTCGTGCGTTGGTCGGGGCGAGGGCGGTTCAGCGCTGCGATTCGGGTTGCCAGCGGTTGAGCCGGAACCATTTGGTGATGATATATTTGGTGCCCTTTTCGACCGGTCTGCCGGCGTGCAGCGTGTCGATATTGGGGGTGCCGTCGGGGCGCATATTGTTCCACATCAACAGCATGCCGCGGCGCGGTTCGACCTGATATTCGAGCTGCGGAAAGGCGGTCGCGCCGCCTTGTTCCGGCTCGTTGAGATAGGCCATGGCGGTCCAGCTGCGCTGCCCGCCATTGGGGCCTTCATATTGCCAATATTTCTCGCCTTCGTGGAAATAGTCGTGATGATCCTTGAACTGCTGGCCGGGCTGGTAGCGCTGGCCCTGCAGGATTTCGCTGTGCGACCGGGGCAGGCCCATGAGGTCGCAGATCGACTGGTCGATGCGGCGGATATCGGGATCGGCGGGATCGACGTTGCAGCTGTAGCTGGTCCGATAGCCCTCGCGCTGGGTGCCCTCGTACAGGGTCGAGGGCTGGCTGTCGCTGTCGATCATGTCGATCAGCAGATCGCAATCGGCATCGCTGAGGAAATTCTGGTGAACATAAAGCTGCATATACGGGCTTTCCAGCCACTGCACCCGGGGATGGGCGTTGAGTGTCTCGGTCACAAGCCGGCCGGCGGCCGCCATCCGCCGCGGACTTGCATAAAGCTCGTTCTGCTTTTTCGAAAATGTCCTGGCCATGGCTGCAGCCTAGTCGATGACGCGGCCGCGCACCATCACCCAGTCAACTTCCTCGAGCTTGCGGACATCGTCCAGCGGATTGCCGTCGAGCGCGATCAGGTCGGCGGAATAGCCGACCGCGATCCGGCCGATCTGATTGTCCATGTCGAGCAGCTTTGCCGCGCCGGTGGTGGCGCTGGCGACGGCTTCGCGCGGCGTAAGGCCGGCATCGACCATCAGCTGCAGTTCCTCGGCATTGCGGCCGTGGTTGAAGACACCGGCGTCGGTGCCAAAGGCGATCGGGACGCCCATCTGCTTGGCCATGGCTACCGCCTTGCCCACCTTGCCCAGGGTCATCCGGATCTTGTCCTCGACCACCGGCGTATAGACGCCCTTGCCGAGCCGTTCGCTGACGCCCTTGAATGCCATCAGCGTCGGTATCATCGCCGTGCCATTGGCCTTCATGACTTTCAGCGCCGGCTCGTCGGCGAATGTGCCATGCTCGATCGTGTCGATGCCGGCCCGCGAGGCGGCCTCGATACCGCGCGCGCCATGGGCATGCGCCATGACCTTGAGGCCGAGCGCATGGGCAGTGTCGGCGATCGACCGCATTTCCTCGCTGGTAAATTGCGCGTCCAGCCCGCGGCCCTGTTGCGACAGGACGCCGCCGGTGGCGGTAATCTTGATCACGTCCGCCCCGGCCCGCGACGCCTTGCGAACCTTGGCGGCGCATTCGACCGCGCCGGTGCAGCTGTATCCGCTGGTCAGCAGGTCGTTGATATCCTCGGTAAAGCCGGAGACATCGCCATGGCCGCCGATGATCGCCAGCGCGGGACCGGCGGCGATGATGCGCGGGCCGGGAATGATTCCCTCGGCTGTGCCCCGGCGAAGCGCAAAGGCGCTATATTGCGAGGAACCCGCTTCGCGTACCGTCGTGAAGCCGGCTTTCGCCGTCAGCAGGGCATTTTTGGCGCCGACGACCACGCCCCATTCGGCGGGCTCGGTGGTTTCCTTCCAGAAATCACCGCCGGGATCGCCGGTCAGATGAACGTGCAGGTCGATCAGGCCGGGCATCACGGTCTTGGTGCCGAGATCGATGATCGTGGCATTGGCGTCGGCCACCGGTTCCGAACCCTGCCGGATTTCGGCAATCTTGCCGTCGCGGACGATGATGGTCGCTGGCCCGTTGGGAGAAGAGGCGGCATCGGTCAGCAGATTGCCGACGCGAATGATCTGGTCCTGGGCCATGGCAGTGGCGGGAACCATCGCCAGCGCCAGAGTGGATAGGGTCAGGCTGAGCGAGCGTATCATCAATATTCTCCTGTTATTTCCGCGCACTTTTGTCTTCAGCCGGGGAAAGTTGCAACCGCAAAGGCGCACGCCGCGCACCAAATTTTGATATCGCGAAGACGGGACGGTCATGGCGGCCACGGGCAAAGCCGGCCTCAGGCCGAAACGCTTCTCCATGCGGGCAGGGCGCATCAATTGACAAAGCGCGCCAATTCCACGATGATTTCGCCAGACGCTTCCCCTCTGCCTTCTCAAGCCATGTTCCAATCGTGGCTCTCGTTTCAAGGAGACTATATCATGCGCTACCCCCTCATTCTCGTCGCACTGGCCGCAACGGCTCCCCTTTTCGCGCAGTCCACTCCCCAGATACCGGGGCAAGTGGACGCGACACGAGTGGTCGCCGGAAGTTATGCCGCCGATCCCGCCCATTCGCTGATCGCATGGGAAGTCAATCATTTTGGATTCAGCGATTATATCGGATTGTTTGGCGATATAACCGGGACATTGACGATTGACCCCGCCAATCTTTCTGCAGCCAGCGTCGATGTGACGATACCGGTTGCGAAGGTGACCACGGCCAGCGCCGGTCTGACCGATCATCTGTTGCGCGCTGGCAAAGACGGCGCCAAGCCGGATTTCTTTGGCCCCGAACCCGGCGATGCCCGTTTCGTGTCGACCAGCGTGACTCCGGCCGGCAATAGCGCCAAAATCGCCGGCAATCTGACCTTGAACGGCATTACCAAGCCGGTCACGCTGGATGCCGAATTTACCGGAGCCGGGACCAATCCCTTTAGCGAAAAGCGCACGGTGGGATTCTCCGCCACAACGATGATCAAGCGCAGCGATTTTGGCGTCGACGGTTTCATTCCGCTGGTATCGGATGAGGTCGAGCTCGAAATTCATGTCGCCTTTGAAAAGAACTGAATGAACGGATGATCATGGCGGGCCGGGCCAATCCGCCCGGCGACCAGCCTCTCCATCCGCGTCGGGATCGCAAGCGACGTGTGGTGGAAGATTTGCATAAAAAAACCCGCTGCCTCACCAGGCAGCGGGTTTTTTTCAACTTCCGCGATTTTACCAGAAGAAGTCGTAGATCACGTCGATGACTTCGCCGCTATAGGTGTCGATCAGCAGAACATCGTCATAATAGCGGATCCAGCGGGTTCCGGGATAGGCCGCCGGCAGCCGGTAATAGCTCGGATTGTTGATCCAGTAGCGCGAGCCGTAGAAAGCGGATCCCAGCGAGATTCCGATGCTCAGACGGCGGTAGCGGTAATCACGATATGGTGCATAATAGCGGCCCAGCCGGTAATAGTTGCGGTGTGTCTGGCGGTGGCCGCGCCAGTCATAGCGGCGGTCGTTGCGCCAGTTGTGGTTCCAGTTGCGGCTGTAGCGATTATAGTCGCGATTGCCGCTATATTGACGCTGATCGCGATAGCGCCGGTCAATCCGGCCATCCCGATTGCGGTCTACCCGGCGGTCGACGCGATTGTTATTGTTGCGGTCATAGCGCCGGTCGACCTGACCATCGCGGTTGCGGTCCCAGCGGCGATCGACCCTGCCGTCGCCATTGCGATCCCCGCGCCTGATATCCCGGCGCCAGTCCTGGCGGCTGGCGACATTCCGGTCCACGCGCTGATTGCGCTGGTCCCGGACCTCCCGGCGTTGCCGCTCGGCCGCGAGATTGACATTGCGGTCCGGGCGTACCGTCCGCTGAGCGGCGCCCGGGGCAGGATTGTAGTTGCGTTCGGCGCGATCGGCCCGGCGGTTCTGCCGCATTTCAGCGCGATCGCCTCGGGTTCGCCAGTCAATATTGGCCTGTCCGCGATTATCACGATTGGCGCGGAGTTCTGCACGCCGCTCACTGCTACCGTCGCGCTGCAAGGCGGCGCTGCCGTTCAGGTCCACCTGAACGATACCCGGCTCGCCATTGATACTGGGTGTGATAGTCGGTGCGATTTCGGCAGCCGATGCGGCGGCGGGCGTCAACATCGTGGCAGCCATCAGGCCGGGGATAAGAAATATACGCATGGCTTACTCCTGTTGCTGGCGACTCCATTTGCCGCATCTGTGCAACGGGTAGTAGTTCATTAACCCTGTCAGATCTCTGAACTGACTTGTTATGTTCAGGAAAGGTGGAATGAACCTGAACGAAGTTCCGGTTCATTGCATCCCCGCGCAGACGGGGATCCATCTAGTACAGGGATTGGTGACGGGCTGTATGGCTGGTGCGCGGAGGGCGAGGGCGCGCAACAGTTGCCAAACTAATACAGGAGTGGTTGGGAGATGGACCCCCGCCTACGCGGGGAAACAAGATCGGTTTTGCATTCCTAATAGAGGAACCCCCGCCTTTGCAGGTGAACGGCTAATCCTTCAGATTGTCCTTTTCCAGCCATTCCTCCAGCCATTTGATCGTATATTCGCCGGACTGGAATTCCGGGTCATAGACCAGCTTCTGGTGCAGCGGGATGGTGGTCTGGACGCCCTCGATGACAAATTCGTCGAGCGCGCGCGCCAGCCGCATCATGCAGCCGTCGCGGGTGCGGCCATAGACGATCAGCTTGGCGATCATGCTGTCATAATAAGGCGGGATCGAATAGCCGGCATAGAGGCCACTGTCGACGCGGACGTGCATGCCGCCTGGCGGGTGATAGCCGGTGACCTTGCCGGGCGACGGCGCCCAGGTCTTCGGATTTTCGGCGTTGATCCGGCATTCGATGGCGTGGCCGCTGAACACCAGATCTTCCTGGGCGACCGACAGGTCGCGGCCATCGGCGATGCGAATCTGTTCGCGCACCAGATCGAAACCAGTAATCATTTCGGTCACCGGATGTTCCACCTGCAGACGGGTGTTCATCTCGATAAAGTAGAACTCGCCATTTTCGTAGAGAAACTCGATCGTGCCGGCGCCGCGATATTGCATGCCCTTCATCGCGTCGACACAGACCTTGCCCATGGTTTCGCGCTGTTCGGCACTGATCACCGGCGAGGGCGCTTCCTCAAGCACTTTCTGGTGGCGGCGCTGCAGCGAACAGTCGCGCTCGCCGAGATGGATCGCGTTGCCGCGGCCGTCACCGAATACCTGGAATTCGATATGGCGCGGATCGCCGAGATATTTCTCGATATAGACGGTGGCGTCGCCGAAGGCCGCCTTGGCCTCGGTGCCGGCCTGTTTCATCTGGGTTTCCAGCTCGGCTTCGCTGTTGACCACCTTCATGCCGCGGCCGCCGCCGCCGGAGGCCGCCTTGATGATCACCGGATAGCCGACGTCCGCCGCGACTCGCTTCGCTTCCTCGATCTCGCTGACGGCGCCGTCGGAGCCGGGAACGAGAGGAATGCCGAGATCGCCTGCGGTCTTCTTGGCCGCGACCTTGTCGCCCATGATCTTGATATGTTCGGGCTTGGGGCCGATCCACTTGATATCATGCGCTTCAACGACTTCGGCGAAATGCGCATTTTCGGAAAGGAAGCCATAGCCGGGATGGATTGCGTCGGCGCCGCTGATTTCGGCGGCCGAGATGATCGCCGGGATCGACAGATAGCTGTCGGCGGCTGCCGGGGGGCCGATACAGACCGCCTGATCGGCGAGCCGCACATGCATCGCGTCTGAATCGGCGGTGCTGTGCACGGCGACGGTCTCGATGCCGAGTTCCTTGGCCGCGCGCAAAATTCGCAGCGCGATTTCGCCGCGATTGGCAATCAGGATTTTTTCTATGGTCATAGGGCGACGCCCCCGCGCCGTAATTGATGGAGAGCATTGTCTCTCGACGTCGCTCGAGACGAACGGAGTGACTTAGCCATCATCTATGCGATCACCACGAGAGGCTGGTCAAATTCAATCGGCTGGCCGTTTTCGACCAGAATGGCCTTGACCGTTCCGGCCGTTTCGGCGGTAATCGGGTTCATCACTTTCATCGCCTCGACGATCAGCAATGTGTCGCCAACCGCAACCTTGTCACCGACGCTGATGAAATTGTCCGCGCCGGGTTCGGCAGCAAGATAGGCAGTTCCGACCATCGGCGATTTCTGCGCGCCGGCGTGATCGTCAACCGGGGCGGCCGCTGGCTCGGCAGCTGGTGCCGCGGGAGCGGGAACCGGAGCCATGGGGGCAGGGGCCGAAACAAAGGTTCCGCCGCCGCGCGCGACCTTGATCTTGCGGTGGCCATCCTCGACTTCAATCTCGGTCAGGCCGGCTTTTTCGAGTATGGCGGCGAGATCGCGCACCAGCTTGATATCTACATTCATGCCTTCACCCGTTTCTTTCTTTGCAGGCATATTGTGTCCTTATGCAGTCGTTAAAATTTGCTGGCAGCGTCGAGCGCCAGTTGATAGCCGAAAGCACCAAAGCCGCAAATCGTTCCTTTTGCAACCGGCGCAATGAAACTCTTGTGCCGAAACGCTTCGCGCACGGCGGGATTGGAAAGATGCACTTCGATCACCGGCGTGTCGATCGCCTTGATCGCGTCATACAGGGCGATCGATGTATGGGTGAGCGCGCCGGCGTTGAGGATGACCGCGTGGGCTTTCTCCGCCGCCGCTTCGTGCAGCCAGTCGATCAGATGGCCTTCATGATTGCTCTGGCGGATGTCGACGTCGAAACCCAGCGTCTGCGCATGGTCTTCCGCCTGTCCGGCAATTTCGTCGAGCGTTTCCGATCCGTAGATTTCGGGTTCGCGCATGCCCAGCAGGTTGAGATTGGGTCCGTTCAATATATAGATGGTCTTGGCCGCCAAGATATTGGTTCCTCCCCAAGGCTTTTGGTTGCGACTGAAGCGCCCTCTTTATATGGCTCGTTTTTGAAAAGCGAGATCAAAGACATGAAAGTTACCGAAATGGCTGAAATTCAGATCCGGTTGAACGGCGATGACCACAAATTTGCAGGGGGCGGATCGATCGCCGATCTGGTGCGTTCGCTTGAGCTGGACCCGGCCAAGGTGGCGGTCGAGCGCAACCGGGAGATCGTTACCCGGTCGACGCTGGAAGATGTCATGGTCGAACCGGGCGATGAACTGGAAATCGTGCATTTTGTCGGCGGCGGGTCCGGCGACGACAGCTGGACGGTGGCAGGCCGGACCTTCCGGTCGCGGCTGATCGTCGGTACCGGCAAGTACAAGGATTTCGCCGAAAACGCCGCGGCTGTCGAGGCATCGGGCGCCGAGATGGTTACCGTCGCCGTCCGCCGGGTCAATGTCACCGATCGCAACCAGCCGGTGCTGATGGACTTTATCGATCCGAATAAAGTCACCTATCTGCCGAACACCGCCGGCTGTTTCAATGCCGAAGACGCGATCCGCACCCTGCGGCTGGCGCGCGAGGCCGGCGGCTGGGATCTGGTCAAGCTGGAGGTGCTGGGCGAGGCGAAGACGCTCTATCCCAATATGCGCGAAACGCTCGAGGCGACCGAGGTGCTGGCGAAGGAAGGCTTCAAGCCGATGGTCTATTGCGTCGACGATCCGATCGCGGCGAAACAGCTGGAAGACGCCGGCGCCGTGGCGATTATGCCGCTGGGTGCGCCGATCGGGTCCGGGCTCGGCATCCAGAACCGGGTGACGATCCGGCTGATCGTCGAAGGTGCCAGCGTGCCTGTATTGGTCGATGCCGGCGTGGGCACCGCCAGCGATGCGGCGGTTGCGATGGAGCTGGGTTGCGACGGCGTGCTGATGAACACCGCCATTGCCGAGGCGAAGGAACCGGTGCGGATGGCGCGTGCGATGCGGCTCGCGGTCGAGGCCGGGCGCGAGGCCTATCGGTCCGGACGGATGGGGCGGCGGATGTATGCAGATCCGTCCAGCCCGCTCTCCGGACTGATTTAGTGTCTTAATACAGCATGATTCGGTGTCATCTGTAACCGACTGAATCGTAACAAAAGTTACATGATGATAGCTTTGTCGACGGGCGATTGCCGTTCGTCGAAGACGGTCGGCGTTTGCCGATCAAAATGGCGGTCTGTCGAACGCTGGCTGCTCGATCCGCATCGCTCCGCTACCTAGGAATGCGAGGCGGGAGCATAACCCACGTCTCTCCAGACAGCCCCTTCCCCGGCTAAGGATATTGCGCTCCCGCCTTACCCTGGCGGGTAGTGCCGGCCCCCGTTTTGGCACCGCCCCGAACAAATTTTTGAGGAGTGAGAAAATGTCGAATAGCATCTTTACCAAGGCCCTGTGTACCGCCGCCGCGATCGCCGTAACCGCGACCGGATTTTCTGCCAGCGCCAATGCCCAGAGCCGGATCGTGCGCACCGCTGCTGTCGAATATGCTGATCTGGACCTGAACAGCGAGGATGGCCAAGCCACGCTGCAGGGTCGGCTGAAAGGCGCAGTGCGCAAGGTGTGCGGCGCCTATGATTCGAAAAACCTGTCCGATATGCAGGACCACCGCATCTGCATGAGCGAGGCCAACAGCTCGGCCCAGCGTGCCAGTGTAACAATTATGGCCGCTGCAAGATCAGGAAAGCCCTCCGAAACTGCTATGATGATCAGTAACTGACCACTATTCCAAGAGCCGCAAGTCCCCAACAAGCGGCCGCATTTTGGCCAAACCAGCCTTCCAAAAACCCCGGTGTCCCTTACACCGGGGTTTCTTTTGGCCTTCGGGCTTGTCAAGATCTGAAAATAATTATCAAAGTATCTGTGATAAATAAATTAATTAATACTATAATAACGTAAAATGATCGGAAAAGAATAAATATTTATATTTTACATCTATTTATAGGACAAGTATTTATGCCGTATTAACCAGATATAATAACGGATTATTTACAGTTTCTGATGCATATGTAAATCACTGTAAAGGGAAATCCCTTTAGGGTCACTTCTTTGCAACTTGCATCGGCGGTGTAACCCGGTCTCTGGGAGGTGATATGGAAATTGGTCGGCAACGAAGGCCCGAGAGAGTCATTGGCCCTTTCGGCGAGGCGCTTAGCCTCAAGGACCTGCCGAAGAATAATATGACCAGATGGGTGATCCGGCGCAAAGCCGAAGTGGTTGCCGCTGTGAACGGTGGCTTGCTGACTTTGGAGGAGGCTTGCGACCGATATAATCTCTCGCTGGAAGAATTTATCTCCTGGCAGGAAACGATCGACAAGGCGGGCCTGCCCGGCTTGAGGATAAGCTATCTTACGCAATATCGTACAGAGGATCGGGCCAAGCAAGACGTGTCCGAGAAAACCGGGGCGCAACCACCTAAGGATCCATTGCCGGATCTTCACTGATCGAAAGCCCCAATCATGTCTAATAAACGGGTCCTCGTCATTGACGAAGAGAGTGCCTTCACGCGTTTCTTGCAGGACGATCTTGAGCAGCGCGAAATTTCCGTGGCCTGCGTTTTTTCGCCCGGCGACGAGAATGGCGCCACCGCCTTTGCTCCGAATGTCATTGTCGCGGACAAGGAAAGACTTTCCCAGAACAGCGCCGGATTATTGACCGGATTTGATTCGGTCGATCGCAAATTGCCGCTTGTCCTGATGACCGGAACGGACAGAAAATTATATCATGGCAGCGCCCCGTCGCTGCAAGCGGGCAGCCCGCAAATCGTTGCGACCCTCGCCAAGCCGTTTGAACCCAACATGCTGGTGCAGCTGATTGATCAATATGCCGACGATTGCGAGAAGATCGACCGGGATGCGGAATATATCAGGGCGCTGATTGCAAGCGACAGGTTGCTCGACAATCTCGTCGTGGAATTTCAGTCAAAACATGCATTGGCCGATGGTCAGGTCGTCGGTTATGAAGCGCTTTCGCGCCTCAAAACCAGGCGGGCGATCAGCCCGGCGACAATTTTCTCGGCCGCGACCGAAATGTCTCTGGAAATCGAAGCGACCATCAATGTTTTCGATCAGGTGATGAATCTCGCCCGCTCCCTGCGCAAATCCCGCAGGGGTGCGCCGGTCTCTTTCAACTGCAGCGCGATATTGCTGACACAGCCCGATTTTGTTGACGCGCTGTTTGCACGATTGCGGCAGATCGGGACGGTCAGCAATATGGTGATCATGGAGATTACCGAGGAAAACCGGGTTGCCAATATCAAGGTGGTTGCGGAAATCTGCCGGATGCTGGCGGACTATGGGCTGACCGTGTCGATTGATGATTATGGTACCGGCCAGAGCAATCTCGACCGGATCGCCGAAATTCCCTTTGCCGAGCTGAAACTGGACAAGGAAATTTTCTGGGCCTTCTGCAACAATCGCGTGCCGATCGGGGTCCTGAGCTCGATCATTGATTTTTGCCATATGCGCGGCGCCAAGACGGTCGTCGAAGGTATTGAAACACCCTTTCATCTGGAAAAGGCGCGGCTGCTGGGCGCCGATCATGGCCAGGGCTTTTACTGGGGCCGGGCCGTCCCGCCGCAATATCTGGTGAAGAACTGGCGCCCCGTTTGATCTGCGGCTTTACCGTCGCTGGCGGTGCCGAGATGCGCGGAATTTCGAGTCTGAACGGAGTCGCTTATTGAATCGAATTGAATTATGCTCGGCGCGATAATGGCGATATGAGAGGATTGCGATGAAGCAGCTGAGCGCGCTGGATGCGATGTTTGCCTATACAGAAACGCCGAATACGCCGATGCATATCGGGCAGCTGCTGATTTACGATCCCTCGACCGCACCGGGCGGCCAGGTCGGGTTCAAGGACATCTTGCGCTATATCGAGGGGCGCCTCGACGGTGCCCGGATTTTCCGCCAGAAACTGGTGCGGGTGCCGCTCGATCTCGACCATCCCTATTGGGTCGATGACGCAAATTTCGACCTTGAATATCATGTCCGCCATATTGCGCTGCCGAAGCCGGGCGACTGGCGGCAATTGTGCATCCAGGTGGCCCGTATCTACGCGCGGCCGATGGACATGAACAAGCCGCTCTGGGAATATACGGTGATCGAGGGGCTCGATAATGTCGAGGGCGTGCCGAAGGGCAGCTTTGCCATGCTGCACAAGATGCACCATGCCGCGATCGACGGCCAGTCCGGGCTACAGATGACGCTGGCCCTGCACGATCTTGACGCGGAGATGAAGCCGCGCACGTTCGACATGCAGTTCGAGCCGGAAAAGGATCCCAATCCGCTCGCCCTGCTCGCCAAGGCGCAGTTCAACAATATCGCCAATCCGGTTCGCGGCCTCCAGAATTTGCAGAAACTGATCCCGATGCCGAAGCGGCTGCTTGAGGTGCAACGGGAGTTTCGCCAGCGCGATGATGCAAAGGGCGGCATTCCCAAGACCCGGTTCAACAAGAAGATCAGCCCGCACCGCGTGTTCGACGGGCGCGAATTCGCGCTGTCGGACATCAAGGAAATTCGCGCGGCTTTTCCCGGTGCGACGGTGAACGACGTGATGATCGCGGTGGTCAGCGGCGCGATGCGCGCCTATCTCAAAGCCAAGAATGACCTGCCGCAAAAGACCATGAAAATCGGGGCGCCGGTATCGGTCCGGTCCGATGATGACAGGGATAGCGCCGGCAATCAGGTCACCATGATGCAGGTCGGGGTGGGAACCCATCTCGCCGACGCCGGGGAACGGTTGACATTCATCATGGAAGAAACGCGGCGATCGAAGGCGATGACCCAGGCGCTGGGCGCCAAGACGCTGATGGAATTGTCGGGTGCGATGCCGGCTGGCCTGACCGCAGCGGGGACCAAGATGATGATCCGTGCGGGCATGGTCGAGCGGCTCAATCCGGCGGTGAACAGCGTGGTCACCAATGTTCCGGGGCCGATGGTGCCGATGTATTTTGCCGGGGCCAAGCTGGTCAAGAGTTTCGGCATGGGAATCCTCGCGGAGGGGCAGGGCCTGTTCCATGTGGTGACCAGCTATAACGGCAATGTCATCCTGACATTCCTCGCGGATCGCAACATCATGCCGGATCCGGAATTTTATGCGACCTGCATTTCGCGCAGCTTTTCCGACCTGATGGCGGCGGCCAAAAAGGAAAAGGCCGCGGCGGACAAAAAGACCCGGTCGAGGAAGGCCAAGCAGCCGAAAAAACCCAAAAAGCGCGTTTCCGCCTCTGCCGCTACGGCAGGCCGGGTTCGCGCCAAAACTGCCGCAAAATAGCGGTTTTGCCGCTTGACTCCCCGGATGTGATTGCGCATCGGTTCGGCCAATCGTTCAACCAGAGAGGAACTTGCCATGAGCACTGTAGAATTTAACGACCGCGTCGCCATCGTCACCGGCGCAGGCGCTGGTCTCGGACGCGAGCATGCCAAGGAACTGGCGCGGCGCGGTGTCAAGGTGGTGGTAAACGACTTTGGCGGCGCTCGCGATGGCACCGGCGGGTCCGCTACCGTGGCCGAACAGGTTGTTGCCGAAATCGAAGCCGAAGGCGGCGAAGCCATGGCAGCCGGCTGCAGCGTGACCGATATGCCGGCCGTCGAAAAGATGGTCGCCGACGCGATCGCCAAATGGGGCCATGTCGATATTCTCGTCAACAATGCCGGCGTGCTCCGCGACAAGAGCTTCCACAAGATGACGATGGAAGATTTCCAGTTCGTCATGGATGTTCACCTGACCGGCAGCGCCAATTGCACCAAGGCGGTCTGGGACCATATGCGCGAACGTCAATATGGCCGCATCGTGATGACGACCTCGTCGACCGGCCTCTATGGCAATTTCGGACAGGTCAATTATGGCGCGGCGAAAATGGCGCTGGTCGGCATGATGAACAGCCTGCACCAGGAAGGGGCCGGCAAGGGCATCCACACCAACTGCATTTCTCCCGTTGCGGCGACCCGCATGACAGAAGACATCATGCCGGAAGAAGCGCTGAAAATGCTGGTCCCCGAAGCGGTAACTCCGGCGGTGGTCTATCTGTGCAGCGATGGTGCACCATCGAAGACGATCCTGACCGCAGGCGCCGGTGGCTATGCCGCGGCGAAAGTCTTCGAAACCGAAGGCATCTGGCTGCCCGAAGACAAGCGCTCTGCCGAAGCGATCGCCGACAATATCGACAAGATTCTCGATGAAACCGGCATGCAGGAATATGCCAATGGCGGCGGCCAGGGTGGCAAATTCTTCCGCCGGATGCAGGAAGTCATGAAGGGTTAGGCAAAACCGGGATTTTTCAGTGTCCGTTAGTGGTGAGCCTGTCGAACCACGCCTCTCGTCGAGAAGCGCCCTTCGACAAGCTCAGGGCTAGCGGAAACTCGTAGCTATTTAGGAGACAATATATGCCAGTAATCAAGCCAAGCGAACTCGAATCCTGGAAGGGCAAGGAAGTCGGAGTGTCCGACTGGGTCGAAGTCGGCCAGGACAGGATCAACAAATTCGCCGACTGCACCGAGGATCACCAGTTCATCCATATCGATGAAGAAAAAGCCAAAGCGACGCCCTTTGGCGGCACCATCGCCCACGGCCTGCTGACCCTCTCGCTGCTGCCCAAGCTTTCCTACGGCACCACGTTGGGCCTCGAAGGCACGGTGATGGGGATCAACTACGGCTTCGACAAGGTCCGTTTCCTCAACCCCGTTCGCGCGGGATCAAAAGTGCGCGGACGCCACACATTGGTCGACGCGGTAGAGAAGCAGCCTGGTCGCTGGTTGCTGACCTATAATGTCGTTGTGGAAATTGACGGCATCGAAACACCCGCCCTGATCGCGACATCGCTGGTGATGATCGTGGTCGGCTAGGCTGACAGAATGAAATTTTGAATGAGGGCTCCGGATCATTTTCGGGGCCCTTTTTATTGCCGTACGGATCGGGGGGACGGGCTTCCTCCCGATCATGGCGGCCCTCCATTGATATGACAGTGTCCGGCGTTGGCCAGATATGCGACCTTCGATCCGATTACGATTTTCTCAAAGCGATCGATGGAGAGACCCGTTATGCGCACTGTCAAAGCTTATGCCGCGCCAAAGGCCGGCAGCGAACTTGAACCCTTTGAATATGAACTCGGCCCACTGGGATCCAATGATATCGATATCAAGGTCGAACATTGCGGACTGTGCCATACCGATCTCAGCCTGCGCGACAATGTCTGGGGAGCGACGCTGTTTCCCTTTGTCGGGGGACATGAAGCGACCGGCAGGGTGATCGACATCGGTTCGGAAGTGACGCACGTCAAGATCGGCGACCGGGTCGGGCTGGGTGGCCATTCGCATTATTGCATGACCTGCCGCCAGTGTCTCGACGGTGACCATAATCTCTGCGAATCGGTGCAGTCGACGGTCTCACCCGGCCGCCACGGCGCCTTTGCCGATATCGTCCGAGCCACCGGGGTCAGCGTGATCAGGCTGCCGGACGATCTTGATGCCGCCGATGCCGGACCGCTGTTCTGCGCAGGCATCACCGTCTTCAATCCCTTCGTCAAATTCGGCATCAGGCCGACCGACCGGATCGCGGTGCTGGGCATTGGCGGGCTTGGCCATCTGGCGCTGCAGTTCGGCAAGGCCTGGGGCTGTCATGTTACCGCGCTGAGCTCGAGCAGCTCGAAAACGGAAGAGGCGATGGCATTGGGCGCGCATGCGGTGATCAATTCTCGCGACCCGGAGGCTCTGGCGGAAGCAGCCGGCAGTTTCGATGTCATCCTGAGCACGGTCGATGTTGCGCTTGACTGGAATCAGATCATAGCCATGCTGAAGCCCAAGGGACGCCTCCATTTTCTGGGCGTGCAGGCGGTGCCGGCCGAGCTGCAGCTGATGCCGCTGATGTTTTCGCAACTGTCGCTGTCCTCCTCGCTGGTCGGCAGCCCGCACACCGTCGCCGACATGCTGGAATTCTGCGCGCGCCACGATATCAGGGTGGTCACCGAGCATTTTCCGTTCGACCGGATCAACGAGGCGTTCGCACATCTGGAGAGTGGCGAGGCGCGCTATCGTATCGTGCTCGATCACTGAAGCGACGAAGACTTGTCGAGACAAGCCGGCAAGCTTCCCTTGCCTCTTGCTGCGGGAAGGGGATCGCGCCCTTACTCCGCAGCTTCCAGATCTTTTTCCTTCGCCCTCACCCGGATCGGAATCGCGCTCATCAGGGGAATGCCGGTGCGCTTGTCATAGTCGCGGTCGTTGTAGGATAGTCGCCCGGTATTGCCGCCCTCGCCGAGCGGGTCCTCCTTCTCGTCCGGATTGGTGCCCCAGCTGTGCGGGGTCGATACGCAGCCCTGGCGCACGGTCTTGTCCGCCTTGGCGACGCAGCTGATAAAGGCGCGGGCCGATTCCAGCTCGACCGGCTGGTCCTCGGACAGGCCGAGGGCTTCCATATCTGCCGGGTTCATGAAGGCGGGATGGTGCGGCACGCGCTTGCGCTGCACCGGATCCTCGTGCCAGTTGCTGTTGTGGATCGCGGTCATCCGGCGCCCGATCATCCGGAAGGGGAAGTCGCCATCCTCGACCGGTTTGCCCAGTTTTGCCGCATATGCTTCCAATTCTTCCATCATCGCTTCATTGCCGACCGACAATTTGCCTTCCCAGCCCTCCGGTTTCGGCTGTACCAGCAACGCCTGCGCATCGACGATCGTGCCTTTCCGCACCTCTTCGTCTGCGTAAAGCGCGGCGATATCGGCGGGGCAGCCGTTTAACGAGGCTTTCCACGCACTGATCGGATCGGGGGTTTCGCCGGGCGGGATCAGCGTGGCCTTTTCCTCGCGCTCCTGGGGATGGGCGAGCAGCGCCCAGGACTTCACCTTGAGCGGCTTGCCGAGTTCGGAGGCGAGAGCGTGGATGAACTGATATTCCTCGCACAGGTCGGAACCTTCCGGCACGTCCATGATCGGCAGACTGGCCTGGGCATAATTATTCTCGAAGCCCCAGCCGGCACCGAAGCCGCCATAGACTTCGGGGGCGGCGGTATTGCCGTGCACTTCGTAATGTAGCTTGGGTGCGATCACATAGTCGGCGAGCTCGGCGGTCTTCGACATGCGCGGATCGATGCAGACCAGCAGGTCGAGCGCCTTCATCGCCTCGAACGTCTTGAGCTGGTCGGGCCAGGCGAGCATCGGGTTGCCGCCGAGGCAGATCAGCGCCTTCACCTGCTTGTCGCCCGGCGTCAGGATCTCGTCGGGCAGCGCCGCGGTCGGCATGCCGGAAATGCTCTGCTCGAGATCGCGGCTGTGCAGCTTGCGCCCGAAACCCCATGCGGGAATCGGACCAGGCGTCGCGGCGATCGGCGGGGCCGGCTTGGTGAACACGCCGGTGCGGCGGTTGAGATCGCCTTCGCGCAGCCAATGGCCCATGATCGAGGTCAGGGCGAGATTGAGATATTCGGTGATATTGCCGCCGCCCGACATGTTGGTGCCGGTGCCGCCGCTGATGCTCGCCTTCTTCCAGCTGCCATACATGCGCGCGGCGCGGACGATATCCTCTGCCGCCACACCGGCGCGGTCGGCGGCCGGGCCGGCATCAAAGGGCTGCACGGCTTGCTTGAGCGCCTCGAAACCGTCGACATCGCCGGCGACGAAATCCTTGTCGTACAATTCCTCATTGATCACGATCCTGGCAATCGCCCCCAGCAGGATCGGATCTTGGCCGGGGCGGCATTGCAGATGGATATCGGCCTGCCGGGCGCTGTCGGTGACGCGCGGATCGATCACGATCAGTTGCATCCCGCGCTTCTTGGCATCGTGCAGTTTCTTCGCCGGATTCATGCCGAGGCCGCCGTTCATCGACACCACCGGATTGGTGCCGACCAGCATCAGCCCGTCCCAGTCGCCGACGCGCGGCGCCCCCGCCAGCCAGGGGCCGATCAGGGCGCGAGCGATGCCCTTGCCGGGCTGGTCGATGGTGACGCTGTCATAGACCGAGGTCGAGCCGATCGCATCCATCAGCGCCAGCATGAAGGCATGGGCGTTGACATTATTATAGCCGAAGGTGCCGACATAGGAGGCGACCGCATCGGGGCCATGTTCGCCGATGACACGCTCCAGCCGCGCCGCAATATCGCGCGCCGCATCGCGCCAGTGCACCGGCTGTTTCTCGCCCTGCTTCATGCCGGAATAGCTGGTCAGCAGCCGCGTATCGAAACTGTGATAATTGGCCAGCTGCCGGCCCTTGATGCAGCTATAGCCCTCGAACTCGGGATTGTCCTTGTCGCCATGGGTCTTGACCGGCACGCCATTCTCGAAATCGACGATCAGTCCGCAATGGGCATGACAGGCCCGGCACATGACATGTTTTTGCCCGCTAAAATTGTCACTGGTCATATTTCTCTCCACGGGTTCAATTAAGCAGGGTCCGACCATTGCTTTTTGCAATTTAATCGTTCAATTAACCGACTAGTGTTTTGAGCAATATCGCAGGCAATGGGGCGGTGCCACTGGCCCTATTGATAAGAAACTGGAGAAGGACCTATGGCCGACAAACCGAGTGCAGCCGAACTGGAGGACTATGCCGAGCAGGCAGACGCCTGGTTCAGGGAAAATACCGTGCGCGATCCGGGCTTCATGCTGCCGCTGACCTTCATGGAAGTGTCGACCGACCAGCAGTTCGATTTTCTGCGCGACTGGCAGCGCAAGGTCTATGAAGCGGGCTATCTTGGTGCCAGCTGGCCAAAGGAATATGGCGGCGGCGGTCTGCACAGCGATTATCAGCGAGCGGCCACACGGGCGATGAAGAAATATGACGCGCCGATCATGGTCAATGCGATCGGCAATGGCTGGGCGGGACCGCTGATTCTCGATCTCGGCAGCGAGGAGCAGAAGCAGAAATATATCAAGCCGATGCTTAGCGCCGAGGATATCTGGTGCCAGGGTTTCTCCGAACCGGAAAACGGATCGGATCTTGGCAACGCGCAGCTGAAGGCGGTGAAGGATGGCGACGAATATGTCCTGAACGGCTCGAAAATCTGGACCTCGCTCGGCGACCGGGCGAAATATATGATCCTGCTCGCGCGCACCGATTTCGACGCGCCGAACAAATATGCCGGGCTCAGCTTCTTCCTCAACCCGATGGATATCGACGGCATCACCACCAGCCGGATCAAGAAGCTGACCGGCGAATATGGCTTCGTCCAGACCTTCTTCACCGACGCCCGCATTTCCGCCGACTGCCTGTTCGGCGGCGAGGGCAATGGCTGGTCGATGGCGATGAAGACGCTGGAATATGAGCGCGGCGCCAAGGTCAAGCCGGTCGGCGGCTATTTCGTCAAGGAACTGGACGTGATGGAAATTGTCGAGCTGGCGAAAAAGTCGGTCCGCAATGGCAAGCCCTTGCTCGACGATCCGGTGATGCGCGACAGGATGACGCAATATATGATCGACATCCAGGCGCTCAATCTCAACAACACCCGCCGCCGGATGCCACAGCTGATGCAGGACCGGCCGATGGGCCTGCCGCTGATGAACAAGCTGGCACGCACCGAGCTGATCCGCGAGCTGACCGAATTCTCGCTGGCCTTCCAAGGCACCAAGGCCGGCTATTATGTCGGCGACGAGAATGCCGTCGACGACGGCTACTGGCATCGCAGCTATCTGAACAGCTTCTCGGCGACCATCGGTGGCGGCACGTCCGAGATCCAGCGCAATATCGTCGCGGAGCATGCGCTCGGCCTGCCGAAAACGAGATAGAATATTGATGATAGTCGCCGTTAGTCCTGAGCTTGTCGAAGGACGCCTGTCGGCGAGAAGCGTGGTTCGACAGGCTCACCACTAACGGTATCAGCAATTTGGGAATTGAGGGAATATATGGATAATCTAGGCACAATCGGCACGACCGAAGAGCAGATCGAACTGATGGACGTGGCGACCAATTTCTGTCGCGACAAGAGCCCGATCGACAAGGTGCGCGGGCTGATCGATGACGATCTCGGCTATGATCCGGCGATCTGGAAGGAAATCGGCGAGCTCGGCTGGCTGGCGATCGCGATTCCGGAAGCGCATGACGGCGTCGGCCTGTCGATGGCCGAGGTGGTGCCGATCGCCGAGCAGATGGGCCGCAATCTGATGAGCACGCCCTTCGGTTCGACCACATTGGCGGCACAGGCTTTGCTCGCCGGTGGCAGCGAAGCGCAGCAGGCCGAATGGCTGCCGAAAATCGCGGCGGGTGCGGCGGCGACCCTGGCCCTGCGCGAGGACAATGGCGACTGGGACCTGGCCAATATCGACTGCAGCGCGACCGAGAGCGGCGGCAAGGCAACCCTGTCCGGCAAGAAGCAGCTGGTGCTCTGGGCCGACAGCGCCGAGCTGATCATCGCTTCGGTGAAGATGGACGGTGCGGTGCGCTTTGCCCTGATTGAACGATCGGCATTGCCCGACGGAGCGCTGCGCCGCGAAACGGTGATCGACGAGACCGCGCGCAGCTATGAAGTGACGCTCGACGGCGTGACCGTTTCTTCCGATGCCCTGTTCGACGCCTCGCGGACCCGCGAGACGCTGGAGAAGATCGACCTGGCAGCGGGGCTGATCCACGCCGCGGAAATGACCGGCGGCGCGCAGGCGGTGATCGACTATACGCTGGAATATCTCAAGACCCGCAAGCAGTTCGGCAAGATCATCGGCAGCTACCAGGCGCTGAAACATCCAACGGTCAACAATTATGTCGAATATGAAAAGGCGCGGACGCATCTCTACAGCGCTGCGCACAGCTGGGGCGAGCAGGGCCGCGGCGAGGTTGCCGTGCGGATGGCGGCGGCGCAGTCGCATGCGAGCTATTCCACCGCAGCGGACCGCGCGATCCAGTTTCACGGCGGCTTTGGCTTTACCCATGATTGCGACGCGCAGCTGCACCGGCGGAAAGCAATTTTGGCAGGGGCGCTGATCGGCGACGCGGCCTATCAACGGTCGAAACTGGCCAACCTGTTGTTTGACTAAGGATTAAATTTTCCGTTCGCACTGAGCTTGTCGAAGTGCGCCTCTCGGCTAGCGGTGTCCTTCGACAGGCTCAGGACGAACGGGTAAACACAAGGAGAAACGAACATGTCAGAAGTACTTACCGAAATTCGTGACGGTTTCATCATCGTCACCATCAACCGGCCCGAAGCCAAGAACGCGATGACCAAGGCAGCGGCCGAGGGCATCCGCGCGGCGATGGAGCAGCTGGACAATGACAACAGCCTCAACGCCGGGATCATCACCGGCGCCGGCGGGACCTTCTGTTCCGGCATGGATCTCAAGGGCTTTCTCCGCGGCGAGACGCCATCGGTCAAAGGCTATGGCTTTGGCGGCATCACCGAAAAGGGCCCGGAAAAGCCGCTGATCGCAGCGGTCGAAGGCTATGCACTGGCGGGCGGTCTGGAACTGGCGCTGGCCTGTGACCTGTGCGTCGCTAATGTGAACGCGAAATTCGGTATTCCGGAAGTGAAGCGCAGCCTGGTCGCGGCAGCGGGCGGTGTGATCAAGCTGCAGCAGATCGTCGGCAAGCGGATCGCCATGGAATGGGCACTGACCGGTGATTTCTTCACCGCCCAGCGCGCCTATGAAGTGGGCTTCGTTAACCGCCTGACCGAAGGCGCTGCGCTGGACGCAGCGATCGAGCTGGCGACGACTGTGGCCGCCAATGGCCCGCTGGCGCTGAAAGCGACCAAGAAGATCATCAACGAAAGCTATGACTGGAGCAGCGAAGAAGCCTGGAAGAAACAGGCTGAAATTACCGGGCCGGTCTTCACCTCCAAGGATGCGCAGGAAGGCTCGCTTGCCTTCGCCCAGAAGCGCAAGCCCGACTGGAAGGGTGAATAAACTCTCCGATGAATGAACATGTGAAAACGGCCAGCCCGGATATTGTCGATATCTGGGCTGGCGATCAGCAGTTGCCCGCCTGGTTCACCGAAGCGATGGCGGTGCCGCGCGAGGACAGCTTTGTCGAAGTGAACGGGCACAGGGTCCATTATTTCCGCTGGGGCACGCGTGGCAAGCCGCCGCTGCTGATGACCCACGGCTTTCTCGCCCATGCGCGCTGCTTCGCCTTTATCGCGCCGTTTCTGGCCAAGGAATATGACGTGATCGCCTATGATCTCGCCGGCATGGGCGACAGCGCCATGACGCCCGATTGCGATGGGGACCGGCGCGCCGCCGATATGGTGGCGCTCGCCGATGCTCTGGATCTGTTTTCCGGTGACGTTAATCCGAAGCTCATCGCCCACAGCTTTGGTTCGGGTGTCGCGCTGACCGCCATGGAGATGGCGGGAGAGCGCTTTGGCGGGCTGATCATCTGCGACCTGATGGTGATGCGGCCGGCACGGCTGGCAGAGCATTTCAAAGGCGGCGGCGGACCGCCCGGTTCGGGCCGTTCCGACCGGCCGAACAAACTTTATCCGGATTATGAATCCGCCCATGCCCGCTTTGTCCTGTCGCCGCCGCAACCGGTGCAGCAGCCGTTCCTGTTTGAATATATGGCCTATCATTCGCTGCGCCGGATCGACGACGGCGAACAGCAGGGCTGGTCGTGGAAGTTCGATCCGATGGTCTTCCATCGCAACGAGAATGACATGGCAAAATGGGCACAGACGCCGCAGCGGATCGTCGATCTGCCGCACCGGCTGGCCATCGTCTATGGCGAGAAGAGCAAATTGTTCGATGATGACAGCGCCGATTATCTCCGCGAGCTCGGCGGCAGCCATATACCGATGATCGCGATTCCCGAGGCCGAACATCATCTGATGCTCGATCAGCCACTGGCGCTGGTGACGGCGCTCAGGGCGGTGCTGGCCCTGTGGGCGGAATGAGCATGGCCGCCAGCTGATCGCCAGATGAACCGGACAGGGTTTCCGCGACAATCTGCTACAAAAAACCGCAAATCTGACAAAGGCCTGCGACAGCTTGCCCCTATTTCTGTCTGTGACGCCGGAGTTGGCGCCGGATAGAAAAAGGAATGGAAGATGAAGAAATTTCTGATGGCCTTGGCAGTCACGACCATGGCCGTATCGCCGATGGTCACCGCGCAGGCGCAGGCCGCCCAGTACAGAAGCGTCGAGAAGACGGTCAAAAACGGGCATGGCAAGCGCGTGGTCCAGAAGACGGTCACGCAGCGAAACGGCAAGCGCGTGGTCACGAAAACCACGACGAGAAAGAGCGCGCAGCGGGACCGCTATGATGGCCGGCGCTATGGCGCTGTTTCCCAGCGGCACTGGGCCAAGGGCCAGCGCTTTGACCGGCGCTATGCGACCAACTACCGGGTGATCCACAATCCCCGCGCCTACCGGCTGTCCAATGCGCCACGCGGCTATCAGTGGGTGCGGTCCGGCAATGATGCGGTCCTGATCGCGATCACCAGCGGCCTGATCGGTGCGGTGATCGGCAATGCGATCCGGTGAAACTGACCGATTTACTCAAGCAATAGCCCCCGGAAGCGATTCCGGGGGCTTTGTTGTTCGCTCAGCCCGCCATAAACCCCTTGAGCCGCTGGTTGATGATCTGGTCCGCCTCGGCCATGATCCGGTCGATCAGTTCCTGGCAGGTCGGGATATCGTTGATCAGGCCGGCGACCATGCCGCAGCTCCAGGCGCCCACATCCATGTCGCCTTCCATCATGATCTTCGGGTAAACGCCCGCGACCTGTTCGATGACATCGGAAAATTGCAGGTCGTCGCCCTTTTCCTTCTCGATTTCGAGCAGCCGTTCGACGGCGGGATTGTTGAGCACGCGCTCGGTGTTGCGCAGCGGGCGCATGACGAGGCGGGTGTCGAGCTCGCTGGCGGCGACGATCGCGTCCTTCACATTCTGGTGCACCGGCGCTTCCTTGGTGGCGATAAAGCGGGTGCCCATGTTCATGCCTTCCGCCCCCATCGCCAGCGAGGCCACCAGGCTGCGGCCATCGGCCTGACCACCGGAGGAGACGAAGGGAATATCCAGTTCGTCGGCAGCGCGCGGCAGCAGGATCATGTTCGGAATATCGTCCTCGCCGGGATGGCCGCCGCATTCAAAGCCGTCGACCGAGACCGCATCACAGCCGATGCTCTGCGCCTTCAGCGCGTGGCGGACAGCGGTGCATTTGTGGATCACCTTGATGCCGGCGTCGTGCAGCGCGGGCAATACCTGCACCGGATTATTGCCGGCGGTTTCGACGACCTTGACGCCGCCCTCGATGATCGCCTTGACCATGCCTTCATAGTCGGGCGTGTTGACCACCGGCAGGAAGGTCAGGTTCACCCCGAACGGCTTGTCGGTCATGTCCCGGCACTTCGCGATCTCGTCAGCCAGCGCCGCCGCTGACGGCTGGGTCAGGGCGGTGATGATGCCCAGTCCGCCGGCGTTGGAGACGGCAGCGGCCAGCTCGGCAAATCCCACATAATGCATGCCGCCCTGGATGATCGGATGCTCGATGCCGAAAAGCTCGGTGATGCGTGTTTTCATTGGGATTTGCTCCTGTCATTGGAAGGATTGGAAGCATGTCTGCTCCATCCGGGAATCAGTTTAATCGTGCGATTAACTAGCAAGCGATTTGTCGCCCGTCCAGTCGCCTCTGGTGACGCCTTTCCAGATCTGGTCGGGGGATGTGACGGACATCTCCTCGCCCAGCCGGCGCGACCAGAGATGCTCGTTGCCGAGCGCGTCGCGCCAGGCCCAGAGCCGGCGGGTATAATGGTGCAGATCATATTCCTGGGTATAGCCCATCGCGCCGTGGACCTGGTGGAAAGGCACGGTGACCGCCTCGACGCCGTGGCCAATCTGGACCTTGGCGATGACCGCCTCGTGCCAGGCCTGTTCCGGATCGTCGGCGTGGCGAGCGATGGCGCTGGCCGCCTGGGTGGCAGCCATGGTGGCAGCGGCGCATTCCGACGCGGCGACCGCCAGCTGCTGCTGGATCGCCTGGAACTTGGACAATGGCCGGCCGAACTGCTCGCGCTGCGAGACATAGTCGATCGACAGGTTCAGCGCGGCTTCCATCGCTGCAGCCATCTGCACCGCGCGCACGGTCAGGATCAGCGCCTCGAACCCGCGTCGCGACAGGTCGGTTTTCGCGGACTGTTCCGCGACATGGCCGGAAAAGACAAACTGGGTCATGCCGTCGGGGGACAGGGCTTCCTCGGGCGAACGGACCGCGACGCGATTGTCGAACAGGCCGATCTCGTGATGCGCGGCGTCGAACAGCACGATTTTGTCGGCATGCATGCCAAAGGGAATGTCGGCGCTTGGCGTGCGGCCGCTGAGCGCGAAGCTGGCGCTGCCGTCGGCCGGTTCGAGCCCGGCCCGGTCGAGCATCCAGTTGGCGATCAGCGTCTCGGCGAACGGTACCGGCGATGCGGCCTGCGCCGATGCCCAGATCGCGCCGAAGGTCTCGCCATAGTCAGCGCCAAAGCCGCCATTGGCTTCGCTGACCCAGGCCAGTGGCAGGCCGTTTTCGGCGAGCGCATCCCACAGGGCCTGCGGATATTGGCCGGCCTCGGCCTGGTGCGGGACCTCGCGGGGGCACAAGTTGGTGAAGATTTTCGTGGCCGTTTCGGCGACCATGCCTTCGGTATTGATCATGAGAATAGCCTGCCTTTGATAGAACCGTTCGCACTGAGCTTGTCGAAGTGCGGCTGTTGCTGCCGATGGATGTCCTTCGACAGGCTCAGGACGAACGGAATGGAATTCAGGATTTCTGACATCAGCGTAGCCCCAGTTGGCGGGCGATAATGCCGCGCATCACTTCGGTGGTGCCGCCACGCAGCGTGTTCGGCGGCGAGCGCAGCACGCCGATATTCAGGATTCGCCGCATCTCCGGACTCCATTCGTCCGACGGCAGGTCGGTGAGCATCGCCCGCACCTGCTGGGTCAGGTCATTTTCCAGCCGGTTGCCGAGATCCTTCACCAGAGCCGCCTCGGTTTCGGGCGAGACGCCCCGGTCGAGCAGATTGGCGATCGCCCAGGACATGCCGCGCAGGGTGCGCAGGCTGGCGATCAGCTTGCCGAGACGCGCCTGCGAATCGGAACCCATCTTGCCGCTCAGCTGTCCCACTGCGGTCTCCAGCGTGATATAGCTGGACAGGAAGCGTTCCGGGCCGGACCGTTCCATCGCCAGCTCGCCGGTCACCTGCGCCCAGCCGCCGCCCTCGTCGCCGAGCAGGCAGTCGTCAGGGACGATCACATCCTCGAAATAGACCTCGTTGAAATGGGCATCGCCGGACAGGTCAACGATTGGCTTGATGGTGACGCCGGGCAGGGTGAGATCGATCAGAATCTGCGAGAGGCCGACATGGCGGTTGCGGCCATCCGCCGGCGAGGTGCGCAGCAGCGCCACCATATAATGGGCGATATGCGCGCCCGAGGACCAGATTTTCTGGCCATTGATCTTCCAGCCGTCGCTGACTTTTTCCGCCTTGGTTTTGACATTGGCGAGATCGGAGCCGGCCCCCGGCTCGCTGAGGCCGATGGCAAAATAGCATTCACCGGCAGCAATGCGCGGCAGGATGTCCAGCTTCTGCTCTTCTGTGCCATGGGCAAGCAGCATCGGCGCGTGCTGGCGATCGGCAATCCAGTGGGCCGCGACGGGGGCACCGGCGCGCAGTGTTTCCTCGGTCACGATATAGCGTTCGAGCGCGCTCTTGTCATGGCCGCCATATTGCGAGGGCCAGGTCAGGCCGATCCAGCCGCGCTTGCCCATTTTCTTCGAAAATTCGGGATCGGCAGCGGCCATCCAGCATTCCGGTTCCGGTTCGAAATTGCCCGCGTCGCGCTCCTCCTTGAGAAACGCCTGCAGTTCGCCGCGCAACTCCTCGAGCGCCGGATCGGGCTGGATAACGGGAAAGTTAAATCTTTGCATTATTTTGGCCTCTGTTACTGTCGCCGTTCGTCCTGAGCCTGTCGAAGGACGTTTGCCAGGATGCTTCGACAAGCTCAGCATGAACGGGTTTGATCTGTCCCTTTATACTCATGGGGTCACGATATCGAATTGCGGATTTACCTCGTCGAGCGCGCCAAACATAGCTGCCAGCAAGGCCGTATTACCGCTGATGAGCATTTCCTTGTCGCGGATCAGTTCCGGTGCGGTGACCTTGCGCATCAGCAATCGGGTAAACAGGTCGCGGCTGATCGTGATCTGCGTATCCGATCCTTCGCGGGTGATCGCATAATCTTCGCGGCGCGGGAACATCACGCTTTTGCCGAGATCGATGCTCACCGCTTCCTGCCGGTCGGGGAACCAGAAGCGGATGATACCGCCATCGCCCTGCATCTTGGCGGGGTTGAAGCGGGTCGCCATGGCGTCGAACAGATCGACCGCCGGGATGCCGCTGAGCACCTTCGCATTGGCCGAGGAAATGCTGTTCTTGCTATTGTTGCCCTCGCGCAATTCGCGGGCGCCGACCAGATAGATATTGCGCCAGGTCCCGGCCTCGGCCTGGAAACCGAGCTGTTCGTAGGTCGAGGCCAGCCATTTTTTGGCAGCTTCGCTGGTAGGATCGGCAAAGACGATATGGTTGAAGACCGTTGCGGCCCAGCGATAATCGCCTTCGTTGAAAGCCTTCTCGCCGACCGCCAGCGCCCTGTCGGTGCCGCCCATCGCCGCGACATATTTTTTCGACGCCTCGACCGGCGGCAGCTTGTGATAATGGGCCGGTACCGCATCCCACCAGCCGAAGTAGCGCTGGTAGACCGCCTTGCTATTGTGATTGAGCGTGCCGTAATAGTCGCGGACCCCAAAGTCGCTTTTCGCGAAATCCGGCTCGCCGATATTTTCCGCAATCTCGTCCATGGTCGCGCCCTGGTTGGCCTGGCGCATCGTCTGGTCGTGGACATAGCGATAGATGCCGCGCTGGTTTTTCAGCGCCGTCTGCACATTGTCCGGTCCCCAGGTCGGCCAGTGATGCGAGGCCAGCATCACGTCGGACTTGTCGCCATATCTCGCCAGCATGGCGTCGATCACCTTGCTCCATTTCAGCGTGTCGCGGACCAGTGCGCCGCGGGGGGTGAGAACGTTGTGGAAGGTTCGCGTGGCGACTTCTGCAGTATGCAGCGCCTTATACTGCGGCAGATAGAAGATCATCTCGGCCGGCGCTTCGGTTTCGCCTGCGTCCATGAAGTCGAAAGTGATGCCATCAACAACCAGCGTTTCGCCATCCTTGCTGATCGACCGGGTCGGTGGCACCAGCGAGATATCGCCGCTCGACAATTTCTGGCCCAGACCGCCGCCAACATGGCCGGTGGTGCCGACCGGCAGTGCCGTGCCGAACTGATATTGCACCCGCCGGTTCATGGCGGTCCCGGCAATCACGCTTTCGCCGACGGATTCGGCGAGGAAACCGTGCGGGGCGATGACCTCTATCTTGCCCGCCTGGATATCCTCGGGCGAGGCGACTCCGCCGACGCCGCCGAAATGGTCGCCATGGCTGTGGGTGAAGATGACCGCAACCACCGGCCGCTCGCCCAGCGTCTTGTTGGCCAGCGCCAGTCCGGCTTTCGCCGGCGCCGGCGTGGTCAAAGGATCGACGATGATCCAGCCGGTCTTGCCGGCAATCAGCGTCATCTGCGCCAGGTCATAGCCGCGAATCTGGTAGATGCCGGGGGCGACCTCGAACAGGCCGTGGATGCTGTTGAGTTTCGCCTGCCGCCAAAGCGACGGGTTGACCGTGTCCGGTGCGGCGCCCTCGATAAAGTCGAACTGGCGGGAATCCCAGGCGACCGAGCCGTCCGCGTTGAGAATCTTGTCGCCGGGGATTTTGGCAAGAAAGCCGCGGTTGGCGTTTTCGAAATCTTTCTGGTCGGCGATGGGCAGTTCAGCCGCGACCCTGGCATTGGCGGCCTTTGTGGCTTCGGTGGCGATGCCTTCGGGAGGGGCGGCCGATAGAGGCGCTGCCGATATCAGGGCTGCGATCAAAATTGCGGACTTTTTCATTCTATCCCTCCTGCCTGTTCCCCTGCGCGGGCAGGGGGCCATCTCCCGAAAATACTCTCGACGCACCCTAAGGAGATGGATTCCCGCCTTCGCGGCAGAACGCCGCTATGCCCCCTTGAACACAGGTTTGCGCTTTTCCAGGATCGCGTCAATCGCCTCGCGATGATCGTCCAGCTGCTGCAGCACGCCCTGGAACAGCGCCGCCTGATCGAGATTTTCCTTCAGCGTCACGCTCTGCGCGGTGCGCACCAGTTCCTTGGTCTTGCGGATCGCCAGCGGCGGCAGGCCAACGACCATTTCGGCCAGTTCATAGGCTCGTTCGAGCAGCTTGTCACTGGCCACCACTTCCGAGACCAGGCCATAATCCAGCGCCTTCTGCGCATCGATAAATTCGCCGGTGAAGAGCATCTGGTTGGCGCGCGCCTGACCGATGATCCGGGGCAGCAGCCAGGCACCGCCGTCGCCGGGAATGATGCCGACGCGCAGGAAGCTTTCGGCGAAGATCGCATCCTCGCCAGCGATGCGGATATCGCACATGGTCGCCAGGTCATTGCCCGCGCCAATGGCGTGGCCATTGACTGCAGCGATCACCGGTACCGAGATTTGCGAGAAGGCCAGCGGGATGCGCTGGATGCCGGTCCTGTACCAGTTCTCGATTTCCATCGGCGTCATGTGCTGTTCGGCGGTCATCGCCTTGATCTCGTGGAGATTGCCGCCGGAGGAAAAGCTCTTGCCGCTGGCGGCCAGAACGACGCAGCTGACGCCCGCATCCGCATCGGCCTTGTTGATCGCGTTGACCAGCGCTTCGCACAGATCCTTGGACAGCGCATTGCGCGTTTCCGGCTTGTTCAGCGTGATTGTCACGATGCGGTCATTCTTTTCGTAGAGAACTACGTCAGCCATAAAATTGTCCTTGCCATGCATTTCATTCTTACGTGCCGCCGTCATTGCAGGGGTTCATGGATTCTGCAAGACTCGCGCCGCTCAACTCGCTAAATGAACGATAATGATCCGAAAGCAAATGCCAGTCGCAAGTGAGGGCACGTCAGGTTTCACGCTGGTGGAATTGATGGTCGTGCTGCTGATCATCGGGCTGATGGCGTCGGTCGTTGTCTTTTCCTTTCCGAGCGGCAGCAGCGCGCTTGAGGAAGATGCCCAGCGCTTCGCCGCGCGCACTGCGGCATTGCGCGACAATGCGATCCTCCAGTCAAGGCCGATGGCGGTGCAGGTCACGCCCTCCGGCTACAGTTTTCTCGAACGGCGCAAGGGCAGCTGGTCGGTGATCGAGGACAAGCCGTTCGTGTCGACCGACTGGTCGAACGGCGTGACCGCGAAGACCGGCGAAAAGCCGATGATGATCAGTTTCGAAAGCACCGGCCTGCCCAGTGACCAGGCCGAACTGGTGCTGCAGGGCGATGCGCAGAGCCGCCGGGTGCTGATTGCGCCGATGGGCGATGTCAAGCTCGCCGGAGCGGCACCATGACGAGTCCGGTGAGCAGGGGTGAGCGCGGCTTTACCCTGATCGAGATGCTGGTCGCGCTGTCGGTGTTCAGCCTCGCCGCGCTGTCGCTGATCCGGCTGCAGGCCTATACCACGCACAATGCCGCCGAGCTGGAAATGCGGGTCGTCGCCCAGTCGGTGGTCCGCAACCGCGCGGTCGAAATCCTCACCGATCCGCGTCCGCCGGCGCTTGGCCAGGAGAGCGGCACGGTCGAAAATGGCGGCTGGCAGTGGCAATGGGCGCAGCAGGCGAAACTGACCGAGGACCAGCGCTTCATCCAGGTCGATATCAGCGCGCGCGAGGAGGGCAGCGGTGCGCCCGCTTCGCTGACCATATTGCGGCCCTCGGCGCTGGTGCTCGACGAGCAGCCGGACGCGCTGCCCGAGACCTAGCCAAGCGTCAGGAAAAATCTCATGTTTGACCTTTGTTTCGACCGGAACAAGGGTTAGAAGCATGGGAAAAGGACCAACGGAAAGCAAAATGAGCAAACTTGAAGACGCCCTGGAAGATTTTGACATGGACGACCTGCCCGAGGAGGATGAGTCCCAGCTCGAATGGTGGGACTTTGATGATCCGGCAGAGAAGGTGGCTGCGGTCGCCGGTGATATCCAGTTCATCATCGAGAGCGCGCTTGATGCGCGCGGTGATGCCTTGCTGGCCCTGCCGGCCGACGATGACATCATGCCGGTGCTCGAGGCGCTCGCCGAAAAGCCGATCAAGTGGAAATATGTCACGATCATTCCGACCCACGATCTGCTGGTGCCGCTCGACGATCCGCGCAGCCAGGTGAAGAAGCTGGCGAGCCTGTTCCTGACCCGCGGCGCGCGGGTGCTGCCGCTGGCGCCGGAGCATGAGGATTATCATATGGCCGGCGCCGCAGCCGACGCGCGGCTGCGCGACACGAAATGGCCACCCGATCTGGTTCTGCTCGGCATGGGCGCCGATGGCAGCACGGCCGGGATCATGGAAAGCGCCGATATGGAAGAGGCGCTCGCCGGTCCGCCGGAAAAAATTGCGGCGGGACTGCTCCCCGAAGATGGCGACACGCCGCTGGTTACCATTACCAAGGCGGCAATCTGCGAAGCGCGCACCGTGGTGGTGCTGCTCAAGGGTGCGGCCAGCCAGACGATGCTGGAAAGCGAGATCGAACAGGGTGCCACCAGCATGGCGCCGATCGGCCGGATATTTGCCGATCTGGCCGTACCTGTGGATATCTATGTGGAGAATTGAGGGGCAATTGCCGCATCTGATTGCCTGTGGATGTGACTATCGATTGATTTAACCGTACGATTAAACCATGGTGCCGGGAAAGCGAATCGCCAAAACAGGCGATCGATTACCTGGAGAACATTCGGCCATGCATCCTTCTGTCCACGCAAGGGAAAATCCCGACAAGCCAGCCGTGATCATGGCAAGCTCCGGGGAGATCATCACTTATGGTGAACTGGACAGGCTGTCGAACAAGGTGGCCCAGCTCTATCGCAGCCGTGGTCTGCAGATCGGCGATACCGTCGCGGTCTGCATGGAAAACCACCGGCAATTTTTCCCCGTCGCCTGGGGATCGCAGCGCTCCGGTCTGTTTCAGGTCGCCATCTCCAGCCGACTGACCGCCGACGAGGTCAGCTATATCCTGAAGGATTCGGGCGCCAAGCTGCTGATCAGCTCCCAGAAAATGCTGCCGGTCATTGATCAGGTCCGGGCGTTGAATCCCGAGGTCGACCAGTTGGTTTTTGGCGCTGATGACGAGCGCAATATCGATGCGATGCTGGAATCGATGCCCGAAACGCCGATCGCTGACGAACGTGGCGGGATCGACATGCTCTATTCATCCGGCACCACCGGCCAGCCCAAGGGCGTCAAACTGCCCTTGCCGCTGGAGGAAGATATTGCGACGCCCAACAAGATTGCCGTGCTGGCCGAGGCGATATTCGGCTTTCACAAGGACTGCGTCTACCTGTCTCCCGCGCCGCTCTATCATGCCGCGCCGCTGCGCTGGAATATCGCGGTGCAGGCGCTGGGCGGCACCAGCGTCATCATGGAGAAATTCGATCCCGAACATGCGCTGCAGCTGATCGAGAAATATAAATGCGATGTCGGCCAGTGGGTGCCGACGCATTTTGTCCGGATGCTGAAGCTGCCTGAGGAAATCCGCACCAAATATGACATATCCTCGATCAAGAGCGCGGTCCACGCGGCTGCACCTATTCCGGTGCCGATCAAGGAAGCGATGATCCAATGGTGGGGACCGGTGCTCAACGAATATTATGCCGGGACCGAGGGCAATGGCTTTGTCTTCTGCACCAGCGAAGCCTGGCTGTCGCACAAGGGCACGGTAGGGCAGCCGATCAATTGTGTGGTGCATATCTGCGATGAAAATGGCGAGGAGGTCCCGGTCGGCGAGGAAGGCCAGATCTATTTCGAGAGCGGGTCGATGTTCGAATATCACAATGATCCGGAGAAGACCAAGGCGGCCACCCATGAAAAGGGCTGGACCTCGCTGGGCGATGTCGGGAAGCTCGACGAGGACGGCTTTCTCTATCTGACCGACCGCAAGAGTTTCATGATCATTTCCGGCGGAGTGAATATCTATCCGCAGGAGATTGAAAATCTGCTGGTCACCCATGAAAAGGTCGCGGATGCCGCCGTCATCGGCGCGCCGGACGAGGATCTGGGCGAGAAAGTGGTCGCGGTGGTGCAGCCGATGAATATGGCCGATGCGGGCGAGGCGCTGGCCGGGGAGCTGGAAGCCTATCTGCGCAAGTCGCTCTCCGGCATCAAGGTGCCGCGCCGGATCGACTTCCGTCCCGAACTGCCGCGCCATGCCACTGGCAAGCTCTACAAAAGGCTGTTGCGCGACGAATATTGGAACAAGCAGGAGAAAGTGGGAGAGCAGGATGGCAACGCAGGCTGAACCTCTTTTAACCGGCCCGGATGCACAGGCGATCATCGATCCGGCCAATTATGTCGACTGGGATGCCATGCTTGACCGGTTCGATCGCTTGCGCAGCGAAACGCCGGTTGTGAAAGTGGTCAATGACGAGGTCCACGATCCGTTCTGGCTGGTCACCAGCTATGATGACGTGATGCGGGTCAGCAAGGACAACAAGCTGTTCCTCAACAGCCCGCGCAGCGTCACCTTCAGCGACAAGAACAGCGGCGCCTTCGTGAAATCGATCACCGGCGGCGATCCCAATCTGGTGCGATCGCTGGTCGCGCTGGATGCGCCGACCCATCCGCAATATCGCCGGCTGACCCAAGACTGGTTCATGCCCAAGAATATCCGGCAGATGGAAGACGAGATCAGCGCGCTGGCCAGCACCACAGTCGACCGGCTGGTCGATGCCGGCGGCGAGGCCGATTTCGTGCCGCTGGTGTCGGCTCCCTATCCGCTGCACGTTGTGATGCAAATCCTGGGCGTGCCGGAAGCGGACGAGCAGCGCATGTTGTTCCTGACCCAGCAGATGTTCGGCGGCCAGGACGAGGATCTCAACAAATCCGGCATGGCCAACATGACTCCGGAGCAGATCATGCAGCTGGTGGTCGGCGCGGTCGCCGATTTCGAGGCCTATTTCGCCAAGCTGACCGAGGAAAAACGCGCCAACCCGACTGACGACGTGGCGAGCGTGATCGCCAACGCGAAAGTCGACGGCGCCCATCTCAGCGACCGCGATATGGCGGGCTATTATATCATCCTCGCCGCAGCCGGGCATGACACGACCTCGGCCTCGACCGCCGGGGCAATGATGGCGCTGGCCCGCGATCCCGAACAGTTCGCACGGCTCAAGGCCGACCGCGACCTGCTGCCCGGCATTGTCGAAGAAGCGATCCGCTGGACGACGCCGGTGCAACATTTCATGCGCACGGCGGCCGAGGATACCGAGCTTGGCGGGCAGAAGATCGCCAAGGATGACTGGCTGATGATCAGCTATATTGCCGCCAATCACGATCCGGCTGTCTTTTCCGACCCGCGCAAGTTTGACGCCAGCCGCTCGCCCAACCGTCATCTTTCCTTTGGTGCGGGGGCGCATCAATGTCTCGGCCTGCATATGGCGCGGATGGAAATGAAAATCCTGTTCAACGAGCTGCTCGACCGGATCGAGACGCTGGAGCTGGCCGGCGAACCGGTCCGCGCCAAGTCGACCTTTGTCGGCGGGCTGAAGACCCTGCCGATCCGCTACACTCTATCAAAATGAATGGCGCAGGCGGCCCTGTAATACAGTATAAGTGACTCAAACAGAATCGAATGGCAGATCCCGAAGGAGAGCAAGATGGTTACCCAGTATAAGAATTTGATCAACGGAGAGATGGTCGGCACGGCAAAGACGCTGGATGTCGTCAATCCGGCGAACGAGGAAGTCATTGGTCAGGTACCCGCTTGCGGCGAGGATGAACTCAACCAGGCCGTGGCCGCTGCCCGCGCCGCGTTCAAGAGCTGGTCGAAAACACCGATCGACGAGCGCCGCAAGGTGGTCCAGGCGATCGCCGGCGTGATCAACGAGAATAATGACGAACTGTTCCGCCTGCTCACCGCAGAGCAGGGCAAGCCCCATACCCAGGCGCAGGGCGAAATCGCCGGCGCGGCCTATATGGCCGGATCACAGGCGACGCTGGAACTGGAAGACGAGATCAACGAGGATACGGAGCAGCGGCTGAGCCGCACCCGCCGTGTGCCGGTCGGCGTGGTCGGCGGCATCGTGCCGTGGAATTTCCCGGTGATGATGGCGGTGCAGAAAATCGCGCCGGCGCTGCTGTCCGGCTGCACGATCGTGCTCAAGCCGTCGCCGTTCACGCCGCTGACCACCCTGCGTCTGGCCGAACTGATCAAGGATGTCGCCCCTCCCGGCGTCGTCAATATCATCACCGGTGAAGACAGCCTCGGTCCGCTGATCACCGGCCATCCCGATATCGACAAGATCACCTTCACCGGCTCGACCGCGACCGGCAAGAAGATCATGGAGGGCGCTTCCAGGGATCTCAAGCGAATCACACTGGAGCTGGGCGGCAATGACGCGTCGATCGTCCTGCCCGACGCCAATGTCGAGAAGGTTGCCGAGCAATTGTTCTGGTCCAGCTTCACCAACGCCGGCCAGATCTGCGTCGCGGCGAAACGCATCTATATCCACGAGGATATTTATGACGAGCTCAGCGCCGCGATTGCTGCCTATGCGAAGAATGTGAAGGTCGGCGACGGCTCGCAGCAGGGCACGGCGGTCGGTCCGATTCAGAACAAGAAGCAATATGAGCGGGTGCTGGAACTGATCCAGGATGCCAGGGACAATGGCTATAAATTCCTGGTCGGCGGCGATGCCAAGGATGAGTCTATCCCGGGCTATTATGTGCCGATCACGATCCTCGACAATCCGCCGGAAGACGCGCGGATCGTCGCCGAGGAGCAGTTCGGTCCGGTCATGCCGCTGATGAAGTTCAGCACCACCGAGGAAGCGATCAGCCGCGCCAACAACAGCGAATATGGTCTGGCCGGTGCGGTCTGGACTGCCGATCCCGACGAAGGCGTTCGGGTTGCCGAGCAGCTTGAAACCGGCACCGTCTGGGTCAACGAATTTCTCCACCTGTCGCCCTTCGCGCCCTTTGGCGGACACAAGCAGTCCGGCTTTGGCGCTGAATATGGCAAGGAAGGCCTGCTCGAATTCACCTATCCGCAGGTAATAACTGTCAAGAAAGACAATGTTCCTGCCTGATACCCGCAGGTATGACGTGAAAAGGCCGGTTATCACTATTGTGATGGCCGGCTTTTTCGTTTGACGCTAGCGCCGGTGCGGTTTAATCGGTCAGTTAAATTTTCGACTCTCAACCAATCATAAGGAATATGACTATGGCAGAAGCCTATATTGTTGATGCGGTTCGCACCGCGGGAGGCCGTCGTGGCGGCCGTTTGGCGGGCGTACATCCGGTTGATCTCGGCGCCGCTACGCTGAATGCGATTGCCGATCGCAATGACTTTGATGCCAGTGCCATCGAGGATGTGATCACCGGCTGTGTTTCGCAGGGCGGCGAACAGAGCGGCGATGTCGGTCGCAACGCGGTGCTCGCGTCCAATCTGCCCGACAGCATTCCCTCGGTTTCGATCGACCGGCAATGCGGCTCTTCGCAGCAGGCAATCCAGTTCGCGGCGCAGGGCGTGATGTCCGGCACCCAGGACATGGTTCTGGCGCATGGTATCGAAAGCATGAGCCGCGTGCCGATGGGTTCGACCTTCAAACTGTTCAAGGATGCCGGTCTTGGCACCAATATGTCGGAAGGGCTCAAGGCGGCCTATCCCGGCATCCAGTTCAGCCAGTTCATGGGCGCGGAAATGCTGGTGAAGAAGCACGGCTTCACTCGCCAGGATCTCGACGAATTTGCGCTGGAAAGCCACCAGAAGGCCATCAAGGCAGTCGAATCGGGCGCGTTTGACAATGAAATTGTCCCGATCGAAATCGAAACCGCCGAAGGCAAGGAACAGCACAAGGTCGATGAAGGCATCCGCTTTGACGCGACGATGGAAAGCATCGGCGCGGTCAAGCTGCTGCAAGAAGGCGGCGCGATCACCGCTGCCAACGCCAGCCAGATTTGCGACGGTTCCAGCGCGGTTCTGGTCTGCTCGGAGCAGGCGCTCAAAGATCACGGCCTGACCCCGCGCGCGCGGATCGTCAATCTGACGGTCACCGCAGGCGACCCGGTGATCATGCTGGAAGAGCCCCTGTTCGCAACCGACCGCGCCTTGCAGCGCGCCGGCATGAAGATCGGCGATATCGATCTTTATGAAGTGAACGAGGCTTTCGCTCCTGTGCCGCTCGCCTGGCTGAAGCATGTCGGTGCCGACCGCGACAAGATCAACGTCAATGGCGGCGCGATTGCTCTCGGCCACCCGCTCGGTGCTTCCGGCACCAAGCTGATGGCGACCCTGCTCAACGCCATGGAAGCGCGCGGCTCCAAATATGGTCTGCAGACCATGTGCGAAGGCGGCGGCCAGGCCAATGTGACGATCATCGAGCGTCTCGGTTAAGGGCTGCTATATTAATTATCCGTTAGCGCTGGGCTTGTCGAAGGGCGCCTCTCGTCGATAGGCGTGGTTCGACAGGCTCACCACTAACGGTCAAAAAAGAAAGAGAATAACATGGAACTCAGCAACAATATTTCAGCCGTCATTACCGGCGGCGCCTCGGGCCTCGGCGCGGCAACCGCTCGCCGGCTCGCCGCCAAGGGCGTCAAGGTTGCCCTGTTTGACCTCAACGAGGAAAAAGGCGAAGCGCTGGCCAGCGAACTGGGCGGTGTGTTCTGCAAGGTCAATGTTACCGATGATGACAGCGTCGACGCCGGCTTTGAAAAGGCTCGCGCTGCCAATGGCCAGGAACGGATTCTGGTTAATTGCGCCGGTATCGGCAATGCGATCAAGACCGCCAGCCGGTCCAAGGAAGATGGCTCGATCAAGCATTTCCCGCTCGATGCCTTCAACTTCGTGATCCAGGTCAATCTGGTCGGCACCTTCCGCTGCATCGCCAAGTCGGCGGCAGGCATGATGACGCTCGATCCGATGGAAGACGGTGATCGCGGCGCGATGGTCAACACCGCATCGGTGGCGGCCGAAGACGGCCAGATCGGTCAGGCCGCCTATTCCGCATCCAAGGGCGGTGTGGTCGGCATGACCCTGCCGATCGCTCGCGACCTGTCCCGCGAAGGCATTCGCGTCAACACCATCCTGCCGGGCATTTTCGATACGCCGCTGCTCGCCGGTGCGCCGCAAAATGTGCGGGACGCGCTCGGCGCGATGGTCCCGCATCCGCCGCGGCTCGGCCAGCCGGACGAATATGCCGCGCTCGCGATGTGCATGATCGAGACGCAATATTTCAACGGCGAGGATGTCCGGCTCGACGGCGGCATCAGGATGGCGCCTCGCTAAAAAAACGAAGCATAAGGGGCTGCGAGACACTCGCGGCCCTTTTTGTATCCCCAGGAGACCAGCATGACCGAATATAGCCAGATCCTTTATGATGTTGCCGACCAGATCGCGACGATCACGATCAACCGGCCGCACAAGATGAACGCTTTCACCGTAACGATGATCCGGGAAATGACCGATGCCTTCGACCGCATCGATGCCGATGATGATGTGCGGGCGGTGGTAGTCACCGGATCCGGCGACCGCGCCTTTTGCGCCGGGGCAGACCTCACGCCGGAGGATGGCAACAAGCCCTTTGCCAGCGCCGAGCCAGTCGAGGATTATTCCGACCCGCGGGTCCGCGATGGCGGCGGGCTTCTGGTTCTGCGCATCTATCAGTGCCTGAAGCCGGTCATCGGTGCGATTAACGGCGCTGCGGTCGGAGTCGGCGCGACGATGCTGCTGCCGATGGACATGCGCCTCGCCAGCGAGACGGCGCGGTTCGGCTATGTCTTCGCCCGGCGCGGTATCGCGCCGGACGGCGCGGCCAGCTGGTTCCTGCCCAATCTGGTCGGCCGGGCGCAGGCGCTGGAATGGTGCCTGACCGGCCGGGTGTTCGACGCCAAGGAAGCGCTCAAGGGCGGTCTGGTCCGCTCGCTGCACAAGCCGGAAGATTTGCTGCCCGCTGCCTATGCGCTGGCGCGCGAGATTGCCGACAATACGGCGCCGGTATCGGTGGCCGTTACTCGGCAGATGCTATGGCAATTGCCTGCTGCTGATCATCCGATGGAAGCGCATAAAGTCGACAGCCGGATCATCTATAATCGGGCGAAATCCGCCGATGCGAAAGAGGGGATTGCAAGCTTTCTGGAGAAGCGTAGCCCCAGCTATCCCGACAAAGTGTCCAGCGACTTGCCAGACAGCTTTCCATGGTGGACAGAACCTGTTTATAAGTGACAAAATTGTGACGTGGTGCACGAGGGGGATGACAGATGGGCGTCGACAAATTGGCTACGAGAGATAATGAGGCGGGCGCGCGCGACAAGCTGATCGAGACGGCCAGTCAGATCATGCGCGAAGGCGACACCATCGATATTTCCTTCAGTGAACTTTCGGTGCGCTCCGGGCTCAACAGCGCACTGGTCAAATATTATTTCGGCAACAAGGACGGTCTGCTCGAGGCGATCCTCGAACGCGATATGGACAATATCCTGGTTCAGGTCGGCCTGCTGATCAAGAAGGACTGGCCGCCAGAAGACAAGCTGCGCCATCATATCGGTGCGGTGATCGATATCTATTACGAATTTCCCTATCTCAACCGACTGACCATGCGCCTGATCCGCGAACTGCCGCCGGAAGGGGCGCGCAAGATCGCCGACAAATATCTGAAGCCGCTGTCCGGCGCCTACAAGATATTCGTCGGCGAGGGCATCAAGTCGGGCGTGTTTCGCGAAGTCGATCCCGATCTTTTCTATTCCGCCGTCACCGGCGCGGCCGACCGTTTCTTCACCGGCAAGCTGGTGTGGAAATATTGCTATGGCCGCGACGATTTCGACGAACGCATGCGCGATGCCTATCGCGAGCAGACGGTCGACCTGATCATGGCGGGGATTTTGAAGTAGGAGCGGTTACTCCGCCGCTTCGCCTTCCGGTTCCAGCTTGTCCTGCGTGCGCAGTTCGAAGTCGCTGGCATCATGCCGTTCACGCAACTGGCCTTCGAGGTCACCCCAGGCGCGGTTGACCATCTTGCCGCGCTGTACCGCCGGGCGCTCGCCGATCATATCGGTCCAGCGGTTCATATGCTTGTAGGACGCGGTGTCGAGAAATTCGGCGGCTTCATAGACGAGATTCTGGACCAGAGCGCCATACCAGGGCCAGATCGCGATATCGGCGATGCTATATTCGTCGCCTGCCATATATTCATTGTCGGCAAGATGGCGGTCGAGCACGTCGAGCTGGCGCTTCACCTCCATCGCGAAGCGGTCGATGCAATATTCGATCTTGACCGGCGCATAGGCATAGAAATGGCCAAAGCCGCCGCCGAGATAGGGCGCGCTGCCCATCTGCCAGAACAGCCAGTTCAGCGCTTCGGTGCGCTTGTTATGGTCGGCGGGCAGCAATGCGCCAAATTTCTCGGCGAGATAGAGTAGGATCGAACCGGATTCGAACAGGCGGGTCGGCTTGTCGGTGCTGTGATCCATCAGCGCCGGGATCTTGCTGTTGGGATTGATGTCGACAAAGCCGCTGCCGAACTGGTCGCCATCGCGGATATTGATCAGATAGGCATCATATTCCGCGCCCTTGTGGCCGAGCGCGAGGAGTTCCTCGAGCATCACCGTCACCTTCACGCCATTGGGCGTGGCCATCGAATAGAGCTGCAGCGGATGCTTGCCGACCGGCAGTTCCACATCCTTGGTCGGGCCAGCAACCGGCCGGTTGATATTGGCGAACTGGCCGCCATTTTCCTTGTCCCATTTCCAGACTTTGGGAGGGGTATAGTCGGGCAGATCTGCGGCCATGGGATGATTCCTTTTTTCGGTTCGGACGACTGGTAACATTTGCAATCGACAGGATCACGCAAGTTTTTCTGCGTCCCGTGCAAGCGGATTTATAAGCGCCCTTTTTTGGCGGTGACCCATGGCCGTCAAAGCTGATGGGTTCCCGCAATGATCTTGTCAGGTCGGGGAAACCCCATCGATGAGCGCCTAGTTCATTTCCGCAAAGGTCTTGTCCTTGTCGACGCGCACATCCTGCGGCAGGCCGAGGACGCGTTCGGCGATGATATTCTTCAGAATTTCATCGGTCCCGCCTGCGATGCGCAATCCCGGCGCCCAGAGAAAGCTTTCCTGGAAGACCGCATCGGACGGGGCCTCGTCCTTGTCGACGATCAGGCCGAAATGGTCCTGCATCTCGATTGCGCTGTTGCAGATATCCTGCAGATGATTGGCGTTGATGATCTTGCCGATCGAATTTTCCGGCCCGGGCGTCTCGCCGCGCGACAGGGCGGTCTGGGTGCGGAACTTGGTCAGCTTGTAGCCCTGCGCTGCCACATACCAGTCGGCCAATTTGTCACGGAACGCCTGGTTGGACAGGGTGCCGGCGGAGCGGGCATAGTCCATGATTTCCTTCCAGTCGGGACCGGGAGAGCCGCCCACTGCCAGCCGTTCGTTCATCAAGGTGACCAGCGCCACCTTCCAGCCCATGCCGGGCTCGCCCAGCCGGTCCTTGTCGGCAATGCGGACATCGGTGAAATAGACTTCATTGAACTCGCTGCCGCCGGAAGCCTGATGGATCGGCCGCACGTCGACGCCCGGCTGCTTCATGTCGACGATGAACATGGTCAGGCCCTTGTGCTTGGGCACATTGGGATCGGTGCGGACCAGCAATATGCCAAAGTCGGAATAATGGGCACCCGACGTCCAGACTTTCTGGCCGTTTATCACCCATTCGTCGCCATCTTTGACCGCCTTGGTCTTGAGACCGGCAACATCCGATCCCGCGGCCGGTTCGGAGAACAGCTGGCACCAGATTTCCTCGCCCTTCAGCGCCTTCTGGACATAGCGCTGCTTGTGCTCGTCCGAGCCGAAGGCGATGACGGTCGGAATGCACATGCCGAGGCCGATCGCGAAGGGGCCGGTCGGGGCGTCAAATTTCGCCTCTTCCTGGCCCCAGATCACCTGCTGCATCACGGTGCCGCCGCGGCCGCCCATTTCCTTGGGCCAGGTAATCTGCGCAAAGCCGCCCTCGGCCTTGGTCTTCTGCCAGGCCTTGGCGCGAGCGAGAAAATCTTCCCGGTTGCCGGAGCGCAAGGCACCGGGCGTCTTGGGCTTCAGATGCTGCGAGAGAAAGGCGCGCGCCTCGGCGCGGAATTCGGCTTCTTCGGGGGTGTCGTTGAAATCCATCTTTATGACCTTCCTTCAAACTTGTCGGAAACTTCCGTTCGTGCTGAGCTTGTCGAAGCACGAGTGCGCAGGCCCCACTGCCCTTCGAGAGGCTCAGGGCGAACGGCACTCTTGGCCTGAGCTTCAATCATTCTTCGCCTCCAGCGCGCTGACCAGCTTTTCCTTCCAGACCGCCGGGCTGCCGGCCTGGACGGCGAGCAGTTTGGCGCGGCGGTAGAAGAGATGGCAGTCGACTTCCCAGGTGAAGCCCATGCCGCCATGGGTCTGGATATTTTCCTTGGACGCGAACCAGAAGGCTTCGGAGGCCGCGACCCGGGCCGCTGCGGCTGCCTCGGGCAGTTCTGCCGCATTGCTCGACAACGCCCAGGCGCCATAATAAGCGTTGGAGCGGGCGACCTCGTTCTTCACATACATGTCGGCGAGCTTGTGCTTGATCGCCTGATAGCCGCCGATCGCGCGACCGAAGGCCTGGCGTTCCTTGGCATATTCGGTGGCCATTTCGAGACAGCGCGAGGCACCGCCCAATTGTTCGAAGGCGATCAGCACCGCGGCCCGGTCGTTGATCTGGTCGAGCAGCGGCATGCCGTTGCCTGCTTCGCCGAGCAGCTGGGCCGACGCGCCGTCAAAGCTGATCGCGGCGTGGCTGCGGGTCGGCTCCAGCGTCTTGATCGGCTTGCGGGTCACGCCGCTCTGGTTGAGATCGACGATGACCAGGCTGGCACCGCTGCCATCTTTCGCCAGCACGATCGCGTGGGTCGCGATATCGCCGTCGGTGACCGGGATTTTCCTGCCGGAAAGCGTGCCGTCCTTCAGCCGCGTGGCAATCGTGCCGGTGGCGATTTCGCCCGGGCCTTCGCTGACCGCGATGCAGCCGATCAGGCTGCCATCGGCGATCTTGGGCAGCATCGCCTGTTTCTGCTCTTCGCTGCCCGCCAGCTTCAGCGCCTCGGCGAAGAAATAGGCGGAAGAGCCGAACGGCACCGGCGCCAGCGTCCGGCCCAGTTCCTCCGCGATCACGCACAGTTCGAGCATGCCGAGACCAAGCCCGCCATATTCCTCCGGAATGGCGGCGCCGAGCCAGCCCATGTCGATGATCTTCTGCCAGACGCCTTCATTGTGGCTCTTGCTGTCGTCGTCCAGCACTTCGCGGACATGGGCCATGGTGCACTGGGCTTCCAGAAACTTGCGCGCCTCGTCGCGGAGAAATTTCTGGTCGTCGGAGAAGTCAAAATTCATCGAGTGGCTCCTGTCCTGCTTTTTTCTTGTTTCTTATGCGTCGTTGGCGGGCATGCCGATCGCGCCGCGGATCTCGTCATTGTCGGCACCCAGCGTGGGCGGGTCGGCATAGATGTTGGCGGGGCTGGCCGAATAATGGATCGGATGCTTGATCGTCCGATATTTGCCCATTTTTTCGCCTTCCCGTTCCTGCCAGAAGCCGACCTGCTCGAGATGCGGATCGTGCAGAACATCGGCAATCTTGTTGTAGCGCATCGCCGGGATATTATGCTTGTCGAGCAGCGGCAGCCACTCGTCGGTGGTCTTGGTCGAGGCGATTTCCTCGATCAGCGCGTAGAGCTCGGTGATATTCTTGGTGCGTTCCTTGTAGGTGGCAAAACGGGGTTCCTGGAAGACGCCGGGCTTGCCGCCCAGTTCGAAGAATTTCTCCCACTGCGCGTCGCTGTAGGGGACCAGGCCGATATAGCCGTCCTTGGTCGGATAGGGTTTGCGGTTGGCGTTGATCGATCTGGTATAGGCGAGCCTGCCGTTGCCGGGAATGAAGGTCTCGCCCCACAGATTCTCGACCATGTTGAACCAGGTGAAGGCCTCGAACATCGGTACCTGAACAAATTGTCCCTCGCCGGTCTTTTCCTTGTGGTACATGGCGGCGAGCGTCGCGTTGACCGCGAACAGGCCGATCGTCTTGTCGGCGACCAGCGACGGCATATAGAGCGGCCGCCCGCTGTCGCCGCGCATTTCGAACAGGCTGGCAAAGCCGGAGGCGCACTGGATCAGGTCGTCATAGGCCTGCCGCTTTTCATATTCCCCGCCCTGGCCAAAGCCGGCGCAATGGACATAGACGATGCCCGGATTGACCGCCTTGACGCTTTCATAATCCAGCCCCAGCCGTTCCATCCCGGCCAGCCGGACATTGTGGAAGAATACATCGGCATGTTTCAGCAATTCGAGAATGACCGCCTTGTCGTCGGCATCCTTGCCGTTGAGCGTGATCGATTTCTTGTTGCGGTTGAGCGAGGAAAAAATCGGGCCGAGATCGCCGGTCGGACTGTCCCCGGCGTGGCGCATCATGTCGCCGGCGAATTTGCCCTCGCCATTTTCGATCTTGATTACGTCGGCGCCCATATCGGCGAAGTTGAGAGTGGCAAAAGGTCCCAGCACAACGGTCGACATGTCGACGATCTTCAATCCCTTCAATGGACCCGTTGGTTCCGTGTCCCATTTCAGCTCTGGCCATCCGCTCATTCAAAAGTCCTCAAATTATTAGGTGCATAGATTTGCCTCTCTGTTATCAGTTTTAATCGATTGATGAACTGTTTATTTTGAGGGAATTAACAATGGCTTTGGCAGATCCCAGGGCGCCGGTGCTGGTCGGCGTCGGCGAAGCGAGCGGACAAAAACTGAAAGAATCGCAGGGTCTTGAATGGCCCTCGACGGTCGATCTGGCGGCGGCCGCGATTCAGCAGGCGCTGGCCGACAGCGGCGCGGGAGAGAAGCTGGCGGCGTCGATTGACTGCCTGCTGTCGATTCGCCTGTTTCATGACAGCGGCCTGCCGCACGACTTCGGTTCGCCGGAAAATCATCCCGAGGCGGTGGCCACCGCGGCCGGTCTCGACCCCGCGACTCTGCTTTATGGCGATGTCGGCGGCCAGAGCCCGCAAAAGCATCTCAACAAGCTCGCCTGCCAGGTCCATGCCGGAAAGTACAAGGCGGTTATCCTGTCGAGCGCGGAGAATATGGGGACCGTCAAGCGGGCCCGGCGGAGCGGTCACGACCTCGACTGGAGCCAGCCGGCAACCCGCGAGATGACCGATCTGATTACCAGTGAAGACAAGATGCTGACCGCCTATGAATGGCGGCAGGGCATTATCAATATGCCGATGGCCTATGGCATTGTCGAAAACGCCCGGCGGGCGCGGCTGGGAATGAATCGCGTCAGCTATGCGCAGAGCATGGCCGAGCTGTGGGAAGCTTTTGCCGGCGTGTCGCTGACTCGCGAACATGCGCAATTTGCACGGCAATGGACAGCGGCGGAATTGCTGTCCGACGAACATGGCAATTACCGGCTCAACGATCCCTATCGCCGCTGGATGGTGGCGCAGGATGCGGTCGAGCTGGGCGCGGCGGTGATCCTGACCACGGCGGGCCACGCCGCCGAACTGGGCATAGCCGAAGAGAAGATGATCTATCTGCACAGCGGCGCCGACGCCAGCGTGCCGCTGATGAGCCAGCAGGACGATCTGTCGATCTCGCCGGCGATGCAAGTGGCCTTTCCCAAGGCACTGGAACTGGCGGAACTGGATGCGACGGACCTCGGGCCGATCGATATCTACAGCTGTTTCCCGGTCGCGGTATCGCTGGCTATGGATGCGCTCGGTTCGCCCGACCGGCCGCTGTCCTCCTACACGCTGACCGGCGGGCTCAGCTTCTTTGGCGGACCGGGCAACAGTTACAGCGCCCACGGCATGGTCGCGCTGGTCCAGGCGTTGCGCAAGGACGGCAGCAAGCCGGGCATGATCTCGGCCAATGGCGGGGTGATCAACAAGGAATCGGTCGGCATCTATGCCGCGCAGCCGGTCGCCGGCGGCTGGTCACCCGAGCGGATTGCCGAACCGGTGCGGATTGCCAAGCCGGACCATGTGAAGGAAAATCATTTCTTCAACGGCAAGGCGGTGATCAAAAGCTATGCCATGCCTTATGGCAAGGCCAGCCGCGGTGCGGCCAGCCTCTGGCTGGAGGATGAGCAGGGCCTGCCGGCGATCGGCGTGCTGCCCGATGCGCCCGAGGATACCGACCTGATCGGCCTGACCGTGGATGTGCTATCCGCCGATGACCGGAATATGGCGAAACTTAGCGGATGATCTGCATGTCCAGCAGCTCGACCGTCGGCGTGCAATAGCCGTCGCGGCAGGGCTCGGTCCGCGAGAGATCGGTCGACAGATATTTGCTGTTGTTGTCCGCAAAGATCGTGGCGACCGCCTTGCGCGTGCCGTCGGCAGCGACCGGCTGCTGCAGCGCCAGGCGGATCGCGGCGACCAGATTGATGCCGCTGGAAATGCCGACGCCGAGGCCAAATTCCTGGCCCAGCTTCTGCGCCATCAGGATTGCGTCGCCGTCGTGCACGCCGATCACGCTGTCCAGTTCGGACAGGTTGAGAATCTCCGGGATGAACTCGTCCGACAGGCCCTGCACCCGGTGCCGGCCGCATTTGTGGCCGACCGAAAGGGTTGGGGATTCGACCGGCTCGACCGGATGCACGGCGATGCTGGCGTCGCGGCCCTTGAGATAGCGACCCATACCCATCACCGTACCGCCGGTGCCGACGCCAGCGACAAAGCCGCCGAGCGTGCCGCCGTCCGCTGCCACCTGCTGCCACAATTCGGGGCCGGTGCCCTCGGCATGTTCGTCGGCATTGACCGGGTTGGAGAATTGCCGCGGCATATAGGCGCCCTGTTCGCCCAGCTCCTCGACCGCGGCCAGACAGCCCAGAAAGCCGCCCTGCTCGCGCGAGACCAGGCGGGTGTCGGCGCCATAGATATCCAGCATCGCGCGCCGTTCGGCGCTGACCCAGTCGGGCATGAAGATGGTGACGGGATGGCCAAGCGCGCAGCCGATTGCGGCAAAGGAAATGCCGCTGTTGCCGCTGGTCGCCTCGACAATGGTCTGGCCGGGCAGCAGCTCGCCGCGCCCTATTGCATCCTGCAGGATCGCCAGCGCCATCCGGTCCTTGATGCTGCCGGACAGGTTGTACATTTCCGCCTTGGCATAGACGGTGACTTCCTGCCCCTCGCAGCGCGCCAGGATCCGGATCAGGGGCGTATTGCCGATCAGCGCCGACAGCGACTGCAGCTTGTCTTTTCCCGCGCGCCCTACAGAATCCAGCATGATATTTTCCCTTGTGCTCATATGCGGGGGCTTATAGCTGGCGCGCGGAGGGAAGTCCTTGCCGTTATTTGGCTGTTTTGCTCTATAAATGTGATAATATTCTATATATTGCCGATAAGGCGGAAAATATTCACGATGTTGATCGCAAATATTCTGAAAGCCTTCGGTCGGTGATGCCAGCCTGTCGCTGGAAAATCTCGCGGCGCGGCTCAGCCTCTCGACCAATGCCTGCTGGCGGCAGATGGAGGCGGACGGGATCATCGCCCGCCGGGTGGCGATCGTCGAGCCGGAAGCGGTCGGTTTCGGCATGACCGTCTTTGTCGCGGTGCGTACCAGTGACCATAGCGACAAATGGCTGGTAAAATTCGCGCGTGCCGCCTCGGCGGTCGAGGAGGTGGTCGAGCTCTACCGGATGGCGGGCGAGGTCGACGATCTGCTCAAGCTGCTGGTCCGCGACGTCGCCGACTATGACCGGGTGTACAAGAAACGGATCAAGGCGGTGCCGCTGTCGGATGTGTCGGCGAGCTTTGCGATGGAGCGGATCAAATATGAGACGGCGGTGCCGGTTTGAATGATCTACGCGCTACGTGAGGGCTAAAAGCTTGTATCATATCAAGCAAAGAAGGGAACATAGCGGATACGATTGCAGTGGGTCGGGTTGCCTCTTCTTGCGTATCGTCAGATTTCACAATCTGTCGATGACTGACGCTTGTAATCTTTAAGGAAGCCCTGTGGACCAAAGGCAATTCGGATCAATGGTCCTCTAGAGGTATGGATCACTCGATAGAAATGATCTTCTGATCTACGGAAATCGAATTCACCATCAGCTGTCTGTGCTAAGACGGGCATCACTAGGATCATGCCAACTTTCCTTTGCTGATAAGAAAACGGGATGTTTTCAGCTAGGTGCTCAATTGACACTCCATTGGCAGCCACGTTGAGAAACGGTGCATTAGGTGCGGTGTAGCAACCAAGAATGGGGGCTGGATCAACTGGTTCAGGTTCATCAAACTCCATGCAACCAGCCAAAAAGAGTGTGGCAATTAGCGGGCAAGAAATGGTGGGAATCACAATCTAACGACCCCCATCAAACCGCCACAACCTCCTGCCGGATCGCGCCAAAGATCGAATGGCCATCCGCATCCAGCATCTGGATCTTCACCGTATCGCCCGCACTCATGAAGGGCGTCTTAGCCTCGCCGCTGTTGATCGTCTCGATCATCCGGATTTCGGCGATGCAGCTGTAGCCGAGGCCACCTTCGCTGACCGGCTTGCCGGGGTCGCCGTCGGGACCCTGGTTGGAGACGGTGCCGGAGCCGATGATCGTGCCGGCGCACAAGGGCCGGGTCTTGGCGGCATGGGCGACCAGGTCGGCGAGGCTGAAGGTCGCGTCCTTGCCGGCATTGGCGCGGCCAAAGGGCTCGCGGTTATAGTCGACCTGCAGCGGCAGGTGGATCACCGAGCCCTGCCACGCGTCGCCCAGCTCGTCCGGGGTGACGCAGACCGGGGAGAAGGCGGAGGGCGGCTTGGACTGGAAGAAGCCGAAGCCCTTGGCCAGTTCGCCGGGGATCAGGCCGCGCAGCGACACGTCGTTGCACAGCATCACCAGCTTGATATGGTCGGCGGCTTCGTCGCTGCTGACGCCCCGCGGCACATCGTCGGTGATCACAGCAATCTCGCCTTCCATGTCGCAGCCCCATTTCGGATCGCCGAGCGGAATATCGTCGCGAGGGCCAAGAAAGGCATCGCTGCCGCCCTGGTACATCAGGGGATCGGAATAGAAACTCTCCGGCACCTCGGCGCCGCGTGCCTTGCGAACCAGTTCGACATGATTGATATAGGCGCTGCCGTCGGCCCACTGATAAGCGCGGGGCAGCGGCGATTCGGCGAGCCGCTCGTGAAAGCGCTCGCACGGCACCGTTTCATGCTCGACATCCCGGTAGAGCGCTTCCAGCTTCGGTGCGCAATTCTCCCAGTCGTCGAGCGCCGCCTGTAGGGTCGGGGCGATATTGCTCGCCTCGCAGCAGCGGGTCAGGTCCTTGGAGACCACGACCAGGCGGCCGTCGCGGGTGTCGTTCTTCAGGGTGGCGAGTTTCATATGCTTTCCTTCATCATGGCCTGTGCCCCCGCGAAGGCGGGGGCCCATCTCCGGCCATTGCCTCTGGCCGAACCTTCAGGAGATGGGCTCCTGCCTACGCAGGAGCACCGCTTTGTTCAATGGCAAGTTTTACCAGCCAGTTTCAATATTCCGCGCGGGCCTTCTCGTGCAGCCAGGCGGCATGTTGCGGCGCCTTCTTGGTGCGGCTCCATTCCTCGAGCATCTCGGGAGCAACGCGGCGCAGTTCAGCCATTTCTTCTTCGGTGCCGATATCGCACGCCAGTTCCAGCCGGTGGCCGTTGGGATCGAAGAAATAGATCGACTTGAAAATGCCGTGATGGGTGGGGCCGATGACTTCCAGCCCTTCGGCTTCGGCATTGGCCTTGGCCGCCATCAGGTCGTCGAGCGTATTCACCTTGAAGGCGATATGCTGCACCCAGGCCGGAGTATTCTGGTCACGGTCCATGTCTGGCTGCTCGGGCAGTTCGAAAAAGGCGAGGATATTGCCGCCGCCGGCATCGAGAAAGATATGCATATAGGGGTCATATTCCCCGGTCGACGGCACTTCATTCTCGGCAAAGGCGAGCTGGAAATCCATGCCCATCACGCGCTTGTAGAAATCAACCGTCTCTTTCGCATCCTTGCAGCGATAGGCGACATGGTGGACGCCATTGATCTTTGGTGCAACCATCAGGCAGGCTCCTTCACATTGAGAACACCGCGCGCAACCTGGTCGCGTTCGATGCTTTCGAACAGCGCCTTGAAATTGCCCTCGCCGAATCCGTCATCGCCCTTGCGCTGAATGAATTCGAAGAACACGGGGCCAACCTGCGCCTCGGCAAAAATCTGCAGCAGCAGGCGCGGCTGGCCACCCTCGGTGCTGCCGTCGAGCAGTATGCCCCGGGTCTGCAGATCCTCGACATTTTCGCCATGGCCGGGCAGGCGGCCGTCGAGCATTTCATAATAGGTTGCCGGCGGCGCGGTCATGAACGGTACGCCGAGCTTTTTCAGGCGGTCCCAGCAGCTGACCAGATCGTCGCAGATCAGCGCGATATGCTGGATGCCCTCGCCGTTGAACTCGCGCAAAAATTCCTCGATCTGGCCCTTGCCGCCTTCGCCTTCCTCGTTCAGCGGAATCCGGATCTTGCCGTCGGGCGCGGTCAGCGCCTTGGAGGTCAGTCCGGTATATTCGCCCTTGATGTCGAAGAAGCGGATTTCGCGGAAGTTGAACAGGGTCTCGTAATAGTCGGCCCAATATTTCATCCGGCCACCGTAGACATTGTGGGTCAGATGATCGATCGTATGGAAGCCGGCCCCGACCGGATGGCGGTCCGCGCCCGGCAGATATTCGAAATCGATATCATAGATCGACAGATTTTCCTCGCGCTCGCCGCCCTCATAACGGTCGACCAGATAGAGGATCGCGCCGCCGATGCCGCGGATCGCCGGGATATGCAGTTCCATCGGCCCGGTTTCGACATGCACGGGCTCGGCGCCCTTTTCGAGCAGCCAGGCATAGGCCTGGCGCGCGTCCCTGACCCGGAAGGCCATGCCGCAGGCGGAGGGGCCATGCTCGCGGGCAAAATACCAGGCCGCGGACTTGGGTTCATAATTGATGATCAGGTTGATGCCGCCCTGCCGCCACAGATGCACGTCCTTGGACCGGTGCTGGGCGATTCGGCTGAAGCCCATGACCTCGAACACCGGTTCCAGCACGCCCTTTTCCGGCGCGCAAAATTCGACAAATTCAAAGCCGTCCAGGCCCACGGGATTTTCAAACAGATCAGCCACAAGATTTCCTCAAAAGATAGGGATGCGCCAAAGCGCAATATAGTTGCAAATGATACTATAGGGAAATTGCGCAGGATATGCAAGGAAATAGCCGCCCACCCGTCGATTTTAAGCAAGGCAGGGGGCGCCGGGAGAGAGAGAGGATGACGATGCAGAAACGCCACCAGCTGGCACTCATGGCCTTTATGGCCATTTTCATCTGCTATATGGACCGGGTCGCGATCTCGGTCGCAATCATTCCGATGGTCGAAACCTATGGCTGGGATCTGTCCACCCAGGGTCTGGTGCTGTCGAGTTTCTTCATCGGCTATCTGCTGACCCAGGTGGTCGGCGGCAAGCTGGCCGATCATTATGGCGGCAAGGTGGTGCTCGGTTTCGGGGTGTTGATCTGGTCGCTGTTCACGCTGGTCGCGCCGCCCGCTGCGGCGCTCGGCATCACGGCGCTGGTTGTCGCGCGAATCCTGATGGGAATGGGCGAAGCAGTAACCTTTCCGGCCATTTACGCGCTCTATACCCGCTGGATACCGGTCAGGGAACGGTCGCGTTCGGCCGGCTTTTCCAACAGCGGCATCCCGCTCGGTACCGTGTTTGCGCTGCTCGCAACGCCAGCAATTGTCGCTGCCTGGGGCTGGGAATGGGTATTCTACCTGTTTGGCAGCATCGGTTTTGTCTGGTGTGCTGTCTGGTATTTTCTCATTGCTCCCACTCCGCGCCAGCAAGCCAGAATCAGCCAGGCCGAGCTGGACCTGATCGCAGCCGGCACCATTGCCGACGGAGCTGCGGTAGCGACGCCCTGGCGCGCGCTGATGACCAATATGCCGGTCTGGGCCGTGATCGTCGCCCATTTTTGCAGCAACTGGTGGTTCTATGTTCTGCTGGCGTGGCTGCCGACCTTTATCACCAGGGGGTTGGGCGTGGATTATGCCTCTGTGGGCTATTTCGCGATGATGCCGCATATCGCCCTGTTTCTCTGTATCAACCTGTCCGGGTTCATCGCTGACCGGCTGATCGATCGGGGCATGACCATTACACGGGTGCGCAAGCTGATGATGCTGATCGGCTTTGGCGGCATCGTCATCGCGCTGCTGCTGGTCGGAGAGACGAACGATGCGGTCACGGCGATCATCATCATGACCGTCGGCAGTGCCCTTGGCGCGTTTTCAGTCAGCGGCTTTTTTGTCAATCATATGGACATTGCGCCGGAACATGCCGGCACCTTGATGGGGATCACCAACACGGCGGGCACCATTCCCGGCATCATCGGGGTACTGATCAGCGGGTGGATATTGGAAGCGACCGGATCATGGGCGCTGGTTTTCCAGGTGTCGGCAGCGGTGGCGGCCTTTGGTATGGTCTTCTATCTCACCTTCGGCAGCGGAGAGCGCCAGTTCGAGACCGCACCGGCCTAGTGAAAATCCCGCGACTTCGGTAATATCCGGACATTGCGGGGGTGGCCGTGGCGCGGATAGGCAGGGCGCGGCAGGGCGGCTTCCTGCTCGGCCCGGGCCGCCCGCCGGTCCTCGTTGCGATAGACCGGGCGGTTGACCTCGTCGGCGCGGGCCATCGGCATATCGGGGCTCTGGTGAATGGTGATTTCGTCGAGCATGAACGTATAATCCTCAACTCTTGTGGTCATCAGATGGGTCACGCCCTCGACGCTGCGCTGGACCTCGCCGGTGGCGAGCATCAGCCGTGCCGCCATCACCGGGCGGCGCATCTTCTCGAACCGGCTGGCCCAGAGCAAAAGGTTGGACACGCCGCTTTCGTCCTCCAGCGTGATGAACACCGCATTGCCCTTGCCCGGCCGCTGGCGGATCAGCACGACGCCGGCGACCTTTGCCTGTGAGCCGTTCCTGGCGGTGGCCAGCTCGGCGCAGCTGAGCACGTCCATGGCCCGGAAGCGCTCGCGCAGGAATTGCATGGGATGGCCCTTGAGCGACAGGCGGATGCTCTGATAGTCGGCGACGACATGCTCGCCGCTGGTCATCGCGGGCAGGTGCGCGTCCTGTTCCAGCCCCAGTTCCTTCGCCTGCGCCGCCTCGAACAGCGGCAAGGTATTGACCGGTGTCCGGCGCACTTCCCACAAGGCCTGGCGCCGGTCGAGGCCCAGCGACCGGCAGGCATCGGCATCGGCAAGCAGGCGCAGCGCACGAGCGGGGAGACCGGCCTTGTGGGCCAGTTCCTCGATGGTCTTGAAGGGGCGCGCGGCGACAATCTGCTCGGCCCAGGCCTCACGGAACCCGTCGATCTGGCGCAGGCCGATGCGGAGGGAGACGTTCCCCTCCCGCTTGCGGGAGGGGCCAGGGGTGGGCTTGTCTGGTGTTTCGGACCCACCCCCAACCCCTCCCGCAAGCGGGAGGGGAGCGTTCCTCTCCACCCCGTTATCCCATCCACTGAAATTCACATCCGGTTCCAGCACCTCCACCCCATGTTCCCGCGCATCGCGGACAATCTGCGCCGGCGCATAAAAGCCCATCGGCTGCGAATTGAGCAAAGCCGCCGCGAACACCGCCGGGTGGTGGCACTTGATCCAGCTCGACACATAGACCAGCAGGGCAAAGCTGATCGCATGGCTTTCCGGAAAGCCGTAGCTGCCGAAGCCCTGAATCTGCTTGTAGCAGCGTTCGGCAAAATCTGCTTCATAGCCCTTGGCGGTCATGCCGCTGACCATCTTCTCGTGGAAATGATGGATCGTGCCGACATTGCGGAAGGTCGCCATCGCCCGGCGCAGCTTGTTGGCGTCGGCGGGCGAGAAATCGGCGGCGACGATCGCCAGCTTCATCGCCTGTTCCTGGAACAGGGGGACGCCAAAGGTCTTGCCGAGGATCGATTGCAGCTCATGGCGATCATGCGGCGGCTGGGGCGAGGGCAGGGTTATTTTCTCCACGCCCGAACGCCGCCGCAGATAGGGATGGACCATATCGCCCTCAATCGGGCCGGGCCGGACGATCGCCACCTGGATCACCAGATCATAAAATTCGCGCGGTTTCAGCCGTGGCAGCATGTTGATCTGCGCCCGGCTCTCGACCTGGAACACGCCGATACTGTCACCCTTGCACAGCATGTCATAGGTGAGGGGGTCCTCGTGTGGCACATTCTGCAGCGTCCATTTTTCCTCCCCGAAGCGCAGCTTTGGGGAGGTGGCGCGCCGAAGGCGTGACGGAGGGGCAATTGGTCGAGACGGTGGCCCCTCCACCAGGCTTCGCGCGGTCCCCCTCCCCAAAGCTGACGCTTCGGGGAGGATATTGATGCTCTCCATCAGGTCAAACGCCTTGCGGATGCAGGTCAGCATGCCGAGTGCCAGGATGTCGACCTTCATTAGGCCGAGCGTGTCGATATCGTCCTTGTCCCACTCGATGAAGGTGCGGTCGTCCATCGCCGCATGGTGGATCGGCACGGTCTCGTCGAGCCGGTCCTGGGTCAGCACGAAGCCGCCGACATGCTGCGACAGATGGCGGGGAAATTGCAGGATCTGGCCGACCAGATCGCCGAGCCGCCGGATTTCCGGATTGTCCGGGTCGAGCCCGGTCTCGGCAAAGCGCTTGTCCGGCTCCTTGCCGCCATGGCTGCCCCATACGGTGCTCGACAGGCGGCTGGTGATATCCTCCGACAGGCCAAGCGCCTTGCCGACCTCGCGGATCGCGCTGCGCGAGCGATAATGAACCACGGTGGCCGCAATCCCGGCGCGGTGGCGGCCATAGCGCTGGTAGATATATTGAATCACCTCCTCGCGCCGCTCATGCTCGAAATCGACATCGATATCCGGCGGCTCGCGGCGCTCTTCGGAGATGAAGCGCGAGAACAGCAGGTCATGCTCCATCGGGTCGGCCGAGGTGATGCCGAGCAGGTAGCAGACCGCGCTGTTTGCCGCCGATCCCCGCCCCTGGCAGAGGATCTTCTGGTCCTGGGCATATTTGACGATATCATGGACGGTCAGGAAATAGGGCGCATATTCCATCTTCTTGATCAGCCGCAATTCCTCCTCGACCTTGCTGCGCAATCGCTCCGGAAGACTGTCGCCATGGCGGGCATGGGCGGCGGACCAAGCGAGATGTTCCAGCCAGCCCTGCGGCGTCCAGCCCTCCGGCACGGGTTCCTCGGGATAATGATAGCTGAGCTCGTCGAGCGAAAAATCGATCCGGTCGAGCAATGTCTGCGTCTCGGCCAGCGCCTGCGGATGGTCCCGGAACAGCCGCGCCATTTCCTTCGGGGCCTTCAGATAACGCTCGGCATTGGCGGCGAGCAGGCGGCCAGCCCTGGCAATCGTGGTCTTTTCGGCGATACAGGTCAGAATATCGTGCAGCGGCCGCTGTTCCGGCGTCGCATAGAGTGGGTCATTGGTGGCGAGCAGGGGGATGCCACTTGTTCTCGAGAGGTCGTGCAGCCGAGCGAGATAACGCTTGTCCGGCCCGGAACGCGGCATGGTCGCGCCGATCCATATATGCGGGGTGAGGGAGAGGAGCTGCCGAATAATTTCCTCCCCGCGCGCAGCGGGGGGAGGGGGACCATCCGCAGGATGGTGGAGGGGTCGGTGCGTTTTAACGCTGGCCCCTCCACCATCAGCCGCCGCTGCGCTCTGGCTGACGGTCCCCCTCCCCGAAGCGGGTGCTTCGGGGAGGATGATCAAGGCCCAGTCCTCGCTGCACCATTCCAGCAAATCCGCCTCATACAGAAAACACGCCCCCTTCTCCGCCCGCAGATTGCCGGTCGACAGCAGCCGGGTCAGCCGCCCCCAGCCGCGCCGATTACGCGGATAGACGATGGTCTCCGGCGTCTCATCGGCAAAGACCAGCCGCGATCCGACGATCAGCCGGAAGTCCGGCAGCACCAGCCCCTCTTCCGCCGCATCCTCGCGCGCCCGGCGCAACGCCGCATGCGCCCGCACCACCCCGGCGACACTGTTGCGGTCGGCAATGCCGATCCCGGTCATCCCCAGCATCATCGCCTGCATCACCATGTCGGCGGGCGAGGAAGCGCCGCGCAGAAAGCTGTAATGGGTGGCGGCCGCGAGTTCGGCGAATTTCGTCATTGCGAGGAGCCGCCTCCGTTCGCCTCGAGCGAAGTCGAGAGGCTGCTGGTGTCTCGACTTCGCTCGACACGAACGGATTCAGGGCAACAGCTATTCTCCATCATGCAAACAGCCCATGCACATACCAGTCCGGATTCGCCTTCTCCTCACCGTAAAGCCCGTGCCGGAACAGCCAGTAGCGCCGGCCGCGGGCATCCTCGACCCGGTAATAGTCGCGGGTCAGGCCGCCATTGCCCCTTTGCTGCCCGTCCTTGCGCTGCCACCATTCCGAGGCGATCCGCTCCGGCCCTTCGTAGCGGATCACCTGATGCGCCTTGCGCCGCCAGGTGAAGCGGTGCGGCGGACCGTCGGGAACCTCGGCGATCACCTGCACCCGCTGCGGCGGGTCGAACATGTGCAGGGGGCGCAGCGGCGGATCGCCGGGAGGCTGCATCTGCCATGCCACCGGCGCGGGCGCGCTGAGCGCGGGCAGGGCGAGCAGGCCCTGTTCGGGGATATGGCTGTCGGCAGGAACAAATTTCTGCACCCGCTCGCGGCCCAGCCGTGTGCTGAGCTGACTGACCAGAGCGACCTCGTCCTCCTGCCGGTCCTCACCGCCCGCCAGCCGCAATTGCTGCGGTGCCAGGGGTTCCGTCGCGACGATGCTCAGCCGGATCAGATCATAGCCGAAGCCGGGGTTGAGCGGGTCGTTGAGCGCGTCGATCCGCTCGCGCAGCAGCCGCTGGAACAGCGCCGCATCGCGGGTCGGCGCGCCGGTTTCCAGGCCGAGCCGGGCGATATCGCCGTCGCAGCGGAACAACAGCATGCGGACCATGCGCGCACCCTGGCCGCGCTGGTTGAGCCGCTCGGCGGCTTCCGCAAACAGCTCCGACAGACATTCCAGAGCCGCATCGATATGGGTCAGCGGCTCGGCAAAGCGGCGCTCGGTAACGATATTGCCGACCCGTCGCAACGGATCGATCGGCCGGTCTTCCAGACCCAATATCCGGTCGAGCCGCAGCGTCAGCTCTGCCCCGAAGCGTGCTGCCAGATTGGCGCGGGGGCGCTCGGCCAGATCGCCGATCCGGTATAGCCCGGCCCGCTCCAGCGACTGGTGGGTCTTGTCGTCCATGGCCAGCGCCGCCACCGGCAGCTGCGCCTCGGCGCCTTCCTTCAGGCCGTGCCGGGCCAGCGCCAGCGCGGCATCCGCCGTTCCGGCCAGCGCCCAGCCGGCGCCATAGCCGGCCGCATCGAGCCGGTCCTCGGCATCCTGCGCCAGCGCGTCCTCGCTGGCATGGAAATGCACCGCGCCCGTGATATCGAGGATCAGCGCATCGGGCGGCTCGACCGCGACCATCGGCGTGTAGCGCTCGCAGGCTTCCGCCAGCCGCGCCAGCAGATGGGCATCGGCCCGCGGATCATGGTCAAAGGCGAGCAGATCGGGCACCCGCGCCCGGGCGTCGGCCAGCTTCATGCCCGGGCCCAGCCCCAGGGACGCCGCCTGCCGGTCCGCCGCCATGATCACCATCGCGCCGCCGATCTTCGCGGTCAGCGCAAAGGGATGGTCAGGCGGCCCGCATTCCCGGATGATCCGCTCGGACGCCAGCCAGGGCAGGAACAGCGCCAGCATGCGGCGTGCCCTGCTCGCCTGGCTGCTCGCGGAAGGCTTGTTCGTCACGGTTCCACTCCAGTCGGGCGCTCAGCCCGTAAAGACCGCTGCGATGACGCAGCAGGGTGATGTCAAAGGCCGGATGGCCGGGAGCATTGGCTTCCAGCGCAAGGGAAGGCGCGGCCGCCACCTGCCAGCGGCTGAAGGCCGCAGTAGGCAAAGGGTTGTCGGCGTCGCTGCCACAGCGCAGCAGCAGGCCGAGCACACCCGCCTTTTGCGCCGACAGCGACAGCCGCCGGGTCGCGGTCAGGTCGAGGCCCTTGGGCTTCTTGCCCGCCAGTTCGACAATCACCGCGCTCATCGCCGAAGACCGCACGCCGTCGGCGGCCGCGCGCAGCGCCGCGATACTGTCCGGCGCGTCGACATGGAGGATGGCGGAGGGATCGATCCCGAGTTCCGCCAGCCCCGGCGGATAGAGCCGGCCCTGCCGTCTGGCCTCGCCGCTTTCGCTGATCCACAGGATCGGCTTGTGGTCCGCTTGCAGTGCCCGGCAGCGCTGCACCAGCAGCAGGGCCATGGCCGCCGCGCTGGTCCGGTGGTCTTTGCTCTGTGCATGCAGCTCGTGCAAGGCGGAGCGCGGCAGGCCATCGACTCCCGCATTGCCACGCAGGGCAGTGTCGATCCTGTCGATGCCCAGGGTGAAGTGGGACGGCCGGTCGTCCGGCTCCGCTGCTGTGCCGGAGGCCGCCAGAATCTTCGCCAGCCGCGCCTTCAGCGCTGCTGCCTTCTGGCTGGCTGTTCTCGGCACAGCAGCGGAATTAAGCGGCAGGGGTTCTCCCGAATCGAAATCATTATTGTTCATGGTTTGTTCTAAAATAGAGAATGGAGGGATTTGGTCAAGCAGACTCGTCATTTACCGGTGCACAGGACTGGACTACGGGCCAGGCGGCTAAGCATCATTCTAGACAGAAAATATCGGAATCAGGAGCTTATGCAGGATTTTCAATGCGCCGCCGCGCGACTATCAGGAGCACGAACATAATGCAGGCTCCGCCCACCGCCGCGGGAAAAAGAACCGTTGTCCACGAATAATGTTCAAGGGCCGCAATCACGAATCCGTTGCGCACGACCGCGATGGCAAAGAAAGCGACATTTTCCTCCCGGGGGCGCTGATAGGCTTTCCGGACGGAGGGGCCGAAACCGAGCAGGTCAACGACCGTCAGGACGATCACCGCGGATAGCGCGGTGGAAGTGAAAAACCACAGCGGCAATGCCGTCAGGGCAAGGGCGAGAAACAGCCAGTCCAGTTTGACCACCGACATGTCCGGCGATCGGGTCAGCGCCAGAAACACCACCAGGAATGTGAGCAGGCCGGACACCGCAATCGGCCACGCACCGATGCCGGCTCCATCGGTCCATTGCGCAATCGCGACAATCACCGTGCCTGCGGCCCAGATAAGCCAGGAAAAAACATGGGGACGGGTCTTTGCGTGCCAGATCGACCAGAAATAAGGGACAAAGGCGACAAAGGTCAGAACAAGCGCAACCGCCGCGAAAATTTCTTTATGATGCACGTCAAAAGCCATGCTTTTCGTTATGCGATCGGAAAAGCGAATGCCACCATCCTTACGCTCCCGGGGGAGGGTAGCAGAGCACCATGCGGCCCCATCACCAATGCGGCGCATGAGCGGATCGCAGGCAGGATGTCCTGACAAACGGGCCGGAGACAGAAAAACAGGTGCTCAGGCGCACCCTGAAATGGCTGCTAACCGATCAGCGGTCGCCCATAAAAAGCCCGCCCCTGTCGGGGGACAGGGGCGGCAAGGCGCACTTGGAATGTTCAAACAGGAGTCAGAAGAAACCCGTCACAGCGGCTAGCGCCCCAATCGCAAGCACTATCGATATACCGAGCACGATGGTCATGTGACGGGTTGTGAAGCCTTGACGGGCTTCGTTTTTTTCCAACTTCTTTTTCATAATTGTTCCTGTTTTTCAGATTGCGGCGATAAGGTTATAGGCTGGCCGACAGCATCCATGATGCTTCTTCCAGCGCCCCGATCCGCGTCGTGAGCAGGTCGGCGGTAAACACATCGTCCGCTTCTTCGGCGACCTTCACGAATTCGCGCATCTGGTCGGCAACGGCAAGATTGTCGCCGGAAAGCTGCTTGAGCATGGCTTCAACATCACCCCATTCGACCTGATCGTCGATCACGCTGTTGTTGATATAGGTGGAAAGCCCGACCGGCGTCTTGGCGCCCAGCGCCCGAATCCGTTCGGCAATCTCGTCGATCGATGCGGCGAGATCTTCATATTGCCCTTCGGTCAGCTTGTGGACGCTGACAAACAGCGGGCCGGTCACGTTCCAGTGGACCGACTGCGTCTTCTGGTACAGCACATAAGTCGACGCGAGAGCCTGGCCTAGCTTTTCGGCCATCTTTGCACGATCGGCCTGTTTGATATCGCTTTTCATGTCGCGAAGGTCTGCGGTCTTGATAGTCATGAGATATTTCTCCTTTTTTTGGCGCGCTCAACGAACTGGCGGAGCGCTGCATCTTCCAAAACTTACGCACTGCCTCTTTTTTGGTTCCGTGCGAAGCGCGCAGGCCGGGAGAAGCCGGTCGCAGCGAAATTCTGTCGGTTTGATCGGCAGGACAGCCAGGAAGGGTCCCCGCTGTTATGGAACCAATGCCCCGGCTTCTGCGTAGATAACATATAACCCCCCCAACGAAAGGCAGACAGAAATGACGAAGATTTCAAATGCAAAAATAGCAATTCTGGCAACAGACGGCTTTGAAAAATCGGAGCTTTTCGAGCCCCGGAAGCAGTTGCTTGACGCAGGCGCAGAGGTCACGATCGTGTCTCTGGAATCCGGTTCGATCAAAAGCTGGGATGAGAAGGACTGGGGCGAGAGCATCGCCGTCGACATGGTCTTGGACAAGGCCAGCGAAGACGATTTTGACGCACTGGTCCTGCCGGGCGGACAGATCAATCCGGATCTCCTGCGCGTAGAAACCAAGGCCACCGATTTTGTGAAGGCATTTTTCGATGCCGGCAAGCCGATTGCCGCCATCTGCCACGCTCCGTGGCTGCTGATCGAGGCAGATCTGGTGCAGGGCCGCAAGGTCACCGGCTACAAGTCGATCAAGACCGATCTGATCAATGCCGGCGCGCGCTATGAAGACAGCGAAGTGGTGGTCGATAACGGCCTTATTACCTCGCGCAACCCAGGCGATCTCGACGCGTTCTGCGCCAAGATCATCGAAGAGGTCCGCGAAGGTCTGCACAAGCGGACCCAGAAAGCCGCATGATCTGTGGATAAGCGCGCCGATCGCGCCTGCAGTTCAGCCTGTCCTGCCGGTGCGTCGGTTCGCCTCAATCGCCTTAACAAGTTGCGTATGCGCTTTTTAGCCCGTTTCTTGTAATAAAATGGCCATTTTGTAACCTTGAGGAGTATTATATGAAGAATTTTTTCACCCTGATGACTGGCGCGGCGTTGCTCGCTGCAACCCCCGCCTTGGCCCAGGATGCTGCGCCGACGGTTGAAGCCCAGGCCGGCATGAAGGTTTTCGGACCGCAGGGCGGTGAAGTCGGTACGGTCGAGTCCGTCAGCGATTCCGTCGTGGTGGTTGATACCGGAACGCACAAGGCAGCCCTTGGCACCGACGCTTTCGCGAAGGCCGAAAATGGCCTGTCGATCATGATGACCAAGGCTGATCTTGACGCAGCTGTAGCAAAGGCAACCGCTGATGCGAGAGCCAAATTGCTGGCCAGCCTGACCCCGGGCACCGAGGTCAAGTCGGTAACCGGCGCTGCGGTAATCGGCACGGTCAAGGGCAAGGATGCCGAATATGTTACCGTCGATCATGAAGGCCAGGAAGTGAAACTGCCTGTGAATGCTTTCATGGCACAGCCCGACGGCGCTATTGCCATCACCATGACCGAAGCCGAATTCACGGCCGCTATTGCCGGTACCCCGGCCGAATAGGCTTAATCAGGCTCTGACAGCGGTGGGACATGGGTCCTGCTGCTGTCAGTGGCTGAATTTCAACCCCAGTTCATACATCGCAATTGCCGCCTGCGCCGCTTCGCCGCCCTTGTTCTTGCGGGTCTTGTCGGCCCGGGCCAGCGCCTGCTCTTCATTTTCCACTGTTATAATGCCATTGCCGATCGCCGCGCCGTCCATCGACAGCGCCATCAGGCCGCGCGCGCTTTCGCCCGCCACAATCTCGAAATGATAGGTTTCACCGCGGATCACCACACCGATCGCGACAAAGCCGTCATAGAGATCGCTGTCGATAGCGAGCGATATCGCCCCCGGAATCTCCAGCGCACCCGGCACGGTCAGAAGCTCATGCTCATGCCCCGCTGCGGTTAGCGCATCGGTCGCTCCTTCGATCAGCATGTCGTTGAGATGGTCGTAGAACCGCGCTTCGACGATCAGGAATTTTGCCATTTTCAGTTTCTTTCTGTGTCTTGGCCCGTCCTTTTCAAAGGAGGGGTTGGGGTGGTTTCTCTCGTCGAAGACCAGGTCTTCGCTTTTCAATTCATTTTCGGCGGCACTATCGTTGTTCGCTTGCGCGAGCGACGCTTGCGCATCGCCACCACCCCTTGATCCCCTCCTTTAAGAGAAGGAGCAGATGATTGCTATGCCGTCTCCGGTTCCTTGCTCGCCTCGCTGCCACCGTCGGCCGGTACCGCCCGCTGTCCGACAATCCGGAGACCATAAGCATCCAGCCCGACCAGATCATGGCTGGTGTTGGTCAGCAGCTCCATATCATGCACGCCGAGCTCGCTCAGAATCTGGGCGCCGACGCCATAGTCTCGCAGCTGGTCCATTGGTACCGGCTTGCCGCCGGCAAGGCTGCGCACCTGGCGCGAATAGAGATCGGGGACGCGCGGGCTGATGAACACGATCACGCCCGCCCCTTCCTCGCCGATGATCTTCATCGATTCCTGCAGCATATTGGCGCGGTCGGTATCCTGCCCGAACAGGTCGGCGAAGATCGCCGTGGCGTGCATCCGCACCAGGGTCGGCTTGTCGGGATCGACATGGCCCTTCTGCAAGACGATCTGCTCGCTCTCGGTCGCGCTGTTGTAAAAGGTGATCGCGTTCCACTCGCCGCCCCAGCGGCTGGTGAAACGGGCTTCCTCGCGGCGCTCGGTCAGATGGTCGTGGCGCAGCCGGTAGGCGATCAGGTCGCGGATCGTGCCGATCTTCATGCGGTGATGCTGGGCAAATTCGATCAGATCGTCGAGCCGCGCCATCTCGCCGTCATCCTTCATGATCTCGCAGATCACGCCGGCCGGGTTGAGACCCGCCAGCCGAGACACGTCAACCGCCGCTTCGGTATGGCCGGCGCGGACGAGCACGCCGCCGTTGCGCGCCTGCAGCGGGAAGACATGACCGGGGGTGACAATATCGTCCTTGCCGCGGGTGCGGTCGATCGCCACCGCCACGGTGCGCGCCCGGTCGGCGGCGCTGATCCCGGTGGTGACGCCGTCGCGCGCCTCGATCGAGGTGGTGAAGGCGGTTTCATAGGCGCCGCGGTTGTTGGCGCTCATCATGTCGAGGCCCAGTTCCTCGACCCGTTCGCGGGTCATCGCCAGACAGATCAGCCCGCGGCCATATTTGGCCATGAAGTTGATCGCATCCGGCGTCGCCATCTGCGCCGGGATGATCAGGTCGCCCTCATTCTCGCGGTCTTCGTCGTCGACCAGGATATACATGCGGCCGTTGCGCGCCTCGTTGATAATCTCTTCCGCCGTCGCCATCACGCCGCTGCCGCCGCGCGCCAGATAGGTTTCCAGCTTGCCGAGCGTTTCCGCTGTCGGATTCCACTCCTCCTGCCCCAGGCTGCGCAGGCTGTTGGCATGCAGCCCGGCGGCACGGGCCAGACCGGCGCGGGTTTCCTTGCCGGACTCGATCAGTTCGATCAGTTGCTCGATCAGGATTTTGCTCATGGACTCGGCCTTTCAATGTGATATCGGGCCGATTATCACACCACAATGTGAGGCGTCCAGGGAAATATCACATCGGTCTCACATGCTGTGGTAGTTGGTCGCTCTACCCGTCATTGCGAGCGAAGCGTGGCAATCCAGGGCGGCTCTCGCAGACGCTCTGGATTGCCGCGTCGCTCCGCTCCTCGCAATGACGAGTCCATTGCCCGTGGACGAGGCTGTCGTGAGCCCCTCCTTTTTAAAGGAGGGGTTGGGGTGGTTTCTCTCGTCTGCTCACTGTCGCCTTGATTGCTAGCGACCATGCGTGCAGCGGCCATGGCGAGGTCTGACCAGTGTAACCGGAATGCCGTATTGTCAGCGTAATCTCGATTTCAAAGGGGCTTGATGAAGCAGGAGAGAGCAGTGAATTCAATCAGATCTATCGGAAGGTCTCGGGCTTCGCTCGTTCAGCAAAATGGCTGTCGCTGCTTTCGAGCCAGCGCATTGTTTCTTTTGATGCTGCTGATATCCGGTTGTGAGGCCAAAACAGATCAGATCGATCAGAACAGGCGCGATCAGGTTGCTGAAGAAGCCCCACAGAAACTGAAATCAACCAATGATCAGGCAATGGGTCGCGACGATTTGATGCTGGTATCCTATTTCCCGTTTCCCGGAGCAAATATTTGCCCGTTCATGGTCGATGCTCATTCTCCATATTGTTTAAAAACTTCGGGAATACCCGAAGGATTCGAAGATTTCCGGATCATCAGAAATAATTATAAATCGGGATCCGCTGTATCAAGCTTTGCCGGTGAGCATTGCAAATTTGAAACATGCATCGTGTTGAACGGGGTTGCGACATGGATTGATGCAGCGCAAAATGCCAAAAATTATACTTCCACTGGCACATGGGTGATGTCACCCGTTTTCGACAAATCTCAAATATCCGGATATATATTTTATTCCATTGATGTGAGAACAAGTAGCATAGTAAAAAATTGCTATATATTTTACCCGGATATTTGGATAGAAATTGACAATTATTGCAGAAAAAGTGGAGGGATTAAGTGAATAATTTCAGTATTTAATTCCTGCATCCGAGGGAAATTGCGCCTCTTCTCTTCCGGTCTCCTTCAGGCGAGAGGGAGCAGTTGCATCTCGCGCACCAGCCCCCGGTCCCTTCGACCGGAACCTTTCCCCCTCCGATACGCTATCCCATGATGGCCAAAGCGAAACACTGGATCGAACCCCATCCGCAGGGCATTTATGTGCGGCCGGCCGATATCTGGATCGATCCGTCCACACCGAAGAAACACGCCGTCGTCACCCATGGCCATGCCGACCATGCGCGCGGCGGGCATGGCGAGGTCTGGGCGACGCCGGAGACGCTGGCGATCATGGGGCTGCGCTATGGCACCGATGCCGGTACGCCGCTTGCCTATGGCGAGGGGTTCGAGCGTGGCGGGGTCCGGTTCAGTCTCCACTCCGCAGGCCATGTGCTCGGCTCGGCGCAGGTCTTGATGGAATATCAGGGCGAGCGGGTGGTGGTGACCGGCGATTTCAAGCGTCGTCCCGACCCGACCTGCGCGCCGTTCGAGCCGGTGCCCTGCGATATCTTCATCACCGAGGCGACCTTCGGTCTGCCGGTGTTCAGACATCCGCCGATCGTCGGCGAGATCGACAAGATCTTTGCCCGGCTGGAAGCCGAGCCGGACCATTGCCTGCTGGTCGGTGCCTATGCGCTGGGTAAGGCGCAGCGCGTGATCGCCGAGCTGCGCCGGGCCGGCTGGGACAATCCGATCTATCTGCACGGCGCCATGGTGCGGATGTGCGAGCTGTACGAGGAGCTGGGCGTATCGCTCGGCGAACTGCGGCTGGTGATGGACACGGACAAGGAGGATATGCGCGGCCAGATCATCATCTGCCCGCCATCGGCCTTGATCGACAAGTGGAGCAGGCGATTGCCAAACCCGATCACCGCCATGGCCTCCGGCTGGATGCGGGTGCGCGGGCGCGCCCGGCAGCGCGGGGTCGAGATCCCGCTGGTCATCTCCGACCATGCCGATTGGGACGAGCTGACCGGCACGATCCGCGAACTGGCGCCGCGCGAGACCTGGATCACCCATGGCAGCGAGGACGGCCTGCTGCGCTGGTGCGAGCTGCACCAGATCAAGGCGCGGGCGCTGGCGATGATCGGCCGCGAAGACGGGGACGACGGCTGATGCGCCGCTTCGCCGCCCTGGTCGACAGCCTGATCTACACCCGCTCGCGCAACGCCAAGCTGGCGGCGATTGCCGCCTATCTCAGGGCCACGCCCGATCCCGATCGCGGCTGGGCGCTGGCGGCGCTGACCGACAGTCTCGATTTTCCGGCGGTCAAGACCGCCACCATCCGCAATCTCGCCGGCACCCGCATCGATCCGGAACTGTTCCGCCTGTCGCGCCACCATGTCGGTGACACCGCCGAAACCGTGGCGCTGGTCTGGCCGGACTTGCCGGACGGAGAACAGAGCGATCCGGGCCTCGACGAAGTGGTGCAGGCGCTGTTCGCCACCACCCGCGCCACCGCGCCCGATATCGTTGCCGCGCTGCTCGACAGCATGGATGCCAACAGCCGCTATGCGATGCTGAAACTGGCGCTGGGCGGGATGCGGGTCGGGGTGTCGGCGCGGCTGGCGAAGACCGCCTTCGCGCAAGCCTTTGACGTGGCAATCGACGATGTCGAGGAGCTGTGGCACGCGCTCGACCCGCCTTATGAGGCGCTGTTCCGCTGGGCGGAAGAGGGTGGCAAGCGGCCCGATCTGTCCACCACCCCCTTCTTCCGCCCGTTCATGCTGTCGCACCCGTTCGAGGGTGACAGCCTCGATCTCGGCGAATATGCGGTCGAGTGGAAATGGGACGGCATCCGCGTCGAGGCCGTCCATCTCGGTGGCGAGACCCGGCTGTACAGCCGCGGCGGCGACGATATTAGCGCTGCCTTCCCGGATATTGTCGAAGCCTTTGACCGCGACGGCGTGATCGACGGCGAGCTGCTGGTCCGCGGCACCGACCAGGGCGGCGAGGCGGCCAGTTTCAACGCGCTGCAGAAACGGCTGGGGCGCAAGACCGTGTCGAAAAAGATGCGACAGGACTTTCCCGCCTTTGTCCGCATCTACGACCTGCTGATGGACGGCGAGGAGGATCTGCGGCTGCTGCCCTGGCACCAGCGCCGCCAGCGGCTCGAGGCCTTTGTGCCGAAACTGAATTCCGACCATTTCGACCTGTCGGCGGTGGTCGAGGTCGACGATTTCACTGCGCTGGAGACGATGCGCGCCGGTGCCCGCGACGCGGCGATCGAGGGCGTGATGCTGAAGCGCCGGGAAAGCCCCTATCTCGCCGGCCGGGTCACCGGCCACTGGTACAAGTGGAAGCGCGATCCGCTCAATGCCGACTGCGTGATGATGTACGCGCAGCGCGGAAACGGCCGGCGCGCGTCCTTTTACTCCGACTATACGTTCGGCTGCTGGACCGAGGATGGCGAGCTGCTGCCGGTCGGCAAGGCCTATTCCGGCTTCACCGACGAGGAGCTGAAATGGCTCGACCGCTTTGTCCGGCAGAATACACTGAACCGCTTCGGTCCGGTGCGCGAGGTGGCGAAGTCGCTGGTTCTGGAAGTCGCGTTTGATTCAATTCACGAAAGCAAGCGGCACAAGTCTGGCCTCGCCATGCGCTTCCCCCGCATCCATCGCATCCGCAAGGACAAGCCGGCGGAAGAGGCGGACCGGATCGCGACTTTGCGGGGGATGATTTCCTGAATCTCTCCTCTCCCGTGAGGGAGAGGGTTGCGCAGGCTTGGCAGCTGGCTGCCTGGTCGCAGCTGGGTGAGGGTGTACCGCACCACAGTGGCACAGCAACTCACCAGCCGAACACCCTCATCCAACTGCGCCTAATCCTCCGGATAAGGCGCCGTATCCTTCTCCCTCACGGCAGAAGGTTTTAACGAGCCGAGCGCTTGCCCGGAAGCATCCGTCGCAATGTATTGTCCTTGACCACATAATGATGGAACAGCGCGGCAAGCGCATGCAGGCCGATCAGGAAATAGCCGATCGTGCCGATGGTTTCGTGCACCTCCTCGATCTGTTCCGCCAGCGCCTTGTCCGGTGGGACCAGGGCAGGGAGCTCAAGCCCATAGAAGGGAATGGTCGCATCGGCGGAGCTGAGGATCAGCCAGCCCAGGAGCGGCATCGCCAGCATGAAGGCGTAAAGCGACAGATGCGTGACTTTGGCCAGCAGCATCTGCCAGGCTGGCGGCTCCGGCTTGATCGGCGGCTTTGTGGTGAACAGGCGCGTGACGATGCGGATGATCACCAGCGCCAGCACCGACAGGCCAAGCATGAAATGCCAGGTCTTGAGGTCGGCGCGCATGTCGCTGCCTCTGGGAAAGGATTCGTGCAGCAGGATGCAACTGTAAACCCCGATGATCAGCAGCAGCATCGCCCAGTGGAGGAAAATGGAAAGCGATGCATAACGCGTGCGGGGTCTCGTGGCAGTCATATCCGTCCTCTTCATTTTATAAATGGCAATCTATCACAAATTTTCCTGCTGTCACGGCCAACCTGTTGAACCGCAGGACCTGTGCAAGCCGTTGTGCCCCATGCCGGTCAGAGAAAGTCCCTGAGCGTGCCGACAAACTGCTCGAACTGGTCATGGTGCAGCCAGTGGCCTGCCTGCTGGAATTCCTTTACCGCCACATTGTCACCGAAATATTGCAGACGCCCGTCTCTCTCCGGATTGCTCGCCCAGCTGTCCGCGCCATAATGGAGTTGGGTCGGGCAGCTGATATTGCCCCACAGTTCGTGGATCGCGTCCTGGCCCAGGTCGATACTGTCCCAGTGCTGCACATAGGGATCGAACTTCCAGCTGTAGCTGCCGTCCTCGTTGCGGATCACCGCGTGGGTGGTCAGATGCCGGGCCTGTTCGTCGGACAGATGCTGGTTGGCGTCCTGCATCCGTTTCAGCGCGTCCTCGAAGGTCGGATAGCGTTTCATCTGCCGGGCAGCGGCCTTGCGCTTTTCCTCGATCGAATTGCGGACCCGCTGCAGCGGACCGGTCTTGTTGCGCTCTGCTAGCATCTCCGGGCTTGGCCCCAGCCCCTCGATCGCGACCAGCTTGCGCACGGTGTCGGGATAGAGGCCGGTATAGCGCAGCGCGATATTGCCGCCCATGCTGTGCGCGACAATCGTGACCGGGGACAGGTCGAGCTGGTGGATCAGCTGTGCCAGATCGGTGACCATCGCCATGATCGCGTAATGGCCGTCGGTGCTCCACTGGCTGTCGCCATGACCGCGGACGTCGGGCGCGATGATATGCCAGTCGTCGCGCAGCGCCTGCGCCGTCCAGTCCCAGTTGCGGCAATGGTCCTTGCCGCCGTGCAGCAGGATCAGCGGCGGCTTCTCCTCATTGCCCCAGTCGGCATAATGCAGCCGAAGCCGTTGTGAAAAATAGCTGTGGGAGGCGGGGCCGATCAGGGTCATTTAGGGTCCGTCGATGATGAATATGGCGAACCATGGTCTAGTCCGATGATTGCGTTTCGACAAGCGCCGGGACGCGGCCGATCTGCAATGGTTTCACGCACCTTATAAATGCTATTGCCAATCATTTGCATATTATCATTTGACAGGATACCGCCGGCCTCACTAATTACAAATGCGAATCATTTGCATTAGCAATAACAACGGGGATATATTTATGAGATCGAACTTCCGGCACCGGGGGCTGGCATTCAGCTGCAGTTTTCTGGCTTTGGGCCTGTCGCAGCCAGCGGTGGCAGCCAGCGATGCCAGTGCGGACGGGGATGAAAATATCATCACGGTCACCGCTACCCGGGCACCGGTGGCGGTGGTGGATGCGCCCGCCACGGTCACGGTCATCGACCAGCAGCAGATCGCCGATGAACTGGCCACCGATGTGCGCGATATCGTCCGCTTCGAACCGGGCGTGTCGGTGCGCCGCGCGCCTGCGCGCTTTGGTGCTGCGCAGGATGTCACGGGCCGCGCCGGTAACGAGGATTTCAATATTCGCGGCATTGGCGGCAACCGCGTGCTGATCCAGGTCGACGGCATCCGCTCGCCGCAGGGCTTCAGCTTTGGTGCCCAGGATGTCGGTCGCGGCAATGCCACCGATGTCGGCCTGATCAAGTCGGTGGAAATCCTGCGCGGTCCGGCCTCGGCCCTCTATGGCAGCGACGGTCTGTCCGGCGCGGTCAGCTTCACCACTTCCGATCCGGAGGATTTTATCCGCGGCGGCAACGCGCTCGGCGGCTTCGCCCGCGCACAATATAGTTCCGCCGATCAGGAGTTCGCCGAGACCGCAGCGCTCGCCGGGCGCTCCGGAGACTGGTCCGCCATGCTCGCCTATTCGCGGCGGGATTTTGAAGAGCTGGACAACAAGGGCAGCATCGACAGCAATGACGCAAGCCGGACAACGCCCAATCCCCAGGACGGCGAATCAAACGCCTTTCTGGGCAAGCTGGTGTGGAGCCGGGGCGCGCACAAGGTCCGGCTGACCGGCGAATATCTCGAGCGCAAACTGTTTTCAGACATCCTCTCGGGCCAGGGGCCGGTGTTCCTGTTCGGATCGACGCCCAGCTGGATAGTCGACCGGATGACCGCACGCGACAAAACCCGGCGCAGCCGGGCTTCGATCGACTATACATATGACAGCGGCGAAAAAGGGTCCGGACTGATCGACTATGCGCATCTGGCTGCCTATTGGCAGGACGGCAAGGACCGGCAATTTGCCCTTGAGGAGCGCAGCCCGACCGGGGCCACGCCGCGCCCGGACCGCGAACGGCTGAACACGTTCGACAACGAGGTCTTTGGCGCGATGGCCGATCTCCGGTCGTCCTTCGACACCGGTTCGATCGAGCATGTCCTGACCCTTGGCGGCGATATCAGCAAGACCCGCCAGGAAGGCTTGCGCGACGGCACCGAGCCGCCGACCGGCGAAGTCTTTCCGACCCGCGCATTCCCGGCGACGGACTTCACTCTGGGGGGCGTTTTTGTTGGCGACGCGATCAAGCTGGCTGGCGGCGCACTCACCCTTTATCCGGCGCTGCGCTACGACTTTTACGACCTCAATCCGACCAACGATCCGCTGCTGCCGGGCTTCACGCCCAGCGCGCAGCACGGGTCGAAACTCTCTCCCAAGCTCGGGGCGGTTGTCAAGCTGGGCAATGTCCGCCTGTTCGGCAATTATGCCCATGGCTTCCGGGCACCGACGCCCACCCAGGTCAATAATTTCTTTGAAAATCTGGCCTTTGGCTACAAGTCGCTGCCCAATGCCGATCTCGGGCCGGAGACCAGCAACAGCTTCGAGGCCGGCATTCGCTATGCGACCGACGATATAAACCTGTCGCTGGTCGCCTTTCATGCCGATTATGACGATTTCATCAGCCAGGAACAGGTGGCCGGAAGCTTCACCCCCGCTGATCCCGCAGTGTATCAGTTCGTCAATCTGGACAGCGTGACGGTCAAGGGCGTCGAGGCAAAGGCCAGCTATCAGGCAGCGAACGGATTGCGCGCCCGCTTTGCCATTGCCTTCGCCGACGGGACGATCCAGTCACCGAACCGCCCGGACCAGTCGCTGTCGACGATCGATCCGCTCAATGCGATCCTTGGCCTCGGCTATCATGATCCCGCCGGCGCGTTCGGCGGCGAAGTGATCGTCAGCTACAATGCGCGGAAAGAGGCAAACGAGACCATAGGCGTCTGCAGCGCGACCTGTTTCCGGCCGCAGGAATCGGCGATCATCGACGCAACGGCCTTTGTCCGGCTCACCGACAATCTCAAAATCCGGGCCGGCATCTTCAACATCACCGACCGAAAATATGCGCTGTGGAGCAATGTCCGGGGACTGGAAGCGACGTCGGCGATTACCGATGCGTTCACCCAGCCCGGTCGCAACGCCAGCGTTTCGCTCAGCGTCACATTCTAACTGCAAGGGGAACATCATCATGAATATCAAATTGAAAAACCGGATCGGTGCGGCGCTGCTGGCGCTGACTGTTGCCAGCGCTCCGGCGCTTGCCCATCCTCCGATACCCGAACGACCGGCCGAGGTGGAAAAATCGGCGTTCGAGGCGGACCGCGCCGATATCCTGGCGATGGCAGGGGCGTTCAAGGTGCGTTTCGACATGCAGGAATCGACCGCCTGGGCAGCCGATTATCAGCCGCTTGACCGCAAGATATCGGGCGGCCATGAACTGGTGAAGGTGATCGAGGATACGGGCCGGAAAATCGTGCTGCAGCATCTGCTGGTCGTCGATGCCGACGGCAAGGATTTCATCGTCAAGCACTGGCGCCAGGACTGGCAATATGAACCGGACAAGCTGCTGGTCTATTCCGACCGCAACACCTGGGAATATCAGCCGATACCCGAAAAGCGCAGCCATGGCCGCTGGTCGCAGACCGTCTATCAGGTGGACGACAGCCCGCGCTATGCCGGGCTCGGCGAGTGGGAAACGCAGGGCGGCGTCCGGCGCTGGCGTTCCAACTGGACATGGCGGCCGCTGGCCCGGCGCGATGCGGTGCGCCACCCGGTCTATGACCGCTATTATGCGATCAACCGGCACAGCCCGACACCCAGTGGCTGGATCCATTTTCAGGACAATATAAAAATGGGCATGGTCGATGGTGCGCTGAAGCCGATTGTGCAGGAATATGTGCTCAACAGCTACACCCGGTTCGACGACTATAATGTCCAGGCGGCGGAAGATTATTGGGCGAAGACCAGCGGCTACTGGAGCAAGGTCCGGACCGCCTGGGAACAGGCTTTTGCCGCCGGCAACGGCGTGGTGATCGAGGAAGAGGCCCAGACCGGCACGGTGATCAGCGGACAGCTGCTCGATATGGGGACGCAGATTGCCGACGGCGAAATGGCTGAGGCCGATGCGGTGAAGGCCGCGCAGACACTGATCGCTGATGCGACCAGCCGGCAGCGGGCGGAAAGCGATGCGAACAAAGCCGCCCCGGCGAGTGCCTATTGAAAGCCTGGCGATACACGACCGTTGATCGGGGTCAGGGTGCGGTGCGGGTCTCCGCACCCGGCCCAGCGAGATTTCGGCTGACAGGGATATTGTGCTAATGTGTCGGTGACGTCGCTTTTCAGGAGAGCTGCCATGACCGATTCCGCCCGTGCCTCATCCCTCAGCCGCCGCCAGCTGCTTGCCGCCTCCGCTGCCACCGGTGCCGCGCTGGCGGCCGGTCCCGCAACCGCCGCTGCCGCCGACCAGCCCGATCTGACCGGCAAGGCGGTGCTGATCACCGGCTGCTCCTCCGGCTTCGGCAATCTCGGCGCGATATTCTATGCCGAACGGGGGGCGAAGGTGTTCGCGACCATGCGCAATCTGCCGCGCCCGGAAGCAGCAGCGCTGGCACAGACGGCGGCGGACAGGGATCTGGATATCACGATATTGGATCTCGACGTCTTGTCGGAAGACTCGGTGAACAAGGCGGTAGCCGAAGCCGAGCGGCTCAATGGCGGCGCGCTCGATGTGGTGATCAACAATGCCGGCATCGGCACCGGCGCGCCGGTCGAGCTGCAGGATCTGGCGATGATGCAGAGACTGTTCGACACCAATGTAATGGGCTACCAGCGCGTTGCCCGCGCCGCCCTGCCGAAGATGCGGGCGCGCAAATCTGGCCTGATCGTCAATATCTCCTCCCAGCTCGGCCGCGTGATGGTGCCGGGCATGGGCCTGTACAGCTCAACCAAGTTCGCGGTCGAGTCGATGAGCGAGCAAATGGTCTATGAGCTGGTGCCGCACGGCATCGACGTGACGATTGTCCAGCCCGGCGGCTATCCGACGAAAATCTGGGAAAATGGCAATCGCTACACGATAGAAATGCTGGAGCAGGCCGACGAGGAGCGCAAGGCCGCCTATCAGGCGCTGGTCGACGGCGCGCTGCGCAACAGCGGCGGCTCGACCGATCCGGTGGATGTGCCCCGCGCGATTGCCGGGCTGATCGCGATGGCACCGGGCAAACGGCCGCTGCGCCTGCCGGTTCATCCCGGTGCGAAGCCGCAGCTGGCAATCAACCAGGTTAGCGCGCAGACCCAGGTCGCGATGCTGGGCAACTCGCCGTTCGGTCCGTGGGTCAAGGATGTCAACGAGCGGACCTAGCGTCGGCAAGAGCAAATGCGCTCCGCACTCGATGCGGAGCTCTGGAGGCTACAAAGCTGCCCGCCCGGCAAAGCTCCGCATCGAGTGCGGAGCACAGGAGTTTCTGGCAGGCGTTTCAGGCCGTGCGCGTTACCATCAGCAAGGGCGTCAGATAGACGATCAGAAAGACGATATTGGGGATGATATTGGCGCTGTTGCCGGATGCCGCCGAGGCGCCGCTGTCGACGGCGAACCAGACGAGAAAGCTGTAGATCGACCCCTTGCGGACCAGTTCGCTGCCCTGTTCTACGCCCGGTGCGGTAACGAAGACATATACTGCCATCAGCCCGGCAAACACGCCGCCGGCTATGGCCATCGCCAGTTTCGCTTCCGCCGTATCCAGCCCGGCCACGCCATGACCGCCGGAAGAGGCGAGGCGGAAGAACAGGTCGTTCGCGCCGGTAAAATCGTTCACCCCGGCGAGCGAAAAAACCAGGGCGACGAGAAGGGAAAAACTGCCGACAATGCGGATATAGAGGCCTGTGGCTCGGGGTGACATGATCTTCTCCTGCTGTTGCGTCACCGCCGGTAAAGCACGCGGAAAGGGGCGAAACAATTACCTGCGGGGTAAGTGCACGGGCCGCGATCCGTGCTATCGGTAGAGGATGATCCGGACCCGGCAAAGGAGACGACCATGCGATCGGAATTTGGCGCAATCCTGAAGGACTGGCGCAAGGTTCGCCGGTTCAGCCAGCTCGACCTCAGCCTTGAGGCGGAGATGTCGGCGCGCCATCTCAGCTTTCTTGAATCGGGCCGCGCCAATCCCAGCCGGGCGATGGTGCTGCGATTGTCGGAAGCGCTGCAGCTGCCCCGCTCCGCCGCCAACCAGGCGCTGCACGCGGCGGGTTTTGCGCCGGTCTATCCCAGCCTGTCCGATGATGCGCCGGAACTGGCGCCGGTCAATCAGGCGATCGCGACGATGCTCGATCAGCATGATCCCTTCCCCGGCTATGCCATCGACCGCCACTGGAATATCGTAAACAGCAACAGGGGTGCGCAGATGATCGTCGCGCTGGCCGCGCCCGGCGGGCCGGCCAATCTGGTCGAGATATTGATCGCCACCGCCGGTCTCGACCTCATTGAGAATTGGGAGGAGGTCGCGGTGCTGACCCTGTCGCGCCTGCGCACCGAGATACTGGAGCTCGGCGGCGACGAGGGATTGTCGGCAATGGCCGCCCGGCTGGCCGCGCACGACCGGGTGCGCAAGGCCGACATGGCCACGATCAATCTCAACCAGGCGGTGATCCCGACCATCTTCCGGGTTGGCGAAAATCGGCTGTCGCTGTTCTCGGTGATCGCCCAATTCGGGTCGGTGCAGGATACGAAAGCGGGGGAGACAAGGATCGAGCTGATGTTCCCGATGGATGAGGATACCGCCCGCTTTTTCCAACGATAGCAGCCATTGTCTATTCATCTCGCGCGTATTAGCAAGCGGACAGACGGAGAAGAATGATATGCGCTGGATTTCGGGAAGCATGGCATTGATATTGGCGGCTTGCGCGCCGATGGCGCAGGAGCAGAGGGCAGCTCTACCGGAAACGGCTGAGACAGACGCGCTCGATACCATTTCCAGTCTTGTGGAGGACGAGATCCCCGGGCAATTTGACTGGCGGCAGAATTTCCCGAGCTGGTATGCCGCGGTCACCCCCTACCGAATCATCGGCAGCGGCAACACCGGCATCTATTATGTCGGCACCGAGGGACTCGGCATCTATTTTGTCCCGACGAGTGCCGGCCATATTCTGATCGACGGCGGTATGCCGGGCGAGGGGCAATATGTTGCCGACGCGATCCGAAAGCTCGGCTTTGATCCGAAAGATATCAAAATCCTGCTCAACAGCCACGCCCATCTCGACCATAGCGGCGGCCTCGCCGAGCTGAAGGCGCTGACCGGTGCGCAGATGATCGCCAGCGAGGGTGACCGCTCGGCGCTGGAAGGCGGCTTCTATCTGGGGTCCGAAGACGACACGGCGATGAACGCGCCGCCGGTGAAGGTCGACCGGACGATTGCCGATGGCGAGACGCTGACTCTCGGCGATATCACGCTGACCGCCCATATCACGCCGGGCCACAGCCGCGGCTGCACCAGCTGGACCATGCCGGTCGAGCAGGGCGACAAGACCTATCAGGCGCTGTTCTTCTGCTCCGCCACGGTCGCCGCCAACCGGCTGGTCGGACCGCCGCAATATGACGGCATTGTCGACGACTATCGCAAGACCTTCGCCAAGACGAGGGACTGGAAACCGGATATCTTCCTCACCAACCATCCCGAATTTGCCGGGATGGCGGCCAAGCGCGAAAAGCAGAAAGCGGGCGACCCGCTGGCCTTTGTCGACCGCACCGGCTTTCCGGCGATGATGGCGAAGCTGGAGCAGGCGTTCGAAGCAGCGCTGCAGAAACAGACGCTCAAGCATAACGCCATCATGGAGCAGTGACGCCGGTCGCGGCCGCTCAGTCTTCGGCGATCCATTCGCTGCGCAGCGGCCGCGCCGCCAACCCCATCAGCACCGCCGCCAGGCCATAGAAGCTCAGCGAGTAGAGCATCGAATAGCGCAGCCCGTCTTCGCCATAGATGGGCGTGAGAAAGTCGGACAGGGCGCCGAGGAAGAATATGCCGCCGCCGATGCCGATCAGATTGTTGATCAGCAGGAACAGCGCCGAGGCGGTGGCGCGGGCATCGGCCGGCACCAGATGCTGGACCGCCGACAGGACCGGGCCCAGCCAGACATAGGCCAGCGCCTGCGGGATCAGGAACAGGATGAAGGCCAGGGTCGCCGAGCCGCTCATGATGCCCGCTGCGAACAGCGGAACCGCCAGCAGGAAGGCCGCGGCCGGCACCAGCCCGTAGGCCGCCTTGTCCTTTTTCCCCAGCCAGTCGCCGATCATGCCGCCGCCAAGCACCCCGGCCACCCCGCCGACCAGCAGGATCGCGCCGAAGAACAAGGAGGTATCGATCAGGCTGAGGCCAAAGCTGCGCTGCAGCAGGCTTGGCAGCCAGAAGGCAATGCCATAGCCGAGCATCGAACTGGACGCAGCGCCAAAGGCCAGAAACCAGAAGGCGCGCTTGCCGGCCAGCAACCGCACCGTGCCGATGAAGCTGTAGGCCGCCACCGGCTGACCGGCGGGTGCTGGCACCTTGACCTTGTCGCGCACGAAATATTTGAAGAAGGGCGCAATCAGCAGGCCGGACAGGCCGACCACGAAAAAGGCCAGCCGCCAGTCGACGCTCGCCGCGATATAGCCACCCGCGATCACGCCGGTCGCCGATCCCAGCGGAATGCCGAGCGAATAGATGGCGAGCGCTCGGGCGCGCCGGTTGCTCGGAAAATGATCGGCGATCACCGCATAGGAAGGCGCAACGCCACCGGCCTCGCCAATGCCGACTCCCAGTCGGGTCAGGAAGATCGACCAGAAGCCCTGGGCGAGGCCGGTCAGCGCCGTGAAGCCGCTCCAGATCGCCAGCGATATGGTGATCACCCAGCTGCGGCTGGTCTTGTCCGCGACCCAGGCCAGCGGCACCGCCAGCGTCGAATAGAGCAGGGCAAAGGCGATGCCGCCGAGCAGCCCCATCTGGGTGTCGCTCAAACCAAGATCGGCCTGGATCGGACCGGCCAGGATCGCCAGGATCTGCCGGTCGACGAAATTGAAGATATAGACGAGCAGCAGCATCCCCAGCGCGATATTGGGCGATGTCGTCCGGCCGGCTGTCGCGGGTTGCCCGGCCATCTAGTTTGCAAGCTCCGCATGGAAACGGTCGATCGCGGCCAGCGCCTCCGGCTCACCGAGCATCGGCGTGTGGCCGCGCGACGGGATGTCCACGGCGGCAAATGTCCCGGAATGACGAAGCTTCATCTCCGCAACGGTAGCGGCGGAAAGTATGTCTGACAACGCACCCCGGATGACCAGAACGGGCAGGGCCGAAAGCTGGTCCCATATCGCCCAGAGATCGGGCGGAACGACGGTGGGGTCGGTGCCCGACAGTCCTTCGGAAATCGCCGGGTCATAGGCCATATATATCCGGCCGTCGGCCCGTTGCTCGCAGACATGGCGGGCAAAGACCTGCCAGTCCTGCGCGCAATAGTCCGGAAAGGAATCGCCATGCACCGAGCGGCAATGGTCGGCGGCCTTTTGCCAGCTGTCAAACGGTGCGAGCGCGCCGACATAGGACTGGATCCGGGCAAGACCGGCCGCGTCCACGGCCGGGCCGATATCGTTCAGGATCAGGCTGTCAAACCGTTCGGGTTGCATCGTCGCCATCATCATCGCCATCAGGCCACCCATCGAGGTGCCGATCAGACCCATGCGGTCGATAGCGAGCCCGTCGAGCAGCGCGAACATGTCCTCGACATAGACGGCCGGCGTGTAATTTTTCGGGTCCGGGTCATGGTCCGACCGTCCCCGGCCGCGCTGGTCGGGGACGATCAGTTTATATTTGCCGGCCAGATGCCCGGCCAGCGCCTCGAAATCCCCGCTGTTCCGGGTCAGCCCGTGCATCAGCAGCAGCGGCCGGCCCTCGCCCTCATAGATGCGGGCGTAGAGGTCCAGCCGGCCGTCGGCGCTGCGATAGCCGTGGTCGGCATATGTCATCCTATCGACCTGACGATCGATCAGAATTTGATGCCGGCGGTGACAAAGACCTGGCGCGGATTGCCGTAAAAGGCGGTCAGCGTGCCTTCGGGGCCCAGCGTCGGGATCGGCTGGCCGTTTGGCCCCAGCGTCAGTTCGCCGGTCTTGGGATCCGCCGCGACAAATGTATAGCCCGATGTCTTGTAGCGCTTGTTGGTCAGATTCTTGCCGTGCAGGCCAATGCTCCAGCGCTTGTCGGGTGCATTATAGACGAGATTGGCATCCCACAGGGCATAGCCCTTCTGGTCGATATAGGGGTTGGCGATCTCGAACTGGTTGACCTTGCTGCGATAGGAGACGGTCGTGCCGAAATAGATATCGCCGTCTCCGACCGGCGTCGAATAGGAAAAGGTACCGCTGGCGGTCCATTCCGGCGTGTTCTGCACCGAACGGAACTGGGCAACATCGGTCGGCACCGGAAGGCCTGTGATGGGATCGGGGATATTTGTGATATATTCGTCATATTTCGCGTCGATATAGCCCATCGAACCCGACAGCATCACCCGATCACCGCTGGCCAGCATATCCTGACCAAGCCGCGCGCTGGCCTCCAGTTCGACGCCCTTCAGCGTTGCCTTGCCGGCGTTGTTGATCACGCCGCAGAAGGAGGGCTGGCCGCCTACGGTGCAGGCCACCGATCCGGGAATCTGGACATCCTTGTAGTCGGAATAGAAGCCGGCGAGCGCGAAATTGAGTGCGCCGTCGAGCAGGCTGCCCTTGTAGCCGACTTCATAGCTGTCGACGGATTCCGGACGGAAGCTGAGGAACGCGGCGATTTCGTCATCGCTCGGACCGCCGCTGGTGTTGCTGGTCGGTGCGTTGATACCGACGCCGCGCGGATCAAAACCGCCACCCTTGAAGCCTTGCGAGAAGCTGGCGTAGATATTGTGATCGGGTGTCGGCTTGAAACTCAGCGACGCGCGCGGGGTAAATTTCTTGAAGTTCGCGCTGCCGTCGAAATCGGTGGCCGGTGCGCCGGCCGGAATGCCCGCGCCGCCAAAGGTCGGGGATCCGCCGCCGACATAATTCTGCCGCAGGATGCTGGCGGTGCGCTCGTCCCAAGTATAGCGCCCGCCGACCGACAGGCTCAGCTGTTCGGTGAAATCATAGGTGAAGTCGGCGAAGACGGCATAGGTTTCGGTGTCGACGTCGGCCTGGGTAAAGGCGGTCAGGCCAGGGACCGTGGTGAACAGCCGGACATCGAACAGGGTATCCGCCCTGGCATCGAGATAATAGAATCCGACCAGGCCGTTGAGCTTGTCGCCTTCATAGAGCAGCTGGAATTCCTGGCTGATCTGCTCGTTCAGATAGAGACCGGGAACGTCGAGATCGACCGCCGGCAGCGCATCGAAATCGATCGGCGTCGCCGTGTCATCCTTGCGCCAGGCGCTGATCGAACGGAAGGTCACGGTGTCGCTGAGATTGGCGGTGATATTCATCGCCAGACCATAAGCCTCGATATCCTGGATCGGGTCGTTGAGCCCGCCGCGGGTATCAAAAACATCGTCCAGCACCGGCGCGCCGGACACGGCACCGGGGATGAGACGATGGCCGCCGCGCGGATTGCTCTTGTCCCTGGTATAGTCACCGGAAATGCGGATCAGCACCGGTTCGCCATAGCCGCCCAGTTCGACGGTACCGCGAGCGGCCCAGATATCCTTGTTGTAATTTTCGAGGCCCGTGGTCAGATTTTTGCCAAAGCCGCCGCGCGACAGACGCGCCCCCGATGCGCCAACCCGGACCAGATCGGAAATCGGCATACTGGCGGTGACCACCGCTTCGGCCTGGTCATAGGTACCATAGGTCACCCGCGCCTTGAACGACGGGTCCTGCGGCAGCGCCTTGGTCACATATTTGACCGCGCCGCCGATCGTGTTGCGGCCATAAAGCGTACCCTGCGGACCGCGCAGCACCTCAATGCGCTCGACATCATAGATATCGAGCACCGCAGCCTGCGGCCGGTTGAGATAGACATCGTCGAGATAGATGCCAACGCCCTGCTCGAAGCCCGAAACCGGGTCCTGCTGCCCGATGCCGCGGATGAAGGCGGAGAGGGTGGAGTTGGTGCCGCGCGATGCTTCCAGAGTGGTGTTGGGCGTGGTCTGGCCGATATCGGTGATATCGATCGCGCCCTGCTGTTCCAGCTTTTCGGAGGAGAAAGAGGTGATCGCGATCGGCACATCGATCTGGCGCTCTTCGCGGCGGCGCGCGGTAACCACGATAAAGCCTTCGTCGCCGCTCTGCTCGGCCGCTTCGCTGGCCTGGGCATGGACGCTGGCAGGAGCGACGAGACCACCCGCTAGTCCGGTAACAATGGCTGCATAGCTGACGGTGTGCTGGAATTTCATGATAGCATCCTCCTTGAATATATGCCCGGCATTTCCGGGTCGTGAAAGGCGCTATATTGAAACATGAATCAAATTTCAACTTAGAAATTTGCTTATCCGCTCAAATGCGGTTAGCCGTGACATTATGGCCACTGAATATAGCGAACATATCGAGTCTCAGGACAAGCAGCCGCGCACCGCGCGCGGCCTGAAGACCAAGCGCAAGCTGCTGGATGCGGCGGCGCTGGAATTTGGCGAAAAGGGCTTTCACGAAGCCTCGATCACCGGAATCACCCAGCGCGCCGGAACCGCGCTCGGCAGTTTCTACACCTATTTCGATTCAAAGGATGAATTGTTCAGCGCGCTGGTCAAGGATATGAGCGCGCGCGTGAAGAGCCATGCGGCGAGCGCGATGACCGAATGGCAGGGCGCGCTCGAACGGGAAAAGCTGGCGCTTGAGGCGTTTATGAACTTTGCCCGCGAGCACAAGGAAATCTACCGGATCATCGACGAATCCGAATTTGTCGATCCGGCCAGCTATCGCTTGCATTATGAGGAAACCGCAAAGCGTATCCACGAACGGCTGGAGGAAGGCAGCGCCGCCGGCGATTTCCGCGGTCCGCTGGAAGAGGCCCATGCCTGGGCGATCATGGGCATGAACGTGTTTCTGGGGCTGCGCTACGGCATCTGGTCGGAGGAAAAATCCGCCGAGGAAATTGCCGAAATCGCCAACGGCATATTGGCCAAAGGCATAGCGGCGGAACGATAGCGCTCCGCCGCCTGCGTTCTGGCTAGTCGGCCATCCAGCGTTCCAGATTCTCGTGGAAGAAACGCAGGCGCCGTTCCTGCCAGGCGAGATAGTCCCTTTTGTAGCCGCGCGAGTTCAGCCCGCGCTGCTGCACTTCCCAGACCTCGACATCCTGATCGATGCCGGGACCCATTGACACTTCCCCGACCTTGCCCTGGACATGCGGCGCGGGCACCGAGACATCGACCCACTCGGCCATGCTCTGCGAATAATAGCGGTCGGTGCCTTCCGGGAACAGCGTCATATACCACATGTCGAAATAGCATTTCTGCGGATCGCTTTCATGCGGCCGGGCGCGCAGCCAGATATTGCCGTCGGGCTTGAGGCTGAACGACAGGTTCGGGAAGATCGTATAGTGCCAGTGATCGGTCAGCTGCGAATCCTGATAGCTGGAAAAGTCGAAACCTTTCTCGGCACCCAGTTCGCGCTTGGCTTTCTGCAGAGCTTTGCGGATCTCGCCGGTCTTGCCCTTGCGGAAATCATCGGGATTCAGGCCCCAGAATTCCATTTCCTCGGCCAGCTGCTCCAGCGTTTCCTTTTCGCCGCCGCGCAGCGTCTTGGTCGGCCCGGCGCCGGGCATGATCATGTGCGCATGGCCCTGCGGATAGAGATCGAACTGGCAGTGATGGTGCGAATATTCCATCACGAACTTGGTCTGCGGATGGACGAACGGGACGTGATAGCTTTCGTTGAAATTGTCCTGGACCAGCTTCCAGTTGAAATTGCCCTCGATCGTCATCCAGTGGGTGCGGACCATCTTGTCCATCGGATAGGTCTCGATCTGCTCGGCGATCGGGCCAAGAAATTCGCGCAGCGGCACGGCATTCTCGTCCATGTTGATCCAGATAAAGCCCGCCCAGACGGTGCACTGCACCGGCACCATGTTGAGCTTGCCGCACGGCGAACCCTGGATGAAATCGGCTTCGTCCGGCACCGCCTTCAGCCGTCCGCTGAATTCATAGGCCCAGCCATGATAGGGGCAGGTCAGCCGCTTGCCGCTGGCATTGCCCTGTTCGCCGGTGACCAGCGGCATGCCGCGATGCTGGCAGACATTGTAGAAGGCGCGGACCTCGCCATCCTCGCCCTGGATACAGACAATCGTTTCCGGTCCGAAATCGGCCGTGATCCAGTCGCCCGGCTTGTCGAGCTGCGCGGCGACCCCGGCGATCTGCCAGGTCTTGGTCCAGATTTTCTCCCATTCCTTGTCGGCCCATTCCTTCGACGAATAGCGATCCGGGGTGATCGGCGTGTTGCGGAATTCCGGCTCGCGCAATTTCGACGTATCGGTCCGAAGCGCTTCGTCGGACTTTTCCTTGCTGACGACGGTAGACATAAGACTATCTCCTCTGAATTTTCCGGTGATGAAAGCCTGCCGTCATGATGACCTCTGGCTGGCGAAATGAGGGTAGGATGGATCGGCTTTGCCACGGGCGCCAAAGCTGTAATCGGCCATGGTGGCGCGGTCCCATATATCGGTGGAGGGGCTGACGCTGCTCCAGTCATAGACGGCACCGCGATGGGCCATGCGCCATTCGCCGTTCCGGCGCTCGAAGCGGTCGAGATAGCGCCCGGCGGCGATCATGAAATTGTCGCTGCCATCCTCGGCGGCAATGGCATGATGGGCGATGAAATAGCTTTCCCCGTAAGCGGTATCGCCATCCAGCTTGATCAAGATATTGCCGATCATATGCTGGGTGCGGTGCATGCCCTTCAGGACCTCCATCACCCAGGGAACAAAATCCCTGGCGCTACCCTTGTAGCTGCCGTGGTCATCCGTGGCGTCGGGGTGGAACAACTGGTTGACCAGCTCTCCGTCGCAGCGATCGATCGCCCGCGCCATGCGATGCACCAGTTCCGTGCAGTCCTGCTTGTCGAGCATGTCCGAGATGCGCTGCTCGCGGCTTGGCAGATCGGCCGATCGGGATGGGTCTTGGGTCATGATTCACTCTCCAGTCCGGCATGGCGGCCGGGGGGCGACCGCCATGCACATTTGTCTCCGATCAGAACCGCACCGTGGCCTGTACCGTCACCGTGCGGGGGAAGGCGCCATAGCCAAGCGCATCGCCGCGCACCGCTGCAGCGGTGCCGGTGCCGGAACCCGTCGACGGAGCGGTACCGCCACCGGTGAAGTAGAATTTGTCGGTGAGATTTTTGCCGATCAGGGCAAGCTGCCAGCTGTCATCGCTGGCACCGATGCGAATGCCAGCATCCAGAACGGCATAGGCCGATTGCGTCGTTGCCCGGTCGCCGAAGCTCGAACCAATATAGGATCCGCTGTAGCGCATGTCGATATTGGTACCCAGTTTCAGGCTGTTCGACACGTCTGTCTCATAGGCGATTCCCGCCGTACCGGTCCATTTGGGGGCCACCGCTGTCGGCACGCCGCTGAGATCTTGCGACGGCACACCGGCGATATTGAGCGAGCAGCCCGCCGCGATCGACTGACCGGAATAGCAGGGCGCGATGAAATCCTCGTAGCGCGCCTTGTTATAGTTCACATTGCCGCGCAACCGGAGCCCCGGGATCGAATAGGGCGCATATTCCAGTTCCAGTTCGACGCCTTTCGACCGCGCGCTGCCGGCATTATAGGTGATGTAAGCAAAAATCTGCGAGTTGAAAAAGTCGACCTGCAGATCGGTATAATTATAATTATAATAGGTCAGGTTCGCCTGCAGCTGATTGTCTGCCAGAGTCGACTTGACCCCCAGTTCGAATCCCTTGCCCTTTTCGGGGTTGAAGCTGAGATCGCCCGATGGATTGGCGGACAGTGCCGAGTTGATCGCGCTGTTGGAGAAGCCGCCGGATTTATAGGCAACCCGATAGGCCCCATAGAGCATCAGATCGTCGGTCGGCGTCCAGCGCAGCGTGAAATCGGGGGACCAGTCGTTGAAGGTCTGGTTGCCGAAGATCGTGCCGTTGACCGCCGCGCCTTCGGGAACGAACAGCCCCTGCAGACCGACATTGACATAGGGCTGGGTGAAGCTGCTGTCCTTGGTTTCATGGATATAGCGCACGCCGCCGGTGGCTTCCAGCGTCGGCGTGATTTTCCACATCAGCTGGCCATAGCCGGACAGCGTTTCCCCGTCCGTCCGCGACTTCTTGGAATAGGCGACATAGCGATTGCTAGCGCTGGCGGTTGAATCTTCCAGATTGGCGAACATCACCGCCTGGAAGAAGTCGCGCCGGGTTTTCTGGTAAAGCGCACCGACCATCAGGTTGACCGGGGCATCAAAGTCGGTGAGCACCCGCAGTTCCTGGCTGAACGCATGATAGCTGGCATTTTCCGTCGCCCAGACGCCGGCGCTGAGGAAGTCGCAATCGCACGCGAACTTGTTGTTGTTCCAGTTATAGTTGGTGATCGAACTGACGGTCATATCGTCGAGCGCATATTCCAGCGATCCGGTTGCCGCCCAGGATTTATAGGTATTGTACAGGCTGCCATCTTCGCGCGCGAAAGGATAATTTTGCGCGATATCCACGGGAAAATCATTCTGGTGGAGGGTGAAATTCCTGCCGCACGTATAGTTGGGGGCGTTGGTGGTCTGGCCGGTGGGGCAATCGATCGCCACATAGTTCCAGCCATTGCCGGCGGTGCGGTTATAGGTGCCGGATACCTTCAGCTTGGCGGTGAGGCGGTCATCCGGTTCATATTTCAGGGTCACGCGACCGATCAGTTCGCGTTCCTGCGGCTGGTCGGTCGCGGCCGGGGCGGCGCTATGCGGATTGGTGGTGCCGTTGCTGACGTCGAGCGTGGGATAGCTGATTGTCTGTTGCTCGTTGGTATAATAGCCGCCCCACATGCGCGAACCGCGTATCGCAACCCGGAGACCCAGCGTATCGGTGAGCGGCTGGGAGATGATCGCTTCGGCAAAGGCGCGTTCTGCGGCAAATTCATAGCCGACCCGGCCGATAAATTCCGGATCCAGCCCGGGATCGGCGGTGGTCAGCGAAATCACGCCGGCGGTGGCATTCTTGCCGAAGAAGAGCGACTGCGGGCCTTTCAGCACCTCGACCCGCGCGAGGTCGAAAAAGCCCTCGTTGATGACTCGGCCCTGGCCATAATAGACGCTGTCGACGACGATCGCGACCGACTGCTCGATGCCGATCGAGGTGGCGGACGATCCGATGCCGCGCAGGGTGAGCTGGGCACCGGCACCATTGGAGGAACGGGCAATCGTGAAATTGGGGGTCGCGGCGGCGATCTTCTCGAGGCTGCTCAGGTCGCGCGCGGCGATTTCCTCGGCGCCGATCGCCTGCACTGATACGGGAATCGACTGCGCCGATTCCTCGCGGCGGCGAGCGGTGACGACGATCGTCTGCAGGCCGCCGGTCTGGGCGTGGTCGGCATCGGCCGTTTCGGGAAGCTGGGCGCTGTCCGTATCGGACTGGGCGAGGACGGCTGCCGCGAGACTGTTGCTTGCGGGCTCTGCGGAGGTGGCCAGCTGAGGACCATTTGCGGATGGCGCCGTTGTCTGCCCATGGGCTGCTGTTGATGCCACCATCATGGCAACTACCAATGATGTCCCATAGATCAAATCTGCACGCAATGCGGTTTTCGCCATTCCGAATCTCCTCCTAAGTTTTTTGCTTCCAGCGCTTTTTTGCGCTTTCCGGGACTTTAGGACATCGGCGAAGGCTTAGCGCCTAACAGTTTGGCCTAACAAAATTGAGCTATCAAAAATGCTGATTGAACTTGGGCCACGATCGCCAGGCTATCGGACTCTGACATGGCGATGACGCTCCGGATCGCCGTCCTGTAGCGGCGGCAGCGAGGCCGTGAATCTTGTCCAAAGCAGGCCCTGACAGGAGGTCGCGTCGCTACGCGCGGCGGCTTATTTTCCGCTTCTTGGCACAGTAGAGCGCTTCATCGGCGGTGTTGAACAGCATTTGGGCGTCATAGCTGTCCTCGCCGGGCGCGAAGGCGAAGCCAGCCGACACGGTGAGGGTCAACGGGTCGCCGTTCCACTGAATCGGCTGGAGGAGCCTGGCAGTAAGCGACTGCAATTTCGCCTTCGCCTGCCTTTGCGAGACAGACGGGGGCAGCAGCACGGCAAATTCATCGCCGCCGATCCGCGAGACCAGATGCGCGTTGACGAATGTCCTGCGCAGCTGTTCCGCGAAATTGACCAGACAGGCATCACCGGCAGCGTGACCCCAGCGGTCGTTGATCCGCTTGAAATCATCAATATCCAGCAGGATCAGCGTGCCGATGAGATCCGTGGCCGGTTCCTTGGGCGGCGGATCGAGAAAGCGTTGAAAGGGCGTTCTGTTGGCGATGCCCGTAAGCGGGTCGCATTCCGCCTGCGCCCGCAGCAGGTCCCACCGCATGCGGTCATCCGTGATATCCTGTTTCATGCCGAACAATATCTCGCTTCGCCCGTGCGAACCCCGCGCGGCGGCCGTAATCCGTATCCAGCGCTCGACGCCGTCCGGGCGAAGGATGCTCGCCTCCAGCGTGAATCCGTGGCGGCGCTCTATCGCTTGCGCGCGTTTCCGCTCAAGCAGATCCCGTGATTCCTCGCTGTACATCCGGATCGCGTCCCGGCGTTCCACGGCTGCGTCGTTTGGCAGTCCAAAAATGTCGTAAACGCCATCGGTCCAGTTCAGCCGGTCGCTCGCCAGGTCGCAGGACCAGGCCCCGATCGGAACCAGCGATGCGGCCTGGTCATAAAGGTCCAGAAAACCCAGCCGTTTGTCGAAAAGCGCCGATTCGGCCTGATAGTCCTGTCTGGAATATAACTGGTTCATGTGCTCCCCGTTGACTGCGCCCTTGATCTGAAGCTCAGTAGCGCCAGCATCGGTGTCTAGGGGAGTCATGTAAAGATTTTGTTTAGGACACAAGCCAGAGGTCGATGAATTGGGGGAAATAGGGGGTTCACCCTGAAAAATAATAGTGCACCCGACAAGATTTGAACTTGTGGCCTCTGCCTTCGGAGCAATTTAACCTGCCCTTCGATGCTTTTCGATGGGTTTCGCTCCGATGTTCTATACCACTGTAATAACTAAACAAATTGAAAATCCGGCTCGTCCGGCGTACTCTCGGACACGCTCCGACTTGCGTCCGGCTCCTTACGTGGTGCTTACGCGAGAAGGCCGTCGCAAGGCGGCGTTTCGCCTTTCCGGGCATGGCTCCACCCTGTGCACCCGGCGCTTCTTTCCCTACCACCGAAGGGCCTCCGCGCTTGGCGCGGCCAGAATACGCAACCCGCCTCGTCGATGAGAGCCGACAGGGTCAGTTTCAGGGATTCCTGGCGTCTGCCCTGAGCCTCGCCTCGATCATCGGACTTCTTGTCTTCTCGAGTTTGTACTTCGTCGTCCGGGCAGATTGGCCAGGGGCTATCTGGCTCTCGGCGGTGGCCATCAATGCGATTGCGGTGCCTCTCGTGCCCGGTCAGCGGCTTCGGACAGAACGGCAGGCATCGTTGGAATAGGCCGAAGGGTCAACTCGCCAGCGTCGCGCTCGGATTATCCAGTAATCCCATAAGTTGGTCTAGGCTGGGCGCAACGAGCACCGACCATTGATATGACCCTTTACTTGTCTATCAGACTACACCGGGGTGCCGATTCGACCTGACTCTGCCGCCGCGCCACCGCCATTTACGACAAGAACGAGCTTTCCGGTCGCGCGCCCGGTCTCGCCAATGCGGTGCACCTCAGCGACGTCTGCCAGGGGAAATACCTGCACGGCCGGCAGTTTGAAGCGGCCTGAACTGACCAGATCACCGATTTCGGTGAGCACATGCAATGCTCTCCCATCTTCCCCCCGGCTGAAGTGCACGTTGTTCGCCTTGGCTCCGACAGGATCGGCAATCGTGACGACATGCTCAGCGCTTCCGGTTAGGTCAACTAGCTCGGGCAGTATCCCGTTTCCGGCGACATCAAGCGCCCGTTCAACGCCGCCCGGAGCCACGGCCCTCACGCGATCGACCATATCTCTGCCGTAAGCGATCGGCTCGGCTCCGAGAGAGCGCAGGAAGTCGTGCTTTCCCGGGCTGGCCGTACCAATCACCCGCGCGCCATGCGCGACCGCCAATTGAACCGCAGCCGAGCCGATATTTCCGGAAGCTCCGTTGACCAGCAGCGTCACACCCTTGGTAATGCCAAGCCGCCTCAGGGCGCGGGCGGCGGTCTCCAGCGCACTCGGCAATGCGGCAGCGGTCTCGAAATCCAGAAATGGCGGAATTGATGCATAATAGCTCAGCACGGCTTCTTCGGCCTGTGCGGCGCCATCAGTGCAAAAGCCAAATGCGCGATCACCGACTGCAATATCGTCGACACCAGTGCCCACTAGATCGACGATCCCTGCCGCCTCATAGCCCATCGTTTGGGGAAGAACTTGGTCCATCAGACCCTGCCGCTTTTTCCAGTCGCTAGCGTTCACGCCAGCCGCACGCACGGAGATGCGGACTTGTCCCGGACTTGGAACTGGTGCGGGGAGATCGACAATTTCCAAGACCTCAGGGCCACCAAATCTGCTGAATCGTACTGCTCTCATGGATCTGCTCGTCCCTCTACTCACCAGGACGGCTCCGCCTCGGCACCGGGCGGTCCAGTTTTCAGACCTAGGAGCCTGATCGCCGTCCTTGTTGTGTACTCAGTACATATTTGTATAAGATCTTTAGGTCGATCAAAACATGTACTCGATGTGGGTTGACCAATTGGTGATCGAAGACGGCACGGCAACGATCCCATGCCGGTCTGCAGGCCGCGAAGGGTGACACTCCGCTTCTGGCCGGGAGGGGCAGAGCATGACTTGTGCCGCTAGATGCGGAATCGTACGCTCCATCAACCGCAAGAATCGGCTGTTGCGGGCCCGCGCAACCAAAGCAGCCCGCTCAGCGACGAGTGTCAGCACCCGGTTCCGCCGCAAACAGCCAGTATATTGCGCGGGAGCAATGCTCCCGAGATCGATCAGGCAAATTTCATCAAAAGCAATATCCTGTTCTGGCTGATTGGCGCGACGGACGGTCACGCCAAAAATTTCAGTATTGCGATTGAGCCAGGTGGGCGTTTTTCAATGACGCCACTCTATGACATTCTGACCGCAGAACCGAGTTTTGCGAGCGGAAATATCCCGCGCAACAAATATCGCCTCGCAATGTCGGTTGGCACAAAGCGGCATTATCAGATGATCGAAATCATGCCGCGCCATTTCGTGCAAACGGCAAAGCGCCGCTGACATAGGGCAGGGGGAGGTGGAAGCGATTTTTGCACATGTTAGCAAACAGGCGGAAAATGCCCTCGAGAAAACAATCGCGGATTTACCGCCCGGCTTTCCCAGCGAACTTGTCGAGCCAGTGGCAGAGGCATTCCGGAAGCGGCTCACCCCGATTGCGGACATATCCGTATTCTACCATAATCATGAATAGTGCGGTTATGGACAATTTCGATGAATTACCAAGACCAGAAAATAAAGGCGATTGGTTGGCTGACCATAATAGCGACTGCGTTGACGATGTTACTCGCTTTTAGCCTAATTTATCGCGAAGAAATGCGAGGTTTCGTCCAGTGGCTGCCACTCAGTCGTGGGAGAGAGGAATATATCTGGCTGGGCGTACTCTTCACGATGGTTCCAGTCTGCTGGGCTGTGAACCTAATTCTTATATTCACGTCACCAGAACAAGAGGTTCGTCTTGTCGCATGGTCGAAGCGTTGGATAAAGACTACAAGCGATTTTGAGAGAATAATATTCGATAAGCTTGATCCCAACTATCGCAAGGCGGCGTGGCGTTACTTTCTGGACCGCCATAGAGGTGACCGGTTGTAGGTCCGATTATCGACCACCGCCGTCCATAAGCTGCTCTTCAGCAACCCACCCAATTCCGGTCGTTGCAAATAGCGAAGCCGCTTCCCAAAATCCGCCATTCGAGGGTTCAAAACCCAATAGCCAAAAATTTTCCTAGATGCCGCCATTTTGTACTGCTAATTTCACATCGCAAAAAAGGGGGCGGCTTTGCTCCGCTAACAGCCCCAACTTTCGAAATGCTGCATGATAGGACCGCAGCTTATCAGTGACGATAAGCAATGGCGCGAAGCCGTGCTTCTTGAGCAAGCTGCGCCTCAACTCTTTGGCCGCTTTGGCATTTCTCCGGGATTGAACAAGAAAGTCCAATACCGTGCCTTCATTGTCTACCGCTCGCCAAAGCCAATGCTTCTTGCCTCTAATTACAATCTCTATTTCATCCAAATACCAGTGATCGCCTGGAACGGGACGATCGGTCCGCAGGTTCCTTGCAATCTGACCACCAAATTTCAGAAACCAGCGCCGAACCGTTTCATAAGAAACGTCCAACCTGCGTTCGACAAGCAAGTCTTCGACATCCCTTAGACTCAATGTAAATCTTGCATAGAGCCAGACGGCATGAATGATCAATTGAGGTGGGAAGCGATGACGGTCGAATGATATTTTCGGCATTCGTTGCAACTATGGTGCTGTCGCTCTATCCGCCAGAGCAGTTAACGTGACAGTGCCCAACGGGCTAACCGGAGATGTTTTCCGAATGAGGCAATTTGCTGGGCGTGAGCTTGCGTTTGCCCCTCGCTACCTGCATTCGATGGGTTCCGCTAACCTTTGCCGTGCGGGCGATGCGTGAGGGGATGAAGAGCCATTCATTCGAAATATGGTCGGCCTGCACATCGAGCACCATATAGCCCCGCTGGCTTGTGTCACACCATACAAGATCAGGGCTGGCATCGACAAACCGCTTGGCGATCGCAATCGGATCACCGTGAAAACGCTTGTCCATACCAAGGGAAGAGACGCCTTGCACGGCCAGTTCCACGCCCACTGGTTGATCACCATGTTCGAGGTTGAACGCCCAAGCATTATGACTGTCGCCGCTGAGGACCACAAGATCAGCATTTGCATTTTGGGAAGCCTGTAGCAAACGCTGCCGTGCCGCAGGATAGCCTTCCCAGCGGTCCATATGCTGCGGAACATCAATTGCCGAAAGGCTTGCGGCCACCTTCATTTCCTCGAGTTTCTTTGCGCTCACCCTATCGTCCGGACCAAATAGGACCGCGAAATCTTCGGGTATACGGGACCGCCCCATGATCACCTGCTGCGCCAGGATTTGCCATTTCCGACCAGATGCGGTGGATGCGGCAAGCCCATCCGCGAGCCATTGTTCCTGTTCCGCTCCCATCATCGTGCGCGCTGGATCATTGAGCGGCCCGTCGCGAAAAGCTATCGCTGCGGCAGCGAGATCTTTTTCGTGGCCTTTGATCGCATCCTGTAAATCGAGCTGCTCGGAGCGCCCAATCAGCCGGGTTTCCAAACGGAACAGCGTGGCAAGGTCACCAAGATGATATTCGCAATATGGTTTACCGCGCATGGGTAGCCATTCGTAAAATGCCTGCACACCGGCGGCCATCCTGTCCTTCCAGCGGCCTTCCTTGACCGGATCATGGTTGGCCGCTCCGTTGTTCCAGCTGTTGTTCGCGGTTTCATGGTCGTCCCACATGACGATGATCGGGAAACGGCGATGCAATTCCTGCAAGGCGGGATCGGCACGATAACTGGCATAGCGCTTGCGATAATCGGACAGGCTGACCGCCTCATGCGCTGGCTCGATACCCCGAAGCTCTGCCATCCCCTCCAGCGCATCGGAGCGGTCCAGCTTCGATTCGTAAATATAGTCCCCAAGGTGCACCAGCAGATCGAGATCATCGCGGGCAGCAGCATGGGCATAGGCATTGAACCAGCCCGATGTCGCATTGGCGCAGGAAAATACGCCGATCCGGAACTGGTTCAGCGGACCTTCGGGCAAAGTGCGTGTGCGCCCGGTGGGAGAAACCTCGCCGGTGTCGGCGCGGAATCGATAATAATACCAGTTCCCCGGCTGGAGATTGTCTGGCCGGGCATGAACGCAGAAATCCTTGTCCGGCGCGGACAGGGCAGAAGAGCGTGAAACTATCAGTTTGAACTGCTCGTCCTCTGCAACTTCGACCTGCAACCACGAGGCCTCTGCATCGGGCGATATATATCTGGTCCACAATGTAACGCTTCGCTGGTCCGGGTCGCCGCTTGCGACGGAGTGGGTAAAAGCTGGTCGAGAGGTCGCTCTTAGCGAGCTGGCCATGAACAGAGTCGGGCTGATCGCCGAAGCCTGTAGGAGCGAGCGCCGCGAAACGGCGGGCAATGGCGAGGACGGCAGTGCAAATTTTTTCTTGGTCATGGCCGCCGGCTAACGCGCTGGCGTGACACATTAATTAAACGTCCGAACTATTTAAAAACCGACCAATAACTTTCACATTTAATACATTTTGCAGCAATCAAGCCGTCATCACCGACCGCTAGCGGACGCCCCACAACTGGTTCACTTAAAATTGGGGATATAAAATGGGTCGCGAAGTTCTTAACCGTAAAGGCCGCCGCACACGCTTGCTCCGTGCAGCAATTCTGGCTTCTGTCGCCTTGCCCGGAACGGCTATTGCCGGCGACGTCGTCGGGACAATAAGCAGTGCATCGCTGGATCGGCCAGCGCGCGGCGTTACAGTAATGATCGAAGAGACGGGTCAGTCGGTCGGTACCGATCAAAACGGACGCTATACGATACCAGGCCTCGATGCGGGCACTTACACGCTGCTCGTTCTGCAGCCGGGTTATAAAGACCAGAGAATGACGGTGACAGTGCCGCAGCAAGGTTCGGTAACTGCCGATGCCAGTATCGAACTAGAAGGTGACACCACAGACGGTGCCATCGTGGTCACCGGCGCGCGTACGTCGCGCCTGCTGGCGATTGAACGCAAGCGGTCCTTGCCTGTCATCTCGGACATTGTATCGTCCGATGGTATCGGCAAGCTGCCCGACTATAACACCGCCGAAGCATTGCAGCGGCTACCGGGCATCTCGGTCGAGACTGATCAGGGCGAACCACGCTATGTTGTCATTCGCGGCGTTGATCCCAACCTGAATCAGGTGACCATCGACGGTAATATCGTCGGCATCCCTGAGGCGGAAGGACGGCGCGTCGCGCTTGACACTATCCCCTCGGACCTTGTCGCTGCCATCGAGGTCGTTAAAACCGTTACGCCGGATTATGACGCCAATGCCATCGGCGGTTCGATCAATATCGTCACGCCGACAGCGTTCGATCAAAACAAGCCTTTCACTTATCTTTCCGGCCGCGGCATTTATAATGGAGCGTCTGACAAGTTCGGTTTTGCTGCCAGCGCGATGCACGGCCAGCTGGTTGGCCCCAACGAGGATTTCGGAATTGTCGCTGGTGTGAGCTATTCAAAACGTTTCATCGACAGCCAACTGGTCGATCCGTTGGGCTGGACCGAAGTTTCGGAAGGTTTCTTTGCCCCTACCGCTATGCGATATTTTGATTATTCGATCGTCCGGGAACGTATTGGCGCGATCCTGAACCTCGACTGGCGGCCAAGCGATGCTGTCCATCTTTATGTTCGCAATATCTATAATGAATTTAGCGATGTCGAAGGACGCGACCAGTTCGATTATGACATGGATCGCGGCGACATCACATTTCCGGCTCCGAACCAGGTCACCTATTCATCGGGCCGGGCATCCCGTGAATTTCGCCAGAACGAGCAGACGCAAAAGCTGTATAATATCTCGCCAGGTGCGGAATTCAGCTTCGGCAATGTCGATCTTGCCCTGAATTACACTTATGCGCACGCGCAGGAACATACACCAGTGCGCGACGATATCGAATATCGCTCGCGCAGCGTGGCAGTTTCGACAATCTTGGTCGAAGGAGAGCTGCCCACGTTCGTTGATGTCGATGACCGCCTGTTCGATCCAGCTTCTTTTCCGCTGCGCCGTATCCGCCTTCGCCGCGAGACGATTGATGAGGATCTGCACGCCATCAAGGCCGACATTAAAGTCAATTTTGCCGACGTGAGCGACAGTTTTCTCAAATTTGGCGTAAAATACACCGACCGGACCAAGGACCGTGACAATTATCAGGAACTTTGGGAACCCGCCGCCGCCGTCACATTTGCCGACACCGGCACGGTCTTACCGGAAATTGCCAATTTTTATGACGGCGATTACCGATTTGGGCCAGCAATGGACTATGCCGGAACTCTGGACTATTTTTTCCGGCAGAACCCTGGATCGCTGGCGCTGGATGAAGAGGCAACTGGCTTCAATGATCGGGCGTCCGATTATCACATCAACGAGAAAATTTATGCAGGCTATTTGATGGCAAGTATGGAGTTGGGCGATCTGACCGCAATTGGCGGGGTGCGGATCGAGCGGACCGAGGGCACCTATGATGCATTTGCTATCCGCGATACCGATGGCAACGGCTCCATCACCGTATCGGACATCACGCCCCTAAGCTTTGATCAGACCTATACCCATGTCCTGCCCAGCTTGGCGCTAAACTATCGCCCGATGCCGAATGTCGCCATTCGGGCAGCCTGGACCAATACCATCGGCCGTCCCAATTATAGCGATGTCGTGCCAACATTCGAGGAAGAGGATGGCGAAGGCGAGGCAGGCAATCCCGGGCTGAAACCTTATACATCAATGGGACTGGATTTTTCGGCCGAATATTATCCCGATGCAGAGAGCATTTTCTCGCTCGCCATGTTCTACAAGAATATCAAGAACCCAGTTTACACGCAGCGTTTGGTGGATACCAGCTTTGCAGGCATCGACCTGCTTGGTCTGTCCCAGCCACAAAATGCGAGTGACGGGGAGTTGTTAGGGGTAGAAGTCAATGCGGTGCGAAGGCTGACATTTTTGCCCGCTCCGCTTGATGGACTCGGCATCTCGGCCAATGTTACTTTTGTTGACAGCAATGTTAATGTCCCGGGACGGACAGACGATCTGCCATTCTTCCGCCAGTCCAAATGGATTGCCGGCGGGGCACTTTTTTATGAAAAAGGACCGATTGAGGCGCGAGTGGCGCTAAGTTACCGCGATGCCTATCTCACATCTGTCGGCGGAACCAGCGCAAGCGATGGCTATGCAGCTGGGCGAACCGTATTGGATGCACGCCTGTCTTACCGTGTAATGAAGGGAGTGGAGTTTTTTGGCTCTGTTTCCAATATCACCGAAGAACCGTCCATCGGCTATCAAGCGGTGCGGAATCAGATAACGGCACGTGAAGCTTATGGCGTCAATGTCGATTTCGGGTTCAGCGCCAGTTTCTGACCCAGCAGGATCGCGCATATGGTTTTTGGCGAGCGGTCAATGTGATCGCTCGCCAAAAACCAGCTTTCTGATTTAATTTCTGTAAGCGAAGGATGATATTATGTTCCAAGCCTCGCGAATATTGATCTTGTTTGCATTTCTGTCCGCGTCTGCGACCGCGGCTCCCCCGGGTGTGGGCGGACCGGTCCTGCGTCAGCATGAGGGCAAAACCGTTCCCACCCCGGTCATGCTCAAAGCGAAGACACTGACCGTCTATAATGCCGCTGAAGCCGATCAGGGCGCTGCGGCGGATGAGCGGCATTTCTATGCCATCGACAACAGCACAATCGGCAAATATTCATTGACCGACGGATCGGCTGTTGCGCAGTGGAGCGATCTCCCTTCACCCGGCATCGAGCATCTCAACAGCTGCTATGTCGAGACGGCGCTACTCTGGTGTGCCAATTCCAATTATCCTGCCGCGCCCATGGGTTCCTCTATCGAAATTTTCGATACGGAAACCATGCAGCACCACGCCACCCACAGTCTGGGCATGATGGAGGAAGGATCGCTTACCTGGTTCGCGGCCACTCAAGACGGCTTTCTTGCATCCTTTGCCCATTACGACCAACGCGGAGTTCCCTATAAGGACCATCGCTATTCCAGCGTCGTGATTTTTGACAAACAGTGGCGGCGCACAGGCGGATGGCTGTTCCCCAAAGTCATAACCGATCTCATGGCTCCTTACGCGGCATCTGGCGGTGCTATCGGTCCCGATGGTAGACTATATGTGTCGGGCCACGATAGGCCCGAGATTTATGTTCTGGAAGCACCGATCAGCGGGCCATATCTGACTCATGTCGCCACCATCTCACTCGAGATCGAAGGGCAAGCCTTTGCCTTTGGGCCGGCAAATGGTAAGATAATTTATGCAGTTGATCGGAAATTGGGTCTCGTGAAAGCGATAGAGCTGCCCAAAATTCCATAGTGCTGTGGATTGAATATAGCAAAGCTGCGACCTGCCATCTGAGCTTTGGGGCGATAGAAATGCTCGGCTTGGTGGACAAAGGGTAGCGCGACATTGCGGACGTCATGCATCGCCTATGCTACTGAAGACGCTTGAAGCAGAAAAGCAAGCCGGCCTGCCTATCGATCAGCGCTGTGCCATGGTCTGTCCGCTTTAGCGAGATCAAGCATGTTAGCGGACAGTCAGTAATCACCCAGTTTCGGTCATTATGGTGTAAGCGCAACTGGTTCAGGCTATGGCCGCTTTCAAGAACGAGCGTCTCTTCCTTAAGAATGGCGACAATGAGGGCGTACTGCAGGCCGGCGGGAACTGGGCCGTCTGCAGTCTGACCGCTTCCTGAGTAAAAGTGACAAAAAGCGGCCAGCTTGTCTTCGCTGCCCAGGTCCGGTATTGACCAGACGAGTCATTGGCTGTGACCTAATTTGACTACTAATCCCCGGCCTTTAGAGATCGGCAACAGGGGAATTCTCGAATGCCCTCAGGAGAAATCGAATCGCCCCAAAATTCTGGTCATGCGCGATATTCAGCCGCGGGCTGAGGGGCGACGCTTCATGCTCAGAAGTCCCATCACATCGTGCCGATCATCAGTAGATAATATCCCCACTTTCAGCCACTTCCCATCGTGATATGTTTGGGCCTCGTCGTAGAGCTTGACCAGTTGCGGACGCCAACTCTTGCGCCGCTCCTCGAACTTCTCCCGCTCAGCAGCTCCCAGCACCACCACGACTGAGAAAAGCTTGTACTCCGGCAGGAAGGTGCAGAATGCTTTGGACTTCTTATAGCGCAGAGACCAGCCGTGTTTTTCGCCACCATATAGCCAAGTGGGAGCGAAAACACCGGGATAGGTCTCTTCGATCCAATCCTGTAACGCAACCCAGTGCCCGAACACCTCCGGCCCGACCCAGTCTCGCACGGTCGCATCATTAGGTGACGCTGATTTGTCGGTGATGCGGTCTCCGATATGAGGGCCCTGCTCCATTTCGTTCCCTACCGCTGCCCGTCAGGACCGCCGCTTACAGCAATCATCTGCCAAGCGCCGCTTTTTCGCAGATACATTTCCGTCCATCGGCCGCGAATTGTTTCTTGCACATTCCGTTCAGCCTGCACCTCAGCTTCGTATGTGTAATGCACGACGCCCACATGGTCATCAAATACGGTTATTTTTAGGGGCTTCAACGTGTAGCGCAGTACGCGTGGAGCGGACGGGCCTACAGATGCGAGTGCCGCGTGATAGTCGTGGGCCTTATCTTTTCCAGTAACCCAGCCGGAATAGTTCTGATGAAGCGCCTTTTGAATAGACTCCAAATCTTGCCTCACCTCCATTTCCCAAAGTGAAACAACTTGCTTCCAAAGGGAAATCTCTGCTTCTGACTGAGGATCTTTAGACATAATCTCGACCGTTTCCGTAGCAGACCAAATCCGCTGACAAAGGAGATAGTCGCGAAAGACCCGATGTGGAACAGTAAAAGAATCTGCCTCTCCCGCAATTGCCGCTTCTGGCGCACCGGAGGCGAGACACCAGCGCGAGGACATGCCCGCTATCGGGTACAAGAGACTGCGGCTTCTTGGACTGGAATTGGGGCGCGTTTCAGACCGGCTGCAACTGGGCCGGTTGGAGACTGTCGGCTAATCGATCTCGGCTCGCAATAGCTAGCGTTGTTCGGCAAAGCCAATGGCCAAGCGAGGATTGGCTCTCAAATCCAAGGCTTCAGCCAATTCTCGCTAAGTTCCAACGCCACTCAGCAGGTGTGGCCGCTTGCCATCTGGGCTTGCCATTGAGCACGGAGAACCCCGCTCTCGCCTGTCCCGAATACGTAGCGATCAGGACGCACGAGAACCGCCTCAGCCGATCGGTGATCAAGCCACGCGCGCAATCCGGCAGCAAATGGTGCCATACGGCTTTCCTCAAGTGTCTCACGTCCGATCAGCCAAACACCTGACCCGAGCACTTCGTCCAGCCGGCTTCCGTCCTCTGCCACCAGTTGCGGAAAATAGCTACCGGCCGCCTGTGATCCGGCCATAATCGCGCCTGTGCCGATCGGGGGATAGGCCGGAGGGCCGCTGGGCAGCTTGCCCAGCATCCTGGCGGCCCCCAACTTAATGTCGCGCAGCGCAGCGCCAAGCCGACTGGTGGTGCACACCATCCGTCCCATCATGATCGCCATATCGATTGTGGCGCGCAGATTGGGCGCGCGTTCCGGCTGATACGTGTCCAGCAGCGCCTGGTCCGCCTTTCCTTGCTCGACAGCCGCGAGCTTCCAGGCGAGATTGGCTGCATCGCGCAGGCCCGAGCACATTCCCTGCCCGGCAAAGGGCGGGGTCTGGTGCGCCGCATCACCTGCCAGCAGCACCCGGCCCCTGCGCCATCGTTCGGCGATGCGGGCGCGGAAGGTGTAGACCGCCGTGCGCTCGATCCGCACCGCACCCTCGACATTCCACGGCGCGAGCAGGTTCGCGACGAATGCCGGATCGCTGACCTCACCAGGGGTTTCGCACGGCAGCATCATGAACTCCCAACGGTGGCGCCCTTCACTCATCAGCACGCAGGTGGTGGCCCGCGCAGGGTCACAGATCTGGAGGTTGGCTGTCGGCAGTCGCGTCGGGTCATCGACCAGCACGTCGACCACCAGCCAGGGTTCCTCGAAGCCGAGGTCCTCGAAGGCAGTGCCGCAGGCCTTGCGCACCGGGCTGCGCGCGCCGTCCGCTCCAACCAGCCAGCGGGTGCGCAGCGTTCGTTCGCCGTCGGGCGTGGCCAGAGTAACAGTAATGCCGTCCGCATCTTCGATGAAGGACAGCATTTCCCACTCACAGCGAAGAGAACCGGGCGCACGTTCGGCAAGGGCTGATCTCAGCGCCGCTTCGACCGAGGGTTGGTGGATCATGTTGGCGGCCGGCCAGCCGCCCGGGCCGATGCGGGTGGCGCCGTCGAAATGCAATAGCACTTTTCCGCGCGCATTGCGGAACTCGTAGCGGTCGGCGCGGCGGCTGGTTGCCATCACGGCATCCGCCGCGCCCGCCTCTTGCAATATGCGCATACCTTCGTGATCAATATGCGCGGCGCGTGGGAGCGGGAAGATCGCCGGCTCCTTCTCGGCGACGATGGTGCGCACACCCTGCCGACCAAGCAAGGCAGCCAGCGTCACCCCGGTGGGGCCGCCGCCCACAACGAGCACGTCGCAATCAAAGCCGTCCATTATCGCCCCCTCCTCGTCCGCTTCAGAACGTCAGCACCATGCCGTCTTCAGCGACGGTGATGCGGCCCTTGTACAGTTCGCTCATCCCTTCGGTGTACATCACCCGTACCACTGCATTATCCGGGTACGGGATGAGATGGGTGAGCACGAGATGCTTGACGCCCGCCGCCTGAGCCTGCCGGGCAAGCGCGAGGTTATCGGCGTGATAGGGGATGGTCCGCTCTGCCACGCGGGCGTCGAATTCCATGCCGAGCTTGCGCATTTCCGGGATGGCGCGCCGCACCATGTGGCCGGCGTAGGATTCATGCACCACCATGTCGGCACCCTGCATGGCGGGTAGGTTGACCGGGCTCACCTTGGTGTCGCCACTGATGAACAGCTTGCGGCCCTTGTAACGGAGTACATAGCCAAGCGCGGGGCGAACCGGTTCGTGCGCCACCAGCACCGCATCGATCGTCACGCCACCCCGATCATAAACCCGCACGCTGCGCTGGCCTTCTCCAAAGGTGATTTCGCGCGCAACGGCGCCGGCAATTGCGCGGCGCTCCGCCAGGTGAGGCATATTCGCGCTGCGGTAACCCTCGTCGAGGGCATATGCTTCGGCGAAACCCGCGATCACATGGGCAAGACCCTGCGGCCCGGCAACCGTAAGCGGAGTCTCGCGGCCCCAGATCCAGCCGGCGTTGATCAGCGCCCCGAGATCGTTGAAGTGGTCCGAATGGAAGTGGGTCACGAACACCTGCTCAAGGTCGTTGACCGGAATGCGCGATGCCGACAGCGAACGCAACGCACCATCGCCGACGTCGAACAGGAACAGCTTGCCCCCTGCCGCAACGAGCGTGCAGGCCTGCGCTCGGGCCGAACTGACTTCGGGCGTGCCGGTGCCGCAGATCAGCACCTTGATGCCGTTATGGTCCGTGGCAAACGCCTGGTCGGGGCCCTGCTGGATACGCTGACGGATCGCCCAGCCGAGCAAGCTGTCGCGCGCGACATAGGCCGTGGTCGCGCCGATCACGAGCACAAGCGCCAGCGCTATCAGGGCTTTCCGGATCATCGCCACCTCAGCCTTCTGCCACCATGGTGGCTTCGATATGGCCGAGACCATCGATTTCGGTGCGCACCACATCGCCGGGCTTGAGGAACTGGCGCGGGTCCATCGCCGCACCGATCCCGCCGGGAGTGCCGGTGAACAGGCAGTCGCCCGGCTCCATTGTCATGCCGACCGAAAGATGCTCCACCTGCTGCCAGATATCGAACACCAAATGCCGCGTGTTCGAATTCTGCCGCTCCTCTCCATTGACGTAGCAGCGGATGACGAGATCGTGCGGATCGCCAATTTCGTCAGCGGTGACAATCCACGGCCCCATCGGAGCGTGGGTATCAAAGCTCTTTCCCAGCGACCATTGTGGCCCGGCGTGCTGCCACATCCGCTCGGTGAAATCATTGCCGACACAGTAGCCAAAGATCGCAGCTGGCGCATCGGCAGCGTCAATGTGCTTGCCGCCCTGGCCGATTACCGCGACAAGCTCCGCTTCGTAATCGGGCGTTGCGGTGCCGCGTGCGATGAGCACAGGATCAAAGGGGGCGTTGACGCTGGTCTGAGCCTTGGTGAACCATACCTGCCGCTCGGGTGTGCCGAGTCCGCTCTCGGCAATGTGATCGGCATAGTTGAGGCCGATGGCGAAAATCTTGCCGGGGCGCGGGACAGGGGCCTCGAGCTTCACATGTGCCAGAGGAATGGCTTGCCCGGTCGCGCCCTTGGCTTCGAGGCCGGGCTTCAGTGCATCCCATTCGCGGATCAGGTCGAGCATCGTGCCGGGCACGTCGGTTTCGACCACCGTCTCACCGACAATGATGCCGGTGCGGGTCTTGCCGTCATGGGTAAAGGTACAGAGTTTCATCGGTCAGGCTTCCTTGGGTGTGCGGGAGAACAGGCGCTTGAGGCGCAGCTGCATGGCGGTGACAAAGGCGACGAGGCCAGGCGGCGGGGCCATCTTGCCGGCAAACATCGGATGGGGGCTGCCCCATTGTACCGCGAGCAGCGCCTGCATGGTCTGCTTCTGCGGTGGGTCAGCGGCGGTGAACAGGTCACCGTCAGTCCAGTGTTCCAGCTCGTTGCCAAACGGGTCTTTCCAGTAATCGAAGATCTGGCTGCCCATGATGTGTCGCCCCACACCCCACGCTGCCTCGCGCTGGCGGGACTTTAGATGTTCGTGGCCCAACATCAGGTCGTCGAGGCTCTCGACCTCGAATGCAGCGTGGAGCAGGCCCGGTTTTCCCGGTAATTGCGCGAGGAAGATGGTGTGATGATCGGAGGGGACATCACCCCGGTCGCAGCGCATGAATGCGCCCAGCGGCACGCCTTCGGCTGCTTCGACTTCGTCCGAAGTTAGCAGACCGAAGCGATCCTTCCACCACCTCTCGGAGGTCCGAAAATCCCTCACCCTTAGAACGGCGTGGCCGATCCGGCGGATATGAGCGGGAGCAGGTTCAAGCCGTACGGGGGCACGCTGGCGCGGCTTGGCAGCTGCGCAGTTGAACTGAGGCTCGGGCAACGGGGTGGGCGGTTGGCACTGCTGGCCCGCCACGACCTCGACCAGATAGCCTTCAGGATCGGTCAGGCGCACCACCATCCCGCCGCCGGGTTCGTCGAGCGGTTCCGGCGCCAAGCCCTCATGTGTGGCAAGGCGCTCAAGATCGGCGACGCTGGCTGCACGCAAACCTACGGCGAGAAACCGCGCCTCCCCCGGTTCGGTCACATGCACAAAGGGCCGCCCGTCGCTAGCCTTGCCGTAGAGCCGCCCGCCCTCCTCGAAGCAGGCGAGGCCGAAATCCTCGAGGAAGCCGCGCATGACAGATAGATCGGGCGCTGCAAAGCGCACATGCGCAATATCTTCGACCTTGATTACCGGCATGAGACCGACCCCGAATCACTAATTGACTATTTGGTCAAATAACTCGCAATTGACTATCTGGTCAAGTATTTCGTGACTATGACCATGACCATGACTATGACTCTCACCATGACCACGACCTTCGCCACCGCGCTCTCGCCCCGGATGCAGCGCACCCGCGCCGCGCTTCTCGCCGCCGGGTCCGAATTGCTGGTTGATCGCCCCATTGATGCGATCGCGATTGACGAGGTGGTATCACGTGCAGGCGTTGCCAAAGGGAGCTTCTTCAATCACTTCGCCGACAAGCAAGCCTTTGGTGCAGCCGTTGCGGCTGAAGTTCGGACGGAGCTGGAAGCACGTGTCGCGGCTGCCAACGCGAGGGTCGAGGACCCTGTGTCGCGCATTGCTGGAGGCATGTGCGTGGCAGCGCAATTCGCTCTCGAACACCCGCGCCGAACGCGGATATTGCTGCGCAGCCAGGACCCGCCCACCAGTCGCTCCTACCCCCTCAATCGCGGATTGCGGGAGGATATCGACGCTGCATTGGCCCTGAACCTGTTGCGCCCTGAAGCCCGCAATGCAGGGCTGCTCTATTGGCTGGGTCTGTGTCAGGTCCTGATGGCCAATCTGGTCGAGACCCGCCCGACCGGCAATCAAGCCACCTTGTTGTTGCGCGAAATGATGATGCTTGGACTTTGCGGCCTCGGAGCTTCACCCGGACATGTAATTGAGCTGATTACTCACACGGCAAGTGACTTGTCCGTCGATACCCGTTAATCACGTTCGCGTCATGTCCGTTGCGCGACACTCAACGGCAACGGCGAACGTCTCAAGTTAGGGCGCGAAGCAGACCTATGATACTGGGCGTCAGGTGGATAATGATCTTTGGCCATACGATCTAGGCCGGCCTTCTAAAACGAGGAGGGAGGAAACTCAGTCATTATGAGCCTGTGATCCACATACCTCGCCCAAAAAGCAGTCGCGGGCTGTTATGCCGTTCGGGTGCGGCGAACTCGAACCACTAGCGCTAAAAAGCTTAGTCGGTCGAGACATTGGGGCTCAGCAAAATTTAGCGCGTAAGGGATGACTGCTGGGTGCCCTCGAGAATTGCAGTGACGATATCAGGCGCAAAGTGATCCAGACGGATCCGCCGGGCAAAAAATGATGGCCTGCAGTGTTATTTATAAGCGAGGTTTTCGATCCACCAAATCGCCTCGCTTGCAAGGATTGGTGGCGAACGGCGCTTGGCGTCGCGTTAGAGGAAGAACTGACGAATTGAAGAAGGGGCGAAGTTGCTTGGTGAGTTCTTGGCGAGGTCCCAGTTTTTCAAACTTACAAAGATGTGATAAGTCTTTGAAATAATGGTGCACCCGACAAGATTCGAACTTGTGGCCTCTGCCTTCGGAGGGCAGCGCTCTATCCAGCTGAGCTACGGGTGCCGGGGCGTCTATCGCCGAACGGGCGTTTAGCAGCGACTTTGCCGCTTTGCCAATCAAATAATTGGGCTGCCGGATTATTGGTCCGGTGCCGATGTTCCCCTAGTGCCCGCTGTGGTCCTTCGGGACTTTCTCGATCTGCTGGAACTGGCCCAGGCCGCAGGCGCCGCGCGTGTCGAGCCGGCCGGCGGTCTGGTCGAGCACATGGATGATATCGACGCTGCACAGCTGGTTGGTCGAGGTCTTGTAGGAAAAGGCCTGCTCAAAACCCAGGCCGCTGCATTTCTGGGGCAGGCGGTTGCGGTAGATATCGCCATTGTTCATCTTGAAATCGATCGTCTGGTCGTCGACCACATCGGTGGAACGGATGCTCGAGCGGGTGATGCAGTTTTGCGGCTCGCCGATCGTGCGGATCTCCGTGCTCTCGTCCTTGGCCGGCTTTTCGGCGGAAAAGGCAACGCTGCCGGTGGCAAGCGCGGCTGCGACAAACAGGAAGGCGGGGGTTCGAACGTGCATGGTCTTCTCCTCTCATGATCCGTCGATATCTTGCGATTCTGGCGCCAGACTAGCGCGGTTCATCTTGCGGAAAGCTGAATGGCCGGCGATCCGCAGACAGGCCTGGCCGTCCGCGCTCAATCCGGCGCCGGCGTCTTCTTCTTGTAGCGGCACAGGTCGGCGACCGGGCAGCGCCAGCATTCGGGCTTGCGCGCCTTGCAGATATAGCGGCCGTGCAGGATCAGCCAGTGATGGGCATGGACCCGGAACGGGGCGGGCGTCTGCTTCTCCAGCTTCTTCTCCACCGCCAGCACGGTCTTCCCCGGCGCCAGCCCGGTGCGGTTGCCGACCCGGAAAATATGCGTGTCGACCGCAAAGGTCTCCGCGCCAAAGGCACAGTTCATCACGACATTGGCGGTCTTGCGCCCGACCCCGGGCAGCTTGACCAGCTCGTCGCGATCCGTCGGCACCTCGCCGCCATAATCGGCGATCAGCATTTCCGACAGCGCGATCACATTCTTCGCCTTGGTGTTGTAGAGGCCGATCGTCTTGATATGCTCCTTCAGCCCCTCGACCCCCAGTTCCACCATCTGCTGCGGCGTCTTCACCTCCTGGAACAGCTGCCGCGTCGCCTTGTTGACACCGATATCGGTCGATTGCGCCGACAGCGCCACCGCGACCACCAGCTGATAGGTATTGCCATAGGCAAGCTCGGTCTCCGGCGCCGGATTGTCGGCGGCGAGGCGCGAGTAGAATTCGAAGATATCGGCTTTTTTCATGGCGCGCTCAGTCGTCCTGCACCCGGTCCATCAGATCCATGAAATTGCGCGCCATATCCCGGTCCGCCGGATCCTCGAACGCGCTGTCCAGATCGAGATGCGTGCCCAGCATATAGAGCAGAGCCCACAGCGCAAAGCGCCGCCCGCGGTCCTGTTCCAGCCCGAAGTCGACCCGCATATGCTCGATCCCCGCGGCCATCGCCTCCGGCCGGATCGCGGCCATGTCGGTGGTGCCGAAATAGCGCTGCAACTGATCATCAAAATCCATCCCGCTCGCCTATGGCCTGCGCGCTGCTTTGGCAAGCCGGAGCAGCGGGCAGGGACCGGCCGCGCGCAGGCCTCGCCGATCCCGCCGCCGCGATTATCCTCTCCGCCGGGAACCGATCGCAAGGCCGCGCGTAAGGGGATCATGCGCAATCGCAAGAAAACGCCGACGGAGATTTTTTCCTGGACCGTAATCGGGCTATCCCTTGCCCTACTGTCCGGCATGGGCCTTGGCGATCTCACCAGACAATCGATGCACGCCCGCCTGTCCGCCAGCCCGCCCGCCGACCCGGTCGAACGATATGCGCTGGGCCAGAATGCCTACAAGACCCCCCGCATCACCGCCAGAACGACCAGCGCGCAGCCAGCGGACTATGCCGATGCCAGCTATGAAATCGGCCGTTACAAGAATGGCGCCAGAATCCTGATGCCCGAGGAACCGGCGCGCAAGGCCGACCGGCTGCGCATGGAACGGCTGCAGGACTGGAACGAGCAGAGCTTTGGTCAAACGCTCGACGACGAGCCCGTCGACTATGCCGCACTGGACAGCGCCGACTATGCGCCGATCGATGTCGGCGCGGTCATGCCAGCGCCGGAGTCCGATGACCGTCCTGCCGTTCGGCAGATCAATGCGACCAGCAGCAGAAGGAAGGCAGAGCCGATCACTCTGAAGGCGAGCGCCGTCCGCTCTGCCCCGGCACAGCTGATCCGCACCGGCAGCTAGTCACCTCCGCCAAAACCAAATCCCTCGCTCCGCCAGGAAAAGCTCGCCGCCAATACGGCCATCAGCCCCACTCCCGCCGCGGTCAGGCGTCGGGCAGGATCGACTGCATCACCAGCGCCTTGCCGCTCCATTCATCATCCTCGACCGCATCGGCCAGCACCGCAGCCACATCTCCGCGCGCCGCCTTGCCCTTCACATCCGCTTCGTCGCCAAAGCGCATGTCGCGGCTGCCGTCATCGTCGGTCAGGCTGACCGGCCGGACAATCGCATAGCTCAGGCCCGAGGCCTTGAGATGCTCGTCCGCCTCATGCTTGGCCTGCAGATAATGGGCGAGTTCGCTGTCCGGATCCGGATCATCCGCGCCGACGCTGCTCAGCATCACAAAGCGCGACACGCCCGCTTCCGCGGCCAGATCGATCAGCCGCTTGGCACCGTCGCGGTCGACCTTGTCGGTCATCTCCGGGCCGGTGGAGCCGCCCGACCCGGCGGCAAAGATCACCGCGTCGCAGCCATCGCACACTCCGCTCTCCAGATCGGTAAGATCCCCGCGCCGCAGCGCCACATCGTCCGGCAGCGCGCCGGTGTCCGAGGATTCGCGGACCAGCGCGATCGGCGCATGGCCCTTTGCCTTCAGCTGGTCGACAAGCCGCAGCCCGGTTTTGCCGGTAGCGCCGGCGATCAGAATATCCATGAGTTTCTGCCTTTTTGTTGCGGGGGATTAAACCTTTCGCGATCAACGCACCCCGCACACTTTGGTTGCGTGGCGGGGGTGACCGGAGGCGTGCTCAAACCTTCTCCCTCAAGGGAGAAGGATACGAAATCTTGCCGCCGAAGCGTTAGCGCAGGCGGCTAGATGCAGTTGGATGAGGGTGCACCGCTGGTGGGTTGCTGTGCCATCATGGTCGGGTAAACCCTCTTCCAGCTCCGACTAGGCAGCAAGCTGCTAAGTCTGCACATCCCTCTCCCTTGAGGGAAAGGGGAATGAGAGAATTTTGCAACTGTCACCCTGATTAATGTTCTCCGCTCTGAGCGGACCACGGCCTATTCAAAAGAGGCATGAAGGGCTTATATCAACATTGCGGCGAGAATCATTTGCATCCGTGGCTTGCAGAATTTGATTTCAGATATAACAATCATCTCACTTGGCATTGACAATAATGCCGGGTCTTAGGCCGCTCTGACGCAAATATCTGGCACGCGACTTCCATATGCGTGAGTTAATGCAAGAGAAGAAAGTGAGAAATACGCAGCACAAACCGCAGAGTAGGATTAATCGGATTATCGGAAAATCCCAATCGCAAGAAGAAAAGTGAGGATTCTGCATTACGGTCTTGCCCTGCCGCGCGAATCGTGCAATGCAGTGAAAATGAAAAAACCCAACCGGACGATTACGTTCCGATTGGGCTTTTAAAATCTGGTAACACTTTGAATTTCGCGGTTCTGTGTCACCACATATATGAGGACGTTTCTATGGCTGACCCCATCGTGCCTGTCAATGCGCACATGGCATATATAGCCCGACAAATTGATCGTTTTGAAGCTGCTGGCGACATGGACCAGGCAGAACGCTGGGGCCAATTAAAAGACGCTCTCCAGGCAATTATAGATGAGGTTGTGCACCTGCGGGATATTACCCGACCGGTGCCGTCATCATATGGTGATTTGTCTGATTTGCCGCCATCATTGCGCAAGGAATTGGCTGGCCTGCGCACGGATGAACTCGAAGATCAAATATTCACCATCGTAAAGGCCTCCCCCAAGGGCGCAGACCTTGACACCATCCTCATTGAACTCTGGAGGCGGTTCAACGTGGAACAGACACGTCGATTTATTCAGAACAAGGCCTACCGGATGGCAACTCTCAAAGAGGTCATTTTCTCCGTGAAGGGTAAGAAGGGTTTTTACGCCGCAACAGCAGAAGATGCAGAGCGCCTTTCCACCGTTAACGATGAAGATTCCGATCAGGACGACAGCGGGTCAATCGACGATGTATTTCCAGAAACTGAAGATCAGGAGGACCGATTTGGCGGTGATTTAGACGAAGACGTACCCTTTTGAACCAAAAACGCCCCGTCATCACTGACGGGGCGCTCATGTTTTATGGGGCTAGCGTAGTGCAGGGTAGTGACTTCCCATCTCCGACCCTGAGGGTGCAAATCCCTCTAGCTCCACCACCTTCAGCAGAATTGCCATCCGGCATTTCTGGATGAAGCCCGACGCTTGCGACGCCAGATTTCTTTTTTATACGATTGCAAATCTAATCGTCAAATAGTGTCGGGTCAACTCGAAAGCGACGGAGGTATTTATGTCGCATTCAAAAACCCGCTACATCTTTCGTAGATGTATAACTTTAAAAAATGGAAAACGGATATGCCGACCGCCAGGAAAAGCATTCCGCATCCCAATAAAGGAAGGCTATAGTCCGCTGCCCCAGCAGCAATAAATTTCGGGCCGGGGGTCGCAGTATCCCCGGCCTTTTGTTTGATACTGCGTCATCACGGAAAATTCAAAGATACGTCCGCATCTATCGACCCCGAGAGGACTAGCTTGGTGGAAGAGATGTATCGGCTGCGACAGTTAGGCCACCATATCAAAACCCCAAAACCCCATCCATCCCGTACCGCCCGGCCTTCTGCTCGACCAGCCACTGCGCCGCCTTCACCGCGCCGCGCGCAAAGATCATCCTGTTCTCCGCCCTATGGCTTAGCTCGATCCGTTCCTCGTCCCCGGCCAGGATCACCATATGATCGCCGGCCACCGATCCGCCGCGCAGCGCCGCAAAGCCGATTGCGCCTTTGGCCCGGGCGCCGGTAATCCCGTCGCGGCCGCTCTCCTTATGGGCTTCCAGATCGATGCTGCGGCCACGCGCGGCGGCCTGGCCGAGCAATTTGGCGGTGCCGCTCGGCGCGTCCACCTTGTGCCGGTGGTGCATTTCGAAAATCTCGATATCCCAGTCGTCGCCCAGCCGGCTCGCCGCCTGCTCGACCAGCGCCGCCAGCATATTGACGCCCAGCGAGGTATTGCCGGTCTGCAGGATCGGAATCTGCTCCGCCGCCTTGTCGATCGCGGCATGATGCGCGTCTTCCAGCCCGGTAGTGCCGATCACGATGGGCTTGCCCGCCGCGATACAGGCATCCAGCGTCGCCTGCAGCGCCCTGGGCGAGGAAAAATCGACCAGCACATCGCTGGCCGCAACCAGCGCCGCCAGATCATCGCCCTGGTCCGCTCCGCCGGCATGGTCCAGCCCCGCCTCGGCAATCGCCTCCACCAGCGCCTGTCCCATCCGGCCCTTGCTGCCGATAATTCCGATGGCTGTCATTTTGTGTGTTCCCGTTCGTCCTGAGCTTGTCGAAGGATGAGTGCGCGCGCAATCGTGGTTCGACAGGCTCACCACTAACGGTTTTTGGAAAGCGTGCAAAGCTTCTCGGCATGGCCCCGGGATCAGGCCACCTCTTGCCATTCGTGCCGGGCCTCTCCCCGTTCGTGTCGAGCGAAGTCGAGACACGCCGTCCCCCGGTTTCTCGACCAGGCGTGCCAAATGCTTCTCGACTTCGCTCGAAGCGAACGGTTATGATGGGGGCATGAAAGACATCCAGAATATCGTCATCCTGACCGGCGCTGGGATCAGCGCCGAAAGCGGCGTCGCCACCTTTCGCGGGCCGGACGGCCTGTGGGAGGGTCACCGGGTCGAGGATGTCGCCACGCCAGAGGCCTTTGCCCGCGATTCCGAACTGGTCCAGAATTTCTATGACCAGCGCCGCGCCAAGCTGAAGACCGTCCATCCCAATGCGGCGCACAAGGCGCTGGCGAAGCTGGACGCAAAATGGCCGGGCGAGCTGCTGCTGGTGACGCAGAATGTCGACGACCTGCACGACCGCGCCGGCTCGACCCGGCTGCTCCACATGCACGGCGAGCTGAACAGTGCCTGGTGCCTCGCCTGCGATGCGCGCTCGCCGTTCGAGGGATTGATGGCCGAGGGCCCCGCCTGTCCGCACTGCCATCAGCCCGGCCAGCTGCGGCCCGATATCGTCTGGTTCGGCGAAATGCCCTATCAGATGGAGAGGATCGAGCGGGCGCTCAGCCGATGCGACCTGTTCGTCTCGATCGGCACCTCGGGCGCGGTCTATCCCGCCGCCGGCTTTGTCCAGACCGCCCGCTACAATGGCGCGCGCACGCTGGAGATGAATCTCGACCCGTCGGAGGGCAGTTTCCATTTCCACGAAAGCCGCATGGGCCGGGCAGGGGATCTGGTGCCCGACTGGGTCGAGGAGGTCCTGTCGCATGGCCTGTGCTGACGGGACCGCGCTGACCGGCCGCTGCCATTGCGGTGCGGTGACGATCAGTGTACCGGCTCCGCCGGCGCAGGTCAGCCGGTGCAATTGCTCGCTGTGCCGCAAGACCGGCTGGATCGGCGGCTACTGGCATCCGGATGCGGTCACCGTTGACGCCGCCGCCGATGCGCTGCACCCCTATGTTCAGGGCGACCGGATGATCACCACCTGGCACTGCCGCACCTGCGGCATCGCCAGCCACTGGACCCCGATCACCGCCCCGCCGGATCGCATGGGCGTCAATATGCGGCTGTTCGATCCCGCCGACTGGCAGCATCTGCCGGCGCAGGAAGTGGACGGCGCGAGTTTCTAGCAGCGCTGATAATGGCGCCGTGCTCCGCACTGGATGCGGAGCCCTGGCGGCAAAAAGCTCTCTCCGCCGGACCAGCTCCGCATCCAGTGCGGAGCACAAAGCCTACAGATCCTCCGTCACAGCCTTCTTGTAAATGGCCGGCCCCAGCGCCGGCGTGGCGGTGCCGAGGACCAGCAGGCGCGCGCGCAGCACCGCGTCGAGAAAAGGTGTCTCCAGCTTCAGGAAGCGGCGCGCCGTCATGCCGAGAAACCGTTCGGAATCGCGCAGGAAATGGGATGTGTCGGAATAGCCTTCATCGATCAGGCGATAGTCATGGGGAGAGTCTGCGAGCTTGAGCGCGACCAGCGATCTTAGGAAACGGGTTCGGGTCAGCAGCGTCTTTGGTGGGAAACCAAAACGGCTGTTCGCCAGCCGCGCCAGACTGTGGACCGGCAGGTCGACGGCGCTGGCAAGATCGCCGACAGTCTGGATCGCGTCATCCAGCAACAGCCGGTTGAGCGCCATGATCCGCGGCTCCGCCGGGTGCGGCCGGTTCATCCGCGGCAGGAAAAAACGATCGAAGATGAACTTGACCGCTGGCCCCTGGTCTGACGCCCTGAGTTCGGCCACCAGTTCCTCGCACCCCTCCGGCAGCAGCGATTGCAGCGGCACCATCCGGTCCCGATAGTCAGCCACATCGATGTCGAACAGGCGCGCGACGCCGGCCGGTGTCAGGCTGACGCCCATGCTCACGCCGCTGGACGATGTATGTTTCAGCACCCGGCTGGTGGGACCGTAAAAGCCGGCTTCGAGCAGCGGTGACCAGCGCCAGTCGGGCGCTTCGATGGTCATCGGATTTTCGGCGAGGGCAAAGCGGATCACCGGCCAGTTCGGCAGCATCCATTCGACCGATCCGACCGATTCGGGTCCCTCGGAATCGAAGATGAAATAGTCGCCGATCAGCCCCTCGAGCGACGCGTGCGGCTGTTCCCAGCGCATCGCCCCGTACGGGAGCAATCCAAACTTGGCCGGATCAATCCCCGGCACATGCGACCCGCTTTCAATCATCGCGCGCCACTAGCCGATCGCGCCATTGCGATCCAGCGGGATATTGGGAGGTTTTCACGGCGCATTCTGGGCCATCGCGCCGTGCTCGGCACCCGATGCGGAGCCCTGTCGGCAAGAGCCGCTCTCCCCGAACCAGCCCCCTGACCGGCCCGGGTCAAAGGCCCTATAAATTCACCGTGACAAACAGATAGATCACCCACAGCGCCATCGCGACAATCGAAATCGTCGTGCCCATCACGCCGGCCTGGCGAAAGCGCACCGAGCCGGTGCTGTGATGCTGGTACATGCCAATGATATGGGCCACCCGAGCGACCAGAAACAGCGCCGCCAGCCCGGTCAGCGTCCAGTGACGGGCGCTGGTCATTTCCAGCAGCGCCATCAGGATCAGCGCGATCGGCGCATTTTCGGCGAGATTGGCATGGGCGCCGCGGACCATCTTCATCTTCTCGTCCTGGCCGGCACCGAACATGGTTCCGGTGCGGATGCGCTGGCCGATCACCTGGAATTTCAGGAAGATCAGCAGCAATGCGCAAATGGCGGCGGCGAGTGCGGTTACCGGTAAGGTCATGGTCTGGTCCCCCTTGAGCGAGCAACTATCCGCCAGCGGCAGCGAAAAGGCAAGGCCGGCTGGCAGTGTTTAAGTTTGCGGGGTGCCACAGCTTTTGCAATACGGATCCTTGGGCAGATTGATGCTGCGCATCGATGGGGCAAGTCCATCAAAAAGCTGGAGTTTTCCGGCCGGGTCCTGGCCGAAGCCGGTGACCACGCGGATCGCTTCCATCGCCGCGAAACTGCCCATCATCCCGACCATCGCGCCGAGCACGCCAACTTCGCTGCAATTGTCGCAATCATCGGGGTCGAGCGCGTCGCCAACAAAGCAGCGGTAGCAGGGCTTGTCCGCTTCCCAGCCGCGGAAGGTGCCGAGCTGCCCCTGGAACTGCCCGATCGCCGCGGAAACCAGCGGCACGCGGTGTTTCACCGAAAGGTCGGAGACCAGCAGGCGGGTCTGGTAATTGTCGCTGCCGTCGATGATCGCGTCGAACGGCGCAAAAAATTCTGCGCCGTCGCCGGAAAGCTGGTCTGACCCAAGCCTTTGATTTAACGTAATTATTTTAACACCAGGATTGATATGCTGCGCGGCAACTTTGGCAACTTCCACTTTCGCCTTCCCGACATCCTTTTCGCCAAACAAAACCTGCCGCTGCAGATTCGAAAGCGACACGACATCATCATCCATGATGGTCAGCGCGCCAATTCCCGCCGCCGCCAGATATTGAATCGCCGGACAGCCAATCCCGCCAACTCCCACGACCAGCACATGGGCATCAAGAATCTTCTTCTGCCCCGCCCCGCCAATATCCCTGAGCACAATATGGCGAGCATAGCGGTCGAGCTGTGCATCGGAAAGGTCCAATAGCTTACCAGTAGAATTTCAGGATGCTGCGCCGCCAAGCGGGCTTTTCATCGGGCGTAGGCTTCATATTATTTTTGCCTTCACGGGCAAAATATTCGCCCACATATTTTTCCAAAGCCGGACACTGGATGGAGATCGGCGTCACCTGACGGAGACTGCCCTTGCCATCGGTCAGCAGAAGTACCTCGACGAAATAATATTCGCCGTCGTTAACCTTTTGCGTTGGCTTGCATCCGGCCGTTAGTTTTTTTGCCTTGAGCGACTCCTGATAGCCATATTCCAGCTTGGTCCGAAATTCTGCAACCTGCACCTCATTCAAGTCGTCAGGCACTGGTGGCAGATCTGGGCTTGCGATCGGACTTGCCTGCAGTGCTGCTGCCAAGATTAGCGTTGAAATGCTCATTTCCTAAACTCCTGTTGAGCCAAAGCCGCCCTCTCCTCGCGCAGTTCCGTCGAGTCGGTCAACCTCTTTGAGAACCCCGCGTTGCACCGGAGCCACCACGATCTGCGCGATCCGGTCGCCGCGCTCGATGATGAAATCCTCCTCGCCATGGTTGAGCAGGATGATCTTCAATTCTCCGCGATAATCGCTGTCGATCGTGCCGGGCGAATTGGGGACGCCGATACCCTTTTTCAGGGCAAGGCCGGAGCGGGGGCGGACCTGGATTTCATATCCCTGCGGAATGGCAAAAGCCAGCCCGGTCCCGACCAGTCCGCGATGTCCGGGAGCGATCACCATATTCTCGGCGGCGCGTACGTCCATGCCGGCGGAGCCGCTGGTCTCATAGGATGGCAGCGGCAAGTCACCGGCGTGAGCGAGCCGCTTGACGGAAATATCAACAGGTTCAAGCATTAGCCAGTTCCTCGCCAATCCGGGCAACCAGTCGGCGCGCCACTTCTGTCTTGGGCAACCGTTCCCAGATTTCGCTGCCGTTGCGGGTGACGATATGCACGCTGTTGTCGGTGCCGCCCATCACGCTGTCCCCGACCGGACCGGAGACATCATTGGCGACAATCCAGTCGCAGGATTTCTTCTCGAGTTTTGCCTTGGCATGCTGGTCAATCTTCTCCGTTTCTGCGGCAAAGCCGATCAGCAGACCGGGGCGCTGCTCGTGCCGGGCAAGACCTGCCAATATATCGGGGTTTTCGGTCAACTGAAGCGGAGCCGGGGGGGCGCCTTCCTTCTTGATTTTCTGTTCTGCCGGGCTGTCGGCGCGCCAGTCGGCGACGGCCGCGACCATGACGGCGACATCGGCGGGCAGGGCGCCTTGCACCGCTTGGTCCATTTCCCGTGCGGTTTCGACATCGATTCGCATCACGCCCGCAGGTGTTGGCAGATGGACAGGTCCGGCGACCAGAGTCACACGCGCTCCGGCCTCCGCAGCGGCAGCGGCAATGGCAAAGCCCTGGCGGCCGGAAGAGCGGTTGGCGATATAGCGCACCGGGTCGATCGGTTCATGCGTCGGGCCGGCTGTAACCAGAACATGTTTGCCATGGAGCGGGCGATGCTGGTCGGGAGCAAAGGCGGGCTGCCCGTCGAGCGGATTGGGACCGAGTTCATTTTTACCCGGAAGCTCTGCCGCTCGGTTCTCGTCCAGGCGGTTTGTAATCTCAGCCATGATCGCTTCCGGATCGGGCAATCGGCCGGGACCAAATTCACCGCAGGCCATATCGCCCTCATCGGGGTGCATGACGATGATGCCATCCGTCCTCAGCTGGGCGATATTGCGCTGGGTTGCGGCATGCTGCCACATGCGCACATTCATCGCCGGCACGGCCAGCACCTGGGTATCGGTTGCCAGCAGCACAGTGGTGGCCAGATCGTCGGCGATGCCCCCCGCCATTTTTGCCAGAAGATTTGCGGTGGCAGGACAGATGACAATCAGATCCGCCTCGCGGCTCAGCTGGATATGGCCCATTTCCGTCTCGTCTTTCAGGGACCAGAGCGTCGTGTGCACTTCATTTTCCGACAGGGCCGCCAAGGTCATCGGGGTCACGAACTGCGCGCCCGACTCGGTCAGCACGCAGCGGACCGTCATGCCGGATTTCCGGATCAAGCGAATGAGCTCGGCTGCCTTGTAGGCCGCAATGCCACCGCCGATGATCAGCAGGATATGTTTGGGTTTTGCCATTCTATTCGATTTAGGGACAAGCTGGCTCAAAGCCAAGCAACATGTGGACTGACAGGGGCAGGCCTGGTTTGACCCGTCATCCCCAGACGAACATAGCGGCGGCACCCGCAGCGCCAGCAATGATTGTTGTCACCGCATAGCGCCAGAATCCTCCGGGCGGACCTTTTCTCCGCCTGTCCCACATCAGTTCGACCTCTGCCAAGGGCAGGGCAGGCGGTGCTCCGCCCTTGCGGGGAAGCTGGGCGTCGAGCCGGCGGACAATATCGGGCAGCATCAGGATCGTTTCGAGATCATCATTGATCCGGTCGGCAATCGCTGCTTCCGGTCCCAGCTCGCCGCGGATCCACTGTTTCACATAGGGCCCGCTGGTATCCCACATATTGATCTGGGGGTTGAGATCGGTGGCAATGCCCTCGACCATCACCATCGTTTTCTGCAGCAGCAGCAGGTGCGGCTGGGTTTCCATGTCGAAGTCGCGGGTGATCGCGAATAGGCCGTCGAGCATATCGCCGACCGACAGTTCGCTGACCGGCTTGCCACGCATCGGCTCGCCGACTGCGCGCAGCGCCGTAGCGAAATCCTCCATGCTGTGATGGTCCGGCACATATTGGGCTTCAAAATGAATTTCGGCGACGCGCCGGTAGTTGCCGGTGGTCAGGCCGTAAAGAATTTCCGCCAGCCAGACGCGGGCCTTTTTGTTGATCCGCCCCATGATGCCGAAATCGATCGCAACGATCGTGCCGTCGGCTTTGACGAAAAGATTGCCCTGGTGCATGTCGGCGTGGAAATAGCCGGCCTCGATCGCCTGCTTGAGGAATGTGTGTACGAGCCGATTGGCGATCGCGTCCAGATCATGACCGGCCGCGACCAGCGCCTCGCGGTTGGAAATCTTGATGCCGTCGACCCAGTCGAGCGTCAGCACCCGGCCCGAGGTCCGGTCCCAGTCAATAGCGGGAATCTCGTACTGGTCGACCTGGGCCATATGCTCGGCCAGTTCCGAAGCGCTGGCCGCTTCGCGTCGCAGATCCAGCTCGCGCATCGTCCAGCGACGGAAATTGGCAATGACCAATTGCGGACGCAGACGTTTCGCCTCGCCCCCCAGAGCCTCGAGATGGGCGGCGGCCCATTCATAGGTTTCAATATCCTGGCTGAATTTCTTGATGATGCCGGGACGCAGCACCTTGACCGCCACATCCTTGCCTTCCAGCGTGGTCGCCCGGTGCACCTGGGCGATGGAGGCGGCGCCGACCGGATCGGGGTCGATATGGCTGTACAGTTCGTCCAGCGACTTGCCGAGACTGAGTTCAATCTCGTCACGAATCTGCGCAAAAGGAACGGGCGGCAGGCTGTCCTGCAGTTGCAGCAGATCGCGCGCTGCCGCTTCGCCGATGACGTCGGGACGGGTGGCCAGCGTCTGGCCCAGCTTGATCGCCGCCGGCCCGATCGCCTGCAGCGCTGCGGAATAATTCGGCTCTTTCGGCTGGAACGTCCCGATCCGCGCGATACGGAACAGACGCCGCACTTGCGGTGGTGTCGCCTTGTGCTTCTCGAGATCGCGCAGCGCACCATGTTTGGCAAGCGTGCGGCCCCATTTGAGCAAGCGGAAAATATGGGTACGGTTGCTGGTCATCCCTGGTGGCTGCTCAGATCTTCCAGCCGCTGTGAATAGCGACCAGGCCGCCCATCATTGGCTCAACCTTCGTCTGGCTGAACCCGGCGGCCTCGATCATCGTGCGAAATTTTTCCATCGGCGGAAATTTTGCGATCGATTCGGCAAGATAGCGGTAGCTGGCCTCGTCGTTCGCGACCATCTTGCCGACCTTGGGCAGGATCTTGTGGGAATAGGTTTCGTAGACCTTGTCGAACCCCGGCCATTTGGTCTGGGAAAATTCCATGCAATAGAACCGGCCGCCATATTTGAGGACGCGGTGCGCTTCGGCCAGTGCCTTGTCGATATGGGTGACATTGCGGATGCCAAAGACGATCGTATAGGCATCAAAATGGGCGTCGGGAAAGTTCAGTTCCTCGGCATTTTGCTGGCTCCAGACCGGCCGTGTCTCGTCTTTCGCCAGCGCCCGGTCGACGCCCTCAGCCAGCATTTCCGCATTGATGTCCGCGACAGTAATATGGGCGCCGCTGTCGACCATGCGAAAGGCAATATCGCCAGTACCACCGGCCATATCCAGAATATTCTCGCCCGCACGCGGCTTGACCCGGCGGACGAAGCGGTCCTTCCAAAGACGGTGAGTGCCTGCGCTCATCGCGTCGTTCATCACGTCATATTTCGAGGCAACGCTCGAGAAGACCGCGCCGACCTTGCCGGTCTTCTCACTCTCGTCGACCTCTTCATAGCCGAAGGAGACGGTTTTGCTTTCGATAGCCATTTCTTGCCTGTGCTGATTTTTCTTTGGCAACCCAAGTAGACGAGCCTTGGCAGCACTGCAATCACTCTGTAGCTGCCCATTGGACCGTAAGGGATTAGGACCATCATGCCTGAGCTGCCAGAAGTGGAAACGACCGTTGCCGGGTTGCGACCGGTGCTCGAAGGGCAGCGGCTGACTCTGGTCGAGCCTCGGCGAGCGGATCTGCGCTGGCCCATTCCGGTCGATTTACGGCAACGCATGACCGGTGCGGTGGTGACCTCCTTGGGCAGGCGCGCAAAATACGGGCTGGTCGAGACCGATCGCGGCGACATGATGATTTTCCATCTCGGTATGTCCGGTCGCTGGCGGATCGATCCCGAGGAAATCGAGAAACACGACCATCTGCTGCTCGAAACCGAATCGGGTCATCGGCTGGCGCTCAACGACCCGCGGCGATTCGGCTCGCTGGATATTGTGCGCACTGCCGACCTCGCCAATTACAGACCTTTTATATTGATGGGACCGGAGCCGCTGGGAGACGATTTTACCGGAGAATATCTGAAAATTGCTACCACGGATCGCAAGGCGCCGATCAAGCTGCTGCTGCTCGACCAGCGGATAGTCGCGGGGCTGGGCAATATATATGTCTGCGAGGCGCTTCATATGGCCGGTATATCGCCGCGGGCGAAGGGCGGCGCGATCTCGAAGCCCCGCTATCAGCGGCTGGTTGACGCGATCAAGCGGGTGCTGATCGCCGCCATCGCTGCCGGAGGGTCCTCGCTGAGGGATTTCGTGCAACCTAGCGGAGAACTGGGCTATTTTGCGAAGGACTGGCTGGTATATGGCCGCGAAGGGGAGGCCTGCCACTGTGGTGCGCTGGTACAGCGGCGAGTCGACAGTGGGCGGTCAACCTTTTACTGTTCGCGATGCCAGAAATAAGCGGCTCACTAAGCTATTGACGAGAATCGGCTGTCACGCTATTGGCCGCCGTCTTGAGCCGGTAGCGGTACGCAACGTCCCGGCATTTAATTTCAGATTTTGAGGGTTTTTCATGGCTAATACGCCGCAAGCAAAAAAACGTATCCGTCGCAACACGCGCCGCACCGCGATTAACAAAAATCGCCTGAGCCAGATCCGCACCAAGATCAAGGCCGTCGATGCAGCCGTTGAGGCTGGCGACAAGGACGTCGCAGCAGCGGCATTGAAAGCAGTACAGCCTGAACTGGCTCGTGGTGTCAGCAAGGGCCTGTATCACAAGAATACCGCTTCGCGGAAATTCAGCCGCCTGACAAAACGGGTTGCCGCGCTGCAAACCGCTTAATCGGCTTTTCAGACCTGAACAGAAAAACCCGCCCGATTGTGGCGGGTTTTCTTTTGTCTGCTGTCTGTTCGATTGCTCCACTATTCGCCTGAGTTGGGGAGCGGAACGTTGCGATATCATGCGAGTGCCCTGTCCTTGATGCCGGATTTTGCTTGTGCAGGCGCCGTTATAGGGTGCAGGTTGGTCGGAAGGATCAATTCGTCGCTGTTCAAAGCCGGTTCAGCACGCCTCCTTTATCATACAGGTAAAGTTACTGAGTAATCTGAAGGATAAAAGATGAGTATTTTGGGTAAATTTAGAATCACACGAAAGGGGCTTCCGCTGCTCGCACCGCTTGCGGTGCTGACTCTGGCAGCCTGCGCCACTCCCTTCCGTGCCGACGTGCAGCGCTTCGTCGCGCTTCCGGACACAACTGGCCAGAGCTTTGCGGTCGTGGCTAACGATCCCGAGCTGGCGGGCGGCCTGGAGTTCGGGCAATATGCGTCACTGGTCGAACAGCGTATGATGGATCTTGGCTATCGCCGAAGCGCCGACCCCGCGGCAGCGGAGCTGATTGTCAGAATGGATTATGACATCGACAAGGGCCGGGAAAAAGTGGTGGCCGATTATGACCCCTTCTATCCCACCGGTCGATTCGGCGGATATTATGGCCGCCATCGCTATCTCTATGGATTCCACGACCCGTTCCTGTTCGGCGGGCCGGCCTTTTCCGGCTATAACGGTGTCCGCAGCTTTACCGTGTACACGACCGAACTGGATATGAAGATAGACCGGGCAGTTGATGGTGAGCGTCTGTTTGAGGGCAAGGCAGAAGCATTGTCGCGTTCAAAGAACCTGACCTATCTTGTGCCGAACCTGGTCGAAGCCATGTTTACCGACTTTCCAGGGAACAGCGGCGAGCGAGTCAGGATTTCGGTCGCTCCCGAGCAAAAATAAGCCAGGCGCTGCTCCGCCAATCAGCTTTCAAGCTGGCGGAGCAGCATCCGGACATCATTGTCCATTTCACTGTCCTCGCCGCGCAGATGTTCGACCAGCTTGACGGCATGGATCACCGTGCTGTGGTCACGGCCGCCGAATTTCCGGCCGATCTCGGGATAGCTGCGAGGCGTCATCACCTTTGCCAGATACATGGCAACCTGTCGCGGACGGGCGACGGCACGGGCGCGGCGCTTGGATGACATCTCGTTGCGGTCGAGTCGGTAATATTCGCAGACCGTCCGCTGGATTTCGTCGATCGTGATCCGGCGGCGGCAGGCGCTCAATATGTCGGATAACTGCTCTTCGGCCAGTTCCCGGCTGATCTCGCGTCCGGTCAATTGGGCATAGGCCAGCAGCTTGTTGAGACCGCCTTCCAGTTCACGCAAATTGCGGCTGATCGTGCGAGCAAGAAAATCGACGACCTCTTCCGAGACATGCTGGTGCGGCATTGTTGCCAGGCGATGCTGGAGAATGTCGCGGCGCAATTCAAGACCGGCGGACTGTATGTCGGCGACCAGGCCCATGGACAGGCGCGAGAGCAAGCGCTGGTCGACACCATCCAGTGCTTGCGGCGGACGGTCTGCTGCCACCACCACGCGCTTGCCCTGGCTGATTAGCGAATCGACCGTGTGGAGAAATTCTTCCTGGGTAGAATTCTTGCCGACGATGAACTGGATATCATCGATCATCAACAGGTCCGCTTCGCGCAGGGATGCCTTGAATTCCATGCCCTCGTTGCGCCGCATCGCGGAAACAAATTCGATCATGAACCGTTCGGCCGACATGTAGATGATGGTCGCGGAGGGAAATTCCTCACGAAAGGCGTGGCCGATCGCGTGCATCAAGTGCGTCTTGCCCTGTCCGGTCGAGGACTGGAGGTAGAGCGGGCTGAACAGCGGCTTGTCCGCCGCGGCCGTGCGCTGGGCGGCATTGAGGGCCAGCACGTTGGAATGTCCGGCAATAAACTGGTCGAACGTCATCCGTGGATCCAGGTCCAGACGAAATTTGCTTTCGGGAAGAGTCGTTGCCGCTTGCAGAGCAGAGTCATTGCTATGCGCCATCGGCACAATCTTGGCGGAACCAGACTGGGCCTGAAATACAAGCTGATTTACCGCCGAGTGATGGGCTTTCCAAGCCAGCGACAAGCGCTCGGCATAGCGATCCCGCACCCAGGCGGCAGCGAATTCGGAGGGCAGTTCGAGCTGCAACATACCTGTATTCGAATCAAAGGCGGACAATTTGATCGGCTTGATCCACTGGCCGAAAATCTGGGCACCCAGATCGCGGCGAAGGCCAGCACAGATTTTGATCCAGATGGTTTCCAGGTCGGATGACGTAACAATCTCTCCGGAAGCAGGCCTGCTCACTGACAGCCTGTCATTCCGGTCTTCTATTTTTTCGTTCACAAACATCCCCCGACAACTTCCCAGTTTGGCGCCCGATTACAACACCGACAATTGACCACAGACCCAGATTTAAGTGGCTCTGCCTTACCCCCAGCCATGGGAATGAATCAGGCACAACCGATCTGATGTTGAAAACACGTTTTCAACGGTCATCTATATTTTCAAATTAGGCTCGGATATTGCAATCGTAGCCACCAGCCGAGCCTCTCTAGTAAGCCCGTCGGAGTGAGTCGATCAAGCGCCGCAGTGTAAAAAAAATGAAATATTTCGATTGACAGCGGCAAGCCCCGGATTTTTCTAAATATCTTTGTAAAGTATTGTAAAGAAAGAATTATATGCTGTGGATAAAGAGGCATAACTGGCGAATCGCGGAGTCAGCTTGGATTCTGGTTAATAGGCTGAAGGTGATGTCAGAAGCGGGTGGAAAATTTGCTGCGGAACAACTTGTTGGGATAGAAACGCAAATAGGCTTGCCAAAGGCACGATGATTTGGCAATGGCGCTCGCCTAGCCCAATGATGCTACCAAGCATCTGGTCATGGGGCGATTAGCTCAGTTGGTAGAGCGCTTCGTTTACACCGAAGATGTCGGCGGTTCGAGCCCGTCATCGCCCACCACCATTCCGACGCAGAGTCGGAGTTGGTATGCAGCGTTCATTCGCTTCAGCCGAAATGGGATAGCGCGATTACGCGGGCCGCTGTGTGTCCAACCAACCTCATGGCAATCGAAGCAGAGCCAGCGCGGGCATCGCCAGGCCAAACCATTCGTGCCAGTCCATTTGGGCTCCACCAGCGGAGCGGGCCGGAAAGGCGTTGTTCAGCCCTTCGTCAGCGTATCTTCCAGCAGTGCGGCAGCCTTGGCGCCATCCCAGTCCATGGCCCCGATCACTCGCCAGACTTCCTTGCCCTGCGCGTCATAGAGCACGGTGGTCGGCATCAGGCCCGACCCGAAGCCGAAGCTCAAACCATTTTCCGGGTCAACATAGGGTTCCAGTTCCTGAAAATTGCCGCGTTCGAAAAACGGGGCAACCTTCTCCGCGCCCTGGATGTCCTGAGACACGACCAGTACCTTGAGCCGGTCTTTTTCCCGCGCGGCCAGTTTGTCCAGCATCGGCATTTCGACAATGCAAGGCGCGCACCATGTCGCCCAGATGTTGACCAGCAATGGCTTGCCGGTGAAGTCGCGCAATCGTACCGCGCTGCCGTCTGGGGCCTGGAAGGGCATGTCGACCATCGCCGTGCCGCGCTGGGAAATGTCAAGCTTGCCGACCATGCCCTTGCCGCTCTCGATCGTCTCGCCATCTTCCTGAGGCTTGCTGTCAGCAAATTCTTGCCCCGCTTCGCCGGAGTCTCTATCGCAGGCCCCTAGGCCCACCAACAGCATCATCGACAGGACGGTACGCATCACTAAAGTCACGAAAAATTCCAATGTCATGTGGGGCGGCAGATTTGCCGATGGCCCTTCATCAATCATGCGCGAGATAAACGCCTCCATACCTTTCGACAAGAAATTATGGCAGCACGACATCCGCGCGAGCCTGGCTCATGTGGCCATGCTGGCGGAGCAGGGGATTGTCGAGGCGGAAGATGCGACACAAATCATCAACGGTCTGAACCAGATTGCCCAGGAATATGAAGCGGACGGAATAACCGAAAATCTCGATCTGGAAGACATCCACATGCATGTGGAAGCCCGTCTTTCGGAGATTGTCGGGCCAGCGGCGGGACGGTTGCATACCGCCCGCTCGCGCAATGACCAGGTGGCAACCGATTTCCGGCTATGGGTGCGCGATGCCATGGATATGGCTGACAGCGCTCTGGCGGCCCTGCAGAAGGCGCTGGTCGCGCGTGCGGAGGAGCATGCCGACACAATCATGCCGGGCTTTACCCATCTGCAGTCGGCCCAGCCGGTGAGCCTCGGTCATCATCTCATGGCTTATTACGAAATGATCCGGCGCGATCGTTCTCGCTTCGCCGATGCAAGGCGACGGATGAACGAGTCGCCGCTCGGTGCTGCCGCACTGGCAGGGACCGGATTCCCGATTGATCGTGAGAACACAGCATCAGCGCTGGGTTTTGATGCCCCGACCGCCAACAGCCTGGATTCGGTCTCGGACCGGGATTTCGCTCTCGACTATTTGATGGCCGCAACCCAGTGCAGCCTGCATCTCTCGCGTCTGGCCGAGGAATTCGTCATCTGGGCGAGCCAGCCGTTCGGTTTCATCAAATTGCCGGACAGTTTTTCAACCGGCTCCTCAATCATGCCACAGAAGCGCAATCCGGACGCCGCCGAACTGGTGCGCGGCCATTGCGGGCGCATCGCCGGCGCGATGAATGCGCTGGTGATCACCATGAAAGGGCTGCCGCTCGCCTATTCCAAGGACATGCAGGACGACAAGCCCCCCGTATTCGAAGCCCATGATCTGCTTGGCCTGTCGATCGCGGCCATGGCCGGCATGGTCGCGGAAGTGGAATTCAGCGGCCAGCGGATGCGCGGGCTGGCGGAATCAGGCTATTCCACCGCGACCGATTTTGCCGACTGGCTGGTGCGGGAAGCGAAACTGCCGTTTCGCGAGGCGCATCATGTCACAGGCGCGGTGGTGGCTCTGGCGGAACAACAGAATTGCAGTTTGGCCGATCTGACGCTTGAACAGTTTCAGGCGATTGACAAGCGCATCGGTTCCGATGTGTTCAGCGTACTCAGTGTCGACGCTTCGGTGGCAAGCCGATCCAGCTATGGCGGGACCGCGCCGGATCAGGTAAGGGTTCAGATCGCCAGGGCACAAAAAGCGTTGGGCTTGGAGAGCTGAAATGAAGAAAATTCCTTCGATCCTGCTGCTGGCCGGTGTGACGGTCATGCTCGCCGCATGCGGCAACCGTGGCGCCTTGCAGCCCGCAAAGGGTGAAGCGCTCCCTCCACCTGTCTATGGCGAAATGAAAGCGCCCAGCGGAGAAGAACTGCTGGTCCCATCAAGCCAGGCAAAACCGGAGCGCAGCGACGAACTGCTGCGCCGTTCGGAAAAACGGCAGGATGACGAATTTGACCTGCCGCCCCCCGGCTAACCCCGTTTCAACCGTTTGAAAGTACAAGATTTTGGACCATTTCCAGCTTAAAAATGGTGTTTTGCACGCGGAAGATATTCCTTTGTCGCAAATCGCGAAAGAAGTCGGCACGCCGGTGTATGTCTATTCCCGGGCGACGCTCGAGCGCCACGCGCGCGTCTTTCGTGAAGGCCTGAAGGATGCCGGTAAAATTCACCTCGCATTCGCGGTCAAGGCGAATCCGAATCTGGCGGTCCTGCGGATTCTGGCCAATCAGGGCTATGGTGCCGATGTCGTCTCCGGCGGTGAATTGCAGCGGGCGCTGGCGGCGGGAATGAAGGCGGAAGACATCGTCTTTTCCGGAGTTGGCAAAAGTCGCGAGGAACTGGCGCTCGGCCTCGACAAGGGCATCGGGCAGTTCAATCTCGAATCGGAAGAAGAAGGCGAGATGCTGGCGGAGATAGCAGCCGCCCGGGGCGTGAAGGCGTCCGCAACGCTGCGGGTCAATCCCGATGTCGATGCGGGAACCCATGCGAAGATTTCAACCGGCAAGAAGGAGAATAAATTCGGAGTCGCGATTGATGTCGCGCCGGATATTTATGCCCGTCTTGCGAAATTCGAGGGACTGAACCTGCGCGGGGTGGCCGTCCATATCGGCAGCCAGTTGCAGCGGCTTGACCCGCTTGAAAAATGCTATGCAAGAATGGGTGAACTGGTGACGCAGTTGCGCAGCGCGGGACATGTCATCACGCATGTCGATCTGGGTGGCGGCCTTGGCGTGCCCTACAAGCCGGAGGACAATCCGCCTAGTCCTGCGGAATATGGCGCGATGGTTGCGCGGGTGACGCAGGGGTGGGACGTGACCCTGATGTTCGAACCCGGCCGGGTCATCGCCGGCAATAGCGGTGTCATGATCACGAAGGTGATCCGGATCAAACCCGGCCTGGACAGCGATTTTGTGATCGTTGACGCAGCGATGAACGATTTGATGCGGCCAGCCATTTATGACGCATGGCATGATTTTGAGGCCGTGGAGCCAAGCGGCGAGACCATGGTGGCATCGATCGTCGGTCCAATCTGCGAAAGCAGTGACATTTTCGCCAAGGAGAGGGTGGTCGATCGCGTGCAGACGGATGATCTCGGAATATTCCGCACCGCCGGCGCCTATGGTGCAACCATGGCGAATACCTATAACAGCCGGCCTCTGGTGCCGGAGGTGTTGGTCGATGGCGATCGCTATGCGGTGGTCGCCGACCGGATCGAGCCGGCAACGATCATGGCGGCCGAACATGTGCCCGACTGGCTGAAATGAACCAGCTGCCGATCTTTGTGAATCTTTCCGGGCGAAAGGTCATATTGCTAGGCACTGGAGAAATGGCGGATGCGAAGCGGCGGCTGTACGAGCGCGCTGGCGCCGTGATCGTCGATGATGAAGCTGCTTCGGACGCTGCGCTTGCGGTGGTTGCCCTTGAGGATGATGAGGAAGCACTGGCCGCAGTCAAGCGGCTCAAGGCGCGAGGCCTTCTGGTCAATGCCGTCGACCGGTCTGCCTTGTGCGATTACACGACACCGGCGCTTGTCGACCGCGATCCGGTTCTGATCGCCATCGGCACCGGTGGAGCCTCCGCAGGTCTTGCGAAGTCGCTGCGTCAGCGGCTGGAACAACTGATACCGGGGAATCTCGGCAGTCTCGCCAGCGGCCTTTCTGCTGCGCGGGACCGGATCAAGCAGATCTGGCCTGAAGGCTCCGAGCGTCGCAAGGCCATTGATGCGGCCCTAGACCCTGGCGGTGTTCTTGATGTTTTGTCGGAGAACTCGTCAGCCAATCTCGAAACCTGGCTGGCGATGCCTTTCGCAAAGGACCTCTCCGAAGTTGAGGATATGCTGCTGACCAGCGCGGATCCGGATGATCTCACCTTGCGGCAAGCCCGCCTGCTGGGCCGTGCCGACCAGATTTTTGCCAGCGCCGACGTGCCGAAGGCCGTGCTCGACCGCGCCAGGGCCGATGCGGAACGGTTTGACCTGGCACTGTGGGACGAGAAGCCGGCAAAAGGCCTGACCGTGCGAATCAGGATGAAGACATGATACCGGTGCTATCGGATCTCGCGAAGGCGGATATCGTGACCGTATTGCAAATCGCCATGGCACCGGCCTTTTTGCTGGTTGCCATGGGAAGCATGCTGAATATTTTTACCGGCAGGCTGGCCCGGATCATTGACCGCTCCCGGCTCATGCAAAATCGCTTTCTCGAAACCGAGGGAGCGGAGCATATTTTATGCGTCAACGAATTGCGGGATCTGCAGTTGCGGATCAAATATGTGAACAGCGCCATCTATTTCAGCGTCGTTAGCGCCATTGTGGTCTGTATTCTGATCGGCTTGTTATTTGTCATGGGTCTGACCAGCTATCCGCTGCTGGCAGAAGTTGTGGCAGGCGCTTTCATCACCGCAGTGCTTTTGCTTTCGGTGGCCCTGATCCAGTTCTTCCGCGAAGTGCGGATCGGTATTCGGGATTTCATGATCCGCGAGGAATATCTAGAAAATTCTGACCGGGCCAAATGAAAAGAGGCTGCTGGTCCCGAAGGACCAACAGCCTCTGAACATGGGTCAGCGGTAGGAAGTGCCGCTGCCGGGTTGCCTGATTTCTAGATCAGATATGCCCCCCGAACGGATTTTTCCGACCCCTGTGCTGAACCATGAGACATCGGACCACCTCCTTTCGCTTGTGAATGAAATACGAACTGTTGCATTGAACTTCTCTCCGCTGTTCGACCCTTGTGGTGTGAATCAAATCCCACTCGTGAACAAGACTTGAAATTTTTTATTTTGCTGTCACAATTGCGCGTTCCGGCCTGATAAGCATTGGATTACCGGCGACAATCTTCCACCACACGACTGAATTCCGGCCAAGCGGGGATTGCGAGCGAGCGCAGGCCGCTGGTTTCAACCGCAAAGCGGCCGCGGCTATAGGCGATACGATCCATCATGAGGTCGCCGGGAGATACCGAGATCGCGGCATAGGCGGGCGTTCCGCCACTGTTGGTCGCTGGATAGGATGCCTGCCCGGCGCTGGCCCGCAATAGCATGGTGGCCCCGTTTCCAACCGCACCGGCGCGGGAGAGGAACAATTGCCGACGCGATTGATCGCAGCGGATGATGAATACCGCATCTTTTCCGATTTCGCCGAAAAGCGCCAGCGAGCCACGGCCATCCTCACGATATGTCCAGGTACCAGGGGTGATCGGCCAGTCAATCCAGTTGTCCGAAAGCGGGGCTGGTGCTGGCGCGGGGGCTGCGACCGGTTTGATGGGCTCGGGAGCTGGAGCCGGTTCGGGGATCGCCGTTGAGCAACCTGCGAGAGCAAGCAGCGCGAAGGGAAGGAGGCGAGGGATAGCAATGATTCTCATAGCCAAGGAATATGGCCAAAAGGATCGGGCTAGGCTAGTCCTCATTTCCGATGTCCAGTTCAGAACCCAAAGTCGCGAAGCAACGCGTTGACCAGCTGTTGGCGGATCGCGGCCTCGCCGAAAGCCGCGCCAAGGCGCAGGCCTATATCATGGCGGGCCTGGTGAGCGTGGCGGGAAAGAAAATCGACAAGCCGGGTCACAAGATTGCCAGCGATGCAGCGATTGAACTCAAAGGCAAAGACCATCCCTGGGTATCGCGCGGCGGTATCAAGCTGGACCATGCGCTGCGTCATTTCGCGATAGATGTCGCCGGGATGACCGCGATGGATGTCGGCAGCAGCACGGGGGGCTTCACCGACGTATTGCTCCAGGGCGGGGCGAAGAAAGTCTATGCAGTGGATAGCGGGACCAACCAGCTGGCCTGGAAGCTGCGCCAGGACGAGCGGGTTGTGGTGCACGAGCAGACCAGCGCCCGAATCCTGACCGAACAGCATATTCCGGAAAAGATCGATATCATCGTATGCGATGCCAGTTTCATCTCGCTGGTCAAGGTGCTGGAACGGCCGCTGGAGTTCGCCAAGCCAGGCGCGATACTGGTGGCGCTGGTGAAACCACAATTTGAAGCGGAGCGCAGCGATGTCGGCAAAGGCGGCGTTGTCCGCGATGAAGCGGTTCGCCAGGCGGCCTGTAATAAAGTCAGAGACTGGCTGATCGCAAGCGGCTGGAATATCAAAGGGGTTACGGAAAGCCCTATTACCGGCCCCAAGGGCAATGTGGAATTTCTTATCGGTGCCCGTGCAGGCACGGGCGATCAGCAGTGACCGGGAAGATTGCATCCCACGGGTTGTTATTGCCCGCACTTCATCTTAGCTGAAGCTCTATGACGAAAACATCTGATACAGCCTCCTCGCCCGCAATGCCGGATATCGGTGCATCTGTTCAGCGACTGATCACTGACGGGTCAACGTGGCTTTCGAACCATTATATGGAACTTCTTCTCGCAGTTGCCATAGGTACCGCAATCTTCTTCCTGCTCGGCGCAATCAAGCGTTTGGCCGCGCGATATGTGCGGAACAACGACGACCTGACAGGCTATCGGGCGATCCTGGGCAAGACCATTGCCCGTACCAGCAAATTTTTCATGCTGATGGTATCTGCGGAACTGGTCGTGAATTTTGCCAGCGCCCCGTCGAGCGTTGACCGGGTGGTGCACATATTGTTCACGATTTCAGCGGTGCTGCAAGTTGCTTTCTGGCTGCGGGAAGTCATTCTCGGACTGATCGTCCGCCGGACCTCGCAGGACCCGGATCAGCATGAGACACTGGAAAACGCGATGACGCTCATCCGTCTGCTTGTTACTTTCGTGGTTTTTGCGGTCGCTGCCATCATGATCCTGGACAATCTGGGTGTGGATGTGACCGGCCTGATCGCCGGTCTGGGAGTCGGCGGTATCGCTATCGGTCTGGCGGCCCAGGGCATTTTCTCCGATCTGTTCGCGGCCCTGTCGATCATTTTTGACAAGCCGTTCCGACGCGGCGAGACGATCAGCTACGATACGACGGTGGGAACGATTGAGAAAATCGGCCTCAAAAGTACGCGGTTGCGGGCGATCACCGGTGAGGAAATCATCATTTCCAATACCAATCTGCTGGGCAAAGAAATCGTCAATATGACTCGCCTGGCGAGGCGGCGGACGCGCTTCGGCATCGGCGTCATTTATCAGACCAAACCGGATGAGGCGCGACGGATTCCGGGTCTGCTAAAGAAGATCGTGGAAGAAAACGAGGCAGTGTTCATCCGGTCGGGCTTTGTCGGATTCGGCGACAGTTCGATCAATTTCGAGCTCGATTTCGATATCATGAGCAGCGACTATGATGTGGTCTATGAGGGCCGTCACCGGATTGGACTTGCGATATTGCAGGCCTTTAATGAAGCGGGTCTGGAATTTGCCTATCCCACACAGACCACTTTCACCGCGGCCCCCGATGGCGAGATGATCTTGCCTTATCCCGAAGGCGGTTTCGGGGCGCTCGCCAGCAAGGACTAGCGTGCCGTAGCGGCAGCAGGGGCCTGAAAAAATCCCTTGTTAATTGCGTGGTTAACGGGGACAATAGCGCCAAAGTTCGAATCCGATATCAATCATAAAGGAATATCTACATGCGTGACGCAGTCATCGTTTCCACCGCCCGCACACCCATAGGCCGCGCCTACAAAGGTGCCTTCAACACGACGACCGGTGCGACGCTGGGCCATTATTCTGCGAAAGCTGCAGTCGAAAGAGCGGGCATTGATCCCGGCATGATCGATGATGTCGTATGGGGCAGCGCGTTGCAGCAGGGTTCGCAGGCAGGCAATCTCGCCCGCCAGGTTGCCCTGCGCGCTGGCTTCCCGATCGAAGTGCCCGGCATGACGATCGACCGGCAATGTTCCTCCGGCCTGATGGCGATTGCCACTGCTTCCAAACAGGTAACGCTAGACCGGATGGATATTGTCGTCGGCGGCGGGCAGGAGTCGATCTCGACCGTGCAGACAGCGGAAATGCGGGTCCAGCCGGATCGTGAACTGATGAAAATGCACGACGACATCTACATGCCGATGCTGCAGACCGCGGAAGTGGTGGGCAAGCGCTATGGCATCAGCCGCGAAGCGTGCGACGAATATGCGCTGCAGTCCCAGATGCGTACGGCAGCCGCTCAGGAAGCCGGCCGCTTCGATGACGAAATTGTCGAAGTGACCACCACGATGGGCGTTCAGGACAAGGAAACCAAGGAGATTTCCCACGTCGAGGTTACGATCAGCAAGGATGAAGGCAACCGCCCTTCGACCACGCTTGAAGGCCTGCAGTCGCTCAAGCCGGTTCTCGGACCCGACAATATTGTAACCGCAGGCAACGCTTCGCAGCTCTCCGACGGATCTGCAGCCTGCGTTGTGATGGAAGCCAAAGCAGCAGAAAAAGCCGGGCTTAATCCCTTGGGTCGCTATGTCGGGATGGCCGTCGCTGGCACCAAGCCTGATGAAATGGGTATTGGTCCGGTTTTCGCGATCCCCAAATTGCTCGAGCGCTTTGACCTGAAAATGGACGATATCGGTCTTTGGGAGTTGAACGAAGCCTTTGCCGTGCAGGTGCTTTACTGTCAGCAGAAGCTGGGCATTCCCGACGAGATTCTGAACGTCAACGGCGGATCGATCTCGATCGGCCATCCCTACGGAATGACCGGTGCGCGCTGTACCGGCCATGCGCTGATCGAGGGCAAGCGTCGCGGGGCAAAATATGCCGTCGTCACTATGTGTATCGGTGGCGGACAGGGCGCTGCCGGACTGTTCGAGATTTTCTGATTGCGGAAATATTCAGGGTCGGCGGAAAACCGCCGGCCCTTTTTTAATGGGAGACGATATCATGGCAACCGTGGGCGTAATCGCGACACTGACCGTGGCCGAAGGCAAGAATGCCGATTTTGAAGCCATTTTTTCCGAATTGATGGCAGCCGTTCGGGCCAACGAGCCGGGCAACGAATTTTACTCGGTCTTCCGGTGCAAGGACAATCCTCAGCAATATAAAGTGCTGGAGCGCTACGTCGATCAGGCAGCGCTGGATGCGCATGGCAAGTCGGATCATTTTCGCGCAGCGGGTCCGAAGCTGGCACCGTGCATGGCGGCGGCTCCGGTCATCGAATATATGGACGGCATCTAGGCCGCACGGCTAATTCGCTTCGTCCGCAGGCAAGATTCTACCTGACTCAAACCGGAAGGCGTGATTGCGGTCCTTTGCCAACAGCAAGGGGCCGTCGAGATTAACCCATTGCGCCATCTGGGCCAAGGCGAAGGCCGGGCGGATGCCCAGCGAGGTCGAGAGCATGCAGCCGACCATGATGCTCAGGTCCATTGCCTGTGCCGCCCGCGCCATGGCGATCGCCTCGGTCAGACCACCTGCTTTGTCGAGCTTGATGTTTACGGCATCGTAATAAGGCGCAATTTTCTCGATGTCGGCGCTGGTGTGACAGCTTTCGTCGGCGCAAAGCGGAACCGGCGATTTCACACCACTCAGCAGATGGTCATGGCCCGCGCTGACCGGTTGCTCAATCAGTTCGACGGAATATTGCGCGAGATGCGCGGCTTCGGCGGCGATGTCGAGATCGTTCCAGCTTTCATTGGCATCGACGATCAGGCGGGCGGCTGGCGCACCGCGATGGACGGCGGCGACCCGCTCATGATCATTGTCCCCGGCCAGTTTCAGTTTCAGCAGCGTGTAGCCATCGGCTGCCGCCTGACGGGCATGGCTTTCCATCAGGGAGGGGGTACCGAGCGAAATGGTAAAGGCCGATACGGTTGCGGCCGGTTCCGGCAGGCGAGCCAGCTGCCACAAGGTAATATTCTTTTTCCGGCTTTCCAGATCCCACAGTGCGCAGTCGAGGGCGTTGCGCGCCGCTCTGCGGGGCATTTTCTGAAGCAACAGCGTCCGATCGAGCTTTGGATGCTCGGCAACAAATTGCTTTATTTGGTCCGCGCATTCTTCCGCGCTCTCGCCTTCATAATAGATGGGTGTCGCTTCCGCTCGTCCGGTGACCGACCCGTCAGATAGGACGCAAAGAACAACATCGACATGGGTTTTTGCACCCCGGCTGATGATGAAAGAGCCAGCGACAGGCCATCGTTCGACGGTGACAGTTACAGTGAGCGCCATGCACCGCTTCTACCGTGCACAGTGAAAAGCGCTATTCAATTTGCAAAGGGTCGGCGCGATTGCGGCAAAGTATTTGGTTGCGCTCCGCCGGTCAAATTTTTGGCAATCGGAAGCTGCCGGGCCTCTGCCGACCGTCGTGCCATATAGGTGTCGAGACCTATTTGCAGTGCCACCAGCATATAAACGAAGGGTTGATAGGCGATTCCTACGAACATGGCGCCGACGAGGAAGATGACATGGCCATTTTGCAGGGCTATGGCGAGCGGAGCGACCCATTGTTCGTCCTGCTTTTTCGATTTCGAATACCGCCGTCGCAACAGCTCCATCCGCCATAGCCCTCCGACATGGATCATCAGCCAGAGGATCAGACCGGGATAGCCCTGTTCGCCAAGCATTTCGAAATAGCTGCTGTGAAAAGCCCGTGCCTCGTCTTCCACCAGCCGGGCGTCGACATCATCGGGGTCGATACCCCATTCCTCATATTGGCTGACATCCACTTCCGACAGTTCATAGGTGAGCTTGTTGATTCGGTAGACGTCAAAGCCCCCGCCCAAGGGATGCTGCTTCGCATAATCCCATGTCCACTGCCAGACCGCGAGTCGGGTCGACGCCGACTGGTCCGCCTTGTAATTTTCAATCGTCCCCATCCGCTCGGTGAAACTTTGGGGCAGCAACGGAATCGACAGGATGCCTATGGCCACTGCCAGTCCGGCGTAAATAATCCGGTAGCGGACAAAGCGCAATTGCAGAACGGCCCAGACCCCGATGCAGACAAGACCGGTCCGCGCCTGGGTTCCGATCGGGATCAGCAGGGCAGAGAAGATCAGCGCATAGGCGAACAGCTTGACGCGCCAGTCGGGAGGGAAAATGGTTCCGTGATGAGAGAGCCAGAGGATCAGCGGAATGATGCAGATGGCGACCGTCGAGATTATCGATCCTTCATAGAGGCCGCTGTTATTGTCGACCAGCAGCACCAGCACTCCATAGCCGCCGCCGGACGCCAGTGTCTTGATTCCGCCGGTAATGATGAGTGTGCCCGCGCATAGCACCATGAACAGTGCCAGTGCTTCCAGCCGCAACCTGGTCCTGAGTGTAAGAGGCAGGAAGATGGCGAAAACCAGGGCCTTCCACACCCAATCCCATTTTTCCAGTGCCGCAGCCGGGACCTCCGCTTGCACGGTGGTATATCCGCAATAGGCAAGCAACAATATCATCATCGCCTGACGGAAGGAAAAGCGGCTGTCTTTCTTGGTGTCTGCAATCAAATAGCCGAGCAGAGCCAGTGCGAAGACGACCAGCGACAGCGGGATCGAGTTGAGCATGAAATAGCTGAGTCGCTGCGGAGCGACGATATCGATATAGGCGTAAATCAGCGTGAAAAGGAAAGGCCGCTTGAAAGCAATTAGCAGCAGGGCGACCAGATAGCCGACAAAGAAGAGATCACGCATCGCGCCGCAGTCCGGCGGGGGAAGATGGTTTCACGAAACTGGCGGGTTCATGGTCGGGTTCGGGAGGGGCTTCCTTATCCAGATCGTCGCGATGCATGAGGCGCCAGGCCGCGATCAGCAACAGTCCATGCGTTAACAAGATAGAAAAATTATCTACCATTTGCCCCATTCATCCCGGCACGAGCGGCGAAAACGCGCTCTTCTATCATTGCCCGATACAGGCTTTGGGTTGACGGGACGTTAATCCTTTTTTGCCAAGACTTTGAGCCATGACACGGATTCTTCACATACTCGATCACAGCTTGCCTCTGCACAGCGGCTATTGCTTTCGTACGCGGGCAATCATGAAGGCGCAAATTGCCAGTGGATTGACGGTGGCCGGTGTCACCGGAGTGCGTCAGAATCAGCATGGCTATATCGCGAAACAGACCATGGAAGAGGCTGACGGCCTGTGTTTCTATCGGACCCTTGCTCAGGTTCAGGGGCCGTCCCCGGTACGCGAATGGCGGGAAATTGCGGTTCTGGCCGAGCGAATCCAGCAAGTCATCCACGACTGGAAGCCAGATATTTTGCACGCTCACTCGCCGGCCCTCAATGGGCTGGCAGCTTTGCGTGCGGCAGAGAAAAGCGGGCTGCCGCTGGTCTATGAAATTCGGGCCTTTTGGGAAGACGCTGCGGTCGGCAACGGCACTGGCAGGGAAAACAGCCCGCGTTACTGGCTGACCCGGCAACTGGAGAATCATGTCATTAATGGTGCCGATGCGGTGGCAGTAATCTGCGAGGGCCTGCAGTCCGATCTGATCAGCCGCGGCGTGAAACGCGAAAAAATCACCATATCTCCCAATGGTGTTGACCTGGATCTGTTCGGTCAGCCGCCAGCGCGAGATGACCGGCTTCTGGCCGAACTGGGATTGACGGGAAAATCGGTTCTCGGATTTATCGGCAGCTATTATGATTATGAAGGGCTGGATGATCTGATTGCAGCGATGCCGATATTGCTGGGTTCCCATCCGGAGGTGCATTTGCTGCTGGTTGGCGGCGGGCCGATGGAAGCTGCATTGCAGAGCCAGGTTGAACGGCTCGGCATCGGGAGTGCGGTAACATTTACCGGTCGCGTGCCACATGGCGAAGTTGAGCGCTATTATGGTCTGATGAATATCATGGTCTATCCCCGCAAGTCGATGCGGCTTACCGATCTTGTAACACCGCTGAAGCCTCTTGAAGCAATGGCGCAAGGCAGGCTGGTGGCCGCGTCGGATGTCGGGGGGCACCGGGAGCTGATTGAGGATGGTGTGACCGGCACCTTGTTCCCTGCCGGCGATCCGGGGAAAATCGCCGCAAAATTGGCCAGCCTGCTCGAAAATCGAGCATCCTGGTCTCAAACTATTGAAACAGCGCGGAAATTTGTCGAAGCGGATCGTAACTGGTCGTCAAACATTTTGCGTTATGCTGCTGTTTACCAAAGGTTGATTGCGCGCAAATCGTTCGAGCGTGCAGCCTGATACGTTGGAGAAGAATGTGGATCAAATAGAGCAGGATTTCGCGCGGTTCAAACAACCGGTCATGGCTGTCGCAGGCGGTATTGCGGCAGCGCTTGTGATCGCGACCCTGCCGCATGTCTATCTTGAGAATATCGTGGGTGCGACCGGCCTGTCTGAAATCGTTCCGGCCGCTGCTCCGCCTCTTGGGAATACCGCACGCGGGCTGATCGCTGTGGCGGCGGGCATGATATCCGCATCGGCGTTATACTTGTTCCTCAATCACAAAACGAAATCAAATGAAGGAGGCTCCGATATGAGCTTGGCAATTCGGAAAAACCTGACTGCGGAATCTGCCGATCAGGATCAAAAGGAGAAAGCAGGCTTTGCCGGTCCGAAGTTGAATTTCTCGGCGAAGTCCCTGACCAGATTTCTCAAAAAGCCAAAAAAATCGCATGGGCAGGTACTTGAACTGAAAGATCTTCCGAACATCCGGGCGGCGGACCGTCATCCGGACGCGCCCGCCCGCCAGCCGATCTTTGCTTCTTCCGATTTGGGCATGCCGCTTGCAGAAACAGTCAAGCGCTTTGACGAACCAATAATGAAGACAGAAGAAGCGCCGCCGGCAGCACTGGTCGCGCAGCAAGCAGTGCCTGCCGAGCCGCCGGTCCGCGATGCAGAGCCACAATCGCGCTTGCAGGGACAGGCGGTAGAGAATCGCTCGGAAAATGTAGAAGCGGAAGAAAAGTCGGTCACGGTCCGCGCGGATCTGTCGGGTTTGTCGCTTGCCCAGCTGGCCGACCGGCTGGAAGCCGGACTGGCTCGCCTGGACGCTTTGCAAATGCGCGAACGGGCCTCACCTGCACCGGCAAAGAAATCCGCGCCGGATCCGGAAAACAGCAATCCCGTTCCGGATATGTCGCCCGCGCCTGCTCCGGTCGCCATCCCGTCGCTGCGGTCTGTTGAGAAGGTCGAAAAGGACAGTTCACAGACAAGGCAGGCCGATATGGATGCGGCCTTGAAGGCCGCGCTCGGCACTTTGGAAAAAATGACCGCTCAGCGCTGATAGTCAGGATCGCTGAACCGGATCTGCGATTATCAGGATTTCGACGGTCAATCGCAAATCCGACTGATCCGTGATCACGGCATCGGCCACAAAATAGCCGGGGAGGGCAAATTCGTGCCCGGGTAGAGCCCGGGCCAATTTCCGCAGCGCTTCCGCATCGGCGGTATCTGGATATTCTATAGAGAAGCCATAGCGTATTCCCGAGAAGGTGACGCTTGCCCAGGTGCGTTCGCGGTACAACCGGACGCTGGCGCGGCTCCGGGTAAGGGCTCTTATCTGGCTGGCAATCGCGGAGCCCGGCCATTGTCGAACAACCGTCCGTCCTTTGAGCTCAGTTGACATGATCAGCACGCCACAGGCTGATGAAGCGTTCCACCCGTTCCGAAACTGTCTTCCCGGGCTCGCGACCATTGCGCAGGTCCTGAACAAAGCGCGGATCGCGGACGGCAAGCCGCCCGAACCTTGTCCATGCCATGTTCGTTTCTTTCAGGAATATCTCGATTTTTCGCAACAATGGCATGGGCAATCTCCTTCTCGCTGCTGGTCGTCCTGACGACTCATTGAATAGGGAAATTCCTATTTGAGATGAAATTTCCTACATGTCTAGGAAAAATCCTATTGATAGTTTCAGCCAATATGGCTAAAGAGAGGGAATTGTGACCGATGACCCGCGCACCCATCTGGAGAAGCTGATCCGCGAAAACGGACATGATTTCGCTGCGATCTCGAAAATGCTTGGCAAAAATCCTGCCTATATCCAGCAATATATCCGGCGCGGTTCGCCGAAGAAGCTGGATGAGGATGACCGCCGCCGGCTAGCCGAATTTTACGGGGTGGATGAGCGCCTGCTCGGTGCGCCGGCCATCCGCGAATTTTCGCGAAAGAAGCGCGAGAGACCAGATGGCCTGCTCCGAATCCGGCAATTGCAGGTCGGCGCGTCCGCCGGTCCCGGATCGCTTGCGGACGACGAATATGCTGAATCGATGGGCTTTGCCCCCAGATGGATCCGGCGGCTGGGTGCTGATCCGGCCGATCTGTCGCTGATTGTGGTCGATGGCGACTCCATGGCTCCGACTCTGGGCGATGGAGATGACATCATGGTCGATCACGGGGCCGCTTCCCGACCGTTGCGCGACGGCATATATGTGCTGCGCATGGATGATGTGCTTCTGGTCAAGCGGGTCGCCATGGCCCCGTCCGGAAAGCTTTCGATACGCAGCGACAATCCGCAATATCCCGACTGGGAGGATGTCAGCGCGGAAAGCGTGAATATTATTGGTCGAGTTGTCTGGACGGGGCGGCGGCTGTAACCGGATTGCCAAGACGCGGCTTGTAACTTTGGATTATTGCCACCAAATAGCCCCTATGACAGATGCACCCTTAAAGGCCGTGATTATTCCGGTTACCCCGCTCCAGCAAAATTGCACGCTTCTGTGGTGCACCAAGACCAACAAGGCTGCGCTCAGCGATCCGGGTGGCGATCTGTCACGGCTCAAGGCTGCGGTTGAGGAGCATGGAGTTGATCTCGAGAAGATCATTCTTACCCATGGTCATCTGGACCACTGTGGTCAGGCGGGGATGCTGGCCGAGGAATTGGGTATTCCGATCGAAGGGCCGCACGAGGATGACCGGTTCTGGATCGACCAGCTGGAAGGCGATGGCGCGCGTTTCGGCATGACTGCCAAGAGCTTCGAGCCGGACCGCTGGCTGAAGGACGGGGACCAGGTGACGGTTGGCGATCTGGTGCTCGATGTGATCCACTGCCCCGGTCATACGCCGGGTCATGTCATCTTCTACCATCAGCCCTCAAGGCTTGCCGTGGTCGGCGATGTGCTGTTCCAGGGATCGATCGGCCGGACCGATTTCCCGCGCGGCAACCATCAGGATTTGATCAATGCGATTACCCAGAAGCTATGGCCGCTGGGCGACGATGTGACCTTTATTCCCGGTCACGGTCCGACCAGCCAATTCGGCTACGAGCGCAAGACCAACGCTTTTGTTGCGGATGACGTTCTGGCCGCGCGCTAGTTCCCGTCGTCAAAATCAGATTTACAAGGAAGAACCGAAACATGTCCTTAACCCAGCTGCTCGTGCCCACTTATACACAGATGCTGAAGACGCTTTCCGGCTGGCTGGACAAGGCGGAGGCGCAATTGCCGTCAGCGGAAGCAGAGTCGCTGCTGGCCGCTCGCCTTGCGTCGGACATGTTCCCCCTGGCAACACAGGTTCGATTTGCCTGTGTGCAGGCGCATGAAGCCGTATACCGGCTGCGCGGAGAGGCTTTTCCGGCCTCTCTGGCCGAGCTGCTCGATGAAGGGCGCAACGCGGGTGACCGGCCCGGTTCGCTGGCGTCTGCGCGAACGCGGATTGAGGAGACCCTGGCGCTGCTCGACGGCGTGGGGCCGGCTGCGCTCGACGGAGAGCCGGAAAGAATGATCGCGCATGCCTTGCCGAACGGCATGATTTTCGATCTGAGCGCGGAGCAATATGCGCGGGACTGGGCGCTGCCCCAATTTTATTTTCACCTGATGATCGCTTATGCCATCTTGCGAAACCACAAGGTGGAACTCGGCAAGGCGGATTATATACCGCATATGTTCGCCTATCTGCGCCCGGACACATTACCGGCACAGTGAACATCCCGGCGATCGCAAAGACAGGCAAGCTGTCTGTCGGAGCGGGACAATTTATCCCTGCAGATAGGGAATGGTGATCGCGTAGATTCCTAGGCCCAGAAGTGTCAGCAGCGTGATAATCGTTCCGATCATCCGCCCCTTGCCAAATTTCCCGCCATCCATGCCGACGCCATGGGCCACCCGGCCAAGCAGATAGATGCCGCTGATGATCCATAGCCATATCGGCGAGGTCGCGCTTGCGAGCTCGATCGCGGCGACCAGAATCAGCACGAACGGCGCGCTTTCGATATAGTTGCTGTGGGCGCGTGTTCGCCGGATGACCTTTTCATTGCCGCCGTCGCCTATGCTGATTTTTTCACTGGTCCGGACCTGTGTCACGCGGATCATCAGCCAGATATTTATCAGCGCGGCAGCCCCGGCCACCGTCAAACTTATCGGTAAAATCATCGTCCACCTCAAATATATGAAAATTATCGACCGGCTATAGAGGCACAATGCTTGCAACGCACAGGAAAATGATTATACGCGCCACTTCGCGTGCAATCTGCTGAACCAAGACCAAGCGATTCTCTGCAACAACAGGGACTGGTTTGATTAACTTGGCTGATTGGCATATTGAACATGCTATGTAATTTTTAATGTAAAGAACAGGCTTAGCAATGGCTGTACCTAAAAGAAAAACTACGCCGTCCAAACGCGGTATGCGCCGGTCTCATGATGCTTTGAAAGTCGAAGCCTATCAGGAATGCCCGAATTGTGGTGAATTGAAGCGCCCGCACCACCTGTGCGGAGCCTGTGGCCATTATAATGGCCGTGAAGTCTTGGCCGCTGATCTTTAATCGGCTAGTCTCTGGGCTTCTTACGCGCAATCAAGGGGAATAACCGGTGGGAATGAGGCCGCGAATCGCGATTGATGCGATGGGCGGAGATGAAGGCCCGCGCGTCATGGTTGCCGGTGCGGCGCTCGCACGGCACCGGCATGCCGGTTTTCAGTTTCTTTTCGTCGGCGATGAAACGCAGATAAAAGAAGCGCTCAAGAATCATCCCAATCTCAGTGCGGCATCTGAAATCCTGCATGCTCCTGACATTGTGTCCGGCGACGACAAGCCGGGACAGGCGCTGCGTAATTCCAAGACCACATCCATGGGGATGGCCGTTAACGCGGTGAAATCAGGCGAAGTCAGCGCTGCGGTGAGCGCCGGCAATACCGGCGCGCTGATGGCTATCGCCAAGCTCGCCTTGCGCACCATGCCGGGTATAGACCGCCCCGCCTTGTCGGCATTGCTTCCGACGATGAAAGACACCGATGTGGTCATGCTGGACCTCGGTGCCAATACCGAATGCAATAGCCGGAACCTGGTGCAGTTCGCCGTTATGGGCGCTGCCTACAGCCGGATCATGCACGGTTTTGACCGGCCCAAGGTTAAGCTGCTGAATATCGGGACGGAAGAAGCAAAAGGTACCGGTACCATCCAGGAAGCCGCGGCGACCCTCAAAGGGGCGGCCGGGCTGCATATGGATTTTCTCGGGTTTACCGAAGCGGACAAGATATCGACCGGCGAGGTTGATGTGATCGTGACCGACGGATTTTCTGGCAATGTCGCGCTCAAGGCGCTGGAAGGAACCGCGCGATTTGTCACTGACCTGCTGAAACGCAGCTTCCTGAGCAGTCTGCGGTCGAAAATCGGGTTTCTGATATCCCGGCCGGCAACGGAGATGTTGCGCGACCAGCTGGACCCCAATAATCACAACGGCGCTGTATTTCTGGGGCTGAATGGTGTGGTGGTAAAGAGTCACGGCAGCGCGGATGCCAAAGGCGTTGCCAATGCCGTGGAAGTTGCCGCTCGGCTGGTTGAGGATAGTATTTTGGAGCGTATCAGCGAAGATCTGAAAAAAATCAGCGAAGCAGCCCCGGTCGCCGAGGTGGCGAAATGAGCGGTGCAGCTATCAAGCGGGCCGTAATCAAGGGAACCGGCTCGGCATTGCCGCGAACCCGTGTGTCCAACGCTGATCTGGCCAAGCGGGTCGACACGACAGACGAATGGATCGTCGAGCGCACGGGAATCCGGTTCCGCCATATCGCAGAGGATGACGAAACGACGTCGAGCCTTGCCATCGAGGCGGCACAAAAAGCCATGCAGGCAGCGGGTTTCAGCAGCGCCGATATCGATCTGATCATTGTCGCAACCGCGACGCCCGACCAGACATTTCCGGCAACCGCGACGATTGTTCAGGATGCGCTGGGCTGCAATGGCTGCGTAGCTTTTGATGTAGCAGCGGTCTGCTCGGGCTTTCTCTATGCGCTTTCCGTAGCAGACAGCATGATTCGCGCCGGAAGCGCGCAAAATGCGCTGGTGATCGGTGCGGAGACATTCAGCCGCATATTGGATTGGGAGGACCGGGGAACCTGCGTCCTCTTTGGTGATGGCGCCGGTGCGGTGGTACTTGCTGCGGAGCAGGGGGAGAGGGGAATCCTCGCCACCCGTTTGCACGCGGATGGCGCGCATAATCAACTGCTATATGTCGATGGCGGTGCGGGGACGACGGGAACGGTCGGCAAGCTGCGCATGAAAGGCCGCGAGGTTTTTCGCCATGCTGTCGTGAACCTGTCGTCGGTGCTGAAGGAAGTGCTGGAAGAAGCAGGGGAATCGATTGAAAATGTCTCGTGGGTCGTGCCGCATCAGGCCAATGCACGGATATTGGACGCGACCGCAAAAAAGCTCAATCTTGCACCGGAAAAGGTGATCAAGACAGTCGATCTGCACGCCAATACGTCGGCGGCCTCGGTCCCTCTCGCGCTCGACACCGCTGTTCGCGATGGCCGAATCAAGCCAGGGGACTTGCTGGTTCTCGAAGCGATGGGTGGCGGATTTACATGGGGCGCATCGGTCATTCGCTACTGAATTTGCCCGCTTTCTTGTAAAATTAACTATAATCGACATTTTCGTCGTCGATTTTACATCCTTGTCGAAAGCCAGTTGAGCGTCATCCATCTCCGCTCCTAGCTTGGTCTCATGGACTATCCGGCATCCACAGGTTTCAAGATATCGGCCCAGTTTCTGTACCGCGCCTATCTCGGCTGCCATGCTCTTGAGGCCCGCAAGCCGAGGCTCCTGAGCGCCCTGCGATGCTCCGAATCCGAATTGCGCGATCCTGGTTATCAGTTGGGGGATGATTCGATTGCCCGCCTCTGCGCAGCGGCTCAGGAGGAGCTGAACCGCGCCGATGTTCATTGTGCGATCAGCGAGCAAATGGTGCCGCGGGGGTTTTCCGATCTGGGATATACGGCCTTTTTCCAACCCAGTTTCGGTGACGCGCTGGTCCAGCTGGTTGCGGAACAGCAGCTGGGCGGAGGCCGGCCGATTGTGAAGCTGATGCCGCTGTCATCCGGCGACCGTCTGGTCTGGAACCATGACGAACCAGTCTCACCCGATCTCGTGCACATCCTGCTGGGTTTGGTCTATCATTGCGGGGAGCGGTTGGCAGAAGGGCGTTTCAAAACCGTGAAGGCGGTGCATTTTGCCCATCCCCGGCCAGAAGGATTCAGGGGCTTTCCCGAATCCGGTTCCGAGACCCCCGCTATTGCCTGCCACTTCAACGAGCCATCCACCTATCTCGAATATCATCACCGGGTCATGAGCAGGCCAATAGAGAGCTATAATCCGGCGATTTTGAAGGCAGCCCGTCAGCAAGAAGCCTTTTTTTCGCGCAACAGGTTCGAACGACAAAATCTCGCGAAACTCACCTATGAATATCTTCTATATCTGCTCGACAAGTCCGGCCTCAGCCTGGACGCCGCTGCGGTGACCTTCGGCATGGCCGAAAGGACATTGCGGCGGAAATTGGTGGCCGAGGGCCTTTCCTACCGGCAGCTGCTCGAGCAAGTGCGACGCGATACCTGTCAGCTCTATTTTCTGGAAGGGACCCGCAATCTGTCCGAAATATCGGCAAAGCTGGGTTACAGCGAATTGAGTGCTTTTACCCGTGCATATACGTGCTGGTATGGCCATCCGCCTAGCCGGGACAGCGGCAATGGCGTAGCTCTTGCCGCCTGAAAATATCCGGAAAATGGTGGGCGTAGAGAGAGTTGAACTCCCGACCCCTTCGATGTCAACGAAGTGCTCTACCACTGAGCTATACGCCCACGCTGGAGGCCGTCTAGCCAGCCGCTTCGGCTGGCGCAAGACTTAATTCAGGTCGCTGATGCTGTCGGGCTCGAACAGCCGGTCGACCTCCAGAACCAGATCCCGCAAATGAAAGGGCTTGGACAATATTTTTGCCTTGGGAACAGACTCTCCCGCGCGCAATGTTACACCGGAAAAGCCGGTGATAAACATGACCTGAGTGTCGGGACAGACCGTCGCGCAATGCTGGGCGAGCTCTATCCCATCCATCTCCGGCATCACGATGTCGGTTAGCAGCAGATCGAATTTCTGCGTGTCGAGCAATGGGACAGCCGCAGTTCCCCGGTCGACCGCAACAACTTCATAGTTGGCTTTCTCAAGTGCGCGTGTAAGATGCTCACGCATCGCCTGTTCATCTTCCGCGAGGAGAATCCTGATCATTTTGTCGCACCTTCCCGATAATGCCTGAATACAGACCGGCCCTTATGCCGAGGGCGGTATATAAGTGCAAATCGGTTAATTTTTTCCCGAATCGCGCGATTTTTTTGAATGAAGAGTCTTGTTTTTTCGGGGGCAAACATGGCTAACCCGATTGCCGGTTCAAGCTTGCCCGCGGCACCCGCCTACAGCCTTTCCAATGTGACGGCGCTCAACTTTCCGGTGCTGGTGAGCGTGCCTCATTGCGGTCGCGACTATCCGCCGGAACTGCTCAGCAACCTCAATGTGTCCCCGTCCCACCTCCTGCGACTGGAGGACCGCTATGCCGATCGGCTGGCGGCATCGGCCATTGCGTCGGGATTTCCCGCGATCATTGCCCGCAAGCCGAGAGCATGGATCGACCTCAATCGCAGCCGGACGGAAATCGATCCGGATATGGTGGCAGGCATGGATGGGACTCAGGCGCCCCATATCAGCAAAAAGGTGCGAGGCGGTTTGGGGATAGTGCCACGCCGGTTGCATGGCGCGGGCAATTTGTGGCGCGAAAAATGGCAACATCAGCATATCATCGACCGAATCGACAAGGACCATGAGCCCTATCACCTGATGGTGGCTCATTTGCTTGAGCAGATACGCTCCGCGCACGGTTCTGCGCTGCTGCTGGATCTACACAGTATGCCACCGGTGCAGGATGAAAATCGGCGGCAGATCGGGTTTGTGATCGGGGACCGGTTCGGGAGAAGCTGCGAATCGCGCTATGCCGAGCTGGCCGGAATTCATTTCCGGTTACAGGGTCATCATGTTCAGACAAACCATCCCTATTCCGGCGGCTATATTCTGGAACGGCACGGTGAGCCTGCACGCAATATTCATGCATTCCAGCTCGAGGTGGACCGGGCGCTGTATCTCGATGAGAAATTATGCGAGCCGGTTGCGGCTGCCCAGTCGATCGCGGATATGATCCGAAATTGCTGCCTTATGCTGGCGGAGCAGCTGACGGGCCGCGACCAGCTTGAAGCAGCGGAATGATGGGCGCCCAATAAAAAACCACCTCGCCGATGCGGCGAGGTGGCCAAGGTTCAGGGAGGTGGCATTCCAGAGGAATGCCGGTACCGATCCGATCGGGGGATGCAGACCGATACAAACGCTATGTGGGGCTTGTCCCGAAGAGTTGCAAGTCCCGTTTAGGAAAAATATCGATCCGATTTGTCAGCTTCGGTCGATTCGGACAGAAGGACCGGGCGAACGGCTCAAATCTGTACGGAAGGGGCTTCCGTGACTTGTGGCATCTTGCCGGCGCTGACCTGCCTCGCGAATACATCGCGCATCAATTGCAGCGAGAAAAGATGGGCATAGATCAGCGGCAATATTCCGTTCTGGTTGATCTTGCGGAGCTCGTCACCGCGCATGTCGCGGAGTTTCTGTTCGTCAACCATCTTGAAGCCGCGGTAAATGAAGGGTTTTTCAACACCGGTTTGCTGGATCGAAACTTCGCCGTCCATCAACAAGCCCAGTTTTTCAAGTTCCTGGACAAACTGACCGGTGCGCTGGCCAGCCTGTTCAAACTGTTCGCAGAAATTCAGGATGTTTTTGGTGGTCTCGGTTGGCTGATCTTCATCAAACAGAGAATCGCCTTCCTCATATTCCCCGATGGCATCGGTCGTGGGGTCGAAGCACAGCGAGAGCTCATCCGCATCCGGGCGCAGCTTTGCCAGCATGAAAGGATAGCGGCGAACATAGGCGGGAACATAGGCAGGTTCGCTGAATTGCCCCTGGTCGTTCATGAAGGTGTTCACGCCTTCGTTCAGGCCCATAAGGATCAGGGGAACGCTGTTTTCCCCGACCGAAAATACGATCGGATAGTTGCGGGCAGCGCTCATGAATTCATCAGATGTAATCGGAATGGCGTGTTGCGACTGCATGAAGGACGCATTGTCGAGTCCCTTGACCTTCCACTTTGCATGTTCCTTTGAATTGAGCGGAATCAGGTCCTTGTAGAACATGGGTAGGGCTTGTGCTTGCGGCGTGCTCGCCATGATTAAATTCTCCGAAAAATTACAGTTGAGACCGAAATAGTTATTTTGCGCTTTAAGAGCCTGACTGACCGGACGCAAGGGGAACGAGTTTGCCCGGGTTCATAATATTCCCCGGGTCTATGGCCATTTTTATAGCGCGCAGCATCGAAAGGCGCGCGCCGGAGGACAGGCGCTCCAGTTCGGCGCGCTTGTTTTGCCCGATTCCATGCTCTGCCGAAATGGAGCCTCCCGCCGCAATGACGAGGTCGTGGACCAGGGGTGTTATCTGTTTCGCAGATTCCCGCATCCATTGCTGAGCTTCCACCCCTTCCGGAGCCTTGACGTGGAAATGCACATTGCCGTCTCCCATGTGGCCGAAGGCAGCAACTTTCGTGCCGGGAAATTTGGCTTCGATCACTGGCGATGCCTCGTCAATAAACCGGGCCATGCCGTGAACCGGAACACTTATGTCATGCTGGAGAGCCGGCCCGTTGGCGCGCTCCGCTTCGGCAATGGATTCGCGAATTTTCCAGAAATCCTCGGCCTGCTGTTCGCTCGCCGCAAGCGTTGCGTCTTCGATAAGGCTTCGTTCCAAGGCATCGGCAAGGAGATGCTCCATGATTGATTTCGGATCTGGTGTATCCGGTTGATCACGCACGATTTCGACCAGCACATGCCAGGGATGCCCGCCAGCAAGCGGTGGGCGGGTGCCAGATATGTGGCGCAACACCGATTCCAGACAGGTTTGGGGAATGATCTCAAAGCCTTCCAGCGATTGGGGAACCCGTCCATTGAGAAAGCGGAACAGTTGATAGGCAGCGTCGGTGCTGCCAACCGCCACCCAGGCCACACAGCGATCGACCAGTGCCGGTACGGTTTTCAAGGTCGCTGCCGTGACAATGCCGAGCGTGCCTTCTCCGCCTATGAACAATTGTTTCAGATCATAGCCCCGATTGTCTTTTTTCAGGGCGGAGAGTCCTTCGTAGATGCTGCCATCGGGCAGCACGGCTTCGATGCCAGCCACCAGGGAGCGCATCGTGCCGTGACGCAGCACTTGGGTGCCGCCGGCATTTGTGGAAACAAGTCCCCCGACCGTGGCCGAACCCTTGCCGCCCAGAGTCAGCGGGAATCTCTGGCCATCGGCGGCCAGGGCTTCGTGCAGATTCTGCAGGATTACACCGGCATCGCACACCACCAACTGGTCGTCCGAACGGATCGCGCGGATAGTGTTCATGCGGCGCAGGGACAGGATGATCGATTGCCCGCTGGCATCAGGGGTTGCCCCGCCGACCATGCCGCTATTGCCGCCTTGCGGCACGATGGACACGGCATTTTCGTTGGCGATCCTGACGATCGCGGCGGCTTCCTCCGTGTTTGCCGGAGACACCATGGCCGCTGCCGCGCCGGTATAGCGCCCGCGCCAGTCGGTCAGCCATGGCGCCATGTCTTCAACCGTGGTGGTAAAGCCTTTTGCCCCCACAGCCGATCGCATCTGTTCCAACCATTTTGCTGTGTCGGGCATATTCATGTTCCTGCGCAGTGGTGATATCTGTCCGCAAAACCACCATTCGGGTGACGCAGGGACAGGTTAGCTATTTCGAGAGAGCGGCAGAGGCCAACTTCCCAGTTCATGGAATATTCAATCACAGTTGATATAGCGAAGGCAAGGGTTAGTTAAAGGATTATGGTGAGCCTCTCACTTACAGCAATATTGCTGCTCTCGGTACCAGACATGCGCGAGATGCAACCGGTGAATATCTCGCCGGAGGAAGCGACCAGGTCCTACGTGCCGGAGCGCCCGCTGGTCTATGCCCAGGTCCGAATCGAAAAGCGGGTGATTATCCGGGTGCCTCGCCGGCGACCCTCTTCCCTGACACCGATGACAGACTTGTTTCCGGACACCGCGCGGGAGACCTATCGCGAGAAGAAGATCGGCAAATGCCTGCCGATGAACAATATACTGGGCGTGCAGATGTTTGCGGATCGCTATCTCGATCTCGTAACCAGGGACCGCAAGCGAATAAGGGCGCAGCTTGAGGAGACGTGCCAGGCGCGCAGCTTTTACTCCGGTTTCTATGTTGAGAAAACCGATGATGGCAAAATGTGTGCAGGCCGCGATATCCTGCATTCGCGTACCGGGGCCAAATGCGAGATTGAACGATTTCGAGAACTTGTCCCTGAACGCTAGATCAAGCGAGAAAGCTTGACAAATCCGGGATATGCGATCATTGCCCGCCGGAGTCCAAGAGGCTAAGACAGGATGCAGGGTGCATCCTATATTTTTCCGGAACCACTATGAAATTTGCCGATCTCGGCCTGTCTGAAGAACTGTTGAAATCCGTAGCCGAGGCTGGCTATGACGAACCGACGCCAATTCAGGCGCAAGCCATCCCATCCGTATTGATGATGAAAGATATCATCGGCATCGCCCAGACGGGCACGGGCAAAACGGCAAGCTTCGTGCTGCCGATGATCGACATTCTGGCGCATGGCCGGTCGCGTGCGCGGATGCCGCGTTCGCTGATCCTCGAGCCGACCCGCGAACTGGCGGCCCAGGTTGCAGAAAATTTCGAGAAATATGGCAAGAACCACAATCTCAGCATGGCGCTGCTGATTGGCGGCGTGTCAATGGGCGACCAGATCAAGGCGCTGGAAAAGGGCGTTGATGTGCTGATCGCCACGCCCGGACGGCTGATGGACCTGTTCGATCGGGGCCGGATATTGATGTCTGGCTGCGAATTGCTGGTCATCGACGAAGCGGACCGGATGCTCGACATGGGCTTCATTCCCGATATCGAATCGATCTGTTCGAAATTGCCGGCGACGCGTCAGACGATGCTGTTTTCGGCGACGATGCCGCCGCCGATCAAGAAATTGTCGGACCAGTTCCTCAACAATCCCAAATATATAGAGGTATCGCGTCCGGCGACGGCCAATACCTCGATCGACCAGTCGCTGATAGAAGTTGCTCCGAAGGCCAAGCGCAAGCTGATCGTTGACCTGCTGGACAATGAAGGCGTCGAAACCGCGATCATCTTCTGCAATCGCAAGACCGAAGTCCGTGATCTTTGCGAGAGTCTGCGCAAGGACGGCTTCGATGCCGGGCAGATTCATGGCGACATGGACCAGAGCTCGCGTCTGGCAGAACTCGACCGGTTCAAGTCGGGCGAAATCAACATATTGTGCGCGTCCGATGTTGCCGCGCGCGGGCTGGATATCAAGGGCGTCAGCCATGTTATCAATTATGATATTCCCTGGCATCCGGACGACTATATCCACCGGATCGGCCGGACCGGGCGCGCAGGCGCTACCGGCGTTGCCATTACCTTCATCACCCGCAGCGATGCGGAGCATGTCGAGAGTATCGAAAAGCTGACCGGCATGAAAATTCCTCTCCGCAAGGAGCGTCCGGTCAAGGCTGGCGGGAAGCCGGCTGCGAAGCCCGCTCTGGCAAAGGCGGAACAGGCAAAGGCGAAGCCGGCCAAGGCGAGCGCGCCACGCAAGGACGAGGCATCCGAGCGGCTGCAGCAAGAAGATCGCCCGAAGAAGCCACGGAAAGAGGACGCACCGAAGAAGCCGGCGCGCTCCACAAAGACCCGGGACGAAAAGCCGCCGGTTGTTCGGGATGACAATGATATCGACGACGGCTGGAACGGCCCGATGCCGAGCTTTCTGGACGCCAAGCTCAACCGCTAGATTTGCGCTATTGCAGCGTCAGGCTGTCCAGAATGGTTGTGGCCAGCGGCTCGGCTGATTTGGCCTGGTCGTCCGCATAGGTGACTTCCGCCTGGACCATCGTGCCGTCGGGCTTGCGCAGCAAGCGCTGGCGGGATTTCAAACCATTGGTCAGGGTGCCGGAGGCGCGATATTCATTCTGGCCGACGGCCTCGCCGGTCATGGCTTCATTGCCGTCCTCGACCCGCTCGACTGCCTTGAGCCAGGCCATGTCCTCGCGATTTTCCACCCAGCTTACGGCCAGTTTGGTGCCGCTCAGCGTCTCTGTGTAGACCCGCCCATTGTCGTCGCTGGCGGATTCATCCACCGTCCAGCCGCTGGGCACCATGATCGTATAGCCGCGCAAGGCGTTGGTGTAGCTTTCCATGCTGGTGAGATCGACCGGGGCTTTCTCGCCATTGCCTTCTGCTGCAGCGGCCTGGTCGCGGATTGCCTGGGTTGCAGCATCGGCCTGGCGAGCGAGTTCCTCGCTCGATGGCACATCGCCGACCGCTTCCTGTTTTCCGCAGGCCGAAAGGAGCAGTGCAAGCGACAGGGCGGCACCGAATGGAAGAACTGGAAGCATGTTTTTCATATCGCCAAGACTTAAGGCCAGCGGCGGGAAACATCAATGGGCATGTTGGATTGAAGCGGGATTCGGGCTGGACCGGAACGGGCGCGGGCCTGTTGGATTTGGCCGAAAATGTCAAATCCAACAGGCCCGTGAATTATGCCGCGTTATCGATGCCGAGATCCGCGAGCTTGCGATAGAGCGTCGAGCGTCCGATGCCGAGCCGCCGGGCGACTTCGGTCATCCGGCCCCGATAATGGCCGATGGCGAGGCGGATGACATCGGCCTCGATATCTTCCAGCGGCCGCAGATTGCCATCCTCGCAATAGAGGGTGATGCCGATCCCTTCGGGACTGTTGGTCAGATGCGGGCTGGCGTTGCCGGATTCGGCAACAAAGGAAGCGATCTGGGGAAATTCGTCGCAACTCAGCGCATTATGGTCGCACATGACGGCGGCGCGGAACAATACGCTCTGCAACTGCCGGACATTGCCCGGCCAGCGATAGCTGCGCAGCAGGTTCAGCGCCTCGTCGGTAATGCCCAGGCTGCGCAGGCCGGGCTGCAGCGCAAGGCGCGCGAGGAAATGGCGGGCCAGGGCCGGAATGTCGCCGGTGCGGTCCCGCAGCGGCGGGATTGTGAGCTGCACCACGTTCATCTGATAATAGAGATCTTCGCGGAAATTGTCGTTTTCGACTTCCCGTTGCAGCTTGCGGTTGGTCGCGGCGATGATCCGGACGTCGAGCTGGAAACTGTTCGGGCTGCCCAGCGGCTGGATATCGGAATGTTTCAGGAAACGGAGAAGCCGGACCTGGGTTTCCGGCGGAATCCGGTCGATCTCGTCGAGGAAGATCGTGCCGCCCTCGGCCTGCTGGAGCAGACCGATCTTGCGGTCAAACGCGCCGGTAAAAGCTCCCTTTTCATGACCAAAAAGGATCGAATCGAGCAGATTTCCGGTAATTGCGCCACAATTCAGCTTCAGCATCGGCAATTTTGATCGCGGGCTGGCGGCGTGGATGGCATCGGCAATGACTTCCTTGCCCACGCCGCCTTCGCCTTCGATCAGCACCGGCACCCGCGCGCGCGCCGCCTTGGCGGCGATCGCCAGTGCTGCGCGAAAGGCGGGAGCCGCTCCCACGATCTCTTCAAATGCCAGGGGCACCGAGATTTTTTCGCTGAGCGGACGCAGTTCGCCGTCATCCTTTGAGGATTCAACGGCGGCGTTCAGCGCCTTGAGCATGCGTTCCGGGGCGACCGGCTTGATCAGATAGTCGGTGGCTCCGGCGCGGACAGCGTCGACGGCTTCGGCAATCGATCCGACGGCGGTGAGCATCAGGATCGGCAGGGCAGGGCGGCGAGCCTTCAGCTCGATAATCAGGTCGGTGGCCTCCGAGCCTGGCACCCAGTGGTCAAGAATGATTGCGTCGAGCATCATCCCGTCCTGCGTGCCGAGCGTGGCAATCGCGGTTTCCGCGTCGCGCGCATAGATCGTGCGGAAACCCGCCCGTGAGGCCAGTGCCGAAATCAGCCGACACTGCGCTGGCTCGTCATCGATCAGCAGCAGTAATTTTGTGCCGTTTTGTGCCATTGTTGTCCCGATTGTCCCAGAATGAAGCATTTCCATAGCGGCAATCGGTAAAGAGCCGATTAAAGGAGCGATAAAAATTCTATCCAAATTGTGGGTGGGTAAGGCTTGAGCCGTCGGTAATATAGGGTTACACCTCGCGCCGGTTTTGCAATTAAACATGGGGATATCATGACTGCGAATAATAATTTGGGCACAGCCCAGGACACCTACGCGAAATTTCTGTCGATGCTCAAGGTCGGCACCATTGCGGCGGCTGTTGTGGTAACATTGGTGGTCGTTCTCATTTCCTAACGGATTGGAATCAAGTGTGAAAATTGCGGTACTGAAGGAACTCGCCAACGGCGAGGCGCGCGTGAGCGCGTCGCCGGAAACGGTCAAGAAGTTCGTCGCTCTCGGGGCCACCATGGCCGTCGAAAAGGGCGCGGGTGAATCCGCTTCCGTCGCCGATGCCGATTATCAGGAGATGGGCGCGACCATCGGCACGCGGCAGGCTGTGCTGAAGGATGCCGACATCGTGCTGGCAGTTCAGGGTCCCGATCCGCAATCATTGAAGGGCATCAAGAAAGGGGCCTGGCTGATCGCCAGCCTCAATCCGTTCGGCGAGCGCCAGCGCGTGGATGACTATGCCAAGCTTGGCATCGATGCGCTGGCGATGGAATTCATGCCGCGGATCACCCGCGCGCAATCGATGGACATATTGTCCTCGCAATCCAACCTGTCCGGCTACAAGGCAGTGCTGCTGGCGGCCAACGAATATGGCCGGGTGTTTCCGATGATGATGACCGCAGCGGGCACGGTCTCGGCCGCGCGCTGTTTTGTCATGGGTGTCGGCGTTGCCGGCCTGCAGGCGATTGCCACGGCGCGCCGGCTGGGCGCGCAGGTGAGCGCGACCGATGTGCGCAGTGCCACCAAGGAACAGATCCAGTCGCTCGGCGCGAAACCGATCTTCGTGGAATCGGTCGAAGGCATCGAGGGCGAAGGCTCGGGCGGCTATGCCACCGAGATGAGCGAGGAATATCAGAAGGCTCAGGCCGAACTGGTGTCCAGCCATATCGCCAAGCAGGATATCGTCATCACCACCGCCCTGATCCCGGGGCGCGCGGCACCGCGGCTGATTTCGGACGCGCAGATTGCGACGATGCGGACCGGCAGCGTGATCGTCGATCTCGCCGCCGAACAGGGCGGCAATGTCGAGGGCGCGGTTGCCGGTCAGGTGGTCGAGAAACATGGCGTCAAGATTATCGGAGCAAGCAATATTCCGGCGTTGATGGCAGCGGACAGCTCCGCGCTGTTCGCGCGCAACCTGTACAATTTCCTCTCCGCCTATTGGGACGAAGAGGCAAAACGGCCGGTGCTGCCCGATGACGATGAAGTGACGATCGGCATAAGGCTGACCAGAGATGGCAAGGTCGTGAATGAGCGCCTTCTGGCGAACTAGGGGGTAGCAATGGATTTTATATCAATTCTTTCGATTTTCGTGATGGCCTGTTTTGTCGGCTATTATGTGGTCTGGTCGGTGACGCCGGCCCTGCACACGCCGCTGATGGCGGTGACCAATGCGATCAGTTCGGTGATCATCGTCGGCGCGTTGATTGCAGCGGCGGCAGGCGCGCAGGCGGATGGCGGGCAGGCGGCCAAGTGGCTGGGTCTGGTCGGCGTGGTGCTGGCGAGCGTGAATATTTTTGGCGGCTTTGCCGTGACCGAGCGGATGCTCGCGATGTACAAGAAAAAGGAGCGCAAGTGATGGGTGCTTCTTTTGAGCCTACCGTGGGTGCGCGTTCTTTTCGCGCCATTGTGTCCGGACGGTCGTTCTGGAGATGGGCACCTGCCTTCGCAGGTGCACTGCTATTGCCGGTTTCTCCGGCGCTTGCGTCTTCGGGCGAGCCGGTGAACCCCTGGGTTGCCGCTGCCTATCTGGTGGCCGGCATATTGTTCATTCTGGCGCTGCGCGGTCTGTCCTCGCCGGAAACCAGCCGGGCGGGCAACCGCTATGGCATGGTCGGCATGCTGATCGCCGTCGGCACCACTCTGGTGACGCACAGCATCGCCAGCCTGCCGGAAATCGGTGTCGCGATCCTGATCGGCGGCGGCATCGGCTTTATCACCGCCCGCAAGATCGCGATGACCGACATGCCGCAACTGGTGGCCGGCTTTCACAGCCTGGTCGGACTGGCCGCAGTGCTGGTCGGGATCGCTGCCTATCTCAATCCGGGCGCCTTTGGCATATTGGATGCGACGGGTGAAATCCTGACGGTCAGCCGCGTCGAACTGGGGCTGGGCGTAGCCATTGGTGCGATCACCTTCTCCGGATCGGTGATCGCTTTCCTGAAGCTCAACGGCAATATGTCGGGCGCTCCGATCATGCTGCCGCTGCGCCATGTGATCAATCTCGGCGTGCTCGCCGGGATCATCGGCCTGACCGCCTATTTCGCGATTGCGCCCACCGTTGGCACGGGCGCGATCTTCTGGACCATTGTCGGGCTGAGCTTTCTGATCGGATTCCTGTTGATCATTCCGATCGGCGGCGCCGACATGCCGGTGGTGGTGTCGATGCTGAACAGCTATTCCGGCTGGGCGGCAGCGGCGATGGGCTTTACCCTGGGCAATACGGCGATGATCATCACCGGCGCGCTGGTCGGTTCGTCCGGTGCGATCCTGTCCTATATCATGTGCAAGGCGATGAACCGCAGCTTCATCAGCGTGATCGCCGGCGGCTTTGGCGCGGAGAGCGGGCCGAGCGACGGCGCCGCCAAGATCGACCGTCCGTGGAAGCGCGGCTCGGCCGAGGATGCGGCCTATATGATGAAGCAGGCGGAAAATGTGATCATCATTCCGGGCTATGGCATGGCCGTGGCGCAGGCCCAGCATGCGGTCCGCGAAATGGCCGATATGCTGAAGGAAGAAGGCGTCAACGTCAAATATGCAATCCATCCGGTCGCCGGGCGGATGCCGGGCCATATGAACGTGCTGCTGGCGGAAGCCAATGTGCCCTATGACGAGGTGTTCGAGCTGGAGGATATCAACAGCGAATTCGCCCAGGCCGATGTCGCGTTCATCATCGGTGCCAATGACGTGGTCAATCCGGCAGCGAAGACCGACAAGGGATCACCGATCTACGGGATGCCGGTGTTCGATGTTGAAAAGGCCAAGACGATCTTCTTCGTCAAGCGTTCGATGGGCGGTGTCGGCTATGCCGGCGTCGACAACGAGGTCTTTTATATGGACCAGACGATGATGCTGCTTTCCGATGCGAAGAAAATGTGCGAAGAAATAGTCAAGGCGCTTTAGACGCCGGCTTCGGATATTTTAAGGGAAATCAACAATAATGCGGAAATTGGGCCTGATTGGCGGGATGAGCTGGGTATCGACCGCCAGCTATTATACGCGGATCAACAGCAGTGTGCAAAAGCGGCTGGGCGGTTTCAACAGTCCGCACCTGCTGATCGAGAGCGTCAATTTCAGCGACTATGCGCGGCTGCAGTCGGATGACGACTGGGACGCGGCGGCGGGGCTGATGACCCGGTCGGCCAAGCGGCTGGAGATGAGCGGCGCCACGGCGGTGCTGATCTGTTCGAACGCGATGCACAAGATCTACGACCGGGTGCAGCCGGAAGTCGGCGTGCCGATCCTGCATATCGCGGATTGCGTCGGCGACAAGATGGTGGCCGACGGGATCAAGTCGGCGACGCTGGTCGGCACCCGCAACGTGATGACCGAGGGTTTCTATCGCAAGCGTCTGGTCGGCAAGGGCATTTCGCTTTCGCCGCCCGACGAGGAGCGGGTCGAGGAGATCGACCGGATCATTTACGAGGAACTGATGTTCAATCAGCCCAAGCGCGAGTCCGAGCGGACGATGAAAACCTATATCACCAATATCGCCAAGCAGGAGATCGAGGCGGTGGTGCTGGCCTGCACCGAGCTCGACCTGATCGTCGACACCAAGGCCAATATCCTGCCGATCTATGACAGTACCGAGATTCACGCCGATGCGGCGGTGGAATGGATTCTGTCAGGCGGCTGATCGCGCTACAGCCTGATCTATTGACACCCATGTCAATGCTCTTGGCATCGGCATGATTTTGCGGCATTATCTCTCGTTCTTGTAGGAGAGAGATATGATCCGCACTCTGTTGGTTGCCACCGCGCTGTGCCTGAGCGCCCCCCTATATGCCAAGACCGTTGCCGTCGAACCGGGCCCTGATGCCCAGGAACGATTGCAGGAAGCGCTGATCCTGGCCGAGCCCGGCGATGTCGTGCAGCTGGGTGCCGGCCGCTTCGATCTGGTCGATGGCCTGTCGCTCGATGTCGATCATGTCACCATCCGCGGCGCGGGCATGGATCAGACGGTGCTCAATTTCGCCGGGCAGCTGGGTGCCGGCGAGGGGCTGCTGGTCACCTCCGACCATGTCGTGCTGCGCGATTTTGCGATCGAGGACAGCAAGGGCGATGGCATCAAGTCGAAGGGCGCCGACGATATCGTCTATTACAAGATCAGGGTGGAGTGGACGCGCGGGCCGCATGCCGAGAATGGCGCCTATGCGATCTATCCGGTTGAGAGCAAGAATGTGCTGGTCGACAGCTGTACCGCGATCGGATCGTCGGATGCCGGCATCTATGTCGGCCAGTCGGAGAATATCATTGTCCGCAATAATGTGGCAAAGTTCAATGTCGCCGGGATCGAGATCGAGAACAGCATCGGTGCGGATGTCTACAACAATATCGCGGTCAACAATACCGGCGGCATCCTGGTGTTCGACCTGCCCAATATCCCGAAACAGGGTGGCCGCAATGTGCGGGTGTTCGACAATATCGTGGTCGACAACAATACGCCCAATTTCGCGCCGGAAGGCAATATTGTGGCGCAAGTGCCGACCGGCATGGGGGTGATGGTGATGTCCCATTATGATGTCGAGGTTTTCGGCAACCGGCTGGCGGAAAATGGCACCGGGAATATCCTGATCGTGTCCTATACCCAGGAGCAGAATGACCCGAACTATAATCCCAAGCCGATCGGCGTGCGGATATTCGAGAATGACCATGGCCGTGCGGGCTACAAGCCGGCCTTTCCGGGCGGGGATCAGTTGAAGGCTGCCTTTGGCGGCGCGATCCCGCCGATCATCGAGGATGGCACGGGGGAAAAGATCCTGATCGGCGATGATGTGCCGGTGCTGTCGATGGGGCTGACCGAGCCGGGCCAGCCGCTGACCGAAGCCAGGCCGACGCTGGTGGCGGGCGCGAGCGAGCCGTTTGACGGCCGGCAGCTCAAGCCGGTGACGCTGCCCCAGGCGATGGAGGATGCTGTCCGATAATGCGGCTGCTGCTGTCCGTCTGCGCGGTTCTGGGCTTGGCCTTTTCGGCCGGTGCCCGCGCGCCGGAGCCGGTTGCGGATGCGGTGATCCTGTCCGACGGCCTGCCGCGCTTGCTGTCGAACTATCATTTCTTCCGCGATGCATCGGGCTGGCAGCCGAACGACCGGGTGACTCCCTATCGGCTGAATATGCCTTTGTTCTCCGACTATGCGGAGAAATATCGTTTTCTCTATGTGCCGGAAGGCGAGCAGGCGAAGGCCAGGGGCGACGGGCTGCTCGACCTGCCGGTGGGATCGGCGCTGATCAAGAGCTTTGGTTATGAGATGGGCGGCAAGGTGCGGCTGCTGGAGACGAGAGTGCTGCTGCACCGGGCCGATGGCTGGCTGGCGCTGCCCTATGTCTGGAACGAGGCGCAGACCGAGGCGGTGCTGAAGGTCGCGGGGGCGCGGATTCCGGTGACCTTCACCGATCCTTCGGGCAGGCAGCGGTCGATCGATTATGGCGTGCCGAACAAGAACCAGTGCAAGGAATGCCATGCGCTGTCGGGAGAAGTGACGCCGATCGGGCCTAAGGCGCGCAATCTGACGCGCGACGGGCAGCTGGCCGAATTTGCGCGGCTGGGGCTGATCGACCGGGAGCCGGCGGTCGACTATCGCGTGCCGCTGTGGGGTAAGGCGAGTGCGCCGCTGAACGACCGGGCGCGGGGCTATCTCGATGTCAATTGCGCCCATTGTCATAATATCAATGGCTCGGCGAGCAACTCCGGCCTGTTCCTGACCTATGAGGAGAGCATACCGGTGCGGATCGGGGTCAACAAGCGGCCGGTCGCGGCGGGACGGGGCAGCGGCACCCACGCGTTCGATATTGCGCCGGGCGATCCGGACGGCAGCATCATGATCTACCGGCTGAACAGCCTGGAGCCGGGGATCAGCATGCCGGAAGTGGGCCGGACGGTGGTGCACGCGGAGGGCGTGGCGCTGCTGCGGGAATGGATCGCGGAGATGGATAAGAAGAATTGATGGTTTCTGTTCCCCGGCGCAGGCCGGGGTCCATCTCGTGGCCTATCGGCGCACAGTCAAGGTAATTGAGCGCGCCAGCATTGAGACCAGCGGACATCGTTTCGATTGCTTTGTGCGGCAATATCGGGAGATGGCCCCGGCCTTCGCCGGGGCACGCTTACTTCGCGCGAGTCCAGTTCTGGCCCTCGCAGATGAACAGGATGCAGCCTTTCATCGTCAGCTTGTTCGCTGACTGCAGACTGACTTCCGAGCGGTAGGTTTTGCCGCTTTTCGGATCATAGACCTTGCCGCGCCAGAGATCGCCGTCGGGCGTGAAGCCGGTCAGGATCGCCATGCCGAGAACCGTGCGGTCCCGCAGTTTCTTGTCGGGATTGTGGACATCCTTCTGGCCCTGGCCATTGGGCGGGGTCACCAGGAATTTCTGGATCCGGCCGCAGACCGTCTTGCCGCATTTTGCAATCCGGACGATGGCGTCGCGGTCCTGGGTGACCCAGTCGCCGAGGATCGAGTTCGCCGCCATCGCCGGCGTGGCAAAGGCCATCGCGGCCGGGAGCAGGGCGAGCGCCAGTTTCATCGGGCGGGATATCGATAGGGTCATGGAATCGTCCTTGTCCTGCAGGGGTCAGCCCTGCGGCAATAGATCCTTGGCGGTTACGCCAGTCTGAACGCGGCGGAACAATTTTCCCCGTTCCGCCCAGAAAATCAGCACCAGTGCCGCGATGCCGCAGACCAGAAAGCCGGTGGCGAGCGGCAGGATCGTGCCGTTGAACTGCAGCCCGATGGCGGCCCCCAGGGTCGAGGAAATGCCGGTCCGGGCGAAATTCTGGAAGGAGGATGCGACGCCGGCTGTCCGGCCGAACGGCTGCATCGCGATCGAGCTGAAATTGGCGCCGGTGAAGCCGACCATGCCCATGGAGGGGACCAGCACGGCGGTGAAGGACCAGATGTTGATCCATCCGGCCTCCGCGAGGCCGAAATGGACCATCGACACGAGGATGAAGAAGATCAGCGCGGTCTGCGACACCCGGCGCGCGCCAAAACGCATGACGATGCGGGAATTGGTGAAACTGGCGACCGACATCGCTCCCGCATTCAGGGCAAAAATATAGACGAATATGTCGCCGGCGCCGAAGACATCGAAGAATATCTGCTGGGCCGAGGCGATATAGGCGAACAGCGGGGCCATCATCAGGCCGCTGGCAATGACATGGCCAAAGCTGTTGCGGTTGAAAATGACGCCGTACCAGGCAGCGGTCACCGATTTAAACTCTATCGGCGTCTTGTTGTCGGGATGGAGCGTCTCCGGGAGCCGCGTGATCACCCAGAGGAAACAGGCGAGACCGGCGGTGGAGAGCACCAGAAAGATCGCCTTCCACGGCGCAACATGGAGGACAAGCTGGCCGAGCAGCGGCGCGGTAATCGGCACGATCATGAAGATCATCATGATCGTCGACATCGCGCGGGCCATGGCATCGCCGTCATAGCGATCGCGGATGATGCTGTTGGCCAGCACGCCCATGGCCGATGCCGAGAGCCCCTGGATGAAGCGGGCGAGCAGCAGCAGATCATAATCCCAGGCAAGAGCACAGAGAATGCCGAATCCGGTATAGATGCCGATGGTCACCAGCAGCACCGGTCTGCGCCCGAAACGATCGGCCAACGAGCCGTAGAGAATCGAGCCAATCGCCATGCCGTAGATATAGGAGGTGATCGTCCATTGCCGGTCGTTGACCTCGGGCAAGGCGAAATGGTCGGAAATCAGCCCGAGCGCGGGCAACATGATGTCGATGGCCAGCGCATTGAGCGACATCAGGCTGGCCATCATGATGATCAGTTCAACACGGCCAATCGGGAAGGAGAGAGCTTTGCTTTGCACGCGCGGCCTATGGCAAGAACCGGCGGTTGTGGCTATAGTTTAAATGGCGAGCGGGACGCAATGCGAGGCGGTGCAGGGAGGAAATATCGGATGAACAGGCGGTTGTCCTGGCAATTGGCGTTTATGATGCTCGGCCTGGCGAGCGCGGCGGATGCGGAAACGGCCGAACCGGGCTGCCGGGCAGCTTATGGCGATATCTGGGGAGAGGAGCGTCCCGGCGATGCGATTCGGGAAATCGACGGGACAGGGATTCGGTCGCTTTCCGATCTGACAGCAGCCATTGGCAAGCCGGCAGAGGGTGTCACGCGTATCAAGGGCGGCGATTTTTCGGGCTGGGATTTTGGCGACGTTCCGCTGTCCGGCGTCTGTTTTGAAGAGAGCAAGCTGGCGGGCGCCAATTTCAGCCAGGTGAAGGCACCCGGCGCGGGTTTCATCAAGGCGGATCTGACCGGCGCCCATATGGCCGGTGCGTCGATGACCGAGATACTGGTCGAGCGGGGCAAGGATGGCCTCTATACGATTGAGGGGCGTGCCGTTGGCGCCAATGCCCATCTGTGCAGCCTGTCCGCCTCGCATCTCTATTTCGACAAGGCATCGGGCTGGTATATTCCGGTGTCGGAAGGTCCGGCGATCCCGATTTTCCGGATTTTCGATGACCGGCTGGAAATATTTGCGAGCGGCAAGCCGGTATATGGAAAATATCCCGAGGCCGACGAGTTTATGAGTTGTGGCATGCGGGCCAGTTTCCCCGAAACTTTCCGGATCAATCCGGGCCCTGATCTGATCGAGAGCTATCGAAAATCGCTCAGCGAAGAGATGTAGTTTCTCCCCAAGCCGGGAAACAGACGCTAGACTGGGGCCATGTCCGATTCCGCCCCCGATCTGCTGCAGCGCAAGATCATCCATATTGATATGGATGCCTTTTTCGCCAGCGTCGAGCAGCGGGATTTTCCCGAATTGCGTGGCAAGCCGGTGGCGGTGGGTGGTTCCGCGAAACGGGGCGTGGTCGCGGCGGCTTCCTATGAAGCGCGCAAGTTCGGGGTGCGCTCGGCGATGCCGTCGGTCACCGCCAAGCGCCGCTGTCCCGACCTGATATTCGTCAAGCACCGGTTCGAGGTCTATCGCGAGGTGTCGCAGCAGATAAGGGCGATTTTCCGGATGCACAGCGATCTGGTCGAGCCGCTGTCGCTGGACGAGGCCTATATCGATGTGACCGAGGACAAGATGGGAATCGGCAATGCCACAAGGATCGCCGAGATGATCCGCGCCGAGATCAGGAAGCAGACCGGGCTCACCGCCAGCGCCGGGGTCAGCTATAACAAATTTATCGCCAAGATCGCCTCCGACCAGAACAAGCCGGACGGGATTTGCGTGATCAAGCCGCACCAGGGTGCGGATTTCGTGGCGCAGCTGCCGGTGCGGCGCTTCTTTGGCGTGGGGCCGAAGACGGCGGAGCGGATGGCGAAGCTGAATATTCACACCGGGGCGGACCTGCGGGCGCAGTCACAGGAATTTCTGCGCCAGCATTTTGGCAAGTCGGCGGGCTATCTGTTCCGTGCCTCGCGCGGCGTCGATCACCGCGAGGTGCGGGCCCACCGGATTCGCAAGTCGGTCGGCGGCGAGCGGACCTATAGCGATGATCTGGTCAGCGATAGCGAACTGCAGGATGCGCTGGAGCATATCATCGATATCGTCTGGACCAGCATCGAGAAATGCGAGGCGCGCGGACGGACGGTTACGCTGAAGGCCAAATATGCCGATTTCCGGCAGGTGACCCGGTCGCATTCGGTGGATCATTATGTTGCGGACAAGAATGAGTTTGCCAGGATCGGGCGCGATCTGCTGGCCAGTATCATGCCGGTGGAGAACGGCATGCGGTTGCTGGGGCTGACGCTGGGCAGTCTGGAGGGGGCGGAGGCTTCGGATGAGGAGGAGCCGGGTGCGGTGGAACAGCAGGCGTTTGATTTTTAGGGTGGGGAGGGGTGTGCTCCGCGCTTGACGCGGAGCTCTGCGCTACAGTGTGCGCTCTTTCCTCCCGGGGCTCCGCGTCGAGCGCGGAGCACAATGCTACAAAGATTGCTCCTGCCTCCCGGGGCTCCGCGTCAAGCGCGGAGCACAGAGCCTAGTGCGGTGCAGCTATTCTTTTCAGAAACTCATTTCTTCGTAGATGCGGCTGACGTCGCCGTTCCATTCGCCGTGGTAGCGGTCGAGCAGTTGGGCGGCCGGGGACTTGCCCTTGGCGACCACTTCGCGGAGCGGGTCGAGGAAGCCGCTTTCATTGTCGCCGCTCGTGTTGAGGCGGTTGCGGGCGGTGAGGCCGGCGGAGGATATTTCGAGAATCTCTTTTGCCAGATCGTTGAGCTTGCCGCCGCGCGGCAGCGGTGTGTCGAGGCCCTGCTCGGGCACCGCGTTGCGCAAGGCTTCGCGTTCTTCCATGGTCCAGTGCTTGACCCGGTCCCAGGCGGCGTCGAGCGCGGTCTGGTCGTAGAGCAGGCCGACCCAGAAAGCGGGCAGGGCGCAGATCCGGTTCCACGGGCCGCCGTCGGCACCGCGCATCTCGAGAAAGCTTTTCAGGCGCACTTCCGGGAAGGCGGTGGAGAGATGGTCGGTCCAGTCGGACATGGTCGGCTTCTCGCCCGGCAGCACCGACAGATTGCCCTTGAGGAAATCGCGGAAGCTGAGCCCGGCGGCGTCGATATATTTGCCATCGCGGAAGACGAAATACATGGGTACGTCGAGCATATATTCGGCGTAGCGTTCGTAGCCGAAGCCGTCCTCGAAAACGAACGGCAGCATGCCGGTGCGGTGCGGGTCGGTGTCGGACCAGATATGGCTGCGGAAGCTCTGGTAGCCGTTGGGCTTGCCGTCGGTGAAGGGTGAATTGGCGAACAGCGCGGTGGCCAGCGGCTGCAGCGCCAGACCGACGCGGAATTTCTGGGCCATGTCGGCCTCGCTGGCATAGTCGAGATTGACCTGGATGGTGCAGGTGCGCAGCATCATGTCGAGGCCAAGATTGCCGACGCGCGGCATATGGTTCAGCATGATCTTGTAGCGGCCCTTGGGCATGATCGGCAATTCGGCGCGGGTCTTGTCCGGCCACATGCCCATGCCGAGGAAGCCCTTGCCGGTCTTCTGGCCGATCGCCTTCACCTGCTGGAGATGGCGGCCGGTTTCGTTGCACGTCTCGTGGAGATTTTCGAGCGGGGCGCCGGACAGTTCCAGCTGGCCGGCGGGCTCGAGGCTGATCGCGCCGTCGCTGCCCGACATGGCGATGACTTTGCCGCCTTCCTCGACCGGCTGCCAGCCGAATTCGCGCATCGCCAGCAGCAGGTCTTTTATGCCGCCGGGCTCGTCATAGCTGGGTGCATGGTGATCGTTCGTACAATAGACGAATTTCTCGTGCTCGGTGCCGATCCGCCAGCGATCCTTCGGCTTTTCGCCGCCGGCCATGGGCTCGACCAGCTGGGTGATATTCTCGATCACAGGATCGTTGCTGTCTGAAACCTGTCTGGTGCTCATGATTCGCCTTTAGAAAATGCGCCGTGGCTGGACCACTTAAAAATTGCTGCCGCGCTGATAGCATTTGTTGCTTGTCATAGCAGCCAGCGGACGGCGGCAAAACCGCCAACGAACAGGATGCCGACCAAAGTGGTTGCCAGCGCGAAATTGCGATCGATCCAGTTTTTCATCGGCGGCCCGAAAAAGCGCAGCAGCGCCGCAACCAGAAAGAAGCGGGCGGAGCGGGACAGGATGGCGGCGCCGATCAGAATCTGCAGCGGCATTGCGGTGCTGCCGGCGGCGATGGTGATGACCTTGAACGGTAGCGGCGTGAAGCCGGCGAGCAAAACCACCACCCAGCCCTGTTCGTTGAAGCTCCGGGCAAAAAGATCGAATTTCTCGGTGACGCCGTAAAAGTCGAGGATCGGCAGGCCGACCGTCTTGAAGAAAAAATAGCCGATGGCATAGCCGAGCAGCGATCCCAGTACCGAGGCTATGGTGCAGACCAGCGCGTACCACCAGGCCCGCTCTGGCTTCGCCAGGCACATGGGTGCGAGCATGACGTCCGGCGGAATCGGGAAGAAGCTGGATTCGGCAAAGCTGATCCCGGCGAGCCATTTGCTGGCCTGCGGATGACCCGCCTTGTCGAGCATCCAGTCATAGAGGCGTTTTAGCATTTTTTTTTAGACCTCAAACGCCGGGCGCGGGCATCCGCCCGCTTGGCTTCCCTCGCATAAGCTCGGGCGCGCGGTCGCGCTTGCCTCGCTACGCTCGGTTTGATGAAAATGATACCGAGCAAAGCGAGGCAAGGCCGACTGGCCCCCGCGCCTTACTGGCGCGATAGCCAAGCAGGCGGATGCCTGCGCCCGGCGCCTGAGGTTGGAAGAAATTTCCATCTAGTGGCCCGGTGCGCCGGTGATTTCTTCCATCAGTTCCTGCGGTGTCTCGCGACCATGGTCGGTGCCGGCGGAGCGGTTGCCTTTCGCCAGCGCGAAGACCACGCCGGAGAGCGCCAGCAGGCCGACGATATTGGGCAGGGTCATGACTGCGTTGGAAATGTCGCCGAGCCGCCAGATCAGCTCGAGCGGAGCGAAGGAGCCGACGAAGATCACCAGGCACCACAGGATCCGCCATGCGAAATGCAGCCGGTTCTCGCCGGTCAGCGTCGAACCGGGGATCAGGTCGTAGAGATAGGTGATCGCGCGCTCGCCATAATAGCTCCAGGTGAGCAGGGTGGTGAAGACGAACAGGATCAGCGCCACCGATGCGATCAGCGTGCCGACCGGAATGCCTAGGACCGGGAAGGGGAAGGCCGCGGCAAAGGCGCCGGAGGTCATGGCAAAGCCGTTGAGGTCGGACTGCCAGGCATGTTTCACCGCCTGCACCGTGCCGTCGGCCAGCGTATGGGTGAAATTGCCCTCGACGGTGAGCATGACCAGAGCGGTCATGGTGCAGATCACGACGGTGTCGATGAAGGTGCCCATCATCGCAAAGCGGCCCTGGGCTGCGGGATCGTTGGTCTGGGCGACGGCGTGGGCGATCGGGGTCGAGCCCTGACCCGCCTCGTTGGAGAACAGGCCGCGGGCAACACCGGCGCGGATGGCGATGATGATTGCTGCGCCAAGGAAGCCGCCGCTGGCCGACTGCGCGTTGAACGCGCCGCCGAAAATGCGGCCAAAGGTTTCCGGCAGGTCCGGAATGTTGATGATCAGCGCGATCAAAGCCATCAGCAGATAAGCGCCGGCCATCCACGGAACAATCGTTTCTGCCACCCGGCCGATCGACTTGATGCCGCCGATGATGACGATGAATACGGCGACGGCAGCAACGGCGCCGCCAATCCATTCTTCGACGCCGAACAGTTCGTTGGCGCTGTCGCCGAGGCTGTTCGCCTGGATGCCGTTGCCGGTAACCAGCGCGGAGAAGAGCGTGCCGAGGCAGAACAGGACCGCCAGCCAGGTCCATTTCGGGCCGAGGCCGATGGTGATATAGCTCATCGGGCCGCCGCGATAGGTGCCGTCAGCGGCCTGCTCGCGGAAGCGCACGGCCAGCGAGCCCTCGGCAAAGGCGAGCGCCATGCCGAACAGGGCGGTGACCCACATCCAGAAGATGGCGCCGGGGCCGCCGAGCGTGATGGCGGTGGCAACGCCGGCGAGATTGCCGGTGCCGACCTGGCCGGACAGCGCCGTCGAAAGCGCCGCGAAGGGAGAAATCTCGCCCTTGCCTTCGTCCGACGATTTTTTGAACAGGCCAGCGAGAGCGGGAAACAGGCGGAGCAGCGGATAGCCGCGCAGGCCGATCATGAAATAGATGCCGGCGCCGAGCAGGAACACCACCATCGGCGGGATCGGGAGGATTTCGGTGCCTTCCCAAGTGCCGCCCCAGATGAAATCCGATACATTGGTGATCGGCACGATCGCCGCCTCAAAACCCGAAGCCGGTGCTGCACTCACAAAAATTCTCCCCGATGGCGCGTGGTCGCGCAATATTCCATTGGCGGAAGGATTAGCAGGCGAGCGCTTTTTGGCAAATGCTTTTGCCAAATGGCGGCGAGCGCTTATGCTGTCCGGCAACCGGAAAATCGGATGGAGCAAGGATGATGCAGAGCCTGTGGGTGAAGAAGAATGATCTGGCGCAGACGCAGTGGCGGGACAGCGACCAGCCGGCTCTGGCAACGGGCGAAATCCTGCTGGAAATCGAGAAATATGCGCTGACCGCCAATAATATCACCTATGCGGTGGTCGGGGATGGCTTCGGCTACTGGAATTTCTTCCCCACCGACGATGCCAAATGGGGCATTGTTCCGGTCTGGGGCTTTGCCCGAGTGGTGGCGTCGGACCATCCGGATATCGCGGTCGGCGAGCGGGTCTACGGCTATCTGCCGATGGCGAGCCATTTACTGGTGACCCCGGCGAACGTGCAGGATGGCGGCTTTGTCGACGGGGCGGTGCACCGCCAGGGGCTGGCGATCATCTATAATCAGTATCAGCGGCTGGGGACGGAAGCGGGCGGACATGAGGCCGAGCGGGCGATCTTTCAGCCCTTGTTTACCACCAGTTTCCTGATCGAGCATTTCATGCGGTCGAACGACTGGTTCGGGGCGGAGGCATTGGTGATGACCAGTGCGTCCTCGAAAACCGCTCTGGGTCTGGCGATGGTTGCGAAAAATCTCAGTCCGCAAATCCGGCGTATCGGCCTGACCTCGGCGGGCAACAAGGGCTTTGTCGAAGGGACCGGGCTTTATGACGAGGTGCTCGACTATGACGATCTGGCGTCAGCTGATGCCGGTCGGGCGACGGTTTCGGTCGATTTTGCCGGCAACGGCTCCCTGCTCGGGGATATTCACTGGCATTGGGACAATAATCTGAAGTTCAGTTCGCTGGTCGGGGCGACCCATGTCGAGGAGCGCGGTGGCGCCAATGATTTGCAGGGGCCGAAGCCGGAACTGTTCTTTGCCCCAACGGCCGCCGAAAGCCTGATCAAGGAGATCGGGCCGGCGGCGTTTCGGGCGCGGGTGGATGAGCAATTCGCTGCCTTTGTCAAAGGCGCCAGCGCCTATCTGACGATTGAGGATGTCGCCGGACCGGAAGCGCTGCAATCGGCCTATCTGGCGATGCTGGCCAATGAGGTTGCGCCGAGCCGTGGTCTGATATGTCATTTGGAACAAGCGGACCCTTGATTGTGGCGAGGTAAGACCGGATAAGAAGCTCTGACGGGTCGCACCAACGGGGAGTTTTGCGTGGTGGAACCAACAGAAAAGCCGGACCTGAGCCGACACGCCCTGTTTGAAGGGGTGGCGCCGGAAGCACTGGAGGCGTTGCAATCGGTTTCCGTCATGCGGCAGATTGCCGGCGGCGAGGCGCTGGTGCGCCAGGGCGACGATGCCGATGCGCTCTATTTCGTTGAGTCCGGTCGCTTCCGCGTGGTGATCAACCAGAGCCGTATTGTCGCGCATATCGAAACCGGCGAAGCGGTGGGCGAGCTGGCGTTTTTTGCTGGTGGCAAGCGCACCGCCGATGTGATTGCCACGCGCGATTCCCATGTGCTGGAAGTCTCGCGGGATGCGTTTGACGCGATTGCCCTGCGCCATCCGGAGCTGAATGCGGCGATGCTGAAGCTGGTCTCGGCCCGGCTGGCGGTGGCGACCGCGCGGACCGCGTCCGAAACGGCAAAAAATCCGCGGGTGATTGCGCTGCTGGCCGCCGGCAGCAGCCAGATGCCGGACGGTTTCCTGACCCGGCTGGCGGCGGCCTTTGAGGCGGTGGTCAGGCCCACGACGCCGGTGGTGCCGATCGACCGGTCGACCAGCGAGGCCGCCGATGCGCATGAATATCAGGCGTGGCTGGCGGATCAGGAATCCAGGGGCGCTTATGTCCTGATCGATGGCAGCGGATCGGAAGACTGGGGGCAGATGGTCTGCCGCAACGCCGATGCGCTGGTCATGGTGGGGCGGCCCGGCAAGATGGACCCCGCGCCCAATGCCATGGAAGAGGCAGCGATGGGCTGGATCGCGGAGCCGCAAAGGACCTTGCTGCTGCTCCGCACCAATGCCAGCAAGCCGATCAGCCGCAGCGGCGAGTGGATCGATCCGCGGGCGCCAAAGCTGCACCATCATGTCGCCCTCGATCAGGATGCGGATTTCACCAAGGTCGCCCGTTTTCTGACCGGCCGGGCGGTCGGCGTGGTGCTGGCGGGTGGCGGAGCGCTGGGCTGCGCGCATCTTGGGGTGATCAAGGCGCTGCGGCAGGCGGATATTCCGATCGACTTTATCGGCGGGGCCAGTGCCGGGGCGGCGATGGGCGGCGCGATTGCGAGGGGATTGTCGGTCGACGAGGTGCTCGACCAGATGGAAGCGATGTTCATCCATGCCAAGGCGATGCGGCGGTTCACGCTGCCGCTCTACTCGCTGCTTGATCCGACCGTTTTCGACCGCGAGCTCAGGACCCGTTACGGCACCAAGGATATCGCCGATCAGCCGATCAATTTTTTCGGCGTCTCGACCAATCTTTCGACCAATGGCCTGCGCATCCACCGGCGCGGACCCTTGTGGGAATGCGTGCGGGCTTCGGGCTCGTTACCGACGATCCTGCCGCCGTTTATCGACAGCGAGGGCAATATCCTGGTCGACGGCGGCGTGCTCGACAATGTTCCGGTCAAGGTGATGCACGGGATCAAGGCCGGGCCGAATATCGTGGTGTCGCTGGGCGATCCGCACGAGGTCTGGCGCACGGACGTTCAATATGGCGATATCCGGGGGCGATGGCCCTTGCTGCGGGATGTGATTCTGCGGCGCAAGCGCAAGGCGGAATTTCCCTCGATCGTCGAAATCATGTCGCGGTCGATGGTGGTGGCAAGCCGGATGGCATCGAAGGAAATGCTCGGCGATGAGGATATATTGGTCAATCCGCCGATCATTCCGGATATGCAGATACTGGACTGGCATATGGGCCGGAAACTGGCGGAAATGGCGGCGGACTATATCGGCGAACAGGTGCTGCCGACGATTGATCTCGAGAGTAATTTACCAAATAGGTAAAAATATCTTGACATTGTCACGCTGTTTGGGTACATATCAGGAACATCGCGAAATTGTGATTCGGGCCGACCGGCTCTGAACGATCCAGCCGAGAAGGGGGCCGTTCGCACCGGAAGGCCCTTTTTTATGTCCGGATGGTTCGCGGCGATCCGGTACGGAGTGAAATATGGCAAAATCGGAAGTCAGGGGATTATTTGACGACAGGCGCAAGCTGAAATTTCTGAAAGAGCTGGCGATCAGTTCGCATGTGGCGAATTCGGCAGCCGTCGCCGGGGTTGCGGTATCGACCGTCTATCTGTGGCGCGAGCGCGATCCGGATTTCTTTCGGGCATGGATGCGCTCGCTGGCGGCGGGCTACGAGCTGCTCGAAATGGATATGCTCGAGCGGGCGCGCAACGGCGTCGAGAAACCCGTTTTCCACGATGGAAAAGAGGTGGCGACGGTCAGGCACTATAATGACGGGGTCGGGATCAAATTGCTACTGGCCCACAAGCAGATGGTGGCGCTGATCCGCGCGGCGGAGGAGGATATCAACCCGGAGCAGGTGCGCGCCGATCTCGACAGGAAACTGGCGGATATGCGGACGAAGCTGCTCGGGCGGGAGCGGGAGGAAACGCCACCGGTCTCCGATAATGAGGAATGAAGGCAGCGACGCGGAATATATTGCCCGCTTGCAGCCGCGGCATCGCAAGGCGCTTTTCGCGTCGCTGAGCGATCGGGAACAGCGGGCCATTCTCCATCACTGGCCGTTCTGGGCACGGCCGGAGCAAATGCCGCCGGACGGCGACTGGTCGGTCTGGCTGATCATGGCCGGGCGCGGCTTTGGCAAGACCCGGGCCGGAGCGGAATGGGTGCGCAGCATCGCCGAAAGCGATGGCAGCGCCCGCTTTGCTCTGGTCGGAGCCAATTATGCCGAGACCCGCACGGTGATGGTCGAAGGCGAAAGCGGTCTGCTGTCGATCGCGCCGCCGAAACAGCGGCCGGTCTGGGAACCGTCGCTGAAGCGGCTGAGCTGGGCAAGTGGGGCGCAGGCACATCTTTACTCGGCAGCGGAACCGGAGGGCTTGCGGGGTCCCCAGCATAGTCACTCGTGGTGCGACGAAATTGCCAAGTGGATGAACAATAGCGGGCAGGCGGAAGCGGCCTGGGACAATCTGAAAATGGGCCTGCGCCTTGGCTTCCGGCCGCAGATCGTGGCAACCACGACGCCGCGACCGGTGGCGCTGGTGCGGGAGCTGGTCGGCGCCGAAGATGTGGTGATCAGCAGGGGTCGGACGCAGGACAATGATCTGCATCTGCCGGTGGCGTTTCTGACCGCGATGGCTGCGGATTATGGCGGGACGCGGCTGGGGCGGCAGGAGCTGGGCGGCGAGCTGATCGAGGATCTGGAAGGCGCGTTATGGACCAGGGCGATGATCGAGGGGTGCCGGGTTGGTGCCGTTGGCGTCGAGCGAAGTCGAGACACTGGTGCCAGGCCGAAACGGTCTCTCGACTGCGCTCGAGACGAACGGGGGGAGGGTCTGGTTCGCATTGTCATCGGGGTTGATCCGCCGGCGTCGGCTAGCGGCGATGCCTGCGGGATCATTGTCGCGGGACTGGGCGCAGATGGCAAAGCTTATGTGCTGGCGGACTGCAGCGTGGAAAAGGCCAGCCCGAAAACCTGGGCACGGGCGGTGGCGCGCGCGGCTAAGCTGTGGGCCGCCGACCGGGTGATTGCCGAGAGCAATCAGGGCGGCGCGATGGTGAAGTCGGTGCTGCATGCGGCGAAGATTTCGCTGCCGGTGAAGCTGGTTCATGCGGCGCGCGGCAAGGTCGCGCGAGCGGAACCGGTGGCGGCGCTGTACGAGAATGGCCGGGTGCATCATGTCGGGGCGTTTCCGCAGCTTGAGGACGAGTTGTGCGGATTGCTGATTGGGGGTGGCTATGCCGGGCCTGGGCGGTCGCCGGACCGGGCGGATGCTTTGGTCTGGGCGTTGACCGAGTTGATGCTGGGGAAGGAGCGGGTGCCGAGGGTGCGGTGATGGTGCCCCTGCGAAGGCAGGGGGCCATCTCGAGGCTTCTCGTCATTCGCAATGGTGCTGGTTTGCGCCAAGATTTGAGACAGGCGCTCGCCACTTCTCAGGCGCAGCTAAACCGGTGCACGAGATGGGCCGCTCGGCTTTAGAAAGCTTTGGGGAAGCTTTCGTCGCCTGCGCCCTGCGCAGGGGCACGGCAGGCAGAGATGCTTTAGCGGAACGTAATTGTTTATGTGCTCCGCACTTGATGCGGAGCTCTGGAGGTTGGAAACTGAACGCCGAGAGGGCTCCGCATCAAGTGCGGAGCACAATCTTGCGGAACCAAGGAAATAACATGACATTGTGGAACAATATCGCGCTTGCCTTCAAGGGCGGGGTTGGTTCTTTGCGGCCGCCTTTGGGGCGCAGCTATATCGGCACTTATGGTGGCGCGGCTCTTTCGGGGGACGCGCCATTTTCATACGAGGGGCGGGTGCGCGAGGCCTATGTCGAGAATGCCATTGCCCAGCGCGCGGTGCGGATTGTTGCCGAGGGGGTTGGCGGGGCGCCGCTGTTGCCGGTGGACGAGCGGGTGGCGGCGCTGGTGCAGACGAGCAGCGCCGGCCAGTCGCTGCTGGAAACGATCGCGGCGCATTTGCTGCTGCATGGCAATGGCTATGTGCAGATTATCGGCGGCGGCGATGGCCGGCCGGATGAGCTTTATGCGCTGCGCCCGGACCGGGTGACGGTGGAGCCGGACGGCAAGGGCTGGCCAGTGGCCTATATTTATCGCGCAGGGGAGCATGTGACACGCCTGGCAGCGCAGGATGCGACGGGGCGGGCGGCGATTATCCATATCAAGGCCTTTCATCCGACTGATGACCATTATGGGCTGGGCTGTCTTGGTGCGGCAGCGAAGGCGGTGGCGGTGCACAATGCAGCGGCGAAGTGGAACAAGGCGATATTGGACAATGCGGCGCGGCCATCGGGGGCGCTGGTTTATGATCCGGGCGTCGAGGGATCGGCGCTGACCGGGGAGCAGTTTGACCGGCTGAAGGCGGAGATGGAAGCGAGCTTTGCCGGGTCGGGCAATGCGGGACGGCCGATGCTGCTCGAGGGCGGGCTGAAATGGCAGTCGATGAGCCTGAGCCCGGCGGATATGGATTTTGTCGCGCTCAAGGAAGCGGCGGCGCGGGAGATTGCTTTGGCCTTTGGCGTGCCGCCGATGCTGCTCGGGCTGCCCGGCGACAATAGTTACGCCAATTATCGCGAGGCCAACCGGGCGCTGTGGCGGCTGACGATCTTGCCGCTGGCGGGGAAGATATTGGCCGGGCTGGCGGAGGCGCTGCGGGGCTGGTGGCCGGAGGTCGCGCTGGCGGTGGACCGCGACCAGATCCCGGCGCTGTCGGAGGATCGCGAGCGACTGTGGAAGCAGGTCTGCGAGGCAGATTTTCTGTCGCCGGAAGAGAAGCGGGCGATGCTCGGGGTGTGATTAGCGGCTTTGTTCCCCTGCGCAGGCAGGGGTCCATCTCGTGCCAGTGCGGTTGAACGGAATGCAGGAGATGGGCTCCTGCCTTCGCAGGAGCACAGTGGCCAACAAGGACATGATATGAATAACGAAGAAATGCTCGCTCGTCTGATTGCGCAGGCGGAGGGTGATGGTGCAGATTTGGTGACCTTGCGCGCGATTGTCGAGGAGGCGACGGACAGCGGGGCGGCGCGGGTGCTCGACCGGCTGGGACTGGCCGATCCGACGGCGCAGGATGATATTGACGAGCTTCGTGAGCTGCTGCGTGCCTGGCGCGATGCCAAGGCGAGCGCGTGGAAAGCGGTGGTCCGCTGGGTGGTGCGGACGGTGCTGGCGCTGCTTCTGGTCGGGATCGCTATGCGGCTGGGGCTGGGGGATATGGTTTCGTGAGGGTGGTGCGAGCTTCCGTTAGTGGTGAGCTTGTCGAACCACGCCTCTCGGACGGGAGGCGCCCTTCGACAGGCTCAGGGCTAACGGACATCTCACCGGGCGGTGCTTCGACAGGCTCAGCACGAACGGAGACCCCAAACACTCTTCGTTTTGCTGGCTATGCTGCGATCTTTGATCGTGTCGACAAGGGTGGTGATATCATCCGGCGGGGGGCGTTTGGGGCTTTTCCGGAAGGGCAGTCCCTACCGCTATTGTGGCAGCATGATCCGCTGCGACGGATTGGCAGCGTCGATTTTGTGCGCGAGGATCGGCGCGGGTTGCGGGTGATCGGGACGGTGTCGACCGCGACGCGGGCCGGGCGGGAGGCGGCGGCGATGCTGGCCGGTCCCGGGGTGAAGGGGCTCAGTTTTGGATATCGGGTGAAGCGGGCGGCGGGTGCCAAGCCGCGTGAATTGCTGGAGCTGGATGTGGCGGAGATTTCGCTGGTGACGGCGCCGATGCAGGAGCTGGCGCGGGTGCATCTGGTTCAAGCGCCGTAATTTTATCGCACGAAGACACGAAGGCACAAAGCGTCGGCTCTGACGTCGTGGCTTTGTGTCTTCGTGTGATTCCCATTTTCGAATTGAAGATAACTCAAGGAAAGGAATGATATGGAACGCTCTCCCGAAAACCCACTCGAAACCAAGGCGGATCCGCTGGAAGCGTCTTTTGATGCGGTGCTGATCGCCGAGGAAACGGAGCAGCATGGCCAGGCGATTGCGGCGTTGCGCGGTGATGTTGATGGCCTGAAGGGGCAGGTTGATGCGATCGGCAAGATTGCGGCGCGGCCGGCTCTTGATGGCGCGAAGGCGATGCCGTCTTCGCCGGCTGCGCAGGATTTTGTTACCAGATATCTCCGGCGCGGCGAGCAGGCGGGGGTCGAGCTGAAAAGCTTTTCCGGCGCATCGGGTCCCGAGGGCGGTTTTGCCGTGCCGCAGGAGATTGATGCGCTGATCGGGGCGACGCTCAAGGATATTTCGCCGATCCGCTCGATTGCGACCGTGGTGCAGACGGGAACCGCTGGCTATCGCAAGCTGGTGACGACCGGCGGTACGCCGTCGGGCTGGGTCAGCGAGACCGCCGGGCGGCCGGAGACCGATACGCCGGATTTTAACGAGATCGCGCCGCCGAGCGGTGAGCTTTATGCCAATCCGGCAGCGTCGCAGGCGATGCTCGATGATGCGGCTTTTGATGTGGAAGCCTGGCTGGCCGACGAGATCGCGCGGGAATTTGCCCGGGCGGAAGGGGCGGCCTTTGTCAGCGGCTCGGGCGTCAATCAGCCGCGCGGCTTTCTCAATGCGGCGGTGACCGACGAGAGCGATGATGTCCGGGCCTTTGGCTCGCTGCAATATGTGCCGTCCGGGGCATCGGGGGATTTTGCCGGGGCGGATGTGCTGGTCGATCTGGTGCACACGCTGCGGCCCGCCTACCGGCAGGGTGCCAGTTTTGTGATGAACAGCTCCACGCTGGCGCATATCCGCAAGTTCAAGACGGCGGACGGGGCGTTTCTGTGGCAGCCGTCGCTGGCCAGCGGGCAGCCGGCGACCCTGCTTGGCTATCCGGTGGTCGAGGCGGAGGATATGCCCGATATCGCGGCCGACAGCCTGGCGATTGCCTTTGGCAATTTCCGCGCCGGCTATCTGATCGCCGAGCGGCGGGCGACGCATATTTTGCGCGATCCGTTTACCAACAAGCCGTTCGTCCATTTCTACGCGACCAGGCGCGTGGGCGGGCAGCTGATGAATTCGGAAGCGATCAAGCTGATGCAGTTCAGCGCTTCCTGAACCCCTTGCTGCGCTTCGGCGCAGCAGCGCGTCCGTGCCGGTTGCTCCCCTTCTCCCGCCGGCACGGGCGCAACTTTCCTGAAAATTTAATGAAAGGATGCCGCGACCGTGAGCTTCCCCCTTGCAGACTGGCCGGCCCTGCCGGCCGCGCTGATCGCCGAGGTGAAGGCCTTTGTGCGGATCGACCATGATGCCGATGACGCCGCGATCGATATGTTTCTGCGCAGCGCCGCCGGGCTGTGCGAGGATTTTGTCGGCCAGATGCTGATCGTGCGGACGGTGACCGATATCCTGCCGGCGTGGCAGGCCTGGCAGAAGCTGAAGCGGCTGCCGGTGCAGGCGATTGTCTCGTTCGAGACGGTCGAGGCGGACGGGACTGCGGCGCTGCTGGGCGTGGATGGCTATGCGATCGATATCGACAGCGAGGGGCTGGGCTGGGTGCGGCTGCGCGAGGAGAGCGATGCGTCGCGCATCCGGGTGAAATATAGTTGCGGGCTGGCGGCGGACTGGGACGGGATGCCGGCGGGGCTGCGGCAGGGGATCGTGCGGCTGGCGGGCTATCTTTACGCCAATCGCGATGGCGTCGATGTGGTCGGGCCGCCGCGAGCGGTGACCGCGCTGTGGCGACCGTTCCGGCGGATGCGGGTGGCGTGATGGGACGGGAATTTTCCGGGGTCCTGCGCGAGCGGATCGTGATCGAGCGGCAGAGCGCGGAGCGCGATGCGCTGGGCTCGGCGGAGGCGCAATATGATCTGGTCGGGGAATATTGGGCGGCGGCGGAGGCGTTGCCCGGGGGCCGGGAGAGCGAAGCGGAGAGCCGGTCGGCGATGCCGCGCTGGCGGTTTGTTTTGCGCGAAACCCGGGCGATCAAGCCGGGGGACCGGTTGCTCTGGGGGGAGCGGGTGATGACGATATCGAGTGTGGTGCTGGAGTATCGGCTGATTCCGAAGACCATTTTGCTGGCGGAGGAAACAAGATGATGGAGCGGTTGCGGATGCGCGGCGAGGCGCTCGCGGAACGGCGGGTTGGGCGGGCCAAAGCCGAGATCAGGGCGGTGCTGGCGGCGGAATTGCCGGGTGATGTGCGGATTAGCGAAACCGGCGAGGGGGTCGTGCTGGCCGGGAGGCGGCTGAAGGCGCGGTTGCTGGCGGACAGCAGCCTGCGCGATATTCCCTTTCTGCTGCGAGCGGTCCGGTGAGCGGGGCGCTGGAAGCGGTGCAGCGGCAGCTGGTGGCACGGCTGCAGGCACATGCGGCGCTGATGGAGCTGATCAGCGGGATATTCGACGGCCCGCCACCGCGCGCGAAATTTCCCTATATCGCGCTGGCCACCGGGGCTTCGCTCGACTGGAGCCACAAGGGCGGGGTTGGCCGGGAGCTGAGCCTGGCCTTGACGGTCCATGATGATGGCGAGACGGCGGCGCGGCTGCACCGGGTGATGGCGCTGGTTGAAGAAGCGCTGGAACCGGGGCTGGAAGATCCGGCGGGGTGGCAGATTGTTACGTTTGATTTTAGGCGTACGCGGATTTTGCGGCGGGCGGCGGCGCCGTGGAGCGGGCTGGTCGAGTACCGGGCGCGGGTTTTGAAGGTTTAGTTCCCCCGCGAAAGCGGGGGTCCATCTCCTGAACCAGCGACTGCGAGCAATAGATATTTTGTGCCCAGATCGGGCGGCACGAGATGGACCCCTGCCTGCGCAGGGGCACTAAACTCATAAAGGAACCAGAATATGGCAGCAGAAAAAGGCAGCGCCTTTCTCCTGAAGATCGGCGATGGCGGCAGTCCGGCGGTGTACAGCACGGTTGCGGGGCTGCGGACCACGCAGATGACGGTCAATGGCGAGCCGGTGGCGATCACCAGCAAGGACAGCGGCGGCTGGCGGGCGCTGTTGTCGGGTGCAGGCATCCGTTCGGTGTCGGTGTCCGGGGCCGGGGTGTTTACCGGGTCGGAGGCCGAGATGCGGATCAAGAATCATGCGCTCGGCGGGGTCATCGACAGTTACGAGCTGAGCTTCGAGGGCGGCGAGCGGATGCGGGGCGATTTCCTGGTCGTCCGGTTGGACTATAGCGGAGATTATAATGGCGAGCGGAGCTATACGCTGAGCCTCGAAAGCTCCGGGCCGGTGGTCCATGTCTGAGCCGGCCAATCGGCTGCGCGGCGAAGCGGAGCTGGTCATTGACGGCAAGCGGATCGTGCTGCGACCGAGTTTCGCGGCGCTGGTGGCGGCGGAAGAGGAACTGGGGTCGCTGTTCGACCTGGTCGAGCGGGCGGCTGGCGGGCGGCTGTTGCTGGCGGAGATCGTGACCCTGTTCTGGCATGTGGTGCGGGATCGGCCGGAGGGTCTGACGCGCGAGGCGCTGGGCGAGGGGTTGATGCTGCTCGGACTGGCGGGGGTGACGCCGGCGCTGAAGATTTTGTTGCGGCAAATTTTGTCGGGGGCGGAGGAGCGGTGAGAGGCGAGCTGTTCTCCCGCGAAGGCGGGCGTCCATCTCACGCTGCCTCGGCTGACGCACCTTCTGGAGATGGGCCCCTGCCTGCGCAGGGGCACTGCCATTTTGCGACAATTGCCAGAAATTTGGCAGGCCTCTTGCCAGCGACATTCGGTTGGACAGCCGAACAATTCTGGAAGTCCACGCCCGCAGAACTGGTTGCGATATTTGCTGTCTTCTCGGAGCATGCGCGCGGTCACCTTGCTCAGGTCCCCCTGGACACGGAACAACTCGAACAACTGAAAGAGACCTTCCCCGATGGATGAGGAAATCGAGCGGCTGGTGGTCAGCGTGTGCGCTGATACGACCGGTTTTGCCAGGGATGTGGCCGATATGAAAAGCCAGCTTGACGGGCCCTTTGCGGCGGGACTGGAGCGCGCCGGGTCGGTGTTGGAGAATACGCTGAGCCGGGCGATCCGGCGCGGGTCGCTGGATTTCGAGGATTTGCGGCGGGTGGCGCTGTCGGTAATGAATGATATCGCCCGGGCCTCAATCAACAGCGGGCTGAACAGCCTGTTTGGTGGTTCCGGCGGCGGGCTCGTGCAGCTTGGCGCCTCGCTGCTGTCCGCCTTTGCCGGGGCACCGGGGCGAGCGACCGGGGGACCGGTGACCGGCGGGCGGGCCTATCGGGTCGGCGAGCGGGGGCCGGAAGTCTTTGTGCCGACCACTGCCGGGCGGATTGAGCCAATCGCGCCCGACGCGATGGCTCCCAATATCCGGATGACCATCCATATTTCGGACCATGGCCAGGCCAGCGCGCCCGAGCAGATCCGGCGGTCCGCCCGGCAGATGGCCCGGGCGGTGCGCCAGGCGCTGACGGCAAAGGCGAGCTGATCATGGGGTTCTGGCTGGCGGACAAAAGGACGGGGCAGCAAAGCAGCTATATTCAGCGCTTTGATCCGCGTTTCTGGACGATCAATTTCCCGCGGCCGATGATGGCCTCGGTGGTGACGACGGCACCGGATGCGCTGCGGGTGGATGCTATCTTCTACAACAGCGACGAGCTGGCCGGGCTGATCTGGGAGAGCGAAGACGGGCTGGATCATCCGCTGCTCGCCTATGAAATATTGCGCGATTATGCGCGGCTGAGCTGGCGCTTTCGTTGGCGTTCGTCGGGGATCATGCCGCTGGATGCGATCAACGGGCCGACGCTGACGATCGAGGGCCGGGATGCGGCGGGCGAGCCCAAGAGCTGGTATATAAGGCTGTGGAACTATGCCAGCGGCACGCCGACGGATGCGCTGGTCTCGATCGAATTTTCGGCGCTCGACGGCGGGTTTCTATTGCCGGGCGAGGCCGATCCGGTGTTTCCGCAGGATATCGACCGGCTGTTTGTCTCGATCATTCCGCCGGACTATGACGGACTGGGCACGCGCTTCGCCACGCCGAGGGTCGGCTGGGTCGAGATGAGCGATATCCGGACCGATGGCTAGGGCGCAGTGCTGGCGATCGGCGATATCATGGTGCCGGAACATGGTCTGGCGATGGCGACCGCCTATGATGACAGTTTCAACCAGACGCCGGAACGGCTGCTGCGGACAGTCCGGGCTCTGGGCTATCGCGGGTCGATCAATCACTATCTGGGCATGAGCCATTATTTCCGGCTGGAGACGGTCGGCGAGGGGCTTTATGTCAGCCTTTCCGCGCCTCGGGCGGGTGAGGAATTTGCAGCGATCAACCAGCCGACGGCGGTGTGGCATCGCGATCTGATTTCACGCGCCGAGGCCATGGGTTTTTCGGTGATCCTCTCGCTGTCCTACGAGCTGTTCGATGCCTATTGCTGGAACGACTGGAAGCAGCGCGCGGAAAATGGCGATCCGGCGCTGACCGGATGGGAGCCGCCATCGGCTTTGCTTTCGCCCGCCCATGGCAGTGCGATGAGCTATCTGCAGGCGGTGGCGCGGGCCTTTGTCGCGATTGCCCGCGATGCGGGGGCGGCGATCCGCTTTCAGGTGGGGGAGCCCTGGTGGTGGATCATGCCCGACCGGCGAATCTGTCTGTATGATCCGGCGGCCAGCGCGGCTTTTGGTGTGCTTTCGGTCAGCATTCCATCCATCGATGGCCCGAAGAGCGAGGCGCAGAAGGCGATGCTCGATCATGCCGGGGTGCTGCTGGCGCAGTCGACGGCGGAGCTGCTGGACGCGGTCCGGAGCGAAGCCGGAGCGGTGCCGGTGGAAACATTGTTGCTGGCCTATTTGCCGACGATCCTTGACGAGGCCGCGCCGGAAGCCAAGCGGGCCAATCTGCCGGTCGGCTGGGCGGCGCCGGCCTTCGATATTTTGCAACTGGAGGATTATGACTGGGTGATCGCCGGCCATCGCTCGGCGACGCGCAGGGGAATCGCTCAGGCAACCCAGCGGCTGGGCTATCCCGCTGGCCAGCAGCATTATTTTGCCGGTTTCGTACTCGCCGCCGATGACCGGTTTATCTGGGCCCATATGGCGCAGGCCATAGCCGATGCGCGAGCGTGGGGTACGGCGGAAATCCATATCTGGGCGCTGCCGCAGGTGGCGCGCGACGGGTTCACCTATTTTCAGGAAGAGGAAGCGGATGTGAACGCTTTTGACGATGTGCAATTCCCGCTGGCGATTGGCCGGGGGGCCAGCGTGTCGCCGGGATTTTCGACCAATATCGTGACGACTATCTCGGGTCACGAGAAGCGCAACAGCGACTGGGCCGATGCGCGGCTGGAATTCGATGTCGGGCCGGGCATAAGAAGCGAGGCGGAATTGCGCGCGCTGATCGGCTTTTTCCGCGCGCGGCGCGGGGCGGCCAAGGCCTTCCGCTTTCGCGATCCCTATGATTATAGTTCGAGCGATATGGTCGCGGAGCCGACTCCGACCGACCAGTTTCTGGGCAAGGGCGACGGCCAGCAGACCGATTTTCAGCTGCTGAAACATTATGGCGAGCCGGCCGCAGAAACGCAGCAACGGCGGATCACCCGGCCCGATCCGGATTCGGTGCAGATCGCGGTCGACGGGCAGCCGGTCGCCGGCTGGGCACTGGGTCCGGGCGGGATGGTGATGTTCGACAGTCCGCCGGCCGCAGGCAGCGATATCACCGCCGGTTTCCTGTTCGATGTGCCGGTGCGCTTCGCCAGCGACCAGCTGACGGTGAATCACGCGACCTTTCTGGCCGGTGATATCCCCGAGGTGCTGCTGGTCGAGGTGCGGGAGCCGTCATGAGTCTGGGCTGGCTGGACCGGGCGGTCACCAGCAGCGCCTATTTGTGGCGGCTGGAACGGGCGGACGGAGTGGCGCTGGGCTTTACCTCGCATGACCGCGATCTGGTGATTGACGGGTTTCGCTACCGGGCGGTGCCGGGCATGGTGCCGTCGACGATTGCGCTGAGCGACAGTCTCGAGGTGGACAATGTCGAGATAGCCGGGGTGATGAGCAACGCGGCGATCACCGAAGCGGATCTCGAGGCCGGGCGCTGGGACGGCGCGCGGCTCTATATTTCGCTGGTCAACTGGCAGCAGCCGGAGGCGGAGGCGCTGCCGCTGATCTGCGGGGAATTTGGCGAGATCACTCGCTCTGGGGAGAGCTTCACCGTCGAGATGCTGGGAGCCACGTCCTTTCTCGACGAGCCGGTGGCGCCGGTGACCTCGCCGACCTGCCGGGCAGAGTTCGGGGACCGCCAGTGCAAGCTCGGTCTGCACCGGTTCCAGATGGAAGGGGCGGTGGTTTCGGCCAGCGGGGAGGAGATCGCAATCGCCGCTCTCGCCGATAGTGCCGCCGATTATATATTCGGTTCGCTGCGGTTTCTGGACGGACCCAATTGCGGGCTGAGCCATGCGATTGTCGACGGACAGGACAATAGGGTGAGGCTTGCGGACCCGCCGGCCGGGCCGGTTGCCGAGGGGACGCGGGTCATGCTCACCCAGGGCTGCAACAAGAATTTTGCCACCTGCCGCGACCGCTTTGCCAACGCGGTGAATTTTCGCGGCGAACCCTATCTGCCGGGCAATGATCTGCTGACCCGCTATCCCGGCGCATGACAATGAAAGGGAGACGGAAAGCGATGGCGGACAAGGCGATGGCCCTGTGTGGTGCCCCTTTTTGCCTGCATGGCCGGGACGAGGACAGCGGGCTGGATTGCATCGGTCTGGCCGAGCAATGCCTGATCGCGGCGCGCTTCGATTGCGACGTACCCAATGGCTATTCGATCCGGGGCGGATCCGAGCCGGCGATCGCGGCCTTCATGGCCGAGGCAGGGTTTGAACGCTTCCCGCCGGACAGCGCATTGTGCGAGGGCGACATCATTCTGGCGCGGCCCAGTCCGGTGCAGTGGCATTTCCTGATCCGTGCCGGAGACGGTTTTGTCCATGCCCACGCCGGGCTTGGCAAGGTGGTCTATAGTCCGGGGGCGGCACCCTGGCCGATCGCCGCAATTTTCAGGCTGGCGGAGGATTGAATGGCGACACTGGTATTGACCGCCGTCGGGTCCGCGATCGGCGGGCCGATTGGCGGCGCGATCGGGTCCATCATCGGCCAGCAGGTCGACCAGAATATCCTGTTCCGGCCCAGGGGGCGCGAGGGCCCGCGGCTGCAGGAACTGGCGATCCAGACGTCCAGCTATGGTACGCAGATACCGCGGATTTTTGGCAGGATGCGGGTCGCTGGCACCGTGATCTGGGCGACGGACCTGAAGGAAAGCCGCAGCCGGGAAGGCGGCGGCAAGGGAAGACCGAGCACGACCATTTACAGCTATTCCGCCAGTTTCGCGGTCGCGCTGTCGAGCCGGCGGATCAGCGCTATCGGGCGGATCTGGGCGGACGGAAAAATCTTCCGCGGTGCTGCCGGCGATTTCAAGACCGAAACGGGCTTTGCCTTCTATCGCGGCGGGGAGGACCAGCCGGTAGATGGGCTGATGGCCAGCGCCGAAGCTGGCGGCGGCACACCGGCCTATCGCGGGCTGGCGCTGGCGGTGTTCGAGGATATGGACCTGACCGATTATGGCAACCGGATTCCGTCGCTGACCTTCGAACTGATAGCCGACGATGGCGTGGTGAGCTTTGCAGACCTTGTCGCGGACATATCGGGCGAGCGGATAGCCATGAAACCGAGCGATGCGGTGACCGGCTTTGCGGTGGGTGGCGAGGACCGGAAGGCGGCGCTGCGCTTGCTGAGCGAGTCCATCGCGCTGTCCTTTTCGTCGGATCCTCGCAGCATGGACCGGATCGGCGCGGCTTTGCGCTCCGTTGCAGAGCCCGGTGCCGCGCTGCTGCTGGGCGGAGATTTTCTTCGTACTGCGGGACAGCAGGACATTGCGCCCCCGACAAGGCGCACGGCAGCGATATCCGCGGCACCCCGGCAAATGTCGATCCGCTATTATGATCCGGCGCGCGACTATCAGTCCGGTATCCAGTCGGCCTTTCGCCCTGGCGGTGGTCGGATTGCTATCATGCGGGATTTTCCTGCGACGATGGTCGCCGGGCAAGCCAGAAAAATTGCCGCAGACCGTCTGTGGTCCGAATATGAGGAGCGTTCTACCTTGCAGCTGGCGCTGCCGCTGCACAGTCGGCTCCCCCGGCCAGGGATGCTTGCCGAATTCGCCGGCGTCGCCGGGCTCTGGCGCGTCCGGGAATGCGAAATAGGCCGCGGCTTCGTGCAGCTTTCGCTGATGCGGGCGAGACAGGACAGAGATATGGCTGCGATCGAACCGGAGCAGGGCAGAATCGTCGCGAATCCCGATCAGCGTGCCGGCCTGACCCGTCTGGTTCTGGTGGACCTGCCATTCGCCATCGATGCGCCGACGACGGTGTCGGATTCGGCCAGGCTCTATGCGGCTGCAGCCGGTGATGCGGGATGGCGCAACGCGCAGCTTTTTGCGTCCGGAGCCGACGGGGAGGCAGGGAGCTTTATCGGCCAGATACCGGCGCCCAGCGTGATCGGCAGGAGTCTGGGCGCGCTCGCAGCGGCCAATCCCGCGCTGATCGACGAGATCAGCCATGTCGATGTGGATTTGCACCATTCGGCGATGACGCTGGGCCATGCCGATGTTTCGCAACTGCTGGCCGGCAGCAATATCGCGCTTCTTGGGAAAGAACTTGTTCAGTTCGCGAAGGCGGTGCCGTTGGCGCCGGGGCGATTTCGCCTGTCCCGGCTGATGCGCGGGCTGGGCGGTACGGAAAATGAAATTACCGGCCATGGTCCCAATGAGGATTTTGTGTTGCTGGACGGGGCATCGATGCTGGAAATTGCCCCTGCCTATTATGCACCCTTTGCGCCGGTCGCCGTGCTTGCGCTGGGCCGGGATGATCCGGTTCCCGTCTCGGCGGCGATCGACTCACCCGGCCGTGCCCTGATGCCCTGGTCCCCGGTGCATCCCGCCTGGCAATTTCTGAATAGCGGGGAGCTGGAGATCCGCTGGACGCGCCGGTCGCGGGCAGGGACGATCTGGTCCGATCATGTGGAAGTCCCCCTGGCCGAGGAATCGGAGAAATATCGGGTTGAACTGTCTGCCGATGCCCTGCCGGGACCGGTTGTTCTCCGGGAAACAGCGGAGCCGCGGATCGTTCTGGAGGCTACAGAAATGGAGCCGTTTATGGCCGCCGATATCAGCATTGTGGGCGTTGCCATCATCCAGGTGGGTGCGGCGGGTCAGTCTCCGCCCTTGAAGTTCGATATCATCCTGTAAATCCTCTCATATTTAGTCGCGACTATTTTCTGGAAAGAGCAAAATCATGGCATTATTGGAAACCGCAAGGTTCAAGATTCCGCTGCTTGCCGCCGGCCAGGCGCATAAGGAATTGTTCCACAACGAGGCGCTCGCGCGAATCGACTTCTTGCTTCACCCCATAGTGCAGGCCATCGAGACTGACCCGGCAGCGATTGTGCCTGTTGCCGGGCAGTCGTGGCTGGTCGGACCGGAAGCCACCGATGAATGGCTGGATCAGGACGATAAAATTGCCGGCTGGACGGGTAACGGATGGCTGTTCATCTCGCCCCTGCCGATGATGCGAATCTATGTCGAATCGGCAAGCCGTTTCGCAGTTTACCGGGAATCGTGGCATTTGTCCGAAGAGATCGCTGGTCCGGCTGGGGGAAGCGTCATCGATGCCGAGGCCCGGGCCGTGATCGAATCGATTCTGCTTGCTTTGAAAGGGAACGGGATTCTATCTTCTGCTTCCTGAAAGCATGGTAGCATTCGAATTGGCATTGATGAATCTCCCGATTCAGCGAGCGTCGCGAGCTATTTTTTGGCCTAAATGCCGAAAATGGCGACATTTTCGCAACAGTTCTGCGATTTGGCCGCTTGCACTAAACGGAGCTTACGGTTAGAAAGCGGCGTGAATTTAGAACCTAATTGAGAAGGGGAATATAAATGCGGAAGCTTGCCTTAGGTATGGCGCTTGCCTCCACAGCGCTCGCAACACCTGCACTGGCTCGTGATAACCAGTGGTATGTTGGTGTCGAGGGCGGTGCAATGATCGCTGAAGATATGTCTGTCGATGTTGCTGGTGTTAACGATGCACTGGGTGTTGATCATGACACTGGTTACGACTTCGACGGTATTGTCGGGTATGATTTCGGAGGTTTCCGTCTGGAAGCTGAAGTTGGCTATAAAGCAGCCTCTGTCGACAACGTACGAGCTGATGCGCCGGGTATCCCGCAGACAGCAAATGGCAGCGGGCCAGCCTTTGTCGGCTCGACTCCAATCAATGGCGAAACAAACGCGCTCAGCTTCATGATGAACGCTTTGGTCGACTTTGGCGACGATGACGGTATCCAAGGCTTTGTTGGCGGCGGTGTCGGCGTTGCTCGGACCGAAGTCACCAATATCTTTGCTGGGCCTTATCTTGATGATTCGGACACTGGCTTTGCGTGGCAGCTGCTTGCGGGCGTTCGCGCTCCGTTGAGCGATAGCTGGGATGTGGGTCTGAAATACCGCTTCTTCAACGCCGACAAGGTCAATCTCGTGGATCAACTCGGCCGTACCGCCGATACCAGTCTGCGTACCCACTCCATTCTGGGTAGCCTGATCTACAACTTCGGCGGCGAACCAGCGGCACCACCGCCACCACCGCCTCCACCACCGCCTCCTCCACCACCACCACCACCACCGCCACCACCGCCACCGGCAGTATGTGCGCCTGGTCCTTATATCGTGTTCTTTGACTGGGATCAGTCGGATATCACGCCAGAAGCGGCTTCGGTTCTCGACAACGCGGTTACGGCTTATGGCGATTGTGGTTCGGCTCAGGTCATGCTGGCTGGTCACGCTGACAAATCTGGTTCCGCCAGCTACAACGTCGGTCTGTCCCAGCGTCGCAACGAAGCTGTCCGTGCGTATCTTGAATCGCGCGGCATCAGCGGCGGAGCGATCTCCAGCGAAGCCTTCGGTGAATCGCGTCCTCGCGTTGAAACCGCAGACGGTGTTCGCGAACCGCAGAACCGTCGTGTTGAAGTTATGTACGGACCAGGTTCCGGTAACTAATAGCAACATTGCTACAAAATTTGAAAAGGGCTGGTCTTCGGACCGGCCCTTTTTTTGCCATTCGGGTTTGCAAATAAGCCATTCTGCTTTTGGCAAACCGACGGGGGCAGGGCAGGTCACTTTACGGTCTGGAGCGGCGCACTGACTGCGGGAAATCCGGAAAGCCACCGCGTTTGCCTTCGGCCGCGTACGCTCGCTCATGGTCTCCGGGCGCGCTGGCGCAAGGCGGTGGGGAGTGAACCGCGGCGCTTATGGGTCAGGAGAGCAGGCCATCGCTATAATGGCCTCAATTTCCGCCGAGCCTCATATGACCAACGGACCGGAATCATCGGGCGTGAAGGCAAGAGTTAAAATGGAATCGGGTGCTGATGCGCCCTAGTTGAGCAGGCTTTCGAACAGAGCCAGTCCGTCGGTGCCGCCGTGCTTGGCGTCGATCGCGCGCTCGGGATGCGGCATCATGCCCAGGACATTGCCTGCTTCATTGATGATCCCGGCAATGTTGCGCGATGATCCGTTGATATCGCTGCGATAGCGAAACACGACGCGAGCCTCGTTTTCCAGCCTGTCCAGCGTCTCGCTGTCGGCAAAGAAATTGCCATCATGATGAGCCACCGGAATCGAGATCGACTCATTTTTTGCGTAGCGCGAAGTGAAAACGGTGGTGTTGTTGGTCACCTCGAGTTCGGCATCCTTGCAGACAAAATTAATATTGCTGTTGCGCATCAGGGCGCCGGGCAAAAGACCGGTTTCGGTCAGAATTTGAAAGCCGTTGCAAACCCCCAGGATTTTGACGCCGCGGTTTGCGGCTTCAATCACCGGTTTGATGATGCTGGAGCGGGATGCCATCGCGCCGGAGCGCAGATAATCGCCATAGGAAAAGCCTCCCGGAATGGCAATAATATCGAGGCCCGACGGCAATTCGCTGTCACCGTGCCAGACCATATGCGGCTTGTTTCCGGAAATGGTTTCCAGAGCGACGGCCATGTCGCGGTCGCAGTTGGAACCGGGAAAAACGATCACTGCAGATTGCATCAGGAAGCCGTTTCCGGCAGTTCTATCTGATAATTTTCGATCACGGTATTGGCGAGCAGCTTGTCGCACATCTTGTCGATTTCTTCCCGCGTAACCGACGGATCGACATCGAGTTCGATCAGCTTGCCGGCGCGAACGTCATTGACGCCCTTGAAGTCAAGGCTTTCCAGTGCGTGATGGATGGCCTTGCCCTGAGGGTCCAGGACACCATCTTTCAGCGTTACAAATATTCTGACTTTCATCCTGCGCCCTCGCGTTTTTCCGCCGGTAATATCGCCTTGCTATAGCGGGAAGATCGGGTGGGGCAAGAGCAAGAAGGGAAATAGGAGAAGCCCGACGGCCGATTATGCTATTTTCGTTTCAGACCCCGCGATCGAACAGAGCATTCACCGGGAAATGCTTCGCACCCCCGAGTTGAAAACAGCAATCAAAGCCCTTGGGTTACTTCCCGCGCTTCTTTCGTTCGCTGTTGAGATCGAGCACTTCGCTGACGCCTTCCGGAAACAGGCCCAGTCGACGAGCGACTTCCTGATAGGCCTCGGCTTCTCCGCCCAGATCCCGGCGGAACCGGTCCTTGTCGAGTTTCTCGTTGGTCTCGATATCCCACAGACGACAGCCGTCGGGGCTGATCTCGTCGGCGAGGATGATGCGCGAGAAATCGCCCTCGAAAACCCGGCCGAACTCAAGCTTGAAATCGATCAGCTTGATGCCGATACCGGCAAACATCCCGGCGAGAAAATCGTTGATCCGGATCGCCATGGCGGAAATATCCTGCATTTCCTCCTGGCTGGCCCAGCCGAAGCAGGCGATATGTTCTTCCGCGACCAGCGGATCGCCCAGGGCGTCGTCCTTGTAGCAATATTCGAGCAAGGTGTGCGGCAGCGCCGTGCCTTCCTCGATGCCGAGGCGCTTGGACAGCGAGCCGGCGGCGACGTTGCGTACGATCACCTCGATCGGCACGATCTCGACCTGCTTGACCAGTTGCTCGCGCATGTTCAGGCGGCGGATGAAATGACTCGGGATGCCGATATGGTTCAGTAGCGTGAAGATATGCTCGCTGATCCGGTTGTTGATCACGCCCTTGCCGTTGATCGTGCCCTTTTTCTCGGCATTGAACGCGGTCGCGTCATCCTTGAAATATTGGATGATGGTGCCTGGCTCCGGGCCCTCATAGAGGATTTTGGCCTTGCCTTCATAGATTTGGCGACGACGGGACATTGCAGGATTCCACTTCGCAAAGAGAGCGACAAAAAATCAAGCCCCGACGGTTCGAATCACGGTGGATTGAACGGATCGGGGCAACCGAACCTTGCTATATGCGAAAGCGGCTTGCGGCGCAAACAATCCCGTTTCATGGTGAGGAACCGCATGAACGGACAGAAGGCGATTGCCATGACCAAATATGCCACCATCGATGACATCATGAAAACCCTCTATGAGTGTATTTCCGGGCCACCGGGCGGACAGGACTGGGAGCGGGATCGCGAAATATATCATCCGCGCGCGCTGATTACCCGGACGCGGATCATCGACGGCCAGCCGGTCGCCTTCACATTCAGCTTTGACGAATTTGTCGAGGCGACGGTTCCGATGCTGGAGGGGCGGAGCTTCTACGAAATCGAGATCGGACGAAAGACCGACAGATTCGGGCAGATCGCGCATGTCTTTAGCGCCTACGAGGCGCGGGAAACACGGGACCATCCCGATATCCAGTTTCGCGGCGTGAACATGGTGCATCTTTGGAATGACGGCCTCGACTGCTCCGGGCGCTGGTGGATCATGAGCATCATCTGGGACAATGAGCGCGAGGGATTGACGCTGCCGGCGGAATGGCTGGGCCGATGAGCCACGCCGGCGGCCGGTTGATCGTGGCGGCTGCGCTTACGGTACTGATCGCTGCGATCACGATTGGCCTGCTGAACTGGGTCGGCCCGGACTGGGCACGCTTTGCTCCGGCCAGTTGCACCGCCACCCGCTGTTTCTGTGAAATGCCGAGAGCGGGCGCGCTGTTGTTGCAGCCGGCCAACAGCATTTCCTCCTTCGCCTATGTTTATGCCGGTCTGCTGATGATCCTGATGGCGCGGTCGCGCGAGTGGATTTCGGGCTTTCCGCCACTCACCGCGAGCGTTCTGGGACTCGCCGCCGTGATCGTCGGGATCGGATCCGTGCTGCTGCACGCGACGCTGACCCTGTGGGGCCAGTTTTTCGATGTGCTTGGCATGTATCTGGTCAGCGCATTCTTTCTGGTCAGTGCGGTGGCGAAATGGCGGGATATCCGCGACCGGCGGGCGATGATCTACTATGCGTTGCTGTGTGTGGTGCTGGTCGCAATTCTCTATGCGCTGCCGGAGGCGCGCCGCTGGCTGTTTGCCCTGATCCTGGTCGTGGCGATCATCCTTGAGCTTGCGCTTGCCAGGCCGCTGCGCCCGCAGGTCCGGACCGGCTATTATCTTGCCGGGCTGATTGCCAATATCGTCGCCTTCACCATCTGGAATCTCGACCAGCGCGGGCAGTTGTGCAGCCCGGACAGCCTGTGGCAGGGCCATGCGCTCTGGCATCTGCTTGGCGCCGTCGCGCTGTGGTTTGCCTTTCTCTACTATCGCAGCGAGCGGCCGGTGACTTGAGACAGGCTCCGATGCCCCGGCGAAGGCCGGGGCCCATCTCCTGATCTATGGATGAACGACGCAGGTGATTGGTCGCGCGAATTCGACTTCGCGCACCTTATATCCTCCGTGTCTTGCTGAGAGTTCACGAGATGGACCCCGGCCTGCGCCGGGGAACGGTGTTCTCATCAATTAGCACCACTTTCCCCCTACCAACCGGGAATCCACCCTGCTATCGCATCAGCCATGAGTGATGTGACCGATGCGCCCGAAGCGGCTCCCGAAGATGAATTTGACGCGATCGTCGAGGCACCGTTTGATGCGGCTTTGTCCGAACGCTATCTGATCTATGCGATGTCGACGATCACCGCGCGGTCGCTGCCGGATCTGCGCGATGGTCTGAAACCGGTGCATCGCCGCCTGCTGTGGGCGATGCGGCTGCTCAAGCTGGAGCCGTCGCAGGGCTACAAGAAATGTGCCCGTGTCGTCGGCGACGTGATCGGCAAATATCACCCGCATGGCGACCAGTCGGTCTATGACGCGATGGTCCGGCTCGCCCAGACCTTTTCGCTGCGCTATCCGCTGGTCGACGGGCAGGGGAATTTCGGCAATATCGACGGCGATAATGCTGCTGCCTATCGCTATACCGAGGCGCGGCTGACCCGCACCGCCATCGAGCTGATGCACGGTCTCGACGAGGGCACGGTCGATTTCAAGCCGACCTATAATGGCGAGGATGAAGAGCCCGAGGTGATGCCCGGCCTGTTCCCGAACCTGCTCGCCAATGGTGCCAGCGGCATCGCGGTGGGTATGGCGACCAGTATCCCGTCGCACAATGTCCACGAGATTATCGACGCGGCCACCCTGCTGATCGATTCGCCCAAGGCTGAACATGCCGAGATCATGGATATCATCAGGGGCCCGGACTTGGCCACCGGTGGAACTTTGGTCGATCCGAAATCGGTGATCGACGCCGCCTATGAAAGCGGTCGCGGCGCGATGCGGGTGCGCTGCAAGTGGGAAAAGGAAGATGCCGAGGGGCGCGGCGCTTGGCAGATCGTCGTCACCGAGATCCCCTATCAGGTGCAGAAGGGCAAGCTGATCGAGCAGATCGCCCAGATCATCGCCGACAAGAAACTGCCGATCCTCGCCGATATCCGCGACGAATCCGACGAACAGGTGCGGATTGTGCTCGAGCCGAAAAGCCGCGCCGTCGATCCCGAAGATCTGATGAACGCCTTGTTCCGGATGAGCGATCTGGAAAACCGCTTCTCGCTCAACATGAATGTCCTCGACAAGGACCGGGTGCCCAAGGTGATGGGTATCAAGGAGGTGCTGCAACAGTGGATCACGCACCAGATTGAAGTGCTGGTTCGCCGCTCGCAGCACCGGCTCGACAAGATTGCCGCGCGGCTGGAGCTGCTCGAGGGCTATATCATCGCCTATCTCAATCTCGACCGCGTGATCGAGATCATCCGCAACCATGACGAGCCCAAGCCGATGCTGATGGACGAGTTTCAGCTGACCGACCGGCAGGCGGAAGCGATCCTCAACATGCGGCTGCGCAGTTTGCGCAAGCTGGAAGAAATGGAGCTGCGGAGCGAGCGGGACAAGCTGCTCGAGGAACGCGACGGACTGGAAAAGCTGATCGAGAGCCCGGCGCGGCAGAAGACGCGGCTGAAAAAGGATCTCGCCGATCTGCGCAAGCTCTATGCCGAGGATACGGATCTCGGCAAGCGGCGGACGATGCTGATCGAGGCGGCACCGGCGCGGGAAATTTCGCTGGAAGCCTTTATCGAGAAAGAGCCAGTCACCGTGATCATGTCGCAGCGCGGCTGGATCAAGGCGATGAAGGGCCATGCCGACCTGTCGCAGCCCGACAGTTTCAAGTTCAAGGAAGGCGACGGGCCGAGATATGCCTTCCACGCGCAGACCACCGACAAGCTGCTGATGGCCTGCGACAACGGCCGTTTCTACACGATCGGTGCCGACAAGCTGCCGGGCGCACGCGGTTTTGGCGAGCCGGTGGGGTCGATGGTCGATCTCGAGGCCGGCGCGGAGCCGATCGCGCTGATGGTCGTGGATATGAAGGGCAAGCTGCTGCTCGCCTCGACCTGGGGTCGCGGTTTTGTAGCGAATATCGCCGATGTTGTCGCGGAGACAAAGAAGGGGCGGCAGGTTGCCAATCTGAAGGGCGATGCAAAGCTGCTGGTGGTCCGCCCGGTTCCCGAGGAGGCCGACCACGTCGCGGCGATCGGCGAGAATCGCAAGCTGGTCGTCTTCTCGCTCTCCGAAATGCCGGAAATGGCCAAGGGGCAGGGCGTGATGCTGCAGCGTTACAAGGACGGCGGCCTGTCTGACGCAACCGTGTTCAAGCTGGAAGATGGACTGAGCTGGGCGATGGGCGGCGAAACGGGCCGCACCCGGACCGAGAATGATCTGACCATGTGGCGGGTTGCGCGTGGTGCGGCGGGACGACTGCCGCCGACGGGTTTCCCGAAGACGGGAAAGTTCGATTGATGATGCGGGTGCTCCGCACTTGATGCGGAGCTTTGGCGGCGAAGGAAGCTTCTGGCCTCGAGGGCTAGCAAAACATGTTTGCGCTAATTCCCCTTACCCCCTAGCTTGAACGGCGAGAATGATAAGGGGGAGGCCAGCATGTCCGAGAACAGTCCGGATGCGTTCGAGACGGGCGGGGAAACCAGCGCCAATGAAACGGCCTACTGGTCGCAGAATATCCGCTTGCTCTGGACCCTGATGTCGATCTGGTTCGTCGTCTCTTTTGGCGCGGGCATATTGTTTCGCGATTTTCTCGACCGGTTTGCCATCGGCGGCTATCCGCTCGGCTTCTGGTTTGCACAGCAGGGGGCGATCTATTTCTTCATCCTGCTGATCGTCTTCTACAGCGTCCGCATGAAACAGATCGAGCGCCAATATGATCTCGACGACTGAGCGCGGCTGATGACAACCCAGACGCTTATCTATCTGTTCGTCGGCCTGTCTTTTGCGCTCTATATCGGCATCGCGATAGCCTCGCGCGCCGGGTCGACCAGCGAATTTTACGTCGCAGGCGGCGGGGTCAATCCGGTGGTCAACGGCATGGCGACCGCGGCCGACTGGATGTCGGCGGCGAGCTTTATCTCGATGGCCGGGATCATCGCCTTTTCCGGCTATGACGGCTCGGTCTATCTGATGGGCTGGACCGGCGGCTATGTGATGCTGGCGCTGCTGCTGGCGCCCTATTTGCGGAAATTCGGCCAGTTTACCGTCCCCGACTTTATCGGCACCCGTTACTATTCCAAGGCCGCCCGAGTGGTCGCGGTGATCTGCCTGATCTTCATCAGCTTCACCTATATTGCCGGACAGATGCGCGGCGTCGGCATCGTCTTTTCCCGCTTTCTCGATGTGCCGATCAATCTGGGCGTGATCATCGGCATGGCGATCGTCTTCGTCTATGCCGTGCTCGGCGGGATGAAGGGGGTGACCTATACGCAGGTCGCGCAATATTGCGTGCTGATCTTCGCCTATATGGTGCCGGCCTTTTTCATCAGCTTTCTGATTACCGGCAATCCAGTGCCGCAACTGGGGCTTGGGTCGACGGTCAATGACGGCTCGGGCCTCTACGTGCTGCAGAAGCTCGACCTGGTGCTGCAGGACATGGGCTTTGCCGCCTATACCGATGGCGCCAAGTCGACGATCGATGTCTTCTGCATCACCGCGGCGCTGATGATCGGGACGGCCGGGCTGCCGCATGTCATTGTTCGATTTTTCACCGTACCCAAGGCGTCAGATGCCCGCAAGTCGGCGGGCTGGGCGCTGGTGTTTATCGCCTTGCTCTATACCACCGCGCCGGCAGTGGGTGCCTTTGCCCGGCTCAATTTCATCGATAGCGTCAACAATGTCGAATATTCGCAGGCGCCCGCATGGTTCACCAACTGGGAGAGCAACGATCTGATCGCCTGGCGCGACAAGAATGGCGATGGCAAGATGCAGCTGGGCAAGGGCGATCCGTTCCAGGGCGCACCTCTATTTACCGAAAGCACTGGCCCCAGCGGCGAACGGGTGGTGCAGAACGAGGCCACGGACGAAAACCCCAACGAGGTCTATGTCGACCGCGATATCATGGTGCTGGCCAATCCGGAGATCGCCAATCTGCCGGGATGGGTGATCGCGCTGGTCGCGGCGGGCGGGCTGGCGGCGGCGCTGTCGACGGCGGCCGGGCTGTTGCTGGTGATCAGCTCGTCGATCAGCCATGATCTGCTCAAGAGTACCTTTCGGCCGCAGATTACCGAGAAGGGCGAATTGCTCGCCGCCCGGCTGGCCGCAACCGCCGCCATCGTGGTCGCCGGCTATCTCGGCATCTATCCGCCCGGCTGGGTGGCGCAGGTGGTTGCCTTTGCCTTTGGCCTTGCTGCGGCGTCGTTGTTCCCGGCGATCTTCATGGGCATTTTCTCCAAGCGGATGAACCGCGAGGGCGCGATTGCGGGAATGGTGACGGGCCTCGCCTTCACCTTTCTCTATATCGGCTGGTTCAAGCTCTGGTCGCCGGAGAGCAATGTCGAGGCCAACTGGCTATTCGGCATTTCGCCGGAAGGCATTGGCGTGATCGGGATGCTGCTGAATTTCGCGGTGGCGATTGTTGTGGCGCGGTTTACCAGCGCGCCGCCGAGGGAGATTGCCTGGCTGGTAGACAAGATCCGGGTGCCGCGCGCCTGAGGCCTGGCTGACGTTTTGGCGAGAGCCGGAATTCAGCGCTTCTTGGCGATCTTGATCTTGTCCAGTTTCGTCCGGGTCCGGATCGATTCCTCGCTGCGGGTCAGCGCCTTGGCAATCGCCTTGAGCGTCATGCCCTTCTTGGCAAAGGCATGGAGTTTCTGGATCTCTTCGCTGGTCCAGGGCTGCTTGTGGCGCTCAAAATATTCTTTCATGCGTGCGGGCTTAGCAGATTGTCGGCACCATGCACCCAAATAGCGGGCCGGCTTTACGGCAACGGCCGCTTTCCGCCCCGGCACTGGCAATAGCGGGCTTTGCACGGCGCCATTTGTCGGCTAGCCAGCGGCAAATATTATTGAACGGAGCCAGCCATGCAGTTTGACGAAGTTGTCCTCGGACGCCGCAGCATACGCGGATATAAGCCGGAGCCCGTGGCGAAGGAGCTGATCGAGGAAATTCTCCAGCTGGCGATGCGTGCGCCTTCGTCGATGAATACGCAGCCTTATAATTTTTACGTGATCACCGGCGAGCCGCTGGAAAAAATCCGGGCGGGCAATACCGAGCGGATGCTGGCCGGGGTGCCGCAATCGCGCGAGTTTCGAACCGGTCCGGCCTTTGCCGGCGAGCACCGGGAGCGGCAGATCGGCGTGGCCAAGCAGCTTTTTTCGGCGATGGGGATCGAGCGCGATGACAAGGCGGCGCGGCAGGACTGGGTGATGCGCGGCTTCCGGCAATTTGACGCACCGGTCTGCGTGATCATCACCTATGACCGCGCGGTCGATGGCAGCGATGATACGCCATTTGATTGCGGTGCGGTGGCGACGGCGCTGGTCAACGCGGCCTGGTCGCGGGGACTGGGCACGGTGATCAACAGCCAGGGCATCATGCAGTCGCCGGTGGTGCGCGAACATGCCGGGATTGCCGAGGATCAGGTGATCATGAAGAGCATCGCGCTGGGCTGGCCGGACGAGGAGTTTCCCGCCAACGCCGTGGTGTCGACGCGCAAGTCGGTCGACGAGGCGGCGGTATTTGTAGGGTTTGACGGCTAGTTGTAGCGGTGTGCCCCCGCGCAGGCGGGGCCCATCTCCCGAAAGCGCCAAGCGGAACCGGCGGGAGATGGATGCCTGCCTTCGCAGGCAAACGTGCTCCGGCACTGTTCTCCGCACTTGATGCGGAGCCCTGCGCCATAAAGAACAGTTCTTGCCTCCAGAGCTCCGCATCGAGTGCGGAGCACATTATCTGTTCAAGCGTCCCTCCACCAGCGAATCGACCACGCCCGGATCAGCCAGCGTCGATGTGTCCCCCAGCGCGCCGTGATCATTCTCGGCGATCTTGCGCAGGATGCGGCGCATGATCTTGCCGGAGCGGGTCTTGGGCAGGGCGGGCGTGAGGTGGAGATGGTCCGGTGTGGCGATCGGGCCGATTTCCTTGCGGACATGGAGCCGCAGTTCGGCGACCAGCTCCTCGGATGACGGCTCGCCGGCGTTGAGCGTGACATAGCAGTAGATGCCCTGGCCCTTGATATCATGGGGGAAGCCGACCACCGCCGCTTCCGCGACCTTGGGGTGTGAGACCAGAGCGGATTCGACTTCCGCCGTGCCCATGCGGTGGCCCGAGACATTGATCACATCGTCGACCCGGCCAGTGATCCAGTAATAATCATCGGCATCGCGCCGGCAGCCGTCACCGGTAAAATATTTGCCCTTGTAGGTGGTGAAATAGGTCTGGATGAAGCGCTCGTGGTCGCCATAGACGCTGCGCGCCTGGCCCGGCCAGCTGGCGGTGATGCACAGATTGCCGTCGGTCGCGCCGTCCAGCACCTCGCCGTCGCCATCGACCAGCTGCGGCTGGATACCGAAAAACGGCTTGCCGGCGCTGCCCGGCTTCATGCCATGGGCACCGGGCAGGGTGGTGATCATCACGCCGCCGGTTTCGGTCTGCCACCAGGTGTCGACAATCGGCGACTTGCCCTCGCCGACCACGTCATAATACCAGCGCCAGACTTCCGGATTGATCGGCTCGCCGACCGTGCCGAGCAGGCGGATCGAGGAGCGGTCGTGCGCCTTCACCGGTCCGTCGCCTTCGCGCATCAGCGCCCGGATCGCGGTCGGGGCGGTGTAGAAGATATTGACCTTGTGCTTTTCCACCACTTCCCAGAAGCGGCCGAAATCCGGGTGGTTGGGAATGCCCTCGAACATGACCTGGGTGGCGCCGTTGATCAGCGGGCCGTAGACGATGTAGCTGTGGCCGGTGACCCAGCCGATATCGGCCGAGCACCAGAAGACCTCGCCCGGCTGATAGTCGAACACATAGTGGAAGGTGGTCGCGACCCAGACGGCATAGCCGCCGGTGGTGTGGAGCACACCCTTGGGCTTGCCGGTCGAGCCGGAGGTATAGAGAATGAACAGCGGGTCCTCGGCGTTCATCGGCTCGCAGGGGCAGTCGTCGGCGACCTCGGCCTTCAGCTCGTGATACCAGTGGTCGCGGCCTTCGGTCATGGTGACATCGCTGTCGGTGTGATTGATCACCAGCACCGCATCAACCGACACCTTTTCCAGCGCCGCATCGACATTGGTCTTGAGCGGCACCGGCTTGCCGCCGCGCAGACCGCCATCGGCGCAGATCACGAACCGGCTGTCGCAATCCTCGATTCTTCCAGCCAGCGCATCGGGGGAGAAGCCGCCAAAGACCACGCTGTGGATCGCGCCGATGCGGGCGCAGGCGAGCATGGCAAAGGCGCCTTCCGGGATCATCGGCATGTAGATGGTCACCCGGTCACCCTTTTTGACGCCCAGTTTCTTGAGGCAATTGGCCATCTTTATGACCTCTGCCTGCAGCTCATTATAACTGATCGTGCGGCCGGGCGATTGCGGATCGTCGGGTTCGAAGATCAGCGCGGTGACCTCGCCCTTGCCGGCGGCGACATGGCGGTCAATCGCGTTGTGGCAGATGTTGAGCACGCCATCCTCGTACCATTTGATCGCAACCGGATCGTAGGACCAGTTGCCTATCGTGGCGGGGGCTTTCTCCCAGTCGAGCCGTTCGGCCTGGCGGGACCAGAAGCTGTCGGGGTCATCGATGCTTTCCCGATAGAGGCGGTCATAGTCCGCCGCTGTGCAATGGGTGGCCGCATCACTGCGCGGCGATGCGATCATTTCAACCGGAACATTCTTGCCTGGAGCCTCTGTCATCTGCTGCCTCTCTTATATGCTTGCCTGACCGGGCGCTTGCGGCCCGCCAAATATTGTCGCTGCTTCTGACTGACTTTGCTCATGTCTGCGGGCTGAAATCAAGACCGTCGACATATTCTGCCAGCCATTTTTTGTCTGGAAAGCCGTTGTCGATCCACGCCTGCTCGATACTGGCCAGAGTCCGGGCGACAATCGGACCGGGTTTCAGCCCCCGCTCGATCAGATCGCCACCGCTCATCGGAAAGACGGGCGGTTGCCAGCCTTTGAGCCGCGCCAGCAGATCGGTCAGCGCGTCATCATCGGCGAACAGCAGGGCAATATCGCGAGCGGCATCGATGCCTGTACGATAGGCCAGCGCGCGAATGTCATTTTCACCCCGAAACAAAATGGCGGCAGGCTGGGTCATTCCCTCGGGCTGAGCCGGCAGGCGCTCGCCGAGCGCCCGTTGCTGTTTCTTCGAGAGCTTCAGGCTTTTCGCGATGGTTTCGGCCTGCTCCGCCGCTTTCGGCAGCAGCGCCACCAACCGCCTTATGGCACCGGGCGGGATCCCATGCACCTGTTCGCGCCTGACCAGCCTGTCCAGAATCGGGCTGGCCAGTTTGTCCGTTTCAGCGATGATATGCTCGAAAATCCTGCCCTCCAGCATCTTGCCAACGGCAAAACGGGGATCGTCGGTCGCAAGCAGTTTGAGAAGCTCGTCGGCGACCCGTTCCCGGGACAGCCGCTCCAGCTTTTGGGCAGCGTCGACACACGCCTGAAAAGCATCCGCATCCAGATCGTGCAGCCCGAACCGGGCGAGAAAACGGAAATAGCGCATGATCCGCAGATGGTCTTCGGCGATCCGTTCCGCTGCCGAGCCGATGAAGCGGATCCGGCGCTGTTTGAGATCCTCGAGACCGCCGAAATAGTCGTGAATCTCCATTGTTGCCGGGTCGGCGGACAGAGCGTTGATGGTGAAGTCGCGGCGCGCCGCATCTTCCTGCCAGTCATCGCTGAACGCTATTGTTGCGCGCCGTCCGTCGGTCGAGACATCGCGGCGCAGCGTCGTGATCTCGACCGGCCCGTCGGGCAGCACGGCGGTCACCGTGCCATGGTCGATGCCGGTGGGAACGACCTTGATCGAGACAGAGGCAAGCCGTTCGATCACATCCTCCGGCAGCAAGGGCGTGGCGATATCCACGTCCTTTACTGCGATGCCCAGAAGCGTGTCGCGCACCGCGCCGCCGACAAAGCGCGCCTTGCCGTCCAGTGCCGCGATCAGGGCCGCGAGGCCGCGTCTTTCTGTCCAGTCGGCTGACGGTAATTTCATGGTTCCCAGCCCAGTCTTTTCCCGAGATTGTTCAATATGCCCGCGGTGATTCCCCAGATTCGATAGTCCTGCCAGTAGATTTCATAATAATGGCGCTTGCGGCCGTTCCATGTGCCCTCGTGCACTTTGCGGTTCTTGGGATCGAGCAGGAAATCGAGGGGCGCTTCGAACCAGCTTTCGACCTCGGTCGGGTCCGCGACAAAGGGCAGGTCGGGCGGGATCACACCGAGTACCGGCTGGATATTATAGCCGCTGCCCGACTGGAAACTATCGGTCATGCCGATGATGTCGACATGGTTGCGGTCGAGCGCAACTTCCTCATGCGCCTCGCGCAGCGCCGCGTCGATCGGGTCGCGGTCGCCCGGATCGATCTTGCCCCCGGGAAAGGCAACCTGGCCGGGATGGTTGCGCATATGTTGCGGGCGCTGAACGAAAATCACGCCCGGATCGGGCCGGTCGGTCACCGCGATCAGCACTGCCGCATCGCGCAGGATCTTGAGATCGTCGATATGGTCACGTTCGTTGTAGAGCAGATGGTCGAGGTCATTTTCATGCCCTCTGACCAAGGCCCTTTCCAGTTGGTCGCGCAGCGTCACGAATCGGCTGCCATCGGGAAAAATGTGCCAGCCGACCAGATGCCGAGCGGATCGGCGGATCCTTCCAGTGCCAGTTCCGCGAGCTGATAATAGACCGGCCGTGCGAGCACCGCTTCCAGTCCGCTGCGCACCTGCAGATAGGGTTGCGGCTTGTCCGACCCGAAACGCAGCGGATGATCCGCACCGGCGACCACCAGAATATCGGTGTTCAGCCGAAAGGCCAGCGTCCGTTCGGCCCCCTTGCCATGGCTTTCCAGTTCCACCGCGACAAAGGGCGCGTCTTCGACGACGATGCTCAGCTTCTGATAGGGCGTGACCAGCGCAAAGCTGCCGTCCGCTTCGCGCCGCAATATGCTGGAAAAGGCACGGACCATGGCCGGGCGCCGGATCGGATCGCCCTGATGATACCATGTCCCGTCGGCGGCGATCCGCATTTCGCTGTCACCGCTCTCCTGCGGATCCCACTGATCGACCGGGGGCAGTTTTTGCGCGGCGGCCAATTCGGCGATTTCTGCCAGGGAGAGCGAGGCAAGTTCGGGTGGGGGCGTATAGGGCATGCAAACGGACTATTGCCCGGCGGCATTTCTGTAAAGCTTTAGACTCGCTATTGTGTCCAGGGGCCAAGCGTTCCGGTTTCTGGCAAGGAATGCTTGGGGTTGCTGCGGACCAGCAGCCGCGACGGCTCCCATGGTCCCGGCAGCGACCATCCCGCGGTTCCCTCTGCGCTGAAACCGAAGAAGCGCTCATAATATTCCGGGTCGCCGATCATCACGAGGGGCAGTGGATCATCCGGCTGGATCTCCTTCAGCAGGGCCGTCATCATCGCCCGTCCGATACCCTCGCGCTGGAAGTCGGGATAGACCGCTACCGGGCCGACCATGATCATGGGATGCTTTTTTCCCTGTTCATCGGTCAGGGCAACCGGCCAGCACTGAATCGATCCCAGCAACTCGTGCCTTTCCTCGTCGACGGCCGCCAGCGACAGGCCTTCGAGCATGGTCATGCCTTCGCGCAGCCGGTAAGCGGTGCGGTCATGGCGATCCGTGCCAAAGGCGGAATCGAGCAGGGCTTCGACAAGTTGCGGATCAATTTCCGCGAGAGGAATGATGCTGGTCAATGCGGTGGTCTCGTAAATCAGGAAAAGCGCGCGCTACTCCGCTTTGAAGCAAATGTCGAGCGGCATAGGTTGCAATTGCCAGATGGCGCAACGGCGGCTAGAAGATTGACCTGTTTAGGGAGTTTGGACGCGTGACGAACCATAACGAACCAGCCAGCGGCAACAGGCCTGCAGCGACCGCGCCAGCGAAACCGGGCAAGCTGGGGTCGATTCGACGCGATCCAAAGGGCTGGCTGGTGGCGCTGCTCGGCGTGGGGGCACCGCTGGCGTTCCTGATCGCGGCAGGCGGAAGCGGTCTCGGCCTGTGGGGCTGGCAGGCTGGTATGGCCGCAGTCCCGTGGATCGTCCTTGCAGCGCTTCTGGCACTGGTGCTGGCGGTCGTTTTTGTCCTGTTGAACCGTCGCAAGGGCCGGGAAACGCGCTGGCCGCTGCTCGGATTGGGCACGCTGGTGACGCTTGGGTTTCTGGCATATCTCGCGCCTTATGGCGTGGCTTACGTCACGCTGCCCGCGATTCATGATATTACCACCGATCTGGCCGATCCACCGCCCTTCGTCGTGCTCAGCCTGCGCGCCGACAATTGGGACAATATTCCGGGCGCCAATGATGATGACAAGCGCGGCATGAATCCGCGCCAGCGCTGGGCGACGGTGCATCAGGATGCCTATCCGGATATCCGCTCGGTCCGGATCGATCAGCCGGTAGCGGCAGTGATCGGGAAAGCGCAGCGGCTGGCAGAAGATCGCGACTGGGATATCGCCAGCGTGAATCCGGATGAGGGCAGGTTGGAAGCAACCGATACCGTGTCGCTGTTCGGGATGAAGAATGACATCGTCATCCGCGCCCGGGCGGCGGAAAACGGAGCCGCCAGCATCATCGACATGCGGTCGGTGAGCCGCGACGGCGTCCATGATCTGGGGATCAACGCCAAGCGGGTCCGGGACTTTTTGAGCGACCTGTCCGGAACGACAACCACCGCTTCGCAATAATTATCCGGCTGAAAAGGCCCTATTTGGTCGGGGTCAGCTTGAGCAGCTTGGCGCCCTTGCCGTCCTCCAGCACATAGATGGCGCCGTCCGGTCCCTGTTCCACTTCCCGAATCCGGCTGCCCATCAGGAAACGCTCGGCTTCCTTGGCGCTGTCGCCATCGAAGCTGACGCGGATCAGTGCCTGGCTGGCAAGACCGCCAATGAACGCGCTGCCCTTCCAGGCCGGGAACAGATCGCCGGAATAGAAGATCAGACCGCTGGGAGCGATGGTCGGCACCCAGGCGACTTTCGGCGCTGCGAATTCGGGATGGGTGTCATGGTTCGGGATTTTCTTGCCGTCATAATGATCGCCTTCCGAGACGATCGGATAGCCGTAATTGGCACCGCGCTGGACAAGATTGAGTTCGTCCCCCGCCTTCGGCCCCATTTCCTGGTTCCACAGGCGCCCCTCGCTGTCGAATGCCATCCCCAGGATATTGCGATGGCCGAGCGACCAGATTTCGGGAAGCGCGCTATCCTTGTCGACGAACGGATTATCCTTCGGCACGCTGCCGTCCGGATATAATCTGACGATCTTGCCGAGATTGGCGGCCATGTCCTGGGCGGGATCGAACTTCTGCCGCTCGCCGGAGCCGATGAAGAGATATTCGCCATCGGGAGAAAAGGCGATGCGGTGGGAGAAATGGCCCCGGCCTTCTACCTTTGGCTTCTGCTTCCAGATGATTTTCAGATTTTCCAGTGCCGGCTTTTCGCCCTTCAGGTCCAGCCGGGCCCGGCCAACCACCGCTCCGCGGGTGTTTTTTTCGCCGGCTTCAACCCAGCTCAGATAGACCATATTGCTGGTCGCATAATCGGGACCGAGAACAATGTCGCCAAAGCCGCCCTGGCCACCATAATCAACCTCGGGCACGCCGGCGATCTCGCTTTTCTGCCCCTTGGCATCGACCAGCTGCAGCTTGCCCGCCTTTTCGGTGACCAGCATCCGGCCATCGGGCAGGAAGGTCATCGCCCACGGTTCGTCAAAGCTGGCGATTGCACTGGTCTCGAAAGGCTTGCGATCAATCGGTGAAATATCAGAAAGCGCCTGCTTTTCCGCGGATGCATTGCCCGTTGCCTGTGCGTCGTCGCCATTGGAGCAGGCCACGGTCAGGATGGCGATCGAGAGCGAAAGGCCGATATTTTTCATAAGATTTCCGTTTTTTATCATCACTTGATTCCACCCGCCTTTACAGGAGGATATAGAGGAGGCCCGGCAAATTTCCTAGACGAAACCGAGGATTTTTCCCCGGAGCCACTCCGTTCACTCCTTGCTTACCATTATCGGTTACAGGAGGCGCATGTTTGGACAAGAATCTGGCGGCGATGACCCGCGCCCGCGCTCGGCGGTTTCCTACGGCGTAGGTGTCTCCGGGCTGATCGGACTGGCATGCTGGGTGCTGATCGCCCGGCAATATGGCATGGACGGCCCCTATTCGGCGCTGGTCGCCTGTGTCGCCTGTGCAGTACCGATGGTGATCTGGTCGCTGCTGATGGACAAGGTGCATCTGCGGCCCTCCACCGGGATCGACTGGCACAATCCGAAACGGCTCAAGGATACATTTGACATCAGTCTGGTGAAACTGACCGGTCTGTGGGCGACCTGGGGGCTGATCGCGGTCATTTATTGCGTCGGACGCTGGTACTGGACGGGACAATATCAATTTTCCATGGCCATGATGGAGGCCGCTGCACCGTGGGTGTTCGTGCTGTCCATTCCCTATGTGCTGGTGATGGACCGCTTCACCATCGAACCGCGCGACGGCGCCTGGCATTTCGGCCAGCTGCTGACCGGCGGGAAGAATGAATCGGACCGGGAACAGGTCTATCATCATCTGCGGGCCTGGGCGGTCAAGGGCTTCTTCCTTGCGTTCATGATCTCGATCGTGCCGGGCGGGTTCGGGGATCTGGTCCGGCTGGATCTGGCGGATATAGCGGGCAACCCGGTGGCGATCGTCGGCTGGCTGATCACCGCGATGTTCGTTGTCGATGTGCAGTTTGCGACTGTAGGCTATCTGCTGACGATGAAGCCGCTCGACGCGCATATCCGCACCGCCAACCCCTATCTCGCTGGCTGGGTCGCGGCGCTGATGTGCTATCCGCCGTTCATCCTGATGGGCGACAATGGCCCGCTCAACTATCATGTCAATATTGCGGACTGGGCCTACTGGCTCGAGGGCCACCCGGCGATCCTGTGGATCTGGGGCGGGCTGCTGGTGACCCTGACGGGCATCTATGCCGCAGCGACCGTGGCTTTTGGTCTGCGCTTTTCCAATCTGACCCATCGCGGCATATTGACCCATGGTCCCTATCGCTGGAGCAAACATCCCGCCTATCTGGCCAAGAACGCTTATTGGTGGCTGGCCAGCATGCCCTTCATGGTGACGTCGGGCAGCATCGTCGATCTTGTCCGCAATACCGCGCTGATGGCGGTGGTCAGCGGTGTCTATTATTGGCGGGCCAAGACCGAGGAAAAGCATCTGCTGAGCGATCCGGTCTACAAGGAATATGCGGAATGGATGGATCGCAACGCGCCGGTTCCGCGGCTGATCAACGCCGGCAAGCGGCGGATCGGCTGGTGGGGGCCGGACGATGGGCGCGCACCCGACGTACAGCCTGCTGAATAAAATTGTCGAATTCCCCCGGTGCCGCTAATCCTGTCCCATGACAGTGACAGGAAGCGACGGCAAGGAGCGCTGCTTTGGCGGACAGCCGGGCAAGGAATTTTATGGCGAATATCATGACCGGGAATGGGGTGTCCCGGTTCATGACGACCGGCTTCTGTTCGAAAATCTGATTCTGGAAGGTGCTCAGGCGGGCCTCAGCTGGGAAACGGTGTTGCGCAAGCGCGAAGGCTATCGCAGGGCGTTCCACGGATTTGATGTCGGCCGCTGTGCCGCGATGGAGGATGAAGAACTGGAAGCCTTGCGAGAGGAACCGGCGATCATCCGCAACCGGCTCAAAATCTATTCGGTCCGCAAAAACGCCCGGGCATTCTTGGCGATACAGCAGGAGTTCGGCAGCTTCGACGGGTGGTTGTGGGGGCACCTTGACGGCCCGCCCCCGGTCAACCGCCCCGGCCAGTTCGGGGAGATGGCGACCACATCCCCGGTCAGTGACATAATCTCGAAAAAGCTGAAACAGCGCGGCATGAGCTTTGTCGGCAGCACCATCATCTATGCCTATATGCAGGCGATCGGGATGACCGACGATCATCTCGCCGGGTGCTGGAAAGCGTGAGCATGGCCCGGAAAAGCGCGCTGGCAGGGGTGTTCAAAAGCCGCTATCGCGAGCATAAGTTCAGGATGGGAGATGGGGGACCGGCCGGAACCGGACCAGGCGGGTTTAAGGGCCTGTTGGCGCCGACACGGCTGAAAAAGGGCAGCACATGATATTGGCAGTGAAGAAATATATCTCGCGGTTGCCGGAAAAAATCTGGTTTCGGGCCATGCTTTTCAGCGTGGGGGCGATATTTGCGGCGGTGGCGGCGGAATGGATCGGTCCGCTGATCCCCTATGAATCGGATATGGAACTCGCCAGCGGTTCCGTGGGCGACATATTGACGATCCTGGCGTCCAGCATGCTGGCGGTGATTGCGTTTTCCGTGTCCATCATGGTGTCGGCCTATGGCTCGGCAACCAGCACTGCGACCCCCAGGACCATCGCTCTGATGCTGGCCGATGACCGCTCGCAAAATGCGCTGTCGACATTTCTCGGCACGTTCCTGTTCAGCATCGTGGGCATTATCGGCCTGTCTGCCGGTTTCTATGATGATCGCGGTCGTATCATCCTGTTTTTCGCGACGATTACTGTGATCGTCCTGATCACCGGCACCCTGATCAACTGGATTCAGCAGCTGTCGACGTTTGGCAGAATGAATGACCTGATCGAACGGGTGGAGCGGGCGACGTCCAAGGCGCTGCGCTGGCATGGCGAGCATCCTTTCCTGAACGCACTGCCGCCGGTTGAAATCCCGTCGGATGCAGTCGCCGTCCGCTGTGATATCGCGAGCGGGGTGGTGACCTCGCTCGATATGCAGCTTTTGGAGGAGACTGCCGAGGAACATGATGTCACGGTGTATCTCGACATCCACCCGGGCAAGCTGGTCTATCCGGCTCGCGCCTTGCTCTATCTGTCGGGTAAAGAGGCAAAGACGCTGGATCCGCAGCGCTTTCAGGATGCCATATTGGTGGAGCATGACCGCAGCTTTGACCAGGATCCCCGATTTGGTCTGGTGGTGCTTTCCGAAATTGCATCCCGGGCGCTGTCGCCGGCCGTCAACGATCCCGGCACCGCGATCTCCGTTCTGGACAGCGGCCTGCGCTGCTTTGAGACTTTTGCCGAAGCCAGTGCAGATACCGAAGACCCGCGATATTCGAGAATCCATGGCCCGGCGATAGAAATAAAGGACCTGTTCACCGATTTCTTCACCAAGATAGCGCGCGACGGGGCCGGTATGGTGGAGGTGCAGCAACGTATCCAGCTGTGCCTGCAGGCTCTGGCCCAGTCATGGCCGCAACTCTTCTCTGTCGCCGCAGCGGAAGCGTCCAGCGATGCCCTCGAGCGCGCGCTTGAGGTCATTGGTCACAAGCCGGATATCAAGGATCTGCGGGCTCGGTCCGCAAAGGTCGTGGCGGTCGGGGAAGAATGAGGGCTTTGCTCTGGCCAGCAAGTATCAACCGGTGGGAGATGTCAGGGAATGGGCCAGAAAACACGATCATCGGCATACACAACGGGCCGGGGTCGCGTTTTCTGGCACAATCCCCAGATCGAAGGTGAACTTGGAACATCGTCCGGGGATTAAGGCCTATAACTCGGGCAAAATGCTTTGGTTGCATGGCAGGCGATTTTTTTTTGGAATCGCTATGACCTGCGACTTTCAGTCAGCGGAAAATGCCGCGACAATATCCTGAAGAGCGCGGGGGCTGTCCATTTGCTGGAGCGCAGAAATCGCGTCGCCGATGACGAGACTATATTGCGCCACCGGCCCTTCCATGGCGCCCGCTTTGGCGCCGACGGCCCGTATCAGGCCGGACGCTTTCTTGTTGTTCCGCAGAATGTCGATCTGCAATCGCCGGAAACCTTCGCAATAACAGTCGAGAAAAATCGTCAGCATCAAGATACGCGCCACGCCCTGGCCATGATAGGGATCGAGGACAGCGATCGCAAACTCGCCAGCATCGCTGGTCTCAGTTTCGCGGAACACATGGGCTGCTGCAATGGCGGGATGGGACGGTTCATCCATATTGACGACTCCCCATGCCAGATGATGGGTGCCATCGACGCTCGCAAGCCGCTCCACGACCGACGGCGGCATGGTTTTTGATCCGGAAAAGAAACGCAGATAGCGGCTTTGGTCGGACATCTGGCTGATCCCGTCCGTTATCCGCCCGATATCGGAGTGACGGATCCGTCGCAGGCAGACATGGGTGCCGTTGTCGAGCGTGGCATCCACCGAACGGGCCTGATTCTGAAACGAGCCTGTCTCCGCCATCGCATTTCTCCTCGCCAAGCCGCTCTCACCGATCGGAGCAATGGTTTGCGTCTCAAACGGAATTCAGGAAATTAGCATCAATCTGCGGCAGAAGCCACGGGTATCGCTTCCTTGAACGTGTGCGTCCTGTAGGGGAAAGGAATTTCGATGCCAGCGTCATCCAGCGCTCGCTTGACCAGCCGGATTACAACATCGCGACTTTCGTGCATGTCACGCTGGGTCGAACCCGCCCACCAGCGCAGTTTGAAATCAACCGAGCTGGAATTGAATTCGCAGGCAAATATATCAATGGGCTTCTGGTCGTCGGTAGCATCCGAAGCTTCCAGAGCGGACCGGATCACGCTGCTCGCCTCTTCCAGGTCAGTATCATAGGAAACGCCGACTATTACTTCGTGCCGCCGCTGTTGCCGATCGGTCAATATTTCGACAGGGTTTTTGAAAAGGATCGAATTGGGAACGATGGTCAGTTCGTTGGACATTTTTCTGACATGGGTTTCGCGGAGCATGATCTGTTCGACTCTGCCCTCGATGCCCTCGCAGCTGATATAATCTCCGATCCGCATTTTTTCGCGTATCATGATCAGAATGCCGGCGAGAAAATTCTCGAAAATATCCTGAAAGGCAAAGCCGATGGCGACGGTGCCGACACCGAGTCCAGCGACCAGGCTGCCGGGGGTCAGGTCGGGCAGAAGGATGGTCAGGGCGATCAGCAGCCCAACCGTCCAGATTGCAATTTTGACCAGCGTCTCGACCAGTTCGCGCAGCGATGGCCGCATCGCGGTCTTGGCGGTCAGGCGCTCGGCAATATTGGTGGCAAACCGGGCGACGATCCAGGTCACGATCAGGAACAGGATGGCGATGACCAGGCTCGGGAGCAGGGCGACCAGACCCGCCCACATCGCCTGCACTTGCTCGACTAAAATTTCCAGAGTGTTGAGCGGATCGCCAGCTGTATCATTCATGCCTCACAAACACGGAAATAAACGATTGGTTGCATATATTATTGTGATAGTTGGAACTTCAGATTGCAGAAAAGGTTGACCCCCTCATGTCGAACATATTCAAGCCGGGACACAATTGCTGGCGCGTCGAACATGCTGACCGGTCTGCGGTTCTGATTGATGGGGAAAATTATTTCCGGGCGATGCGCAAGTCGCTGGCTCAGGCAAAACAGAGAATCATGCTGCTCGGCTGGGATTTCGATGAACGCGTGGAAATGCATGATACGGAAGAAACCCCGGATGGCCCCCTGAGGATCGGTGCCTATTTTGACTGGCTGCTACAGAATAACCGCGATCTCGAAATCTATCTGCTGCGCTGGGACACCGGAGCGCTGAAATCATTCTTGCGCGTCAACGGGCTGATGACGCTGATTCGCTGGTATTTCCATCGCAGGGTTCATTTCAAGCTAGACGCCCATCATCCTGTGGGCGCAGCGCATCATCAGAAGGTTGTTGTTATCGACGAGGATACCGCTTTCTGCAGCGGCATTGATGTGACCAACAATCGCTGGGATACAAGGTCCCATGAGGAAGAGCACAGGCACCGCCTGCAGCCGGACGGGCATGACGCCGGCCCGTGGCATGATGCCGCGATGGTGCTGCAGGGCGACATAGCCAACGCCTTGTCCGAATATGCGGAGCAACACTGGCGCGACGCCGGTGGCAAGCCGGTCAAGACGGTCACCGCCAGCGCTGACTGCTGGCCCAAGGGTCTCGAAGCGGATTTCACCAATTGTCCGATCGCGATTGCCCGGACTTTGCCGGAAATGGATGATCAGGAGGGCGTAAACGAAATCGAGAATCTCTATCTCGACCTGATCGCTGCAGCAAAAGATTTCATCTATGCGGAGAGCCAATATTTTGCCTCGGCACGCATTGCCAGTGCGATTGCAGAGCGCCTGTCGGAGGAATCGGGTCCGGAAATCGTAATCGTCAATCCGGAATCCGCTGAAGGCTGGCTGGAATCCGAAATCATGGATTCCGGGCGAGCCCGCATCCATGAAGCGTTAAAGCGGAGAGACAAATATAATCGGTTCCGGATCTTTCACCCGTTTACCGCCGGCGGCACGCCGATTTACGTTCATGCCAAAATTCTGATCGTCGATGACCGGTATCTGCGTATCGGCTCTTCCAATTTCAACAATCGATCGCTCGGTTTTGACAGCGAATGCGACGTCGCGATCGATGCCTCCGCCTCTCCCGGCCAAGATATATCCGAGCAGATCACCTATACGCGCAATGACCTGCTGGCAGAGCATCTGGGCGTCGACCAGGCAGAGGTGGAAGCGGCGATGGCAGAGACTCGTTCCCTGATAGGAACGATCGAAAAGCTGGGAAAAAAGGGACGCCGGCTTCGTCCCTATGAGGCACCGAATGTTGATGAAGTGCAAAAATGGCTAGCAGACAATGACATTTTTGACCCGAAACGGGCAGACAACGTAATCGCCGGGATCATTTCGCAATAGGCAAAAGCCGGGGGTGGATTACTCCGCTGGCTGAACGGTCGGCTCCGGCTGGTTCTTTTCCTGCATTTTCTTGATGATGATTTTGGCCGCGATTGAAATGGCGCCGGCGGCGATGGTTCTGATGATGAAACGCACGTTATTCTCCTGTGTCTGCTGAATTGCATTCATTCTACCAACCAGCGAAAAACGAATTGGTTGCACAGCAGCCCCTGATCAGCCGGTGAAGTCCATCGTCCAGAGCGCGACAATCAGGGTGGTTGCGCCCATGGCCATCAGACCTGAAATGATCCGCAAATTGTTGCGCTTGACCGGATTGGCATGGTGCGAACTCAGTCTTTCCTGGACCGCACAGCCATTGCGCTGAGCGACCCAGAAGATGAAAATGCCGATAAGCATGAACAGAGTGGCGATTCCCTTCGGAACCCACAAGGGCTCCAGCTTGCCAAACAGGGCATTGAAGCCAAGTCCGATGCCGACCGCCGCCAGGCCGGTGCGCATCCATCCGGCAAAGGTGCGCTCATTGGCCATGATGGTCCGGTCTTCTGCCCAGTCGGTGCGATCCTCGGCCAGTTCCGTTCGTTCGTTTGCCAGCGCGTTGCTGGTTGAATCTTCAGCCATGATCGTCTCCCGAGAGCATTTCCTAGTCGAGCCAGGGGGCTTCTAGCAGAAAAGCTCCGATACCCGACCTGGAAAGGCGAATATCGGAGCCAATATCTGTTATCTATATGTCACTCCCGAGAGAGCTGACTTAGATGGCGCTTGCCGATCCTCTTGGTCCAACAAAGAACCAGAGCAGCAGGCCGATAACCGGCAGGATCAGGATGATCAGCGACCAGATAATCTTTGCGCCCATCGACGATCCGCTTCCCCAGACGCTGATCAGCGCCCAGATGTCCAAAGCCAGAATCAAAAGTCCAATAATGCCATATTCCATGATAAATTCCCCTTACTTAAAGTTTGCAAAAATGTTGGTTTAGCCGGTTGCGTCTTCGAGATGATCGATCAGGCGGCCATCAGCGCGCAACTCGCCCTGGTAGTTCCGCAGCAATGTCTTTGCCGATCCGGTCAGATCATCGTTGCCAAGCGCGTCTTCGAATTTCTTGCGAAGATGTTCTTCGCCGGTTTCGACAGCGTTGATCGCAGCTTCATCATTGTCCTGCATCGCAGCGCTCAGCCCCATGAATACCCGGTGGGCGGAAGCCAGAATGGTGCCGTCCGTGTCGGACGTGCCGCCAAGCTGCGTTATCTCGTTGCGAACCGCAGCTGCCATCGCACGGCGCGATGCCGCGCGGCGGGAGAAGAAATTCTTGTACGTCGGACGCTCTGCAATCTCCGCGGCTTTTTCATAGCCGTGCGTGGAGTCGATCAGCGTTTCCAGGACATTATTCAATATGTCCGCGGATTTATTATCTGTCATGTAGTCCTCATTTCATTGTGATTATGATCAAACAACATCAAACGCGTCTGTAGGTTCCCAACTATATTTTGCCCGCGAGCAGGAACTATTGCTATGCTATGGCGTATGCGAAGATTACCGATCGGAATTATATGTCTCTATATCGCTGGCTGCTGACCGCCCTGATTTTGATGATGGCGGTTTTTCCGTCTGCCAGCGGCTCTGGCCTGGCCGGAGTGGTCCACGCCCAGGTGGAGTTGCCCAATCAGCCGCAAGCCGCGCCCGAGCCTGCGATAGACCCCGCCGCGAACAGCAGCGATGATCGCGCGATTGCCAACCGGTTGCGCAGTATTTTTCAGGAAATTGACGGGATGCAGGAAGTCGCGGTTGCCGTCGACGCCGGCGTGGTTCGCCTGTCGGGATCCGTCGCCGACGATGCGGCTGCCGATCGCGCCAAGGCCATTGCGCAGCGGGTATCGGGGGTTGTCACCGTCGATACGCAATTTGAACGCGATCTGTCGGTTGGCGGGAATGTCGAGCCGGTCGTGGACAAGTTAGGAACCAGTCTGCAAAGCTTTCTGTCGGCGCTGCCGCTCATCGGGATCGCCATTCTCGTGGCGGCGGTGGTCGGGCTCCTGGGTCATTTGCTCGCCTCGCTGATGGGGTTCTGGAAACGGGTGACGCCCAATGTTTTTCTGGCCGAGCTGATCGCCGGTTCGATCCGGGTCGTGTTCATCTTCGTCGGAATCTTCATCGCTCTGGACATTCTCAACGCGACCGCGCTGATCGGTGCCGTGCTGGGCGGGGCAGGGGTGATCGGACTGGCCGTCGGCTTCGCGCTGCGGGACACGGTCGACAATTATATGTCGAGTATCATGCTCAGCATCCGGCAACCGTTTCGCGCCAATGATCATGTGCTGATTGGCGACCGGGAAGGCCGTGTCGTCCGGCTGACGTCGCGCGCAACCATCCTCATGACCCTTGACGGCAACCATTTGCGGATTCCCAACGCCACCGTCTTCAAGGCGGAAATATTGAACTACACCCGCAACCCGCAGCGGCGGTTCAGTTTCGAACTGGGCGTGGATGCAGATGATGATCCCGCGGCGGCGATTGAAACCGGTCTGGCTGCGATCAACGGTCAGGATTTTGTTCTGAATGATCCGGAGGCAACTGCGGAAATCAGGGAAGTCGGCGACTCCAATATCCTGATCACCTTTCACGGCTGGATCGACCAGCGCAACAGCGACTATCGCAAGGCACGGGGCGCAGCGATCCGGGTTACCAAAAATGCTTTGGAAGAGTCCGGCTTTGCCCTGCCAGAACCCATATATCGTTTGCGCTTTGACAATGGGGCAGCGAAATCCCTGGCCAATCTGAGCCAGGCCAAGGCCAGTGAAATGTCCGGCAAAAAGCCGAGGAAAGCCGGTACAGAAGAGACGCTTGACGTATCGCCAGAAGACCATGTCGAGAAACTGGTGGATTCCGAGCGGTCCGATGACGGTTCGGCTGATCTGCTCGACGACAAGCAGCCGGTAGAATGACCGGGCCGTCCGTTAATCTATGTTAGAGCGCGAAAGCAGCAAATCGATTATGTGGCTTTCAGTAGAAGGTTGGGCTAAAAAACCGCCGCCAATAGAAAGTCATACGTGCCCCACCAATCGATCACTTCCCTCGTCTATGTGAGTACGGCACGTCCTGGACTGGAACAGGCCGATATCGAGGCGATTATGGCAACTTCGCTTCGCAACAACGAGCGTTCCGGAATTACCGGGCTGATGCTGTTCAACGGCTTCAACTTTCTGCAATGCATCGAAGGCGAGCGAGCGGCGGCCAATGACTGTATGCGGCGTATTGAGCGGGACGATCGTCACACCGGCTTGACTATCGTCAGTCACCGCGAGCTGGCTCGCCGGCAATTTACCGAATGGCGTATGGCCGATCAATCGATGCCGGCCAAATCCGATTCGGCGGCGGATATGTTGGTCATATTGTCCCACGAAAATGTGAGCGAGGCGACGCGAACCCTGTTTCAGAGCTTTCTGTCCTTTGGAATGAAGGCCTCCGAGTAGTATCTTGCCCAAGAAAAAAGAGGATGAAGCGGTTAGGCTGATCCCCTTTTTCTTCGAATATTAATGTAGCGATGTTAGTAGACTCAGTCTCCGACCTTACCGCTTGCAGATGCCTTTCTGGCTTTTTCCAGTTCTTCGGCTTCCTCGCCTTCCAGCGCTCGGGCCGCTTCTTTGGCCTTGCCTTCGACATCGCCTTTTTCGGCAAACTCATGCTCGGCGTCCTGAAAGCGGCGTGAACCTTCGCGGCTTCCCTCGCCTTCCATTTTCAAGTTCGATTTCTTTTCGCTATTGTCGGTCATCTCAAAACTCTCCGCTGTTGCTCGTTCTTTTCTGAAACGCACGCGCGCGCGGATTGTTCCGGACGGGCGACATTTTTCCTCGATAATTTTATATGCAACCTTTAGGGACATGGGGTGTTCTGTCTTCAACCGATCAATAAACGAGGTATGCTTTGGCGAACCGAGACAAATGTTCAAAGGGTTCATCGACGGCCGGTGAAAGTGAAAAACGGTCAAAGGACATGCCAGTGAAAAGCAAGGATGATATGCAACAGAGACTAGGCCTTGGACTGAAGAACATGTATCTGAATGTTCTCGACGAGCCGTTGCCTGACGACATTTTGACGCTTCTGGACCAGTTGGATGTGGACGACGAGGACGACTCGGACGCCATCCGATCGGACGGAAATGAGTAAGCCCGAGGCGCTATCGCCTTCGCAGTTCAAGCAGCAGCTGACGGAAGCCATTCCGCATCTGCGTGCCTTTGGACGCAGTCTGTCAGGGGATCGTGATGTCGCGGATGATCTGGTGCAGGACACGCTGTTAAAAGCATGGGCCGCACGCGACCGTTTCATTGCCGGCACCTCGATGCGGGCATGGACCTTCGTTATTTTGCGCAACACCTTTTTTTCCAGCATGCGCCGGAAGAAATTCACCGCCAATTATGATGAACTTGTAGCGGAGCGCATTCTGTCGGCACCCGCTCCACAGCAGGAGCCCTTGCATCTGGCCGATCTGCAGCGGGGCCTGATGGAATTGTCGGATGACCAGCGCGAAGCAATCATTCTGGTGGGTGCTGGCGGCTATTCCTATGAGGAGGCTGCGGACATCGCCAATTGTGCCGTCGGCACCATGAAAAGCCGCGTATCGCGTGCACGCAAGACGCTGGAATCCATTTTGGAAGAGGGCCGGTTCACTTCTGCCTCAGACGGCCATGGGAGCCTGACTACAACCGCGCTCGAGAACATTATCGGGGCGGTCGAGAAGATCGCTCCCTGAACCTTTTTGCGGGTTTGATTCAGCCCAGAAACTTGACCTTTAGAGTTCCGCTCAACTGAAACCGGCATCCCGATGAAGCACAGAAGCCTGACGGCCGATTCCCCTTCGATGGGGTCGGGCCGCCAGGCTTCTGCGCTTTATTTCGGGGTCGCCCTTATTTATGCCTGGACGTTTTCCTTGGCCGTGGAAAAGAACAGGGCCTGACTGATCGCCGCCCGGATTGCATTCGGCTGGAACGGTTTGGTGATGAGGAAGGTCGGTTCCGGCCGTTCGCCAGTGAGCAAGCGCTCGGGAAATGCCGTGATGAAGATGACCGGGACCGATATCTTCTCAAGGATATCCTTGACCGCATCGATGCCGGAACTTCCGTCGGCAAGCTGAATATCGGCGAGCACCAGACTTGGCTTCGCCTTTGCGACCGCGTCGAGCGCGCCCTTGTGGGTCGTTGCCGTTCCGCAGACATTATGCCCCAGACCGGACACGATCTGCTGCAGTTCCATCGAGATCAGAACCTCGTCTTCGATGATCAGAACGTCGGATCTGATCTCCTTGTCGATTTCCGAAATGGCATCTTCCAGCAGGCCATTGATGGAGCTCTCGCCAACGTCCGCGATTTTTGCGACTTCACTGATCGAAAAACCTTCGAGCGCCGTAAGCAGCAACACCTGCCGGCTGATTGGCGGGATGGCGTTCAAATGGCTTTGTGCGGTGTTTTCGTCGGGATCGTCGTTCACCCGTACATTTGCGCTTTCCCAGATACCGGAGAAAATCCGATACAGGCGAACGCGCACATTGTCGTCTTCTGAAACCGACGAGGGATCGGCAATGATCGCCTCCAGCGTCGCTTTTACAAAAGCATCACCACTTTTCTGGCTGCCCGTTAACGCCCTGGCATAGCGTCGAAGATAAGGAAGATGAGGTTTCAGGCTTTCAGCTAGTGACATATATTGTATCTCCGTAATTGGCTCGAAACGCGCGAAACAGAAAAGGGTTCCATAAAATTTCGCTGGTCTGCTGAGGTTTTTATCTTTGCATTGCCGGTCGGGATGGAACCATTTTTCCGGTCGGTCGTAAGTCTATTGAACAGAAGATGGAGAAAATGACATGACAGGCAATTATTCTGAAGAAATGGGCGCGGTGAAATCGGATCTGCAAACACTGAAACAGGATTTGGCAACCTTGACCAAGTCCGTCAAGGCCGATGCGCAAGCCAACGCAATGGAGCTTCGTGCCAATGCGAAAACGAAATTTGACGAGGCGCGTGCCAATGCGGTCGAAGTCAGCACCAAGGGGCGCAGAAAGGCGCAATCCACGATCCAGGAAAACCCGATCGTGAGCATTGCCGCTACCGCCGGACTCGGGCTGATCCTCGGTGCCTTGATGGCCCGGCGCTAGGCAGCGGACATATTGAGTCAAAAAGGGCAGGGAGTTTTGACTCTCTGCCCTTTTTATTGGCGTTGTGATCACCCTGTGGTCTGAGCAGGGCTAGGACATCGCGACGGTTTTATTGGATCCCATATCGGGTTTTTCGTCGGTCATATTGGCTTTCGCCAGCTCCCATGCCTGAACCAGCGAAGAGGAGGGCGCCGACCAATATTCAGCGATTTGGGGTTTGAAGCGAATAGCGGCGACCTTCGGGTCATCCTTTTCGCATTGCAGCCAGGCTTCGGCCCATGGACCCCACATGTCATCAATCTTTTCGGCATCGCGGCTGAGTGCAGCCGTGCCGGTGATCGAAATATAAGTCTCCTTTTCGGGGCAGGAATAGGTCAGATTGCTGGTCCTGTCCTCGGAAATCTCTTGCACTTTTTCGGACTCGCTTTCAGTGAGAAACCAGATTTCGCCGCTGTCACGATATAATTTTCCGCTCATCGGGCGGCTGCGCAAATCATGGTCTGTCTCTGTTACCAGCATTGCCGTGCCGACGTCGTCAATCATTTCATATAATTCTTCACGATCGTCATTATTCATGCAAAAGTCTCCTTTGGGGTTATTTCCTATCCGGATTCTCTATAAACAACGCGCGATTTGCATGTTTGGTTCCGCTCGCATGCAACAAGATCATGGGTTAACCGTTCGTTATTCGAGAGCCTGAGGGCATAAAAATGGAGCAGACATGAAAGCGGGCAGTCGAATGACCGGCAGATCGGAGCGCAAGCGAGAGGCTGACCGGTTGGCGACCTTGAGCAGCTACAAAGTGCTCGATAAAGCACCGGAAAATGCCTTTCACAGAATTACGCAGCTGGTAGCGGATATTTTCTCCGCGCCGCTGGCCTCTATCTCTCTCATTGATGCGGACCGGGAATGGTTCAAATCATCGGTCGGCTTTGCGGAATCACAGATCGATCGGAATGAATCGATCTGTGCGCGAGCGATCGAAAGTGCCGAGACGCTTGTGATTGAAGATGCTTCGCTGGATTCCCGGTTCGCCGGCAGCCCGATGGTAAGGGGTGAGCCTTTCATCCGTTTTTATGCAGGTGCGCCATTGATTGCACCCAATGGCAAAGTGCTGGGTGCCTTGTGGATCGCGGACACGGTCCCGCGCTTTCGGATAACGGCCAACCAGTTGAACCAGCTGAAGAGCATGGCCGATATCGTGATGAGCGAAATGGAACTGAGCCGCGAGATTGGCCTGCGAGAACAGGCACAAAAAGCGGCGGCCATCGCTCGCTCCAATCTCGATCTGACGCTCGCTCTCAGTGATATTGCCAGCTTTCGGATAGATCTGGAATCCGGTCTGATCGACTGGGGCGGCGCCTATATGAAGATATGGGGAGACGATGCCGGTGAAGCCGCATCGGAAGTGGAAAGCGCGCTTGATCGCGTCCACCCCGAAGACAGGGAGACCGTCAGGCTGGCGATGAGTGCGGCCGTGGATGAACTGGAAAAATTCGAGACGCGCTTTCGCATTGTTTTGCCCTCGGGCGAGATCCGTTGGCTCGAGGGATATGGAGACTATCTTGAGGCGAATGGCCGGCCGACGCTGACCGGTATCAACAAGGACATAACCCACAGCATTGACCAGCAGGAACAGCTGAAGCTGCACACCCGGGAACTCCATCACCGTCTGCGCAACCTTTTCGCGACCCTGCAATCGATCATGACGCTGACCAAGAATTCCGCGACTTCGATTGATGATTATATCGAGAGAATCCACAACCGGCTGAGCGCCCTCAACAGGGCCCAGCAAATCCTGCTCGATACCAATTTTGTTACGGGATCTTTCGCCGCTCTGGTAGATGATCTTTGCCGGACTTACCCCGGAGTCCAGTGGTCCGGACCGGATATCATTCTTGCCGAAAACGCGATGGTGTCGCTCTCGCTGGTGCTCAACGAACTGGCTACCAACGCAGCCAAATATGGCGCGCTTACCAACGAGACCGGGGCGGTCAGGATCAGCTGGGCCCTTCGCCCCGACGAGGATGGTCCGGATATCGTTGAATTGAACTGGGCGGAAACCGGGGGAAGCGCTCTGCAGGCGGCGCCGTCACAAGTCGGTTTTGGTTCCTCGCTTATCGACCATAGTATAACCCGCAATTTATATGGAAAGATTGAAAGGAACTGGGCGTTGGATGGCCTGAAATGCAAGATTACCTTCCCGGCTCCTGATGAGCAGGGGTATAGCTAGTGGCGCGCAAAGCATTGCTTCGGCGGATATCTTTTTACGCCGATCTTGATGACGCGGACCAGCAGGTCATCATGGAGATCAACGGACGTGACCAGCATTTCGAGAAAAATACCGAAATCATTGATGCCGGCCAGGAAATGGATAGCGTGCTGATTGTCAAGGAAGGCTGGGCCATCCGCTACAAGACGCTTGAGGATGGCCGGCGTCAGGTCCTGAACGTGCTCCTGCCTGGCGACATGTTCGACCTTCAGGTGCTGGTGGCCGCCGAGTCGGATCATTCCGTCAAAACGGTAACCAGCCTCAAGGGGCTTTCGGTAAGACCTTCGGAATTCCGGCGTCTGCTTACCGAATCCGGAAAATTGACACTCGCCTTCTGGTGGATGCAGGTACAGGAAGAAGCCTTTCTGCGCGAACAGATCGTTCGCAATGGCAAGCAGACGGCCCGCGAACGGATCGGCCATTTTCTGCTCGAGCTCTATCGGCGTGTACTGATCACGGGTGCCGGTGCTGGCACTGGCAACGAAGAGGGGTTTCGCGTTCCGCTAACGCAAACGGTCATTGCAGACGCGCTCGGTTTGACCCCTATCCATACCAACCGGGTTTTGCGGCAACTGGAACGGGATGACTTGTTGGAGCGGGATAATGGATGGATTTTGTTCAAAGACCAGCGCCGGCTGGCGGAGATCAGCCAGTTTGATATCGGCTATTTCCATCTGGACGCGTTCCGGATGCGACTCGGTCGCGAATAAATTTGCGGTGGGGCGCAACTCTATCTAGAAGCTGGCGTTGCTTATAAGAACCAATGAAGGGAGTTCACAATGAAAAAGATTGCAATTGCTGCAGTAATGGCCGCTGGCCTGACGCTCGCCGGCTGCGAAGCCAATGTTAAAGACGAAGGCGAAATGCCATCGGTGGATGTCGATGTTTCCGGAGATGCGGGTGAAATGCCTGAAGTCGACGTAGAGACAGCTGATGTCGAAGTCGGATCGGAAGAAGTAACGGTCGATGTTCCTGACGTCGATGTGACGATGCCGTCGGAGAAGTAAACTTCCTACATTATCGATAAAAATGGCCAGGCTATGTCCTGGCCATTTTTTTGTCCGGACCACGCGTCGATGGCAGAGGGCGCATGGCTCGGAAAGGCTGATTGGGGGGCAAAGTAGCTGGAAAATTCGCCCCTTGGTAAACGGGGGGTATACGATAGGACCAATTTTCCAGCCGGTCTTTGAGGAATGAAAGCAACGCAGGGTCGTGGGTCGACATCCATTCAACCCTGATAACAGCTGGCACCGAAATTGGTTGCGCAGATGCTGAAATATTTTCCATCACGGGCAACCGCCCTCTTGTTGAGGTTCGGGTTCATACCGGGACGGATGGCTGACCAGGCCATGGAGCGGGCTGTCTTCCCTTAAACACGCGGCTATCAGGAGAAATGCAACTATTAACCGGTTCGCGCGTCGAGGGGGAGAGAATATGACCGATGGAGACATTATGACCGATATATTTACCCGCCTGAAACAGGATCATGACCGGCACCGCGCAATGCTGGAACGGGTCGCCGACACAAGCGGCGACACCAAGGAACGCCGCGACTCTTTCGAGAAATTGCGGATCGATGTGTCTGCCCATGCCAACGCCGAGGAACAGTCGCTCTATGCCGAGATGCTGTCCCGGCCGGATCTCCAGGACAAGGGCCGTCACTCGGTTGCCGAGCACAAGGAAGCGGAAGATTATTTCGAGGAACTGGTCGATATGGAATTTTCCAGCACCGGCTGGCTGACGCGGTTCAAAACCCTCCGCGAGCGGCTGGAGCATCATATGGATGAGGAAGAAAATGAAATTTTCGCTGCCGCCAAAAAGGATCTGAGCGAGGAGCGAGCGGAAGAGCTGGCGAGGATTTTCAACGAGCGCAAGCCAGTGGAGAAACAGGAAGTTGCGTGATTCATTGACCGCAAAGCGGGGCCAGTCTGATGTTGAGTGACTGGATGATGACAGGGTGGCCTCAAGTTGCCCTGATCGCGCTGTCGGCCACCGGCATGTACATAACGGTCATCCTGTTGACCCGGCTTGCCGGCGTTCGCAGCTTTTCCAAGATGAGCGGTTTCGACTTTGCCGTGACCGTTGCCATCGGTTCGGTGCTGGCATCGGTGATCATGAGCAAGGATCCGCCGCTCGCCAGCGGCATCGCTGCTCTCGTGTCCCTGTTCGGACTGCAGATCGGCATGGCTGTCCTGCGCAGCCGGTTTCCCGGCCTTCAGACGATGGCCGACAACAAGCCGCGACTGATCATGATCGGCGGCGAAGTGCAGCATGACCAGTTGAAGAAAGCGAAAATGACCGAGAGTGACCTCTGGGGCAAATTGCGCGAATCCAATGCCTTCCAGTTTTCACAGGTCTTGGCGGTTATTGCCGAAACCACTGGCGATGTCTGCGTTCTCCATACGGACGGCGAGGATCGGCGGATCGAACCGGAGCTGTTGAAGGACGTGATCGGTGGTGAGCGCTATGCCAAGAGTCTCGCCAGAACGTAGTCCTTGTCAGCCTGGCCAGCTAAAGAAGATCTGATCTTCGCCGGTCACCACGGCCGTGTCATCATAGCGCCGTTCCCGAATCATCCCTTCTCCCGACCAGTCGATCGTCACGGTTGTGCTGCACCGAGTGCCATAGACCGGATTGTCGATGAATATTCCTGAACTGGCTGGCTCCAGCGGGGCAGGCGGGCCAGGCACCATTGCCGCTGCACGCGGATAGGTTCTCCGGTTAACCAGCGCATCCAGCAGCTCGCTGCTGTCCTGCGAACCGCTTTGCAGCCAGTCATTCAGCGCCGCATCAAGATGCCGTGCCTTTGGCCAGGGCCGGTCAAGCGGACCATTGGTCAGCCCGTGAATGCCCGGCTCAAGAGGTCTGCTGAGCGGCTCCGGATGGTTGCAATGCACTTGCGCTTTGCCATTGGCGATGGTGACCAGATTGAAGGGATTGAAGTTCGGGAAGATGCTCGTCTCCAGATCGGCATAGCGCCCCTCGCCAGCGAGAAAATCCTTCAGCAGGTCGCCGCGCGATGCACGGCTGCTGTCTGGCGGGCCGTGGCCAGCAAGATTGGTAACAGCGGCAAAGCGACCCTGCTCGGAAATACCGAGCCAGGTGCCGCCGGCCCGGATATCCCGCCCCGCCAACAGGTGTGGATGCTCCGGCCAGCGCCGCAGCGGCTCTGCCGGGCGCGCATGCATTTCGTCCCGATTACCGATCGCGACCAGCTGCCAGCGGGGATGGGCCTGCCAGGCGAGAGAAATGATGCACATGCCGTGGCCCATAGCAAAGCCAGCCGATTTTGCGACTCCATTGACCGGATCGGATATGCTCCGGGACAGGACTCGGGGAAGTGGACATTTTGATCCGGCCTCCTATAACTCTCGGCAAAACCGGCCGCTGCTCTCAAAAGCGGGTCGGACGCGATCGGAAGGAAAATCATCATGCGCGAAGCTGTCATTGTTTCTTATGCCCGCACCGGGCTCGCCAAGGCGGGTCGCGGTGGCTTCAACATCACCCCGCCGATGACGATGGCGGCGCATGCGGTCAAACATGCGGTGGCCAAAGCAGGCGTGGAAGGCGGTTTTGTCGATGATTGCCTGATGGGCAATGTCGCGCACGGAGCGCCCAATATCGGACGCAATGCCGCGCTTCTCGCTGGCCTGCCCAAGACAACGGCCGGGGCGACGATCAACCGCTTCTGCTCCTCCGGCATGCAGGCCATTGCCATGGCAGCAAACCATATTCGCGGCGATGGCGCCGATTGCGTTGTGGCGGGCGGGGTGGAGAGCATCTCGATGCAGGGCCCTCGGGCACCCGAAGGCACGATCGACGAGGCCATATTGAAGATTGCCCCGGCGATCTTCATGCCGATGATCGAAACCGCCGACATTGTCGCGGAACGCTATAATATCAGCCGCGAATATCAGGATGAATATGCCCTGCAATCGCAGCAGCGGATGGCCGCCGCCCAGGAAGCCGGTCTGTTCGCCGACGAAATCGTCCCGATGCAGACCAGAATGAAGCTGGTCGACAAGGAAACCAAGGAAGAGAGCATTGTCGACTACACGGTCGATCGCGACGAGTGCAACCGTCCCGGCACGACCCTGGAGGGCCTTGCCAAATTGCCACCGGTGATGGGCGAAGACAAATATATCACCGCAGGCAATGCCAGCCAATTGTCGGACGGAGCTGCCGCCGTTCTGCTGATGGAAGCGAAGGAGGCGGAGCGCCGCGGACTGGAGCCGCTGGGCCGTTTCGTGTCCTGGGCGGTTGCCGGGTGCGAGCCGGACGAAATGGGCATCGGTCCGGTCTTTGCCGTGCCCAAGCTGCTCGAACGGCAGGGCCTGACCGTCGACGATATCGATATCTGGGAACTCAACGAAGCCTTCGCCAGCCAGTGCCTCTACAGCCGCGACCGGCTCGGCATCGATCCGGAAAAATATAATGTCAACGGCGGCTCGATCGCCATCGGCCATCCCTTCGGCATGACCGGCGCGCGCTGTGCCGGGCATCTGTTGCAGGAAGGCCGCCGGCGCGGTGCCAAATGGGGTGTGGTCACGATGTGCATCGGCGGCGGGCAGGGCGGTGCCGGACTGTTCGAGATTTATTCCTGAACACGCCAACAACCGCCACCCGGCCAAATTGAAGAATCGGACAAATCTTGGATAAATTAACGGATGAACAGGTCGAACGGCGCTTGTCGGCCGCCTTGGCCCAACGCGCTGCGGTGCCTGCGGAAAAGCTGATCGGCGGATTGCTCCGGACTCTCGATCTGACGGCCGATGCGGCAGACGAGTTCACATTTCCTGCGCTCGAGACAACCGCGCGCGAACGGATTTTTGGTGGACAGGTGATTGCCCAGGCAATCATTGCGGCCGATCGGACGGTCGAGGACGAGAAGAAAATCCATTCGCTCCACTCCTATTTCCTGCGCGCCGGGGATGAAACCAAGCCGCTGCATTTCCGCGTGCATCGTGACTTTGACGGACGCAGCATCTCCAATCGCAGGGTGGTGGTACGGCAGAATGACAAGGTCATCTTCAACCTCACCGCCTCCTTTCAGAAGCCTGCCGATGGTCTGACGCACCAGGTCGCGATGCCGGATGTGCTGCCGCCCGAGCAATGCCCGAGTGCGTTGCAGCAGATTGCCCGCAATCCGCTGGTCTCGGACGAGCAGATAGAGCATATGAGCATGCCGCGCCCCTTTGACGTTCGAAGCGTTCGACCCGAAGGCAAGGATCCCAAGGCCCGCCAGTATCAGTGGTTCAAGACGGTGGCCCCGCTACCGGATGATCCGCTTATCCACCGGGCGACCCTGGCCTTTGCGTCCGACATGGGGCTGCTGTCGACATCGATGATTCCGCATGGACTGCACTGGGCGACGCCGGGTCTATTCTCGACCAGCCTCGATCATGCGATGTGGTTCCATGATGATTTCCGGGCCGATCAGTGGATCTGCTATGTGATGGACAGCGACTGGACGGGCCATGCGCGGGGTCTCAATCGCGGCTCGCTCTATACGCAGGACGGCATTCTGGTGGCGTCGGCGGTGCAGGAAGGCATGATGCGCCTTGCGCCGAAGAGCGACTGAGTCCGGGAGCAACAACGGTTTCAAAGCTACGCGCTATGCGAACGGAGCTGTGGCCATTCCGGGGCCGGCAAAAGAACATCGCATGAACTAATAATTGTTAAGACCTGTCGAGCTCTCATTCGGCATAATCTGTCCCACACGAACATATTGACCTGAGAAGCAGTTGGGCTCCCGTGATTTCTTTGTGAAAGGAAATTTGTCCCGGGGAAAACTAATCTCGAGTGCAGATCGGGACAGGACTATGCAGATCGAATATTTGCCTTCGCGGTTCCTGATTGGCGAAACCAAAAAGGCTGATCATAAATGAACATGGCGACAGAACTTCCGGACGCGTTTGAAAAATTTATAGGGCAACCGGATTATCCCTGTCTGGGTGCCAAAAGCGCTATGGGAAAAAATCAGATAGAATATGTGATAGCGCGGGATATCCGGTCTGCATGGGATGACCTGACAATCATCGAAGCGCTCGGGAAATTTGCGAGCGAATATACAAAATTTCAAACCATGTTTCAAAGTCTGGTGGTGATTTTCCAGTCCGAAGAGGTCCTGACCGAAGAAGCGTTCGAACATGCCTTGTGGGACCGGCTGCAATCTCTGCACGACAAGGATGAATTCCACGGCTTCGCATATGATGGCACTGTCGCTGCCGAGCCCAGTAATCCCGAATTCAGCTTGAGTTTCGGCGGCCAGGCTTTTTTTGCGGTTGGCCTTCATCCCGGCGCGAGCAGACAGGCGCGGCGATTTTCGCGAAACGCGATCGTGTTCAATCTCCATGATCAGTTCGAACGTCTGCGCGATGCGGGCAAATATGAAAATATGCGCGCCAAGATCCTGCAGCGAGACAAGGACTGGACCGGGTCGATCAATCCGATGCTGGCGGTTCATGGATCGGTTTCGGAAGCGCGTCAGTATAGCGGACGTGCGGTTGGTGAGGATTGGCAATGTACTTTCAGGCCCCATCAGTGGCAGGGTGCTGCATCAGACCGGGATACGAACAGATCTGAGTAACAATTGGAGACATGAAATGCCGAAGAAAGATAAATCATCGCTATCGTCTTATGACAGCCCCCAGGAACTGGCGGCCGCCTCTGATTTGACCAACGAGGAAAAGTGCGAGATGCTCAGGCGCTGGAAGAATGATCTCGACAGCCGGTTGGTCGCGGAATCGGAAGGCATGTCAAATACAGAGCCGATGGCCCAGTCCAAAGAAGGCTCTCTCGCGGACAGGTTGAAAGCGGTAGACAAAGTGCTCGAAGATTTGTGTGGCGATCATGATGTTGCAACCGAGACCAAGATCTAGGTCGCTTGCTATTTATCAAATCGCAAAATTGTAAGAGTTCCGGGCAGGGAATTGCGTCAGTCAATGGAGAGAATCGGGAGCGTGCCGGAAAAGGTGAATTCGGGACGGTTGATCTTCGCCCTGCAAGCGGCTGGAGAGCCGTCAGGACAGTGCTGGCCTCAAAATGGCCATCTGACTTGCCGTCTTCCTCGATTTCCTAAGCATATGGATTGGCCATTTTCGGCAATGCACTCTAAGCGGTTAAAATGATCACTGAGCTATTTCTGGAAGGACGCCTGCGTCAGGCATTGAGCGAATCTGAAAAGCAGGTGCTGGAAGATGCCGTCGGCCGCTGTGTCATTCTGCCGGCCAGAGAGGTGCTGATCCGCAAGGGCGAACTGGCTGAGCGGAGCACCTATCTGGTTGAAGGTTACATGCTTCGCTATATTGACGGGATCGACGGGGACCGGCAGATTGTTTGCGTTCATGTCCCCGGTGATTTTGTCGATTTGCACGGTTTTGCCATGAAGCGACTGGATCATGATGTGTGCGCTCTGGGCGAGGCGAAAATTGCCTATGTCCCGCACAAGACGCTTAGTGACATCATGCGCAACGAACCGCATCTGGCTCGGATATTGTGGTTCAGCACGCTGCTTGATGCAGCGATGCATCGGGAATGGATTTTCCGTTTGGGCAGATTGTCCGCAAAGGAGCGTCTGGCGCATTTTATCTGCGAATTGCATACGCGCATGGCCTTTGTCGGGCTGGTCGAGAATAATATTTTGCGTGTTCCGCTGACGCAGCAGGATCTGGCGGATATATGCGGTATCTCGCCCATTCATATCAACCGCGTGGCAGCGGAATTGCGGGAAGCGGAGATCGCGACCTTGGCCCGGCCGATGCTGCACATCCATGATTTACAGGCTCTGAAGGATATGTGTCAGTTTGACGGCTCCTATCTTTATGGGGAAGGACGCCTGCATGTCGACAGCGAGCTGAGGCTGAAATAAGGGCCGAAATCTAGTGTATCGCAGATATTTTGATCTCGAGCACTTGATGATCGTTGCTGTCTGTCAGCTTCAATTTTAGACTACCGGTTTTCTGAAACAAGTCCGGATTATATTGCAGCAGTTCGCCTGCATAGCGAACCGCCGCTTTTTTCGCCTCGGCATGATTGGCATATTCAAAACCCGAATTATCCGGTTCCGATTTTTGTCGTTCAACATGAAAAAAATAACGCGTCAAATCGCTGACCTTTAAAAGGGCGGTCCAGATCAAAAATGCCAATATCGGTTGGCCTTCAAGCGGATCGGCGCTGACTCTACAGATTTGTCCCGGCGGGTTTCGTAACAAATGTTAACCCGGTGAACGGAGGCAACCAGATGCTGGTTTTCCTCAGCCTGCTGGCAACAGATCGTTTGAAACGCCGATCATTTTCTCCGGCATTAACATTTGTCAGGACCAGCGAAGGGCACACATGCTCTAGCGCCTTATGACACCAGAAACAAAAGCTTCCCTTTCCGCCCTTGGCGTCCTCGCATTCGGGGGGATCGCTTATGGACTGACAGGATCGATCTATTCATCGGCCGAAGCGCAGGTGCTGGTGACCGCCTTGTCGAGTTCTGGCCTGTATCTGGGCAGCGCGATGGTCGGGGGCTCGGGCACGATCCTTGCCCTGATGTTGACGCTGGTGGGCCTCGTCAAACGGGTGGACGAAGATTTTGATGCGCCGATCTATAAACGCATTGCCCGCGTGAGCTTTTTGAGCACGCTGTCGCTGATCGGATCGGTGGCATTGCTGCTGGTGCTCACCATGCCGGTAGGGGAATTCGACAAGCTGCCGCCGCAATGGTATCCGACGCTGTACAGGGTGTTGCTGGCGTTCATGGTCGGGATAAGCGCGCTCATGGTGGGAACCGTGGTCATGTTATATCAGACGGTTGTCACTCTCATCGCAAATATCACCCCAACCGAAGATGTCTGACTGCCCCCCCCCATCTGCGCGATCATTCTACCGTGAGCACGATCTTGCCCTGAATATGGCCCTGTGCGGCGCGCTCGTGCGCCTTGCGCGCCTCGGCGAGCGGAAAGCTGCTGTCGATCACCCCGCGGATCGTGCCATCATCAAGCAGACGGCTGCGCTATCAGAGCAGTGGCCAGATTTCACGCTGGCCGTTCCGGCTCGGCGAACGATCCATCGAAATCGTGCCGACAGCGGGGATCATTGTGGATGCGAGCGATGCGCTGGTCGCCGCACTGGTCGCCGGTGGCGGCATCGGGCTGACCGCCAGTTTCATCGCGGCGCCCCATGTTGCAAGCGGCACACTTGTGCCGGTCCTTGCCCGCCATGCGGTCGAGCGGCACAATATAACCGCCCTCTGGCCGGAAAGCCGCCGCGCGAATCCCGCGGTCCGCGCCTTTCTTGCCCTGCTGCAGGACCTGTTCCGCGAGCGGATGAAGGACTCTGCCGCCATCTCCCCTGCCACGCGCCAGGCCTCTCCGGAAAATCCTTAAACTGTGCGTTGCGCAGACAATCCTGGTGCGAAACCGCGATCCGACAGCCGCTCTTCGCGATCGCTCTAGCCGTTGAATTTTTCTCCCTTGCTGGCCTTGTCCCGCAGCAGTTCGGCTACCGGCAGCCCGTGCTGTTCCAGGCCGGCAACCACGGTGTCGAGCCCGATCGTATCGGCCCAGAACATCGGGCCGCCGGTGTAGAGCGGCCAGCCATAGCCGTTGATCCAGACGACATCGATGTCGCTTGCCCGCTGCGCCATGCCCTCCTCGAGGATTTTGGCCCCCTCGTTGACCATCGGATAGAGCAATCGCTCGCGGATTTCCTCCTTGGAGATGGCGCGCTGTTCCTTGCCCGCCCTGGCGGCAAATTCGGCGATGATCTGTTTGACTTCGTCCGACGGCGTCCGGTTGCGCGCCTCGTCATAGTCATAAAATCCCTTGCCGACCTTCTGGCCCCAGCGCCCGGCGGCACATAGCGCGTCGCGCAGCGTTTCGATCCGCTCCGGATCCCGGTGCCAGCCGATATCGACACCGGCGAGGTCGGACATCTGGAACGGCCCCATCGGAAAGCCGAATTCCAGAAGCACATCGTCCACTTCCCAGTAATTGGCGCCTTCCATGATCATCTGGTTGGCCTGTTCCTGGCGCGGGCTCAGCATCCGGTTGCCGATAAAGCCGGGGCAGACACCCGACACCGCCGCGACCTTGCCGATCTTTTTGGACAATTTCATCGCGGTCATCAGCACATCGTCAGCGGTCTTTTCGCCGCGCACGATTTCCAGCAATTTCATCACATTGGCTGGCGAGAAAAAGTGCAGGCCGAGAACATATTCGGGGCGCTTCGTCACTGCGGCGATCTCGTCGATATTCAGATAGCTGGTGTTGCTGGCGAGGATCGCGCCCTGTTTGACAATGGCGTCCAGCGTGCTGAAGACTTGCTTTTTGACATCCATATTCTCGAACACCGCCTCGATCACCAGATCGCAATCGGCGAGATCGTCATAGGACAGGCTGGGGGTCAATATGCCCATCGCATCCTCGACCTGCTGTTCGGTCATCCGGCCGCGCTTGGCGGTGTTCTCGTAATTTTTGCGGATCACGCCGACGCCGCGGTCCAGCGCGTCCTCCTTCAGTTCGACGATCGTCACCGGAATACCGGCTGACAGGAAGTTCATCGCGATTCCGCCACCCATCGTCCCGGCACCCAATATGCCGACCCTGTTGATCGGGATAAGGTCTATCTTCGGATCGATACCGTCGATCTTGTTGGCAGCCCGTTCGGCGAAGAAATAGTGGCGCATGGCCGCCGACTGGGTGCCGGTCATCAACCTGGTGAACAGCTCGCGTTCCTTTTTCACGCCCTCGGCATAGGACAGTTCGCCAGCCGCTTTAACCGCCTGGATGGCCGCTTCCGGCGCCTCGAAGCCACGCAGCTTGCGGGCATTTTTCTGGCGGAATTCGTCGAATATCGCAGGATTCTCAACGCCATCCCGGTTGGCCGTGCCTTCCAAAGAGCGCCGCACTGGCTTGCCAATCTGCTCGCGGGCAAAGGCAATGGCGTCGTCGGCCAGACTGTCTTCTCCGACAATCTTGTCGACCAGCCCGATGGCATGCGCTTTTGTCGCCGAAATCGGGTTGCCGGTCACCACCATCGGCAAGGCGGCTTCCGCGCCCACCACCCGCGGCAGGCGCTGGGTTCCGGCGGCGCCCGGGATCAGGCCCAGCTTGACCTCGGGCAGGCCGATTTTCGCCGACGGCACCGCAACCCGGTAGTGGCAGGCGAGAGCGACCTCGCACCCGCCGCCCAGAGCCGTCCCGTGGATCGCCGCCACCACCGGCTTGTTGCTCGCCTCCAGCTGATCAAGCGCATCGGCGAGGCTGGGGCCTTTCATCGGCTTGCCAAATTCCGTGATGTCCGCCCCGGCAAAAAATGTCCGTCCATCGCAGCGGATGACCACCGCCTCGATGTCATCATCCGAAAGGGCCTGATCAATCCCGTCTACCAGTCCCTGGCGAACGGCGGCCCCCAGCGCATTGACCGGAGGATTGTCTGCAATGATGACAAGAACATTATCTTGCTTTTCCGTAGTAACGACCGACATTTTTTTCTCCTGCAGGATGATGTCAGATGAAGAACAGATGAGATGGGCCATGTCAATCGCGCGTCACAAGCAGGTCAGTTGGCCAGATATCGCCAGCATCAACGGACAGGGGCGAATGCGCTGAACGGTGGCTCGTCAACCAATATAGGATTGGAATAGCGCGGAATTATAGGTGCGAATTTTTTGACATAATTTCCCGAAATATATCGCCTTGCATAGTGAGAACGTTTTTTTGCGACTTTCGTGCACAGGGGAAAATCATGTCAAATGGAACAGCGGAACCGAAGTCAACCAGCAGATATTCAGGGCTCCGAGCGACATGCAGCATGGCTTCGCTGGCCACCGCAACATTGGCTGCGATGCTGGGGTTGCCGCCCCTGGCGGCGGCCCAGCAAACCGTCCCTGGTAATGATCCCAATTGTCCGATCGTCGATGGGATTGCCGACTGTACGGGAGATTTGGCGGGAGGGCTCGTCTCCAACCCGTCCGATCCAAGCTTCTCGGTCCTCAATATCCACGATCTGACCAGTCCGATCGCGCCGGCCGGCTATTTTGCCATCGGCATTTCCAAAAACGATTCAGACATTACCGTCAATCTCGACAATAGTGTTTCGATCACCACCTATGACGATCCCGGCATTTCCGGTCTTGCGCCGGCGATCACCATACAGACCGATCTCGGCCACGATATCACGCTCAATTCGGGCGCGACGATCGCGTCGGACGGCAACGGCGCGGCGATTTCGGCGATCGACACCGTGGTGTTCAACGGCGACGGGGAAATCTCGATCGCAAACACCGGTGATATCAGCGCGACGACGACCGATCAGACCGCTGTCGCCATTCATGCGCGAGAGGAAAATTCGACCGGTCAGGTTTATGTCAACAATTCGGGCCATCTCACGGCCATTTCGGGTGGCACAGGTGAGCGCAACGGAATAACGGGCGGTATCATCATCGAGCACAAAACAGGCGGTGCCGGCCTCACGATCGACAATTCGGGGGCGATTGATATCACTACTGGCGCGGACACCTTCGACACCGATTTTCTGGGCGTCGCTGGGGCGATCGTCACCAACGGCCTGGGTGACACGACCAACACCCGAATCGTCAACGAGGGCGCGCTAAGCGGCCAGGGTCCGAATGCCAGCGGCATCATCGCCTACACCCAAAATCTGGAAGAGGGTTCGCCCTCGACGGTGCAAATTCAAAACAGCGGGACGATCGATCTCGACGGCATCGGCAATTATGGCATCCTCGGCCAAGGGGCCGGCGTTTATGTGGTCGGGCGCATAGACAACAGCGGCGCGATCGCGATCGACAACGGATCGAACAGCTTCGGCATCCAGGTCTTCGACGAATCGGCGTTCGGCAGCTGGCAGATCAACAACACCGGCGCGATCTCGGTTAGCGGCAGCAATCTGACCGTTGCGATCTATGCGGGCTTCTATAACCAGCCTGACGGTTCGGAGGCGATTATCGCCATCGACAATGACGCTGATCTGACGGTCGCCTCGGACGTCGCGGCCGGTATCGCCGTCGATGGGTCGCGGACGAGCGCCAACAAGGTGACGATCGACAATTCCGGTGCGATTGACCTAGCCGGAGCGTTGGACCCCTTTTCGGGCGGCATCGCCGTTGATCTGACCGGTACGGGCATGGGCGGCGCCACCCTGAATTCCGATGTCACCATCGCCAATTCGGGTGATATCACCATGGGGTCGGGCAACGCCATTCGCGTCGACGCCTTCGGAAATATCGATATTGTTAACAACGGCGCAATCACCACCACCGGCGCAAACAGTGACGGGATCGTGGTCGATGCGAGCGATGTGGACGACTGGCAGGTGCTGGTCGCCGACATCGGCTCGGTCACGGTCGGCGGCGCGGGCAGTGCGAGCATCCGCATCGCCGGCACGACCGACGCCTACACGCAGACGGAGATCGAAGAACAGACCGCGCGAGTCACGGTCAACAAGGCGCGGATCGCCGACCGGGCGATGAATGTCATCAACGATTACATCAATTCGGTCGAAGCTGCGCCTTTGCCCCCCGGCGGTGCCGATGGCGAAAGCGTCGTCGTCAACGGCATCGTGCGCAGCGATGGCGGCGCGGGCGCGATCGTCAGCGAGGGCGGGCTCGAGATCGGTGTGGCCAACCCCGACGCGGTGATCGCCACAACGGGCGACGATAATCCTGCCATTGCGGCGCAGCTTGCGTTGTCGTTGCAGACGAGCGATCGGCTGGTGCTGTCGAGCACCGGCGACAATTCGCCGCTATTCGCGGTGCTTGGCGGCGGCGACAGCGCCGCAGGCGCGGTGCTGGTCGATATCGAGGCGAGCACCACCGGCAACAATTCGACAGCCTTCCAGCTCGATTCGGGCGGCGGCAATAGCGTTGGCAATCTCGAAGTCTATTCCCGCGATGCGGCGGCACCCTCGACGATCACGACCGGCGGCGACGGCTCGCACGCGGTGCGCTTCGTCACCACCGGCAGTTCGACATTTACGGGCCAGGTCTATGACAGCGAGATCGCCACGTCGGGCGTGGGGGCTTTCGGATTTAACCTCGATCTGGGCGGGACCAGTTCGGCGAGCCTTGTGGTGGCCGACAGCAGCGTGACCACCGGCGGCGTGGACAGCGATGCGATCCATATCGGAGTTGGCGACGGCAGTGACGCGCTGCTGCTGCTTCAGCGCTCGACGGTAGCGACGACCGGCAATGGCAGCGACGCGATCGACATTCCGCAGGTCGCCAACAGCTCGTTGGGCGGGGCCGTCATTATCGACAGCACTGTCACGACCGAAGGCGACGGTGCACGCGCGTTCGTGTTCGCCGAGCTAGGCGGCGAGACGTCGAGCCGCACCGCCTTTGTCGCAGACGGCATCTTCAGCACCCTGGGCGATGGCTCCACCGCGCTGCTTTTCGGAGAGTACGGCAACAGCTCGAGCAGCACGACGCAACTTTTCAATACGACGATAACTACGGCGGGAAGCAATGCCCGCGGCATCGATCATGCCTTGGCCGGCGATGGCAGCGTCAACGACGTGACCCTCGACAATGTAAACATTGCGACCACCGGTGCGACCAATTCCGGTGCGCTGGTGATGGAAGGCACGGTCGATAACAATTCGGCGTTCACGATCTCTTTGACGGACATCGATTTCTCCACCACCGGCACAGATTCCGATGCCGTTTTCATTGGCGGCGGCGGATTCAATACCGCAGTCTTCAGCGCCAGCATTGCCGATGCGGTTCTGGCAACTTCGGGCGCAGGCTCGCGCGGGCTGGTCATCGACCAGTTCATCGCCAGCGACGATAGCACCGTTGTAGGCGACCTTTCCAACCTCACCGTCACCACAGCAGGCGCAAACGCGCACGGCATCTGGCTCGGTACCAGTGCCGATGGCGCGATGGTGAACTCCAGCACTGCCTTCGACGGGGCGAACCTCGACATCACCACCACCGGTGCGAATGCCCGCGGCTTCGTGTTCCAGCCGCTCTCGATCACGACCAGCGGGAATATGGCGGATTCGGATCTCACGATCTCGCTGACCGACAGCACGATCACCACCAGCGGAGCCGAGGCCGACGGCGTGCAACTGTTCGGCATGGGGGGCGCGCTGGTCAATTCCGAAATCACCCTCGTGTCTGAGGGAGTGGACATCTCCACCAACGGCCTGCGCGCGGACGGCTTCGTCATCGGGGCGCTGCCCGAATTTGCCATTGGCGACACCAGCAACACGACGCTGGCGCTGGATTTCGGCACAATCACCACCACCGGGGAGAACGCCGATGCGATCCGCATCGGAGCCGGATGGGGCAGCGCCGATGCGCAGGCGGCCCGCGATGCGGGCGATCCCTCGCGGCTGGCGACCCTGTCGGTCGGCGAGGCGGTGTCGGCCACTGGCGCAGGCAGCGACGGGTTTGTGACCGCGAGCGTCATCAGTCAGTTTGCCGTCACCGCTACCGGTAGCCTTGTCGCGGATCGCTTCGCCATCCTCTCGGAAGGCAATGGCGGTATCGAGAGCCTTACGAACCGCGGCACGATCACCGGCGATATCCAGCTGGGCGACGAAGACTCGACGCTGACCAGCAGCGGCGCGATCACTGGCAATATCGACATGGGCGGCGGGACCAACAGCCTGCTGATCGAGGCGGCCGGCCGGCTCAACTCGCTCGACCTGCTGTCGGTTGGCATGGCCAATGTCATGACCATCGACGGAACCCTGTCGCCGGGTGGCGCGGGGGTGATCCAGACCACCGATGTGAACGGCGACCTGGTCTTCTCCGACACGGCGACTTTCGAGGTCAATGTCGACGACATGGGCAATGCCGACCTGCTGCGCGTTTTTGGCACCGTCACGCTTGGCGAGGCGACTCTCGACGTGGTCGAGATGGGGAGCTTTGCCGGAGTGAACCCGTTCGAGTATCTGATCATCGACAATGATGCCGCCGATGCGGTGAACGGTACTTTCGGCACCATCCAGAACGACTACGCTTTCCTGACCCCGACGGTCAGCTATACGGGCGGCGACGGCAATGACGTGCTGCTGACGCTGACGCCGAATGCAAGCCCCCCACCGGCGGGCGGCTGTACGCCGGCGGTGGCATCGAACACGAGTTCGGTATGCTCCGGCGTGATCACCGGCGACGAACTGGCGCTTGCGGCGATCGGATCGGGCGACGAGGTCAATGCGACGATCCTGATCAAGGATGATGCGCGGATCAGCGGGGGGGAGGCCGGAGTTGCAGTCGGCGATGGGGCCGACATCACCACCGAAGCGGGCAGCGAGATCACCAACTTCTTTGGTATCTCGATTGAATCGGGCCGCGTCGACCATGCGGGCGCGATCCAATATGGCGATGATTTCGGCGGCATCGGCATCGAGGCATCCGGATCGGACATCGATATTGCGGTGCGCAGCACCGGCTCGCTGACCAGTGAGTCCGACAGTGCGCCTGCAATCCGCCTGCGCTACGGCGAAGCATCAACCTCAGGCTCGCTGGTGATGGACGGTACGATCACGACCTCGGGCTTGAACTCGAACGGCATTCTGGTCACCTATGCCGATGCGAGTTCCGGCAGCGACATCGCCATCGGCGGAACCATTACGACAAGTGATTCCTATTCGAACGGGCTCCAGATAAGATATTCCTCGCCATCATTGGCTTCAACAACGGCGCCGGTCATACCGCTCGCAGCCTCTGATGCGCTGGTAAATGTCTCTGTCGACGGCTCCATCAGGGCGGGCGGGAACGCTGCCGACGGCATCAATGTCGAACTGGTAGAGGGTACCAGCGTCAGCATCGATATCGCAGGATTGGTCGAGGCGACAGCCGTTGCCGGTCGCGGTATATTTGTCGGGACGGGAGGCATCGATACGCCGACGGCTGCTGTCTTCGTCAATATTGCCGAGAGCGGGCAGCTGAACGCTGCCGATGGTGCCGCCTATGCCGAAGGCAGCGGCAATATCGCGACGGTGATGACGATTCGCGGCGAAGTCGCGCGGCAGGAGGTCGGCGATCTGGCGATCGATCTGGGAGCGGGCGACGATACGATCATCCTGCTCCCGACCTATTCGGTGACCGGACAGGTCGATGGCGGGGCCGGGTTCGACAGCTTTGTGCTCGATGGCGAGGCTGGCACCAGTGGCCAGATTGCCCTGCTCGACGGCAACACGGCACGCGCATTCAACTTCGAGGATATCCGCAAGCGCGGCGAAGGCATGTGGACGATCACCGGCGACGATATCCCTGCCGGTCTGCCGCTGCCGACCGGCACGATTGAGGCGGGCACGCTGCGCGTTTACGCCAATATCCCCGGTCTCAATCTGGTCGTTCAGCCGGACGCGACCCTGTCGGGTACAGGCAGCGTTGGTTCGGTGACACTGACCGGCGGGGTGCTGTCGCCGGGGGCTGGGCAGAGCAGTGCCGAGCCCGACGGGTCTGCGCTGGCTGTTGCCGCTATGCCTGTCCCTGTCGCTCCATCAGCGCCGGCCGCGACGGCAGTGGTTGCTTCGATTGGCACTGCTACCGTACCGGAAGCAGGTACCGCTGCCGGCGCGGTCAGCGCTAGCCAGGCGCGCGGTGCCATGATCGTCGAGCATCAGGCGCAGGGCCGCGGCGACCTGATCGCGGACAATGCGCCCCAGCGCGTGGAGTTCGCCGAGCAGCAGCCGCAGGCCGGTTCGCCCGAGATGGTCGAACACCAGCCGCAGGTCACTGCCCCGCTTTTCGCCGCCAGTGCTCCGAAGCCAGCGGTGCCGGTCACGCCCCAGGCGGGGCTGAGTTCGGTCGGCACGCTGACCATCAACGGCGATCTGACGATGGACGCCGACTCTTTCTATGTGGTCGACGTCCGCGACGATGGCGGCAGCGACCAGGTCATCGTCAACGGCCTGGTCACGCTCGGCGGTGCAACGCTGGCGGTCGGGGAGATTGGCAATTTCACCGGCGATGATCCGTTCAACTATCTGATTATCGACAATGATGCGATGGATGCAGTGAACGGTGTCTTTGGTGCGATCACCAACCAACTGGCCTTCCTGACGCCGACGGTGGCCTATGATGCAGGCGACGGCAATGATGTGCAGCTGACGCTGACCCCGAACAATGGGCCAACGCCAACGCCAACTCCTACACCAACTCCAACGCCTACTCCCACTCCCACTCCAACCCCAACCCCAACCCCAACCCCAACCCCAACTCCAACCCCGACGCCAACCCCAACTCCAACCCCGACGCCAACCCCAACACCCACGCCGGGTCCGCTGTTCCCGACGGCAGCCACGACGTTCAACCAGACCGGGGCCGCGGTGGCGCTGGACGGCTTTGACCGGACCGCAGGGTCGGATGCCGATACGGTCTATATGAACCTGCTGTTCTCGACCGTGCCGGGGGCGCAGCGGGCGTTCGACACCTCGTCGGGCGAGATCTACGCGAGCCTGCTCGCCAATAGCCTGGATGATGGCATGGCCCGCACCGACCGGCTGGTGGCGCGTGCCCATGAGACCTTCGGGGAAGGCTGGGGCATGTGGGGCGGGATCAGTGGCCGCACCGGCTCGATCGATGGCGACGGCAATGCTGCCTCTGCCAATCATGACGGCCATGGCTTTGATCTGGGTCTCGACTATCGCGGCCCCGACAATGGCTGGGCGCTGGGCGCCAGCTTTGGCTATCTGCAGAGCGATCTGGAAGTGCTTGCGCGCAACAGCAGTGCCGATGGCGACGGCTGGCACGTCGGCGCCTATGGCCGATACGGCACGGGCGGC